>Ga0066256_1000096_pt1 | contig 387469 bp, 376 predicted proteins | sample ThiBio_1000_biof_FD_87107 | JGI IMG/M metagenome (GOLD analysis project Ga0066256, IMG submission 87107) | Wastewater bioreactor microbial communities from Cape Town, South Africa - Thiocy_expt_1000_biof (version 2) | ecosystem: Engineered > Bioreactor > Thiocyanate-remediating >... | reverse complement strand
AGGACGCCGGCCTGTCGGATGCCCTCGGGTCCATTGGCGCCGAACCAATGGGGGGAGGTCACCGCCGCCCTAACCGTTGCCCGGTGCGCAGCCGGTTCCCGCAAGAGCGATGGGAGGGATTATGGGGAAGGTGGCGAGGGGGTGGATAAGTAAGGTGGAAGATTTTTCGGAAAGTGAGTGAGATCAAGGGGTTGGCATGGGGTGTGGATAGAAGATTGGGTAATTCGGTCCACATCTAGCGACGTCAGCGTTTCCGCTAGTCACCCCTCATCCGCCTTCACTTCGTTCAGGCACCTTCTCCCACAAGGGGCGAAGGTAAGACCTTCGCAGCCGCTTCTGCCAATCTCAATTGTTTGCGATTGGAATTGAGGAATGCGCCAGCGGCCCTTCTCCCCTTGTGGGAGAAGGTGGCCGAGCGCAGCGAGGTCGGATGAGGGGTGAGTGCCCGTATCCAGCCAGATCGTCTAAGAACTCTACGCCGCGGCCTCGGCTGAATTGGAGCCGATGTAGTTGCGGATCGTTTCGATGATACGGTCCTGATCGGATTCGCTGAGATAGGGGTGCATCGGCAGGCACAGGATGCGCTCGGGCAGCGTTTCGGACACGGCAAGGCCGGTCGGCGTCCGCGGGTAGTCGCGATAGGCCACCTGCGAATGAAGCGGCTTCACATAGTAGATGACCGAGGGAATGCCCTTTTCCTGCAAATGCGCCTTGAGGCCGTCGCGCTTCGGCGTCTCGATGGCATATTGCGCCCAGGCCGAGCGGCTGCCGGACAGGTTTGCCGATGCCTTGACGATGTCGCCCAGACCCTCGGCATAGCGGCCGGCAACTTTCTGGCGGGCCACCATCTCGTCTTCGAGGATGGCGAGCTTCTCGATCAGGATCGCCGCCTGCAAGGTGTCGAGGCGTGAATTGATGCCGACATGAACGTTGTCGTATTGCGTCTCGCCCTTGCCGTGGAAGGCGAAGGAACGAAGCTTTTCGGCCAACGCGCCGTCATTGGTGAACATGGCGCCGCCGTCGCCGTAGCAGCCAAGCGGCTTGGCTGGATAAAAGCTGGTGCCGGCGACATGGCCGAACGCGCCGCACATGCGGCCTTCGCTGGAACCGCCGATCGACTGGGCGGCGTCTTCGATGACCAAAAGGTTTTCGCGCTTGGCGATGGCCATGATCGCCTCGTAGTCGGCGGACAGTCCGAACAGGTCGACCGGGATGATCGCCTTGGGCTTCAACCGGCCCTCGGCCTTGACCATGGCGATGGCCGCCTCAAGGCTGGCGATATCGATATTGTAGGTGTCCGCATCGACATCGACGAACACCGGTTCGGCCTTGGCCAGCGCGACCACTTCGGCGGTGGCGGCAAAGGTGAAGCTCGGTACGAAGACCGCATCGCCCGGGCCAACGCCATTGGCATAGAGCGGCAAAAGCAGCGCATCGGTGCCGTTGGCGCAGGCGACGACGTGCTTGGTGCCGACATAGGCGGCAAGCTTGTTTTCGAATTCCGCGACCTCGGGTCCGAGGATGTAGCGACCCTCATTGACTACCTTGTCGATTGCCGCCTTCAGCCTGTCACGGATGCGTTCGCGCTGAGCGCCGAGATCGATAAATTGCATGTCTGTTCCAATGGTATGAGCCAGAGATTGGCGTGCTGGTATCAGAGTTGGCGGAACCGGAAAAGCGGCAGGCCCGGCCCGCGGTTTGGCCAAGCCTGTCCGATGTTACTTCTATGTGGCGGAATTTGGCTCGCAAACGCCCGCAAATCCAAGGCCGCGGCCTATAGGGCGATAGCTTGCCGGCTCAATGCTGCAGTGCCGAAACATAAAGTGATCAAAGGCTTGCGGCGGCTGGTCAGGCGATTTCGCGCCGCCAGGGCGGGTTGGCGCCGGCGCGCGAGACGGTGACGGCTGCGGCCTTTGCGCCGAGGCTCAAGGCCTTGTGGACAGCTTCTTGCGACAGGTTGGCGACTCTAGCCTTGTTCAAAAGGCCCTGCTCATGCAGCGAGGCCAGCACACCGCCATTGAAGGTGTCGCCTGCGCCGACCGTATCGACCACCTTCACCTTGTCGGGAACGACGGTGACGGCACCGGCCTTGGTATAGCCGACGGCACCTTCGCCGCCATGGGTGACAACGATGAGTTTGGGGCCGCGATCAAGCCAGCGATGCACGACCTCTTCACGCGAGCCCGGTTCTCCGAACCAGTCGAGATCCTCGTCGGAGACCTTCACGATGTCGGCCATCGTCATCATGGCGCGAATGCGCTGCTGGTGCTTTTCGCGGTCCGGAATGAAGTTCGGGCGGATGTTCGGGTCGAGCATCATCACGCGGCGGCCTTGCTCGCGGCGCATGAATTCCTCGTAGGCCGCTCCGGCCGGTTCGGAGATCAGGCTGATCGCCCCGAACAGCATCGCCTCGACTTCGTCGCCAAGCTTGGGCAGATCCGCCGCCGTCAGCATGCGGCCGGCGGTGTTCTCATCGTAGAACACATAGGTCGCATGGCCGTCTTTAAGATGGACGAAGGCCAGCGTGGTCGGGCGGGGGGAGGTGTGGGCGTAGCCGCAATCGACCTTGCTCTCGCCGAGCACCTTCTTCAACTGGATGCCGAAAAGGTCGGACGACAGGCCGGAAAAGAAGCCGACGGGCGCGCCGAGCCGCCCGAGCGCGATCGCCGTGTTGAACACCGCGCCGCCGGCATAAGGCGCAAAGGCGGGCTCGCCGAGCGTCGTCTCGCGCGGCAACATGTCGATCAGCGCCTCGCCGCAGCAAAGGATCATGCCTTGTCGGTCCCTTGCGGATAGATGACGCCCTTGCGGATGATGATGTTGGCGTAGAGGCGCGGTTCGCTGGTGGCGACCATCGCATGTGCGGCGCGGGCGCGGGCGTAGAATTCGGCGCCCTGCATCGCGACCAGCCTGCGGCCCGGCGCGCGCCTGGCGCAGACGGCCGCCATCTCGTCATGCACGGGATCGACCAGCTTGGGGTCGCCCTTGACCGACGAACGAAACAGCGCGTCGGGTACGAAATCGTCCACCGGCAGGACGGTGAGGACGGCGTCCAGGACCGGGATAAGCTCGAGGCCGTCGGCGCGGATCAGCCGGGTCGCTTCCTGTTCTGCCGGATAGTTGCCATCGACGATGGCGATCTCGTCGCCATGGCCCATGGCGCGCAGCACGGCCAGCAGTTCCGGCCCAAGCACGGGCGGTATTCCAATCAGCATTATCAGGTTCCCCCGGCGATCATGGTTGGCCGAATGAGAAATCGCTCCGACAGGGGCAGGCTGGCGGCGCCGAGTGCGCGCGCGTGCACGCCGACGGTTCCTTCGTGGATCTTGGGGACGGTGAGGCCTTCGGCGTCTATGCCGCCAATCGCCCTGCGCACGGCATCGACCAGCTTTGCCCGCACTGAGACCGGCATCCAGCCGTCGATGACGGCGGCCTCGAAGTCGATGACGGACGTGGCCGAGATGATGGCATGCGCCAGCGCGTCGGCGGAGCGGATGATCCAGCCGTCAAGCGTCGGGCCGAGTTCGCCCCAGTCTTCCGGCGAGGTCCACAAATGCGGGGCCTCGATGCCTTGGGCATTGAGTTCCTTTTCGAGCACGGCGACCGAAGCGATGTCGATGAGCTGCGCCTGCTTGCCGCCGGGGCCGGAAACCAACATGGAGCCGAGCGCGCCGGCATTGCCGGTGGGGCCGCTGTAGAGGCGTCCGTCCAGCACGACCCCGCCGCCGGCAAAGGCGCCGATGTAGAAATAGACGAAGTCGCGCAGGCCGCTGGACTGGCCGAACACGAGTTCCGCCCCGCAGGCCGAGGTAGCGTCGTTTTGCAGGTAGACGGGAAAGTCGCACAGTGCCTGAACATCGGTGCGCACATCGCGATGACGCCATTCATCCATGATCTGGCGCGGCGCGCCGGCGGTGTCGACCCAGTTCCACAATTCGAACGGCATGGCGATGCCGAGGCCGGCAATGCGCTTCTCCCGCCCGGCGTCGAGGCTGGCCCGCAGCTTTTCCATGCCGGAAGCGACGAAGGCCACCGTTTCGCGCGGCGTCGGGTAGCGGTAGGAAAGCTGTTCGGCCGCGCGCACCTTGCCGAGGAAATCGATCAGCACGAGCTCGGCGCTGCGCCGCCCGATCTTGAGGCCGATGAAATAGGCGCCGTCGGGGTTGAGCGCCATCGGGATCGAGGGCTGGCCGATCTTGCCGCGCTGGGGAGCCTGCCGCAACAGCAACCCGTCATCCTCAAGCTCGCGCATGATGACGGAAACCGTCTGCGCCGACAGCCCCGTCATGCGGGCGATATCGGATTTGGCGAGGCTGCCATGCTGGCGCACGAGCGAGAGCACGAGCCGCTCATTGTGGTCCCGCATCCCGCTCTGATTTGTGCCGCGATGAAATCGGCTTTCGGCCGGTTCAGGCGGGCTGTGCTTTGCAGTGCCGGTTTCCACCGAGCTCCTCCGCCAATCCCTCGCGTCCTTTTGCCAGAATGTGTGATGGACGCAACAGAGTCAATAATAAATAAGAGTGATTTAATTATTGACTCTTGTAAAGCCGTGGTGTTTGTTTTGTGCGAGGGCGCTGCCGGGAAGCATTGCATGCGCTCGCGTCAAGGCACCGGTATGAGCTGGCGCCGAATTGTTTTCTGGGAGGTTTCTTATGAGAATGTCTGCGTTCAGGACTGCACTGTTTTGCGCGTCTGCGTTTGGGCTCGTTGCTCTGGCTGCGCCTGCCTCGGCAGCCGATGTCAGCGCTTGCCTGATCACCAAGACCGACACCAACCCCTTCTTCGTGAAGATGAAGGAAGGTGCCGAGGCCAAGGCAAAGGAGCTCGGCGTTAATCTGAAGGCCTATGCCGGCAAGATCGACGGCGACAGCGAAAGCCAGGTTGCCGCGATTGAAAGCTGCATCGCCGATGGCGCCAAGGGCATTCTGCTCACCGCTTCCGACACGGCTGGCATCGTGCCTGCGGTGAAGAAGGCCCGCGACGCCGGAATTCTGGTCATCGCGCTCGATACGCCGCTTGAGCCGGCGGACGCTGCCGATGCGACATTTGCGACCGACAACCTTCTGGCCGGCGAACTGATCGGCAAGTGGGCTGCGGCCACCTTAGGCGACGCCGCCAAGGACGCCAAGATCGCCTTCCTCGACCTGACGCCGTCGCAGCCGACCGTAGATGTGCTGCGCGATCAGGGCTTCATGAAGGGCTTTGGTATCGACACCAAGGACATCAACAAGATCGGTGACGAGGACGATGCCCGCATCGTCGGCCACGACGTGACCAACGGCAATGAAGAAGGTGGCCGCAAGGCGATGGAAAACCTTCTCCAGAAAGACCCGGCAATCAATGTCGTGCACACCATCAACGAGCCAGCCGCTGCCGGCGCCTATGAGGCGCTCAAGGCCGTCGGCATGGAAAAGAACGTGCTCATCGTTTCCGTCGACGGCGGCTGCCCGGGCGTGAAGAACGTCGAGGCCGGCATCATCGGCGCGACCTCGCAGCAATATCCGCTGCTGATGGCGTCGCTCGGCATCGAGGCGATCAAGAAGTTCGCCGACTCCGGCGAGAAGCCGAAGAACACCGAAGGCAAGGCGTTCGTGGATACCGGCGTGGCTCTGGTTACGGCCAAGCCTGCTGCCGGTGTCGACTCCATCGACGTCGCGAAGGGCACCGAACTCTGCTGGGGTTGATATGACCCCTGCTTAGGCAGAGTATCGACTGGAGAGAGCGGTCTCGGCCGCTCTCTCGCATGTCGGTAGGCAGCAACTCCAGGGAGGAGGGCCGGGATGACTGACGCTTCGGCGCAGCGCGCGCAGCCACAGGAATTTGAAAAGGTTCTGACCGGTAGCGATACCTCGGTCGCGAAATTCGATGCGCATGAGCGGTCGGGGATCGAGAAAGTGCAGCACTTCCTGCACTCCAGTCCTGCGGCGGTTCCCCTTATCGTTCTGATCGTTTCGCTGCTGGTTTTCGCTTTTGTCATCGGCGGAAAGTTCTTTTCCGCCTTTTCGATGACGCTTATCCTGCAGCAGGTGGCGATTGTCGGCATCATCGGTGCCGCCCAGACCCTTGTTATCCTCACGGCCGGCATCGACCTCTCGGTCGGTGCGATCATGGTGCTGTCTTCGGTGGTGATGGGACAATTCACCTTCCGCTACGGACTTCCCGCGCCGATTTCCATTCTTTGCGGCTTTGCCGTGGGCGCGGCTTGCGGCTTCCTCAACGGATGGCTGGTAGCGCGCATGAAGCTGCCGCCGTTCATCGTGACGCTCGGCACCTGGCAGATCATACTGGCGACCAATTTCCTCTATTCGGCGAACGAGACCATCCGCGCGCAGGATATCGAGACGCAAGCGCCGATCCTTCAATTTTTCGGCCAGAACCTGCGGCTGGGCAACGCTGTCTTCACCTATGGCGTCATCGCCATGGTGCTGCTGGTCTTGCTGCTCTGGTACATCCTCAACCACACCGCATGGGGCCGCCATGTCTACGCGGTCGGTGACGATCCGGACGCTGCCGAACTCTCAGGCGTCAATGTCAGCCGCATGCTGATGTCCGTTTATGTCATTGCCGGACTGATTTGCGCGCTGGCCGGGTGGACCTTGATCGGTCGTATCGGCTCGGTGTCGCCGACCTCCGGCCAATTCGCCAATATCGAATCGATTACTGCCGTGGTGATCGGCGGCATCTCGCTGTTTGGAGGTCGCGGGTCGATCCTCGGCATGTTGTTCGGTGCATTGATCGTCGGTGTCTTCTCATTGGGGTTGAGGCTGATCGGCACCGATCCGCAATGGACCTATCTGTTGATCGGCGTGCTTATCATCGTTGCGGTCGCGGTTGACCAGTGGATCAGGAAGGTAGCTGGCTGATGGCACAGGAACCCATTCTAACCGGTCGCGGACTGGTCAAGCGCTACGGACGCGTGACCGCCTTGGACAATGCCGACTTCGATCTCTACCCCGGCGAAATTCTGGCGGTAATCGGCGACAACGGCGCCGGAAAGTCCTCGCTCATCAAGGCGATTTCCGGAGCTGTCACGCCCGATGAGGGCGAAATTAGGCTGGATGGCCAGGTGATTTCGTTCAAGTCGCCGATGGAAGCGCGCAATGCCGGTATAGAGACCGTCTACCAGAACCTGGCTCTTTCGCCGGCACTCTCGATTGCCGACAACATGTTCCTTGGCCGCGAAATCCGCCGCCCCGGTTTCATGGGGCAGTGGCTGAGGATGCTTGACCGGCCGGCGATGGAAAAGCGGGCGCGTGAAAAGCTGACGGAACTTGGCCTGATGACGATCCAGAACATCAGCCAGGCGGTGGAAACGCTGTCCGGTGGCCAGCGTCAGGGCGTGGCGGTGGCACGTGCTGCCGCCTTCGGTTCCAAGGTGGTTATCATGGACGAACCGACGGCTGCCCTTGGCGTCAAGGAATCGCGCCGCGTTTTGGAACTCATCCTCGATGTCAAAAAGCGCGGGCTGCCGATCGTGCTGATCTCGCACAACATGCCGCACGTGTTCGAAGTCGCGGATCGAATCCACATCCACCGGTTGGGCCGGCGGCTGACGGTCATCGATCCGAAGCAATACACCATGTCCGACGCCGTGGCCTTCATGACAGGCGCAAAGGCGCCTCCGGAAACGGCACTTGCGGCCTGATCTGGCAAAAATGCAGTGGAAGGCTTGCGTTTTTGGCGGAACTAAATCGATTGAATAATTGCGCGCGCCGATTAATAGTGGCGATGGAGTAGAGGCCGACGGCACAACCGGTGCTGGCGGAACGAATTCCAGGCGTCGAGAGGTGATATGACGCAAGTTATGACAGCCGAAGTTCCTGCACCGCTGCCGATTGACGCCGACCCCGCCACTCTTGCCGGGGAAGTTCTGAACGCGCTGAAGTATCGCCTGGGCAAGGACACCACCGTTGCCACCCAGTACGACTGGCTGACGGCCTCGATCAAGGTCGTTCGGGACCGCATCGTCGATCACTGGATCAGCGGCACCAAGGAAGCCTACGACCAGAAGGAAAAGCGCGTCTATTACCTGTCGCTCGAGTTCCTGATCGGGCGTTTGATGCGCGACGCGTTTTCCAATCTCGGGCTGATGGACAACATGCGCGCGGCGCTGTCGTCGCTCGGTGTCGATCTCGACGTTATCGCGGCGCTTGAGCCGGACGCAGCTCTAGGCAACGGGGGCCTTGGCCGTCTCGCGGCCTGTTTCATGGAATCGATGGCCAGCGTCGGCATACCGGCGCACGGCTACGGCATACGCTACGCCAACGGCATGTTCCGGCAGGAAATCCAGGACGGCTGGCAGGTGGAACTGCCCGAGACGTGGCTGGATCACGGCAACCCCTGGGAATTCGAGCGCCGCGAGCGCTCGTTCGAAGTGGGCTTCGGCGGCTCGGTCGAATCGGTAACCTCGCGCGATGGCCGCCTGGAGCGCCATGTCTGGAAGCCGACGGAACATGTTTTGGCCGTTGCCTATGACACGCCTGTGGTGGGCTGGCGGGCAAACCGCGTCAACACGCTGAGGCTGTGGGCCGGCATGCCGGTCGATCCAATCCTGCTCGACCGCTTCAACGCCGGCGACCACATCGGCGCGCTGGCGGAAAGCAACAAGGCAGATGCCCTGTCGCGCGTGCTTTACCCGGCCGATTCCCACAAGGAAGGCCAGGAACTTCGGCTGCGGCAGGAGTATTTCTTCTCCACTGCATCGTTGCAGGACATCTTGCAGCGGCACCTCAGCCAGTATGGCGACCTGAAGTCATTACCCGACAAGGCTGCGATCCACCTCAACGACACCCATCCGGCCATCGCCGTTCCCGAATTGATGCGCCTGTTGATGGACGTGCATGGCATCGACTTCGATCAGGCGTGGGACATCACCAAGCGCACCTTTGCCTACACCAATCACACGCTGCTGCCGGAAGCGCTGGAAAGCTGGCCGGTGCCGCTGTTCGAGCGGCTTTTGCCGCGCCATATGCAGATCATCTATGCCATCAACGCGCAGGTTCTGCTGGAAGCCCGCGCCAGCAACCGCTTCTCGGGCGAGCAGGTCGCTGCGATCTCGCTGATCCAGGAAAACGGCGAACGCCGCGTGCGCATGGGCAACCTGGCCTTCGTCGGCTCGCATTCGATCAACGGCGTTTCGGCACTGCATACGGACCTGATGAAGGAAACGGTCTTTGCCGACCTGCATCGGCTCTACCCGGACCGCATCAACAACAAGACCAACGGCATCACGCCCCGGCGCTGGCTGATCCAGTGCAATCCGGACCTGACGGCCCTTGCCCGCGAGGCGATCGGCGACCGTTTCCTCGACGACATCGAAGCGATCCGGGATCTGGACGCCTTTGCGCAGGATGCGGCTTTCCGCGAGAAATTCGCCGGCGTGAAGCGCCTGAACAAGGCGCGGCTGGCCAATCTGGTCGGCGAGCGCCTTGGCATCAGGATCGATCCGTCGGCCCTGTTCGACATCCAGATAAAGCGCATTCATGAATACAAGCGCCAGCTTCTCAATGTGCTCGAGGCCGTCGCGCTTTACGACCAGATCAGGTCGCACCCCGAGCGCGATTGGATGCCGCGGGTCAAGTTCTTCGGCGGCAAGGCCGCTCCCAGCTACCACAACGCCAAGCTGATCATTAAGCTCATCAACGACGTTGCGCGGGTCATAAATCACGATCCGTCGGTGCGCGGCCTGCTCAAGATGGTGTTCGTGCCGAATTACAATGTCAGCACCGCCGAAATCATGATGCCGGCTGCCGACCTGTCGGAGCAGATTTCGACCGCCGGCATGGAAGCGTCGGGCACCGGCAACATGAAGTTCGCCTTGAACGGCGCGCTGACCATCGGCACGCTGGACGGCGCCAATGTCGAGATCAAGGAACAGGTTGGCGACGACAATATCTTTATTTTCGGGCTTAAGGCCAACGAGGTCGCTGAGCGCCGCGCCAGCGGTTATGCGCCGCGTTCCGTTGTCGACGCGTCGCCGGAATTGCGGCAGGCGGTGGCGGCCATCGCCTCGGGCGTCTTTTCGCCAGACGATCCGCAGCGCTACCACGCCTTGATGGACGACCTCTACAACACCGACTGGTTCATGGTTGCCGCTGATTTCGATGCTTATGCAGCCACCCAGCGCGAGGTGGACGGCGTCTGGCGCAATGGGCCGGACTGGTACGCCAGAGCGATCCACAATGTCGCGCGTGTCGGCTGGTTCTCGTCCGACCGAACGATCCGCCAATACGCCAAAGACATCTGGAACGTGCCTGCTTGATGTGATTGCATTGACCGGTGGCCAGGGTCACTCCGCGGGCCACCAGGGAGGAACAGTTTGACCAAGGGGCCGCGCGCGACGACAGCGCCAAGCGAGCCGGAGGGGATGGCCGCCGCAAGTGACGTCGCGGCGATTGTCGCCGGAACGCATGGCAACCCGTTCGCGGTGCTTGGCGTCCAGCAGGCGGGAAAGTCTCTCTTTGCCTGCTGTTTCCTGCCCGGTGCGGATGAGGTTACAGCCTATACCTTGGCGGGAAAGAAGGCCGGGGAAATGGCCCGGCGCGATGGCGCAGGCTTCTTCGAGAGCAAGCTTGGCATCCGCAAGCGCCAGCCGCTGCGCTATCATGCACGCAACGCCGGCGGCGACTGGTGGGTGACCGACCCGTATTCGTTCGGCCCGGTGCTTGGCCCGATGGACGATTACTACATCGCCGAGGGCTCGCATCTTCGCCTGTTCGACAAGCTGGGCGCGCACGAGATCGAGCATGAAGGGGCAGGCGGCATCCATTTCGCCGTCTGGGCTCCGAATGCGAGGCGCGTTTCGGTGGTCGGCGACTTTAACGACTGGGATGGCCGCCGGCATTCGATGCGCGACCGGCAGGACACCGGCATCTGGGAAATCTTCGTGCCGGATATCGGCGCAGGCAGGCCGTACAAATACGAAATCATCGACAAGAACGGCGTGCGGCTGCCGCTTAAGGCCGACCCGTTCGCCTTCAAGTCGGAACTGCGCCCGGCGACAGCATCGGTGACGGCCTCGCCGTTTTCGCACCAATGGGGCGATGAAGCGCATCGTTCCTTCTGGCGAAAGGCCGACCAGCGGCGCGAAGCGATCTCGATCTACGAGGTTCATGCCGGATCCTGGCAGCGGCGCGACGATGGCACCTTCCTGTCATGGGACGAACTGGCCGACCGCCTGATCCCCTATGCGGTGGACACCGGCTTTACCCATATCGAGTTCCTGCCGATCTCCGAGCATCCCTATGATCCGTCGTGGGGCTACCAGACGACCGGGCTATATGCGCCCACCGCGCGCTTCGGCGATCCCGACGGTTTCGCGCGGTTTGTCGACGGCGCGCATCGGGCGGGGATGGGCGTCATCCTCGACTGGGTTCCGGCGCATTTCCCGGTCGACGAACACGGGCTGGCGAAGTTCGACGGCACCGCGCTCTACGAACACGCCGACCCGCGCAAGGGATTCCATCCGGACTGGAACACGCTGATCTACAATTTCGGCCGCCGCGAGGTGGCGTCGTTCCTAGTCAACAACGCGCTGTTCTGGGCGGAGAAATATCACGTCGACGGACTGCGCGTGGATGCCGTGGCCTCGATGCTCTACCTCGATTATTCGCGCAAGGAAGGCGAGTGGATCCCGAACGAAAAGGGTGGGCGCGAGAACCTTGAGGCGGTTGCCTTCCTGCAGAAGATGAACAAGGAGCTCTACGGCCATCATCCAGGTGTCATGACCATTGCCGAGGAATCGACGTCATGGCCGAAGGTGTCGCAACCCGTTCATGAAGGCGGCCTCGGCTTCGGTTTCAAGTGGAACATGGGCTTCATGCACGACACGCTGGAGTATTTTTCCAAGGAGCCCGTGCACCGCAAATACCATCACAACGAACTGACCTTCGGCCTGATGTACGCGTTCAGCGAGAACTTCGTGCTGCCGCTCTCCCACGACGAAGTGGTGCATGGCAAAGGCACGCTGCTTTCCAAGATGGCCGGCGACGACTGGCAGAAGTTTGCGACGCTGCGCGCCTACTATGCCTTCATGTGGGGGTATCCGGGCAAGAAGTTGTTGTTCATGGGACAGGAGTTTGCGCAGCGGCGCGAATGGAGCGAGGAGCGCTCGCTGGACTGGGACCTGCTCGATCATGCGCCGCACAGGGGCGTGCGGCAGGTGGTGCGCGACCTGAACTATCTTTACCGGTCGCGGCCGGCGCTTCATGCGCGCGACTGCGAGCCGGAAGGCTTCTCGTGGCTGATCGTCGACGACAGCGAAAACTCGGTGTTTGCCTGGTTGCGCAAGGCGCCCGGCGGCAATCCGATTGCGGTCATCTCCAATTTCACGCCGGTGCCGCGCGAGAACTATCGCGTGCCGCTGCCGCGTGCGGGAACATGGCGCGAAATCATCAACACTGATGCTGCCGATTATGGCGGCACGGGCGTTGGCAATGGCGGCGCGGTAAGGGCGGTGGGCGAGCGCGATGGCGCTTCGGCAACCATGGTCCTTCCCCCGCTGGCAACGATCATGCTTGAGTTCATTTCAGACTGAGTGGTTTTGGGAGGGTGTAAATGGTTGAGACGAAGCGAACCCAACCTCTGGCGCGTGACGCCATGGCCTATGTGCTGGCGGGCGGTCGCGGCAGCCGGCTGAAGGAACTGACGGACCGGCGCGCCAAGCCGGCGGTCTATTTCGGCGGCAAGACCCGCATCATCGATTTCGCACTGTCCAATGCGCTGAACTCCGGCATCCGCCGCCTTGGTGTCGCGACCCAATACAAGGCGCACTCGCTGATCCGCCACTTGCAGCGCGGCTGGAACTTCCTGCGCCCCGAACGAAACGAGAGCTTCGATATCCTGCCGGCCAGCCAGCGCGTTTCCGAGACGCAATGGTATGAAGGCACGGCCGATGCCGTCTACCAGAACATCGATATCATCGAGAGCTATGGGCCTGAGTTCATGGTGATCCTGGCGGGCGACCACATCTACAAGATGGACTACGAACTGATGCTGCGCCAGCACGTGGATGCCGGCGCGGATGTTACCGTCGGTTGCCTGGAAGTGCCGCGCATGGAGGCGACCGGCTTTGGCGTGATGCATGTCGACAAGAAGGACAACATCATTTCCTTCATCGAAAAGCCGTCTGATCCGCCGGGCATTCCCGACAAGCCGGACCATGCGCTGGCCTCGATGGGCATCTATGTCTTCCGCACCAAGTTCCTGATGGATCTGCTGCGCAAGGACGCGGCCGACCCGAATTCCAGCCGCGACTTCGGCAAGGACATCATTCCCCAGATAGTCAAGGACGGTAAGGCGGTGGCCCACCGCTTCGCCAAGTCCTGCGTGCGCTCCAGCATGGAAAGCGAGCCTTATTGGCGCGACGTTGGCACCATCGATGCTTACTGGGAAGCCAATATCGATCTTACCGATGTTACGCCGGAACTCGACCTCTACGACCGCGACTGGCCGATCTGGACGTACGCGGAATTGAAGCCGCCGGCAAAATTCGTGCACGATGAAGATGGCCGGCGCGGCATGGCGGTTTCCTCGCTGGTGTCGGGCGACTGCATCGTCTCGGGTGCATCGTTGAAGCGCAGCCTGATTTTCACTGGCGCGCGCATCAATTCCTATTCAACGCTCGATCATGTCGTGATGCTGCCGGACTGCGTGGTTGGCCGCAATGCGCGGCTGACCAATGTTGTCATCGATCACGGCGTCCAGATACCGGAAGGGCTGGTCGTGGGCGAAGATCCGGTTCTCGACGCCAAGCGCTTCCGTGTGTCCGAACGCGGCATCTGCCTGATCACGCAGCCGATGATCGACAAGCTGGGACTGTAGGCGCATGCAGGTTCTCTCGGTCACGCCGGAGATTTTCCCGTTGATCAAGACCGGCGGGCTTGCCGATGTGACCGGCGCTCTGCCCATCGCGCTGGCCGGCAAGGGCGTCGCCATGCGCTCGCTCGTGCCCGGCTATCCGGCGGTGATGGCTGCGTTCAAGAAGGCGAAGCCCGTCCTTCAATATCCGGACCTTCATGGCGGCAAGGCTGGCGTCTATTCCGCCAAGGTTGGCGAACTTGACCTGTTCGTCATCGACGCACCGCATCTGTTCGACCGCCCCGGCGGACCCTATGGCGACGCGACCGGCGCGGATTGGCCGGACAATTGGCGGCGTTTCGCAGCACTTGGCCGCATCGGCGGCGACATAGCTGCCGGCGCGATCAAGGGCTATCAGCCCGACATCGTGCACGCCCATGACTGGCAGGCCGCGATTACGCTTGCCTACATGCGCTACGGCAAGGCGGCGGGCGTTCCGTCGCTCATCACGGTGCACAACCTCGCCTTTCAGGGTCGGTTCGGTGCCGACATTTTCAGCGGCCTTGGCCTGCCGGCCGAGGCGATGGCTGTCGATGGCGTCGAGTATTACGGGGGCGTCGGCTTCCTGAAGGCGGGATTGCAGGCCGCATGGGCGATCACGACGGTGAGCCCGACCTATGCCCAGGAAATCCGCACGCCGGAGTTCGGCATGGGGCTGGACGGCCTGATCAACATGCGCGCGGCCGACCTTTACGGCATCGCCAACGGCATCGATGTTGATATCTGGGACCCTGCGACCGACAAGCAACTGGCTGCGGCCTATTCGGCCAAGACGCTGAAAGCGCGCAAGGCCAACAAGGCTGCGGTGGAGGAACGGTTCTCGCTTGAAAGCGATGCCGGTCCGATCATTTGCGTGGTCAGCCGTCTCACATGGCAAAAGGGCATCGACACCTTGGCGGCCGCTCTGGACGGTATCGTCGCCGCGGGCGCGCGGCTGGCGATCCTCGGTTCCGGTGATGCCGCTCTGGAAGGCGCCTTGCTGGCAGCGGCGGCGCGTCATCGCGGACGGGTGGGCGTCGTCGTCGGCTATGACGAGAAGCTTTCCCATCTGATGCAGGGCGGTTGCGACGCCATCGTGATTCCGTCCCGGTTCGAACCGTGCGGGCTGACGCAGCTTTACGGCCTGCGTTACGGCTGCGTGCCTCTGGTTGCCCGCACCGGTGGCTTGGCCGACACGATCATCGACGCCAATGATGCCGCGCTTGCGGCAGGCGTTGCGACCGGCTTCCAGTTCGAACCGGATAACGCGGGTTCGTTGTTGTACGCGGTCCATCGGATGGCCGAAGCCTATGGCAATTCGTCGGTATGGACCACGATCCAGCGGCAAGGCATGAAGGCCGACGTGTCGTGGGATCGAAGTGCTGCCAGATACGTTGATCTCTATCGCATGCTCATGTCCAAGAAGGCTGACTGACAGATGATACGCACCGTCGCCACCAAACCCTACGACGATCAGAAGCCGGGCACGTCCGGCCTGCGCAAGAAGGTGCCGGTGTTCCAGCAGGAGCATTATGCGGAGAACTTCATCCAGTCGATCTTTGACGCGCTGGACGGTTTCGAAGGCAAGACGCTGGTGCTCGGCGGGGATGGTCGCTTCTACAATCGCGAGGTTATCCAGAAGGTGATCGGCATTGCTGCTGGCAACGGGTTCGGCAAGGTGATGGTCGGGCAGGGCGGTATCCTGTCCACGCCTGCCGCATCCAACGTGATCCGCAAGTACAAGGCTTTCGGCGGCATAATTCTGTCGGCCAGCCACAACCCGGGCGGTCCGCACGAGGATTTCGGCATCAAGTACAATGCCGAAAATGGCGGCCCGGCTCCTGAAAAAATCACGGATGCGATCTTCGCCAAGTCGAAGGCGATCAGAGAGTACAAGATCGCCGACATCGGTGAGATCGACATCGACAAGGTCGGGACTGTCAAGGCCGGCGACATGACCGTGGAGGTCATCGATCCGGTCAAGGACTACGCCGAGCTGATGGAAAGCCTGTTCGATTTCAATGCTTTGCGTAAGCTTTTTGAATCGGGCTTCCGCATGCGTTTCGATGCCATGCACGCCGTTACGGGTCCGTATGGCAAGGAAATCCTGGAGCGCCGCCTTGGCGCTGCGGACGGTACTTGCCGCAACTTCAAGCCGCTGCCTGACTTCGGCGGTCACCACCCCGACCCGAACCTCGTTCACGCCAAGCATCTCTATGACGAGATGATGAGCGCGGATGCGCCGGATTTCGGCGCGGCTTCGGACGGCGACGGCGACCGCAACCTGATCATCGGCAAGGGCATATTCGTCACCCCTTCGGATTCGGTCGCCATGCTTGCCGCCAACGCCACCGTGGCGCCCGGTTACAGGAAGGGCCTGGCCGGTATCGCCCGTTCCATGCCGACCAGCGGGGCGGCCGACCGCGTTGCGGAAAAGCTTGGTGTTGGCATCTATGAAACGCCGACCGGCTGGAAGTTCTTCGGCAACCTGCTCGATGCCGGAATGGCGACGATCTGCGGCGAGGAAAGCGCCGGCACAGGCTCCAACCATGTGCGCGAGAAAGACGGACTTTGGGCGGTGCTGTTGTGGCTCTCCATCATCGCCGCGCGCGGTGAAAGCGTGAAGGAGATCGTGACGAAGCACTGGGCCACCTATGGCCGCAACTATTATTCGCGCCACGACTACGAGGAGGTCGAGACCGAGCGCGCCAATGCGCTGGTGTCGGAACTGCGCGGCAAGCTGGCCTCGATGCCCGGAACCAAGGTGCGTGGTCTGACCGTCGAGAAGGCCGATGACTTCGCTTATCACGATCCGGTTGACGGCTCGGTCAGCGAGCATCAGGGCATCCGCGTGCTTTTCGAAGGCGGCTCGCGTGTCGTCTTTCGCCTGTCGGGCACCGGCACCAGCGGGGCGACGCTGCGCGTTTACATCGAGCGCTACGAACCCGACCCGTCAAAGCACGGCATGGAGACACAGGCAGCACTTGCCGACCTGATTGCCGCCGCCGATGACATCGCCGGAATCCGCAGCCATACCGGCCGCGACAAGCCGAGTGTCATCACCTGACCAATACGACCTACTCGGATAAATCCCCGCGTTTCGGCAGCCTTGTCCAGCAAGGCGGCGTGCGCTTTGCCGCGTGGTCCGGCGCTGCCGAGCGGATATGGGTTTCGCTCTTCGATCAGCAGGGCAAGCTCGAAACCGACAGGCTGGAACTGACGCCGGAAGGCGATGGCGCGTTCGCGCGGTTTGTGGGCGGCTTGCGGGAAGGTGCGCGCTACGGCCTTCGCGCTGACGGTCCCTATGCCCCCGAAGGCGGGCTCTGGTTCGACCCGGACAAATTGCTGGTCGATCCTTATGCAGTCGAGATCGATCGCCCCTATGCCTACGATACGCGCCTGACGGCGAGCGAGCGTGGCGTCGATACGGCGGTGCTGGTGCCGAAGGCGGTTGTGCGCGAACGCACGTCTGAAATCGCGCCCGCGCCGCCGCTTTTTCGACCGGGCGGCCTCATCTATGAAGTGTCGGTGCGCGCCTTCACCATGCGGCATCCTGATATTCCGGCTCACGATCGCGGCACGCTCCGCGCGCTCGCCCATCCCGCGATAATCGATCACCTTACCCGGCTCGGCGTGTCAGCCGTCGAACTGATGCCGATTACCGCCTGGATTGACGAGCGGCATTTGCCGCCGCTCGGGCTGGCCAATGGCTGGGGCTACAATCCGGTCACCTTCATGGCGCTCGACCCACGTCTTGCGCCGGGTGGATTGGCCGACCTTCGACACGCGGTTGCCGCCCTTCACGGTGCTGGCATCGGTGTCGTTCTCGATGTTGTCTTCAACCACACTGGCGAGAGCGATGCCCTTGGGACGTTGCTGTCGCTGCGTGGGCTCGACAGCCGGGCCTACTTCCGACACGCAGCGGATGGCCAGCTCATCAACGACACCGGCACCGGCAATACGGTCAATTGCCTGCATGCCATCGTGCAGGAACTCGTCCTGGACAGCCTGCGCCATTTCGTGCGCGAAGCGGGCGTCGATGGTTTCCGCTTCGACCTCGCGCCGGTGCTGGGTCGTATCGAAACCGGCTTCGATGCCGATGCTCCGCTGCTGCGGGCAATCCGCTCCGACGCTTTGCTCGGCAGTCGCATCCTGATTGCGGAGCCGTGGGACATTGGTCCGGGCGGCTATCAGCTCGGCAATTTCCGGCCGCCGTTTCTTGAATGGAACGACCGTTATCGCGACGACGTGCGGCGCTTCTGGCGCGGCGATGCCGGCACGTTGGGAGCGCTCGCGACCCGGCTCGCCGGCTCTTCGGACGTGTTTGCCAAAGCGGGTGCGAGTGAAAGCCGGACGGTCAATTTCATCGCGGCGCATGACGGCATGACGCTGGCCGATCTGGTTTCGTATCGACAGAAGCACAATGAGGCGAATGGCGAAGGCAACCGCGACGGCCACGACGACAATCTGTCGTGGAACAATGGCGTGGAAGGGGCAGCGACGGACCCTGAAGTTGCGCTGCGCCGCAAGGCCGATGTCGGCGCGCTTCTGGCGACGTTGTTTGCTTCGCGCGGCACGATCATGCTGACGGCGGGCGACGAGTTCGGGCGCAGCCAGCATGGCAACAACAACGCCTATGCGCAGGACAATGATTTGACGTGGCTCGATTGGTCGAGCCGCGACACGGAGATGGAGCGCTATGTTGCCGCTCTCTCCAGATTGCGGCGATCCGTTCCAGCCTTGAGCGAAACCGGCTTCCTGAGCGGTCATCCGGCAGATGCTGATGTACCTGACGTCGAATGGCTGACCGAGGCGGGGACACCCATGCAGGAACATGAGTGGCGCGATGGGCGGCGTCTGGCCATGGTTCTGGCGACGGGAAAGCCGGGCGGCGGGCGGGTGGCGGGTGTCGTGAATGGCAACGACCAACCCGCCAAATTCGCGCTACCGGGGCGCGATGGCTTCAGTTGGACGGCTGCGCTCGAAGGCGGTGCGGCTGTGGACTCGCAACCGCTGGCGGGGCGAAGCGTGGCCTTCATGATCGAAAGAAAAGATGCATCCGATGGCGAACAGTGAACCGGCTTCATGGTGGCGTGGCTGCGCCATCTACCAGATTTATCCGCGCTCCTTCCAGGACACCACGGGCGACGGCAGTGGCGATCTGGCGGGCATTGCAGAACGGCTTGGCCATGTTGCCTCGCTCGGGGTCGATGCGATCTGGCTATCCCCGTTCTTCAAGTCGCCGATGGCCGACATGGGCTACGACGTGTCGGATTACTGCGCCGTCGATCCGATGTTCGGCGGCATCGAGGACTTCGACGCCGTTGTCGCGGAGGCCCATCGGCTCGGCCTCAAGGTAATCATCGATCAGGTGCTGGCGCACTCGTCCGACAAGCACCCGTGGTTCGTCGAGAGCCGCGCGAGTTGGGGCAACCCGAAGGCGGACTGGTATGTCTGGGCCGACGCCATGCCTGACGGAACGGCTCCCAACAATTGGCTATCGGTGTTTGGCGGGCCGGCGTGGGAATGGGATTCGACGCGTCGGCAATACTACCTGCACAATTTCCTGGCCTCGCAGCCAGCGCTCAACTTCCACAATCCGGAGGTGCAGGACGCGCTTCTGGACAGCGTGCGCTTCTGGCTCGATCGCGGCGTGGACGGCTTCCGGCTGGATACGGTCAACTACTACTTCCAGGATCGGCGCTTGCGCAGCAATCCGCCTCTCGCGACCGGTCCTGTCGACAAGGATGCCGAGGCGAACCCCTACCTTTATCAATGGCATCTGTTCGACAAGACCCGGCCCGAAAACATCGACTTCCTCAAGCGGTTTCGCGCACTGCTGGATCAGTATGACAACCGCGCCAGCGTTGGCGAAATCGGCGACGAGGACCGTTCGCTGGAAACGCTCGCCGCCTATACGTCGGGCGGCGACAAGCTCCATATGTGCTACACGTTCGATCTGCTCGGCCCCAAATTCTCGGCTGCCCATGTGCGCGAATGCGTGGAGGCTTTCGAACTGGCGGCGCCTGATGGCTGGCCATGCTGGGCCTTTTCCAACCACGATGTCGTGCGCCATGTGACGCGCTGGGCGAAGCCGGGGAGCGATCCGTCCGTTCTCGCCAAATTTTCGGTCGAACTGCTGTGCTGCATGCGCGGCTCGATCTGCCTCTATCAGGGCGAGGAACTGGGACTGGAGGAAGCCGAACTGGCATTCGAGGATCTGCGCGACCCCTACGGCATCCGCTTCTGGCCGGGCTTCAAGGGACGCGACGGCGCGAGAACCCCGATGGTGTGGCAGCGCGATGAAGACAATGCCGGCTTCACCACGGGCAAGCCTTGGCTGCCGATTCCGGCTGGCCATCGGGCCAAGGCGGTGGATGTCCAGCAAGTCGATACAAACTCGATCCTACAGCACTACCGCGCGGCGCTCGCGCTGCGCAATAATCACGCCGCGCTGAGGTCGGGCGCTATTCGTTTCCTCGATGGCGCGGATGACGTGCTTGCCTTCATTCGCGAAGGCGACGGCGAAAAGCTGCTCTGCGCGTTCAATTTCAACGCTTCGGCGGCAAGTTGGACGCTGCCGAACACTCTGGGTGCTGTTACGGCTTTGGACTTCGCAGGTACTAGTGCGGCGGTGGACGGGAACAGACTGAAGCTTGCCGGTCTGTCAGCCTTCATCGGCACGATCGGCTGACCGCGCGCCTTACTGCACCAGCACGGACCGGCCGCAGCTTGCGCCGGTAACACGGACATCGGCCTGGCCAAGGCTTACGCCGAGAAGGCCGAGAACGGAGTTGAGCAGCGTATCGACCGGTTCGGCGACACCGCTCAGTGTTTTCACCACTGCCGGTTTCACCGTGCCGAGCAGGCTGGTTACGTCGAGGCTGAGCCCGGCTGCGTTGACCGAAAGGGAAAGGTTGGAGACGAGCGATGTCGTAAGCGATTTTGCTGCGTCGCGCGTCGAGACGGTCTTGACCTTCTTGCCGTCGATATCGCTCCGGCTGAAGGTGAGGTTCTGCGGGGCCATGTTTTCAACGGCCACGAATGCCTGCCCCTTGATCTTCAAGAGATCGAGCGAAAGCAGGAGCAGCTTGATGCTGGCTTCCGCGATGGTGGCCTCGTGGAACGACTGCGGCCGCGTGAAGTCGGCAAAGCCGCTGGCATCGCTTTCAGCCAATCTGAGGGAAGCAATGCCCGGCTGGGCTGCGACTGTTACCTTCATGCTGTCGGGCCGACCGGTTGGGCAACTGATGTCGGCCAGCCTCGCCTCGGCATGCGCCACTTCAATGTGAAGCGGAAGCTTGACCGACAACAGCTTGATCCCGCCGCCAAGCGCCGAGGTGCCCGGACTGACGGTGGCGGTCAGCTTGATGCGCGTCTGGGCAGTGCGCACGACCGTGCCTGCTTCGCCCACCGCCAGCCAGGGTGAGAATTGCTCCGGTTCGCCAATGGCAAGGTCCAAGGTGACCGCCGACAGTCCCGGTATGGTCGCGGCAAGATCGACCTCGACCTGATGCGAACCGTTGGCAAGGGCGGCACCGGCGGTCAGCATGCTGAGCGCGTTCGCGGCGACCGTCAGCCCGGCCGGCTTTTGCCCGAGCCCCAGATTGCCGACCGGGCCTAGATCCACCAGATGCTTCAAAGGAACCTTGACCGTGTTGCCCGCGCCTGCCGCGATTGCCTGCAATGCCAGTTTGCTGGGACGATCCAGCCCCGGAACATTGGCCATGGCGCTTGCGATCTGGCCGATGGTTGCTTCGGACGCGAGCACGTCCGAATAGGTGCCTCCGGTCACATGCAACTGCGTGGCCAGTGCGTCGATGAAGGAGAGCACATCGATGTCCGCCGAGACGAGCGCGTTGTAGTCCATGACGTCGAGCTTGATGTTGCCGCCGACAAGCGCGCCCAATATGGCGTTGGCGATGCCGCCGTCGAGTTTCAAAAGCCGAGATCCTACGGAAAAGGCAGCTTCAGCCTTGGCGCTGGCAATTGCCGTGGTGCCGAGAACCGGCGGCGCCATGATCGCCGTGCCGAAATAGAGATGGCCGATCTTGCGCATGGAAACCTGGACGGCATTGTACGGCTGTTTTCCCGCCTCGAACCTTCCCGACGCGGCGACTGCCCCGTTTGCGGCATATCTTCCACGCGAAACTTCGACCACTGCCTGCCCTGACGAAGGTTGGGTCGAACCTCCTGAGCCAAGAAGGGTGACCGCGCCCATGCCATTGTCTGCGAAGGTGGCGAGCACGGCGGCGTCGGCCTTGTTGATGTTCGCAGCGGCGGTGATCGCAGCCAGGTCAACCAGCGACTGCGCTGCGCGGCGTTCGGTGTAGAGCGCGCCTTCGTCCACCGCAAAGGCGGTCAAGGTGATGGCAACCGGGGCGAAAAGCGCGGTCATCACGGCAAAATTGGCTTGCCTGCTGGATATTAGCTGCCGCCAGGATTCTCGTAGGCTCGACGTGATTTGTCGGCGCATCACAGGCCCCCGATCCTGATGGTGGACGCCCGCTCGATGGTCGTGTCCGGCATGACGAGACCATTGAACAGGCCCCAGATTGGCAGGCTGCTGGCGTCGTAGCTGAGCGAAACAACGAACTGGCTGCCGTCATTGGTGCTGTCATTTGCTTCGACCACCAGCTTGTGCGGATCGACGAAGGGATACTTGCCCGCATTGCGGTCGATGTATTCGGTGACCAGCGCCTCGCGTTCCGATGCCGACAGGCCCGCTATGGCGGTTCGCGCCGCGTCGGCTGCGAGTTGCTGGATGGAATGGCTTGCTCCGAAATAAATTCCATATGCAACCATGCCGAGCAAAACCAGAATGAGGATCGGCGAAAGGATTGCGAATTCAACGGCCGCCGTCGCTGAGCGATCATGCTGGAAATGGGCGATGCGAGCATTTGAAACGGCAGTGCGTAGCATGTTCAGACGCTATGCGGGCAGGTCCGTAAAAATCGCAAAGCGGAAATACAACCTTGAGTAGCAATCAAGTTGTAGCGGCCCCTTGCCGCTTATGTCGGAGCGCGAGATTTCCTCCGCATCACGCAGCGTCATGCATGACTTTGTTGAAATAGGATTTGCGCGTGTCTAGTCTCCCTTCCACCAGTGACGGGAATGGGAGCCCGTCGCCTGCTTACGGAAACCGGACAAACCGGTTCCGGGGCACCAGTGTTCGAGCGGCGCCGTCGGACGCGCGCCAAAAGGGAGAGCTTCATGTTCAAAGGAATGCTTAAGGCGACGGTGTTCGCCACAACGATGGCTTTGGCCACTGGCGCGTTCTACACGCCCGCCTTCGCCGAAGTCGTCTACAACCGCGGAAATTCCGCCGACCCGGAATCGCTCGATCCGCACAAGACGTCGACCGTCTATGAAGCCCACATTCTGCGCGATCTGTTCGAAGGCCTTGTCATGCAGGACAAGGATGCCAACCTGATTCCGGGTGCAGCCGAGAGCTGGACCGTTTCCGACGACGGCACCGTTTACACCTTCAAGCTGCGCAAGGGCGCGGTCTGGTCGGATGGCAGCCCCGTTACCGCCGACGATTTCGTCTATTCGTTCCGCCGTCTTGAAGACCCTGCGACCGGCGCCGAATACGCATCGATGCTCTACGTCGTGAAGAATGGCGAAGCCGTGAACACGGGCAAGGCCAAGCCGGAAGAACTCGGCGTCAAGGCCGTGGACCCTGAAACCTTCGAGGTCACGCTCAATGCGCCGACCCCTTATTTCCTTGAGATGCTGACGCACCAGTCGAGCTATCCGGTCAACAAGGCGGCAATCGAAAAGCTTGGCGCCGACTGGATCAAGCCCGGCAACCTGGTGTCGAACGGCGCTTATACACTGGCCGAATTCGTTCCCAACGACCACATCAAGCTGGTCAAGAATGCGAAGTTCCATGACGCCGACAGCGTCAAGATCGATACGGTCAACTATATCCCGACCGAGGACCGTTCCACGGCAATCAAGCGCTTCGAAGCCGGCGAACTCGATTCCAACGACGACATTCCGACCGAACAGATGGCCGACCTGAAGTCGAAATTCGGCGACCAGCTTCGCATCGGGCCGTATCTCGGCACCTACTACTACTCGATCAAGACCGACAAAGCCCCGTGGGACAATGTCGAATTGCGCAATGCCATATCGATGGCCATCGACCGCGATTTCATTGCTGAGAAGGTTTGGCAAAACTCCATGCTGCCGGGCTACTCCATGGTTCCTCCCGGCATCGAAGGCTATACGTCTGCGGTAGCAAAATTTGCCGACATGTCGCAGATCGACCGCGAAGACGAGGCCAAGAAGGTGCTTGAGAAGCTTGGCTACACGCCGGAAAAGCCGCTCAAGATGGAAATCCGCTACAACACCTCGGAAAACCACAAGAACACCGCTGTCGCCATCCAGGAGCAGTTGAAGCCGCTTGGCGTCGAGGTGACCCTGCTCAATACCGACACCAAGACGCACTATTCCTTCCTGGAACAGAAGGGCGATTATGACGTTGCCCGCGCTGGCTGGATCGCGGACTACAAGGACCCGGAAACCTTCCTTGGCATTTCGCGCAAGGCGAGCGGCAACAACTACTCGAACTTCAACAATCCAAAGTTCGAGGAATTGATGGACAAGGCCGCTGCTGCCGGTGGCAATCCCGCGGAACGCATGAAGGACCTGTCGGAAGCCGAGCGCGTGCTTATTGACGATGTCGGCCAGATTCCGATCCTGTATTACTCCTACAAGAACCTCGTTTCGCCAAAGATTCACGGCTTCGACGAGAACGTCATGGACGTTCATCCGACTCGCTTCATCAGCAAGGACTGACGGGACCGGAGCCGCCGCTTCCGAAGAAGCGGCGGCTCATTCCTTGCAAGTGAGGAGGGCCGGTTGTGCTGCTCTATGTATTGAGGCGGTTGCTGACCGCCATACCCACGCTGTTCGTCATCGTGACGCTGGCATTCTTCCTGATCCGCGTGGCTCCAGGCGGGCCGTTCAATCAGGAGAGGGGGCTGAGCCCTGAGATCAAGGCCAATCTGGAAGCCCAATTTGGACTGAATGACCCGTTGTGGCTGCAGTACGGCAACTACCTCAAAAATCTGCTGCACGGAAATTTTGGCCCGAGTTACAACCTTCCCGATTTCACCGTTGGCGAATTGTTCGCCAAGGGCCTGCCGATTTCGATTCAACTCGGCGCGTCCGCGCTGGTCCTCGCCCTGATTTTGGGAACGCTGCTGGGGACGGTGGCTGCGCTGAACCAGAACAAGTGGGGCGACTATTCGGTGATTGCGCTGGCAACCGCCGGCAGCACCATTCCGACATTCGTCATCGCCCCCATAATCCAGCTCGTTTTCGGGCTGAGCTGGAAGCTGCTGCCAATCGGCGGCTGGGGGGATGGCGCGCTGCTCAACAAGATTGGGCCGGTGCTGACGCTCGCCCTGCCGCAGATCGCCATCGTGGCGCGCCTGATGCGCGGCTCGATGATCGAATCGCTGCGTTCGCACCACATCAGGACGGCGCGCGCACTCGGCCTGTCCGACTGGTCGGTGGTGGTGCGGCATGCTTTGCGCGGGGCGGTTTTGCCGATCATCTCGTTCACTGGTCCGGCGGCGGCAGCGTTGTTGACGGGCTCGATCATCGTCGAGACGATCTTCGCCATACCCGGTATCGGCCGCTATTTCGTCGATGCGGCGCTCAATCGCGATTATACGCTGGTGATGGGTACGGTTGTGGTGATTGCCTTGTTCACGATCGTCTTCAACCTGATCGTGGACATCATGTACGCCGTGGTGGATCCGAGGGTGCGCTATGACTGATGCCGTCATGGCCGCGCCGGTTGCCGGACGATCATTGTGGGGCGACGCGTGGGCGCGTCTCAAGGCCAACCGCGCCGCAATGTTCAGCCTCTACTACCTCATCGCCATGGCGGTGGTCTGCGTTGTCGGGCCTTATTTCGTTCCGCACCAATATACGACCATCTACGCCGACTATGTGCGCACTGCACCCAGCCTTTCATCCTATCCGAAAGCCGACATGATCGAAACGGCGCTGGCCGAGGCGGTCAAGCGCATGCGCGTCGATGTGAAGGAATGGCACCAGGAGGGTGAACGCGTATTCGTTACCGTCGCCTCGTCAAAGGCTGTTGATGAGCGCAATGCGCGCTACCTCGATCGGTCCGACACCTTCGACGATGCCAAGGTGGAGGGCAAATCCGCCGATGGCCTGGAAATGACCATGAGCGCGTCGGTCAAGCAGCAGTATTTCTTTTTTGGCACCGACAACACCGGCCGCGACATGCTTTCGCGCACTTTGATGGCGGGCCGCATCTCGCTCGCCATCGGCCTTCTGGCGGGCTTCGTGGCCGTCACCATCGGCGTCGTCTACGGAGCGACTGCCGGCTTCGTCGGCGGCAAGACCGACGAGGTGATGATGCGCATCGTGGACGTGCTCTATTCGCTGCCGTTCATTTTCTTCGTCATCATGCTGGTGGTGTTTTTCGGCCGAAACTTCGTGCTGATGTTCCTGGCCGTGGGAGCCGTGCTGTGGCTGGACATGGCGCGCATCGTGCGCGGCCAGGCACTGTCGATAAGGCGGCAGGAATATGTGCAGGCGGCTGAGGCGCTGGGTGTGTGCACACGCGGCATCCTGATGCGCCACGTGATCCCGAACCTGCTTGGTCCGGTCGTCATCTACATGACGCTTCTGGTGCCGCAGGTCATCATCCTTGAGAGCTTCCTGTCGTTCCTTGGACTGGGCGTGCAGGAGCCGATGACGAGCTGGGGCGTGCTGATCTCGGTCGGCGCCAAGAACATCGGCACCGCCAACTGGCTGCTCTTGTTTCCGGCATTCTTCCTTGTTTCGACGCTGTTTGCGCTGAATTTTGTCGGCGACGGCCTGCGCGATGCCCTCGACCCGAAGGACCGTTGACATGGCGAGTGGCGAGAAAATCCTCGAGGTGAAGGACCTGCGGGTGCGGTTTCGCACGCTGGACGGCGTGATCGAGGCGGTCAAAGGCATCAACATTCACGTTGAGGCCGGCGAGACGGTGGCGGTCGTCGGCGAATCCGGTTCCGGCAAGAGCCAGACCATGATGGCGGCGATGAACCTGCTCGCCTCGAACGGCGAGGCTTCGGGCGTTGTGGACTATCGCGGCCGCAACCTGCTGACGCTGAGCAAATCAGAGCTGAACAAGGTCCGCGGCCGCAAGATCAGCATGATCTTCCAGGAGCCGATGACGTCGCTTGATCCTCTGTATTCGATCGGCAGCCAGTTGATCGAGCCGATCCGCCATCATAGGGGCTTGAGCGTTCCGGAAGCCCACAAGGAGGCACTGCGCCTGCTGAAACTGGTGCAGATTCCTGATCCGGAACGGCGCATGAAATCCTATCCGCACGAGATGTCGGGCGGCCAGCGACAGCGCGTCATGATCGCCATGGCGCTGGCCAACGATCCCGATATTCTCATTGCGGATGAACCGACCACGGCGCTCGACGTGACCATCCAGGCGCAAATCCTGATGTTGCTCGCCGAATTGCAGCGCAAGCTCGGCATGGCGATTGTCTTCATCACGCATGATCTCGGCATCGTTCGGCGCTTCGCCGACCGGGTCTATGTGATGCGCAGCGGCGAGGTGGTCGAGGAAGGCGAGGCGGAGGCCCTCTTCGCAAATCCGCAGCATAGCTATACGCAGATGCTGCTGGCGGCCGAGCCCACCGGTTCCAAATCGGCGCCCGCGCCGAATGCACCGGTGCTGCTCGAAGGGCGGAATGTTGAAGTCACGTTCAGGATTGGCGGCGGTTTTCTCGGCGGGCCGCCTTTGATGCTGCGCGCCGTCGACCATATTTCGGTTCGGCTGAAGGAAAATCAGACCATCGGCATCGTCGGCGAATCGGGCTCGGGCAAATCGACTTTGGGCCGCGCGCTGCTGAGGCTGTTGCCAAGCGACGGCGTTATCCGCTTTGGCGAGCACGATATTTCAAGCGCCGACCGGCAGGCCATGCGGCCGCTGCGCCGGGAGCTGCAACTGGTGTTCCAGGACCCGTTCGGCTCGCTGTCGCCGCGCATGACCATCGGGCAGGTCGTGACCGAAGGCCTGCTGGTTCACGAACCGGATATCAGCGCCAAGGAGCGCGACCAGCGTGCGATCGCGGCGCTGAAGGAAGTGGGCCTCGATCCTGATACGAGAAATCGCTATCCGCACGAATTTTCCGGCGGCCAGCGCCAGCGTATCGCCATTGCACGCGCCATGATCCTCAAGCCGAAGGTGGTGGTGCTGGATGAGCCGACTTCGGCGCTCGACCGGTCAGTGCAGAAGCAGATCGTCGACCTGCTGCGCAAATTGCAGGCGAGCCACAACCTGTCCTATCTCTTCATCAGCCATGATCTTGCGGTGGTGAGGGCAATGGCCGACTACATTATCGTCATGAAGCAGGGAAGGATTGTCGAAGAGGGGCCGACCGAGGAAATTTTCAGCAGTCCGCGCGATATCTACACGCAGACGCTGATGGCCGCGGCGGTTGATTCCACGCGCTTTCGGCTGAGCGCCTGAGGCGATCCGGAAAGCGCAGATTTTTCAGGAGATCGTTCTGGTCGGAGTGGCAGGATTTGAACCTGCGACCCCATCGTCCCGAACGATGTGCGCTACCAGACTGCGCTACACTCCGCGACCAGACGCCGGGCTTATAACCCCCGGAATTTGTTCCTGCAAGCGGCACGGCCGCACAAATTGACGCGTTATTGCGAATGTCTGCAAAGCGGCAATTGAGGCATCGAAATAACCCGACCTTAAAGGCTTGCGTGCTACGCCACGGGCAGCATGCGCGGTTCATGGGCCGCATATATCCATGCGCCGTGGAGCCTTTCTGTTGACCCTGACCATAACTGGCCAAGCACTGCCCAACACGTTTGCGTTTGAAACAACCGCGCTCGTCAAAGCGTCGGGATTTCGCGAATATGATGCGCGCTGGTGGTTCGGGCATCCGGGGTCCGACAAGGCGCCGGAACTCAACCTGATCGGTGTACAGGCCCTCGGCATGGGGTTGGCAACGCTGATCCGCCGGATGGGCGTCGGCCCCGAAATCGTCACCGGCCACGATTTTCGGTCGTACTCGCTTGGTATCAAGCTGGCGCTCGTTTCCGGCCTAATGGCTGCGGGCGCCAAGGTCAAGGATATCGGGCTTACGCTGTCGCCGATGGCTTACTTCGCCCAGTTTGCGCTCGATGCGCCGTCGGTCGCGATGGTGACGGCCTCGCATAACGAAAACGGCTGGACGGGCGTGAAGATGGGTGCAGAGCGTCCGCTGACGTTCGGTCCCGATGAAATGGCAGCGCTGAAAAAGATTGTGCTTGCCGGCGATTTCGATCTGGTTGGCGGCGGATCGTATGAATTCGTCAGCGGCTTTCGCGATGTCTATCTGGCCGACGTTGTCAGGCACACGAAAATCAGCCGCAAACTGAAGGTGGTGGCCGCTTGCGGCAACGGCACGGCGGGAGCCTTTGCCCCGGAAGCGCTGGCCCGCATCGGCTGCGAAGTGATCCCGCTCGATGTCGAGCTTGACCATAGCTTCCCGCGCTACAACCCGAACCCGGAAGACATGCAGATGCTGCACGCCATCCGCGACAAGGTGCTGGAGACGGGAGCCGATGTTGGCCTGGGCTTCGACGGCGACGGCGACCGCTGCGGCGTGGTCGACAATGAAGGCAATGAGATCTTTGCCGACAAGATCGGCGTCATGCTCGCCCGCGACATTTCGCGCGACCATCCGGGATCGACCTTCGTGGTTGATGTGAAATCGACCGGACTGTTCAAAACCGATCCCGGCCTGAAGGCCAATGGAGCGGCGACCGATTACTGGAAAACCGGGCACTCCTACATCAAGCGGCGCGTGGCCGAGCTTGGCGCAATTGCCGGTTTCGAGAAATCCGGCCACTTCTTCTTCAACCCGCCGATCGGAAGGGGTTACGACGACGGGCTGGTGACGGCGCTTGCCGTTTGCCGGATGCTCGACCGCAACCCGGCCAAGAGCATGGCGGACCTCTATCACGATCTGCCTTTGACCTATGGCACGCCGACCATGTCGCCGCACTGCGATGACGATGTGAAATACGGTGTTGTCGAACGCGTTACTGCCGAAATGAACCGGATCAGGGCGGAGGGAAGGCCGTTCGCCGGCCAGCAGATTGTCGAGCTGATAACCGTCAATGGCGTGCGCATAGTTGCCGAGGACGGCACCTGGGGGCTGGTGAGGGCGTCGTCGAACAAGCCGGAGCTTGTCGTGGTGGTGGAGAGCCCTGTTTCATCCGACCGCCGCCGGGAGATGTTCGCAACACTCGACGAAGTCTTGCGCCGCAGCCCGGAAGTCGGCCCGTACAATCAGACCTTCTGATGATGAGGGCCTGTGAAGTGGAAATGCAATGAGTGAACGCATCGTCAGTTTCATCATGAGCGGCGGCGTCGGCTCGCGCCTGTGGCCGTTGTCGCGCGAAGACAATCCCAAGCAGTTCCATGACCTCGCCGGCGACGGCTCGATGCTGGTCAAGACCGTGCAGCGGCTGAAATCCCGCCTGATGGGCGAAACGCCTGTTTTCCTGATCGCCTCCGAGCGGCACGCGTCGCGAATCCATGCGGATCTGGGCGGGGTGGATTGGTCGGGCGGCGGCGTGCTGTTCGAACCGGCTGGCCGCAACACGGCGGCAGCCGTTGCACTGGCGACGCTGCGGACGCTGGCGCAGTTCGGCGACAGTCTCGTTCTGGTGGTGCCCTCCGACCATGAAATCTCCACGACGAAGGAATTCTGGGCAAGCGTCGAAAAGGGCGTGGCGGCGGCTCGCGACGGTCGCCTCGTGGTGTTCGGCATCAAGCCGGACCATCCCGAAACCGGCTATGGCTACATCGAGGCCGGCGATGCGAAGGACGGCGTTCTCGATGTTTCGCGCTTTGTCGAGAAGCCGGATATCGAAACGGCGAAAAGCTATGTCGCGTCGGGGCGCTTTTACTGGAACGCCGGCATCTTCCTGTTTCGCGCCAGCGCGATGCGCGACGCGTTCCTGTCTTTCCAGCCGGACATATGGGAAGCGACGGAGAGGGCCTTCACAGCTTCGACCAGCGACCTTTCCGGGCTCTATATGCCGGACGACCTCTACGCGGCCATTCCTTCCATTTCCATCGACTATGCGGTGATGGAACGGGCTAGGCACATCGCCATGGTTCCGGCGAGTTTCCGCTGGAGCGACTTGGGTTCGTGGCAGTCGCTGCTCGATGTCGGGCCGGCGGACGAAAACGGCAATGTCATCATTGGCGACGTCGTGGCGATCGACTGCGAAAATTCGTACATCCGAAGCCAGGGGCGGCTTTTGTCGGCCGTCGGCCTCAAGGACACGGCAATTGTCGCGACATCCGATGCGACCTTTGTCGCGCCGGTCAGCCACAGCCAGAATGTGCGCAAGGTGGTGGAGCAACTGGAGAAAAGCGGCCGGCTGGAGACGCGCTTCACGCCTGCTCACGATAGGGTTGTCGACAGCGGCGCATGGCGCAACCGGGTGCGGCACTGGCTGTTCGAGGAGGCTTTGCCACTGTGGTCCACGACGGGCGTGGACGACGCGCATGGCGGCTTCCACGAAGCTTTGGGCCTGGACGCCGCACCGCTCGCCAAGCCGAAGCGCATGCGCACGTTGGCCCGGCAGGTTTATGGCTTCGCGGTTGCCAAGGCGCGGGGCTGGGAAGGCCCTGCCGACCGCCTCATTGCCCACGGCCTTGCCTTCATGGCCAAGGGCCGAACCGACAGTGGCGGCTGGATACGCACGTTCAACGTGGACGGTTCGGTGGCCGATGCGGCAGAGGATGCCTACGATCATTCCTGCGTGCTTCTGGCGCTGGCGCACGCGCACATGTGCGGCAATCCGGACGCGCTTCGTCTGGGACGGGAGACTTTTGCCTTCCTTGATGGCCATCTGGAGGACGACAGCCTGGCGGGCTTCCTCGAAACGCCGAACGGTCACGGCCTGCGCCGGTCCAACCCGCACATGCATCTGCTCGAGGCTTTTCTTGCCTGGCATGCCGCGACCGGCGACCGGACGTATTTGCGCCGCGCGGCACGGATTATCGATCTGTTCCGCAGCCACTTCTTCGACGCCGAGAGCTGGACGATCGGCGAGTATTTCGACGATGGCTGGCACCGGGCAGGTGATGGCAAGGGCGATTGGACCGAACCGGGGCACCACTTCGAGTGGGCTTCGCTGCTGGTCGATTTTTCAGCGCGCAGCGGGCAGGCGAACCTGACCGCATACGCCCGCAAGCTTTACGCATCTGCGGTAGCAAACGGCCTCAATCGTTCGACGGGTCTCGCCTATGGCGCAGTCTCGCGCCAAGGCATGCCGCTCGATCTGGTGTCGCGAAGCTGGCCGCAGAGCGAGGCGATCAAGGCCTCGATTGCGCTTGACGGAACCGGTGGACCGGACCTTAAGCCGGAGATCGAGGCGCGTGTCGGGCGGCTGTTCCGCTGGCACATCGATCCGGCACCGCTTGGACTGTGGATAGACCGTATCGACGAACGCGGCCGCTCGCTGGCGACCGAAGTGCCGGCCTCGATTTTCTACCACCTGGTCTGCGCGCTGACGCAGTATTTGGATGCTACGTCGGATCACGCTCAGTAGGGGCTGGCGACGTCGCCCGTCTCGACATAGACCGACTTGATCTGCGAGTAGAGTGCAAGGGCGGCAAGCGAGTTCTCGCGGCCGATGCCGGACTGCTTGAAGCCGCCGAAAGGCATTTCGACCGGAGTCAGGTTATAGGCGTTGATCCAGCAGGTGCCGGCTTGCAGGTCGCCGATGACGCGATGCGCGCGCGGCAAATCCCTGGTGAAAACGCCGGCGGCGAGGCCGAATTCCGTATCGTTGGCGCGCGCGATGACCTCGTCTTCATGGTCGAAGGAAAGCACGCTCATCACCGGGCCGAATATTTCCTCGCGCGCGATGCGCATGGTGTCCTTGACGCCGGTGAACACGGTCGGCTCGATGAAGCAGCCGCCATCGAAGCCCTGCAGCGCGGGGATGCTGCCGCCGCAGGCAAGCGTCGCCCCTTCGTTGCGGCCTATCGAGATGTACTCGACGACCTTGTCGCGCTGCGCCTTGTTGACGAGCGGGCCCATCTGGGTTTCCGGGTCGAGCGGATCACCGATGCGGATTTTCTTGGTGCGCTCGACAAGGCGTTCGACGAAGCGGTCGTGGATGCCTTTCTGTACGAAGACGCGGGTGCTGTTGGAGCAGACCTGTCCTGTCGAATAGAAGTTGCCGAGCATGGCCCCGCCGATGGCGTTTTCGAGATCGGCATCGTCAAAGACGATCAGCGGTGACTTACCGCCGAGTTCCATGGTGGCGTGCTTCATCTTGGAGCCGGCAAGCGACAGCACCTTCTTGCCCGTGGGGACCGAGCCCGTCACCGAAACCTTGGCCACGGCATCGTGGCCGACCAGCGCAGCGCCGACATCGCCATAGCCCTGCACGACATTGAAGAGGCCATCCGGCAGGCCGGCTTCGGAATAGATTTCGGCCAGCGCCAATGCGGAAAGCGGCGTGTTTTCCGATGGCTTGAACACCATGGCATTGCCCATGGCGAGCGCGGGTGCCGACTTCCAGCCGGCGATCTGGATCGGATAGTTCCATGCGCCGATGCCGACGCAGACGCCGAGAGGTTCGCGGCGCGTGTAGGCAAACGGGCCGCCGAGGTCGATGAACTCGCCGTTGAAGGTAGCGACGGCGCCCGCAAAGAACTCGAGGCAATCCGCCGCCGAGGGGGCATCGGCGACCAGCGTTTCCTGGATGGCCTTGCCGGTATCGAGCGTTTCGAGGCGGGCGAGGACGCTGTTGCGCTCACGCAAAATGTCGGCGGCACGGCGCAGGATGCGGCCGCGCTCCACCGGCTTCATGCGCGCCCACGCGCCTTGCGCCTCGCGGGCTGCTTCGACGGCCAGTTCGACGATGTTGGGCGTCGCAGAATGCAGCGTGGCAATCGTCTCGCCTGTCGCCGGATAGATTACGGGCAACTCGGCTCCGCGCTCGTCATCGACGTAGCGCCCGTTGATGTAGTGCGAGGCCGTGGGTTGGGCGCGCATACTCTCTCCATTCGTCCGTTGTGGCCGGGCGCGTAAAAGCGCCGGCAATCATGGCCTATCTGTCCGAGACCTGCCAGCGTGGATTGATCCACGGTTCCTGGTTCGAGGGGGCGAGCGGCTGGCGTCCGAGGATATGATCGGAGGCCTTTTCGCCGGTCATGATCGAAGGCCCGTTGAGGTTGCCGTTGGTGACGCGCGGGAAGATCGAGGAATCCGCAACGCGCAATCCCTCGACCCCGATGACGCGGCATTCGGGATCGACGACAGCCATCAGATCATCGGCCCGCCCCATGCGGCAGGAGCCGCAGGGGTGATAGGCGCTCTCCACATGCTGGCGGATGAAATCGTCCAGCTGTTCGTCCGACTTCACGTCTGCCCCGGGCGAGATTTCCTTGCCGCGGAAGGGATCGAAGGCAGATTGCGCGAATATGTCCCGCGTCAGCCGGATGCAGTGGCGGAAGTCCGCCCAATCGTCTGGGTGCGACATATAGTTGAAGCGTATAACCGGCTTGTCCTTGGGGTCGGGCGAACGCAGCGAGATCGAGCCCCGCGACTTGGAGCGCATCGGTCCGACATGGGCCTGGAAGCCATGCGACTTGGCTGCCGCCTTACCGTCATAACGTACTGCGGCGGGGATGAAATGGTACTGGATGTCGGGATAGTCGACGCCCGGCGCCGAGCGCAGGAAAGCCGCTGCCTCGAAGTGGTTTGTCGCTCCAAGCCCGCTCTTGAAGAACAGCCAGCGCGCGCCGATGAGCGCCTTCGAAAATGGATTGAGGACGGAGTGCAGCGTGATCGGCTTGATCGATTCTTGCTGGATGTAGAGTTCGAGATGGTCCTGAAGGTTCTGGCCAACACCCGGCCGGTCGGCCACGACTGCGATGCCGTTTTCCTTGAGATGCGCGGCAGGGCCGATGCCAGATTGCAGCAGGATCTTGGGCGAATTGATGGACGAGGCGGCGAGGATGACTTCACGCCTTGCCTTAACGACCTGAATCTTTCCGTGAGCTTCGATTTCGACGCCGGTTGCGCGTTGATTCTCTATTGTTATGCGCCGGGCGAAGCCTTTGACCAGACTCACATTTTGCCGCTTCAGCGCCGGTCGCAAATAGGCATTTGCGGCGGACCAGCGCCGACCCTTGTAGATGGTCTGCTCCATCGGGCCGAAGCCTTCCTGCTTGGAGCCGTTATAGTCGTCGGTCAGTTCAAAGCCGGCCTGATTGCCCGCCTTGATGAAGGCGTTGTAGAGCGGATTGGTGCGCGTGCCGCGCTGGACATGCAGCGGCCCGCTGGTGCCGCGCCAGCCGTCCTCGCCGCCATCGCTGGCTTCCATGCGCTTGAAGTAGGGCAGGACGTCCGCATAGGCCCAGCCCGACGCGCCTTGTTCCGCCCAATGGTCGAAGTCGCGGGCATGGCCGCGCACATAGACCATGCCGTTGATCGACGACGATCCGCCGATGACCTTGCCGCGCGGCGTTGCCAGCACGCGCCCGCCAAGATGCGGTTCCGGCTCGCTCGAAAAACCCCAGTCATAGAGCGGCAGGTTCATGGGGATCGACAAGGCCGACGGCATCTGGATCAGCGGTCCGGCGTCTGTGACGCCATACTCGATGACGATGACCGAATGCTTGCCGTCTTCCGAAAGACGGTAGGCCATTGCCGAGCCGGCCGACCCTGAGCCGACGATTACGAAATCCGCTTCAAGCATGGTTCATATGCGCCATGAAATCGGCAAGGGAGACGTTGCCGCCGGTGGCCACGACCAAGACCGTCTTGCCCTTCACATCGACCTTGCCGTCGAGCAGGGCCGCAAGCGGCGCGGCACCCGAAGGTTCAAGCACCAGTTTCAGCCTTTCGAAGGCAATCTTCATCGCTTGGCGGACAGAAGCATCGCCAACCGTGACGCCTTGCACGCCAGCGGCCTTCACGGCAGCGAACGGGGCCTTGCCAGGTGCCCTTGCCATCAAGCCGTCGCAGATCGACTTCGGTCCGATCGGCATGGTTTCGATGGAGCCGTGAGACAGGGACGAACCCATGCCGTTGAAACCTTCCGGCTCGACGCCGATGGTCTGCGTTTTGGGCGAGAGATAGTGGAAGGCGAGCGAAACGCCGCCGATCAGGCCGCCGCCGCCAACCGAGCAGAACAGAAGATCGACACTGGCATCCTTCGCACCAAGTTGATCCAGCGCTTCGAGACCGGCACCAGCCTGGCCGGCAACGATCTGCGGGTCGTCGAAGGGGTGCAGGAGTGTCAGCCCCTCGGTTTCGGAAATCTCGCGCGCCTTGGCAGCCGCCACCTCTTCACGCGCACGCTCGCCATGGTCGGTAAGCACCACGCGCGCGCCGTAGCCTGCCGTCGCGTCGCGCTTGGCCGCGGGCGCATCGATGGGCATGACGATGGTGACCGGGATGCCGAGCGACTGGCCGGCGGCAGCAAGGCCCTGGGCAAAGTTGCCGGATGAGTAGGCAACGACGCCTTTGCGGGCTTCGACAGGCGAAAGCTGCTTCAACCGCCAGTAAGCGCCGCGCGCCTTGAAGGAGCCGGCCCATTGCAGCGATTCCGGCTTGACGAAGACGCGGGCCGCACCCGTTTCGCGCGCAAGTGCCGTCGATTCCAAAAGGGGCGTGAGCTGCGTCGCCTTGGAGGTGACGGTGTAGGCTTTCCTGAGATCGTCCAGTGAAGGCACATAAGGGTCAGTCATCATTCACCTCGCGGAAAACGCTTCTGTTCTTCGAGTATGTTGAGATCCATGTGGTTGCGCATGTAGCGCTCCGACGCCTTTTGCAGCGGCTGGAAATCCCACGGATAGTAGGAGCCGTTGCGCAACGCCGGATAAACGACCCAGCGCCGTGCCTGGCTTTCGCGCACTGCGGCGTCGAAAGCGGCCATGTCCCAGCGGGCGCGCACCTTCTGCATGAAGGCGGCGACAAGTTGCGCGTTGGCGGGATCGGCGGCAAGGTTCTGGCGTTCGAGGGGATCGGTTTCGAGATCGAACAGTTGCGGCTGATCGATCTCGCAATGGACGAATTTGTAGCGCCCTTCACGCAGGGCCACCATCGGGGCATAGGAGCCTTCGGCGGCGTATTCCATCGCAACGGGTGCGGTGCGCTCAGTGCCGTTTGTCAAAGGCAGCAGCGACTGCCCGTCCGTCCAGGGCATGATTGCGCCCATGTCGACGCCGGCGATATCGCAAAGCGTCGGGCAGATATCGAGATTGGACACAGGAGCGGCGATAAGGCCCGCTGCAACGCCGGGACCTGCGATCATCAGCGGGACGCGCGCCGAGCCTTCGAAGAAGCTCATCTTGAACCACAGCCCGCGCTCGCCCAGCATTTCGCCGTGGTCGGAACAGAACACGATGACCGTGTCATCGGCCATGCGGGTGCGCCGCAACGTGTCGAGCAGTTCGCCAACCTTGTCATCGACATAGGAGATGTTGGCGAAGTAGCCGCGCCGGGAGCGGCGGACCTGCTCGCGCGTGATGTCGAAACCGGCGTAGTCGCTGGCAAGGTAAAGCCGCTTGGAGTGGGCGTCTTGCTGGTCGAATGGCGTGAAAGCGGTTTCCGGGTCGAGCGCCTGGCAGTTCTCATAGAGGTCCCAATATTGCCGGCGAGCGACGAAGGGATCGTGCGGATGGGAAAGCGATACGGTCAGGCACCAGGGCCGCCGGTTTTCGTCATCGCTTTCGCGCGACAATTGGTAGAGCTTCTGGTTGGCGAGGAAGGAAACCTCGTCGTCATATTCCATCTGGTTGCTGGTTTCGGCCACGCCCGCGCCGGTGACTGAGCCGAGGTTGTGGTACCACCAGTCGATGCGTTCGCCGGGCTTGCGGTAGTCGGGCGTCCAGCCGAAATCGGCGGGATAAATGTCGGTGGTGAGCCGCTCCTCAAAGCCGTGCAACTGGTCCGGCCCGACGAAATGCATCTTGCCGGACAGGCAGGTGTAGTAGCCGGCGGCGCGCAGATGGTGGGCGAAAGTCGGGATCGAGGAAATGAATTCGGCGGCGTTGTCGTAGACGCCGGTGCGCGACGGCAATTGCCCGCTCATGAACGAGGCGCGGCCCGGCGCGCAGAGAGGCGAGGCAGTGTAGTTGTTGCGGAAGCGGGCGGAGCGGTCTGCGAGCGCCTTGAGGTGCGGCGCATGCAGGAAATCGGCTGGACCATCCGGGAACAGCGTTCCCGTTAGCTGGTCCACCATGATGATCAAGATGTTTGGGCTTTTGGTCATCGGGCACCCGCGCGCTGCGCCAGTTTGGCATCGACGTAATCTTCGACCAGACCGCTGGCGCTGGCCGGATTGGGCAAGCCGTCGCGCAATGCCCTGCGGATGTAGAGGCCGTCGATCATGGCGGCGATGGCTTCGGCCATCTGCCCGGCCTCCGCGCGAGGCATGATAGGCGCCAACCCGCTCATCAGGTTGGAATGCAGGCGGCGGGCGTAGACGCCCAGCAATCGGCGCAAGGGCAGCGAGTTTTGCGCCTCGACGTAAAAGGCCAGCCACGCGTGAACCGTTTCCTCGCGGAACTGCCCGGCATTGAAATTCACGGCGATGATCGCGGAAATGCGTTCACGCGGCGTCGTTGCCTTGCGCAGCGCGGCAACGCTGTCATGGCCCAAATCCGCAAGCAATTGTCGCATCGTGGCCTGCAGAAGCTCTTCTTTTGGCCCGAAATAGTGATGCGCGAGTGCCGAGGAGACGCCGGCGCGGCCGGCGATTTCCGACACGGTGACATTGAGCGAGCCGCGCTCGCCGATCGCCGAGATCGTTGCATCGATCAACGCCCTGCGCCGCAGGGGTTCCATTCCGATTTTTGGCATTTGTTTTGCTCCCATGGCGAAGATATTTTTAATTGACTGGTCAATCAACAAAAATCTGATGAGCCAGTTGAAGCGATGCGCAGACTCCGCTTTACGGGATCGCGCGGTGCGTTCATTTTGGCATTCATGCAATGCCGTCGGCCGACAGGATGGCCTGGACGGAAAGGAGACTACCCATGACTGCATGTATCGTTGGCTGGGCGCATTCGCGTTTCGGCAAGCTGGAAGGCGAGACGCTGGAAAGCCTCATCACCAAGGTTGCCGCGGAGGCCCTGGACCACGCCGGCATCGGCCCCGATGACGTGGACGAAATCGTGCTCGGCCACTTCAACGCTGGATTCTCCGCGCAGGATTTTACGGCAAGCCTGGTTTTGCAGGCGGATGACCGGCTGCGCTTCAAGCCGGCGACGCGCGTCGAAAATGCGTGCGCGACGGGATCTGCGGCGGTGCGGCAAGGCATACGCGCCATCGATGCAAACGCCGCGCGCGTCGTGCTGGTGGTCGGTGCCGAGCAGATGACGACGACGCCCGGTCCCGAGATCGGCAAGAACTTGCTGCGCGCTTCATATTTGCCGGAAGACGGCGACACGCCGGCCGGCTTCGCGGGCGTGTTCGGCAAGATTGCGCATGCCTATTTCCAGCGCCACGGCGACCAGGCGGATGCCTTGGCGATGATTGCCGCCAAGAACCACAAGAACGGCGTCGACAATCCCTATGCGCAGTTGCGCAAGGATTTCGGCTACGAGTTCTGCCGCCATGAAAGCGAAAAGAACCCGTTTGTGGCCGGACCGCTGAAGCGCACAGACTGCTCGCTTGTTTCGGACGGTGCTGCCGCTCTTGTGCTGACGGATTCGACGACGGCATTGAAGATGCGCCGGGCGGTTGCCTTCCGCGCCAACGAGCATGTGCAGGATTTCCTGCCGATGTCGAAGCGCGACATCCTGTTGTTTGAAGGATGCGAGGAGGCCTGGGGCCGCGCGCTGAAGACGGCGGGCGTGACGCTCGACGACCTGTCGTTTGTCGAAACGCATGACTGTTTCACCATCGCGGAATTGATCGAGTATGAGGCGATGGGGCTGGCCAAGCGCGGTGAGGGTGCCAAGGTGGCGCTGAGCGGTGAGACGGCCAAGGACGGGCGCCTGCCGGTCAATCCTTCAGGCGGTTTGAAGTCGAAAGGGCATCCGATTGGCGCAACCGGCGTTTCCATGCATGTGCTGAGCGCCATGCAATTAACCGGCGAGGCCGGCGGCATACAGGTGCCGAACGCCAAGCTTGGCGGGATATTCAACATGGGCGGCGCAGCGGTTGCCAACTACGTGTCGATCCTCGACCGGATCAGGTAAGGCCGCGAGGGACTGACAACATGACGAATCCTGTTTTGGTTGACGTGCTGAGAGGCGCGGTTGTGGAAAGCGCGCACCGCGGCGCGGTTGCCGTGTTCGATGCCGATGGCAAGGCGGTCTGGGAAATCGGCGATACGGCAATGCCGGTATTCCCGCGCTCGGCGGTGAAGGCAATCCAGGCGCTGCCGTTGGTGGAAAGTGGCGCGGCTGACGCTTATGGCTTCGGTGACAAGGAACTGGCCTTGGCCTGCGCCTCGCATTCGGGCGAACCCGCGCATGCCGAACTGGCACGGGCGATGCTGGCAAAGGCCGGTCTCGATGAGACCGCCCTGGAATGCGGCACGCATTGGCCGCTGGATCATGAGGCGACGGTGGCCATGGCCCGGACGGGGGGTACGCCGAATGCCCTGCACAACAACTGTTCGGGCAAGCATGCCGGCTTCGTCTGCACGTGTTGCCATGGCGGCATCGATCACCACGGCTACGTCAAGGCGGGCCATGCCATGCAGGAGATGATCCGCGAGGCGATGGAGGCTGTCACCGGCGCTGCCCACGATGCCGCCCATCGCGGCACCGACGGTTGCTCCATTCCGACCTATGCGGTGCCGTTGCGGAATTTTGCCTTGGGCTTTGCGAAGATGGTGTCGGGCAAGGGGTTGGGAACGGTTCGCGCCAAGGCGGCGCAGAGGCTGCTTTCGGCCTGTATGGCTGAACCGTTTCTCGTTTCCGGAACCGATCGCGCCGATATGAAGCTGATGCAGGCGGCACCGGGCCGCATCTTCGTCAAGGTGGGAGCAGAGGGTGTCTATTGTGCGGCTCTGCCCGAATTGGGGTTCGGCATCGCGTTGAAGTGCGACGACGGGGCAGGCAGGGCAGCGGAAGTGATGATCGCTTCGGTGCTGGCAAGGTTGCTGCGCAAGGATGCGGAGCTCTCGGCTGCGCTCGACAAACTGGCAAGACCGGATATCGAAAGCCGGATTGGCGCTAAAGTGGGGATGTTGCGGCCGGCTGAAGCGCTTTCTTCCTGAGGGGAGATGCGCTGATATCTGATCGACGGGGGTTGGCAGATCGGAGGGGGAATGGTTTCGGTCAATTCGCTTGCCGGTCTGTTCGGGCGCTTCGTCTGGAACCGCAAGACATTCATCGCGCTGCTTATCGTATCGCCGGCGATCCTGACGGCAATTGGCTCGTTTTTGATGTCGCGCTCTCTCGACAGGGAGATTGCGCAGCTGACGCAGGACCGCGACAGGCAAGTTGAGACATCGCGGCAGCTCGATATGTTCTCGCGCGATGTCCAGCGCTATGAACTGGATCGCGGGTCGCTTTTGCTGTTGCTGGCCGGCCAGGCCAGCGACCCCAACCTCAGATATACGATGGACCGGCTGTTCCGGCTGAATGCGCAAGGATCGATGCGGCGCATCGTTGCCATCCTTTACCCGGACAATTGGCAAGAGCGCATGCGCCGCCACGAGGAACTTCTGCAGTCGGACTATGGCGACAAGGCCGCCGTTGACGAATTGCAGACAATCGAGAGCAACATGATTGCCGATGCCGGGCGTGCGCTGACGAAAACGCAGGAGAGCGTAAACGTGGTCTCGGCCCGTATCGAGAAGCTCACCGCCTGGAAGATCAACATGGTGATGGTGGGCTCGTTCCTTGTTCAGATCCTGACCATCCTCGTGTTCTTCCTGAAGACCAATTTGAGCTGATGCCGGTTTCGGATTGTGTGCTGACCACTGAGCGTCTTGCGCGGCTTGTGCAGCGGCGTCGCGATGCCTAAGTTGGCTTGATGAGCAGAGCTTTCACGCGTGAAGAAGACAGCGAGAATGCCATTGCGGGCATCGGCGAGCGGCCGGTAAGCCAGCACCGCAATCTCGTCACGGAAAAAGGCCTGGCGTTGATAGAGGCCGAGTTGCTCCGCTTGCGCGAGGAGCTGGCCAAGGCCGAAACCGAGGCCAACCGCGAGCGCATGGCGCTTGTCTCGCGCGACCTGCGCTACTGGACCGCGCGGCGTGAAACTGCCGAATTGTCGACACCCGAACTGGACAGTGATGTCGTTCGTTTCGGCATGACCGTCTCGCTTGAGGGCGAGGACGGCGGCTCGGTGAATTGGAAGATCGTGGGCGAGGACGAAGCCGATCCGGCGAACGGCTCCATTTCGCACGTGTCACCCATGGCGCGCGCGCTGTTCGGCAAGAAGGTTGGCGATGTCGCGACCGTCAACGGCAAGGAATGGGAAATCGTCGGGCTGGGTTGATATTATTCGCCGACATCAACCCAGACTATATCTTGCTATGCCAGCAGTCGATCCATGAGGCGGCCTGCGGCTTCGGGAATGACCGTCCCCGGCGGGAAGATGTCGGCGGCACCGGCGGCGCGCACGGCCTCGAAATCCTGCGGTGGGATGACGCCGCCGGCGACAATCATGATGTCTTCGCGGCCCGATTTCTTGAGCGTTGCCTTTAGTTCCGGGATCAGGGTGAGATGCCCGGCGGCAAGCGATGAAGCGCCGATGATGTGCACGTCGTTGTCGATGGCGAGCTTGGCGATTTCCTCGGGCGTCTGGAACATCGAGCCGATGGTCACGTCGAAGCCGAGATCGGCGAAGGCGGTGCCGATCACCTTCTGGCCGCGATCGTGGCCATCCTGGCCCATCTTGGCGACGAGGATTCGCGGCTTGCAGCCGAATTTCCGCTCGAAAACGGCAATCTTGTCCTGCAGCCGATCAACGGCCGGCGTGCTGCCCAGTTCCTTGCGGTAGACGCCGGAAATCATCTGAACCGAGGCGACGTGCCGACCGAAGGCTTTTTCGATCGCCAATGAGATTTCGCCGACTGTTGCCTTGGCGCGCGCGGCCTTGATGGCGAACTCAAGCAGGTTTTGCTGACCCGTTGCCGCTTTGGTGAGGGCATCAAGGGCGCTTTCGACTGCGCCGACGTCGCGCGTGCCCTTCAATTGCTGGAGCTTGGACAATTGCCGGGCACGAACCTCGGCGTTGTCGATCTTCAGCACGTCGACTTCGATGTCTTTCTTGGGCCGGAAGGCATTGACGCCAACCAGCATCTGTTCGCCGGAATCGATGCGCGCCTGCGTGCGCGCCGCAGCTTCCTCGATGCGCAGTTTCGGGATGCCCTTTTCGACCGCTGCGGCCATGCCGCCGAGTTTCTCGACTTCCTCGATATGCTTCATGGCGAGTGCCGCCAGATCGCGGGTCAGTCGTTCGACATAAGCCGAGCCGCCCCAAGGGTCGATGATTGCGGTGGTACCGGATTCTTTTTGCAGGATGATCTGGGTGTTGCGCGCAATGCGCGCGGAGTGGTCGGTGGGAAGCGCCAGCGCCTCGTCGAAGGAATTGGTGTGCAGCGATTGCGTGTGGCCCTGCGTTGCCGCCATCGCCTCGATCATCGTGCGGATGATGTTGTTGTAGGGGTCCTGCGCCGTCAGCGACCATCCCGATGTCTGGCAGTGCGTGCGCAAGGAAAGCGAACGCGCGTCCTTCGGGGCAAAGTTCTTCCGCATCAGTTCCGACCAGATCAACCGGGCGGCGCGCATCTTGGCCACTTCCATGAAAAAGTTCATGCCGATGGCCCAGAAGAACGACAGGCGGGGCGCGAATTTGTCGATGTCGAGGCCTGCCGCAACGCCGGCGCGCGCATATTCGATGCCGTCGGCGATGGTGTAGGCGAGCTCAAGGTCGGCCGAGGCGCCGGCTTCCTGCATGTGGTAGCCGGAGATCGAGATCGAGTTGAACTTCGGCATGTGCCGGGAGGTGTAGGAGAAGATGTCCGACACGATCCGCATCGAGGGTTTCGGCGGATAAATGTAGGTGTTGCGGACCATGAACTCCTTGAGAATGTCGTTCTGGATGGTGCCGGCGAGATCCTTCTGGGCGACGCCTTGTTCCTCAGCGGCGACGATGAACAGCGCGAGGATCGGCAGGACCGCACCGTTCATGGTCATCGAAACGGTCATCTGATCGAGCGGGATGCCGTCGAAAAGCTGGCGCATGTCGAGAATGGAATCGATGGCGACGCCTGCCATGCCGACGTCGCCGGCAACGCGCGGATGGTCGCTGTCGTAGCCGCGGTGTGTGGCGAGGTCGAAGGCGATGGAGAGGCCTTTTTGTCCAGCGGCGAGATTGCGCCGGTAGAAGGCGTTCGATTCTTCGGCCGTCGAGAAGCCGGCATACTGGCGGATCGTCCATGGCTTCTGGACATACATGGTGGGGTAGGGGCCGCGCAGGTAAGGGTCGAGGCCGGGATAGGTGTCGAGATTGTCGAGGCCGGCAAGGTCGTCCTCGCTGTAGAGGCGCTTGAGCGCGATGCCCTCAGGCGTGACCCACTTGCCATCCACCTTGATTGTACGGCGATGCGCCGGCGCCCACGCAATAGTACTAAAATCGGGGATCATGCTGATTATGCCTCGATCTCTTGATCGATACGAATTGGGACGAGCGGATCGCAGAAAACGACGCCGTCGGTGGGGCCGGGCCGTTTCTCCGCAGCAAGCGTTTGCACGGCACGTTCCGTCTTGGCCGGATAAAGCGTTGTGCCGACAATCTTGCGGCTGCCGGTTTTGTATGCCGCCGCCCGTTCGACGGCGGACGCCTTCACGCGAGTCTGGATGTGGCCGGCCTTCAGGCTGGCGAGCACCCCGCCTTCGGCCTCAATGCGCTGGAATTCGGCCCATGCGGCCTCGCAAAGATTTTCGGTCAGCGCCTCTACCCCGCCCGATCCTCTTGCCGGATCGTTGACGTGATCGATATGGCTTTCGCGCATCATGACCAGTTGGGTGTTGCGCGCGATGCGGCGGGCAAAGCCTTCCGGCAAACCGTGGGCAATGGTGTGCGGCAGGACCGAGATCGTGTCGGCACCTCCCGCAGCGGCTGCGAAGCAGGCGATTGTGTTGCGCAGGATGTTCGTCTCGCTATCAAGGCGGCTGATCATCCGCATGGACGTTTCGGCGTGCACGACGGTGGGCGACGACGGAATGGCGCAGGCCTCCTGGATGCGCGCCCACAGCCGTCGCAAGGCCCTGATCTTGGCCATCGAGACGAACTGGTTCTGGTCCACGCTAAGCGCGAAGCCGATATGCGGCGCGGCGTAGACGAGCGCTTGCCGGGCTTCCTCAAAGAGTTTCAGATGTGAAACGGCGGACGCCAGCATGACGCCCAGTTCCTGCGCCTCCGTCGCCCCGGCGTTGTGCACGACCCTGCCATCCGCTTCGAGCAGGACGCCTGGCACGTCCATGGCGAAGAAATGCGCCAGCGATTGCGGCATCGAGGCTTTCAGCGCCTCAAGCGACATGCGCAGCCGGCCGGTTCCAGCAAAGGTTGCAGCGGGATCGACGCCAAACGACAGGTTCAGCTTGGCAGGATCCACCTTGGTGCGCGAGACGAGGGCAACGAGCCAGTCGGCCATCGCACGGCTGGCCGGATGAACGTCGATGCGCACCTGCACGTCGTTGAGAGAAACGCCTTCGAGCAGGCGTTCAAGGGTTTCGACGCTGCTCGGCAAGCCATAGCCGAAGGCGTTTGGCGCGCCTTCGAACACCAGCGCCAGCCCGGTCGCACCTTGGGCGATGTCCTCGGCAATTTGCGCCTTGGCCCGTTCGATGTCGGGATCGTCCACGCGCTGGCAAATCGTCCACGGCCGGGACGGGCGGGCGCGAACACTGGCTTGGGTATCTTCACGGCGCGCGTAGAGCGGTTCGATGCGCAGGCCGTCATCGGTGTGGGAAACCAGCGTTTCCTCGAACGAAGCCCCGGCAAGCGCTTTTTCGGCGAGTACCCGCCAACGCTTCTCCTGCCCATCATTATTCTGTGTTGTCTCGCTCAAGGCTCCGGCGCCCTCCGCTGTACTTGATTGCCGGCCGCATCAGCCTGGATCAAGTCACTCTAAGGTTCCTGTATCCATACCGCAATGCAACAGATGTCTGAGGCCGCCAAAGTTGCGTCTTTGATTTTCGCTAATGGCTCACTATACCTGCACAAATGGCGTGGTTCGCGAAGTTGGACACATCGGGTTTGCGGAGATTTGCATAATGGCCGACAACGAAAGCATCTTCCTGGGAGCCAGCCGCAAGCCGGATGACAGCTACCAGAGGCCCGAGAACCTTTTGCTGCAATATGGCAACCGGCATGGGTTGGTGACCGGCGCGACAGGCACCGGCAAGACGGTGACCCTGCAGATCATGGCTGAAGGATTTTCCAATGCCGGCGTGCCGGTGTTTTGCGCCGATATCAAAGGTGACTTGTCCGGCATCGCGATGATGGGCGAAGCCAAGGATTTTCTGCTCAAGCGTGCCGAGCAGATCAAGCTGGAGCCTTATGAATTCCAGGAATTCCCGGTGATCTTCTGGGACCTTTTCGGCGAGCAGGGACATCCGATCCGCGCTACCGTTTCGGAAATGGGCCCGCTGCTGTTGTCGCGCCTGATGAACCTCACCGAGGCGCAGGAAGGCGTGATGAACATCGCCTTTCGTATCGCCGACGAAGAAGGCCTGCTTCTGCTCGACATGAAGGATTTGCAGGCATTGCTTGCCAACCTTGCCGAGCGTGCCGAAGAAATCGGCGCGCGCTACGGCAATGTCACCAAGCCTTCGGTGGGAGCGATCCAGCGCTCGCTGCTAATATTGGAAGAACAGGGCGGCAAGAACTTCTTCGGCGAACCGGCTTTGCGCATAGCAGACATCATGCGCACCACGCGCGACGGTCGCGGCGCGATCAACGTGCTGGCCGCCGACAAGCTGATGATGAACCCGAGGCTCTACGCGACGTTCCTGCTTTGGCTGATGTCGGAGCTGTTCGAGGTGTTGCCCGAGGTGGGCGACCCGGACAAGCCGAAGCTGGTCTTCTTCTTCGATGAGGCGCACCTGTTGTTCGACGATGCGCCGAAAGCGCTGGTCGACCGTGTCGAGCAGGTCGTTCGCCTGATCCGCTCGAAAGGGGTCGGCGTCTATTTTGTTACGCAAAACCCGCTGGATGTGCCCGAAACCGTACTGGCGCAGCTTGGCAACCGCGTACAGCACGCGCTGCGCGCCTATACGCCGCGCGAACAGAAGGCGGTCAGGACTGCCGCAGATACGTTCCGGCCCAATCCGGATTTCGACTGCGCGACGACAATCACCCAACTGGGCACGGGCGAGGCGCTTGTCTCGACGCTCGAGGCAAAAGGCGTGCCCTCGATGGTGCAGCGGACACTGATCCGCCCACCGGCATCGCGCCTTGGTCCGATTACGCCGGATGAAAGGCGCAAGCTTATCGCCGAAAGCCCGGTCGCCGGTCAGTATGACGAGGCGGTTGATCGGGAATCGGCCTTCGAGATCCTGCAGAAGAAGGCGAAGGACGCGCAGGCGGCCCAGGAGCAATCGACGCAGTCGGGTGGCTCGCGCTGGACCCTGCCGGACTTTGGCGGCAGCGACAACAACACCTCGGCCGAGCGCGGCACGACGCGCCGGGCGCCGGCGCCACGAGCTTCGAATCGCCAGACCGTGGCCGAGGCGGCAATCAAGTCGGTGGTCCGCTCGGTCGGATCTTCGGTTGGCCGCGCGATTGTTCGCGGTATCCTGGGAAGCCTGTCGCGCGGTCGATAGGCTTGGGTCGGGGTGCCTGAAGCACCCCGACATAGTCTGGCCAGTTGAACTAGAAGAAAAGACCGCGGACGCGGCCGAGCAGCACTGAGCCTTCGGGGACGCCTGCGTCGATGGGCGTTCTCGACTGGTAGGAATTGGCGGCAACCGGTGCGCCGAGCCCAGCCGTGACCAGGATTGGCGTGCTGTTGGGCACCCGGTCGTAGAGGTCGATGATGTCCTGGTTCATCAGCCGGACGCAGCCCGACGAGACGGATTTTCCAATCGAACTCCACTCCGGCGAACCGTGCAGGCGGTAAAGCGTGTCTTGGCCATTCTGGAAGATGTAGAGCGCGCGTGCGCCAAGCGGATTGGTGAGTCCCGGCGGCATGCCGCCATTGCGGACACTGTATTTTTCCAGCTCCGGCTGCCGAGCGATCATTTCATCCGGCGGTGTCCAGGTGGGCCACTTGCGCTTCCACTGCACCACGGCGCTGCCGGACCATTCGAAACCGGCGCGGCCAAGCCCAACGCCGTAGCGGATCGCCTGACCGCCTTCACGCACCAGATAGAGGAAGTGCGCCGAGGTATCGACAACGATGGTTCCGGGTCTCTGTCCCGTCGGGTCGGCAACGATCTGGCGCAGGAACTGCGGGTCCATCTTGCGGATCGGCACGGCCGGAACCTCATAGCCTTCGTCAATGACGGGGCCGTACATCATCTCGTAGCTGCCGAGTTCAGGTTCCACCGGTTGCTCGACCGGAGGCGGAGGCATCTGGCTGGTGGTGGTGCACGCGGAAACGGCGGTCGCCGCAGCGCCAATGGCGGCAAGATTGAGAAACCTGCGCCTGCTCAGCGCAGCGGGAGAAGAGATGATTGCCATGGCGTTGCCCTGATTTTCGCGATCCAACAAACTAAACGGCGCACCCGAAAGCACGTTCCCTCCCAAAATCGACCCTCCCGACAGGGCGCGATAGGTAGCCTTGAATCTGGCCTCAGGGTGGACAAACAAAGGCAATGATGTGGCGGCCGAACCACTGTTGCAATTCGGCAACTGGGTTATAGGCCCATTTGAGGCCAGTTCAGCAGGCAACGGCGCTATCCGTAGGTCAAAAGACCTTCGAGCGACGGCAAGATTAGAGTTGGGGAGAAATCTCGGTATTCGTCCGGTTGATCGGCGCGGTTGATCCAGACGGTGCGAAAGCCGGCCTTGGTTGCGCCGGCCACGTCCCACCGGTTGGAGGATTGGAAAGAAACCGCTGCGGGATAGAGACGCCAAGCCGTTGTCACGATGTCATAGACGTTGGGATCGGTCTTGAAACGCTTGACCTCGTCGACTGAGAAAACGTCGTCGAGAATTTGATCCAGCGCTGCGGACTTGACCGCGGCGTTGAGCATTTCAGGCGAACCGTTGGACAGGATGGCGAGCTTGGCGCCCGACGCTTTCAAGGCGCGCAGCACGCCGGGGACTTCCGGATAGCAATCCAGGTTCCAATAGGCATCCAGCAGTTTCTGCCTGAGGGAAGGATCGGCGCTGGGAATTTTGCGCAAGGCGAAATCGAGCGCCTGCTCGGTCAATTGCCAGAAATCCACATAGGCGCCCATGAGCGACCTTACCCATGAATATTCAAGCTGCTTGGCGCGCCACAGCTCGGAAAGCAGTTGGCCTTGGGGGCCGATGTCGCTGGCATGGCGGCGCACGGCGGCGTGCACGTCGAAAAGCGTGCCGTAGGCGTCGAATACATAGGCGGCGTGTGGCATGTTGCTGTTGTGGAACGTGATATCGCCTTGTGCAAGCGCGTATTGCCGATTGGTTCCGTCTCTGGCACCAACAAATCCCCGCCATGACGATTGACGAACGGCTTGGAAGCCTTGTCCAATGGCGATGAAATTCTGCTGATCAATGGAATACGGATACCGAAGATGGCAATCTCGACCGCTGCGCAAACAACGACATGGACCTATGTGGATGGTGACTGGCACGAGGGCAATGTGCCGCTTCTCGGACCGCGCAGCCACGCCATGTGGCTTGGCTCGAGCGTGTTCGACGGCGCGCGCTGGTTCGAGGACGTTGCGCCCGATCTCGACCTTCATGCCCGCCGGGTAAACACCTCGGCCATAGCCTTGGGCCTGAAGCCGACCATGACGCCTGAAGAAATCGTCGGCTTGACCTGGGACGGCCTCAAGAAATTCGACGGCAAGACGGCCGTCTACATCAGGCCGATGTATTGGGCCGAGCATGGCGGCTACATGGCGGTGGCGGCCGACCCGGCTTCGACACGCTTCTGCCTGTGCCTTTACGAAGCACCGATGTTGCCGCCGAGCGGCTTTTCGATAACAGTTTCGCCATTCCGACGGCCGACGATCGAGACGATGCCGACCAATGCCAAGGCCGGTTGCCTATATCCCAACAATGGGCGTGCGATTTTGGAAGCCAAGATGCGCGGCTTCGACAATGCGCTTGTTCTGGACATGTTGGGCAACGTCGCGGAGACCGGATCGTCCAACATATTCCTGGTCAAGCAGGGCCATGTCTTCACGCCGGCGGCCAACGGCACGTTCCTTTCCGGCATCACGCGCGCCCGCACGGCGGGGCTGCTTGCTGACAGCGGCCTTCAGGTCACCGAAAAGACGCTTTCCGTGCGCGATTTCCTCGAGGCGGACGAGATTTTCTCGACCGGAAACCATTCCAAGGTGGTGCCGGTTACGCGTATAGAGGAACGACATCTCCAGCCCGGCCCTGTGGCCAAAAAGGCGCGGGAGCTTTATTGGCAATGGGCGCATTCGACTTCTGCGTCGTGAGGTCATAAAAGAGCGTCGTTGCGTCGCTCCGGTGTTGCTCCGGAGTGATCCAGACCTATCTTAGTTCGGCAGAAAAAGCCGAATTTTCATTGAGGAGTAGACCCATGGCTTTCGAACTTCCCGCTTTGCCCTACGACTATGAGGCATTGCAGCCTTACATGTCCAAAGAGACGCTCGAATATCACCACGACAAGCACCACAAGGCTTATGTCGACAACGGCAACAAGCTGGCCGCCGAAGCAGGCATGGGCGACCTGTCGGTGGAAGAAGTCGTCAAGCAGTCCTTCGGCAAGAATGCCGGTCTCTTCAACAATGCTGCCCAGCATTACAACCACATCCATTTCTGGAAGTGGATGAAGAAGGGTGGCGGCGGCAACAAGCTGCCGAGCGCGCTGCAGAAGGCGGTTGATTCCGATCTCGGCGGCTATGACAAGTTCAAGGCCGATTTCATTGCGGCAGGCACCACCCAGTTCGGCTCGGGCTGGGCCTGGCTTTCGGTCAAGGATGGCAAGTTGGCCATCTCCAAGACGCCGAACGGCGAGAACCCGCTGGTTCATGGCGCATCGCCGATCCTGGGCGTCGATGTGTGGGAGCACTCCTATTACATCGACTACCGCAACGCCCGTCCGAAATATCTCGAGGCGTTCGTAGACAGCCTGATCAATTGGGATCACGTCCTCGAACTTTATGAAAAAGCGAAGGGCTGATCGGCTCGACCAAAAAGCCCCGGTTCGCCCGGGGTTTTTTTATTTCCGGCACGATTATCACGTAACCGTGAGGCGAAATTCCGAAATTTTTAGGCCAGCTTGCGCGTTGTACGCCGGTTACCTTTTGTGTTTCAACAAGGAGAGCCTACGGAATGAGAAAGCTCATATTCGCCATCTCAATGCTTACCCTCGCAGTGTCAGCCGCATCTGCCGATCCAGTCCTCGACCGCCTGCAGATGATGAAAGAGCGCGGCAAGATCGTCGGCGAATTGGCCAAGATGGTGAAGGGCGAACAGGCCTTCGACGCGGCAACGGTGGATACGGCTCTCAAAGCGTTGCAGGTGAATGCCGAGAAATTTGACGCAGATGCACTTTTCCCGGCCGGCAGCACTGATGGTGATACCACGGCCAGCCCGAAGATTTGGGAAGACATGGCTGGTTTCAAGGCAACTGAAGACAAGTACCTTGCCGACGTGAAAGCCGCCGCCGCGGCTGCACCGGCCGATGTCGATGCCCTCAAGGCCCAGATCGGCGTGCTTGGGTCGAATTGCAGCACCTGCCACCAGACCTACAGGATCAAGAAGGGCTGACGGCTGCAGATGCCGCGGCTCAAAAAGCTTGCCGGTGCAATCCTGACGCTAGCGGGTGTCGGGGTTGTCGCCGGCTGGATGCTGTCGGCGCCGACCAAGGTAGACCCGCAAGTGATAGCCGCCGCAGGGCCCGGTGACGCGGCAAGGGGCGAGCGCATCTTCAATGCCGGCGGGTGCGCCTCCTGCCACGCCAAGCCTGGCTCCAAGGATGCAGGACAGCTGGAGTTGACGGGCGGCTTGGCCCTCAAGACGCCGTTCGGCACCTTTGTAGCGCCCAATATTTCGCAGCATGGCAAAGATGGCATCGGCTTGTGGTCGCGGGAGGATTTTGCCAATGCCATGCTGAAAGGCGTATCGCCTTCCGGCGAGCATCTCTATCCGGCTTTCCCATACACGTCCTATGCCCGCATGAAGCCGGCGGATGTTGCCGATCTTTACGCGTTCATGCAGACCTTGCCCGCTGTGAGCGGCAAGGCCGACGGCCATTCGCTGGCTTTTCCCTTCAATGTCCGGCGCGGCATCGGGCTATGGAAACGGCTCTATCTCGGCAGTGATCCGGTTGTAGCCTTACCAGACGGCACGCCTGAGCCAGTGGTTGCAGGGCGCTATCTGGTCGAAGGACCGGGCCATTGCGGCGAATGCCATACGCCCCGCAATTTTGCCGGTGGCAGCGACAAGGTCCGATGGCTGGCAGGTGCGCCAGCCGCCGAGGGGGAGGGTATTGTTCCCAATATCACCTCGGGAGAGGGTGGGATTGGCGAATGGTCCGAAGGGGACATCGCCAACTACCTCGAAACCGGCTTCACGCCGGATTTCGATTCGGTTGGCGGGGCCATGGTGGAAGTCCAGAAAAACATGGCGAAACTGACGCCGGAAGATCGCGCTGCCATTGCCGCATATCTCAAGGCAATACCACCGCATCCGAACGGATATCCGCCACGTAAGCCGGCGACAAACTGACGGGTGGTTTCGCGCCGGCTCGCACCGGCGCGAGCCTTTCATCAAGCGAGCGGCGTGGCGTCGCTTTTGCCCGTTATCTTCAGGGCAAAGGCATAGCTGAAGGCAATTTCCTCAAGTCGTGAAAACCGCCCCGATGCGCCGGCGTGGCCGGATTCCATGTTGATCTTGAACAGCACCGGATTGTCGCCGCTTTTGCGCTCCCGCAGCCTGGCAACCCATTTGGCCGGTTCCCAATACGTCACGCGCGGATCTGTGAGGCCGGCGACGGCGAGGATCGGCGGATAGTTGTGGGGCGCAACATTGTCGTAGGGCGAATAGGCGGCAATGGTTCGATAGTCCTCGACCGATGTGATCGGATTGCCCCATTCGGGCCATTCCGGTGGTGTCAGGGGCAAGGTTTCGTCGAGCATGGTGGTGAGCACGTCGACGAAGGGGACTTCGGCGATGATACCGCCAAATGCGTCAGGCGCCATGTTGGCAACGGCGCCCATCAGCATGCCGCCAGCCGATCCGCCCTGGGCTACGATGCGATCGTGGGAGGTGTAGCCTTCGGCAACAAGGTGTTGGGCGACAGCGATGAAGTCCTTGAAGGTGTTTTCCTTCTTGGTCCGTTTGCCCTCGTCGTACCAGGCATATCCCTTGTCCTTGCCGCCTCGGACATGGGCAATGGCGTAGACGAAGCCGCGATCGACAAGCGACAGGCAATTTGTGTTGAAGGAGGCCGGAATGGCGATGCCGTAGGACCCGTAGCCATAAAGCAGGCAAGGTGCCGACCCGTCCAAGACGGTGTCGCGATGGTAGAGCAGCGAAACCGGAACGCTTTCGCCATCGGGAGCCGAGGCCATCAGCCGCCGCGTGACATAGTGCGACGCGTCATGCCCGGACGGAACTTCCTGCGTTTTCAGGAGCTCGCGTTCCCGCGTTTTCATATTGTAGTCGAACACTTGCGCCGGCGTGGTCATTGATGAGTAGGAAAAGCGCATGACGTCGGTGTCGTATTCATAGGAGCCCGACAGGCCGAGCGAAAACGCTTCCTCATCGAAGGAAATCGTGTGCTCATGACCGCTCGCACGGTCGCGCACGACGATACGCGGCAGGCCCTCCAGCCGCTCCAGGCGGACAAGATAGTTCTTGAAGCCGATGACCGACAGGATCAGCCTGCCGGGTTGGTGCGGGACGAGTTCCTTCCAGTTGGCGCGGACCGGGTCGCCTGCCGGCGCGGTCATGATCTTGAAGTCTTTCGCGCCGCCTTCATTGGTCAAAATGAAGAAGATGTCGCCGCCTTCTTCCAGATCGTATTGCAGGCCGATCTCCCGTGGTGCAACCAGCTTGGGTTCGGCATGCGGCTCGCTGGCCTTCAATAGGCGGTATTCCGACGTTTCATGGTCGTTGATGCCGATCAGGATCCAGTCGTTGGCGCGCGTTCCGCCGACATCCATGAAAAAGCCGGGGTCCGCCTCTTCATAGACAAGGCGGTCGTTGGCCGGGTTATCGCCGATCTTGTGAAACAGGACCTTCGAGGGGCGGTGATTGGCATCGAGCCGCGTGTAGAAGAAGCCGTCATTGTCCGCATTCCAGACACCGGAGCCACCGGTGTCGCCGATCTGGTCGGCGAGGTCGGCTCCGCTGGCCAGGTCCCGCACGCGCAACGAGAAAAACTCAGAGCCGCGATCGTCAAACGCCCACAACAGGCGCTTGTGATCCGAGGAATGATCGATGCCGCCCAAGCGGAAATAGGCTTTTCCCTCGGCTTCGGCGTCGCCATCCAGCAGGATTTGTTCTTCGCCGCCCTCTCTTGGCAGGCGGAAGTATCGCGGCTGCTCGCCGCCCAGCTTGAACGACGACCCGTAGGCGAAAGGTCCGTCTTTCATTGGCACCGAAGAATCGTCTTCCTTGATGCGCGCCTTCATCTCCTGGAACAGCGTCTTTTGCAGGCCGGCCGTGTCTGCCATCAGTTTTTCCTGATAGGCATTTTCGGCTTCCAGATGGGCTCGGATCTTCGTGTCGAGCAAAGCCGGATCCCGGAACACGTCCTGCCAGTTGTCCGCCCGCATCCACGCGAATTCGTCAGCGCGCGTCACGCCGTGCCGGGTGTCGGAAACCGGATGTCGCTCGGGACGGGGCGGGGTGGCGGTTTGGAAAGCGGTCTTTGTCATCGATGCTGCCATGTTGATTGCTGGCGTCGAATGACCACGTTCGGGCGCGGCGTTCAAGGGGAGAGGCGGCTCAGTAAAGATGGCAAGCAAGGCTCGTACCGAAGCCAGGATTCATGAGAGCTTGACTGCATTTGTAGCGATCAATTCAGTTCATAACGTAAATATTTCGTAAAGACATGTACCGGAGCGGGCACATGGGTGTTCCCGTAAGTTGTGGTTGTGTATTATTAATTGAAGTTAAGATCGATAACTTCTGAATAACAACCAAAGTAGCCCATCGGGCGAATTGACTTGCAACAGGTGTAGGCCCATTAAGATTTGGCAGGACGAATCGTGTGGGATTCGTGGTGTGTCAATTCGTTCAAGATGCCCTCAATACAAGCGAAGGGCATAGCCATCCAAGTCTCTCGTTGGGATCCAAAGATCATGGACATTGCAGAAGCCCCTAACAGAAACAGCGATATGCTGATTGAGCTTACTGCCGATGTTGTGGCGGCTTATGTCAGCAACAATCCGGTTCCTGTCGGCGAACTGCCGAACCTGATTGCCGATATTCATGCCGCGCTGGGGCGCGTTGGCGGAACTGCCGAGCCGCAGCCTGTCGACAAGCAAAAGCCAGCCGTGAATCCGAAACGATCAGTCCACGACGAGTACATCGTTTGTCTTGAGGACGGCAAGAAGTTCAAGTCGTTGAAGCGCCACCTGATGACTCACTACGGCCTCAGCCCCGACCAGTATCGCGAAAAGTGGGGCCTGGACGCGACCTATCCTATGGTCGCGCCGCACTATGCTGCAGCAAGGTCTCAGTTGGCCAAGAAGATGGGCCTCGGGCGCAAGCGCAAGGGTCGCTAAGCCGGGTACCCGGGGGCGCGTGTCCCTGCGTTTGCTTGCAGACTGGCCTTGCCAGCATGCATTTGCGGTACTGACTTCGTCCCACCTGCTTTTCACTTTCTCGAATGCTTGAGCGGCGCCGTTGGCGCCGTTTTCCTTTTAGCGGCCTGATTTCACAGGCGCGGACCCGGACGCACCGGGCGTCTGGTGGGACGCTGCGCCGCAAAGCAGCCTATCCAGGGCCTGCTTCAGCGCGATGTGCCGGTTCAGGTCGTAGCTCCAGTGCCGCCTCAATCCCTTGATCCGTTCGCGGTTGATCAAGCGTTCGACGCGTTCGATCAGCTTGGTCCGTTCCTCTTGTCCGGCTTCGAGCGCGGTCGAGAGGTCAATGCCTCCCAGCAGGCGAAGAGCCACTCTTTGCGCGGCTTCGGCCGTATCCGCGAGTTTCTGGCTGGCGAAAATGTTCGCTTCCAGTTCAAGCCTGCCCATCTGTCCTGTCTCCTCTGAATTGGAGCTCGAACTATTGCGGCGGTCCGGCAGGCAGTGGAGAAAATTTCAGGTTTATTCACGATCGAAAATTTGAAAACGTATATTTGTCAAATGGTTATGCCAAACGATCCTGATTTTAGGTTCTTTGTTTGTTCACACCTGAGGGAAGGGTCGATATAAGGAACATATTCCTATTTCTGGAGGAAAGTTCCGTGCATGCCCATATTGCCTCTCCTGCTGAAGACCCTTTGCGCCTGACCATCGAGGCCAATCCGGTCGGTAGTGGTTTCCAGCCGGTGCCGAAGCTTCGTGACGAAGTTGTCATGGATGTTTGCGAATGCCTGATCGATATGGCTTCGGCGCTCTTTTCGCTGCCGAGCAAGGAACTGCGAGGGTCGGGGCGATCGACGCTGCCGGTTTCGCGGGTTCGCCAGATCGCGATGTATGTCGCGCATGTGGTGCTGAGACTGACGATGGCGGATGTGGGTCGTGGATTCGGCAGGGACCGCACCACCGTCTTGCACGCTTGCCAGCTTGTCGAGGATCTCCGTGACGATGCGGAATACGATCGGGTCGTCTCGATGTTCGAACGGGTGGCATCCGCGGCATTCCGCACCAGATTGGGGCTTTGACATGGATGAACTCGCACAGTCGGGCGCGCGCGTGCTGCACTTTCTGTCGAAAGGCCCTGCATCGATATGTCCAGCCTCAAGAGCCGGGGAGACGTTGCTCGAAGCGCAGGAGCGGGGGACGATTTCGCTGGACGAGGAAATTCTCGACAGGATGGTGGCGCGGGGACTCCTTCTCAGGTCATCAGATCACATTTCCCTTTCGCAGCAGGGAAATGAGCTTGCGCGCCAACTGAACGCCGCCAAGCGGGCTGCCGCTTCCCCGGGGATGGAAATCGGCACCGTTGCGATAGAAACCGATGGCGGGTTTCGCAGCGTACTCGCAAACCTGTCCGAGTCGCCGCTCGCCCAATTGGTGAGGATGAAGACCAAGGCTGGCAAGCCATTCCTTTCCACCCGGGAATTCGACGCCGGCGAGAGGCTTCGGTCTGACTATACGCGCGGCCAGCTCATGCCGAGGATGGGCGCGAACTGGATTGCAAGCGTTGCCTCGGGGCGGCGCGCGGGAGGCGGTGTTGCTGAACTGACGGACGCCGCGCTTAGCGCAAGGCTAAGGGTGGAAGGCGCGATTTCCAGCGTCGGCCCGGAACTGTCGGGGGTGCTGCTCGATATCTGCTGTTTCTTGAAAGGGCTGGAGCAGGTGGAGATGGAGCGGGGATGGCCGGTGCGCTCGGCCAAGGTGGTGCTGAAGACGGCCTTGGGGGTGCTGGCCCGCCACTATTTTCCCGAGCGCGCTGCGAACAACGGTTCACAGCGAAAAATGCTGCATTGGGGGTCGCAGGACTACCGCCCAAGCCTGTCGGGCCAGTAGGTCATGCCGGAGCGGCAAGGTTGCAGATCAGGCGTTTTGTCTTGCCGCTTCGGCGTCGCGAAGGATGCGCTTCACCATCGCGCGCAGGCCGTTCGCGCGCTGCGATGACAGGTGTTCGTCAAGCCCCAGCACCTTGAGCGTCGCTTCGGCGTCGATCTTGAGGATCTCGCTCGCCTTGTGGCCGGAGAACAGGGCAAGCATGATGGCTACAAGGCCGCGGACGATATGCGCGTCGGAATCGCCCTTGAATGTGATGACGGGGTCTGCGCCCGCGCCATATTCGGTCGTAAGCCACACCTGGCTGACGCAGCCCTGCACCTTGTTGGCCGCCGTCCGGTCGCTATCGGAAAATTCCGGTAGAGCCTCGCCCAGTTCGATCACGTAGCGATAGCGCTCTTCCCATTCGTCAAGGAATGAAAAGTCGTCGAGAATGGCTTGGATCGTGGTGCCCATGCCGCAGCATATAGTCTTGCCGCACAGTGCCGTCACGGAAAAAAGAATCAGGCCCTAGTTGCCGGCGGATTTGGCGCTGGTGGGCAGCGGTATGCTGCCGGTTGTGGCGGGCTCGCCCTGTTCGACCGGCGCGTCCTCAATGAGCGTGGCGGCGATCTTGGCGGTCATTTTCGCGCGTTCCGAGATGGTGTGTACGGCCGATGCACCGGTTTCGCAGACGTCGGGTTTGCGCTCGCAGATGCCGGCAAGGTCGCCGACCGCTTCCTGAGCGGCTATCAACGCCTGGATCGGATTGACGCTCTCCCGGCCTTGCTCGTCGGGGCCGACATCGAATGGCAGGGCCAGAAGAACAAGCGAAAACCAAAACGCAAGTCTGATCAGGAAACCCATGTCGACATTCTCTCACGGTCGGATCGCGCGGGTCGCGCTTATGCATCCCTTTTTCATGCGTACTATGCCCACTCGTGAACCAAGGGCGGCTTGTGCTCAAGAGAACAATTTAGTTCAAATTTTAACAGAGGACGTCGAAGCGGCATCGCGGAGTTCATCCGGTGCAAGTGCGCTTCTTCCCGACAAACACCGACTGCCCGGCCAAGGCATTGTTCCTGCTCCGATTTTTAGCATCTTGATTGGCAAGGCGGGTAATTTTTCCGCATGCCGAAGGGATGTCGTGCCTCCTAACCGTTCATTTACCATAGACGGAATTGCTGCCTGCAAGACGGCGCGCTCACCGAAATCCAAGCCGAAATTCATCGGCAGCCGACTACTTTTATCCATTCCTTAAAGGCTGAATGCGACTTTCGGGCTCAACCATAATCGACCTGTCAAGCAGGTCAGCACAGGGCGTTGAGTTGAGTTCGATTGCGACCAGATACGTTGGACTAGCTGACGCGATGGCCGCCGGTTGCGAGCGTCTCGTGCATGGCACAGTTGCGGAACGCCAAATGCGCCAAAGCCAGCGCCGCTTCATCGGCACGATGCTGTGCATCCCGTTTTTCGCCGCAGGCGCCGCCGTGACCTTGATCACTTCAAGCGTCGGCGCGTCAGTTACGCTGGCGGTGATATTTGCCGTCTTCGGCCTCTGCTGGCTCACTGCGCTATTGGTCTCCGCGACGGGGCGCATGAACATTTTCGGCGGCGTGGCTCTAGTAGGGTCGGCGCTGGGACTGGCTGTGCTTTTGACGTCCGCAGGTGGACTGGCGTCGCCGATGGCGATGCTTGCATTAGCTCTTCCCGTCGAAGCTTTCTGGGTGGGCAAGTCGCGGCAAGCGGCAATTGCCGGTTCGCTCGCGGCGGTCGCTGCAATCCTTCTACAGCTCTTGCCCGGTGGGCTCGTCCTGCCGCTTGCGGAGCCGGCCGCCTGGCAATGGCTGTTCCCGTTGGCGTGGGTTGCGACGTTGGTTCCCCGCCTGACAGGGTTCCGCGGCGAAGATGCGGCGGGGCAGGACGCTCCAGCCAAACAGGACCTCGAATCCGCCATTGCCGCCGTTGTATTTCGTATGACCCGGCAAGGTGATGTCATCGATGCGAGCGGCCAAACTCGATCGATCCTGAACCTTGCTCCGGACCTCCTGCTTGGCACCGGTCTTTTCGACCGCATCCATTTGGCTGACCGGATTGCCTATCTGAACGCGCTGGCCGACATGCGTGACGGCGCCCGTTCGAGCACCGTGGACCTGCGCATTCGCCTACCCCAGGAAAGCTCGGGTGCGCTGGCTGACAATTATTGCGCTTTTGCCCTGGAACTGATGGCAGCGGGCGAGAAAAGCGATAGCTTCATCGCGCTGTTGCGCAGCAACGCTGAGGTCGACGACCTGCGGCAAGCCCTTGCCCAGGCAAACGAGTCAGCCGCGAGCGCCGATGTTACCAAGAGCCGCTTCCTGGCTGCCGTCAGCCACGAATTGCGCACGCCGCTTAACGCCATCATCGGCTTCTCCGACATGCTCTTGCACGAGATGTTCGGGCCGTTCAGGGATCCGCGCCAGAAGGAATATGTCGAGCTGGTTCGCGATTCAGGGCGGCACCTGCTCGACGTCGTGACCTCGATCCTCGATGTTTCCCGCATCGAGGCAGGTGCCTACTGGACCCAGATGGAACCGTTCCGCTTTGCCGATGCCGTCGAGATGACACGCTCGATGATGCAGTTGCAGGCCGATGCGAAGGGCATCCGGCTCGACACGCGCATTCCCGCAGATGCCGGCGAGATCAATGCCGACCGCCGTGCCGTACAGCAGATACTGATCAATCTGGCCTCCAACGCGATCAAATTCACGCCGGAGGGCGGAGAAGTGATGATCGGTGCACAACGCGTAGGTTCGCGCCTTCATTTCTGGGTGCGCGACAACGGGATCGGCATTGCCGAGGATGATCTCGCCTGTCTCGGACAACCTTTCGTGCAGGTGCAGAACGACTATACCCGCCGCTTCGAAGGGACCGGACTTGGCCTTTCGCTGGTCAAGGGCTTGGTCACCCTGCATGAAGGGACGATGTCGATCGAAAGCATGCCGGGTGAGGGGACGACTGTTTCCATAAGCGTTCCGGTCGATGGGCCGAAGGGCAAGGCGGACAAACTCGTGGTGCTGCCGACGGCGACGTCGACCGCAAAAAAGCAAGGGGGCTCAGGTGGCTCGCTCCGCAAAACGGCGTAAAGCGCCTGCAAATCGCGCCAGCGTCCTTCAAAAGGGTGCCGTTGCGCTCGGTGACGCGGTATCGCGCAACCCGGTGCTGGTCGGCGGTTCGACCGCATTTCTGGTGACGCTGTTTTACGTCTCGGCCAATGCCTTGTGGTATCAACCATTTCCGCATTCGGGTGCGTTCTTCGCCACGAGAAGCATCGAGAATTTTCCTTCGGTGGAGCAGGTAGAACCTGAAACCACGATCAATATCGTTCGGCCCGAAGCGCCGAAGGGCGACCCGGTTGTCGAGCAGGTGCAAAACATCCTGAAGCATCTGGGCTTCTACCACGGAAGCGCGGACGGCTTGGCTGGTCCAGCTACGCACGATGCAGTCGCGGCCTATCAGAGCAAGGTGGGATTGGAAGCGACCGGCAGGATCGACGACGCGTTGCTCAACCAGTTGGGTACGGCACCGACGGCGGCTTCCGTGCCTACGCCAACGCTGCGCACCGAGACAACGAGTTCGATACCCGCGACGCTGGCCGCAATGTCGCCGGACGCGCATATCATCAAGATACAGGCCGGATTGAAGGCTTTCGGCAACGAGGATATCCAGCTTGACGGTGTGGCAGGCGCCCGCACAAAGGCAGCCATCCGCGAGTTCCAGGCGATTTTCAGATTGCCGGTGACCGGCGAGGCGGACGAGGCGGTCTACGCAAAGATGCGCGAGATCGGCTTGACCGACTGAGGGTCGCCTCGCCAATCCGGCGCGAAGCTGCTATCTGCGCGCCGTGCAGCCTCCAAATCCGACACAGGGACTAAGAAATGCGTGTAACCACTGATTTGTGGGTCGCAGCCCTTGTGCGTCGCGTTTTCTCCTCGGGAGGCTTTGCTGCAGTTGTCAAACGTGGCGCAACGGAAGCCGGCGCGACCTTTGTCTTGAGCCGCGGCAGACTTGGAGACGTCTTTCTGTTTGGGCCGGCACCCCAAACCAGCTACGGCTCAGCCAAGCCCGACGAACGCCTGTTCGGCCCAGTAGGTGCGGGTGAAGATGCCGAGGCATTGGAAAAACGCCTCGAGCGCGAGCAACGGTTCGATCCCGACATCTGGGTGGTGGAGATAGAGATCGGATCGGTTCCGCTTGAGGAACTGATCTCAATTAGCAAGTCCTGACCTTAGATCTTGTTGGACAGTCTTGCTTCGGTCCTCAGCGGTCCGTTCGACCACATCGCGACCTTCCGTGCGGCTTCCTCGCGGTCCAGCTGCCGGTAGCGGTCGAGGAACAGGCGGATGGATTGCGGTTGCGTTGTCAGGCGCGGGCTGATGCTGCTTGCGATCAGGAACGCTTCGGCTTCGGGGATATCCAACATGCGCAGCCCGACCAGAAGTGACGCGTAGTCGGGTGAGGTTGCCATTGCCCTGGCAGTCGGGAAATCGATCCCGAGGGCGTCGGCCAAGGCAGTCTGGAACAAGGCCGAATGGCCGCTCAACGCCGTATCCCGCAGCCGTGCATATAACTCCGCATGGACCGCAATGGCGGGCGTCCGCTTGAGCACGATCTCGCGCAGTCGCGTGCGCGTCTCTTCCTCGGCCTTGCCCGGTGTCGAAACCTTTGCCGGGGGTTCTTCGACAACACGCAGCTCCGCCGGCGAGGCGGTGCGGACCCGGGCTGGACTGCGCGACGCGGTTTGCCGTTCCAATGCCCGGATGAGACTAGCAATGGCGGGGTGGAGGTTCTTGCGGCGCGCTATGGCGCGTGCATGCGGCAGGCCCTTGCGACCGATCAGTGAGATAAGATCAACGTCGGTAAGCGCGACCGACCGTGTCAGCAAGGGGGCGGCGATACCGACGTCTGCATCGCTCAGCCGTTTTACCAATCCCATCGGCGCCGATTCACATTCCGACAACGCCGCTGCTGCAAAGCGCAGGCCTTCGGCCGAAACCTCGTCAAACAGAGGAAGCGTCAAATCGTCGAGTTGAGCGATTTCGCGGCGCGAGGGGCGCGTGAGCGAACAGAATGCGGAAATGGCGGCGCGAAACAGCCGTTCGGCCCTGCCAGTTTCGGTCCGTGCCGCGATTTGCCGGAAATCGGAGAATGACACGAAGAATACGCCTTGCACGCTACGCCACTACAAATTCCGACGCTGCCAGTTGTGTGACTGTAACGCCGAAGGCTGGAACAATGATCAAATTAGCGGCTATCCGTTAGCGTTCCGTTAACCCTCTAGTGGCCTTATCGAATATGGAGGCGTTGCGTTGTGCTCCGGGGAAACCGAGAGGAATGCGCGAACATGGGCATAGTCCTGTCTTTCACGCCGCGATCGGCGGCAATCAAGAGAAGTTCAAGCGAAACAGCGGCCGCGGTGGTCATTTTTCCGGGCGTTCGCTATGAGCGAGCGGAGGCCACGGGTCATAGCTGCGCCGCTGCGACAGCTGTATCGCCGGCACCTCGCAGCAAGCCGGACCCGCGCCACTGATCGACTGTTAGGTGAGTAGCAGGTCTAGAATTCCCGCAATGTGCAGGAACTCTGGTCGAGGAAGCGCGAGACCGTAGGCTTCCAGCTTTCGTCCGGGACGAAGCTGCGGACAACGATGATGCCCTCGTCGATCGGGGTTTCGACGAAGACGGATCCTTCCAGGTCTTCCGGCAATTGCTTGCGGACCTCGAGCATCTGGGCAGGGGTGAGTGCCACCGCATCCAGCGGCCCGTTGGTCGCGCTATGATCGTTGAAGCTGTAGATATTGTGGCCGCTGCGGTCATAGATCGATACGGACCAGAACGGGACGGCGTCCGGTGACTTGATCTGCACCATGCCCTCCGCGAGGTCGAAGCGGCAGGCAGCAGCGAAAAACAGCGGATCGACCGACTTGACGACCGGCGGCCCTCCGGCTTCGGCGTCGAGCCGCGTTACCTTGTAGAGGTCCGACGCCTGGGCGAGTCTCGACCAGGCGTCCCGCTCGGAAAATTCGGGCACCATCAAGAGCACGGCGATATGGACGATACCGGCACCGACCAGACCGAGAAGCACGGCGTAAATCAGTTTACGCATGGCAGCCGGTCCTGACGATCTGGGGCAAGGTAATATCCGACAGCCCGGTGCTGCTGGCGATCGGCGTGTCGTAAAAGGTCAGCACGAAGTAAAGCGCGCCGCTGCCCTGAATGTAGAGCCAATTGCCGGGCAATGGATGATTTCCGACCGAAATCAGCGCGGTGTTGTCGGGTTTGCGCAGGATTTGGTAGGACTGGAGCGCGGCCGGGCGAGGCTTTTCCGTTTTGATGACATCGAGCGACTGATCGGCGGCATAAAGCGTCCAGAAGCGGGCGATAGGGAAGTTGCCGTCGATGGTGTAGGCGCATTCGCGCTTGAGCGGCTCACCGGCGGAGTCGCGTTCGGCCACAAACGCAAGCCCTTCCGCACGGCCGAGCGCCAGCACGCCTTCACGCGAGACCCGCGCCTTGGAGTATGGGTCCGCATCGGACGTGCCGATATCGGGAAATGCCGTCCAGGCACCGATGGTGATGGCTCCAACGCCCTTCTGCGCCTGAAGCGTGTACCAGACGCTGGCGGCACCGCCGCCGATGGCGACGACAAGCGCGACAAGCGTCAGGAGGACATTCTTCAGCATCAAACCGTCATTGCGTTGGTGAATGGTGCAACCGCAGATATCGCGGCGGCTGTTGCGAAGGCAAGCACAACAACGGAGCTTCTACGCCTCGTTCTACAGTGCGGACAAAGTTTCGGGTTCACTTGCGGGCTGCAGCGGAGGCGCGGAACGGAACTGCACGTTCATGTCACGCAGGACATGCGTGGTGCGGCTGGAAAGGACTGGAGGCCGCTCGGCTGCCGCCTTGTCCGCAGCATCCTGGGCCGCCTGCTTGTCGGCTTCTTCCGCCTTTGTTGCGGTTTCGACGTCGACAAACGGGTGATCTATCCCCGGTATCGGCTTCAGGTCTATATTCTGATGCGCGTAGACCATCAGCCGTTGCCAGATCATCGCTGGCAGCGAACCGCCGGTCATGTTCTTGGTCGGGCTGTAGTCGTCATTGCCGAGCCAGACGGCAGCGGTGTAGTTGCCGGTGAATCCCACATACCACGCATCGCGGTAGGACTGGCTGGTGCCGGTCTTGCCGCCGGACACGATGCCGGGCAGGGCGGCGCGCCGCGCGGTGCCGATGACGGGCACCTGGACCAGCATGGAATTCATGTATTTGAGCGCTTGCTCCGACAAGACGCGGTGCGGCGGTGCTGCATCCTTGGCGAAATCGTAGATGACCTCGCCGGTGTGGGTGACAAGCTGGGTGATGCCGTGCCGGCTTCCGACCATGCCGTTTTGGGCAAACACGCTGTAGCCTGTGGCTTGATCCATGACAGTCATGCCGGAGGTGCCGAGAACCATGGTCTTGTGCGATTCCAGCGGTGACTCGACGCCCATTGCCTCGGCCATTGCCTTGATCGGTGCGATGCCGAGCTTTTCCTTGGCAAGGCGAACGGGGACGGTGTTGATCGACTTCACCAGCGCGGTGGTGAGCGTCATGGTGCCGGCGGACGCGCCGTTATAATTGCCCGGATGCCAGTTGCCCCAACTTACCGGCGCGCCGGAAACGATGGAATCGGGCGTCAGGCCGTTTTCCATAGCAGTTGCATAGACATAGACCTTGAACGAGGAGCCGGGCTGCCGGAGCGCCTTGGTGGCGCGGTTGAATTGGCTTGCGCCGTAGTCGCGGCCACCGACGATGGCCCGCACCGCACCATTGGTCTCTATGACCACGACCGCGCCTTGCGAGGCGTGGTAGTCCTTGCCGAACTGGCGCAGGTGAAATTCCAGTGATTCTTCAGCGGCTTGCTGGATATTGGGGTCGTAGGTGGTGTGGGCGACGAGCGAGTGCTGACCCGACTTCATGGCGAGGCGTTTGACTTCCTCGAAGGCCCAGTCGAGGTAGTAGTCGGGGCTCTTGCGGTCGCCGCGGTCGACGACGTCGGCGGGATGGCGGCGAGCCTGCAAGACCTGGCCCTCGGTCATGAAGCCGCTGTCGACCAGATTGGACAAGACGACGTTGGCGCGGGCGCGCGCTTCCGGCAGGTTGATGTGTGGGGCGTATTTGGTCGGCGCCTTGAACAGGCCGGCGAGCATGGCGGCTTCGGCAAGCGTCAGGTCCTTGACGCTCTTGCCGAAGTAGAAATCGGCCGCCGCCTCGATGCCGAAAGTACCGCCGCCCATATAGGACCGGTCGAGATAAAGCTGGAGGATTTCTTTCTTCGACAGATTGGCTTCCAGCCAGAGCGAGAGGAAGGCTTCCTTGACCTTGCGCTCAAGCGTGCGCTCGTTGGATAGGAACAGGTTCTTCGCCAACTGCTGGGTGATGCTGGAGCCGCCCTGCACGACCGAGTTGGCGCGAACGTTTTCGGTCATGGCGCGCATGAGGCCGAGTATGTCGATGCCGTAGTGATCGAAGAAGCGCCGATCCTCGGTGGCGAGCACCGCCTTGATGACATGGTCGGGCATCTGGTCGACCGGAACGGAATCGCGCTGGATGATGCCGCGCTGGCCGATCTCGTTGCCATAGCGGTCGAGAAACATGACGGCGAAGTCGTCTTGGGCGCGCCAGTCGCCGCCGGTTTCCTGGAAGGCCGGCAGGGCGAGCGCAAGCATGACCACGGCACCGCCGGCGCCCATGGTGAAACCTTCGCTTAAGACTTCGATGACGCCGCGCCGCCAGCCCTTCACGCGGAAGCGGCGGAAGAAGATGGTGGCCGATTCCCAGAACTCGGCGGCCTTGAAACGAATCTCGTAAAGCGACGAATCGAGCCACGCATCGACAGCCAGCAGGAATGCGGCAATCGCGCCCCGTCTCTTTTTCGGCTTCAAGGGACTGACCATCTACGAATTTGCCTGACTGTGGCTCGGCCTCGACCGACGAGCCTGCCGTCTTTTCACCTATTCCTATCATGCCGACAAGAGACTTAACCGTTACAAAATCGAGGTGGGAAAAATTATAGGAATTTATTCTTGACACCGTAACGGTGCTTTGGTAGGATGTTTGTATCGTCGGAAAAGTGTGATCTTCCGGCTTCGCTCTTCCCCCTTTTTGTCAGCCCGCTTTGACCTGCGCGTCTTCCTGATGTCGGAAGAAGCGTGGTGCCGCGCGGGCATTTTTATTCGGAGATATGGACCATGGTTCAGCCTGTCAGCGCCGAACGCTGGGCGGCCATTCGCGCCTTGCGCGAAGGCGAGCCGCCGACATTTCCATTGCTTGCAACGGCCACCGACTTGCATCCGGCGACGCTGAGGGAGCGTGCGTCACGCGAGAATTGGGAGAAGCAGGATTTCCAGAGCAGCATTGCCCGGGAGAACTGGCGCGATCATGCCAAGCCGGCAGTGGTCGAGACGGTGCTGCCGGTCATCGAGGCGGACGATGACGAACTCCATCCCATCCCGCTCGGCGATTTCGTCGCCCGCCAACTGGCCGAGATGGTCAGCGAGGTGGAGACCAATGGCGGCAAGCTCAACAAGACCCAGATCGACGCCCTGTGGTCGATGGTTCGGACGGCGGAACGATCCGAACTCTTGAAGAAGGAGCCGGCAACGGAGAGCGGGGCGACCGACGATGCAGAACTCGCAGCAAGGCTTGAAAAGCTCGATGACAGGATCGTCGAACTGGCTGAGGCACATGCAGAACGGCTGGTCGGCCAGCAACATCGAACCACGATGGACTGAGCGGCTTCTGGGCGAATGGGTCGGCCGGGCGCTGCCGGAACAGTATCGTTGCCATCGGACCCTTGGCACCTGGCTGGTGATGGGCTGGCGCGGTGCCGGCAAAACGCGGCTGGGCGCGGAGTGGGTCAACGGCCTTGTCCGGGGTTTGCGGCCCTTTGCCGACTGGAAATATCGCACCATTGCACTGGTCGGCGAAACCTTTGCCGATGTGCGCGAAGTGATGATCGACGGGCCTTCGGGGATCAGGACGATTGCACGCGGTAGCCGTCCGCGTTTCGAAGTGAGCCGGCGGCGGCTGGTGTGGGACAATGGCGCGGTGGCGCAGGTTTTCTCGTCCGAAGACCCGGAAAGCCTGCGCGGGCCGCAATTCGAGGCGGCCTGGCTGGATGAGTTCGCCAAATGGAAGAACCTTCAGGCCTGCTGGGACATGCTGCAGTTTGGGCTGAGGCTGGGGGAGCAGCCGCGCCAGTTGATCACGACGACGCCGAAGCCGCTGCCTCTGCTGAAGAGCCTGCTCGCCGATTCATCGGTTGCAGTGACACGGCTGAGGACCGAGGACAATGCGAAAAACCTGGCTGCCGGCTTTTTGAAAGCGGTGAAGAGCCGTTACGGCGGCAGCCGGCTTGGGCGGCAGGAGCTTGACGGCGAACTGATCGAGGACCGCGAAGATGCCCTGTGGTCGCGCCAGATGATCGAACAGGCGCGAACCGGCCACGTTTCGGAACTGCGCCGGATCGTCGTTGCCGTCGATCCGCCGGCAAGCTCGCGCAAGACCTCCGATGCTTGCGGCATTGTCGCGGCGGGTTTGGATGGTGACGGTTGTGCGGTTGTGATTGCCGATGCGACCGTGAGTGCGGCGAAGCCGCAGGAGTGGGCGCAAAGGGCAGTTGCTCTTTTTCACAGGCTGCAGGCGGATTGCCTTGTGGTCGAGGTGAACCAGGGTGGCGAGATGGCGACATCTGTGATCCGGACCGTTGACGCGGAGGTTCCGGTCAAGCCGGTGCGGGCGCAACGCGGCAAGTGGCTGAGGGCCGAACCGGTCGCGGCACTTTACCAGCAAGGCAAGGTCCGCCATGCGGAGCGCTTTGCCGAACTGGAAGACGAAATGTGCGATTTCGGACCGAACGGGCTGTCCAATGGCCGCTCGCCGGACCGGATGGACGCGATGGTGTGGGCGGTGACCGAGTTGATGTCGGGTCGAGTGGCGAGGCCGCGGATACGCGACTTCATCTGAGATATCGACCGCCCCATATCCGAAATCGGAATAACATAGGATTTGCAATGGCTTGGAAATGGCCCTGGCCTCGCGCTGCGGGGAATGACGGCGTGCGCGTGGAAACCAAGAGCGGCGGCGCTGGCGGCTTCATCGCCTTTCACCAGCAAGGCGAAGCGCACTGGACACGACGCGATTATGCGACGCTGGCGCGTGAAGGCTTTATGCGCAACCCGATCGTGCACCGGGCGGTAAGGCTGGTTTCGGAAGCGGCTTCGACCGTGCCGTGGCTGCTCTATAGCGGTGAGGCCGAATTGGTGGAGCATCCACTGCTGGCGCTGCTGGAGCGTCCTAACCAGCGGCAAGCCGGCGCGACCTTTCTGGAAGCGCTCTATGGCCATCTGCTTCTGGCGGGAAATTCTTATCTCGAACTCATTGATCTCGGCGAGGGTGCGCGTGAACTGCATCTCCTGCGCCCGGACAGGGTGTCGGTCGTGACCGATGCGAGTGGCTGGCCGGTTGCGCTAGATCATCGAGAGGGCAGTTCGCGCCGCCGCGTTGCCTTGGGGTTTGGCGAGCAGGGCGGCGCGGCGCACCTGACGCTGTTCCATCCGCTCGAGGATCACTACGGATTTCCGCCGCTCGAAGCAGCGTTGATGGCGCTGGACACGCATAATGCGGCTGGGCGCTGGAACAAGGCGCTGCTCGACAATTCGGCACGGCCTTCCGGCGCGCTGGTTTATGCGCCGAAGGAGGGCGGCAACCTGACCGACGAACAGTTCGACCGGTTGAAAGCGGAGTTGGAACAGGGATATTCCGGCACGACGCGTGCGGGGCGGCCGCTGCTGCTGGAAGGCGGGCTCGACTGGAAGGCCATGGGGCTGACGCCGAAGGATATGGATTTCGTCGAGGCAAAACATTCGGCAAGCCGCGACATCGCGCTGGCTTTCGGGGTGCCGCCGATGCTGCTCGGGATTCCGGGCGACAACACCTACGCAAACTACCAGGAGGCGAACCGCGCCTTCTATCGGCTGACGGTGCTGCCATTGGTGGCGCGCACGGCCAAGGACCTTTCGGCATGGCTTGGACCCGTCTTCGGTGACGGGCTGCGGCTGTGGTTCGATGCAGACAGCATCGATGGCCTGAGCGGTGACCGTGACGCGCTGTGGACACGCGTGGAAGCGGCTTCCTTCCTGACCGAAGACGAGAAGCGAGCGGCTGTGGGATATCAGCCAAGGGGTGGGGAATAGGGGGGTAGGGGAATAGGGCAGTAGGGCGGTAGGGCGGTAGGGCGGTAGGGCAGTAGGGCAGTAGGGGTGGTTTCGATGGCCGCTCGATGCTCTGCCTGTCGGGTTGGTTCCGCGCCCGCCCAACACCTATTGCCCTACTGCCCTAGTCCCCTAATCCCCTCATTTTTCACAATTGGAGCGGACGAACATGAACGACGACACCTGGCTATGGGTAGCCAAGGGTGCCGGCGCCATCGCGGGTTCGGCGATTTCGCTGGCTTACATCTTGCCGCACGGACGCCGCGAGGCGGCGACGCGCTTTGCGGTCGGCGTGGTGTGCGGACTGGTGTTCGGCGGCACCGCCGGACTGAAGGTGGCGACGGAACTCGGCATCGCCAACGCAATCGGATCGATCGAACTGATGATGATGGGCTCGGCTGCCGCCAGCCTGTGCGCATGGTGGGCGCTGGGTTTCATCATGCGGGCGTTCGTTGAGAGCTGGCCGCCCGGACCGCTCCAGGCTGCGGAAAAGGGTGCGGATGAACAGGAGACGGCCGATGAGCGCTAACGCCTTGGCAAAAAGATGCGAGCGCAAGTTCGTCGATGTCGTGCTGGGTGATGTCGAGCATGACGGCACTTTCTCCGGCTATGCTAGCCTGTTTGGCCGCGTAGATCTCGGCAAGGACGTGGTCGAGCGGGGAGCCTTCGCCAACTCGCTTTCGAGGCGCAAGGCGTCCGGCATCCGCATGTTGTTCCAGCATGATCCGAATGAGCCGATCGGGGTCTGGACCGAGATCACGGAAGACCAGCGCGGCCTTTTCGTGCGCGGGCGCCTCAACAGCGATGTGGGCCGCGCCCGCGAAGTGCTGAGCCTGATGCGCAGCGGCGCGCTGGATGGGCTGTCTATCGGCTTCAAGGCCTTGAAGACCAGGCGTGACGTGGCGCACGGCGTGCGGCGCATCTTCGAAGCCGATCTTTGGGAAATCTCGGTGGTGACATTTCCGATGCTTCCTGAAGCACGCATCGAAACCGTGAAGGGCAAGCGCGGCCGCTTGCTGCCCACTCTCAAGGAATTCGAGACCTGGCTGCGGCGCGAAGCCGGGCTTTCGAGGAATGACGCGCGCACCGTCATGACCAAGGGTTTTGAAAGCCTGGTGCGCACGGTGGATGCCGCGCCCGGATCTCCCAAGGACCTTGCCATGCGCATCCGCGAATTCACACGCATCATCAACAAAAGAGGACTGTCCATATGAGTGCAATTGAGAGCCCTGCGCCGATCGAAACCAAGTCGGCCGGAGGCGACTATCTCGACCTGAAGGATGCCTTCGGCGACTTCATGACCACGTTCGAAGCCTTCAAGGAGAGCAACGACGAAAAGCTGGCGGAACTGGAAGGACGCCTGGGAGGCGATGTGCTGACCACCGAGAAGGTGGAGCGCATTTCGCGCGCCCTGGACGAGCAGAAGCGGGCGATCGACAATCTTGCGCTGAAGAAGATGCGGCCGGTGCTGGGTCGCGACGGGCAGGCGGCGCCCTCGGAGCACAAAAGCGCGTTCGAGGCCTATATGCGACAGGGCGATGACCGGCTGCTGCGCTCGCTCGACGCCAAGGCGATGTCTTACGGGTCGGGCCAGGACGGCGGTTATCTGGTGCCGCCCGAGACCGAAGCGGAAATCGGCAAGCGGCTTTCGACGCTGTCGCCGATCCGCGCAATCTCCTCGGTGCGGCAGGTTTCGGCGGCAGTGCTGAAGAAGCCGTTTTCGGTGAGCGGTCCGGCGGTCGGCTGGGTGGCAGAGACGGCGGCACGCCCGCAGACCAACACGGCGACGCTGGCCGAACTGCAGTTCCCGACCATGGAGCTATACGCCATGCCGGCGGCGACCGCGTCTTTGCTGGAAGATGCGGTGGTCGATCTCGACCAGTGGATTTCGAGCGAGGTCGAGGCCGCGTTCGCCGAGCAGGAGGGTGCGGCTTTCGTTTCGGGTGACGGCAACAGCAAGCCGAAAGGCTTCCTGAGCTACGCCAAAATTGCCGAAAGCGCCTGGGAGTGGGGCAAGGTCGGCTACACGCTGACGGGGGTTGCGGGCGCACTGCCGGCGGAGGACGCCTCGGACGTGCTGATCGACACGATCTACGCCCTGAAGGCGGGCTATCGGCAAAATGCCAACTGGGTGATGAACCGCAAGACGCAGGCGACAATCCGCAAGCTGAAGGACGGCGACGGCAACTATCTGTGGCAGCCGCCTGCGGCACCCGGCCAGAAGGCGATGCTGATGGGCTTCCCGCTGGTCGAGGCCGAGGACATGCCCGACATCGGCAACGACGCCACGCCGGTCGCTTTCGGCGATTTCGCACGCGGCTACCTGGTGGTCGACCGCGCAGGCGTCAGGGTGCTGCGCGATCCTTACTCCGCCAAGCCTTACGTGCTGTTCTACACCACCAAGCGCGTGGGCGGCGGCGTGCAGGACTTCGACGCGATCAAGCTGCTCAAGTTCGGCACCGTCTGAGCATAGAGGGCGCAGTTTGGACTGCGCCGACAAGCAATAAGAAGCGGCCCCGGTTGCACAAGCCGGGGCCGCATTTGTTTCCCTCGCTCAACAAGGCAATCGAATGACATTGATGCGAACCGTCGCTGCGGCGGTCGAACCCGTGACGCTGGCCGAGGTGAAGGCGCATCTGCGCCTCGACCACGCGTCGGAGGACGAGCTTCTGGGCGGCCTGATCCGCGCTGCCCGCGAGGAGGTCGAACGCGCGACCGGCCTTGCGTTGATCGACCAGGACTGGCGGCTGGTTCTGGACGAATGGCCGGCCAATGGCGCGGTCGCCATCGCGCTGCATCCGGTAAAGGCGATTACGTCGGTGACCGCTTATGACACCGAGGGCGAGGCCTCGCTGGTCGATCCGGCGACGTATCAGGTGGACATGGTGTCGAGGCCGGCCAGGCTGCATTTCGAGGCGATGCCGAAGGCGCTGCGGGCGGTGAACGGCATCGAGGTGTATTTCAAGGCCGGCTTCGGCGAGGCGGGGACGGACGTGCCGGACCTGTTGCACCGCGCCATCCTGCTTCTGGTCGCGCATTGGTACGAGTTCCGGGCAAGCTTCGGACCGAACGACCAGCCGGTGGGCTATCCTGCCGGCTATGAGCGGCTGATTGCCGGCTATCGCCTGCGGAGGCTGTGATGCAGGCGACATTCCTCAATCCGGGTGTGTTTCGCACCGAACTGGCGCTGGAGGCGGCGGCGCGCATTGCCGATGACCTTGGCGGATTTTCCGAGAGCTGGGCGGAAGTGGCGACGGTATTCGCAAGGATCGAGCCGCTGACGGCGCAAAGCCGCTTCGGCGCCGACCAGACACTTGAAACGGTGACGCACCGCATCACGCTGAGACATCGCGAGGGCGTGGCAAGCGGTATGCGGTTCAGGCGGCACGAGCGGCTGTTCGATATTCTCACCGTTCACGATCCCGATGAAAGCGGACGCTATCTGGTCTGCAGGACGAAGGAGAAAGGCGCATGAACCTGACCATGGCGATAACGCTGGACGGGCTGGTTCGCGCCCTGCGCTGGAAGGCGTACGATCTCGCCGAAAGCACTGAAAGCCGATACGCTGGCAGCCGCAACATCCCGTCCGGGGAGCCATCGGCTCGCATTGGGATCGACGGCGAGCGGGCGCAAGGAGCAGGCGATGAACTCCCCAGCCGCTGACCTGCAAAAAGCGCTGTTTTCCAGGCTCAACGGCGATGCAACGCTTGTTGCCATCCTGGGCGGACAGAAGGTGTTCGACCAAGCACCGGACAAGACGGCGTTTCCTTATGTGACCTTTGGACGGACCAGCATATTCGACTGGAGCACCGGCACCGAAAGCGGCACCGAGCAGCTTTGCACATTGCATATCTGGTCGAACGCCAAGGGCAAGAAGGAAGCGTTCGAGATCACGGCCGCGATGCGCGCGAGGCTCGATCAGGCACCGCTGGAACTAAGCGCGCATCATCTGGTCAATTTCCGCTTCGAGTTCGCAGAAGTGCTCTTCGAGGAGGACCAGGCTGTCTACCACGGACTGCTGCGCTTCCGCGCCGTGATCGAAGACATCTGATCCGCCTGCGCGGATCGTCTCATTTTCCAGACAAGGAGACCGACATGGTCGCACAGAAGGGCAAGGACCTTCTTTTGAAGATCGATTCCGATGGGTTGGGTGGATTCGTCACCGTCGCAGGCTTGCGCTCCAAGCGCATTGCCTTCAACAGCGAGACGGTGGACGTCACCGACGCGGATTCGGCCGGACGGTGGCGCGAATTGCTGGCCGGAAGTGGCGTGCAGCGAGCCGCCGTCAGCGGTTCGGGCATATTCAAGGACGCCCAATCCGACGCCTTGATCCGCGCACGCTTCTTCGCCGGCGAGATCGGCAACTGGCAGATGGCAGTGCCCGACTTCGGGGTTGTGGCCGGCGCGTTCCAGATCACGTCGCTGGAATATACCGGCGCGCATGACGGCGAGGTGACGTTCGAGATGGCGCTCGAATCTGCCGGGCCGGTCACTTTTGCGGTGACGCCATGAGTGCCAATAGACGCCGGGGCGAGATTTCCGCCGAGCTCGATGGTCGGCAAGTCAGGCTTTGCCTGACGCTTGGTGCTCTGGCCGAACTTGAGGCAGCCTACGCCGCCGACGATCTCGGTATGCTGGTCGAGCGCTTTTCGACGGGCCGGCTGTCGGCGCTGGACATGATACGCATTATCGGCGCCGGCTTGCGCGGTGCGGGCGAAGACGTGAACGACGAGGCCGTCAGGTCCATGCAAACGGCGGACGGCGCGGCCGGGTTCGCCGCCATCGTGGCTGAGCTCCTGACGACTACGTTTGGAGCGGCATCGGCCAGGGATACGGCCGCAAACCCCTAGCTGCCGCAGCGGGCCGAACGGCGTTTCCCTGGGACGACGTCATGGCGGTTGGCTTTGGCCTGCTGCGGCTTTCACCAAGCGCATTCTGGGCGATGACGCCGATCGAGTTCGAGCGGGCTGCGCGACCGTTTTCAAGGCGTGTCGCAGCTCCGGCAAGGGCGGATCTGGCCAGACTGATGCGCGCGTTCCCGGACACTTTGAGCAAGGAGGCCGGTCTTGGCTGAAGATGTGGTCGTGGCGATCAGGGCGGATACCGCGCCCTTTCAGGCCGCACTGGCGAATCTCGAAAAACTGTCGGGAAGTTTCGGCGATCAACTGGCCGGCGCGCTGAAGGGCGCGACCGTAAACGGCAAGCAGCTTGACGACGTGCTGCGCAGGCTGGGCCTCAACCTGGCCGGCATGGCGCTGTCGCAAGGATTGAAGCCGCTGACGAACCTGGCCGGTTCGCTGTTTGCCAATCTGTTCGGCGGATTGGCAGGGGCGCTGCCTTTCGCAAAGGGCGGGGTAACGGGCGCGCCGATTCCATTTGCCTCTGGCGGCGTGGTGTCTTCGCCGACCTATTTTCCAATGGGTGGCCAGCTTGGCCTGATGGGCGAAGCCGGCAGCGAAGCGATACTGCCGCTACGGCGCGGAGCCGACGGCAGCCTTGGCGTCGCGGCCTCGACGGGAAGCACGCCGGTGAATGTCGTGTTCAACGTCACCGCACAGGATGCGGCGTCGTTCCGCAAATCCGAAGCGCAGATCACCGGCATGCTGGCGCGGGCGGTATCTCGCGGAACGCGGACATTTTGAGGTGAATGGTGTCGGATCTGGCAAGCTTCCATAACGTTCTTTTTCCTGTTGCGGTGTCGTTCGGCGCAACGGGTGGACCGGAACGGCGCAACGAGATCATTTCGCTGACGTCAGGACGGGAAAAGCGCAACAGCCGCTTCGCAAACTCGCGCCGCCATTATGACGCCGGTACGGGGCTGCGGTCGCTGGACGATTTGCAGGAGGTGATTGCGTTCTTCGAGGCGCGGCGTGGTTCGCTGCACGCTTTCCGCTTTCGCGATCCATTCGAGATGAAGTCCTGTGCGCCGGCTTCAGCTCCTTCCGCCACGGACCAGATAATTGGGATCGGAGATGGCGCGGCTTCACGCTTTGCGCTGGTGAAAGTGTATGGCTCGGGTGCCGACGCCTATCGGCGGTCGATACGAAAGCCAGTTGCGGCAACGCTGCGCGTGGCGGTGGCCGGGTTGGAACGTTCCGACGCGGATTTTTCGTTCGACGACGCAACCGGTGAAGTTGTTTTCACTGAGGTTGCCAAGCCGGGCGCTGGCCAGCAGGTCACCGCCGGTTTCGAGTTCGACGTTCCGGTGCGCTTCGATACCGAGCGTATCGCCATCAGCCTGAAGGCGTTCAAGGCGGGCCAGATTCCATCGATCGCACTTGTGGAGGTGCTGCTGTGAGTGAGTACCCGCAGGCATTGATCGACCATTTCGACCTCGAAGTCACAAGCATCTGCCATTGCTGGCGTTTGACCAGGAAAGACGGAGCAAAACTGGGATTTACCGATCACGACCGTAAACTGTTCGTGGACGGTACGTTGTTCGAACCCGAGAGCGGGCTTGGCTCCAGCGAGGCGCGCCAATCGCTTGGCCTGTCGGTCGATACCGTCGACGTGGAGGGAGTGCTGGCGTCCGACCGCATCACAGACGAAGACATTGCCTTCGGCCTCTACGACGACGCTAAGGTCGAGACCTATCTGGTCAATTGGCGGCAGCCTGAGCAGTTCGCCCGCGTCAAGGGGGCGACAATCGGCAAGATCACGCGCCGCGACGGCAGTTTCGTTGCCGAACTTGAAAGCCCGGTGCATCAGTTGGATCAGTCGAACGGGCGCTATGTAACGCGAAAGTGCGACGCGGAACTGGGCGATGCGCGCTGTCGCGTGCTGCTCGACCAGCCGGCGTTCAACGGGTTGGGCGAGGTGGAAGGGTTCGATGCGGCCGAGGAACTTCGCGTTTCCGGGCTGAGCGGATTCGACGCGGGATGGTTCTCGTTCGGCACGCTGACATGGACGAGTGGGGCGCGGACGGGACGAACGGAGCGGATCGTCGACCATCGGCGCGACGGCGATCAGGTGATGTTGGTTTTGCAAGCCATTGTCGGGCCGACCGTTCAGGCCGGCGACGCATTCAAGGTCGTTGCCGGTTGTGACCACAGCTTTGCGACATGCAAGGCGAAGTTTGACAATGCGTTGAATTTTCGTGGTTTTCCACACTTGCCGGGAAATGATGCAGCCTATGCCTATGTCTCCGATGGCGGCAATTTCGACGGTGGCCCGGTGGTGCCATGAAGGTGGCAGAAACCTTGAAGCAGCCGGGTGCGGACGAAATCGTCGCGGAAGCCTTGTCTTGGTTGGGCACGCCTTATCGGCATCAGGCTTCCAGCAAAGGCGTCGGCTGCGATTGCCTCGGCTTGATCCGGGGCGTGTGGCGTTCGCTCTATGGCAACGAACTTGAAGTGCCGGGCGACTATGCGCCCGACTGGGCGGAAGCCGGTGGGGAAGAGCAGCTGCTTCTGGGAGCGGCGCGCAACCTGGAGCCAAAGCCGCTGGATGCGTTTTGCGCCGGCGATGTCTTGATCTTTCGCTGGCGGCCGCATCTGCCGGCAAAGCACGCCGGCATAGCGGTCAGCCAAAGCCATTTCATCCATGCCTACCAGGGTGGAGGATTGGTGCTGAAATCCGCACTTGTGCCACAGTGGCGCCGGCGGCTTGCGGGCGTGTTCGTCTTTCCGAATTCCTGAATTTCCTACGCCGGAGCATTTCATGGCGACAATCTTGCTGCAGGCGGCGGGCGCCTATTTGGGCGGCTTTCTTGGTTCGGTCGGCGGTGCTGTCGGCTCTGCCGTCGGCGCGCTTGCCGGCTATGCGATCGACCGCGCGCTGATCAACAGTACGCAACGCATAGAAGGCCCTCGGCTGGCAAACGCCCGGCCATTCAGCGCTGAGGAAGGAGCGGCAATTCCGCGCCTTTACGGCACGGCCAGGCTTGGCGGGACCTTGATCTGGGCGACGCGTTTCGAGGAAAGCCGCACGACCCGGCGACAAGGCAAGATGGGGCCGAAGGTTACGGAATTTTCGTACTACGCCAACGCCGCGTTCCTGCTGTGCGAAGGGGAGATCGCCGGCATAAGGCGGGTGTGGGCCGATGGTCGGGAAATCGACCGGGAAACTGTCGAGTTCAGGATCTATCGCGGCAGCGAAGACCAGCCGGCCGATCCGCTTATCGAAGCCAAGCAGGGCGAGGGCAATACGCCTGCCTATCGCGGTGTTGCCTATGTCGTCATCGACCGGCTCGACATCGGCAGTTTCGGCAACCGTATCCCGCAACTGCAGTTTGAAGTGATCCGCCCGGTGGGTGCGCTGCACTCTGCGGTCAAGTCTGTGGCGTTGCTGCCCGGTGCTACAGAATACGGCCTTTCGCCGAAGCTGGTGACGCTTCAGAAGCGGCCGGGCGAACAGCAGGCGCTCAACCGCAATGTGCTTTTCGCGGGCTCCGACATCGCGGCCTCCCTCGACGAATTGCAGATGACGTGCCCGAACCTGATGCACATTGCGCTGGTGGTGACATGGTTCGGCGACGATCTGCGCGCCGGGCATTGCCGGGTCCGCCCGGCGGTGACGACGGGCAATGGCGGCGGGCATTCGAGCAACTGGCTGGTGTCGGGGACGGCGAGACAGGGCGCGATGGTGGTTTCGCAACATGACGGCGGCGCTGCTTATGGCGGCACGCCTTCGGACCGCAGCGTGCTCGACGCCATTGCCGAGATAAAGGCGCGCGGACTTGGCGTGACGCTCTACCCATTTATCATGATGGACATTGCCGATGACAATGACCTGCCGGACCCCTATGGCGGTTCGAACCAGCCAAGCTATCCATGGCGGGGGCGCATCAGTTGCGATCCTGCGCCTTTGCAGGTGGGCACCGTTGACAAGACGGTAGCTGCGCGGGCGCAGGTGGCTTCGTTTTGCGGTAGCGCGCTGCCGACCCAATTTGCCGATGGCGGCAACACGATTTCGTTTTCCGGGCCTGCCGGTGATTGGGGCTACCGGCGCTTCATCCTTCACTATGCGCGCCTTGCGTTGAAAGCTGGTGGCGTCGATGCGTTCCTGCTTGGCAGCGAGTTGCGCGGCCTGACCACGGTACGCGACGATGAGGGAGCATTCCCGTTTGTCGGCCAACTGGCGGCGCTTGCGGCTGATGTGCGGGCCGTTCTGGGGCCGGCAGCGCGCCTGACTTACGGTGCCGATTGGAGCGAATATTTCGGCTATCACCCGGCGGACGGTTCGGGCGATGTGCTGTTTCATCTCGACCCGCTGTGGGCGCATCCGGCGATCGATGCGGTTGGCATCGACAACTACATGCCGCTGTCGGACTGGCGCGATGCCGACTACGCGGGCGGCAATCCGGACGGGTTCGCCGGGCCGTACGACCCGGCGGGCCTGAAGGCCGCGATAGCTTCCGGCGAAGGGTTCGATTGGTACTACGAGAACGACGAGGCGAGGGGCGCGCGACTGCGTTCGCCAATCACCGACGGCGCCTACGGCAAGCCTTGGGTGTTTCGCTACAAGGATATCGTCAACTGGTGGTCGAACCCGCATTTCGACCGGATCGGCGGGGTCGAGGCCGCGACGTCAACCGCATGGGTGGCTCGGGGTAAGCCGATCTGGCTGACGGAACTCGGTGCGCCTGCGGTGGACAAGGGGCCGAACCAGCCGAACATGTTTCCCGATCCGAAGTCGGCTGAAAGCGGAGCGCCCTACTTTTCCAATGGCGGGCGTTCGGACCAGGCCCAGCGCCGCTTGATCGAAGCGCATCTGGCGCATTGGGACCCGGCGACGGTGGACTTCGACGAAGTCGGAAATCCGGTTTCGGAAGTGTATGGCGGCAACATGCTCGACCCGGAGCGGATTTATCTCTGGGCCTGGGATGCGCGGCCGTTTCCGGCCTTTCCGCAGCGGACCGATTTGTGGTCGGACGGCGCGAACTGGTCATCAGGACACTGGCTGAACGGGCGACTGGCAAGCCCGGATATGGCTTCGCTGGTCAACGCAATCCTGGCCGATCATGGCCAGCCGCCGGCATTGGTCGAAGGCGCGGATGGGACGGTCCACGGTTATGTCGTCGCCGATCCTTCTTCGGCACGGGCGGCGCTGGAACCGCTGGTCGATCTCTTCGATCTCGCCGTGATCGAGAAGCCGGATGGACTTGTTTTCGAAAAGGCAGGTGCTGGGCGGAAAGGGAACATCGAAATCAGCGAACTGGCGAGCGAGGAAGGCGTGCCGTTGGTCGAGACGGTTCGCAATCCGGATCACGGTTTTCCAGCCGAGGCATTGCTCACTTTCACCGATCCGATGACTGACTATCAGGCCGGAACGGCCCGGACGCGACGGCTTGGCGCGGTTGGCAACCGGCAGCAGACGATTGTTTTTCCGGGCGTGATCGAGACGGGACAGGCAAGCGCCTTGATCGACGATTGGCTGCAGCGGACGTGGTATCAGCGCGAGACCGTCAGCTTTTCCGTTGCGCAGCCGAATGCGGACATCGTTCCGGGCGCCGTGGTCAGGTTGCCGGGATCAGGGAGCAGTTCTGATTTCCTTGTGACCGGCGTCGAGGACGGTCTGGTGCGAAGGGTGGCCGCGCGGCAGGTTGCCTTTGCGCCGCCGAGCCCTTGGCGCAGTGCGAACAACCAGCCGGCGGCTGCGACGCTGGTGCCGGTTGGCCAACCGCATGCGGTGTTTCTCGATCTGCCGAGCGGCGTGGGCGAGGGGACGCCTGCCGAGCAGTTTCGTGTCGCGGTCTGGCAAAAGCCGTGGCGCAGCCAGATCCTGTTCACCTCGCCGGAATTGACCGGCTTTGCGCCACGGGAAACGATGCTGCGGCCGGCGATCCTCGGACGTTTGCTCGAATCATTGGAACCGGGCGTCGAGGGGCGGATTTCTGGCGCGCAGTCGGTAGTGGTCGAGCTTTTCGATGCCGAGGTCTCGAGCGTCAGCCGGCTCCAAATGCTGAATGGCGCCAATGCGGCGGCGGTTCGATCTCTATCCGGAGCCTGGGAAGTCCTGCAGTTTCAATCTGCCGAAGAGGTCGCGCCGCAGCGGTGGCGGTTGACGGGGCTGCTCCGGGGGCAGTTGGGCACCGGCGACGCGATGGCTTCGGGCTCCGCTGCCGAAGCCGATTTCGTCATTCTCGACGATGGCGTTGTTCCCGCAGGGCTATTGCCCGGGGAGATAGGCCTTGAGCTCAACTGGCGGGTTGGCCCGTCCGGTTCGGATATCTCCCATCTTCAATTCGTGACGAGCCAGCAAATCGGAGGCTTGCGTGCACAGTTGCCGCTTTCGCCGGTCCACTTGCGAGCGAGACGGTTCGCTGGCGATGTGGTGCTGTCGTGGGTAAGGCGTGGCCGCATCGGCGCGGATAGCTGGGAAGCGGCCGAAATCCTGCTCAGTGAGGAGCGCGAGGAATATAGGTTGGAAATCGCCCGACCGGGCGGCCCGGTGGTGCGCACGGTGACGGTGGGCCAGCAACAATGGCTCTATCCGGCAGCCGATATCGCTTCGGATTTCGCCGTCCTCCCGCCGGCGCTGGATATCACAGTCCGACAACTCAGCACCTCGGTCGGGTGGGGAATTCCCGCGACTGCGCGCCTGGCGCTCATCTGAAATCGACCATCAACAGCTAGCAAAGGAGCCGCGCAATGATCGCGACAAAACCATGGTATCTCTCGCGTACGATCTGGGCTTCGATCGTAACCATACTGACCGGTGCCGCCGGCCTGACGGGCTTGCCGCTTGACGGACTGGACGGATCGGCGCTCACGGACACCCTTCTTCAGACTGTCAGCGCGATTTCCGGCCTGATCGCCGTCTTCGGCAGGTTGTCTGCCAAGGAGCGAATAGGCTAGGATCGGCTCACGGCGTGGCTGGGCGGGAGCCATGCCGTTTCTGGCACGCATTTGCCAAGCCGGGTGGGGGAAAATGTTGAGTAGCTACGGTGTTCATTCCGCGTTCAGCCGCAATTGGTTAGGACGTCGAGCATGAAAAAGCTTCGTCACCTCTTGAGATCGGTTCTGCCGGTGGTCTGCGCATCCGCCCTTGGAGTTTCCGAGGCGCTTGCGCTGCCGGTAGCCGCGCCTCAACCGGATAGCCCGGTCATCAACGTTGCAGCCGATTGCTATTCCATCGGCCAGCAGGTCGCCGCACAGGCTGGCGGAACGCTGGCCAAGGCTTCGGAAGCAAGCAGGGGCGGCCAGCCGGTGTGCGTCATCGTCGTGCTGATCCCCGGCAAGGACGGGCAGCGTCCGCGCCGCGAGGAAATCGTGGTGCCTCAGGGTTGAGCCGCAGCGCGTTTCAATGGTTGTGGAATCGCCCTATAGCTGGCCGTTAAATCGGCTAGCTGGCCTTCCATCGAAAGGGACCGGTCATATGCGTGTACTCGTCGTCGAAGATGACAAGGACCTGAACAGGCAGATTTCCGACGCCCTGATCGATGCTGGTTACGTCGTTGACCGGGCATATGACGGCGAGGAAGGCCATTTTCTGGGCGATACCGAGCCTTACGACGCCGTGATCCTCGACATAGGTCTTCCGCAGATGGACGGCATCAGCGTCGTCGAACGCTGGCGGCGCGATGGAAAAAAGACGCCGGTGCTGATGCTGACAGCGCGTGACCGCTGGAGCGACAAGGTTGCGGGCATAGATGCCGGCGCCGACGACTATGTCGCCAAGCCTTTTCATATCGAGGAAGTGCTGGCGCGCTTGCGTGCGTTGATCCGGCGTGCCGCCGGGCATGCCTCCTCTGAACTGACCTGCGGCCCGTTGCGGCTGGATACCAAGGCATCGAAAGCCGATGTGAACGGAGTGCCGCTGAAGCTGACCTCGCTTGAGTTCAGGCTGCTAGCCTATCTCATGCATCACATGGGTGACGTGGTTTCGCGCACAGAACTGGTCGAACATCTCTACGATCAGGACTTCGACCGCGATTCCAACACGATCGAAGTATTTGTGGGTCGCCTGCGCAAGAAGATGGGCATGGACCTGATCGAAACGGTGCGTGGCATGGGTTACCGCATCCGTGAGCCGGAGCAATAAGTCGCCAAGCTCTCCCACAACCCGTGCAACTGGAAGTCTCGCACCGCGTGTGTGGCTGCGTTCGCTCACGTTCCGGGTGATTGCCTTTTCCACCATCTGGGCGGTCGTTGCCCTTGTCGTCATCTTCACGTTGATAACGACGCTCTATCGCCAGGCGAGCGAGCGCGGTTTCGACAGCTTGCTTTCGGCGCATTTGTTCAACCTGATCGGCTCGGTCGGCGTGTCTGAAAAGGGCGTTCTGACAGGGGTCCCCGATCTCGGTGATTTGAGGTTTTCCGAACCCCAATCCGGTTGGTACTGGTCCGTGGAGCCTGCTTCTAGCAGCCTGACCGGTATTCTCAGGTCTTCGTCGATGACGGGGTCTGTACCTTCGCCAAGCATTGCAGAGGTCCCATTCGATTCAGGTTTCCAGCGCAAATACCTGGCCGAAGGGCTGGACGGCGAGCAACTGCAGGTTTTCGAAAGCGAGTTCGTGCTGGATGCAAAGGATCGCATCGCCCGCTTCCGCGTCATGGGCAACGAGACCGAGCTCGAACAGGAGATAAGCGCGTTTCAGCGCCGGCTGCTGACCTACCTGTCCTTGTTCGGTTTCGGCATGATCGCCATCAACGCCATTGCGATCCTGTACGGCCTGCAGCCGCTTCGGCGCGTGCGCAATGCGCTCGCCATGGTGCGCCAGGGCACAGCTCAGCGGCTGGGAGGGCGTTTCCCGGCTGAAATCGAGCCGCTGGCCAACGAAACCAATGCGCTTATCGAAAACAACAAGCGCATCGTCGAACGATCCCGAACGCAGGTCGGCAATCTCGCCCATTCGCTGAAAACGCCGCTTGCTGTTCTGCTTAACGAAGGTCGTGCGCTTGGTGGGGACAAGGGAAAGCTGATTGCCGAACAGGCGACGTCGATGCAGCAGCAGGTCGAATACTATCTGCAGCGCGCCCGCATGGCGGCCCAGCGCGACAGCGTGGTTTATCGCACGCCGGTCAAGCCGCTGGTGCAGAGAATGACCCGCGTGATGGAGAAGCTTAATCCGGGCATCGATCTCAGGCTAACGCTGCCGCAAGACGAGGTGATCTTTGCCGGGGAGCGCGAAGACCTTGAAGAGGTTTTGGGCAATCTGCTCGAGAACGCCATGAAATGGGCGAAGCGCGTGGTCACGGTCACTGTCGGGCTTGTCGCGGACGAAGAGGGCAATGCCAGCCTGTTCGAAATCGATATTGAAGATGACGGGCCGGGTATTCCCGAAGGCAAGGCGCGCGAGGCGCTGAAGCGGGGCAAACGCCTTGACGAAAGCAAGCCGGGTACAGGGCTTGGATTGGCGATCGTAGCCGATCTCGTCAACGAATATGGCGGCAAGCTGGCCTTGGAGCGCGCCACGCTGGGTGGTCTCAAGGCGAGCATCGTTTTGAGGAACGTGGAGTAGGCCTCTGGTTCATGCGCGCACAGCACCCCGCGATTTTGACGTGTGGTGTTGTGTTGCGGGAGGGAGCAACTCCATTTTACCGAAGGACTATTTTCGCCTTGCACGGCGCTTTTTCAGAAGCTTCCGGTGGATCAAAATGATACGATTCGGCCGAACTTCGGTCAAAGATCGAAGCTATCGCGATGTGCGATCCTATGGCGCGGCAACGGGGACTTGTCTGGCATGATCTATCGCTTGGTGCTTGCCGTGGGGCTGCTTTCACTTGCAGGCTGCGGCACGACCGGACTTGGCAGCGCCTCGACTGGCGTTTCTGCGAGCGGGACGGCTTCAAACAGCGGCCTGGCCGGAACGACGGTCATTTCCGCAATGGGCGGCGGGCTGGTCAGCGGCTCGATCGGATCTGGGCTCTCCGAAGGTGAGAGGCGCAAGGGTCTGGAAGCGGAATACAAGGCGCTGGAATATACCGCGGGCGGTCAGCCGGTGGCCTGGAAAGGCGACCAGGCCAACCACTATGGCGAAGTTGTCGCGGCACAGCCCTATCGGGTAGGCTCCCAGGATTGCCGGCAATACACCCATACCGTCGTCTCCGGCGGTCCGGCGGCTACGGCTCGTGGCACGGCTTGCCGCAACGCCGATGGCAGCTGGACGCCATTGACTTAAAGGCGACTGGCGAGGTTCTGCTGCGGCATTGGATGTTGCGCCAAGGCAAAGATGGCGGCGACGGCGAAGGCTATCTGGTCGCAGGTCAGCCACGAATGCGGCGATCAAGTTGACATCACGAAGATTCGTCAAAGGGTCGCAGCGTGTCCGTGTTGGCAGTCCGACGCACTACGGCTATTTAGAACGCCATGCTATTCTGGGTTATTGCCGCTGTTTTGACGCTGGTTGCGAGCTTGGCGGTATTGCTGCCCCTCGCGGCGAAGCCAAAGGCTGAAATTGACGGCGCGCGGCACGATCTCGAAGTCTATCGCGACCAGCTTTCCGAGCTGGACCGTGATGTGGCGCGAGGCTTGATCCAACCTGTCGAAGCCGAACAGGCGCGGGCAGAAGTGGCGCGCCGCATCATCCGTCTTGGCGGTGAAGAAAACTCTGGTGACCCGGTACAGCGGCCTGCATCGACCAGCCTGCGGCTGATTTCCGCTGCGGCGGTGCTGGCAGTCCCGCTCATCAGTTGGGGAACTTATGCCCGGCTTGGATCGCCGGATATTCCCTCACAACCGCTTAGCGAGAGGATGCTCAAGAACCCGGCTGAAAGCTCGGTAGACGAACTGGTGGCGCGTGCCGAGGCACATCTCGAAGCTAACCCGACCGACGGGCAGGGCTGGGACGTTCTTGCGCCGGTCTATCTGCGTATGCAGCGCTTCGACGATGCCGCCAACGCTTATCGCAACGCCATCCGATTGCTGGGCTCAAACTCTGACCGTCAATCGGGCCTGGGTGAGGCCTTGGTGAATGCCGAGCAGGGCAAGATTTCGGCAGAGGCAAAGTCGGCTTTTGACGAAGCGCTGAAGCTTGATGCGGCCAACCCGAAGGCTGCCTTCTTCGTGGCAATGGAACTGGCTCAGGATGGCCACAAGGACGAGGCGATTGCAACCTGGCAGAAAATACGCGCAGGTTTGCCTGAGGGTTCGCCCTGGCTGGAAGCGGTGGATCAGGCACTCGCCCGCGCAGAGGCACCGGACGTGCCTGCTGTGAACGGCCCGAGCAAGGACGAGATGGAGGCTGCCGCCTCGATGTCTCCGGAAGACAGGGCGTCGATGATTGCCGGCATGGTTGCCCGCCTTGACGAAAAGCTGAAGCAAAATCCCAAGGATGCGGAAGGCTGGATGCAGCTCATCCGTTCGTATCTTGTTATCGGTGACGCCGACAAGGCCAAGGATGCGCTCAAGCGGGCGGTATCGGTTTTCGGCCCCGGTAGCGAGCAGGCGAAAGAGTTCATCGCCTTTGCTTCTTCGAACGGGCTTGAGGTTGCGGAGTAGGCGATGACACGCAAGCAGAAAAGACTGTCGGTGATTGTTGGGGGCCTCGCTTTTCTAGGCGCAGCGACAGGACTCACTTTCTATGCGCTTGGCCAGAAAGCATCGTATTTCTATATGCCCGGCGACCTGGCGACGGCTAGCCTCCAGCCGGGACAACGTATCCGCCTTGGCGGTCTGGTCGAAAAAGGCACCATCCAGCGCGGGCAGGGCACCACAGTCGCCTTTGCCGTGACCGATACCCAGAAATCCGTAAAAGTGACCTATACCGGCATCCTGCCCGACCTTTTCCGCGAGGAGCAGGGCGTGATCACGGAAGGCTCGTTCGGGACAGATGGTACCTTCGTTGCAGACAGTGTTCTGGCCAAGCACGATGAGAATTACATGCCCAAGGAGGTGGCCGACAGCATGAAGGCCAAGGGCATCTGGCAGGAGAGCACGAATGAATAGCGGGTTGCCTCGCCATGGTTGAAATCGGCCATTTCGCGCTTGTGCTCGCCCTGGCGCTGGCGCTCGTGCAGACAACGGTGCCCCTGATCGGCGCACGCATCCACAATGAGAGGATGATGGCGGTTGGGGGGCCGGTTGCCCTGACAGGGTTTGCCTTGACCGCGCTATCTTTTGCCGTGCTGATGATCGCCTATGCGCGCTCGGATTTCTCGGTGCAGACGGTGTGGGAGAACTCGCATTCGCTGCAGCCGTTCCTGTTCAAGATTACCGGCGTGTGGGGCAATCATGAAGGCTCGATGTTGCTCTGGGTGCTGATCCTGACCTTCTTTGGCGGGCTGGTGGCGCTGTTCGGCAGCAACCTGCCGCCCACGCTCAAGGCCAACGTGCTGGCGGTGCAAGGCGCCATCGGAACCGCCTTCTTCCTGTTTATTCTCATCACCTCGAACCCGTTCACGCGGATATCGCCTGCGCCGATCGAAGGACGCGACCTGAACCCGGTGCTGCAGGATATCGGGCTCGCCGTTCATCCGCCGCTGCTCTATCTGGGCTATGTCGGCTTTTCGATCTGTTTTGCGTTTTCGGTCGCCGCGTTGATCGAAGGGCGGATAGATGCGGCCTGGGCGCGCTGGGTGCGGCCGTGGACGCTGGTTGCGTGGGTGTTCCTGACAGGCGGCATCGCCATGGGCTCATACTGGGCCTATTACGAGCTTGGTTGGGGCGGATTCTGGTTCTGGGATCCGGTCGAAAACGCTTCGTTCATGCCGTGGCTGGCCGGCACCGCGCTTCTGCATTCGGCAATCGTGATGGAGAAGCGGTCGGCGTTGAAGATATGGACGCTGCTTCTGGCGATCCTGACGTTTTCGCTGTCGCTGCTCGGAACCTTTCTGGTGCGGTCCGGCGTGCTCACATCGGTTCACGCCTTTGCGACGGACCCGGAGCGCGGCGTCTTCATTCTGGGCATATTGCTGCTGTTCATCGGCGGCTCGCTATCGCTGTTTGCGCTGCGGGCATCGTCGCTGACGCAAGGCGGCCTGTTCCAGCCGATCTCCCGCGAAGGTGCGCTGGTTCTCAACAATCTGTTTCTGACCACGGCGACGGCAACGGTTTTCATCGGCACGCTCTACCCGTTGTTCATTGAGGCGGTATCGGGCGATAAGATTTCGGTTGGAGCGCCGTTCTTCGACCTGACCTTTGTTCCTCTGATGATCCCGCTCTTGCTAATCGTCCCGTTCGGGCCGCTGCTGGCGTGGAAGCGCGGCGATATCTGGGCGGTTTCCCAGCGCCTGATGTTCGCTTTTGGAGCCGCGCTGCTGGTGGCGCTGGTCACGGGTTTCCTGATCGACGGTTCGTCCGCGTTGGCTGCTTTTGGTGCGGGCTTGGCTGCCTGGTTGGTTTTCGGCGCTTTGACCGACCTCGCCATGAAGGCCGGTATCGGCAATGTGCCTCCGGCGGCGATGATGCGGCGTCTTGCCGGCCTGCCGCGTTCGGTCTTCGGCACGGCGCTCGCCCATCTGGGGCTTGGGCTTACCGTGCTGGGACTTGTGGGAACGCTTTGCTTCGGCACCGAACACATCTTGACGATGAAGCCCGGCCAGACCGTCGAGGCGTCCGGCAAACTGGTGCGCTTCGATGGCCTTGCGGAATATAAGGGGCCGAATTTCGATGAGGAGCGGGCGCACTTCTCCTTGCTCAACTCGGCCAATGCGGTCATCGGCGAAATCTACTCGGCCAAGCGGCTCTATCCGGTGCGGCAGACGACGACGACCGAAGCTGGCATCAAGACGATGGGTTTCAGCCAGCTCTATATTTCGATCGGTGATTATGGCGACGATGGCTCACTTGTGGTTCGCGTTTGGTGGAAGCCTTTTGTCACGCTGATCTGGGGTGGCGGACTGGTGATGATGGCGGGTGGCGCGATGTCGCTCATGGATCGGCGGCTGAGGGTCGGCGCGCCGTCACGCCGGCGCAAACCGGTTGGCGCTACACCGGCGACGGACGCTGCCTGATGCGCAGGCTGGCACTTGCAGGCCTTTGGCTTGGTCTGGCGCTGCTTCTCTCGTCTCATGTACAGGCGGTAACGCCGGATGAGATGCTGAAAGACCCTGCGCTTGAAGCGCGGGCGCGGACGCTGTCCGAAGGGCTGCGCTGCCTGGTCTGCCAGAATCAGTCGATTGACGCATCAGACGCCGATCTAGCCCGCGACCTGCGCATCCTTGTTCGCGAGCGCCTCACGGCAGGCGACACTGATGATCAGGTGATGGATTACATCGTTTCGCGCTACGGCGAGTTCGTTCTGCTGAAGCCGCGTTTTGACCTGCGCAACGCCCTGTTGTGGGGTGCGCCGTTCCTGCTTTTGCTGGGTGGCGTCGTGTTCGTCTATGCCGCGTCCAGAAAGAGGCAGCCTGTCGAGGCGGCGAAACTGAGCAAGGAAGAGCAGGACGCGCTCAACGATGTCCTGAACCGGAACTGACCCCGGCTTAAACTCGGAATGCTTTCGCACATTACCAAACTTTCATGCACCGGAAATGGCGCCGTAATGTAGCGGGCTCTATCTCTCTTTCCGAGGATGCGTCGCGCATCTCTTGCAAAGAGGATCGAAATCCATGTCTAGCGCCCCCAAAATTTTCTCCCGCAGCCGCAAGGGTCTGGCCGCCGCTGTCGCATCGCTGGCAATCGCCGGTGCAGTCGGCCTTGGTGCCGTGACCGCCGGAACGGCACCTGTTCTGGCCGATGCCGTCCGTGTCCAGGCACCGCAGGTACCAAGCTTCGCTGATGTCGTGTCCAATGTTTCCCCCGCCGTTGTCAGCGTGCGCGTGAAGGCAAAAATCCAACCCGCGGCCGACGATGGCTCAGGGTTCTCATTCGGTCCGGATGGCTTGGACAATCTCCCGCCGGATCATCCGATGCGCCGATTCTTCAAGGATTTCCGCGGGTTTGGCGATCAGAACGGCCGCCCGCATCGCTTTGACCGCCGCGGCGACAACAACAAGCCCCGGCCAGTGGCTCAGGGCTCCGGCTTCTTCATTTCCGAAGACGGATATCTGGTGACGAACAATCACGTCGTCGATGAGGGCACGGCCTTTACGGTCGTTACAAATGACGGCAAGGAACTCGACGCCAAGCTGATCGGAACCGATCCGCGCACCGATCTGGCTGTTCTCAAGGTCGATAGCGGCGACAAGTTCACCTATGTCGATTTTGCCGATGACGCCTCGGTTCGCGTTGGCGACTGGGTGGTTGCCGTTGGCAATCCCTTCGGTCTCGGCGGCACCGTGACGGCCGGCATCATTTCGGCGCGTGGCCGCGACATCGGCGCGGGTCCATATGACGACTTCATCCAGATCGATGCTGCCGTGAACCGGGGTAACTCCGGCGGTCCGGCCTTCGACCTCAACGGCCAGGTAGTCGGGATCAACACCGCGATCTTTTCGCCCTCCGGCGGCAATGTCGGTATTGCGTTTGCGATTCCCGCCTCCACTGCCAAGCAGGTCGTCCAGGACCTGATGAAGGACGGCTCGGTGGCCCGTGGCTGGCTAGGCGTGGAAATCCAGCCTGTCGGCAAGGATATCGCCGAGTCTCTTGGCTTGCCATCTGACAAGGGTGCTCTTGTTTCCAACTCGCAGGATGATGGCCCCGCCAAGAAGGCTGGAATCGTCGCTGGCGACGTGATCACGCAGGTCGATGGCAAGAACGTCGATTCGACGAGGGAACTCGCCAGGCTGGTTGCCGGATATACACCGGGCAAGTCGGTCGATGTGACGCTCTGGCGCAACGGCAAGTCTGAGAACGTGAAGGTCAATCTCGGCGAATTGCCCAAGGCTGAAAAGCAGGCTTCGGCGGATGACCAGTCAACGCCCGCCACGCCGACGGATTCGCTTGCCGACCTTGGCCTGACGGTCACTCGCTCGGATGACGGCAAGGGGCTCGTGGTGACGGACGTCGATCCGGATAGTGATGCAGCCGACCGTGGCATCCAGGCCGGCGACATCATCACGGCGGTGAATTCCGAGGAAGTCGGCAGCGCGAAAGATGTCACCGATGCTATGGCGCAAGCCGAAAAGGCCGGCAGGAAATCGGTCCTCGTCCAGATCAGCCGCAACGACAGCAATCGCTTCGTCGCATTGCCCCTCGACAAGGGCTGAACGTCACGTTCCTGAGCGTGGATGTTTCGTCCCCCGAACATCCACGCCAACAGCGGCACCGAAGCATCCAGTCAGTTATTCGTCTTTCGGTGCCGGCGGCAGCGGACCACAGCGTCCGCTGCCGCGCTGACACAAGGATCCGCGCAACATGCCGTCCACTCGACCTGCAGAAATCGCGTATAGTGATCCAATGAAGATTCTCGTCATTGAAGATGATCGTGAGGCCGCGGATTACCTTCAGAAGGCATTTTCCGAAGCAGGGCACACCGCACATGTGGCCGGCGACGGGGAAACCGGCTTCGCGTTGGCCGATTCCGGCGACTACGACGTCATGGTGGTGGACCGCATGATGCCAAGGCGCGACGGGCTTTCGGTGATTGCAGCGCTCCGTTCTCGCGGAAACACGACGCCTGTGTTGATCCTGTCGGCTCTCGGCGAGGTGGATGACCGGGTCACGGGTTTGCGGGCCGGCGGCGATGACTACCTTACCAAGCCCTACGCATTTACCGAATTGCTTGCGCGCGTAGAGGTGTTGAACCGTCGCGCCGGCGCAAGGGAAAGTGAGACGGTTTACAGGGTCGGCGATCTTGAACTGGACAGGCTGTCCCATTCCGTGAAACGCGCGAGCCAGGAAATCACCTTGCAGCCGCGCGAGTTCCGTTTGCTGGAATACCTGATGCGCCATGCGGGCCAGGTGGTGACCCGCACCATGCTGCTTGAAAACGTGTGGGACTATCATTTCGACCCGCAGACCAACGTGATCGACGTTCACGTGTCGCGCTTGCGCAGCAAGATCGAAAAGGGCTTCGACAAGCCGATCCTGCACACCATTCGGGGTGCAGGATATATGCTGAAGCACGGCTGACGCCGCATGGCCCTATCGATGCCGGCCATCATGAAGACCACGGCAGCGCGGCTTTCGGCGCTCTATCTTCTGCTTTTCGCGCTGTGCGCAATCCTGCTGGTTTTCTACATCACGTCGCTCTCAGCGCGCATGCTGATCACTCAAACGCAGGAAACCATCAACGACGAAGTGCTGGGTCTTGCCCAGGCTTACAAGCGCGGCGGCTTGCCCACTCTTGTGCGCGTTGTGGAACAGCGCTCACGCCAGCCTAGCGCCAATCTCTATCTTATTGCTGATGCCAATGGTCAGATACTGACCGGAAACGTGCAGAGCCTGGAACCCGGAGTGCTGGGCAACGAGGGATGGACGACGCGGCCTTTCTACTACCGCCGATATGGAGAAGGCGAACTCGACCGTCAAAGGAGCGAGACTAGCCAGAACCAGACCCAAGAGGAAACCGGACGTGGTCACGACGCTGTGGCGGTTGTGCTTACGCTTCCCAACCAGATGATCATGCTTGTTGGCCGCGATCTTGGCGAACCGCAGCGCTTCCGCGATGTGGTGCGCAGGGCGTTGATGCTCGCCCTCGGCATGATGGGTCTCGGTGGTATCCTGATCTGGTTTTTTGTCGGGCGCGCGGCGTTGAAGCGCATCGATGGCGTTTCATCCGCGAGCAAGCGCATCATGGGCGGCGATCTGAGCGGAAGATTGCCTGTAACGGGCGCAGGCGACGAATTCGACCGGCTATCGCAAAACCTCAACACCATGCTTGCCAGGATCGCGACGCTAAACGAGGGCTTGAAGCAGGTTTCGGACAACATCGCCCATGATTTGAAGACACCGCTGACGCGACTGCGCAATCGGGCCGAAGCCACGCTTGCCGGCAAGCACAAGGTCACCGACTACCGCGAAGCGCTTGAAGCGACGATTTCCGAGTCCGACCAACTCATCAAGACGTTCAACGCCATTCTCATGATTTCCCGCCTCGAGGCGGGCTATTCGTCGGAAAATCTGGCGAAGGTCGACCTGGCGGCGGCCATTCACGATGTTGTTGAGCTTTATGAGCCCGTGGCCGAAGAGGGCGGCGTTTCGCTGGAAGCCGCGCCCATGGACAACATCGAGATCGACGGCAACCGCGAATTGATCGGGCAGGCACTGTCGAACATCGTCGACAACGCGATCAAATATTCGACCGATGCCAGCGAAAAGCCAACCGTTCTTGTGACCCTGGAAAGGGCGAATGGGCAAATCCGGCTGGCCGTGACCGACAATGGCCAAGGCATACCCGATGAAGACGACAGGGCGCGCGCCACGGAGCGTTTCGTCAGGCTTGAGAAAAGCAGGTCGCAGCCCGGATCAGGGTTGGGTTTGAGTCTTGCCAAGGCGATCATGAAATTTCATCGCGGGAGGCTTGATCTTTTGCCCGCCAATCCCGGATTATCTGTCGTGATGAGTTTTCCCGAACAAGACAGGTCCTGATCCCCGATGGCGCCACGCATGGCAGCAGATCGTGCCCAAGCAGATTGGCTTTTGCAGCCGGTGGCGCAGTTAGAACCGCTCGATAGCGAACGTGCCGAACAGGAAATCACCGAACTTGCGGTCATAGCCGCTGAGGAAGGTCTTCCAAGGCTTGCACGGCTTTTGAAGGCCAATGGTGTCGCGCGCCGGTTTCTTCTGGCCGCCTTTGACCTTTCGCCGTTCCTGCGCGATCTGGCGCGGCGACGCCCGCAAATGCTCGACGTCCTTTTTGACCAATCGGTCGAGCAAAGGCTGCACGCGATAGCGAATGAAATTGCAGCGTCCTGGCATGTGGAGGGTACGAGCGAAGCCAGCCTGATGACGGAACTGCGTCAGCTCAAGACCGAAGCGCACTTTCTGATTGCGTTGTCTGATCTCGCTGAGGAGGGGGACACGGTTTTGACGGTGCGCCGCTTGAGTGACCTTGCCGACAGTTGCACCGCGGCGGCAGTCAATTTCCTGCTTGTCGATGCAAACAGGCAAGGGAAGCTGAAGCTGGTGGACCCGGCCAACCCATCACTGAAGTCCGGCTGGATCCTGCTTGGCATGGGCAAGCTTGGCGCGCACGAGCTGAACTTCTCCTCCGATATAGACCTGGTGGTTTTTTTCGAACCCGATGGATCAGCCGTCGTCGATCCTATGGAGGCTACCGATACTTTCTCACGGCTGACCCGCAGGCTGGTGCGCATTCTCCAGGACCGGACCGAAAACGGCTATGTGTTCCGCACAGACTTGCGGCTGCGGCCAGACCCCGGCTCGACTCCTCTGGCCATTCCCGTTGAGGCGGCACTGAATTACTACGAAGGCCGCGGCCAGAATTGGGAGCGCGCCGCCATGATCAAGGCGCGGCCAGTCGCCGGGGACGTGGAGGCGGGCGAAGCCTTCTTAAAGGAACTGCAGCCCTACATCTGGCGCAAGTATATGGACTATGCGGCGATAGCCGACGTGCACTCCATCAAGCGCCAGATACACGCACACAAGGGCCACGGCGAAATCGCTGTGAAGGGGCACAATGTGAAGCTCGGGCGCGGTGGCATTCGCGAGGTCGAGTTCTTTGTACAGACCCAGCAGTTGATAGCCGGCGGCCGTTTTCCTGAACTGCGCGGTCGTGAAACAGTTCCGATGCTTGCCAAGCTTGCGGACCGTAACTGGATCACGGCGGAAGCGCGCGATGCCCTGACGCAGCAATACTGGTTCTTGCGCCGCGTGGAGCACGCCATCCAGATGGTGGCCGACGAACAGACGCACATGCTGCCCGAAGACGACGAAGGCTTGGCGCGCATTGCGCATATGCTTGGTTACGCTGACGGCGACGCTTTCTCGACTGCGTTTCGCGCCTCGCTGCAGCAGGTGGAGCGCCATTATGCTGCGTTGTTCGAAACCGCGCCGGAGCTTTCGGCAGGCATAGGCAATCTGGTTTTCACCGGCGATGTCGATGATCCGGATACCCTGCAGACGCTGCACCGCCTTGGCTTCCAGCGGCCAAGCGATATCTGCCGCGTCATCAGGGCGTGGCATTTCGGGCGCTACAGGGTCACCCGTTCTGCCGAGGCGCGTGAAAGGCTGACGGAACTGACGCCGGCGCTGCTTGAGGCATTCGGCAAGACGCGGCGCGCCGATGAAGCCTTGATGCGCTTCGACGAGTTTCTCGCCGGTCTTCCAGCCGGCATCCAGCTATTCTCGCTTCTTCAATCAAATCCGGCCCTGCTGAAACTGCTCGCCACCATAATGGGAGCGGCGCCCCGGCTGGCGGCGGTGATCACGCGCAGGCCGCACGTGTTCGATGGATTGCTCGATCCGGCCCTGCTGAGCGAGCTGCCGGACCGCAAATATCTCGCGGCCCGGCTTGCCGCTTTCATCGAAGGCGACCGTGCATATGAGGACGTGCTCGACCGCCTGCGCATTTTTGCCTCCGAGCAGAAGTTCCTGATCGGGGTCAGGCTGCTTGCCGGGTCAATCGATGCAAGGCGGGCAGGACGGGCCTTTTCGGACCTTGCCGATCTGACCATCGGTGCCGCTCTCGATGCGGTTGCAGCCGAATTTGCGGCGCGCCATGGCCGCATAGCTGGCGGAAGGGTGGCATTGCTGGGCATGGGTAAGCTGGGCAGCCAGGAACTGACGGCTGGGTCCGACGTCGATCTGATTCTGCTCTACGATCATGATGCCGATGCCGATGAATCGGACGGCGACAAACCGCTTGCGCCGGCGCACTACTACAGCCGCATGACCCAGCGGCTGATCGCGGCCGTGTCGGCGCCGACAGCCGAGGGTGTGCTCTACGAACTCGATCTTCGCCTGCGCCCCTCGGGAAACAAGGGACCGGTGGCGACGCATATCGAGTCGTTTCGCAAGTACCAGCGGCAGGATGCATGGACCTGGGAGCAGATGGCTATCAGCCGCGCCCGTCCGATTGCCGGCGATTCCGGCCTGTGCGACGAACTGCGAGCTGAAGTCGCCGCTATTGTAGCCCTGCCGCGCGATGCCGCCAAAGTACGCCGCGAAGCCTTCGACATGCGCAAGCTGATCGAAGAGGAAAAGCCGCCACGCGATATTTGGGACATCAAGCTGATCCCCGGCGGGTTGATCGATCTGGAGTTCATCGCGCAGGTGGCCGTGATAACCGGCCAGTTCGAAGGCCCCGCCGTCACAACGGCAACTGCGGATGTTCTGGCGCATCTCTCATCTGGTTATGCAGATGCTCAGGTGCGCCAGGAATTGAGTGATGCCTACGCGTTCTATCTGGCAGTCACCCAGATGACGCGGCTATGCCTGACCGGTGCATTTGACAGGAATGATGTTCCGCCCGGTCTTTCCGATCTTCTGCTTGCTGCGACAGACCTGCCGGACTTTTCCGTGCTGGAAGCGCATTTGAAAGATGTGTCGACAGGGGTCAGGAAAAGTTTCGACCAACTTTTCCGCACAAAGCGGAAGTGATTAGGCCGCTGCCTTAAGCTGGCGGACAGGCTTTTTCAGGGGAATGCGGACGGATACGATGGTGCCGGTCCCTTCGGTCGAGCGGATCTTGAGGGCTCCGCCGTGCAGTTCTGCCAAGGAACGCGAGATGGCCAGACCAAGTCCCGAGCCATTGTGGTTCTTGGAAAACTGGTTCTGAACCTGTTCGAAGGGCCTGCCTAGTTTGCTCAAGGCTTGTTTGGGAATTCCGCAGCCATTGTCTTCTATGGTCAGGATCAGTGCGCCTGAAGCGTTACGTGCCCGGAGCGAAATTCGACCGCCTTGCCCGGTAAATTTCACCGCGTTGGACAGCAGATTGATGACGATCTGCTTGATTGCACGGCGGTCGGCGACGAGCGTCAAGGCGTCCGCGATATTGGTTTCCACCGTGATGGCTTTGGCGGCCGCCTGCAGGGAAACGACGCGCACAGTTTCGCGTATCAATGGGCAAAGGTCGATGGCCTCGCGCTCCATCGAGAATTGGCCGGCCTCGATCTTCGACATATCAAGGATGTCGTTGATGACGCCGAGAAGATACTTGCCGCTTGAGTTGATATCTCCGGCATATTCGTCATAGCGGTCGGAACCGAGAGGGCCGAAAAGCCGCTGCTGCATGAGTTCCGAAAAGCCGATGATGGCATTGAGCGGCGTGCGCAGTTCATGCGACATGTTGGCGAGGAATTCGGACTTGGCCTGGTTGGCGGCTTCCGCGCGTTCCTTTTCCTTCACATACTTGCGGTTGAGCTCGGCAAGCTCCCGGGCTTTCTCGACTTCCGCCCTGCGGGCGAGGCTGAGATCGTGGATGGTGGACATGAGCCTGCGCTCGCTGTCGACCAGCTTGTCCTGGTGCTGCTTGATCTGCGTGATGTCGGAGCCGACCGAAACGGTGCCGCCGTCGCGGGTCTTCAACTCGTTGACCTGCAGCCATCTGCCATCGGCAAGTTGACGCTCGTAAGAAGCGCCCCCGTGCATGCCGTTCATGTTGGCAAGGCGCCGCTCCGAAGCGAAGGCCAGCATGCGTTCTTCCAAGATGGCGCGGGATGCACCCGGCATCACATCGCGGTCCGAGAGGCCGTTGTCCTTCTGGTATTTCGAATTGCACATGACCAGGCGGTTGGCAGAATCCCAGAGGACGAAAGATTCGTTGATGTTCTCGATGGCCGTGCGCAAACGTAGGTCGGCAGCTTCCGAGCGCAGGGCGAGATGCCGCTGCTCGGTGACATCGACGGCGATGCCGATGAGCTGGATTTCGGAGGCGTCGGGGTCCATGACCTGTGCGCGGGCACGCATCCAGATCCACTGCCCATCGGCGTGGCGCATGCGGAAGACCTGATCGATGTGGTCGATTTCGCGTGCCACCACCCGGTTTGCGATCTCGAACAGATTGCCGTCGTCGGGGTGAATGATCGCGTCCACTTCGCCGAATGACAGCATGGCTTCGCAGGGCTCGTAGCCAAGCATGTCGTACATTGATGACGACCAGTACATCTTGCCGCGGACCATATCCCAGTCCCAAAGACCACAACGGCCGCGCACAAGCGCCATGTCGATACGCTGGTGCCCTTCGAGGTAGAGGCGGTCTGCGGCCTCGGCCCGCGCCGCCTGGCTGAAATAGGCGTACAGGATAACGATGAGCACGCCTGCAGTGAGTGCGAAAAGCGTAACGTTGAGCGACACGGTCTTGCGCCAGTCGGCGAATACGGCTTCTTGCGGCACCAGGGCCGCCGCTGCGGTGTTCCCATCCTGAAGGGCTACGGCGGCATACCAATCCTGACCGTCGATCTTGACCTCGAGAATTCCGGCCTTTTCACCGAAAAGGAACAGCGGCTGACCTCCCGACACGATGCTGTCCAGGTTGCGGCCGTACCAGCCTGTAGAACGCGGCGTGACAGCGGTAATCTTGAATTTGCCGTCGGTAATGGCGAGGACATGGCCAGGCGCCATGGCCGCCTGTCGAGCGACCGTCTCCAAGAGTTCTTGCGCTGATCCGCTTGACGCAGAGATATCTTGCGCGGAAGCCAACTGGCCTGCTGCGAGTGTGAGAACCGCCTTGGCGCTGCGTTCGACGTCGTCATGCCAGCCCATGAGCGAGACGCAGCGCACGGCTGCGATGACGACGAGGAACAGGATGATCAAGGCAGGGATGAGCCTGCGCAAAAAGGGTTCGGCGGCAAGCAGCCGTTGGTAGGCGGGTTGGGCGATGAGCCGCGTGTTGCCTGCAAGGCCACCGCAACGCTCAAAAGCCGTCCCACCGGGCGCGCTCCACGCGTCCGCCTTGGCCATGAAATGGCTCTCCCCAAAAGCTCTATTATGCTTGGCGACCCGGTTACACCGCACGTCCGAATCGCCATTAAAGAATCAAAGGTGATTCGCCTTGTCCAGTGGCTGGGCCAAAAAAGATGAAAAATCGGCAAACAATATTCGGCTGGAAGCCAATCGCCCTCAATTGGACCCAGCTTCGTCGGTGACGTCACGCTAGCGTGCGGTCAATGATATCCCTGAGGTCGGCTGAAAGATTTGGTGTGCCGCCCATCGTCAACAGGGCTTCTCTTGCCTTTGCCTGCCGCCCCGGTTCCAGGGAGCGCCACGATCGCAGCGCCGTCGCCAGCCGCGCTGCAATTTGCGGATTGCGTTTTTCGATTTCGAGCACCGTCTCAGCGAAGAATTTGTAGCCGGCACCGTCGGCGCGATGAAAGCCGGTCTGGTTCCCGCTGGAAAAGGTTCCAATCAGGGAACGCAACCGGTTTGGATTGGTCGACGAAAATGCAGGATGCGTCATCAGCGCGCGTACAGTTTCGACGGCCTGAGGGCCTGGTATGCTTGCCTGAATCTGGAACCACTTGTCCATCACCAGCGGATCGGATGCGAACTTTGCCGCAAACGCCGCGATCGCAGCGTCCGCCTGCGTCGATCCCGGATGTCGGTGCGCAAGCACCATCAGGGAGGCCGCGAGATCGGTCATGTTGGTTGCGGCTTTGAAATGCCGCGCGGCGGTTTGCACGCCTCCGTCCAGTCGTGACAGATAGTCGAGCAGCACATTGCGCAATGCGCGGCGGCCCGCGCTTGCTGCGTCGGGACTGAATGGATTGTTGTCACCCAGACTTGCGTAGAGGGTCTCGAAGCGATCCTTGTTGGTGAACGCGATGAAGGTGGCAAGCGCCTCACGTGCGGCAAAGATAGCGTCGGGGTCGATCTCCTTGCCGATTTCGCGCGCGATGTCCGCCTCGCTCGGCAACGTCAAGGCAAGCGCCCGGTAGGCCGGCTCCAACCCATCATCTACGGCCATGGTTCCGGCAAGTTCACCAAGTCTCGCCGTGAACTCCGGCTTCTTGCCGCCGCGCTGGCGGCGGAAAGCGGCGATCAGGGCATCGGTGAAAAGCGTATTCACAGCCTGCCAACGCGAGAATTCGTCCCGGTCGTGCGCGGCCAGGAAGAACTGATCGTCGGCCTTTTGCATGACCGACAATGTTACCGGCGCCGAGAAGCCGCGATTGAGTGAGAGCGCAGGTCTTTCGGCAAGCCCGCTGAAACGGATGGTATGACGGCGCTTGCGAACATGGATGACGCCATTCTCGACGGTCGCGCCGTCGACCGCTTTGTACGCCAAATCCTTGCCGCCTTTTCCGACCAGGCCAAAGGCCAGTGGAATGTGCATCAGCCGCTTGCGGCTTTCGGACGGTGTTGGCGGACCCGATTGCTCGATTTCAAGCGTTAATTGCTTTTCCGTGGCGTCGTATTGCGAGCTAACAGTCAGGTTCGGCGTTCCGGCCTGATTGTACCAGAGCGCAAACTGCGAGAGGTCGCGTCCTGAGACGTCCGCGAATACCTGGACGAATTCCTCGATTGTCGCGGCTTGTCCGTCGTGGCGCAGGAAATAAAGGTCCATGCCGGCTCGAAACGTTTCCGCGCCAAGCAGGGTGCGGATCATGCGCACCACTTCGGAACCTTTTTCGTAGACGGTTGCCGTATAGAAGTTGTTGATCTCGCGATAGCGGCGTGGCCGGACCGGATGCGCCAATGGCCCCTGGTCTTCAGGGAACTGGAGTGCCCGCAATGTCCGCACTTCGGCAATGCGTTTGACGCCGCGCGAACGCTGGTCAGCCGAGAACTCGTGGTCTCGGTAAACGGTCAGGCCCTCTTTCAGGCAGAGCTGGAACCAATCGCGGCAAGTGATTCTGTTGCCTGTCCAATTATGGAAATACTCGTGCGCGATAATCGCTTCGATGTTGGCGAAATCGGCGTCGGTCGCAGTCTCCTCGTCGGCCAGCACATACTTGTCGTTGAAGATGTTGAGCCCCTTGTTCTCCATCGCTCCCATGTTGAAATCCGACACGGCAACAATGTTGAAAACATCAAGGTCGTATTCGCAGCCGAAGACCTCTTCATCCCATTTCATCGAGCGTTTGAGGGCGTCCATTGCGTAGCCGGCAAGACGTTCCTTGCCATGCTCGACATAGATGCCCAGCGCCACTTCGCGGCCTGACATGGTGACGAAGCGATCTTCGATTTTGCCGAGATCGCCCGCCACGAGCGCAAAGAGATAGGAAGGCTTCGGGTGAGGGTCTTTCCAGACGGCATAGTGCCAGCCATCGGCAAGGTCGCCGCTCTCGACCGGGTTGCCGTTGGACAGGAGCAGCGGAGCCTCCTTGCGGGAAGCCTCGATGCGAACTGTATAGACGGACAGGATATCCGGGCGATCGAGGAAGTAGGTGATGCGCCGGAAGCCTTCCGCTTCGCACTGCGTGCAATAGACATTGCTCGAACGGTAGAGACCCATCAAAGCTTCGTTGTGGGCCGGATCGATCAGGGTTTCGATGACGAGCGTGAAGCGCGCTTTGGCAGGCGGCGAATTCAGGACAAGTTGGTCCGGACCGGCAATGTAGCCTGATGCAGGTACGACCTTGCCATCCACCTCGATACGCCGAAGCGTCAAACCATCTCCATCGAGGACAAGCGGCGTAACAGTCGGTCCTTCGGCGCGGCGCTCGACCGTCAATTCAGCGACAACGACGGTTGCTTCCGGTGAAAGGCGAAAGGTCAACCGCGTCTGCGGAATGAGATAGTCGCTTGGCCTGTAGTCCTCAAGCTTGAAGACCTGGCCGGTATCAGTGCGCATCCGCTTGCTTTCCTTTCGTTTTTGGTTAGGCGAGGCAAAGCCGTTGGCCCAAGACACCCAAAGCCCGGTTCTTTACATGAAACGGTGCCTCGTCAACATGCCAACAAGACCGGCACACACCTACGCGACAACAAGGGACGCAACTTCAACGTGACTTCATCGCAAGTCCCCGCGTCGCGGGGCGCTCTAACTGCAATCGCGCTGAAAGTCATGTCGGTAGCGATTTTCGTTGCAATGTCGTCGCTGATCAAGTCGGCTGGGGCGTTGCCCGCCGGCCAGATCGTGTTCTTCAGGTCCTTTTTTGCCGTTTTCCCGATCCTTGTTTTCCTCCTCTACAAGCGCGAACTCCGTACCGCCTTTGCAACAAAGCGCCCCGTTGGTCACATATTTCGCGGGGTCGTTGGTGTGTGCTCCATGGGCTTCACCTTCTTTGCCCTGACACGGCTGCCACTGCCAGATGCGATAACGCTGAACTACGCGCAGCCGTTGCTTGTTGTCGTGTTCAGCTCGCTTTTTCTTGGCGAGGCGATCCGCTTTTACCGCTGGAGCGCGGTCGCGGTCGGGTTGATAGGTGTCGTCATCATCTCATGGCCTGAACTGACGCTGTTGAGCTCTGGATCGGCGATGGACGATCAGGAAGTGCTTGGCGTGATGGCGGCGCTGGCCGGTGCGGGCAGTTCTGCGGTGGCAGCACTTCTAGTTCGCAATCTGGTTCACAGCGAGCGCACGGCGACCATCGTGCTTTGGTTTTCGATGATGGCCAGCGTGTTGGCGCTTTTGACGATTCCCTTTGGCTGGGATGTGATGAGTTCGACACAAATGATGCTGCTAATCGCTGCCGGCTTTTGTGGCGGCATAGCGCAGATCCTCATGACCGCCGCTTACCGGCATGCCGAGGTTTCCGTGGTCGCTCCGTTCGAATACACGTCTATGATCCTTGCCATCGTCGTCGGCTATGTCGTCTTCGACGATGTGCCGACCGTCTACATGCTGGTCGGCGGCCTGATTGTTGTCGCGGCCGGAATTTTCATCATCTTCCGCGAACGGCAGCTTGGCTTGGAGCATGCGCGGGCCCGGAAAGTCACGCCATCCCAAGGGTGACTCGGCTGGCCGCTATGCCAGTGATCGCAGTTTCATCTTGACTTCGAGGAAGTCGCGCCACGCCAAACGCTTGTGCGCAGGCGTCCTGAGCAGATAGGCGGGATGAAGCGTCGGCATCGCAGGGATGGTCGCCCCCGATGCGGCAGAATAAGTGCGCCAGTTGCCCCTCAAACGCAGGATGCCTTCGGTGGTGTTGAGCAGTGTCTTGGCCGAGGCTCCGCCAAGATGAACCAGCACTTTGGGGCCGACCAGTTCGATCTGCCGTTCGATGAAAGGTCGACAGATTTCGGTTTCATGCGGGGTAGGGGCGCGGTTGCCGGGCGGGCGCCAGGGAATGACGTTGGCAATGTAGACAGTGTCCCTGTCGAGCCCGATCGCCGCCAGCATCCGGTCGAGAAGCTGGCCTGAACGGCCTACGAATGGCCGCCCTTCCATATCCTCGTCGCGCCCCGGCGCTTCGCCGACACACATGATGTCGGCTTGCGGGTTGCCATCAGCAAAAACCAGGTTCTTCGCGGTAGATTTCAGGTTGCAGCCGTCGAATGAGGCCATCCGCTCGCGCAATTCCTCGAGGCTCGTAGCCCCGGCAGCCAACTGCCGCGCCATGGCTGCCTGTTGCTCGTCCGGGACTGCCGCTATGGTCGCACGTTGAGGGGAGGGCGCGGGTTGAGCAGCCGCCGGCTGGAGGCTGCGCCTTGGCTCGCGTGGCTGGGAGGATGCGCCTGATGTTTTGGGCGGCGCGTCAGCTTGCCTCGCTACCTGTGTGAGCCGGTTCACCGGTTCATCGGTCAGCGCATCGTCCACCCCTGCTTCAGCATAGAAGGCAAGAAGGGCGTTGAGTTCGGAAAGGGGATCGGGAGCGGCGGCAGTCATGGCGGCACATTCGACGTATGAACCCCGCTTTGCAAGTTCACATTGAGCGGATTTTCGGATTTCACGTGGAGGGGATGCGCGGATCCTGCACCAGATAGAACGTCCAACGGGGCGTGTAATCGGTGACGAGAAACTGGAAAGACACCGATGTCAGCGGATCGACCTGTCCGGTAGTGAAAAGCAGCCGGTCATAAGGTTCGAAATCGCGGTCAAACTTCGCGAAGTTGCTGGATATGATGTTGGTCGGCGACTTGTTGCGCTGGTCGAAGGAAAGTCCGTCACCGAATACGCTCGGCCGGTCGAGTATTTCCTGCAACTCGAATTCAAACTCGATCCAGGGGTGGCCGCTGTTGTTGAGTGCCTCGATGCGCATGTAGAGGACGCCGTTGACATAGTCGCCCGAAGGGTCGAACGGCCGTATCTCGCGCCGCGCACGAATGGTGAGCGTTACTGGTGTTGCCGATTGGAATTCCTCGGAAATGACGATCGGGTCGTCTTGCGTGCCTTTCCCCGATACGCCCGTGATCTCGAACCCGCCAAGTTCATCCGAGAATGTGTACGCGCCTGCCGGCCACAGCTTCTGCTCGTCGGCATGGACAGGCATTCCATTTGCTGCCGTTACCAGGAAAACCAAAGCTGTCAGCAGCCCCGCGTGGCCGGGCAGCCGCAGAAAGCGCGTCAATGACAAGCCCCGCCGTCCAAAGGTGCGCATGCGCCCACTATGGCCGATAAGCATGCTGGCGCACACTCAAAAAACCGCGATGGTTCCGCTAGGTAGGGGTGTACGATAAATTGACGTTTACGTGAACGTAAAATACTGCGAAACTACCGTTTGCCGAGGGAAAACACAGCTGTTCTGATGCCACCGGTTTTCCGTCGCGATTTGATGCGCTATGGAGCGCGGGAGCCAGCACAGTATCGGCCAGCCAGTGCGGAGGGATTGATGAGCGAAATCGAGCGCGAGAGCATGGAGTTCGACGTGGTTATCGTCGGCGCGGGGCCGGCCGGACTGGCCGCTGCGATCCGTCTCAAGCAGGTCAATCCGGACTTGTCGGTGGTTGTGTTGGAAAAGGGCGGCGAGGTCGGCGCTCATATCCTTTCAGGCGCGGTGGTTGATCCGATTGGCATCGATCGTCTGCTGCCAGGTTGGCGCGACGAGAGCGATCATCCTTTCAAGACGCCGGTTACCGACGATCATTTCCTCGTACTTGGGCCAGCCGGATCTATCCGCCTGCCGAACATCTTGATGCCGCCGCTGATGAACAATCACGGCAACTACATCGTCTCGCTGGGCAATGTGTGCCGTTGGCTTGGCGCGAAAGCAGAGGCGCTGGGCGTCGAGATCTATCCGGGATTTGCCGCCGCCGGCCTGCTTTACGATGAGGCTGGTGCCGTCACCGGCGTCTACACAGGCGATATGGGCGTGGAGAAGGACGGTTCGCATGGGCCGGCCTACGCCCCCGGCATGGCGCTGATGGGCAAATATGTGCTGATCGGGGAGGGCGCGCGGGGCTCGCTCGCCAAGCAACTGATCGCCAAGTACAATCTTGCGGACGGGCGCGACCCTGCCAAGTTCGGCATTGGCCTGAAGGAACTGTGGCAGGTCCAGCCGGAAAATCACAAGCCGGGACTGGTCCAGCACTCGTTCGGCTGGCCGCTCGACATGAAGACCGGCGGCGGCTCATTCCTCTACCATCTGGAAGACAATCAGGTCGCCGTCGGCTTCGTCGTCCACCTCAACTACAAGAACCCTTATCTTTCGCCGTTCGAGGAGTTCCAGCGTTTCAAGACGCATCCGGCGATCCGTGGCACGTTCGAGGGCGCCAAGCGCGTCGGCTATGGAGCGCGCGCCATCACAGAGGGCGGCTGGCAATCCGTGCCCAAGCTGTCCTTCCCCGGCGGTTTGTTGATGGGCTGTGCGGCAGGTCTTGTGAACGTGCCGCGCATCAAGGGTTCGCACAACGCGGTGCTTTCGGGCATGTTGGCGGCCGAAAATGTCGCCGAGGCCATCGCGGCGGGCCGCGCCAATGACGAGCTGTCAGCTTATGAAGATGCGTGGCGCGGCAGCGCCATCGGCAAGGATCTGAAGAGGGTACGCAACGTCAAGCCGCTTTGGTCGCGCTTCGGTACGATTGCCGGTGTCGCTGTTGGCGGGCTCGATATGTGGCTGAATACGCTGTTTGGCTTCTCGCCTTTCGGCACGCTGAAGCACGGCAAGACCGATGCGGCATCGCTGGAGCCGGCGTCCAAGCATCAGAAGATAAATTACCCGAAACCGGACGGCGTGCTGACTTTCGACCGTCTGTCCTCTGTATTCCTCTCAAACACCAACCATGAGGAAGATCAGCCTGTCCATCTTCAGGTCAAGGACATGGCCTTGCAGGAGCGGTCGGAGCACGATGTCTTTGCCGGTCCTTCGACGCGCTATTGCCCGGCCGGCGTTTATGAATGGGTGGATGCCGACGGCAATGCGGCCGCCGATCCATCGGCCAAGGATGTGCATTTTGTCATCAATGCGCAGAACTGCGTCCACTGCAAAACATGCGACATCAAGGACCCGAACCAGAATATCAACTGGGTTCCGCCGCAAGGCGGCGAAGGTCCCGTCTACACGAATATGTAGTGAACCATCGTCACGCCGTCCGGGGTACCGGCGGCGCGAAGCTGCGACGACAGCGGGTACTAGCCGCGCAGTTGTTCAGCTGAAACGGTCGCCGTTTCGTCTTCTTCATCAGGCCGGTCATTCCCGGGCTTGATCGAGAACTCGACCAAGACCGGAAGATGATCGGACCCAACGCTCTCCAGGCGCTCAGCGGAGTGGATGAGGATATCCCCCTTGCTGAACACGTTGTCGATTGGCAAGCCGGCGAAGCGCAGGGAATCCGGCAACTGCAGAAATAGCCAGGTTGCGCCGACCGACGGCATCAGCGTCAGGCCGCCAGCGTCGGCGATGTTGTGGGCCGCCGCGCTCCATGGTGTCGCATTAAGGTCTCCAGCCAGAATTGTTGTTGGAGCGAGCGAGGCGATGGACGGCGACAGCAGCGCGATCTGGCGCGCCTGTTCGAAAGGCCATGGCCAGCCCAGGTGGATTGCGGCAACGTCGATCTCAGCCCCGGCAAAATCGACGGTCGCCGTGGCCAGCGCGCCGCGCTCGAAGCAATGTGTTTCCGTGTCTTGCGCGAACGGCCGGCGTGAAAGAATTGCGGCGCCAAAAACGCCGTTTGGCCGCGGGCAGGTCACGCGATAGGGATAAGCGCTTTTCAGCAGGTCCAGTTTCCCGTCCCACATGGCCGAAACTTCGTCGAGAGTAACAACGTCGGGCGTAGTCCGCCCGATCAGCGACAGGACCTTTTCCGGCGTGCGATTGTCGAAGCGAAGATTGATCTGCAGGAGCCGATAGACTGCCCTGTCCGCAGGCTTGGCTTCGAATGCGGCATGCACAGGCTTCAGGCCAAGCAGGTTTAATGTATCCGTCGTCGTGGAAAACGCTGCGACTGCAAAGACCAGTGCCGAAAGGGCTTGCACCAGATGGGTGGTGGCCAACAGCGGCAGCGCCAAAATGGCCACCACGATGGCAAGGTGCACGCGAAAATGACCCAGTGAATCGAATGCGGGGTGCAACGATCCAAAAAAGCCCAGCAGCAGCGGAATGGTTGCCGCGGTCAGGCAAAACAGGATCGAAGACTGGAAAAAGGGTGAAGCCCGGCTCATGCGCGTTGATTGGCCAAGGAATTGCGGCTCATTGATGGTAAGGCCCGCAGTCCGTATGTTTCGGGCGAATTTTTGCGGATGACGATTGGAGCCGAGATGCGATCAGCCGTGAGGTCTTGGATAGTTTTGCTGGTGATCGCTCTGGGCACCAGTGTGCCGAGCACCCATGCCAGCGCCGAGACAACTGAACGTGTTGAAAACTACGCGATTTCCGGTAGCTCAGGCATCGAGCTTTACCGGTCGATTGGCGAGCGTGGTCCCAAGGCCGGCGTTGCAAGCGCTATAGCGCACACCAATTTCAAGCTGACATGGTCGCGGAATTATGTGCCCCAGGACGACGGCGGCTGCACCTTGGTGTCCGCGCGCCCAAAGCTCATCATCACATACACATTGCCCAAGCCTTCCGGGAAACTGCCGCCTGCCGTAAAAAAACAGTGGGACACCTTCATAGAAGGAGTCCGTCTCCATGAAGAAGTCCACGGCGTTCACATCAAGGAGATGTTGGCGGAAATCGAGGCTGCCACCATCGGCTTTTCAGTTGCCGACGACCCGAAATGCCAGAAGGTGAGAAAGGCGATCATTCCGTCGCTTTCACAGGCCTCAGTTCGACAAAGAGAGCGCAGCCGGGATTTCGACCGGGTTGAGATGGCCAATGGCGGCAATATGCACCGGCTGATCCTGGCGCTTGTGAACGGAGAACAATAGCCTTTCGGCTGGTGCCTACTGGAAGGCCGTTTCCGAAAAGCTACGCAATTTGCGCGAATGCAGACGCTCCATCGGCATTTCGGCCAGCTTTTCCATGGCCCGGATGCCGATGGTGAGATGCTGGGCCACCTGTCGCTTGTAGAACTCGGTTGCCATGCCCGGCAGCTTCAACTCGCCGTGCAGAGGCTTGTCGGAAACGCACAGCAGCGTGCCGTAGGGGACCCGGAAGCGGAAGCCATTCGCCGCAATCGTCGCGGATTCCATATCGAGCGCGATAGCGCGCGATTGTGAAAGCCGCTGGACGGGACCGCGCTGGTCGCGCAGTTCCCAGTTGCGGTTGTCGATTGTGGCGACCGTACCTGTGCGCATGATGCGCTTGAGGTCATATCCGGAAAGCCCGGTCACCTCCTGCACGGCCTCCTGAAGCGCCACCTGGATTTCCGCCAGCGGCGGGATCGGCACCCACACGGGCAGGTCGTCGTCGAGGACGTGATCCTCGCGCACATAGGCGTGGGCCAGCACATAGTCGCCCAACGCCTGCGTATTGCGCAGCCCCGCGCAGTGGCCGAGCATGACCCAGGCGTGCGGTCGCAGCACCGCGATATGATCGGTAATCGTCTTGGCGTTTGAAGGGCCGACACCGATGTTGACCATGGTGATGCCGCCATGGTTGGGCTTCTTCAGGTGATAGGCGGGCATTTGTGGCAGCCTGAATGCGACGGTATCGCTCGAGCGGCTTTCACCCGCTTTCGTTACAGTGTTGCCGGGCTCCACGAACTCTGTATAGCCGCCGCCGCCGGCCGCCATAAGCTCTCGAGCCTGGGCGACGAACTCATCTATGTAGAACTGGTAGTTGGTGAACAGAACGAAGTTCTGGAAGTGATTGGGCGTGGTGGCCGTATAGTGCGAGAGCCGGTGCAATGAGTAGTCGATGCGCTGTGCTGTGAAAGGGGCAAGCGGCCGCGCTTCGCCAAGCGCCACTTCGAAGGTTCCGTTGGCGATCTGGTCGTCGGTGCCGTCGAGATCCGGCACGTCAAACAGGTCACGGATCGGCCGGCGGATACGTTCAGCCGCAGCTCCGTCGACATAGCTGCCTTCAAGGAAGGCAAAATGCAGCGGTATCGGCGTTCTTGATTCCGAGACCATCACCGGAACGCCGTGGTTGCGGATGATCAGGCGAAGCTGTTCCTCAAGATAGCTCTGGAACAGGTCCGGGCGCGTGATCGTGGTCGAGAAATGACCCGGTGTCGGCATATGGCCATAGGCCTGGCGTGAATCCACCTGCGTGAAGGAATTGGTGACGACGCCTACTTCCGGATAAAAAGCCCGGTAGCGCGTGTTGATGTCTCCGCCCGACGCAAGAGCCGAAAACGAGTCGCGCAGGAACTTGGTGTTGCGCGCATAAAGCATTTGCAATGCCGCGACTGCTTCGGCGGGATCGTCGAAACTTTGCCGGGCGAAGGGCTCGGGCATCACGACGTTTTCAATGGCTTGCGGGTAGATTCGGTTTTCCATGGCCCACTATAGGGCCTTGTCTGGACAGTGGGGAGGGGGTGACCATCCTCCTCCATATATTGGTTACTGTTGCAGCTTAGCCGCGTTGCAAGCTGACAAGAAGGACAAAGCCGACGCCGTTTTTCTTCAACGCGGGAGCTTCGATGGTAGAGCCTGCATGGTCACGCATGCTGGGCACCGCCAAGACTGGAGCCGCCAGCACGAGCAGAATGCAAAATGCGCGCGGCAGCAACCGCAGGGCTTTGATGGCATTGTTGGAGAAGTTGTTCATGGTGGCGATCCAGATCTCGGTTTAACGGCCGAACTGGCCGCAAGTGGTGAAGCAAGCGCCTGACCGGGCCTCGTCCCAATGCCGAGGCTGGCGACTGGCTTCCGCAACGATGATCGCAAAGCCGATACCGAACAGAGTCGTGAGCAGGCAGACGATGGTGAAACGGCGAGCAAGCATGTCAGTCCCCTTTGTTGGACTGGACAATGCCTCCCGGCCCCTGAACCGCCTCTGAGAGGGCCGTTCATCTTCGGTTCAAATTTATTGACGGTGTTTTGACGGCTTGTTGCCTTGCGTCCACCGGCGCGCGGCCTATGTGCAAGGACATTCATCCATTCGGAGAACCGGGAATGACATCGCAGACAATGCCAATCGAACTTTACTACTGGCCAACTCCGAACGGCCACAAGATTTCGATCCTGCTGGAGGAACTTGGCGTCCCCTACGCAATCAAATACGTGAACATTGGCCGTGGCGAACAGTTCGAGCCGTCGTTCCTGAAAATCTCTCCGAACAACCGCATGCCGGCAATCGTTGATCCGGAAGGGCCGGATGGAAAGCCGATTTCCGTTTTCGAGTCAGGCGCCATCCTGCTGTATCTGGGTCGCAAGTTCGGCCGGTTTTATCCCGCCGACGAGCGTCAGCGTGCGGAGGTCGATCAATGGCTGTTCTGGCAAATGGGCGGGCTTGGCCCGATGGCCGGGCAAGCGCATCACTTCCGCCAGTATGCTCCTGAGAAGATCCCCTACGCCGTCGACCGCTACACCAACGAGGTCAACCGGCTTTACGGCGTGATGAACAAGCGCTTGGCTGATCGCGACTTTCTTGCCGGCGAGTATTCTATCGCCGACATGGCCGCATTTCCCTGGGTGAGGCCCTATAAGAACCAGGGCCAGGACCTGGATGATTTTCCGAACCTGAAGCGATGGTTCAACGAGATATCCGGCAGGACTGCCGTGATAAAGGGTGTCGAAATAGGACAGGAGCACCGCCGCAATCTGGCCGACGACAAGGAAGCGCAAAAAGTGCTGTTTGGTCAGAAGGCGCGAGCGTGAGCAAATAAGTTGAAGGCTGCCAGCGCAACCGGCAGCCTTCCAAACTGTATGCCGCTTACTGGCGGGCGAGATCCTCGCTCTTGCAGATCAGCCCACCCAACACGCAGCCCGACAGTGATAGGGTGTTGCCCGACACGCTTGCCTTGCCGTTGTAGGTCTTGCCTTCGTCGAGCTTGTTGACCGTGCCTTGATACTGACCGTTGGTGCCATTCATGCAGCCTATCGACTTGCCCTTATATTGGCCTGTCATCACGGTACCGCAGAATTTGGCTCCGCTGCCGGCATAGGTAATCAACGTGCCGTTCGGGCGCTTCCATGTTCCTTCGATGGGATCGGCCCACGCCGATCCGGCCGCCACGAGAATGGCGATTGCTGCCAAGCAAGACTTATAAAACATCGTCTCCTCCCTGTCGGCCAACGCGGTTCAGACCGCTTTGCCTCTTACGCAAACGTAAGTTAATTCAGTCTTCGCCAAAGAAAAAGCGGTACCGCAACGGAAGGCGGCACGTTTTTTGTGCCCATTTTTGCCCCTCATTCTGGTTCGATTGAAACCGTCACGACGGCCTCATGCTTTTCTGTGGTTAGCGAAGTCTTGAATTGCGGCTTTCGCATTTTCATCAATTTGAACGATAAACGGCGCGCTTGCTGGATTTCTATCCTTAACGAATTCCCACGTTTACCTATTGTTTTAGCTTTGTTTTCTTCAAGTTAAGCACGTCATTTAACGACGGATTCAAGCCCCTGCGGCATTCTCCAAATCATCGAACGGGCAGCCTCTACGGACCAAGCAAGGCGGCGCTCAGGAGCAGGACAGGGGATTGAAATGGCACGTTTTGAAATGCTTGAGGCTGGTTTCGGCACGATGGGCGCCACGGCGCAGGCTGACATTCTTTTCGAACTCGGCATGATGTACGCAACCGGCCGCGATTGCGCGGTGGATCCGGTTGCAGCCCACAAATGGTTCAACATCGCCGCGATCAAGGGTTCGGCCCGAGCAGCAGAATTGCGCTCCGAATTGTCGGCGACAATGTCGAAGATGGAAATTGCCCAGGCACTGCGCGAAGCGCGTGAATGGATGACCATGCACTGACGAATTGCAGTGCGGGGCTGCTCCAACAGCCCTGGCCATGAACAGGGAAGGCAAACGGGATTTCGTGGCGCGGGGGCGTCGGGGAAGCTTGTGCCAGCAAAGCCGCGACCGATCGAAACAAGATCGGCGCGGCTTTTGCTTTTTGCCGCAGCGTTGGCAAGCGGCAACTCTGGACAGGCAGGATGAAACAAGCAAATGTTGCGCATGATTGAACCAGCGCAGCCCTAAGTAGCGTTGCGCAAACAAGGGAGTGCAGCGCGATGAAGATGAAGTTTCTGGCCGGCGCCATTGTGGGCTTGGCCCTAGGCTCGACTGCCGCATATGCCGACGACATTACGATTGCCGTTGTCGGCCCGATGACGGGGCAGCTTGCCACCATCGGCGACCAGTTCAAGCACGGCGCTCAGGCAGCAGCCGATGCCATCAACGCCGCCGGCGGCGTCAACGGCAATCAGATCAAGCTTTCCATCGAGGACGACGTTTGCGACCCGAAACAGGCGGTGTCGGTTGCCAACCGCATTGTCGCCAACGGTATCAAGTTTATTGACGGACATGCCTGCTCCGGTTCGAGCATTCCGGCTTCTGCGGTCTATGCCGAGTCCGGCGCGCTGATGATGAGCCCTGCTTCGTCCAATCCGGTTCTGACCGACGACGCGGCGGCCAAGGGTTGGCCGACAATTATGCGACTCTACACGCGCGACGATGCACAGGGCAATTTCATCGGGCCTTGGATTGCCAAGAAGTATGCTGGCAAGACTGTCGTCATCCTGCATGACAAGAGCGCCTACGGGCAAGGTATCGCCGATGCGGTTCGGGCGACGATGAATGCCGGGGGCCTCAAGGAGGTCATGTATGAAGGCATCAACGCCGGCGAAAAGGATTATGCCGCGCTTGTCACCAAGCTGAAGGAGTTGAAGGCCGATGTCGTCTATTTCGGCGGCTATCACCCGGAGGCTGGCCTGATCCTGCGTCAGTCGGCAGAGCAGGGCTTCAAGTTCCAACTGATTATGCCAGACTCGATTGCTTCTCCCGAGTTCTGGCAGATTTCCGGCCCTGCTGGCGAAGGCACGATGTTCGTGTTCCCCTCTGATCCGCAGGCCAAGCCGGAAGCCAAGGAAGCCGTCGAGAAAATCAAGGCAGGCGGCTTCACGCCGGAAGGATTTACGCTGTTTTCCTACGCCGTCGTCCAAGCCGTTGCCGAGGGCGTAAAGCGTGCGGGCACCGACGACCCGATGAAGGTTGCCGAAGCGCTGAAGAATGGCGAGCCGATCAATACGGTGGTCGGCCCGGTGACCTTTGATGAAAAGGGCGACCTGAAGAACGCCAGCTATGACATCAACCAGTGGCACGACGGCAAGTACGCACCGATCCCACAGGATTGATGCCGTCGCGACGCAAAAAGGAAATGGCCGGGGCAACCCGGCCATTTTCGTTTTTCCTCAAGCCTTGTTCTCGTTGATGTCGGCTTTCGTCACGCTTCCTCGACGAACTTTACCAACACAGTGCCGTCGCTAACCTGTTCGCCTTCTGCGGCGATGTCGGCAATGAGGCCGTCATGCGGAGCTGCGATGGTGTGCTCCATCTTCATCGCCTCGAGGATCAGCAATGGCTGACCCTTGATGACGTTTTCGCCCTTGGCGGCCCGGACGACCTTCACCAGTCCGGGCATGGGCGCGCGCAGACTACCCGTTCCAGCCAATGCCTCCTCGGCACTTGCCAATGGATCAGGCACCGAGAATGTGTGGCCGACGGCCCCCTCGAACACGGTTACATGCCCCGGCCAGTTCGCCACGCGCTGGTCCCTGACCGCAGCAAACTTAATGGTGTCGCCGTATAGCTTGACTGTTGCGCCCTCCATTCCGGTGGTGAGCTTCGCCGGAACTTCGTGCTCGCCGTACTTCAAGCGGATTTCCCGCTCGAGCCCGTGGAAGTGGGAATACCCGCTTATTCCCGACCATGGATCGTCCGAGGCTGGCCGCTCGATGAGGCCCGATGCGGCGAATGCCGCAGCGGCCACAGCCAGGGAATTGGGCAAGGGGAGGGCGGTCAATGCTTCCTGATGCCTACCGATCAATCCGGTGTCGACATCGCCGGCCGCGAAGTCCGGGTCACTTGCCAATGCTGCAAGGAAGGCGGTGTTCACAGTGGAGCCGGCAACTTCCGTTCGCGCCAACACATCGCGCAACGCAGCAAGGGACGTTTCCCTATTGTCGGCATGGACAACAAGCTTGGCGATCATCGGATCGTAGAACGGCGATATGCTATCGTCGGCTCGTACACCGGTCTCGATGCGCATAGAAGCGCCTTGCGGCGCAACCGCAGGGAATTTGAGATGGTGCAGCGTACCTGTTGCCGGCAGGAAGCCCTTGGCCGCGTCTTCTGCATAAAGACGCGCTTCGAAAGCATGACCATCGAGCCGAATTTGGTCCTGCTTCTTCGGTAGTGTCTCGCCCGAAGCAACCCTTAGCTGCCACTCGACGAGGTCGATGCCGGTGATCATCTCAGTCACCGGATGCTCGACCTGAAGGCGCGTGTTCATTTCCATAAACCAGAAGCGGTCGGCTTGAAGACCCTGCGAAGCATCGACAATGAACTCGATGGTGCCGGCGCCGGAATAGGAAATTGCCTTGGCCGCCGTCACCGCCGCTTCTGTCATCGCTGCGCGCAATTCCGGTGTCATGCCGGGCGCAGGAGCTTCTTCGATGACCTTCTGGTGGCGACGCTGGGCCGAGCAGTCACGCTCGAACAGATGCACGGCATTGCCGTAATTGTCGCCGAAAACCTGAACTTCGATGTGGCGCGGCTTGTCGACATATTTCTCCACCAGCACCCGGTCGTCGCCAAAGGCGGTCTTGGCTTCACGCCGCGCGCCCGACAATGCCTCCGCGAAGTCGTCCGGGTCATCGACCCGCCGCATGCCCTTGCCGCCGCCGCCGGCGCGCGCCTTGATGAGCACCGGATAGCCGATCTCGCGCGCCTTGGAGGCCAGAACCACTATCTCCTGCGCCTCGCCATGATAGCCGGGCACAACGGGCACACCCGCTTTCTCCATCAGTCGCTTGGCTGCGTCCTTCAGGCCCATCGCCCGGATCGAGGTGGCGGAAGGGCCGATGAAGGTGAGGTCAGCCGCCACGACTTGATCAACGAAATCGGGGTTCTCGGACAGGAAACCATAGCCGGGATGGATTGCTTCGGCGCCAGTCTGCTTGGCGGCTGCAATGATCTTGTCGCCCCGCAGGTAGCTTTCCCCGACAGGAGAGGGGCCGATATGCACGGCTTCGTCGGCCATTTCTACGTGCAGGGCGCGCGCATCCGCGTCGGAATAGACGGCGACTGTTTTCACGCCCAGCTTGCGCGCAGTGCGGATGACCCGGCAGGCAATCTCGCCCCGATTGGCAATCAGGATTTTGGCGAACATCAGCGCAAACCTCCCGAGGCCGTTTGCATGTATGAGAGGACGTGAGCGAAGTTCTTGGGTAACTCTTGTAGATGGCGCATCGGTCACATCCTGAACACGCCGAACTTGGTTGTAGAGATCGGCGCGTTAAGCGCGGCGCTGAGGCTGAGCGCCAGCACGTCGCGCGACTTTGCCGGATCGACTATGCCGTCGTCCCAGAGCCGCGCGGAGGAGTAGAGCGGGTGACCCTCGCGCTCATATTTCTCCAGCGTCGGCTGTTTGAAGGCGGCCTCTTCCTCGGCGCTCCAGGTGCCTCCCTTGCGCTCGATGCCCTCGCGCTTGACCAGCGCAAGCACCATCGCCGCCTGCTCGCCGCCCATCACTGAAATGCGCGCGTTCGGCCACATCCACAAAAACCGCGGCGAATAGGCTCGGCCGCACATGCCGTAATTGCCTGCGCCGAATGAGCCGCCGATGATCATCGTCACCTTTGGCACTTGTGCAGTTGCCACCGCCATCACCAACTTGGCGCCGTCCTTGGCGATGCCACCGGCCTCGTATTTGCGACCGACCATGAAGCCAGTGATGTTTTGCAGGAAGATCAGCGGAATGCCGCGCTGGGAGCACAGTTCGATGAAGTGTGCGCCCTTCAGCGCGGATTCGGAAAACAGGACGCCGTTGTTGGCGATGATACCGACCGGCATGCCGTAAAGATGGGCGAAGCCGGTGACCAGCGTGGTGCCATAGTTTTGCTTGAACTCGTCGAATTCCGAACCGTCGACGATGCGGGCGATCACCTCGCGCACGTCATAAGGCTGGCGCATATCCGTCGGTACGACGCCGTAGATCTCATCCGGTGCATAAAGCGGCGGAATCGGTTTCTGCAGATTTAAGCCTATGGCCTTGTTCCGATTCAGGTTCTTCACGATCCGACGAGTGATGGCCAACGCATGTTCGTCATTGACTGCCAGATGATCGGCAACGCCAGATTCGCGCGTATGCAGGTCTGCGCCGCCAAGGTCCTCTGCGCTCACTTCCTCGCCGGTGGCAGCTTTGACCAGCGGCGGGCCACCGAGGAATATGGTTGCCTGCTTGCGAACCATGATCGATTCATCCGCCATTGCAGGCACATACGCGCCACCCGCTGTGCACGAGCCCATGACGCAGGCGATTTGCGGAATGCCCGCCGCCGACATGTTGGCCTGGTTAAAGAAGATGCGGCCGAAATGGTCGCGGTCGGGGAACACCTCGTCCTGGTTGGGCAGGTTGGCGCCTCCAGAATCGACAAGGTAAATGCAGGGCAGATTATTCTGCTGCGCGATTTCCTGCGCGCGCAAATGCTTCTTGACTGTGAGCGGATAATAGGTGCCGCCTTTGACCGTGGCGTCATTAACCACCACCATGACCTCACGACCCTCGACGCGGCCTATGCCGGCGATCATGCCAGCGGACGCGATGTCGCCGCTATACATGTCGAAGGCCGCGAACTGGCCGATCTCCAGAAAGGGCGAGCCGGTATCGAGCAGTTGCGCCAGCCGGTCGCGCGGCAACAGCTTGCCGCGTGCCACATGACGGTGGCGGGCTTCTTCCGAGCCGCCGCGCTGCACATGCGCGGCCTTGTCCGAGATGTTGGCGACCAGCGCCCGCATCTTTTCGGCATTGTTGCGAAAGGCTTCGGAGGAGGGGGAGAGTTGCGAATGCAGGACGGCCATCGCTAGACCTCTTCGGACATCATCTCGCGGCCGATCAGCCAGCGGCGGATTTCGGAGGTGCCGGCGCCGATCTCATAGAGCTTGGCGTCGCGCAGCAGGCGGCCCGTGGGATAGTCGTTGATGTAGCCGTTGCCGCCCAGGAGTTGGATGGCGTCGAGCGCGCACTGCGTCGCCTTTTCTGCGGCGTAGAGGATGCAACCGGCGGCGTCCTTGCGGGTGGTCTCGCCACGGTCGCAGGCCGACGCCACGGCGTAGACATAGGCGCGGCAGGCGTTGAGCGTTGTGTACATATCGGCCAACTTGCCCTGGACGAGTTGGAAATCTCCAATCGGGCGGTCGAACTGCTTGCGCTCGTGCACGTAAGGAACGGCCACGTCGAGGCACGCGGCCATGATGCCGAGCGGACCGCCGGCAAGCACAGTGCGTTCGTAGTCGAGCCCCGACATCAGGACTTCGACGCCGCGCCCTTCTTCGCCCAGCACATTTTCAAACGGCACCTCGACGTTGTCGAACACCAGTTCGCCGGTGTTGGAGCCGCGCATGCCGAGCTTGTCCAGCTTCTGTGCCACGGAGAAACCCTTGAAGCTCTTCTCGATCAGGAAGGCGGTGATGCCGCGCGACTTCCGCTCCGGGTCGGTCTTGGCATAGACGACGAGCGTGTCGGCGTCAGGCCCGTTGGTAATCCACATCTTGGAGCCGGTGAGCACATAACGGTCGTTCTTCTTTTCGGCGCGTAGCCGCATCGAAACGACGTCAGAGCCGGAGCCCGGTTCGGACATGGCGAGTGCGCCCACCGCTTCGCCCGAGCAGAGCTTCGGAAGATACTTTTCTTTCTGCTCCTTCGTGCCCCATCGATTGATCTGGTTGATGCACAGGTTGGAATGCGCGCCATAGGAGAGGCCGATAGACGCTGACGCGCGAGAAATCTCCTCCATCGCCACGACATGGGCCAGGTAGCCCATGCCGGTGCCGCCATAGAGCGGATCAGCGGTAACGCCGAGCAGGCCGAGAGCTCCGATCTCTTGCCATAAATGGTTAGGGAACTCGTTGCTGCGGTCGACCTCTGCTGCCAGAGGCGCAATCTTTTCCTGAGCAAAGCGCTGGACGAGGTCGCGAAGGGACGCGACGTCTTCGTCAAGCCCGAAGTTGAGCGCGTGTGTGTACATTGTCTTGCTCCCGGCTCATTGTTGCGCCGACGAGGCGCATTGTCATCGAAAGATATGTTTCGGTCACGCCTTCGACAGATAGCCGCTCACCCGGCCGGAACCAGACGATGACCCCGGTCATCATCTGGATCAGCGCCATGGCTGTCAGCCCTGTGTCGTCGATGTCGAAGCTGCCGTCGTCGCTACCGTCGCGCAAGATGGCGCGCAGTTCCTTCTCATAAGCGGTGCGCAGCTTGAGAATCTGCGTCAGCCGTTCGGGCGAAAGGCTGCGCAATTCCATGTTGGAAATGTGCGTCGACGGTCGCCGCTCAATATGGAACGCGATGTGGTTGGCGACATAGGCGATGAGGCGCGCCATCGGATCTGACTTTGTGGGTCGCGCGTCGTTCCAGGTTTCGAGCAGAGCGTTCATGTGCTCGCGCATGAGCGTGAAAAGCAGTTCTTCCTTGGTCGGAAAATAGCGGTAGAGCGCCGCCACCTGCACGCCGACTTCTGCAGCGAGTTGGCGCATCGATACGGCTTCGTAGCCGTAGCGCGCAATCAGCTCGACCGCTGCTTCGCGGATCGCTGCTTCCGTCTTTTCACCGTCCGAACCTGTCGTGCGCGCCATCGTTTCCCTCGTTGTCGAAATAATAAAACGAACGTTCAATTAATTCAAGAGGTAACAAGTATAGCGGGAGCAAGTCAGGATTAGCCGCGTCGTTTGGCCTCGCCGGGCTTTCGTCTTGTGATGCGGGCAAGGACAAGCGGTCCTGCCACCAACACCGCAGCCATGCCTGAAAAGGCAGCCAGGCTTGGCAGGTGTGAGGGCACATCGCTCAGGACAGGACGGACGAGGCTCGCCGTATTGAAGGATTCGGCGCTGTACTGGCACTGCACGAACGACGCATGGTTGCGCACCATGTCGACATCGATGCGCGAGATGAGGTCTTCAACTGCCTGATTTCCAGGTGAGGTCTGGCGCATATAGGCGAGCAGTTCGCGCGCCGCCGAGAGATAAGAATGGCTGCATTCGTTGAAGGGGCTGGTTTCGTCCTTCAGGCTGCCGGGCACGAGGCCCCACAGGCAGTAAGTGTACTGGATCGCGCCGAAGTTCTTGAGGCGATGGAATGTTTCGTCAGTCCGGCTTTGCCGTTCAGCCAGATCAAGGATTTCGCTGCGGTATTTCGAAATTACCGCCATCTGGCCGTGTGAGAGGCTGGCTATGGGAACGCCGCTTACATCGCCGTCGGACGTTCGCCGATGAGCCGATGCGTTTGTGGCGACTATAGAGGCAAGGCCAACGCAAAGGATGAAAACGGCGCATTTCGACTGGGAAATGCGCCGTCGCATAGTTCTAGTACGGCGCTGCGTGGCGGCCTGAACGGCTTGCAAAGCTTTTCTCTGCAAGAGCTCCGAAAGCGAGACCGATGACTGTCCAGAGTACGGCGTGCATGCCGAGCGAGGACGTTCGGAAACGCCATAGCAGATCGGCCGAATAGCCTTCAGGGATCTCGTTGATCGTCGGCAGCGCGTATTGAACGACGACCATGATGACTATAAAGGCCGCAGCGCCTGCAATGCCCGCATTCCAAGCGCCGTATTGGGCCCACAGGCGCCGAGCCAGTGCGACCGCCGCAACGGCAGCTGCAATCGAGACCAACAACATCACGAAGAACAATTCAGTTCGTGCGCCGATCGTTTCAGGATTGCCCACCGCAGGCGGAGTTGCCGGGTATTTCAAAGCGGGCGCAAGCACGATCGCAATAAATGCCCCCAGTGCGAGCAGGGCAGCCGTGGCACGCGGTCCGAGCGGACTGATGCGTCCGTACACATAAGCGAAGACAAGCGCGAACAATCCGCCGATGGCAGCACCGTAGATGACCGATCCGGTCAGCAGGCCGATACCTGCCTGTGTTCCACGGCTGACCAATTCGGGCTCTTCTTCTGCCGGTTGACCGGAAGCGGCTGCTTCCGCCGCCGCCATCTGCTCTTCATAGGCTATGGCGCGGTCGACCTGAGGTTCACCAAAAATGCGTGCGAATCCAAACGCAAGCAGTCCAGCCAGGATGCCGACCAGCATCCCGCGCAACAAAAGACTTCCAACCATTTTCAGTCTCCTAGTGGCAGGGGAAACCGAGCAGATGGCGGGCGTCATGAACGAATTCATGTGTATTCAGCCCGGACACAAGCGTCATCGCGCCTTCTTCGGAGCCAATGAAGTAGATCGCAATCAGCATGAGCAGTCCGCCGAAAACCGCCCAAGGCAGGATTTCGCGTACAGGAATAGGCTGAGGTAGTGCACTTGGTGCGTAGGCGATATTGGACATTTCATAGCTCCTGGGATGCTGCGTCCCGCTGATTGAATGCTTGGTAACGAGAAAAGTCCTGACTCTCGACAATTTGCCGATCACAGTGGCGCGACCGTGCCGGATTTTCACCGGCTTCCAAACGCGTTACCTGAAAAAACAGTACCGGCGCAGCCCATGACTGTCAATGAAATGCGCAGTTGGCAGGCACCGATAGCCATCTGTTTAAATCAGCGCGGTTATAGAGTTAGGATCGTTGCGACATGTATCAGGAGCATTGTCATGATGGCGCGCTTGACCTTGCTATGCTGCGGAATGACCGAGGCCAATCGGACAGGAGCGTTCCCGCTGGACGAGCCTCTGGAACCGCGAGCTGCTGAAGTGGCAGCCGCCCTGGCTGGTCGCTTACGCAAGCCGGATCGGGTGTGGACAAGCCCGCTAGCGAGGGCAAGTCAGACAGCGAAGTTACTCGGACTCGCAAGTGAGCCGATCGTGACGCTGCGTGACCAGGATTTCGGTCGATGGGCAGGCAAGACACTTGCGGACGTACAGCGGCTAGATCCGGACGGGCTAGCGACGTGGATGAAAAATCCGCAACTGGCACCGCATGGCGGCGAATCTCTTGCGGGCATGGCGTTGCGAGTCGCGCCTCTCCTGGACCAAGTCATGGCGCTCACGGGTCACACCGTTGCCGTTACGCACCCCGCCGTGATTCGCTCCGTGATTGTCACTGTTCTGGGAGCGCCGCTGCTCGCGTTCTGGAAGATCGACGTCGAACCGCTAAGCCTTACCGAGTTCACCAGCGACGGAAGGCGTTGGGCGTTGAGACTAGGCGGCTGAAGCGGATAACTGGTTGGTATTGAACAGCAATATTTAGTTTCCGCGTGCCGCTGCGAGTGCGCCCGGTAGTTCTTCGGCAAAAATATCCAGTTCGTGATCGAGGCCGACGCTAACCCGAATACAACGGTCGAGGCCAGGCACCATTGGCTTGCGTATGAACACATCGCGCGCGAGCATTGCCTGAAGTACCTTGAGGGCAAAAGCGCCATCACGTCCGCAATCGATGGTGACGAAGTTCGTCGCGGATGGAAGCGGCACCAGACCGTTGTCTGTAGCGACCGTGGCAATCCGCTGCCTGCCAGCATCCACCTGACTTACGACTTTGGCGAGGTACGCTTGGTCTGCCAAGGCGGCTTCGCCGGCGATCTGAGCCATGCGGCTGACGCCATAGTGATTTCGGATCTTCTCGAACGCAGCGATTACCTGCGCTTCACCGACGGCGTAGCCGCAGCGTATGCCAGCCAAGCCATAGGCTTTCGAGAACGTCCGCATCCTGACAACATTCGACCGGGCAACATCTATTGGCGGTACGGCCGAGGCCGGGCCCAGTTCGCAATAGGCTTCGTCAAGAATGAGCATGGTGGTTTCGGGCAAGGCGTCGATGAAGTGTTCGATTTCTGCCGCTTCCCACCAGCTTCCCATCGGGTTGTCCGGGTTGGACAGATAGACCAGCCGCGCATTCTCCCTGCGAACCGCGGCAAGCAGGCCATCCAGGCTCTCCTTGTCGTTCTCATAGGGAACTGTAACCAGCCTTCCGCCAACGCCAGCGACATGGAAATTGAACGTTGGGTAGGCCCCAAGCGAGGTCACTACTGGCTGGCCGGGGGCGAGATACATGCGGACGATCAGGCCGAGCAGGCCATCAATGCCTTCGCCAACGACGACATTTGCCAATTGAACGCCATGGTGTGCGGCGGCCGCGACCTTCAGATCATGATTGTCGGGGTCGCAATACATCCACATGTCGCGGGCGACATCACGCATCTTTGCAATGACAGCGGGCGAAGGGCCAAAGCTGCTTTCATTGGCGCCGATACGCGCACGGAAAATCCTGCCGCTGGCACGTTGCTGCGCTTCTGGCCCGACAAACGGAACCGTTGAGGGTAGTGCTTCGATAAGCGGGGTGAGGGGCGGTAGCATGAAATACCTGTTCGGTTTGGGTCGGTTCGATGGCTGGAAACTTATAATGACCTTTGCAGTCCTGCGATAATACCGCGCCGTCAAGGTGCGGGGATAAATACCTGCATTGGCCAAGCGGTTGCGCGCATATGCCGGAACCTAGGTCAGTCGATCGATCAGGGGTTGGAGCCTGTCGCCATAACGTTTCCAGAGATCGATCGAGCCCTTGTACATCGGCTGGCGGACCTGTGCGGCCGAGGCCGTGCGCACCGGCCTGTCAGTCTCATGAAAATTCAGGCAAGCATTGTTCCAAGGCAACCCAAGATAGCTGATGAGTGCTCGCGTCTGTGCCTCCTGGTCCGCAACGAAATCTTCGTAGCGAACCTCATGGATCACGCCGGGCAACACCTTGCGCCAATGCGCCATGATGTCGGTGTAATGGTTGTGAAAATCTGCCAGTTCCCCAAGATCGTAGCTGTAAGCGTGACTGTCGCCACGGAAATGAGTCTTGAAGATTGACAGGCAGGTCGCCACGCCATCGCGCGCGCAGTGAATGATCCTCGCGTTTGGTAGCATCATATGCAGGAAGCCTATCAGCATGAAATTGCCCGGCATCTTGTCGGTCACATGTTTGCTGTCCGGATAGAGCGCATGCAGCATTTCGAGATAGTCTTTGCCTGCATCGGCAAAGGCCCGGTCGGGCATGTGTGCAACGCCAGCCGGAAAGCCTCCCTTCATATCGAGAGGAAAGTTGCCGCCCACAGCCATTTTAAGGATCGATAGTTCGCCGGCGCCACGGACCTCCGGGTGACTCGCGATGATCTGTTCTACCAGCGTGGTGCCGGAACGCGGCATTCCGACGATGAAGATCGGCGTCTCGTCTCTGACCGCACTCGGTTTGTGCTCAGTGAAGAACTCAGTGTCAAAAGCCGCCTTCATTGCCTCGAAATCGGCTCGCGTGCGAGCCTTGTCATAATTTACCCGCTTGCGATGCAGGGCATTGCCTTCCGTGAAGAAATCGAAGGCCTTGTCGTAGATTTTGAGGTCATCATGGGCTTTGCCGAGACCGAAAGAGAGCTGCATCCGCTCAACGCTGTCGGCACCGGATCGCTGATGAAGCGCCTGCATCGCTGCAAGTTCAGCGTCGGCATTTTCCTGCTGTTTGACGCGGGAAAGCATGAGCCACGCCTTTGCCAAAGTGGGCTGTACCGACAAGGCGGCGCGAAACCGGGCCAAGGCTTTGGCTATCTGGCCCTTTTCCATCAAGCATACGCCAAGTCCGTATAGAAGGTCGGCATCCTTGGGTCGAATTGACAAGGCTTCGCTGAACACGTCAATCGCGGCGTCCAGCTGTCCCGCTTCCTGCAGCGTCTCCGCCAAGCCGATTCGCGCACGCATATGAAACGGATGGAGGCTGATGGTCTTCCGAAACGTCTCTTCCGATGCGTCGAACTGACCGAGTTGGCGCTGGATGGAGCCGAGATTGTCGCGCGCGCCAAGGTGGTCAGGCCTCTCGGCGATTGCCTTGCGGAAAGCTTCCGCCGCAGCATCGAGATTGCCAATGTCGCGCAGGAGGGTTCCGTAATTGTTCAGGAAATCCGGATTGTTCGGGGCGCCTTTGATGGAGCGCGCGACCAAAGCCACGCCTTCCGAACGCCCTGTCTGGTGCAGGAGTAGTCCGAGGAAGTGCTGTGCGGCAACATGACTTGCCTGTTGGGCGAGAACTCGCCGGTAGAGCGCTTCGGCATCCGCCAATCTGCCTGATTGGTGCAAGGCCAGAGCTTGCTTGACCTGCTGGTCCAAGGCTCCGCCGACCGGCGGTTGTCCGCCTGCTCCACCTTTGGCGCCTCTGCCACCCTGCTGTCTTCTCAAAGCCCGGTTTATAATCGTTCTGCCGCGTTTGGTGAGCCTCTAGCGGGTCTAAGCCAATACGCCGAGGCCTTCAAGGTCGGGGAGGGGACTTCACAGACCCGACCCAAAATGGAAACGGCCCGTGATCCGAAGACCACGGGCCGTAACTCCGATCAGCTTGTCAGCTGATTAGAACGAGCGCTGGAAGCGCAGGATGCCGCCGATGCCATCGTCAACAGGCGTGTCGTAGTAGTCGACTTCAGCCGTGACGGTGAAGCCCGGAACAACCGTGTAGGCAACGTTGGCAACAACGCCGAGGGTCTCTGCGTCGTCATAGGAAGCCTGCAGGTTGAGAGCGGTCTTCTCGTTGACCTGGTAGGACGCGCCGCCCCAGATAGCCCAGTCGCCACCCCAGTTCTTGTAGAAGTTCTGGCCACCGTTCAGGAGGTCGGTCACGTCATCCGACGTGCCCCAGCCGCCCATCACGAAGAGCGAGAGCTGCTCGGATGCGTTCACGTCCAAGCGAACCTTGCCGGTGAACTCTTCCCAGTTGCTGTCGTAAGCGCCAACAGCGGAGATGCCGCCCCAGCCCTGGGTGTACTTCGCGCCGACAACAACGTGCGGAACGTAGCTGTCGATCGAGTCAACACCTGCGCCTTCTTCGAGCGAAACCACGGCCGAGAAGCCGTTGCCAGCGTCGAAGTAGTAGCTGATCAGGTTGGTGTCGAACGGACCGTAGCCGACGATCGTGTCGTCGATGACGTTGCCAGCGTAGCCGGTGAAGGTCGTGAAGACCGACTCGTCCTTACCAACGCGGAGACCGCCGAGCTGGATCCAGGCAAAGTTCAGCGACCAGGTCGACTGGTTGGTGTCATGGCCGTCACGGAAGTTGAAACGGGTTTCCGTGTAGGTCTTCAGGGTGCCGAGCTCGGTTTCCGAACCAGTCCAGGTGCGGAGCGAGAGGCGGGCCTGCTTGTGATAGGTGTCGTTCAGGCTGCCATCACGAAGGTCCGTGACGTCCTGATGGCCTTCACGGTCACCAACGCCGATGTCGTAACGGACGTAGCCGCCGATGCGCAGGCAGGTCTCGGTGCCGGGGATGTAGAAATAGCCAGTGCCGTAAACGTCGCAGATCTTGACGTATTCAGCTGGTTCCGGCTCGGCAACGACGACAGCGTCGGCGGCGCGCGCACCGGAGACTGCGAACAGAGCCGCAGCGGAGCCGAGAAGAAGGCTCTTAATGTTCATTTTCTGACCTCCAGTCAAAAGTTAAAAAACGGGTCTGGGTATTTTTTGCTGAAGGACAGCGTTCCCTGCCCCATCCCCACTACCGAAAAAGACGCGCACCGCGCCTCTCCTTCGAAAGTGACATTACCCATCGATCCGCCCTGTTCAACAATGATCGTACCGCCAATGGGCTATGGAGACTGCTATCCACTGTTGTTGTTGCACAAATGACACGATTTAGCCCCGTGCCGAAAGCACTCGTTAACCATGGGGCGCTCCGGGCCGCTTGCACCCGGCCATTTTCACGCTCTGGCAGGGAATCAACATTGATACGAGCCGAACTTTGGCGGGTTGGCGTTGCCGTGAGTCGATATTTGCGAGGTTGGGGGCATTTTTCAAAGATTGCGGTCCGCCCCTTATTGATTGTGCCGCCCCTTTTCTTTATCCACCGCCGCAACGGAGAGGTGGCCGAGTGGTCGAAGGCGCTCCCCTGCTAAGGGAGTAGAGGTCAAAAGCTTCTCGTGGGTTCGAATCCCATCCTCTCCGCCAGTCTCTATTTATCTCACGCCAGTTCGCTTCGCTTACGGCTCCGATGGAGATCGCTGACCGCAAGACGCCCAGTCGGGCTTGCAAACGATTCGCATTCGTCGAGGCGAGGGGTGATCAATCCTGCTCCGCCCGATCGATGAAGTCGGCAATGGTTTGCGGCAGGTGTCCGGTTTCCAGGAATGGCGCGTGGCCTTGACCCGCAACGATGACGGTTTCCATGCCGGGATGGTGACGCTGTATGTCCTCAAGGGTCGCGGCTGATAGCAGCCGGGAGTTTTCGCCACGAATGGCGAGCATGGGGATTCGCGCCAGTGCATCGAATTGCGGCCAAAGCGTCGGCAACGGCTTGGTGAAATCTATGCCGGCAAGGGTATCGACGAGTGCCGGATCGAAGTCTGGCAGGAGTTGTCCGCTGTCCTCGCGGTAGAGCGCTTCAACCATGCGTTCCCAGTCGCGCTGGTTGAGTGCAGGGAAATCCGCGCCGTGGACGGCCTTCTGCGCAGCGACTGCTTGGGTAAAGCTGAGAGGCCGAGGCGCGCGCCGCAGATAGGCGCCGATGTTGGCAAGTCCGGCAGATTCAATGACCGGGCCGATATCGTTGAGAACGATGGCTTTCAAAAGCGCCGGCCGCATGGCGCCAAGCACATGGATGATGAGGCCGCCGCGCGAAGTGCCGATGAAGGCCGCCCGCTCAATGCCGAGTACGGCGAGGCCGGCGATGATGTCTGCCGCTTCCGTTCCGACATTATAATTATTGAGGTTCGTGTCATGGTCGGACTGGCCGCGCCCACGGTAATCGAATGCCACGACTTGACGAGGGACCGGCGCGCTTTTCGACAGGTGGAGCGCCAACTCGTGAAAATCACGCGCGTTGCGGGTGAGCCCGGGGAGGCAGACCACAGGCCATATGTCCGGCCGCGATTCGCCATAGACGCGGGCATGAAGCCTCAAACCATCCGCGGACTGGTAGAAGAAGTCGGAGTAGGGGTGGTTTTCGGCGGCGTTCATAAGGACGATTGGTATCGGCAGGTCGAAGAGCGGTCAAACGCACGGCATGTCATACCGGTGACAGGAGGGGCAAGATCCAGCGCGCCTTCTGCCTTGCCTGCGCACTTCCGGTTTGTCACGGAATGGATCCCGGACAGCATCGCCATCGCTTTGCTCGGCTCGCTTCCGGGATGACGAAGAAATGGGTGTGCTTGTTCATTGCCACGCTGCCTTTCGGCCCTGGCCATTGTCAAAGAACTGACCTCATCTGAGAGGTCGGGAGGACGGGCGGCCGTTCGGTCGCTCGTTTAGATAAAGTATGCGGCCTTGCGGCCGCCCGTCCGGTGTCTGTCATCCAGTCGACCGGTCCCAAGATCGTCCGATGGGCGCACCCTGTCGCGACGATCAGGCGAAATGCGCCTCCTGCCGCCACGGGTTCTCTTTCCTTTGTCATGGAAAGCCCGCCGCAGGACGCCGGCCTGTCGGATGCCCTCGGGTCCATTGGCGCCGAACCAATGGGGGGAGGTCACCGCCGCCCTAACCGTTGCCCGGTGCGCAGCCGGTTCCCGCAAGAGCGATGGGCAGAGTATGAGGGAAGTGCGAAGGGGCGTGGACAAGTGAGGTGGAAGATTTTTCGGGAGGCGAGCAAGATCAAGCGGTTGGCATGGGGTGTGGATAGGGAAGCAGGTCGCTTGATCCACGCCTAGCAACGTCCGCGCTGCCCCTCACCCTTACCCTCTCCCCGTAGAAAACGGGGAGAGGAAGACGTCAGCGTTTGCGCCCAACCTTATCCGACCTCACTTCGCTCGAAAGCGAATTCGGGGGATGACGATGACGATCTTACCTGCGGCCGTGGACGAGGTCGCCGGCGATGTCGAACGAACCCGAAAGCTGCATCTTGTAGACCTCGTAGTTCTCCATAACGCGCTGGACGTAGCTGCGCGTTTCGGCGAACGGAATCCGCTCGATCCAATCGACAACCTCGTCCAGTTTCTTGCCGCGCGGGTCGCCATAGCGTGCGATCCACTGCGTGGCCCGGCTGGGACCGGCATTGTAGCCGGCGAAGGTGAGCACGTAGGAGCCGTCGAAACGGCCAAGTTGTTCGCCGAGAAAGGCCGCTCCAAGCGTGGCGTTGTAACCGGCATCGGTGGTCAGCCGCATCGACGAGAACGGAACGCCCGCCTTCTTCGCCAACTGTTCGGCCGTCGAGGGCATAAGCTGGAGCAGGCCGCGCGCGCCGGCCCCGGATACGGCACCCACATTGAATTCGCTTTCCTGACGCGCGATGGCATAGGCAAGGGCCGTGCCGGAGCCGGAAATATCCGCCGTGGACGGAATAACGCCGACGGGGTGCGACAAGGCCCCGACATCGATGCCACGTGCAGCCGCTGCTTTGCCGACCCTGAGCGCAAGGAAATGGTTGCCTTGGCTTTCCGCCATGCCGGCCAGAAGCGCCAGTTCGCCCGGGCTGGACAATTGGCCGGCCAGATCGAGGTAGAGCCTGTCGGCATAGCGTGGGTAGCCTGCCTCTTCGAGCCGCCGGATGGCGCTGACGGCCTCGCGCGCGGCAAAGTTCCGGCGGTCGGCGTCGCTGGGGGCAGGGTAGGCGATGTTGAGCGTCTGCCGGCCGATGCGCTCTCCGGCCAACTGGCCGTAGAAGGTGGTGCCATAGCTGGCCGCCTTGGCGAATTCCTGCCTTGCGTCTCCAGGCCCGCCAACTTCGGCGGCGCGGCCAAGCCAATAATAGGCGCGCGAGCGCGTGATTGCGCCTTCGGCAAGATCGGCAATGCGGCGGAAATGCTTCGCCGCAAGGACCGGGTCATTGAGGCCGCGCAGCGCGTACCAGCCGGCGTGGAATTCGGCATCGGCGGCATTGGCGGCGCTTTCGGCGGCATGAACCTCGACCAGACGGTAGGCGGTTTTCATGTCGCCCTGATCGACCAGCTCGCGCGACAAAACGCGCCGTTCCAACCACCACTGGTCGGGGTCGGCAAGGGCGGCGCGATCCGTCGGTGCCTTCATCATGGCCGCTGCCGCAGCCTTGAATTTATCCTGCCGCCTCAGATACCTGGCTTCGGCAAAGTAATAGCCTGCCGAACGCTGCTCTTGAGGCACCGCCTTGAGCAGGGCAGGCGTCCTCTTGTCGCCGCGCAAGGCGGCGGCCCACGCATCGGCCAATTGTTGCGCGCCGGCGAGATCCGCCACGCGTTGCGCCGAATTTACCCGCTCGGCGTAGAACATGCGCTCCATGCGGTAGCGCTGGTCGGCTTGCGGGATAATCGCACCGAACTCGGCAAGGATGGCCGTCTCTTCCGCAGCTTCCAGCTTCTCGCTACGCCAGAAGGGGGAAAGCACGCTTGCCGCGGCCTTGGCGTTGCCGAGCGCGATATAGGCCCGTGTGAGCAAGACGACGCCTTCACGCGTTTGCGGCTGGCTGCCGTTGAACGCCGCGACGACGGTGGCGGCATCCGGGTTCTCGCGATAAAGCGCACGCTCGCTGTTTCGGCGCAGCACCTCGGCACCGGGCCAATCCGGCAGCATGCGTGCGGTGGCCGCGATGTCGCCACTCGGCACGCCGCTGCCGCCATAGATGGCGATGGCCCAGGCAAGCACATGGCGATCGATCGAGTTGGCTGGAAGCTGGTCGCGCAGTGTCCGTGCGCCGACGATATCGCGGGCCGCAAGGGCGTCGAGACCGCTCTTGAGCGGGGTGGTTTCGGCTGGTGGTGTACCGTGAGCTTCAAGGTCGGGAACGGAAATGCCCGCGGTCGATGCCTTGTCGACTGTGGTGCCGGTCGACAGCGAGGACAGCGTGACGACGGCCGCGCCAAGCAATGCCAGTCGCAACGGGCGCGCACCGATCATGTATTTTGTCGATCTTGCGGTCATTTGCTTGGTTTGGCTTGCGCAGCTTTGCGGGCGTGGCGAAAGCCTACCGCCGGCATGTGAAGGGGCTGTAAACGATCGGCTTCGGCGGTGCTCAGTTACAATGGTCTTTCCGGTCAACTGGCCTTATCAGCTTTTCTTGCCGCAGAACGGTGTCGAGACTATGGTGCGCCGCCGCGCTTTGAGCTAAAGGCGGCGCGAAGGAAACAGATGGGAACCAACGGGTTCCGTGGAGTAGGACAGAATGCTGAGAGGCTCGCTTACCGCGCTCGTGACACCGTTCGACAAGGACGGACGTTTCGACGAGAAAGCCTTTCGGGCATTGGTCGAATGGCAGATCGCGGAAGGCACGACCGGGCTCGTTCCGGTGGGCACGACCGGTGAATCGCCGACGCTGTCGCATGACGAGCACCGCCACGTGGTGAAGGTGTGCGTGGAAGTGGCCAAGGGAAGGGTGCCCGTGGTTGCCGGTGCCGGCTCCAACAACACGCAGGAAGCGATCGGGCTGGCGAAGTATGCCGAAAGCGTCGGCGCGGCGGCCGCACTTGTGGTGACGCCCTATTACAACAAGCCGACGCAACGCGGTCTCTACGAGCACTTCGCCGCCGTGGCGCGGGCGACCTCGCTGCCGATCGTCATCTACAACATCCCGCCGCGCTCGGTCATCGACATGAGCCCGGAGACGATGGGCCGCCTCGCCAACGACTTCAAGAACATCGTCGGCGTGAAGGACGCGACCGGCAAGATCGAGCGCGTTTCCGAACAGCGCGCGACCTGTGGCAAGGACTTCATGCAGCTTTCGGGCGAGGATGCTTCGGCGCTCGGCTTCAACGCGCATGGCGGCATCGGCTGCATTTCGGTGACGTCCAATGTTGCGCCGCGCCTGTGCGCGGAGTTCCAGGAGGCCTCGCTCTCCGGCAATTCGGCCAAGGCGCTGGAATTGCAGGACAGGTTGTTGCCGCTGCACAAGGCGATCTTCCTTGATCCGGGCGTGGCCGGCGCGAAATACGGGCTTTCGCGGCTGGGCAAGATCGAAAATGTTGTGCGCCTGCCGCTGGTCACCGCCGAAAACTCGACGGAGCAGAAGATCGAAGCGGCGATGAAGCATGCCGGCTTGATAAACTAGGGCATATCGCGCTTCAGGTGATGGTGGCCTGCAAATGGCGACTTTCTGCGCTTCCGGTGCTCACGTACCTTAACGTACGCTCCGCTCCGGTTCTCGAAAGCCACCATCTTCGGCTCACCCTGACCTGAATCCCGGCATGCCCTTGGCTGGCACTTGCGAAACTCTGCTCCAGCGGCCATTTGAGGGCGTTCTCCGTACTTGCGGCGTTCACCATGTGACTCGCTGGAGCGAATTTCGAACCGGACCCTTAAGTTATGAACCAGGTCAGAAAAGCCGATCCCAACAGCAAGGTCGCCGCGGAAAACCGCAAGGCGCGCTTCAACTATGAAGTGCTCGATACGCTCGAGACGGGCTTGGTGCTGAGCGGCACCGAGGTCAAGGCTTTGCGCGGCGGCCATGCCAACATCCAGGAGTCCTACGCTTCTTTCGAGGGCGGCGAGATCTGGCTGATCAATTCGTACCTGCCGGAATATCTGCAGGCCAACCGCTTCAACCACGAACCACGCCGGCGCAGGAAACTCCTGGTGTCGAAGCGCGAAATGGCGCGCCTGTCGCAAAGCATCGAGCGCGAAGGCATGACGCTGGTGCCGCTGAAGATTTACTTCAACGACCGGGGCAGGGCGAAGCTTCTGCTCGCGATCGCGCGCGGCAAGAAACTGCATGACAAGCGCGAAACCGAAAAGCAGCGCGACTGGAACCGCGAGAAGGGCCGTCTGCTGAAAGAGCGGGGATAGGGAATAGGGCAGTAAGGCAGTATGCTTTGCTCTGGCAAACCTGATCGTCATTGACATAAGGGCTGCGGACAAATTTCTCCTACTGCCCTACTGCCCTACTGCCCTACTGCCCTACTGCACCTTCTCGGACAGCCAAGCCTTGATCAGCGACTGGTAAGGCATGTCGCGCTTGTTGGCGGCAATCTTGATCTGTTCCAGCAACGAAACCGGTAGCCGCAACGAAATCGACGCCGTTGACGGTTTGAGATTGGGCAGGCGCACCTTCTGAGCCTTGCTCCAGTCGATGTGGTCCGTGGAATCCGTCGCCTCCCAGAAGCGCCGTTCCTCTGCTTCGTCTGCAAATGTGGGCAGTGGCTTAGCTTGCTTGCTCATAGATGGCTCGCTCCTTTCGGTGCATGTCACGCGCGGAGATGACCCGGATCAGGCGGTCATGTTGCCGAAGTGTGAAGGTGATGTGCAGCAAACGGCCTGCTTCGGTGTGGCCAAGCGCATGATACCGCGGTTCCGATTGACTGTGCCGCTCGTCATCCACAATCAGAAGCGGCTCGTTGAAAAACACCTCTTCGGTTTCGGCCTGGCCGACGTCGTGCTTTTCGGCATTCTTGCGGCTGTTTCCAGCGTCCCAGTCAAAGCCTTCGATCCGGTTCCAGTCGATCATTTTCTGTATATTACCATGATATACAAAACGCGTCCATCACTGGTCGAGGAATTCCGCTATATCCTTGAACACGTTGACGAACATTTCCTCGGTCAGAACGCCGGTATTGGTGTTGTAGCGCGAGCAGTGATAGCTGGAAAACAGCGTGACGCTGCCGAGCTGATGGCGGCCGCGATGCTTGAACGGATGTGCCGCGACGCGCCCGCCAAGGGCCCTCACGACCGATTGATGCGCGATGGAGCCGAGCGCCAGAACGGCGCTGAGATTGGGGAACCGATCGATGGTCGGGGTGAGAAACGTGCGGCAGGTGGAAATTTCAGGCCCCGTCGGCTTGTTTTGCGGCGGCACGCAGCGCACCGCGTTGACGATGGCCGTTCGGGAAAGCCGCAGGCTGTCGTCGGGTCGCGCCTCAAAGCGTCCGCTGGCAAGGCCGAATCGCAGCAGCGTCGAATAGAGCAGGTCGCCGGCATAGTCGCCGGTGAAGGGTCGGCCGGTGCGGTTTGCGCCGCGCAGGCCGGGCGCCAGTCCGACGATCAGGAGACGTACGGAGCCTTCGCCTTCAGGCGGCAGGAAGGCAGGCACCGGCGCGTTGAACCATGCCGGTTCGCGCTCGCGCCATTCGGCGATGAAATCGTGCAGGCGAGGGCAGAGCGCGCAGTCGCGGTCCGGTTCGGACAAGGCGGCCATGAACGCCGCCTCAGTAGTCGTCGTCCTCGTCCTGTGAAGTGGGTTCGGGCCTGCGTATCGGCCGTTCGTTGGGATCGCGCCCGACTTCGGTCTTCAGCGTCATGAGATCGATGAAATGATCGGCCTGGCGGCGCAGGTCGTCGGAGATCATCGGCGGCTGCGAGGCCATGGTGGAGACGATGGAAACCTTGCGGCCGCGCCTTTGCAGCGCCTCGACCAGCGTACGGAAGTCGCCGTCGCCGGAAAAGATGACGTAGTGATCGACGACGTCGGCAAGTTCGAGCGCATCGACGGTCAATTCGATGTCCATGTTACCCTTGATCTTGCGGCGACCGGCGGCGTCGGTGAATTCCTTGGCCGGCTTGGTCACGACCTTGAAGCCGTTGTAGTCGAGCCAGTCGATCAGCGGGCGGATCGAGGAATATTCCTGATCTTCGACAAGGGCGGTGTAGTAGTAGGCGCGAAGCAGGTAGCCGCGCTTCTGGAAGCTGGACAACAGCTTGCGGTAGTCGATGTCGAAGCCGAGCGAGCGGGAAGTCGCGTAAAGGTTGGCGCCGTCGATGAAGAGAGCAATCTTCTCTCGGGGGTCGAACATTGAAATATCCTTTGGCGAATATAGGCGGTGGTCAAATAATCCGGCGTGGGCGTCGATCCTAACAAGGATGCGACAAATCCTTGCCCATGCAGATCAACTCATCTTCCGAAATAACGTCAGCTTCGTGGCATTTTATCCGCCGCAATCGGCGTACAAGCGAATTTGATGAGGCCGGGTGCTTGCCTTTCAGCCCGCAATTGGGTGGGGGTAGCCAAAATGCTTGTTTTTTTCGGGTAGCCGGGTTATGGACCGCGCCTGTTTTCCATCAAATCCTTCGCATGAAAGGGGCATCCAATGGCCCGCGTGACCGTTGAAGATTGCATTGACAAGGTCGACAACCGCTTTGAGCTGGTCCTTTTGGCCGGCCACCGCGCCCGTCAGATCAGCCAGGGCGCGCAGATCACCGTTGCGCGCGACAACGACAAGAATCCGGTCGTCGCGCTGCGCGAGATCGCCGACGAGACGCTTTCGCCGGGCGATCTCAAGGAAGACCTGATCCACTCGCTGCAGAAGCATGTCGAGGTCGACGAGCCGGAGGCTCCCGAGAGCGACGCCATCGCCGATCAGACCGGCGCAGCCGTTTCCGCCGATGCCGACGAGCCGGAAGAGAACATCACTTTCGACCGCATGACGGAAGAAGATCTGCTGGCCGGCATCGAAGGCTTGGTTCCGCCGGAAAAAAGCGACGATTACTGATCGTTTGCCAGGGTGCGGGCACTTCCGGTCCGCGATTTTCATAGCTATTTATGACATGCGCCGTACACGTTGCGGCGCATGTTTCATTTTAGCCGTGTGAGAGCCTGCCCATGATGCGTCAGTATGAGCTTGTCGAGCGCGTCCAGCGCTACAAGCCTGACGTCAACGAGGCGCTGCTCAACAAGGCCTACGTCTATGCCATGCAGAAGCATGGCCACCAGAAGCGGGCTTCCGGCGACCCCTATTTCTCGCATCCGCTCGAGGTGGCGGCGATCCTCACCGAGATGCACATGGACGAGGCGACGATTGCCGTCGCGCTGCTCCACGACACCATCGAGGACACCACGGCAACGCGCGCCGAGATCGACGAGTTGTTCGGTCCCGAGATGGGCAAGCTGGTCGAGGGGCTGACCAAGCTGAAAAAGCTCGACCTCGTGTCGAAGAAGGCCGAGCAGGCGGAAAACCTGCGCAAGCTGCTCCTCGCGATTTCCGAGGACGTGCGGGTGTTGTTGGTGAAGCTCGCCGACCGCCTGCACAACATGCGCACGCTTCACCATATGCGCGAGGACAAGCGCCTGCGCATCGCCGAGGAGACGATGGAAATCTATGCGCCGCTGGCCGGGCGCATGGGCATGCAGGGCATGCGCGAGGAACTGGAGGAGATCGCCTTCCGCTACATCAACCCCGAGGCGCACCGCATGGTGACGGAGCGGCTGGCGGAGATGTTCGAGCGCAGCAAGGGCGTGCTTACCGAAATCGAGAAGTCGCTTTCGACCCTGTTCGAGAAATACGCGATCAAGGCCGACGTCACCAGCCGCCAGAAGAAGCCGTGGTCGGTGTTCCGCAAGATGGAAGCCAAGGCGCTGTCGTTCGAGCAGCTTTCCGACATTTTCGGCTTCCGTGTCGTGGTCGATACCGTGCCCGACTGCTACCGGGCGCTGGGTGCGATCCACACGACATGGTCGATGGTGCCGGGGCGCTTCAAGGACTACATCTCAACGCCGAAGCAGAACGACTACCGCTCGATCCACACCACCATCGTCGGACCGTCGCGCCAGCGCGTCGAATTGCAGATTCGCACGCAGGAGATGAACAAGGTGGCCGAGTACGGCGTTGCCGCGCACTCGATCTACAAGGATTTCGGTTCGAAAGAGGCGGGCGCCAAGCCAAACGGCGCAACCCATCAGATTTCGAAGGAAACCAATGCCTATGCATGGCTGCGGCGGACCATCGAGCAGCTGGCGGAAGGCGACAATCCTGAGGATTTCCTCGAAAATACCAAGCTGGAGTTGTTCCAGGACCAGGTGTTCTGCTTCACGCCGAAGGGCATGCTGATTGCGCTGCCGCGCGGTGCGACGCCGATCGACTTTGCCTATGCCGTGCATACCGATGTCGGCGACAGTTGCGTCGGCGCCAAGGTCAACGGCCGCATCATGCCGCTGATGACCGAACTGAAGAATGGCGACGAGGTCGAGATCATCCGCTCCAAGGCGCAGGTGCCGCCGGCGGCGTGGGAATCGATCGTGGTGACCGGCAAGGCCCGCTCGGCAATCCGCCGCGCGACGAAGAACGCCATCCGCAAGCAGTATTCCGGGCTGGGCATGCGCATTCTTGAGCGTGCCTTCGAGCGCACCGGCAAGAATTTCACCAAGGAAAGCCTGAAACCGGTGCTGCACCGGCTGGCGCGCAAGGACATAGAGGACGTGCTTTCCGCCGTTGGCCGGGGCGAGCTTGCCTCCGCCGACGTGATCAAGGCGGTTTTCCCCGACTACAAGGACGAGCGCGTGACCGCGCCCGTGCCGAAGCAGAAGGAGGAAGGCTGGTCGCGTATCCGCAACGCCGCCGGCATGCTGTTCCAGATTCCAGGCCGCAGCTCGCGCCGTGGCAAGGATCAGCCGAAGGACGGCGCGGTCCCGATCCGCGGGGTGAGGGGCGACCTGCCGGTTCATTTTGCGCCCGAAGGCGCAGTCCCCGGCGACCGCATCGTCGGCATCGTGCAGCCCGGATCTGGAATTACCATCTATCCGATCCAGTCGCCTTCGCTGACCGCCTTCGACGACCAGCCCGAACGCTGGATCGACGTGCGCTGGGACATCGACGAAAACAACAAGGAGCGCTTCCCGGCGCGGGTTTCCGTCACCGCCATCAATGCGCCGGGATCGCTTGCAGATATCGCGCAGGTGATTGCATCCAACGACGCCAACATCCATACGCTGTCGATGGTGCGCACGGCTCCCGACTTCACCGAAATGCTGATCGACCTTGAAGTGTGGGACGTGAAGCACCTGAACAGGCTGCTGTCGCAGCTCAAGGAAAACTCGAGCGTGAGCGATGCGCGGCGCGTCAATGGCTGACCGCTGAAGCAAACGCCCGCAAGGCGGTTCGAACTGGATAGGCAAGGCATGAATACCAATGAAGTGCTCGACGTTTTTCGCTCCGCAGGCGCTGTATTGGAGGGGCACTTCATCCTGACTTCAGGCCTGAGGAGCCCGGTTTTCCTGCAGAAAGCCCGTGTTTTCATGCATGCGGACAAGACCGAGAAGCTGTGCAAGGCGCTGGCCGCAAAGATCCGCGCGGCGGTTCCGGGGCGTATCGATTACGTCGTTGGACCTGCCGTGGGCGGCCTGATCCCTGCCTATGAGACCTCGCGCCATCTCGGCGTTCCGGCCATCTGGGTCGAGCGCGAACAGGGTGTTTTCAGGCTGCGGCGCTTCGAAATGGAGAAGGGTGCGCGCGTCGTCATCGTCGAGGACATCGTGACCACCGGCTTGTCGATCCGCGAGACAATCGAGTGCCTGCGCGATCTTGGCGCCGAGGTTGCGGCTGCGGCGTGCATCATCGACCGTTCCGCCGGCAAAACCGACGTTGGCGTGCCCCTGATTGCCCTCGCGGAATATGAAGTTCCGGCGTATCCTGCGGACAAGCTGCCGCCGGAACTTGCCGCAATCCCGGCCGTTAAACCCGGCAGCCGCAATATCTGACGCTGAGTGCCTGTAGAATGCTTTTCAAGCGCAGGGAAACTGAGAGTTTTGGCCAGAAGGTGCGTATCTGGCTGTGGCCGCGCCGCTCGATCTCGCGATCGCTGCGCTATTTCGCCAAGCGAATCCTTAGGCTGAAGGCGACCCCGCATGCCGTTGCCGCGGGCGTCGCGGCGGGCGTGTTTGCATCGTTCTTTCCCATCGGCATCCACTTCGTCATCGCCGCAATCGTGTCCTGGCTGATCGCCGGAAACATGGTGGCGGCAGCGCTTGGCACGACGCTTGGCAATCCGCTGACCGTGCCGGTTCTGTGGGGTGCGTCGTATGAAACCGGAAAGCTGATCCTGCACGAGAACGCAGGCGGCCCGCCGGCGCATCTCGGCGCCATGCTGCACGACCTGAGCTTTGCCGAACTGTGGGACCCGATCCTGAAGCCGATGGCGATAGGCGCCGTTCCGCTCGGCCTTGCGGCCGGTCTCGTGGCCTATGGCATTACGCGCTGGGGCATGACGGTGTTTCGCGAGCAGCGGCGCAAGCGGCTGGCCGAGAGGGCAGGCGGGCATCCGGCTCTCGGAACGGGCGGCAAGATCGGTTCCGCCTCGCGATGATCATCGGCATCGGCAGCGATCTCATAGACATTCGACGGGTTGAAAAATCGCTGGAGCGTTATGGCGAGCGCTTCGTGCAGCGCATCTACACCGAGGTCGAGCAGGCGCGTTCGGAGGGCAGGCGGCAGCGCGCCGCTTCCTATGCCAAGCGATTCGCCGCCAAGGAAGCCTGCGCCAAGGCGCTGGGGACCGGGCTTGCCCAAGGCGTATTCTGGCGCGACATGGGCGTTGCCAACCTGCCGAGCGGCAAGCCGACCATGGCCCTGACCGGCGGTGCCGCCGCGCGGTTGGCGAAAATCCTGCCGGCGGGCCACGAGGCCGCGATCCACCTGACGATCACCGACGATTTCCCGCTGGCCCAGGCTTTCGTCATCATCGAGGCGCTGCCGGTCACGCAAACGCCATAGTGGCCCGTAAAGGCATAGTGATCCTGTGCGACCACCGCGACGTTGCCCCCAGCACGTTCAGCCCTTATAGAACCAACGCATGAACGAGGACGACATGAGCGTGGCTGACAAATCCGAGAAGAAATCCGGCGGGCTTGGCGAGACCGTCAGCGTCATCGTCCAGGCGCTGCTTCTGGCGTTGGTTATCCGCACGCTTCTTTTCCAGCCCTTTTCGATTCCCTCGGGCTCCATGCGCCCGACGCTTCTGGAAGGCGACTATCTGTTCGTGACCAAGTGGGCCTACGGCTATTCGCGCTATTCGCTGCCTTTTTCGCCCGACCTGTTTTCCGGCCGCATCTGGGGCGGCGAGCCTGAGCGCGGCGATGTGGTGGTGTTCAAGTTCCCGCCGAACCCGTCCATCGACTACATCAAGCGCGTGATCGGCCTGCCGGGCGACAAGATCCAGATGAAGGGCGGGCAGCTTTTCATCAATGACGTGGCCGTGCCGCGCGAGAAGGTCGGCCAGATCGACAATGTCGACATCACCGAAGTCGCCCGCCCGGTGGACGTCTACCGCGAGACGCTGCCTAATGGGGTGAGCTACGACACGCTCGACTTGACCCAGAACGGCATTGGCGACGATACGCAGGTGTTCGAGGTGCCGGCCGACCACTATTTCATGATGGGCGACAACCGCGACAATTCCAGCGACAGCCGCTTCACCGTGGGCTTTGTGCCGAACGAGAACCTGGTTGGCCGCGCCAACATCATCTTCTTCTCGATTGCCGACGGGTCGAGCCCGCTCGAAATCTGGAAGTGGCCGACCGATATGCGTATCGGGCGCCTGTTCAACTTCATCCACTGAGATGGCGACGGCAAAACGGCTGACCGCTGACGCGCTGGCCGAGGCGCTGTACGAGCGGACCGGCCATGCCTTCCGCGACACCCAACGCCTGCAGCGCGCATTGACCCATGCCAGCGCCCGCAGCGCGCATGCCGGCATCGACTATGAGCGCTTCGAGTTCCTTGGCGACCGCGTGCTTGGGCTGATCGTGGCGGACATGCTTTTGGCGGCCTATCCGAACGCGGTCGAAGGCGAATTGTCGTTGCGCCTCAATGCGTTGGTGAATGCCGAGGCGCTGTCCGAGATTGCCGAGGAAATCGGCTTGCCAGAGCTTATCCGGGCCGGTTCCGACGTGCGCAACCTGGCCGAGCGCAAGCGCGTCAACCTGCGCGCCGATGCGCTGGAATCGCTCATCGCCGCGCTCTACCTGGATGGCGGGCTGGAGGTGGCGAGAAGCTTCATCCACCGCTACTGGATGCCGCGTTCCAGCGCCATGGCAACCGCGCGGCGCGACCCCAAGACGGAATTGCAGGAATGGGCGCACCAGGCCGCGGCCGACACGCCGGCCTACCAGATCGACAGCCGCGAGGGCCCGGATCATGATCCGGTGTTCACGGTTTCGGTGAAGGTCGGCAAGTTCGATCCGGCGCAAGGCAAGGGCCGCTCCAAGCGCGAGGCCGAGCAGGCCGCCGCGACAGCACTTCTGGTGCGCGAGGGTGTATGGTCGGTTGAAGGGAGTGCCGCATGAGCGCCGATGAAGACATGCCGGCAGCAGGCGAAGCGCCTGCGACACGGTCCGGTTTCGTGGCGCTGATCGGCGCACCGAACGCCGGCAAGTCGACGCTGGTGAACCAGCTTGTCGGCACCAAGGTTTCCATCGTCACGCACAAGGTGCAGACGACGCGCGCGCTGGTGCGCGGCATCGCCACCCACGGCACGACGCAGATCGTGTTCGTCGATACGCCGGGCATCTTCAAGCCGCGCCGCAGGCTGGATACGGCGATGGTCACCACCGCCTGGGGCGGGGCCAAGGATGCCGACGTCGTGCTGGTGCTGATCGATGCCGAGCGCGGCATCAAGGGCGATGCCGACGCCATCCTTGAGCGGCTGAAGGATGTGCGCCAGCCGATGGTGCTGATCCTCAACAAGGTCGACCGCGTGAAGCCGGAGGCGCTGTTGGCGCTTGCCAAGGTGGCGAACGAGCGCGTTCCCTTCCAGGGCACCTTCATGGTGTCGGCGCTGACCGGTTCCGGCTGCAAGGATTTGCTGGATTATCTGGCTGAAAAACTGCCGGCTGGCCCGTGGTACTATCCGGAAGACCAGATTTCCGACCTGCCGATGCGCCAGCTTGCGGCGGAAATTACCCGCGAGAAGCTTTATCTCAGGCTGCACCAGGAACTGCCTTACTCTTCCCATGTCGAGACCGAAAAGTGGGAGGAAAAGAAGGATGGCTCGGTGCGCATCGAGCAGGTGATCTATGTCGAGCGCGACAGCCAGAAGAAGATCGTGCTCGGCCACAAGGGCGAAACGATCCGCGCCATTGGCGAAGCATCGCGCAAGGAGATCGGCGAAATCCTCGAACAGAAGGTGCATCTGTTCCTGTTCGTGAAGGTGCGCGAGAACTGGGGCAACGACCCCGAGCGCTACCGCGAGATGGGGCTGGATTTCCCCAGTTGACGTTCAGGTGAGGACGGCCTGCGAAGGCCGGCACGCTTTCTTAGCCCCCAACCTCGTTCCGCCCGAACCCGTTTTGCGCTATGCTCGGCAAGCTTGCTCAGATCGGGAGGTGCGTGATGACGTACATCAATACCGTGACCGAAAGCGACCCTGGTTCCAAGACAGCCCAGATGTATGCCAGAGCGCAGGCCGGCTATGGCTATCTGCCCAACATGGTGAAGGCGTTCAGCCACCGTCCGGAAGTCATGGAAGCCTGGAACGGTCTTCTTGCCAGCATCAAATCGGGCATGGATTTGCGCCGCTATGAACTCGTGACCATGGCCGCGGCGAAGGAATTGCGCAGTTCCTACTGCATGCTCGCCCACGGCAGCATCCTGCTCAACGGTCATTTCACCGCGCCGGAACTTCAGGCAGTCGTCGAGGATGTCGAAACCTCGCCGCTCAACGATACCGAGCGCGCCATCATGCGCTTTGCCGCCAAGGTGGTGCGTGACGCCACCTCAGTCAGCGCGGAAGATGTCGATGGATTGCGGCGGCGCGGCATGAGCGACGGCGAGATTTTCGACATCGTTGCAGCCGCTGCGGTGCGCTGCTTCTTCAGCAAGACGCTTGATGCCTTGGGCGCGCAGCCCGACGGCGTCTATCACGAGATCGAACCGCATCTGAAGCGGGCGCTGGTGGTTGGCCGAGACATCGACGCCGGCTGCGACCTCTCGCGCTCAGCATAGGAATTGAGGTCGCCCTGACCTGAACTGGAGAGGTCGAGTGGCTGGAGGTGCCAGACGGCCCGACTGCTGCGCTTGATTTCGCCACCGAAGCCGTCAAAGCTCGCACAATGGAATGGCGTGACGAGGGAATCATACTTGGGCAGCGCAGGCATGGCGAATCGAGCGTCATCCTCGAAGTGATGACGCGCGCCCATGGCCGCCATCTCGGCCTTGTGCGCGGCGGTCGTTCGCGCAAGCAGCAGCCGGTGCTTCAGGCCGGCAACCGCATCGACCTGATCTGGCGCGCGCGGCTGGACGAGCATCTGGGCATCTATCAGGCCGAGGCGCTGGACATGAACGCGGCAAGGCTGATGGACAGCGCCGTTGCGGTTTACGGCCTGCAGGTGCTGGCCGCGCATCTGCGTCTTCTGCCCGAGCGTGACGCGCATCCGGGCCTCTATGAAACGCTGATGGTGATGATCGAGCACCTCGACGATGCCGATGCCGCCGGAGAGCTGGTTGCGCGCTTCGAGCTTCTGGTGCTGGACAGCCTGGGCTTCGGCCTCGACCTCAGCGAGTGCGCGGCGACCGGCACGCGCGACGATCTGGCCTATGTCTCGCCGAAGTCGGGCCGGGCCGTGTCGCGGCAAGCCGGTGAACCGTGGCGAGACAAGATGCTGGCGCTGCCTTCCTTCCTGGAACGCGGGGTGGGACGCCGTGCCGATCCGGCTTCGCTGGAGGATGCGTTCAGGCTGACCGGGTTTTTCCTCACCCGCCACGTCTATGAGCCGCGCGGGATCGAGCAGCCGGACGCGCGCGCCGGCTTCCTGATGGCGCTGCGCAAGCATTTCACTGCGCGCACGGCGATTGCCGGAGAAACGGCAGCTTGAGCGCCGGATTGCCGAAAGCGGACCTTAAGCATAGCGCCAGCGATGGGTGGTATTCGGTTGCGAAAAGTGTTCGATGCCAATCTGGCCGTGTGCCTGGCAATGTGACGGTGTGAGGCTGCATGTTCGAGATCGGCATCATCGCGATCATCGTGCTGTTCGTCATGACGACGCGGCAGCAAAAGCGCATCAAGCGTATCGAAAGCGATCTCGTCGCGATGAGGCAGGCGTTGGCCGGCCACGCGCCTGTGACCGCTGCGGCGGAACCGGTGGACGTGGCGAAAGAACTTCCGAAGGAGGCCGACCTGCCTGAAGGCGCGGTTGCGCAGGCTGCGGCAACCGACGTTGCACCCGTGAGCGACAAGGCTTCCGGACCGCCACCCCTTGAAGAGGACAAGGCGGAGCCGGCCGTTGGGCCGTGGAGCAAGGCCGCGCGAACGAGCGAAGGCGAAACTGAAAATGAACCTGTCACGGCCGCATCGGTGCCGGAAGGTCGGCGCGACATCGAGACCGCGCTCGGTACGCGCTGGGCGGTCTGGGTCGGCGGCATTGCGCTGGCGCTCGGCGGTCTGTTTCTGGTGAAGTACACGATCGAGGCGGGTGTATTCGGCCCCGGCGTGCGGCTGACCATGGCTTCGATCCTCGGCATTGTCATGGCTGCAGGCGGCGAATTCATCCGCCGAACCGGTTTCAAGGTGCCGGTGCAGGGCGTTGCCGGGGCATATATCCCTGCGATCCTGACCGCTGCCGGTGCCTTCACGCTGTTCGGCGCGATCTATGCCGCGCACGGTGTCTATGGCTTCATCGGCCCCGGCCTTGCCTTCACCTTGCTGGGCATCATCGGCATCGCGACGATTGCGGCAGCACTTGTCCATGGGCAGGCGCTGGCCGGCATCGGCCTACTTGGCGCGCTGGCGACACCGATTTTGGCATCCTCGCAGTCGCCCAACGCCTGGGCCTTGTTCGGCTATCTGGCGATCGTGCTGGCAGCGACCGGCGCTATTGCGCGCATCCGCCACTGGACGCTCTTGATGACGGCCGCCTTCGTCGGCACCGGCCTTTGGACCCTGCTCTTTATGGCCGAGACGCTGCAACTCGAGTTTGCTGTGCTCCTGTTCATCAGCGCGGTCACGCTGTTGGTTCTCGTCTTCCTGTGGCTGACAGGCGATGAAAATGAAGAGGGTACTCCTGTCGCGCCGGCTTTCTTCCTTGGCCTTTCCGCGCTCGTCATGTTCAGCGCCACCAAATCTGTTGCCGAAGGCGGGCCTGCATGGGCAGCGATCATCCTTATCGCCATGGTTGCAGCGGCGCTTTACAGATCGCGCGCTGTGGCGCTGCTGTACGGCGCTGGCATCGCTACCGTTCTGGCCTACGTATTCCTGATGCCGCTCCAGTCGCTCTGGCTCGACCTGTCGAACGGCTACCTCTCGGTTGATGGCATGACGGCCGTGGCCGCCAGCGGGCTCATGCCGCGCCTTGGCATTCCTCTTGGCCTGATCTTCATCGGCACTGGCTTCTGGTCGGCGCACCGGCTGGCTGCGACGAACCCGAACCGCGCCGCATCATGGGCGTTCTGGGGCGTCACCGTACCGCTCGTGATCCTGCTTTCGCTGTGGATCGCCTTCGGCGACATCGACCGCGATTTGCTCCGTGCGCTCATCGTGTTGGCCTTGCTGATCGGCTTCATTGCCGGTGCGGAGTGGATTGCGCGCAACGAACAACCGCCTCTGACGGGAGGCCTTGCGGCGTCTTTCGCGCTGATTGGCGCAGGCGTTGCCGCGCTGTTGATGATCCATATGGCTTTCGGTTCGGGCATGACCACGGTGCTGCTGGGCGCCGCGGCAATCGTTCCGGCGCTCGCCACCCGTTGGCGAAGCTATCCGGTGCTGGGCTGGTTGTCGGCTGGCGCTGCGGTTGCCGTTCTGGCACGCGTCGCCTTCGATCCTACGATTGTCGGTGCCGAGTTCCTGTCACGCACGCCGGTGTTCAACTGGCTGCTGCCCGGCTACGGCGTGCCGGCACTGGCCTTCGGCTTCGCAGCCTGGCAATTGGCGCGCACGACGAACGGGCGGCCAAGGCTCATCATGGAGGCGATGGCGGCGCTGTTCGGGCTGTTGACGCTGGCAATGCTGGTGCGCCACGCGATGCATGGCGGCGTTATCGATGCGGGCGTGCCGACGCTGGCCGAGCAGGCGATCTACACGCTGATTGCTCTCGGTGCCGGCGCGATATTGGTGGCGCTCGACATGCGTTCGCCAAGCTCGGTGCTGCGTTACGGCTCGCTTGCCGCAGGCGTGGTGTCCGTGCTGTTCATTCTTGGCCAGCACTTCGCCGTGCTGAACCCACTGTTCACCGATGAATCGACCGGGCGCATTCCGGTGTTCAACCTGTTGTTCCTCGCATACCTGCTGCCCGCAATAGCGGCTGGCGCGCTGGCGCTCTATGCGCTCGACAAGCGGCCCTACTGGTATTCGGCCATGCTGGCGGCGGTGGCTGCCTTGCTTCTGTTCGCCTATGCGACGCTTTCGGTTCGGCGGCTGTTCAAGGGCGAGTTCATCGCGCTGTGGAGCGGCATGGAGCAGATCGAAACCTACAGCTATTCCGCATTGTGGCTGGTCATGGGCGTGGCCTTGCTGGCGGCCGGGGTGCGGTTGCGCTCGCAGGTGTTGCGCATTGCTTCCGCTGCCCTGATCGCCATAGCGGTGCTGAAAGTATTCCTGTTCGATATGTCGGAACTGGAAGGCGTGCTGCGGGCGCTGTCGTTCATCGGCCTGGGTGCGGTGCTGATCGGCATCGGCCTGTTCTACCAGCGGCTTTTGACGCGTGCCGCAAAGGCCGGTTGAGGCACTCCGGTAGTGCAAAACCTTGCATTTCGGGGTAGTTGGAATAAATCAGGCCCCTTGCACGTTTCCGTAGTGCTTGGGTGATCGAGGCGCTGGCACGCGCTGCAGACCGCTTGCATTGGAAGCGGTGCCGCAATTGGGCGGCTGGCGGAGAGGAGCACGTTTCGGCAAGCGGCTATGGATGGCAAGAAGGCAGCGATTCTTGGCGAAATCCCGCGTTTGCGTCGCTACGCGCGTGCCTTGCTGCGTGATCGCGATGCCGCCGAAGATCTGGTGCAGGACTGCCTGGAACGCGCGCTGACCCGTCTCGACAACTGGCAGACCGGAGAAAGCCCCCGGAGGTGGCTGTTTACGATCATGCATCATCTCTTCATCGACCAGATGCGCAAGGTTGATAGGCGCGGCGAGGCGGCAATGCTGTCGCTCGACACCGACGAGGCGCTGGCAGCGCCCGCCGAGCAACTGGAGACGGTTGCCTCGCGCGAGATCGTCAACGCGCTCCATGCCATCAGCCCGGAGCGGCGCGCGGCGCTGGTGATGGTGGCCATCGAGGGCTTTTCCTATGCCGAGGCCGCGAACATGCTGGGCGTTCCGGCAGGCACGCTGATGTCGCGCATTTCACGAGGCCGCGAGGAACTGAGGGGCCTGCTGGAAGACAGCGCGCGCCGCCGCACACTGAGGGTTGTCGAGAAATGACCCGGCGCGACTTTTCCGAACGTGACATCCATCTGGCGCTCGACAACGAGCTGCCGGGCGACGAGCGCGCCGGCTATGAGACATGGCTTGAAGCCAATCCGGAAATGAAGGCGAGAAGCGCCCGCTACGCCAGCGACAACGAAGCCTTGCGCGCGGCCTTTGCGGATGTACTCGACGAGCCGGTTCCGGCGCGCCTGCAAAACATCGTCATCGGCGAAGCGGCCGCGAACCCGCCGGTGTTCCGTTCGAAATGGTGGTTTGCCGCCGCTGCCGTGCTGCTGCTCAGCCTTGGCGGGGCAGGCGGCTATTTTGCCGGCGCAATCGGGCTTGACGACGGAGGCGGCCCGGCTGACCGCCTGGCGGAGGAAGCGATCGCCGCGCATGTGATCTATGCCGCCGAAAAGCGCCACGCCGTCGAAGTGCCGGCGAGCGACAAGGATCATATGCAGACCTGGCTTTCCAACCGGGTTGGGCTGAAGCTGGTGGCGCCGGACCTGACCGAGGACGGTTTCGAGCTGGTGGGCGGGCGTTTGCTGCCCGCGTCGGACTCCAGCAAGGCGGCGATGCTGCTTTACGAAGACGCAAGCGGCAACCGCATTTCGCTGTTCGTCACTTCGGAATCCGCTGCCAAGACGGCGGGCGTCTACAACGAAGAAAAGGATGGCCCGACGGCAGTTTATTGGCTGGACAGGGGCTATGGTTGCGCCGTTGTCGGCACGCTGCCCAACGACCGGTTGAACGAGGTTGCCAAGCGCGCCTACAAGCAGTTGGTTTCCTCCATCTGGTCGTGACCTGACGGTGTTTCCCGAGTCACAATTCGGCCCAATTCGAGGAGCGCTTAAATGCTCCGTTGCGGGCCGGAAAACGAGTCCGTTTCGACAAGGATGTTCCCACCGCCGATCGAGGTTTCCCAACCCGCATGCCTGCCGAAATCCGCACGGCCCGCGCGTCTGACGTCGATGCTCTCGCCGCTATCGAGAACGCCGTCTTTGAAGGCGACCGCATCTCGCGCCGCTCGTTTCGCAAGCTGATCGAGCGCGAGACAGCGGAAACCCTGATTGCGGAACGCGATGGCCGTGTGGCCGGCTACGCGGTGGTGCTGTTTCGCAAGGGGAGCGGCGTGGCGCGGCTTTATTCGCTGGCGGCAGGTCCTGATTTTTCCGGCATGGGCATTGGCCGCGCGCTGTTGGAAGCGGCCGAAAAAATCGCCTTCGAACATGGCCGCATGCTGTTGCGGCTGGAAGTGCGCGAGGACAACCAGCGCGCCATCGGCATTTACGACAAGGCCGGTTTTCGCCGCATCGGCCGCGAGACAAACTATTACGAGGACGGCGGCCCGGCGCTGCGTTTTGAAAAGACTTTGCGTGGCGACACGCCACTGGCAACAGCCGTGCCGTTCTACGAACAGACCTGTGATTTCACCTGTGGGCCATGTTGCCTGATGATGGCGATGGCGCATTTCGACAAAGGCTTCGTGCCTGATCCGGTCATGGAAATCCGGCTGTGGCGCGAGTCGACGACCGTATTCATGATGTCCGGACCGGGCGGCTGCGAACCGTTCGGCCTCGCGGTTTCGGCGCATGAAGGTGGGCTGGCGACCGAAATCCTGGTGTCGTTTCATGGCGCGTTGTTCCTGCAATCGGTGCGCAGCGAGGAAAAGCGCCGCGTTATGGAATTGGCGCAGGTCGATTTTCGCCGCCGCGCCGACGGCTACGGCATTCCGGCCAGCTATCGCGCCTTCACCATCGAAGATATCCGCGCGGCGATTGCCGACGGCAAGCTGGTGCTGGTTCTGGTGAGCGGCTTCCTGATGTTCGGCAAGAAGGTGCCGCATTGGGTGCTGGCGATCGGCGATGACGGCGACCACATCCTGATCCACGATCCGTGGGTAGAGGACGAGAAGGAGGAGACGCAGTCGGACGCGGCCAACATTCCCGTGCCCTATGCGATCTTCATGACCATGGCGCAATTCGGCCGCGACGGACTGCGCGCGGCGATCATGCTTGGAAAGCGCGGCTGACGATGAGCTGGGTCATCCTGACTGGACGGCAATCTGACCTCACCCAGGCGGCGACCCCGCACAAGATCATCACCAACCGCGAATACCTGGCGCATCCGTCGCTGTTTCGCGGCCAGCGGCCCAAGGTCATCAACCTTTCCAACAATTACGGCTACCAGAGCAGGGGCTACTATGCCTCGCTGCTGGCGAGTTCGCGCGGCCACCGGGTCATCCCGACCGTGGAGACGATGATCGACCTGTCCGAGCACAAGCTCTACGAGCACGCGCTGCCGGAGCTGGAACTGGCGCTGAACAAGTCTCGCAAGGATCTCGGCACCTACCCGGCCAAGGTTTGCATCTTTTTCGGTATCGGTCCTTCGAAAGCGTGGGACCGCTTTGCAAGGCTCTTGTTCGACTGGTTCAGGGCGCCCGCGCTGGAGGTTTCGATCAAGGATGCTTCCGGGTGGGCGTCGATCCGCAAGATCGGCTTCCATCCGCTTGGCCGTATGACGCCTGAGGAGCTGAAGCGGTTCACCAATTGCCTCGATGTCTATACCGGGCGCGAGTGGCGCGAGACCAAGACGCGCACGCCGGCGCGCTACACGTTCGCCACGCTGGTCGATCCGAACGAGGAACTGCCGCCCTCGGAGATTTCCTCGCTGCGCCATTGGGCGAGGATCGCCGAGAAGATGGGCGTCGAAGTCGAGCCGATCACCCGCAAGGACCTTGCCAAGCTCGCCAATTACGACGCGCTGTTCATCCGCGAAACCACGTCGATCTCCAACCATACCTACCGCTTCGCCCGCAGGGCACAGCAGGAAGGCATGCCGGTGATCGACGACCCGCTGTCGATGATCCGCTGCACCAACAAGGTCTACCTGAACGAGCTGATGACGGCCAACAAGGTGCCGGTGCCGCCGACGGTGATGATCGCCGGCATCTCCGACCTGCAGCTTGCGGCAGATACGCTAGGCTTTCCGCTGGTGCTGAAGATCCCGGATTCGTCATTCTCGCGCGGCGTCAAGAAGTGTTCGGACGTGGAGGAATTGAAGGCGCTGGCGACCGAATGGCTGGAAGATTCCGATCTCTTGATCGCCCAGAAATTCATTCCGACAAAGTTCGACTGGCGCGTCGGCGTGCTTGGCGGACAGCCGCTGTTTGCCGTGCACTATCTGATGGCGAGGAAGCACTGGCAGATCGTCAACCACAAGGCGAACGGCAAGCCGGATCAGGGCGGCATCAAGACCTTCACCTTGAAGAACGCGCCGGCGCAAGTGGTCGAGACGGCGGTAAAGGCCGCAAGCTGCATCGGTGACGGCCTTTATGGCGTCGACCTCAAGGAGACGAACGACGGCATCTTTGTCATCGAGGTCAACGACAATCCGAACCTCGACCACAATTGCGAGGATACCGGCGAAAAGGACGAGGTATGGGTGCGACTGACCCAGTGGTTCCTCGACCGGCTGGAGAAGCAGCGGCGCTAGGCTGGCAACCGGCAGTATGGCTGCAAGGGAGGACACAGTGGCGAAGGTCGTGCTTTCCATGTTCATGACGCTCGACGGCTATTTTGCCGGGCTGGGCGGTGAGTTCATGCCGCCTGCTTGGTCCGACGGCATGGAGGCCTGGGCACTTGAGGCGATGCGGCAGTCTGGCCATTTCCTTTATGGCCGCGTCAATTTCCAGTTCAACAAGGGCTTTTGGGAAGCGGCCAAGACCGACCCGGACAGCCCGGCCGCGGGCATTGCCTATGCGGGCGAGATGAACGCCAAGCCGAAGACGGTGTTTTCGCGCACGCTGAAGGGCGATCCGGGCTGGAATGCGACGCTGGTGAGCGACGATATTCCGGCCAGGATCGCTGAACTCAAGGCGACGAACGAAAAGGACCTTTTCCTGTTCGGCGGCGCCAGGCTTGCCCGCAGCTTCATCGATCTCGATCTGGTCGATGAATACCGCCTGCTGGTCACGCCAACGATACAGGGATCGGGCGAGCGTCTGTTCGGAACGGGCACCAGGCCCATCGATCTGGCGTTTGTGGAGTCACGCCCAATCGACACCGGTGCGGTACTTTTGCGCTACCGACGCAGCCGGGAGACTTGAAGCGTGGCTCTTGAACTTTATGCGCATCCGTTCTCGTCTTACTGCCAGAAGGCGCTAACCGCGCTCTACGAGAATGAGGTTCCTTTCACCTACGTCATGCTCTCGCCGGAGAATCCGGACGCACTTGAGGAACTCGAAACGCGCTGGCCGATGAAGCGCTTTCCCATGTTGATCGACAGTGGCCGCTCGATCCATGAAGCGACGATCATCATCGAATACCTGCATGCATTTCATCCGGGGTCGGTGCGTCTTATTCCAGACGACGCAAAGCGGGCCGTCGAGGTGCGCTTCATGGATCGTTTTTTCGACAACTACATTTCGACGCCGCAGCAGAAGGTGGTGTTCGACGCTTTGCGCAAGCCGGAAGAGCGCGACCCAAAGGGCGTGAGCGACGCACGCGACATGCTGGAAAAGGCCTATGGCTGGCTGGACAAGCATATGGCGGGCCGTGAATGGGCGGCAGGCGAGAGCTTCAGCATGGCGGACTGCGCGGCTGCACCGTTCCTGTTCTACGCCGACTGGACGCACGAGATCGCCGAGCGGTTCGAGAATGTTCGCGCCTATCGCACGCGGCTCAACCAGCGCCCGTCCTTTGCACGCGCCGTCGATGAAGCGCGTCCATACCGCCCGTATTTTCCGCTCGGCGCACCGGATCGCGATTAAGTTTCAGGCGGTTTTAGCGCGCGCTTTTTCCAGCGCGGCAAAGCGCTTGACGAAGGCATTCTGCGCCCATGTCACCGAGCGCGGCGATAGGTCGAAACTGTCGGCGCTCATGCCGCGCGGCCGGCCGAAGAACTCGGTCGCCTCGGCGGCCGAAAACCCGGCGAGAAGCGTTGCCTCGAAATAGGCGGCGACCTGATCGGCGCGCTTGATGTCCTTGCGCAGGCCGGCACCGAGTTCCGCCGGAAGGGAGAAACGCAGGTGGATGGCGCGCTGCAGGCGATGTTCGCAATCCTTGTAGCCACCGCCGACCACCGACTTGAACGGCGAGATCATGTCGCCGATGACATATTCGGGTGCGTCGTGGAGCAGGGCGGCGAGCTGCGCCTCCGGCGAAGCAGACGCTACCAGCTTCGAAAATATCGCCTCGACGAGCAGCGAGTGCTGCGCGACCGAGAAGGCGTGCTCGCCGCTGGTCTGGCCGTTCCAGCGGGCGACGCGGGCGAGCCCGTGCGCAATGTCGGAAATCTCGACATCGAGCGGCGAAGGATCGAGCAGGTCGAGCCGCCGCCCCGACAACATGCGCTGCCAGGCGCGCGGCGGTGCGCCGGCGCGGTCTGCCATCAGGCATCCTCCGTGCCGGTGGCATCCTGCGGGAAGGTGAAGCCGGCCCATTCGGGAATTGCGAGTTGGACAGGCACCTCGCCGGCCAGAATCGCCGCTCCTTGGTCGAGGGCCGTCTTGACCCGGTCGATGCGGGCAATGGCCAGTCCGGTCGTGCCGAAGGTGGAACCGAGCGTTCCGACGGAACGCCCGTTGACGGTGAGATCTGTGCCTGCGGCAGGCAGCGGCTGGTCTGCTGAGGCGATCAGCACGCGCCGCCGTGCGGTGCCACGGTGCTGCATGCGCGAGACCACTTCCTGACCGACATAGCATCCCTTCCTGAAGCCGACGCCGCCGGTCTGGTCGAGCAACACATCATGCGGAAAGGCATCGCCAAGTTGGTAGTCGAGGCCACTTTCGGCAATGCCGCTGGCGACGCGGAAGGCGTGCCACGCGGCAGGGTCGCCTTGCGCGGAAGCCGGCTCGTAATCGCGCCTGACGGAGCCGGACGGAAAGCGCGTGTCGATGACGCTGGTTGAATCAGTTCCTGAAGGGGTTGAATCACCTTGCCACCTGACCGTGACAACGGATTGATCCTGCTTGATGATTTCTGCCTTGGCCCGCAGCTTGTAGAGCATCAGCCGGCGTTGGAAGTCGCTGGATATGTCGGCGCGGCACTCGATACGGAAAGTATCGGCGCCGGCGCGAGATATGAGGAAATCGAACAGGATCTTGCCTTGCGGCGTCAAAAGCGCACCGGGCTTTGCCTCGCCCGGTTTGAGGGCTTCGAGATCGACGGTCAGGATGTTTTGCAGGAAGTGCTCGGCCTCGGGGCCGGACACAAGGATGAGCGCGCGATCTTCAAGCAGGGCGAAGGGCATGGATGAAAAGGGGCCTGATATTGCAAACTACCAGCCTTACGTAGTCCGCCGAGGGTGCCCCCGCAAGCATCCATGCGACAGGAGCAATGCTCCTGCACAAGCCTCCTGACAGCGATGGCAAAGCGTGTCAGTCGCCGGCAACGAAGAACGCCCACTTGCCTTCCGGCGTTATGCCGACGCGGTAGAAGATGTAGGTGCCGAACTGCTTCATGTCCTCGTAGTCGCCCGCCGTGACGATCTTGAACAGTTCGACCCGCTGGCGCGCGTCCAGCTTGTCCAGCGGCAGGGCGAAGAAGTAAGGCCAGACATAAAGTTCCTGCGGCGTGCCGGCGTCGAGATGGACATAGCCGGCATTGAGCACTTCTTCCATGATGGCGAGGATTTCCTGGCCTTCGGTGTCGCCCGAGAGGCTTTTCAGGAACTCGATCGGCTCGCCTTCGACATCGGTCAGCGACAGTTGCGTGGCGTCGTCGCCCATGCCGATCAGCGGCTTCAGCTTCTGGATATCGCCGCTCTTGCAGGCTTCGACGATCAGGTCGCGCATGCGGCGCACCGGTTCCGGCAGCCGGGTAAGGTCATAGACCACTTCGGGCAACGGCTCGTCCGGGTTGATATGCGGCCGGGCGATGCTGCCGTCTTCCGCCGGCGATTCGGGGTCGACCTGTGCCGGCGACTCGTTGTCTTCCGGTGAAGCGGGCTGTTCCGTCGAAGGCTTCGGCGTCTCGATCGGGTCCGGCATCGGCACGGCATTGGGCGATCCGTCATCGTCGGCGGGCGGCGAAACGGTGGAGGGCAGTTCCTCGCGCTTGATTTCGCTGAGTGCCGACGCAGGGAGAACCGCCGCCAGCAAGGCAGGCGTCGTCGTGGCGCAAACCGCCAGCATGATGAGGCTGAGCCGCACAATGCCCAGCCTGCCTGAACGAGGAAAATTCAATGCCCGCATCTCCTTCACGCCGGCATGATGCCCGAAGGCCAAAGATGCGTCAAAAGCTGTTTGATGGCAGGCGTTAGTGACGCAGGCGTTCCGGCTCGAACGCGCCGGCGATGACCTTTTCACGCATGCGGTCGAGAAGGGCCAGTGCGGCGGTTTCGCCGTTGGTGCGCAGCATTTCGCCAAAAGCTGTCTCAAGGGCGGCTTCGGCGATGATTTCGGGCTCGATCCCGGCCGAAAGACCTTCGGCCCAAGCCTCATTGTGGCTTTCGACGGCAGTCAGGCGCTTTTCTTCCCTGACCATTGCGTCGATATCGCTTACGCCGTGTTCCATACGCAACTACAACCCTTTTCAAGCCCCGACCCTTCAAACGAGGATCAAACTTGAGGCGTCCCTTTGTTGGCCGGAAGTCTGCGATTTCTGTAGGGCGTTGTAATCAAAACGAAATTTCGTTCGAATTTTACAATTCCCCGATGGTCCCGCAGACTCGGCCTGTATTCCAACACCATACAGCAACAGAATGCGGCACGATATCGATCTCTAAGGTTTAAGTTAATTTACCGCGGGGTAATTAACCCCGTCTTCATACATACATTGGGTGAGTTGCCGCAATGCCGAAATGTCCCGGCCCGATTCTACGCTGTAGCGGGCCGGGCGAGCAGGCATGCTGACCGGTGACTAGCACTTCAGTGATGTCAGCGCCAGCAGGCAACGGGCCTGATTCGGCGTATTCCCGGGCTCAAAGCGGCTGCGGGCTACGCTATCGCGGCACGCGCGCAAAGCTTGTTGCCGTCGGGATCGCGCAGATAGGCGAGGTAAAGCTTGCCGGCGGCGGATTCGCGAATGCCCGGAGGGTTCTCGATCGAGGTTCCGCCATTTTTCACGCCCGCATCGTGCCAGGCGTTCACGACGTCGGCATTGTCCATTTTCAGGCCGATGGTGCCGCCATTGGCGTGGGTAGCGCCTTTGCCGTCGATCGGCTTGGTGATGAGGAAGCGGCAACCGTCCTTGGAATAGACAAGCCGGCCTTTCGCATCGATCGTTCCGGGTTGGGAACCCGCGGCCGCGAAGATTGCATCATAGAACTTGCGTGATTTTTCGATGTCGTTCGTGCCGACGACAATGTGACTGAACATTTGGCAGTACGCCTCCCTTATTGCGCGGCTATTGAAATCCCATCCGGCAGCCGCAGGCAAGGTCCGCGTGATGTGCCAGACGGCTTGACCGCGCCTTGGCAGCTCTAATCAACAGAAAGCGTCTTATCGCAACCTTAGTTGCCGTAACGCGAGGCGATGTCGCGGGTCAAAGCCTCGCCTTCCTTCATGTAGCGGTTGATCGCTTCCGTGGCCGACGGCGTGCAGGCTTTGTAGGATTCGCTGAAGGAGCGGTAGCCGCGGTTGAAGGAGGCGATGAAGCGTGCGCGGCGCTCTGGATTTGGATTTTCCGATTCGAGCAGCTTTTCCATCTGTCCGCGCCAGTCGTTGCCGGCCTCGCCGCACAAATTGCGCAGAAAGTGCAGCGAGCCAAGCACTTCGGCAAGCCGCATCAGGCCGGCCTCGAACGGCGCTTCGACGGCAACGGCCTGCCGCACTGGCAGGGCGGAGGAAACGGCTAGGGCAACGGCGAGGAAAAGCGAAGCGCGGTTCATGCGCCTTTTTGGCCAAGCAATTTGTCGGCTGCAAGACCAATCTCCGGATCGCCAGGTTCTTCTGCTTCCGCAGACAACAAGCTTTCGGCAATGGTGAACACCGAATCCGCCAGCGGCAGGGCGGACATTTCGGCCAGGGTATAGAATGCAGCGGTCGCGGCGTCATCGCTGGCGACAGCTTCGCCGCCGGTATAGTCCGCACCGAACACGGTCAGACGGTAGTCGACAGGGTGGTTGTCGCGCGCGCCTTCGATGAAGATTGTTTCCAGTGGCTGGAAGGAGGCGCCACTGAGCGTGGTCTCTTCCATCAGTTCTCGCCGTGCTGCTTGTTCCAGCGTTTCGCCCGCTTCGACCTTGCCGCCGGGAAAGGCGTAGAGCCCTTGTGACGGCGGCAGGGCGCGCTTCACCAGGAGAACGCGATCACCACGCACGAGCGCAACTGAAACGGCGGGGATTTCAGGCAAGTTGTCATCCCTTTGGATTGCGAAGCCGGAGCCTTTTGTGGACGGTTCGTGTCAGGCAGCTTTAGCGGTTGCGCCGCGATAGTTCCATCGCCACCTTTAGTGGTGAACACGCAAATCGAAGGATTGAGCCATGTGTGGGCGCTTTGCCCTGGAGGCGACCGTGGAAGAGTTCATGGCCATGATGGCTGTGGCAAATGTCGCGTCATTTCCTCCTCGCTACAACATCGCGCCGACGCAGCCGATCATGATGGTTTTGGCTGGTCCGCCGCAGCCGCCGGGTTCGAACCTGCCCGACCGGCAGGCGATGCTGGTGCGTTGGGGGCTGATACCGTCATGGGTCAAGGACACGCGCGCCTTTCCGCTGTTGTTCAACGCGCGCTCGGAAGAGGCCGCGACCAAGGCTTCATTCCGCACGGCGATGCGCCACCGCCGCGCGCTGGTGCCGGCGTCAGGCTTTTATGAATGGCAGCAGGCTGGCGGCAAGAAAGGGCAGGCCTATTGGGTGCGGCCGAAGCGCGGCGGGCTGATCGCCTTTGCCGGCTTGCTGGAGCCTTATGCCGAGCCGGGCGGCTCGGAGATGGACACCGGCGCCATACTGACGACGAGCGCCAATGCCGACATCGCCCATATCCACCAGCGCATGCCGGTGGTGATCGAAGAACAGGACTTTGCCCGCTGGCTGGATTGCCGCAGCCAGGAACCGCGCGATGTCGCCGATCTTATGAAGCCGGCCCAGCCTGACTTCTTCGAGGCGATCCCGGTGTCCAGCCTCGTCAACAAGGTGGCCAACACCGGCCCCGAAATACAGGCGCGGGATACGGGCGAGGCATTGGCCCAGCCCGAGAAACCGAAGCGCCGGAAGCCCGGCGCCGATGACGATCAGATGACGCTGTTTTAAACAGGGTTGCCAGGACACGCGATCAAGCCGCCCGATTGGGCGCTGGACTGGCAATACGTCTGTTTGTGGTTCTTCAGCGGCAAATCATGCCGCCGCCCGGATCGTCACGCAACGCGCGGCGAGAGGAACTTCTGAACGGGCTTCTTCTTCTTGGTGCTGTGGAGCAGGGCTGCGACGATCGCTGCCGAACCGATGGCGCGGTATTGGCTGGCCAGTACTGGTTGCTTAGGTCGCTTTGCTTCCGGTTTTCGAGACATTGTTCTTTCCTTCGGGTTGGTTTCACTTGGAGCCGGGGGTCATGACGACCAAATCGGACCAAATCGTGACGCTTGACGCAATAGCCGCGCTTCTGAGGTCGAGGCTGTACTTACATGTTTAATAAAATCTTTCTCTTGCGCCGGTCTTGCGGCAAACCGGCATTTTCAGCCAATTTTGCGGCTTGACTGCAACAGGGGCGAAAGCGATAAAGCGCGCCATGGAAACGTCTTTTGCCATTTGTGGCATTTCGATTATCGGCTAGCTTCGCGCTGGCCCGGACGTTTTCGCCTCATCTTTCTTCCAGAGTGGACAAACGAACCGGCCAGCCAGGCTGATCTTTGTGCGCTTTGTTGAACCGGCCAAAGCCGGGAAGGGGATGAATGTCCAAGGCAGTTGCAGGAACGCCCGGTTTCAAGGGCTTGCGTCTCTACAACACCCTGACCCGGTCGAAGGAGGATTTCGCTCCGATCGATCCGGACAACGTGCGCATGTATGTCTGCGGACCGACGGTCTACGACTTCGCCCATATCGGCAATGCGCGCCCTGTCATCGTTTTCGATGTGCTCTACCGCCTGCTGCGCCATCTCTACGGCGAGGCGCATGTCACCTATGTGCGCAACATCACCGACGTGGACGACAAGATCAACGCGCGTGCCCTGCGCGATTTCGGCGCTGACATCGCCTCCGGCAAGCTTTCGCTCAACGAGGCGATCCGCCGCGTGACCGAAAAGACCGCCGACCAGTTCCACAAGGATGTCGCCACCCTCGGCTGCTTGCCGCCGACCTTCGAGCCGCGCGCAACCGAGTTCGTGCAGCCCAGGTCGGATGGCAAGACCGACATGATCGGCCTGATTCAATCTCTGATCGAGCGCGGCCATGCCTATGAAGCGGCAGGCGAAGTTCTGTTCGACACCGCATCGATGCCCGACTACGGCCAATTGTCGAAGCGTCCGCTCGACGAACAGCAGGCCGGCGCGCGCATAGCCGTCGATGCACACAAGAAAAGCCCCGGCGATTTCGTTTTGTGGAAGCTGTCGTCACCGGAAGAACCGGGCTGGGATTCGCCTTGGGGCAGAGGCCGGCCGGGCTGGCACATCGAGTGCTCGGCCATGTCGTCGGCCTATCTCGGCGAAGTGTTCGATATCCACGGCGGCGGGCTCGACCTGATTTTCCCGCACCACGAAAACGAGATAGCCCAGTCGCGCTGCGCCCACGGCACGCATGCGATGGCCAATGTGTGGATGCACAACGGCTTCCTGCAGGTCGAAGGCCAGAAGATGTCCAAGAGCCTAGGCAATTTCTATTCGATCAACGAGTTGCTGGAGACCGACACCTTCGGCGGCCGCAAGTGGCCGGGCGAGGTGCTGAGGCTCGCCATGCTGATGACGCACTATCGCGAGCCGATCGATTTTTCCGTGCGCAAGCTGGAGGAAGCGGAAAACACGCTGCGCAAGTGGAAACGGGCCGCTGATCTTGCCGAGGGTGATGCGGGCTTGCCGCAAAGCGTGATCGAGGTCCTGTCGGATGATCTGGCGACATATGGCGCGTTCCAGCATTTGACGCAGTTGGCGAGCGAGGCTGGCGACGGCGACGCGGCGGCTGCGTCTTCGCTCAAGACTGCGCTGGAGTTTTTCGGCTTTGATGTGAGTGCGGAAGTCGATCATGCTGTGGTGGATGCCGCAATCGCCCGCCGCCTGACAGTTATCGCCGAAAAGAACTGGGCCGAGGCCGACCGCATCCGCGATGAACTTCTGGCGCAAGGCGTGCAGTTGAAGGACGGCAAGGACCCTGCAACGGGTGAGCGCATCACGACATGGGAGGTGAAGCGATGATCGATCATACCGGAATTCCCGTTACCGATTTCGAGGCTTCGAAGACATTCTATGATGCGGCGCTGGCGCCGCTTGGCGCATCGCTGGTGATGATGGTGCCGGAAGAGTACACCGGCGGTGCCAAGGTTGGCGGATACGGCTACGACAGGCCGCAATTCTGGCTGCATGAGAGCAAGGAAAGCGGGCCGGGCCGGCACTATTCCTTTACCGCCGACAAGCGCTCGGAAGTCGATGAATTCTATGAAGCGGCGATGGATGCGGGCGGGCGCGACAACGGCAAGCCGGGCGTGCGTGCGCACTACCATCCCAACTACTACGGCGCATTCGTGCTCGACCCCGACGGCAACAACATCGAGGCCGTATGTCACTCACCGGAATGAGGGCCGCAATGAAGGAAATGACTCGGCGATCAGGCACTTGCCGGCTTTTGCTGAATCAGCCTGTCCGAAGCGCCTGTGAGGTTCTGCGATGAGCCTCGACAATCGCCCGATCTATACCGGCGGCTGCCAGTGCGGCGCGGTGCGCTTCCGCGTCGAAGGTGCGTTGGGCGATGCGTCGGTCTGCCATTGCCGCATGTGCCAAAAGGCGTTCGGTTCGTTCTATGCGCCGCTGGTCTCTGTGCGTGAGGCGAAGCTTACGTGGACGCGCGGCGCGCCGAAATATTTCCAGTCTTCCAATCACGCCAGCCGCGGCTTTTGCGAAAATTGCGGCACGCCGCTGACCTATACGGCACCTGACGGCGTGGGTCTCGCCATCGGCGCATTCGATGAACCAGAAGGCATCGTGCCTCAAATCCAATGGGGAACCGAAGCAAAGCTGCCCTATGTCGATGGCATCGCGGCGCTGCCCGGCATGGACACGATGGCGGACCAGGAAGCGGCGGATTTTCTCGCCAGTCTCGTTTCCTACCAGCATCCCGATCACGATACCGAAACATGGCCGCCCGAGGACGACAAGGAATGAGCAGCGAATTGCGGACCCTTTATCCCGAAATCGAGCCGTTCGAGAGCGGCACGCTGGATGTCGGCGACGGCCACACGATCTATTGGGAGCGGGTGGGAACGAAGGGCGCCAAGCCGGCAGTGTTCCTGCATGGCGGGCCGGGCGGCACCATTTCGCCAAGGCATCGCCGCCTGTTCGATCCCAAGCTTTACGATGTGATCCTGTTCGACCAGCGCGGCTGCGGGAAATCGACGCCCAATGCCTCCATCGACGCCAACACGACGTGGCATCTGGTGGCCGACATCGAGCGGCTGCGCGAAATGGCCGGCTTCGACAAATGGCTGGTGTTCGGCGGCTCGTGGGGCTCGACGCTGGCGCTCGCCTATGCCGAGACGCATCCAGAGCGCGTCAGCGAACTGGTGGTGCGCGGCATCTACACGCTGACCCGTGCAGAACTCGACTGGTACTATCAGTTTGGCGTGTCGCAGATGTTCCCGGATAAATGGGAGCGCTTCCTCGCTCCGATTCCCGAAGCGGAGCGCGGCGACATGATGGCGGCTTACCGCAAGCGGCTCGTCGGCCAGGATCGCAAGGCGCAGGTGGAGGCGGCCATCGCCTGGAGCGAATGGGAAGGCCAGACCATCACGCTGTTGCCGGAGCCCGAAACCAGCGACGTGTTCGGTGAGGCCGACTATGCAATCGCCTTTGCCCGCATCGAGAACCATTATTTCGTCCATGCCGGCTGGCTGGAGGAGGGGCAGCTTTTGCGCGATGCCGGCAAGCTCAAGGACATTCCGGGCGTCATCATACATGGCCGCTACGACATGCCTTGCCCGGCGCACTATGCCTGGCAGTTGCACAAGGCGTGGCCGAGGGCCGAGTTCTTCCTGATCGAAGGCGCGGGCCACGCCTATTCGGAACCTGGCATCCTTGACCGGCTGATCTACGCGACCGACAAGTTCGCGGGGAAGGCGTGACTATGAGGTTGCATACCCCCCTCTGGCCTGCCGGCCATCTCCCCCTCAAGGGGGGAGATCAGCTTTCATGTGAGATCTCACCTAACGTCGGCATCGCAGAACCAGTAGTGAAGCCAAAACTGCCAATCTCCCCCCTTGAGGGGGAGATGGCCGGTAGGCCAGAGGGGGGTGCCTCGGCACGCCGATCATGAAATCACGCCTTTATCTGTTCGACACGACGCTGCGCGACGGCCAGCAAACGCCGGGCATCGACTTCTCGGTCGAGGACAAGACGGCGATCGCCAAGCTGCTGGACGAGTTCGGCATGGACTACGTTGAAGGCGGCTATCCCGGCGCTAACCCCACCGATACGGCCTTCTTTCAGCAGAAGCGCACCGTTCGCTCCCGCTTCGTCGCCTTCGGCATGACCAAGCGCGTCGGGGTTTCGACCTCGAACGATCCCGGCCTTGCGGCGCTGGTTCAGTCGAAGTCGGACGCCATCTGCTATGTTGCGAAGAGTTCGGAATACCATGTGCGCGTGGCACTTGGCTGCACGCAGGAAGAGAACCTTGAGGCCATCCGCGCTTCGGTTGAGGCAGCCGTTGCGGCCGGCAAGGAGGCGATGGTCGATTGCGAGCATTTCTTTGACGGGTTCAAGACCAATGCCGCCTATACGCTGGCCTGCGCCAAGGCGGCTTATGACGCTGGTGCACGCTGGATCGTGCTATGCGACACCAATGGCGGCACCCAGCCTTCGGAAGTGCGCGAGATCGTCGCCAAGGTGATCGCAGCCGGCATTCCGGGCGACAATCTGGGTATCCACGCCCACAACGATACGGGCCAGGCGGTGGCCAATTCGCTGGCCGCGGTGGAGGCTGGTGTTCGCCAGATCCAGGGCACGCTGAACGGCATCGGCGAGCGCTGCGGCAATGCCAATCTTGTCACCATGATTCCGACTCTGGTGCTGAAGCCTGCATATGCCGAGCGTTTCGAGACCGGGATCACGGCGGAACGGCTGACCGGCTTGTCGCGCCTGTCGCGTGCGTTCGACGAATTGCTGAACCGCGCGCCGGAAGCACAGGCGCCCTATGTCGGCGCTTCCGCCTTTGCCACCAAGGCAGGCATCCACGCCTCGGCGCTCGCCAAGGAACCGAAGACGTACGAGCATGTCGAGCCGGAAAGCGTCGGCAACCGCCGTCGCGTCATGGTCTCGGACCAGGGCGGCAAGGCCAATTTCCTTGCCGAGCTGAAACGGCGCGGCATCGAGGTGGCGCGCGACGACCACCGCCTCGATACGCTGATTGCGCTGGTGAAGGAGCGCGAGGCGGAAGGCTATGCCTATGAAGGGGCCGACGCGAGCTTTGAGCTTTTGGCCCGCCGCACGCTCGGCGCGGTGCCGGAATTCTTCAAGGTGGAAAGCTTTCGCTGCATGGTCGAGCGTCGCTTCGATGCCAACGGCAACATAAAGACGGTGTCGGAAGCCATTGTGAAGATCGAGGTGGAGGGCGAGCCGCGTATGTCGGTGGCCGAGGGGCATGGTCCGGTCAATGCGCTCGATATCGCGCTGCGCAAGGATCTCGGCCGTTATCAGGACGAGATCGCCGATCTTGAACTGGTCGACTACAAAGTGCGTATCCTGAACGGCGGCACCGAGGCGATAACCCGCGTGCTGATAGAATCGCAGGATGGCAGCGGCGGCCGCTGGTGGACGGTCGGCGTTTCCGACAACGTCATAGACGCTTCATTCCAGGCTCTGATGGACTCCATCGTCTTCAAGCTGATGAAGAATCGCGAGCTTGCCGGGCTGGTGGCTGCCGAGTAAAGCGCCGCCAACCGGGTTGAGCCATCGGCGAAAGACCATTGACCCATCAGAACTTTGCGATGGTGCGCGGCCTTCGATAGCTCCATATGGGCTGAATGAATGACGAACCGACGACCCCAGATGACAAGGCCGCGCGACGGGGCTTTCTCTTTGCCCTAAGCGCCTACCTGATGTGGGGCTTTCTGCCCTTCTACATGAAGGCGGTCGCGCACATTCCGGCCATCGAGGTCGTGGCGCACCGGGTCATCTGGTCGTTGCCGATCGCCGGTGCGCTGCTGATCTGGCTTGGCCGCACGGACGACATCAAGCGCGCGGTGCGCACCCCTCGAACGCTGATGATGGGCGGGCTGACGGCTGCACTGATTACCGTGAACTGGTGCGTCTACGTCTGGGCGATCTCTGTCGAGAGGACTCTTGAGACGGCCTTGGGCTACTACATCAATCCGTTGTTCAGCGTGTTCCTGGGCGCGGTGGTACTTGGAGAAAAGCTAAGCCGCATCCAGATTGTCGCCATCGCGCTGGCGGTGGTGGCCGTTCTCGTCCTGACGTGGGAGAACGGCGGCTTGCCGTGGGTATCGATAGTGCTGGCGATGTCATGGGCCTTCTACGCCTTGTTCAAGAAGACGTTGCCCATCGGTCCTGCGCAGGGTTTCTTCCTCGAAGTGCTGATTCTCTCGGTTCCAGCACTGGGCTATGTCGGCTGGCTGCAGGCGACAGGCCAAGGTCACTTCGGCGACCAGAGCGCAACCGACTTGTGGCTGCTTGTCGCCGGCGGTCTCGTCACCGCGATACCGTTGATCCTCTATGCGAATGGCGCAAAGCTGCTCAGACTGTCGACCATCGGCATAATGCAGTACATTGCGCCGACAATCATCTTCATCGTCGCGATATTCGTGTTTCGCGAGCCATTTTCCTTCGAGCGGGCAATAGCCTTCGGGCTGATCTGGATCGCCCTAATCATCTACTCGTGGTCGATGCTCTTTCGTAAGGGAGCCTCTGACCCGATCACATCTTCTCAATAAGCGAGGGGACGCCCTCGGCAGGGCCGTCAGCGACAGAGGCGGCGGCCAGGATCGCGGCAACGATTGCTCCTGCCTCGTTGACCACGACGGGCCGGACCTGATGCGCGGTATGGATAAAGCCTTCGCTTGCCATATGCGCGATCAGCGACAGCATCGGATCCCAGAAGCCCTTGATGTTGCCGAACACCATCGGCTTGCGGTGATGGCCGAGCTGGGCCCAGGTCATGACCTCGACGATTTCCTCAACCGTGCCGATGCCGCCGGGCAACGCCACAAAGGCGTCCGATTCCTCGAACATCTTCTGCTTGCGCTGATGCATGTTGTCGGTGATGACGACCTCGTCCAGCCGGTCGAGCGCCGTCTCGGTCGCTTCCCTGTTCATCAGGAAGCGTGGAATGATGCCGGTGACCTTGCCGCCCGCGCGGATTGCGCCGTCGGCGACCGCTCCCATGATGCCCTTGGTGCCGCCGCCATAGATGAGCCGCAGGCCGGACAGGGCGATCGAACGGCCGAGCACATGGCCCGCTTCGAGATAGGCAGGATCGCGGCCCGGAGATGAGCCGCAATAGACACAAACGGATCGAATCGTGTTCATGAAATGATTGGTGCTAGGGGCGGCGGCGGCGGTCAAGTCCAATGCGGTCTTTTCTTGTCGGTTTCCGCAAAACAGGATAGACCGCGTTAGGTGGCTAAGGGGCAAGAACAATATGGCAATTACACCTTTGAAGGCTTTTCTGTTTGCAGTTGGCGGCTCCGTCGCCGCAGCAGGCGTGGCCTATGTTTCCGGTGCCTTTGACCCCTACCTCAATCCGCCGCCAGCAGACGTTGCATCGCTCTCCCAGCCTGCAACCGACGGGCAAGCGCCGGCTACGACGACTGAAACGCAGCCGCGGCTTCCCGCGGCTGATTCCAACGCCATGGCACCCGCAGCGGACGCCATGAAGCCGGCAGCCCCTGCGGGCGAAGCCGCAACCACGACGCAGCCCGCCCCCGCCGGCGTGGTGGCCCCGACCTTCGATGTCGTGCGCGTCGAGGGCAATGGCTCGGTTGTGATCGCGGGCAATGCGGCCCCGAATGCCAAGGTCGAGATCGTTCATGGTTCCACCGTGCTCGGCGAAACGACTGCGGGCGCGGATGGCGCTTTCGCCATCGTGCTCGACGATCCGCTGAAGCCGGGCGACTACCAGATCGTGTTGCGCTCGACAGCGCCGGACAGCGTGGTTGCAACATCGACGCAGACCGCCGTGGTTTCCGTGCCGGAGCAGGCCGGTGGGCAGGTGCTTGCCATGGTCGAGGAGCCCGGCAAGCCGGCTGAACTCCTGACCGTTCCAAAGCCTGCCGATCAAGCGCAGGCCGAGACCCCGAAGGCCGAGACGCCGCAGGCGCAGCCGGGCGCCACCGAAGCGCCGATCAGCACCGCGCCCGCAACGCCTGACGCAGCCGGCAATGCCGCAGCGACTGAGACCCAGGTGACGCCTGTTCCGGGAGCAAAAATTGTCGTCGAAGCGGTTGAGATCGACGGCAGCAAGGTCTTCGTCGCCGGTCTCGCCGATCCCGGCCGCAAGGTGCGCGCCTATGCCAACGAAATCCTGCTGGGCGATGCGCTGACATCTCCCGATGGCCACTTCCTGATCGAAGCAGCGCGCGACCTGCCGGTTGGCGAATACACGATCCGGGTCGATGGGCTCGACGCCGACGGCACCAAGGTCGTCGTTCGCGCCACCGTGCCGTTCCAGAGGGAGCCGGGTGAATCGATCGCAGCCGTTGCGCCGACCGCACCGGCTACGGCCGAAGCCAAGCCGGCCGAGACTGCTGCCGCAGCACCGGCGACCGCGCCTGCCGCAACCGGCGAGCAGAAGCCGGCAGAAACGGCAGCGGCCGCGACTACTGAAGCGCCGGCAACCACCGTTGCACCGAAGCTCGAGCACGTGAACAGCGCCGTCATCATCCGTCGCGGCGATACGTTGTGGCGCATCTCGCGCCGTGTCTACGGCCATGGCGTTCGCTATTCGACCATCTATCTCGCCAATCAGGAGCAGATCGCCGACCCGGACCGCATCTGGCCGGGGCAGGTGTTCAAGGTGCCTGAGACGTCGAAGGAAGGCGAGACGGCCGACTACAAGGCGATGGGCGACCAGATCACCACGAACCCAACCCAGCAGCAGTAAGCCTGCAAGGGCGGCCGGCCGCCTTATCGGGACGGATTGGATTTTCGCAGAAACGACACTTGCCGGAACGATAATCATCGTATATCGACGATAAACGATGAATATATCCCTCCAAGATGACACGGTGCGGTCTGCCTCGGCGGATGCAATCGCACTTGCGGCCAAGCTGGCGGCGTTGGCGCACCCTGCACGCATCGAAATCCTGAGCCACCTGGCGGCGCACCGGTCGTGCTGTTGCGGCCAGGTGGTCAAGCGGCTCGACCTCGCGCAATCGACGGTGTCGCAGCACCTGAAAATACTGGTCGCGGCAGGCCTTGTTCGCTTCGAGGCGGACGGCCAGCGCTCGCGCTATGCCGTTGACAGGGAGGTGCTTGCCGCGATCTCGGGCGCGCACGCGACCTTCACCAAGTCCTGCTGTTGAACACAGCACCCATACCCCGCAAAGCGAACGCTTTTTGCAAGGCAAACAATAGTGGCTGACAAGACTGTTTCCGCCGATTCCGGCTCCACCCTCAAGACGCTGGTGAACCTTTGGCCCTACATGTGGCCGGCAGACCGCGCCGACCTCAAGGCGCGCGTCATCTGGGCTAGCGTGCTTCTGGTCGCCGCCAAGCTGACGCTGGTGGCCGGACCCTATTTCTTCAAATGGGCGACGGATGCGCTGGCGGGCGATGCCAAGTCTTCGCCGCCGCTACCGGCGTTCCTGCTGGCGCCTGTGATGCTGGTGGTGGCTTACAACATCGTGCGCGTTGTGCAGCTTGCCTTCAACCAGTTGCGGGACGCGCTTTTTGCCCGCGTCGGCCAGCATGCCGTGCGCCAGCTTGCCTATCGCACCTTCGTCCACATGCATCAGTTGTCGCTGCGCTTCCATCTCGAACGGCGCACTGGCGGCCTGTCGCGCATCATCGAACGCGGTACCAAGGGCATCGAGACCATCGTACGCTTCACCGTGTTGAACACCTTGCCGACCGTGCTGGAGTTCGGCCTCACGGCTGGCATCTTCGCCACCGCCTATGGCTGGAAATACGTGGCCGTGGTCGCGGTGACGGTGTGGCTCTACACCTGGTTCACGGTCAGGGCGAGCGATTGGCGCATCGATATCCGCCGCGACATGAACGACAGCGATACCGACGCCAACACCAAGGCGATCGATTCGCTGCTCAACTTCGAAACGGTGAAATATTTCGGCAACGAGGCGATGGAGGCCGAGCGCTTCGACCGGTCGATGGCCCGCTACGAACTTGCCGCAACCCGCATCTGGACATCGCTCGGCTGGCTGAACTTCGGACAGGGCGTCATCTTTGGCATCGGTATGACGGTGGTGATGGCGATGTCGGCGCTGGAAGTGCAGGCCGGAACGCAGACCGTGGGCGACTTTGTCTTCATCAACGCCATGCTGATGCAGCTTTCCATCCCGCTCAATTTCATTGGCTTCATCTACCGCGAAATCCGCCAGGGCCTCACCGACATCGAACAGATGTTCGACCTGCTCGACGTGAAGCAGGAGGTGATCGACAAGCCGGGTGCTACCGACCTGAAAGTCGGGGCAGGGCGGGTCCAATTCCGCGACGTCCATTTCGCCTATGAGGAAAATCGCAAGATCCTGAAGGGCGTGAGCTTCGAGGTGCCGGCAGGCAAGACGGTGGCCATCGTCGGCCCCTCGGGTGCCGGCAAATCGACGATTTCGCGGTTGTTGTTCCGCTTCTACGACATCCAGTCGGGTGCGGTTTTGATCGACGGCCAGGACATTCGCGACGTGACGCAGGAAAGCCTGCGCGCCGCAATCGGCATGGTGCCGCAGGATACCGTGCTGTTCAACGATACCATCGCCTACAACATCCGCTATGGGCGCACCGATGCCGACGAAGAAGACGTCCGCAAGGCTGCCGAACTGGCACAGATCGGGCCGTTCATCGAGCGCCTGCCGGACGGCTACCGCACCATGGTCGGCGAGCGCGGCCTGAAACTGTCTGGCGGTGAAAAGCAGCGCGTCGCGATTGCCCGCACAATCTTGAAAGCGCCGCCGATCCTTATCCTCGACGAGGCGACATCGGCGCTGGACAGCCATACCGAACAGGAAATCCAGGCCGCTCTCGATCTGGTCAGCAAGGGGCGCACCACGATCGTGATCGCACACCGGCTTTCGACGGTGATTTCCGCCGACGAGATCATCGTCTTGAAGGACGGCCAGATCGCTGAGCGCGGCACACACGCTGCGCTGATGCGCGAACACGGCCTTTACGCCTCGATGTGGGATCGCCAGCGCGAGGCGACCGAGGCCGAGGAGAAGCTGCGCATCGCTCGCGAAACCGACGAACTCGGCGTTATCGTCAGGCGGCGCACCTCGGAGGTTTCGCAAGGCTGACCACTGGGGTTGGACGATGGCACGCGGAATACGGTAGTTTCCTGCTTGGGATCGGCTACAGGCTGAATGAGGAGGGCACACCCGATGTACTACGCAATCCTTGCCTACCACGTTGAAGAGATCGTCGAATCATGGTCGCCGGAAGAAGATGCGGCGCTGATGACGGAGCTTCACAAAATCCATGACCGGCTGACGCGCGCACGAACGCTTGGACCTGCGGCGAGACTGAATTCCACGCATGAAGCCTGCACGCTGCGCGGGCCGGGCGAAGGCATGGTGCTCGATGGACCGTTTGCCGAAACCAAGGAACAGTTGCTGGGTTTCTATGTCGTGGATTGCGAAACGCGCGATGCGGCGGTTGCGGCGGCGCGCGAGCTTCGCCGCGCCAACCCCTCAGCCGTCTACGAAATTCGGCCGGTTGCGCTTTATCTGCCTGGTACCGTTCTTGATGCCGGGTCGTGACGAAGGTCAAATCCTTCCGCCGGCGATATAAAACAGCATGCCGGCAAGCGAGCAGGCGGCAAGCGTCGGGATCATTCTGGCGCCGAAGCGGAACGTCGCCAAAATTGCCGCCAGCGTCAGGATGACTGCACGAACCTGTACTGACTGCCAGACGGGCACGTTCACCGCAATTCCATAGCCTTGCCACTTATCGACCTGGCCAAACAGAACGTGCAGCGCGAACCATATGGCAAGGTTCATGATGACGCCCACGACAGCGGCCGTAATGGCCGATAGGGCCCCGGTCAGCGCCTTGTTGCCGCGCAGCACCTCGATGAACGGAGCACCCAGGAAAATCCACAAGAAGCAGGGCACGAACGTCACCCATGTCGTCAGTATGGCCGCAAGTGTTGCCGCCAGCATCGGATCAAGCGCACCAGCATCGCGGTAGGCACCCATGAAGCCGACAAACTGCACGACCTGGATCAGCGGTCCCGGCGTCGTTTCCGCCATGCCGAGGCCGTCCAGCATTTCGCCCGGTTGCAGCCAGTGAAAATTCTCCACGACTTGTTGCGCGACATAGACCAGCGCCGCATAGGCACCGCCGAATGTCACCATTGCCATCTTGCTGAAGAAGACAGCGATCTGGCTGAACACATTGTCGGGCCCGAGAAAGACGAGCAGCAGGGCAACCGGCAGCAGCCACAAGGCCAGGAATATGGCAGATATCCTGAGCGACCAACCCCAGTTGGGGCGTGCGTGGGCGGGCGTGTGCTCGCCCAGCGCCGAATCGGCGTCGGCCAGCACCTTGCCAACACTCTTATGCCCACCGCCGATACGAAACAGGTGCGAGCCTGCGCGTCCGCCAAGAAAGCCGATTAGCCCGGCCGCCAATATGATCAGCGGAAACGGTATTGCGAAGAAGAAGATCGCGATGAAGGCGGCGACCGCAATCGCAATCATCACCGGGTTCCTGAGCGCGCGCTGGCCGATGCGCGCCACGGCCTGGAGCACGATCGCCAAGACCGCCGCCTTGAGGCCGAAGAACAGGCCTTCGACAATGCCGACATTGCCGAAGGCGGCATAGATATAGCTGAGCGCCAGGATGGACAGGAAACCGGGCAGCACGAACAGTGTGCCGGCAACCAGACCGCCCTTTGTCTTGTGCAGCAGCCAACCGATATAGATCGCCAACTGCTGCGCCTCGGGGCCGGGCAAAAGCATGCAGTAGTTCAGCGCATGCAGGAACCTGTTTTCGCCGATCCAGCGCTTCTCGTCGACCAGAATGCGATGCATGACGGCGATCTGCCCGGCAGGTCCGCCGAAGCTCAATGCGGCGACGCGGACCCAGACTTTGAGGGCCTCCGAGAAGGCGATACCGTGCCCGCCGGATGCGTGTCGGTCAGGGCGAAGCGCCGATGCAGAAATCTCGTTCATCTCACGCTCCCGGCTTTGGCTGTAGGCCAATTGTGCGTTTCCTCGGTGGCATCGCGACACCACCTGTAGAACGCGTCATAGAGCGTAAGACCGGCTGCAAGCTGTTCGAGGTCGTCTACATACATGCGCGACAAGCCGAGCGACGCGGCAAGCAGCCCGGGCGCTTCCGGCGCGAGGTCGAGCCTGGCTGTGTCGGCGCCGCGAACGATGGCGGCCAGCCGGAGCAAGGGTTCGGTGGTCAGCCCGAATTCCTCGACCATCACGTCGAAGGTGCACAGTTCGCCGCGGTGGCTCCAGAAAACATCCTCTATGTCGAATGGCTCCGCGTCGAAGCGCTCGCCGACGGCGGAGACTTCCGACGGTGCGACATAGAGAAACACCGCTTCCGGATCGACGAAGCGGCGAATGAGCCAGGGGCAGGCGATCCGGTCGATCTTGGGCCGGGCCCTCGTCACCCAGACAGTATGGCCTTCGCGGTTCCGTCTCGGCAGTTTGGCGAAGGGTACGGTCGGTAGCCCGGCCGAAATCCATGCTTCAAATCCGCCCTCAAGGGAATCAGAGGGAATGCCCCGATGGCGCAGCCAGGCAGCGGTGCCGTGGCTGAGCTTCAATCCTTTGTGACAAATCACGATCGCCGAGCCCCCGACGAACTGCGAGGACCAGTCGAGCACGTCGAGATGGCTGCGGCGCTGCGATCCGGGGATCAGCCTTGGATCGAGGGCGAAATCCTCATCGTTGCGCACGTCGATGAGTGCCGGGCAATGCGGCGTACCGACAAGGCGGGCAAGCTTTTCAACGGAAATGGTGGTTGGAGATGACATGACGCGTCCTTCCGGTTCTCGGGCTTCTGGACGCGATTCTTGGGCCGTAGCCTCATGGGGAGATCGCAATCCCCATGAGACGATTCAATCACGCCGATGAGCGTTGTTGTCAAGCGAATGAGTCTTGTCGGTCCGATTGCCGCGTTGCGGCGCGGGATGGTTTCCGCTAGACAGGCCGCACCTGAAACAGAGCCGGTCCCGACTCGATGCAACTTGCCGATACGATCAGAAACGTATTCGTTCCGATCCATCGCGAAGGCTATCCGTTCATTGCCATTTTCGCGGCGGTAACGCTTGTCGTCGGCTATTTCTCGTCGTTCCTGTTCTGGATCGGCCTGATCCTCACCGCCTGGTGCATCTACTTCTTCCGCGATCCCGAGCGCGTTACGCCTGTCGATGACAGGCTTGTGATCAGCCCTGCGGATGGCGTTGTCTCGGCCGTCGGCCCGGCCGTGCCGCCGCGCGAGCTTGGCCTCGGTGGCGAGGAAATGACACGCATTTCGGTGTTCATGAACGTGTTTTCCTGCCATGTGAACCGCGCCCCCGTGCGTGGCCGCATCAGCCGCATCGAGCATCGTCCGGGTCAATTCCTCAACGCCGAACTCGATAAGGCCAGCACCGAAAACGAGCGCAACGGCCTTGTCATAGACAGCCCCAACGGCACCGTGGCCGCTGTCCAGATCGCAGGTCTGGTCGCGCGCCGTATCGTCTGCTGGGCCGAGAGCGGCACCGCGATTGCGATTGGCGAGCGCTTCGGCCTGATCCGCTTTGGCTCGCGCGTTGACGTGTACCTGCCGGCCGGTGCGGTGCCGCGCGTCGCGATTGGCCAGACGGCGGTGGGTGGGGAGACGGTGATCGCCGAGTTTGGCGGCACGGCATCCGCGCCCCTGGTTCGCGTCTCGTAGTCGGTTCGATGGCACCTCCTTTCAAGAAATTCGAAGCACACGGCGCGGGCGGACCCCGCATTCGTGAAATCCCTTTGCGCATGATGTTTCCCAACCTGGTCACGCTTCTGGCCGTCTGCGCCGGCCTGTCGGGCATCCGCTTCGGCTTCGAAGGCCGCTTTGAACCCGCGGTTGTCATGGTGTTGATCGCAGCGTTCCTCGACGGTGTCGATGGCCGGTTGGCGCGCTTGCTCAAGGCGACGTCCAAGTTCGGCGCGCAGATGGATTCGCTGGCCGACGTGATCAATTTCGGCGTCGCCCCGGCGCTGGTGCTTTATGCCTTCCTGCTCGATCGTGCCGGATCGCCGGGTTGGATCGCGGCACTTCTGTTCGTGATTGCCTGCGGCATGCGGCTGGCGCGCTTCAATGTTCTGGAAGAAGACCACGACCGGCCTGCGTGGCAGAGCGAATATTTCGTCGGCGTGCCGGCTCCCGCTGGTGCGGTCGTTGTGATGCTGCCGCTTTACCTGGCCTTCCTCGGGCTTGAGCCGACGAGATACGCCGCCTTCATCGGTACCGCTTTCACCGTGATCATTGCCTTCCTGCTGGTTAGCAGGCTGCCGGTCTATTCGGGCAAGAGCCTGAAGATTCCGGGCGACCGCATGCTGCTCGTCATCCTCGCGGTGGTGCTCTACATCCTGCTTCTCGTGAGCTATCCTTGGTACACGCTGACCGCCTCGGTAGCCGTCTACCTGCTTTTCCTGCCCTTCAGCGTTCGCGCTTATTCGCGCCGTGCCAAGAAGGAAGGCGAGGCCGAGCTGCCCCCGGACGTGGACGCACGCTCGTCGGAATAACCGGCCTGCGTAGAACCATGGACTTCCCGTTTTAGCTGAATGAAAACAGGCTTCTGTCCCGGTTTTCCGATTCAAGTTCTGAAAGTCGTCGGACCTATGCGGCGGCACTCAGTCCGAGATGTTCGAGTGCCATCCGCCGCGCTGATATGTAGTCGGTCTTGCCCGAGCCGAGGACTGGGATTTCCTTGACCTTGATGATGTCGGCGGGCACTGCGAGTTCGGCAGCACCAGCCTTCTTGCCATATTGCCGCAAAGTCTCTGGCGTCGCATCGGCAGCCGTCGTCACCAGCACTATACGCTCGCCGCGCCGCTTGTCGGGTACTGAAACCGCCGCGTGGTGCTGTTCCGGCCACAGGGACTGAACCAGCATCTCGACAGCCCCGAGAGACACCATCTCGCCGGCCACCTTGGCGAAGCGCTTGGCGCGGCCGCTGATCGTGATGAAACCTTCGCGGTCGACTGAAACGATGTCGCCGGTGTCGTGCCAGCTTTCGGCAACCGGTTGCAGTTCGCCCGGCCGGTCGGCGGTCATGTAGCCCATCATCAGGTTCGGCCCGGTTATCCAGAGGCGGCCACCCTCGGCAATGCCTTCCACCGGTTCAAGTTTCATGCGCATGGCGGGCAGAAGTCGACCGACCGTGCCTTCTCGGCCATGAATGGCGGAGTTGACCGCAACCACGGGTGCGGCTTCGGTCAGGCCATAGCCTTCGACGATTTCGGTCTGGAAACGCTCGCGCCAGACGCGGCGGGGTTCCGGCTTTACCGCTTCCGCTCCCGCCACGACGAAGCGCAGGCTGGAGAAATCGCCGTCCTTGGCGTTACGCGCATAGTTGGCGAGGAAGGTGTCGGTGCCGAACATCACCGTTGGCCGCACCTTGCGGGCGATTTCGGGAATGATCTTGTAGTGCAGCGGCGACGGATAGAGGAACAGCCTGATGCCCGCGACAAGAGGCAGGATGGTGCCGCCCGTCAGCCCGAATGAATGGAACACCGGCAAGACGTTGAGCAGCGTGTCCGCCGGCGAAACGCTGATGCGCGCCTCGGCCTGCATGGCGTTGGCGACGACATTGCGATTGGACAGCACGACAGCCTTGGGCGTTCCCTCGGAGCCGGAGGTAAACAGGATGACGGCCGGCTTCTTCGCGTCCTGAACATGGAGCGGCCTTTGCCACAGGAGTGCTGCGGCAAGTTTCTCAAAGCCGGAAATTTCCGACCTTATGTCCTCCAGCCACAGAAGTTTCGCGCCACCGGCCTCGATAGCCGCGACGATGTCGGCAAGGCCGGCCTTTTCGACGAAGGCGCGCGAGGAAATGACGGTGTGGATCACCGCTGTCCGGACTGCGGCGGTGACGCTCGCCGGCCCGGCTGTATAGTTGATCATCGCCGCGACCTGTCCGGCGGAGGAAAGGCCGAGCAGCGACAGCACGACGCCGTTTGTATTGGGCAGCATGACGCCGACCGGCTCGCCGGGCGCGCTGATCTGCATGAAGCGGCGTCCAAGGACGCGAGCGCCGATCAGAAGCTTGCGATAGGTCAGCGCGCCGCTGACGACGTCCTCGACGATAGGATAGCTGGCGCCAACGCGATGCGCGGCGTCGCGGACGGCCTGGAACAGGCTGCGGTCTGGATTGGTGGCCGCAAAGCGCGCTTCAGCCACCCGGTCGAACAGCGCATTGGCTGAACTGCCTGAAGGGTCGGTCGTCTGCGCGAGCAACTCCGAAACCGACATCGGCTCCAGCACCGAAATGGAAAGGGCAGGAAACCAACGGCGCGGAGCCTTGCTGGGCTCGGTCATTGAGAAGGGCAGGTTGTGCGAGCCGCCAACGAAAATCGGTACGATGCGCGCATCCGATTGCAGCGCGATGCGGGAAATGGCGCGGTAGAGCCTGAACGACTTGACGTCAGGTTCGACGGCTTCGGGCAGATAGACGGCAAGCCGCCCCTTGCCTTTCAGCACGCGCACCAGCCGGCGGCTGACAAACACATGCTCGGCATTGAAGGCAATCGTGCGCGCAAGCTCGCGCCACGGCTCCAGCCAGGGCGACTTGGCGGATATAGGGTCGAGGATATGCAGTGTGTTGTCCGGCAAAAGGGAAAGCATCAGGGCCGGGTCGATGCGCGACTGGTGCGTTACCACATAGATCACCGGCGCATCGGCCTTGCGGGCCACTTTGATGCGGTCGTCGTCGATCCGGTAGGCGAGCTTGAAGGGAACGTAGAGAAGCGCCTGCGTGAGGCTGAGGCCAAGCCGCACTTTCTCGATTATGGCGATCAGCAGCCAGGCGAACAGTACGCCAGCGAGCAACGCCAAGGTCAGGACCATGCGGACATCACTCCCCAAAATGTGCGTGTCCGGCTCTTTCCGGCCGTTTCGGTGCGAAGCGTAACGAAAGTCAGGTCGGCGTCAACCAAAAGGATTAGACGTTTGAAAAGTCTCATATTTCCAGAATCGGCCCGGTCCGGCTGCATCGAAAGAAAAAGCCGGCTTTGAGGCCGGCTTTCAAAGAGGACGGGCAGGGGTTTGGGGGACTTGGGGACGCCCGTCGCACCAACAATGCATCGGCGCGGGAAAGGTTCCGCAAAAAATCAGATTTCCGGCGAAAGCGCGATCGGTGTCCTGCGAGCGCTGCGCCAGTCAAAGCCGGCATGGGCAAACACAGCGGCAAGCACGATCGCGCCGCCGATGAAACTCGCGACGGGCGGTATCTCGGCGAGGAAAAGCCAGGCGAACAGGATCGCGAACGGCACCTCGGCCGAGCCCAGAAGTCCTGCCTCGGCTGCCGGAATGAGCCGGGCACCTTCCGTCCACATGATCGAGGCAAGCGCGAACGATGCCCCGAAGGCGACGAGCAGATTGGCATCGCGCGTCGAAATCGCGAGCGGATCGGTGACGACCCAGCCAAGAGCGAACAGCATGAACGCCGAAACCGCGCCCGCCCAAACCACCGGCGTGTCTCGGAACTTGCGGATCAGCACCATGTAGAGTGCGCTTCCGAGCGTCATCAGCAGCGCCAGCCCGTCGCCGAACGGCCGGCCCGCGCCGATGCCCGACGTGACCATCACCGCGACACCCGTCAACGAGAGCGCAGCCGCCATCATTGTTATTCGGCGCGGATACTCGCGAACGAGCATCCAGCCGAACAGTGCGGCTACGAAAGGCGCGGTGGCGTAGATGATGCCGACATTGGCAACATAGGTGTTCTTGAAGGCGGCAATGAAGGCAATACTGGCGGCAGCCCCGATGGCCGCCATGAGCCAGCCTCGCCAACCGAGGCGCAAGGACGATTTTGGATTGTCCGAGCGCGCGCGGCGGTAAAGCACATAGGCGGTGACCAGCAGGCCGCCGACGAAACCGCGCCAGCAGTTGATGGTCAATGGATCGGCATGGATGGACTTGGTGAGCACGCCGGCAAGTCCGAATACGGCAGCCGAGCCGGCTACCAGGCATATGCCCAGTATATGTTCGGCTGAGGCCCTGCCGTCATGCATCTTCTATCGTCTCCTTGATTGCGCCGGACCCTATCGCACCCGTGCTGACACCCTTGTGTCAGGTGAGGTCCGGCATGACCATCAGCTGGCCGGCCTGCGGAACCGCTCGTTGGCTATGATGATCAGACCGGCGCTGACGATAAGCGCTGCGCCGATGAACACTTCGGTTCTCGGCACGTCGTTCCAGATGATGAAGCCAAGTGCGAAGGCCCATAGAAGCGACGTGTACTCGAACGGGGCGATGATGGAAGCCGCCGCTCGTTTCATGCCTTCGAATAGCAGGAACTGTGCGCTGCCACCAAGCACGCCCACCGCGATCAAAAGCGCCAGGGCTGCCGGATCCGGCGTGCGCCACAGATGCAGCAGCGGCACCCCGGCAATGACGAGAAAAAACGCATTGTTGAGCACGAGCTGGATCAGCGTGCGCTCCTGCAACGCAATTTTGCGCAGCAGGACGATGGCCAGCCCCCAGAAGAAGGCCGCGGTCAACACAAGCAGAACGGGTACCGACAAACCGAGACGCGTGGGATCGCAGGCGACAAACACGCCGGCGAAGCCCAGCAACACGGCTCCCCAGCGGATGACGGGTACCTTCTCGCCAAGCAGGAAAACCGATAGCACGGTCACGATAATCGGGGCGGCGAAATAGATCGTCGTCAGCTCGGCGAGCTGGAGATATTTAGCGGCCGTGTAGTAGCAGAGCCAGGCGACAAGCGTCAGGAAACTGCGCAGCAGCATGGCCTTGACGATCGGCGAGCGGGCCGATTGGCCATAGATTTTTGCGCCGCCAATGATGCCGCAGCCGACCAGCACCGTGACGCTGCGGAAAAATAGGATCTGCCAGACAGTGATTTCAGTGACGAGAAGCTTGATAGCTGCGTCCTGGCTGGAAAATAGCAGGTAGGCCATGCTGGTCAGCAAGATGCCGGCCAGCACGCTTTGACGCGACTCCAGAACGGCGACGTTGGTCATGCGATCTCCCGGCCATCATGTGAATTGCCGGGAAACCGGCTCGTTCAGGCGTGGCCCAAGCTACACGAAGCACATGTCTCGAACTGCTGTGCCAGCGCCGGCCATGCTTTGGCTCAGCGCAATTCGACATTGCTGTGTCGATGAGATGCGATGCGTAGTATCGTGCCCACGAGGGTAGGAGTGACCGATGGACGCCGCCGAACTGAAAGCTATGCAATCGCCGCTCAAGGACGCTTATCGCGAAGACCCTGCGCGGGCGATAATCACCTTGCGGGCCAGGGGCGCGCTCGACGACCAGTCCATTGCTTGCAAGGTGGAGACGGGCAGGGCGCTTGCCGTTGCAGGCCTGCACCCTGCGACCGGTGGCTCGGGTCTCGAACTATGTTCGGGCGACATGCTGCTCGAAGCGCTGGTGGCCTGCGCGGGCGTAACGCTGAAAGCGGTCGCCACGGCTCTGGAATTCCGCCTCGGCGCAGCTACCGTGGAGGCGGAGGGTGATCTCGATTTTCGCGGCACGCTGGGCGTCGCCAAGGATGCGCCGGTGGGCTTTCGCGCCATCAGGCTGGCGTTCCATCTCGACACCGACGAACCGCAGGAACGCATCGACGCGTTGCTGAAGCTGACCGAGCGCTATTGCGTGGTGTTCCAGACGTTGAACACCAAGCCGCAACTCTCAGTCAGCGCCGAGCGCTGATGTCACCCAAGCGGGAGTTGTGATCCGGCCTACTGGGCGGGCTCAGCCGCTGACGGCTCGTCATCGCCGAGGTCGTCGGCATAGGGCGAAGCGCCCGGAATGCATTGGACTGACCAGCCTGCCGGAGCGGGCTGCTTCTGGTATTCGGTGATTGCACCGGTGCACTGGTCGTGCGTGTCGAAAGCTGTCGGCAGCACGACCATCCCGCCTTGCGGCCCGGCCACCACCATGTACCAGACCATAGCTACTGTCGCAGACATCAAAATTCTCGCTTTGCATTCCGGCCGGAGCAGTCGTTTGGCTGCCCGAATGACGTTTTTCCGAACGCACAGGCGGCAGGCCCGGCGCTAGTGAAAAGGGCGGACCGGAGATCGGCCCGCCCGTTAAAAGGTCTGGAATGCAATCATGGCCGCGCCGTGGCGGGTGCGGCTTTGTACAAGGTACTAGTTGGCTGCGAAGCAGTAGAAGAGGCCATCGCCGCCGGTGCCCTTGAGGGCTTCCTGGCTACAGCCGCCGCGCGAGCCGTGCGAGGAGTTCCAGGACTTGGCCGCTGCCGAATCATCAAGGCCCGTGCGGTCGGAGTGCCCCATCAGCGCCACACCCTCGGCACCGCTCAGGGTCCAGTCGCCGCAGGTCTTGTCGGCTACCTTTGTCCCGTCCGGATTGGAGCCGGTCAGGATGTCGTGGCGGTTGGGCGTGTCGCCGCGCCCATTGATGACCTCGCCCTTTTCGTTGAGCGCCGTCTGCTTGGTCAGGTTGTTGGCGTCGCCATGCAGCGAAGCGACGTCGTCCGCGATCTTTTCGCCCTTGGCGTTGAACCACGGGCCGCTGCCGATGCGGTCGCGGGCGTCGGCGTCTTTTGTGGAGAGATAGGCGTGCCACGTCTTGCCGGTTATGCCGGCGGCTTCGGCGAGCGAGGCGCAATGTGCATCCGCGCCGGCAAGGCCGCCAAGATCAGCACCTTTGCCGGAGCCGGCACTTGTGACGAAGAAACTCATCGAGGTGTCCTGGGCGAGTGCCGCGCCACCGGCAGCAAGGGTCAGGGCAGTCACGAGCAGCAGTTTTCGCATGATGGTTGTCCTCCAGCTTGTTGACGGTTGTTACCTGCTGGAAAACGATAGGAGGTGGCAAAATCGTCCACCAATCACGACTTCGTGTGGCTGTAGGACTATTCCGGCATGCGGTAGGCGACCCACCGGTCATGCTTGGCTTGGTAGATCATGCCGGTTTCGGCCAGCGACGGATTGGCGAGATTGACGATGCGGGCCGCGATTTCGGAAGGGTGCGGCAGGGTCATCGGGTTTTCACCCGGCACGGCCTGCGCGCGCATGGCGGTGCGGGTCGCGCCCGGATCGACCGAGTTCACACGCAGCGGCATGTTGCGGGTTTCGTCGGCCCAGGAGCGCCCCAGCGCCTCGACCGCAGCCTTGGAAGCGGCATAGGGTCCCCAGAAAGCTCGCGCCGAATGGGCGGCACCTGACGAGATGAGGATTGCGCGGCCGGCGTCCGACATGCGCAGCAGCGGATCGACCGAACGGATCAGACGCCATGTCGAGGTCACGTTGATGGCCATGACCTTGTCGAAGGTCTTGGCCTCGACATGGCCGAGCGGCGAAATGGTGCCCAGCACACCCGCATTGGCGACCAGAATGTCGAGCTTGCCCCAGCGCTCGTGGATGGCACCGCCGAGCCGGTCGATGCCCTCCATGTCGGCAAGGTCGAGCGGAACAAGCGTCGCTTCACCCTTGCCGGTCTTCCTGTGTTCGGCCTTGATCTCGTCGTCCAGCTCTTCCAGCCCGCCGACCGTTCGTGCGACTGCAATGACGTGCGCGCCTGCTGCGGCCAGATGTTTGGCGATGAAATAGCCGATGCCGCGCGAAGCGCCGGTAACGACGGCGGTGCGGCCGGTGAGATCTGGGGCAGAGGTCATCGTTGTTTCCACTTTGAGCGTGCGCACCAGATAAGATGAATCCGCCCAAGAAGGAACCCTGTGGCGGGTGATCCATTTTGCCCCAGCCCTGCGAAAACCGACGCACGGATGTCGGGACTGGCAGCGCTGGTCCGTCCTAGGACCAGACCAAGTTGGAGAAGGGATCTATGAGCAGAACCGTCGCAATCCTGATCGCAAGGCTGATTTTCGCCGGCATCTTCGCCATGGCCGCCACTTTCAAGTTCGCCGGCATGGCCGATACGGCCGGCTATATCGCCGCCGCCGGCTTTCCATTCCCGCTGTTGCTGGCATGGCTGGCGGCGATCTTTGAAGTGGCGCTTGTGCTGGCGTTCCTGACCGGCGCGTTCTTTTCAGAGGCGTCGCTTCTGGCCGGGGCCTATGTGATATTTCTCGCCTTCGCCTTCCACGGCCCATCGCATTGGGAAGGCAATCAGGCTGAATTCGGCTTCTTCGTCGACCACTTCACCTTCCTGGCCGGACTGTTCTACGCAGCCGTGCACGGCCCCGGCGACAAACTGGCGATGCAGCACGGCCTGATCTGGAAGCGGTAGAGACGAAAAACCGGCAGGTCGAACCGACTACGATCCGCTTGCCGCCAGCAGCGAAAGGGTCCGCACATTGTCGGAGCCTTCAAAGTCGGCCAACCGGGTCGGGTACTCGCCCGTAAAGCATGCGTCGCAGAACTGCGGCTGCTCATTGTTGCGGTTTGCCTCGCCAACGGCGCGGTAAAGCCCTTCGATGGTAAGGAAGCCGAGCGAATCGACGCGGATGAAATCGGCCATTTCCTCGACCGACATGCGGGACGCAAGCAGCTTCGATTTTTCCGGCGTGTCGACGCCGTAGAAGCAGGATGCGCGCGTGGGCGGGGAGGCGATGCGCATATGCACTTCCTTGGCGCCGGCATCGCGCACCATCTGCACGATCTTCTGGCTGGTGGTGCCGCGCACGATGGAATCGTCGACCAGCACGACGCGCTTGCCTTCGATCATCCGGCGATTGGCGTTGTGTTTCAGCTTCACGCCCATGTGGCGGATGGAATCGCCCGGCGAAATGAAGGTGCGCCCGACATAATGGTTGCGGATGATGCCGAGTTCGAACGGCATGTTGGCTTCCTGCGAAAAGCCGATGGCAGCCGGCGTGCCGGAATCCGGCACCGGCACGACAAGGTCCGCTTCCACGGGGTTTTCACGGGCAAGTTCAGCCCCGATGCGCTTGCGCACTTCGTAGACGTTGCGGCCTTCGACCGAGGAGTCCGGCGCGCGAAATAGACATATTCGAAGATGCAGAAGCGCGTCTTTTGCGGCTCGAAGGGGAACAGGCTTTCAACGCCATTGGACGTTACCACCACCATTTCGCCGGGCTTCACGTCGCGCACGAAGCGCGCGCCGATGATGTCGAGCGCGCAGGTTTCGGAGGCGAGGATCCAGGCACCGTCGAGGTCGCCAAGGACCAGCGGGCGGATACCGAGCGGATCGCGGCAGCCGATCATCTTCTTCGATGACAGCGCAACAAGCGAGAAAGCGCCTTCGATCTGGCGCACGGCATCGATGAAGCGGGCGTTGAGATCGCGTTCCTTGCTGGTCGCCACCAGATGCAGGATGGTCTCGGTGTCCGAGGTGGACGAGAAGATCGATCCCTGCTTTTGCAGCACGCGCTGCACGGTCATGGCGTTGGTGAGATTGCCGTTGTGGGCGATGGCAAAGCCGCCGTCCGCCAACTCGGCGAAGAAGGGCTGGATGTTGCGCATGCCGGCACCGCCGGTGGTGGCATAGCGCGTGTGGCCGATGGCGCGGTTACCCTGCAGGCTGTCGATGACGTGCTGCTTGGTGAAGGTGTCGCCGATCAGGCCGACATGGCGCTCGACGTGGAACTGGCTTCCGTCATAGGAAACGATGCCCGCCGCTTCCTGGCCGCGATGCTGGAGCGCATGCAGGCCAAGCGTGACGATAGCCGCGGCATCCTGCCGGCCGAATATGCCGAACACGCCGCATTCGTCGTGGAAATGGTCATCGGCCTCGGCTGAGAGAACGCCTTGTTCGTCTGCCATCAAGCTCAAGCTCCGCTAAAGCCGCCATATAGTCTCATGACGGCGATAGAGCAATGGGAGTCCGTCTAACGGCGACCTTAGTTGTTGGTCGCCGGGGCTTCTTCATCCGGCGGCGCGTCGGCGCCATCTTCCGGCGCGGCTGCACCGTCGCCGTCAACTGCCGGTGCGTCAGTGCCGGGTGTCTCGGCAGCGGGCGGTGCGGCAGTTCCGCTTTCGGGCGTCTGCTGGCCTTGATTGAGGCGCTTCAGGATGGCGTTTTCAGGGTCTTCCGGCAACAGGCTTTCAAGCTTTGCGCCGACCGATTCCAGAAGCGGCCGCGACTTTGCGGCTTCGATCCATGCGGGAGCCTTGTCGCCGGCCAGCCAGTTGAAGAACAAGAGGCCGACAGCGACCACGAGGATGCCGCGCGCTGCGCCGTAAAGGAAGCCAAGCGTGCGGTCGAGCGCTCCGATGCGCGAATCGATGATGAAATCGGCGATCTTCATCGTGATCACCGTGACAACGATCAGCGCGATGATGAACACGACGCCGGCCGCCGCCGCCATGGCGATCTTGTCGTTGTCGATATAGGGCTGAACATAGGGCAGCACGGGCTTGTAGAAGAAGAAGGCCGCTGCCGCCGAAGCTGCCCATGAGGCAATGGACAGCACTTCGCGAGAAAAGCCGCGAACCATCGCCAACATCGCCGAAACCAGCGTGAAGCCGACGAGAATTCCGTCAAGCAGCGTAATCGGCATGGTCATCGCCCCACTTCATGAGCCGCATCATTCGTCTTCGTTGGCACGGCTGCGGCGGGAGCCGGCGATGCGCGCCACCAGATCGGCAAGCTCGGTTGGTCGAAAAGCACCGGCCCCAATCCCTCCGGTGATCTCCTCGCTGCCCTTTGAGCTTGCCAAGGGCAGGACCGCGCTTCCAAAACCCAGCTTTTCGGCTTCCTTAAGGCGCTGCTGCGCATGCGCAACCGGCCTTATTGCACCCGAAAGGCTGATTTCGCCGAAATAGACGCAATCGGCGGGAAGGGCAAGGGCGGGGAGCGATGAAACCAGGGCAGCGGCAACGGCGAGATCGGCGGCAGGTTCTGAAATCCGGTAGCCGCCGGCAACGTTGAGATAGACGTCGTGCTGCGAAAAACGCACGCCGCAATGCGCTTCCAGCACCGCCAGGACCATGGAAAGCCGCGCGCCGTCCCAGCCGACCACGGCGCGTCGTGGCGTGCCGAGAGAGGAGGGCGCGACCAGCGCCTGGATTTCGACAAGCACCGGACGGGTGCCCTCCATGCCGGCAAAGACCGCAGCGCCGGGCGATTTGGCATGCCTCTCGCCGAGAAAAAGTTCGGATGGGTTGGCCACTTCGCGCAGGCCCTTGTCCGACATCTCGAACACGCCGATCTCGTCGGTTGGACCGAAACGGTTCTTTACCGTGCGCAGGATGCGATAGTGGTGGCCGCCTTCGCCTTCGAAGTACAGCACGCCGTCGACCATGTGCTCGACCACGCGCGGGCCGGCGATCTGGCCTTCCTTGGTGACGTGGCCGACCAGAACGATGGCTGCGCCCGTCGATTTGGCATAGCGGATCATCGCCTGCGCCGCCGCGCGGACCTGCGTGACGGTGCCGGGTGCCGATTCGGCAAGGTCGGTCCACAAGGTCTGGATCGAATCGAGGATGACGAGGTCGGGCCGCTTGCCGTCGGCTATGGTGGCGAGGATGTCCTCGACATTGGTTTCTGCGGCGAGCTCGACCGAGGTGTTGGCGACGCCGAGACGCTGGGCGCGCAGCCTGATCTGGGCGACGGCTTCTTCGCCCGAGACATAGACGATGCGGTGGCCGCGATTGGCCAAAGCCGCTGCCGCCTGCGTCAGAAGCGTCGATTTGCCGATGCCGGGGTCGCCGCCGACCAGAAGTGCCGATCCACGCACGAAGCCGCCGCCGGTGGCGCGGTCGAGTTCGCCGATGCCGGAGACGATGCGCGGTGCATCCTCGATCTCGCCCGACAGCGTGGTGAGCACGACGGCGCGGCCCTTGCGGGCATTCTTCGCCGATGCCGGCCCGGAGCCGATGCCGCCGCTGGTGCCCTCCTCGACGAGCGTGTTCCACTCGCCGCAAGCGTCGCACTTGCCGGCCCAGCGCTGATGCACCGAACCGCAGTTCTGGCAGATGAATTGAACGCGAGACTTAGCCATGTGAGGGGCTTACTCGAACCTCTCCGGCAGATGGCTGTCCTCGGCAAGGTCGAAGAACCGGGTAAATTCGCCCTGGAAGCCGAGGCCGACCGTACCGGTCGGGCCGTGGCGCTGCTTGGCGATGATGACTTCGGCCTTGCCGCGCGCCTCGTTCATCTCGTTTTCCCACTTGATGTAGTCTTCGGAGCCGAGTTTCGGTTCCTTGTTCTTGAGATAATATTCCTCACGGAACACGAACATCACCACGTCGGCGTCCTGCTCGATCGAGCCGGATTCGCGCAGGTCCGAGAGTTGCGGGCGCTTGTCGTCGCGCGTTTCGACCTGTCTGGAAAGCTGCGACAGTGCGATGATCGGCACCGACAGTTCCTTGGCCAATGCCTTGAGACCCGTGGTGATCTCGGTCACTTCCTGCACGCGGCCCTGGCTCGCCTTGGCGGATGAGCCCTGCATGAGTTGGATATAGTCGATGACGATGACGTCGAGGCCGCGCTGGCGCTTCAGCCGACGCGCCCGCGCCGCGAGCTGCGCGATCGAGATACCGCCCGTCTGGTCGATGAACAGCGGCAGTTTCTGCATCGTCTGCGAGCAGGCAACGAGCTTTTCGAAGTCGAGTTCGCTGATTTCGCCGCGGCGGATTTTCGACGACGGAATTTCCGTCTGCTCGGAAATGATACGTGTTGCGAGCTGTTCCGACGACATTTCCAGCGAGAAGAAGCCGACCACGCCGCCATTGGCGGCCTTGAACGAGCCGTCCGCCTGCTGGGCCGGCACATAGGCCTCGGCGATGTTGAAGGCGATGTTGGTGGCGAGCGAGGTCTTGCCCATGCCGGGGCGACCGGCAAGCACGATCAGGTCGGAGGACTGCAGGCCGCCCATGCGGCGGTCGAGGTCGCGCAGGCCGGTCGCGACGCCTGACAGGCCGCCGTCGCGCATATAGGCGGCGTTGGCCATGTCGACGGCGGTCTTGACCGCGTCGGTGAAGCTTTCGAAGCCGCCGTCGTAGCGCCCGGTTTCAGCCAGTTCGAACAACCGCCGCTCGGCGTCCTCGATCTGGTCGGACGGCGACATGTCGACCGGCGCGTCATAGGCGATGTTGACCATGTCCTCGCCGACCGTGATCAGCGCGCGGCGCGTGGCGAGATCGTAGATGGCGCGGCCATAATCGGCGGCATTGATGACGGTGACGGCCTCGGCGGCGAGGCGCGCAAGGTAGTGCGCGACCGTCATGTCGCCGACTTTCTCGTCAGCCGGCAGGAAGGTCTTGATCGTCACCGGGTTGGCCATCTTGCCCATGCGGATCAATTCGGCCGAAACCTCGAAGATCTTGCGGTGCAGCGGTTCGTAGAAATGCGAGGCCTTGAGGAAGTCCGAGACGCGGTAGAAGGCATCGTTGTTGACGAGGATGGCGCCGAGCAGCGCCTGCTCGGCCTCCATGTTGTTGGGCGCCTCGCGGTAGAGCGGTGTTTCAGGTGCTCCGAATTTGCGCGCTGCCTCAGCCATGATTCCCTCTGGTAATTACCCGGCTCCTCGATAACAGAACGGCAGAATGGGGTGCTGACATATCTGCATCACCACCGATCGAACGGCTTTTCGTACCCGCGATTCACAGCCAGACGGCTCCGGTGGAAAGAATCCGCATTGACTCGAATCGAGTCCGGGATTTTCTAGAACAAAACAGGAATAAACGACCGCGTCAATCGGCGAGCATATCGCCCCAATCCGCGCGGCGTGCCCGCTTGAAAGCGTCGCCGTCGCGCTTGGTGAACAGGCGTTGGCTCGCTCGCCCATCTGTTTTGCAAAGTTTGAGGTCCACCTTGCCGGAGCCGGCTTTCGGCGGCGCAAGCATGCGCGATCCTGTCTGGGCGATCTTTTGTCGGGTGGCGGCAAGATAGATGAATTTCTCGTCCTCCCACGGCACTTCGGCGTCCTTGGCCAGCCTGTGCAGTCGCGAGCGCGCCACCCGCCGCGCGAAATGGCACCAGTCCGGCGCAACAAGTGGGCAGGGCTGCTGATGAGGGCAAGGGGCGAGCACATGCGCGCCTGCCGCAATCAGTTGTGCCCGCGCGGCCATGATCCGCTGCCATCCGGCCGGCGTGCCGGGTTCGACCAGAAGCAGCGTGTCGGTGCTCAACTGCCAGAGCTTCTCTATCAGGCTTGGCAGCGAAGAGGGCACGATTTCGTCCAGCACATAGGCGGCTGTGACAAGTTCGGCAGGCCGCAATTCGGCTAGGTCGATGGTCGCATCGCCGCTTTTCCAGTCCACCGGGACTGAAAATCCACCGGCCAGCCTTTCGCCGATGCGCCGGGCGGCGGCGCTTGCCTCCAGCAGGGTTGCGCGCTGAAGCTCCGGCCACGCGTCGGCAACCGCCCAAAGCACGGTTCCGGGGCCGGCGCCGATGTCGAGCAGGCTAGCCGGCGTCCAGTCCGGCCTTGCTTCATCGATGGCGTCGAGGCTGGCGCGTACTGCCGCATAGGTCGCGGGCAGGCGGGTTGCGAGATAGGCCTTCACCGCGAGGTCTACGGCCATGTGGAGGCGACCGTCGCGAGTTTCGGCGCGATAGCGGTCGGACAACGTCCTCGCCGCCGTCTTCAACTCAGCCAGAGAGGTATTCTCAAGCAGGCCGTCGACGGCATGCTTGAGTTGCGACGGCAATTCCACGATCAGGCCCCTCGCGGAGCGAAAAGGATGACCGAGGCTCCAGCAACGCATATCAGCGCACCGATGAGGTCCCAGCGATCGGGACGAATGCCTTCGGCGAGCCACAGCCATCCAAGCGAAGCGGCTATGTAGATGCCGCCATAGGCAGCATAGGTGCGGCCGGCGGCATCGCTGTCCACTAGGGTCAACAACCATGCGAAAAGGATGAGCGAGACCAGGCCCGGCGCCAGCCACAGCGCCGACTTGTCCAGCCGCCACCATGCCCAGAACGCGAAGCATCCGGCAATTTCCGCCAATGCCGCGGCGGCGTATAGAACATAGGTCATCGGCGGGTTCTCGACAGCGACAGCATCCTATTCGCCGCAATCCGCGCTTTTGACAAGCCGCGGCGCGGATCAACGATCCGCTGCCGCCTTGTCGGCTATTTGCCGCCGGAGACCCTGCGGTTACGGTTTGACTTGGGGGAGGCCTTGGCCTTGGTTCCCGGCTTGTCCTGCGCAACTTCCTTGCCATGCGCCATCTCGTGCATCTCCAGCGTCTTTTCACATTTGGAGATGTAGTCGCGCGTCATTGGCAATACGTCGTTCTTGCGGGTCAACTGGACCTGGAAATTGACCAGGTCCTGCCATCTGAACGAGGCTTCCGATCCGCACAGGTAGAATTCCCACATGCGGCAGAAGCGTTCGTCGTAGATCTGCTTGACCTTGTCGCGGTTGGCGAGGAACCGTTCGCGCCAGTGTTTCAGCGTTTCCGCGTAGTGCAGCCGCAGGATTTCGACGTCGGTGACCGCAAGCCCCGATTTCTCGATGGCCGGCATCATTTCAGACAGCGCAGGAATATAGCCGCCCGGGAAGATGTGCTTGCGGATGAAGGCGTTCGTGGTGGTGGGCGGCGCGGTACGGCCGATGGTGTGCAGGAGCATCACCCCGTCCGGCTTCAAAAGGGTCGCGCACTTGTCGAAGAAGGTCTGGTACTGGTTGATGCCGACATGCTCGAACATGCCGACCGAAACGATGCGGTCGAAGCGTTCCGACAGGTCGCGATAGTCGCGGATTTCGAAATGCACGTTGCGGTCGAGCCCCGCCGCCTGTGCCCGGTCCGTCGCCACCTGATGCTGCTCGTGGGAGAGCGTGACGCCGAGCACCTCGGATTCGAAGGTCTTGGCGATGTAGAGCCCAAGTCCGCCCCAGCCGCAGCCGATATCCAGCACGCTCTGGCCGGGCTTGATGCGCAGCTTCGCGGCGATGTGGCGCTTCTTGGCCAGTTGCGCCTCTTCCAGCGTCATGTCCGGCCGCTCGAAATAGGCGCAGGAATACTGCATGTCGTCGTCGAGGAAGAGTTTGTAGAGCGCGCCCGAGAGATCGTAGTGATGCTCGACGTTCTTCTTCGAGCGCCGGGTCGTATTGAGCTGCTGCAAGGGCCGGAACGCCAGACGCGCCGAATTGAGCAGCTTGCCCCAGCTTGAATCGGTCCACGAAATACCGAGGTTCTCGTAGATCAGGTGAAGGAAGCTCAACACGTCGCCTTCGACGAAGTCGAGTTCCTGTTCCATGAAGGCTTCGGGGATGGCAAGCGACGGGTGCAGCGCAATCGCGCGCTCGGCTCGCTTGGTATGGATGACCATGTGCACCTTGTCGCCGGTGCCGTCGCCATATGTTCTGGTGGCGCCGTTCGGTCCGGTGACCGTCAGATTGCCGGTGTGGATGGCCTTGTCGATAATCCGTTGCAAAAGAATATTCATGGCTCGCCCTCGATCAGACAGCGCTGCTGCCCGATCTTGCGCGAAAATCACTGCTTTGAAAAGTTGTTTCCTGGCATAAAAAAACCCGGGCGCGAGCCCGGGTCTTTGGTCCAGATCAAAAAGTCTTGATCGTGGATCAGGCTTCCTCGCCCTCGAACTCGGCGTTCGGGTCGAAGAAATTCTCCGGACGGGCATTGTCGTTGATGTCGTCGCCGTAGATTGCCTCGGCGGTGGTCAGCTCTTCGCCCTGTGCCTGCCGGTCAGCTTCGTCGGCCGAACGTGCGATGTTGAGGGTGATGGTGACCTCGACTTCCGGATGCAGCGAAATCGCCACGTTGGTCAGGCCGATGGTCTTGATCGGGTGGTTCAGCTCAACCTGGTTGCGGGCAACGGTGAAGCCTTCGGCCGTCAACAGGTCGGCGATGTCGCGGGTCGAAACCGAACCGTACAGCAGGCCGGTTTCACCAGCCGAGCGAACGATCACGAAGCTCTTGCCGTCGAGCTTGTCGGAGACCGACTGGGCTTCCGACTTGCGCTCGAGGTTACGGGCCTCGAGCTGGGCGCGCTGGCCTTCGAACTTCTTCTTGTTGGCTTCGTTGGCGCGCAGGGCCTTGCCCTTGGGCAGAAGGAAATTGCGGGCAAAACCGTCCTTGACCTTGACGGTGTCGCCCATCTGGCCGAGGCGCGAGACGCGTTCGAGAAGGATGACTTCCATGTTCTTGTCCTTTCATGCCCAAAAGGGCGTGTTCGAATAGGAAAGGCAGGAAGCTCTGTGGGCGCTTTCGCGCCTTTTTCGCTGTCCTGCCCCTCTGCGGCAGTTAGAGACGGCAAGCCGGTCTCAACTCGGAATTCTCAAGCTTCCAGCCATATCCGTCATGGGTGGAAGGGAACGGGCGGCTGGCCGCCCGTTCCGAATGGTTTTAGCGAACCACGTAAGGCAGCAGGCCGAGGAAGCGGGCGCGCTTGATCGCCTGGGCGAGTTCACGCTGCTTCTTCTGGCTGACGGCGGTGATGCGCGAAGGCACGATCTTGCCGCGCTCGGAAATGTAGCGCTGCAAAAGACGCACGTCCTTGTAGTCGATCTTGGGCGCATTGGCGCCGGAGAACGGGCAGGTCTTGCGGCGGCGGTGGAAGGGGCGCCGGGTCGGGATCTGGTTGATGTCGACCATTATTCTGCACCTCCTTCAAAGCTGCGCGGGGCGCGCGGAGCACGCTCGCCGCCACCATCGCGGTCGAACGAGCGGGCCGGGCGGTCGCCACGGTCACGGTCGCCGAAGCCCCGCGACGGACGGTCGCCGCGGTCGCCGAAGCTGCCGCGCTCGGAACGCTCTTCGCGCTTCTGCATCATCGCCGAAACGCCTTCTTCGTGCTTGTCGACCTTTACGGTCATGAAGCGCAGGACGTCTTCGGACAGACCCATCTGACGCTCCATTTCGTTGAGCGCTGCCGGAGGGCAGGTGAGGTCCATAAGCGTGTAGTATGCCTTCCGGTTCTTCTTGACCCGGTAGGTGAGGGACTTCAGTCCCCAGTTCTCGACCCGACCAATCGAGCCGCCGCCTGCGGTGATGACGCCCTTGAAACGTTCAACGAGCTCATCGACCTGCTGCTGCGACAGATCCTGCCGGGCAAGAAACACATGTTCGTAAAGAGCCATTTGTCTTGCCTTTCTTCGTTTCTCTCCCGGACCCCGGCGGCTAAAGCCTCTGCAACTTCTCTTGACCCGTTGAAACGGGGAAGAAAGGAGCATTTCGAGACGGTCGAGAGCGGAGACACGGGAGGCAAAAGCGCTTCTGGCTTCCTGTCGCAGGTTCAAATAAACCTACGGCCCTCCGTTCAGCCCCCAGCCAGGACCGGCAGATTGCGGGCGTCTATACAGGAAACTGGCCGGATGACAAGCCTCGGACGCCGATCTTGGCCCGTCCGGCCCGAATTCTCAGGCATGTCAGTCTAAAGAAGGGGTTCCGAAGGAGCAAACGGGCCGGTTCCAACATTGCCCGCCTGCATCGTCGCTCTGTAAGGTATCGGCGCTGTCCGGCTCTCCGCAAGAGGTTGCGCAGGGCGGCTTTTGCGATCCGCAGTGCAGGCCAGATTTGATCTGGAACGGCACGCACCGATACCGATGGAATGACTGAAATGACCCCCTTAACCTTCGCAACAACGCCTTTCGTCGTTTTCGAGGCTGGTGCGTCGAAGCGCCTCGGCAAGCTTGCGGGCAAGAAGCTTGGCCGGCGCGTGCTGCTCGTCACCGATCCTGGCCTGCGCAAGCTCGGCCTTTGCGACAGCGCCATCCGTTCGCTGGAAGGGGAGGGCGCGGAAGTAACCGTTTTCGACGCGGTCGAGGCCGATCCGTCGCTGGCGACGCTCAACAAGGCGGTCGAGGCAGGCCGCGCGGCGTCGATCAGCGGCGTTGTCGGCTTCGGAGGTGGCTCGTCGCTCGACGTCGCCAAGCTCACGGCATTGCTGGTCGGCTCGGGCGAAGCGCTCGATGAAGCCTGGGGCGTTGCCAATGCCAAGGGGCCGCGCCTGCCGCTGGCGCTTGTCCCCACCACCGCCGGCACCGGTTCGGAAGTCACGCCTGTTTCCATCATCACCGTTGGCGAGGAGGAAAAGCGCGGCGTGTCGTCCCCGGTCATCCTGCCTGACATTGCGGTGCTCGATGCCGAACTGACGCTCGGCCTGCCGCCGGCGATCACTGCGGCCACTGGGGTTGACGCCATGGTGCACGCGATCGAATCCTACGCTTCGACCAACGCCAACAACAACCCGCTGTCGAAGATGCTCGCCCGCCAGGCGCTGCAATTACTGGGCGCAAACATCGAAACCGCGGTCCACAATGGCAAGGATATCGCCGCCCGCGGCGCCATGTTGCTCGGTTCAATGCTGGCCGGGCAGGCCTTCGCCAACTCGCCGGTCGCCGCCGTGCATGCGCTGGCCTATCCCATCGGCGGCACGTTTCATGTGCCGCACGGCCTGTCGAACGCGCTCGTCCTGCCGCATGTGCTGCGCTTCAATGCACCGCAGGCAGCGCATCTTTATGCCGAGATCGCGGCCGATGCGTTTCCGAGGCTGGATGCAGGCGAGGGTGCGCAGGGGCGTTGCGCCGCCTTCATCGAGGAGCTCGCCTCGTTGTCGAGGCGACTTGGCCTGCCGCCGCGCCTGCGCGATGTCGGCATAGGCGAGCAGCACCTCGCCAAGATGGCGTCGGATGCCATGAAGCAGACCAGGCTTCTGGTCAATAATCCGCGCCCGCTTGCCGAGGCGGACGCGCTGACGATCTACAGGGCGGCGTGGTGAGGCCATGAGCGAACGCACGCCACCTTCCACGCGCGACGCCTACAAGGTGTTTCGCACCATCCCGACCCGCTGGCTCGACAACGACGTCTACGGCCACATGAACAACTCTGTTCACTACACGCTGTTCGATACGACGGTGAATTGCTGGCTGATCGAAAACGGTCTGCTCGACATTCACGGCGGCGACCGCATCGGTCTGGTGGTCGAAACCGGCTGCCGCTACTTCGCGGAAATGGGCTATCCGGACACGATCATTTCGGGTCTGCGCGTGGGAAAGCTCGGCTCGTCGTCGGTGCGCTACGAGATTGCCCTGTTCCGTAACGATGATGAGCGTGCTGCGGCCGAGGGCTTTTTCGTTCACGTTTATGTCGACCGCACGACGCGGCGGCCGAACCCCATTGGCGACAGGCTACGCGCCGCGCTGGGGCAGATTATCTAGCCCTTCGAGGCTTTCAGGATCATGCGGCCGATGGCCAGCACCATGTAGCCACCGAAGAAGGCTGCAAGCGACCAGCCGAAGCCGGACGGCCCCGCCAGATCCATGCCAATGCCGATGGCCTGCGGCCCAAGCACCATGCCAATGCCGTAGCATAGGACGAACGCGGCGTTGGCCGAGGCAAGTTCATGGCCGGACAATTGCGAGCCGAGATGGGCAAGGCCGACCGTATAGAGCGCCGCCACCACGCCGCCCCAGACGAACAGCAATCCTGCCATCAGATGCCAGTTCTGCGCAAACAGCGGCATGAACACGGTGCCGAGCAGGCCAACGGTGGCGCACAAAAGCAGGATGTAGCGCCGGTCCCTGACCCTGTCGCTGATCATGCCGATCGGGATCTGCAAAAGCACATTGCCGAGACCGATCATGGTCAAGAGAAGTGCGGCGTCCGCTTCCGAATAACCGATACGGTTGCCGTAGACCGGAAACAACGCAAAGCCGCCGGTCTCGACCGCGCCGAACACCAGCACGGCCGCCGTCGCGGTCGGCACCAGCCAGATGTAGCGCAGAAAACCGGCATGGTCCTCGTGTGGTGAGATGACCGGGCTTTCGTTGCGTGCAGCCAGAACCGGGATCGCCGCCAGCGTGACCAGCACGATGGTGACGCCGAACGGCATGAAGCCGGTGCTGCCGAGTTGTGCGAAAAGCCACGGACCCGCGGCAAAACCCAGCGACAAAACGGTTGCATAGATGCCGAGCACGAGGCCGCGCCGGTGTGGTGGGGCAGACGTGCTGATCCAGAATTCCGACAGGATGAACAGGATGGTGAGCGCCAGATGCAGCATGGCGCGCAGCGGAAACCACATCCAGAATGCCGGCGCGAAATGAAACCCGACAAACGAGAGTGCTCCGATCGCAATCATCGCCAGCATCGTCCAGGCAACGCCGAAGCGTGTCGCCAGCGGCGTTGCAAGCGGTGCTGCGGCAATGGAGGCTACACCCGCGACTGCGGTGTTGAGGCCGATCATCGTGGCGGAGTGGCCGCGTGTTTCGAGAATGACGCTGAGCAGTGGCATGCCGAGGCCGATGGCGATGCCAACCACGCTGATCGAGGAAATGGCCGCGATCATCGGCAGCCAGTGAACGCGCTCCTCGGCCTGTGTCTCAGAATCGGCCGTCATTGCCCGGCCATCCGTTCGGCACTGACCTGTCCGAAGATCAGCCGCGCCCGCCTGCTGGAGCAGGTGCGACCTTCGGGGCAGCAAGGGGTGTTTTGAACCACCAAGGCAGGAAATCCGTACTGGAACTGATTAAAGGAAATCGCGGATGAAACGGTTGTGCTGCATGCGATAGAACGGCACCGGCCCGCCGGGTCGCAACAGGGGGTCGTCGGCGAGCCGCTTTTCTATCTCGCCCAATATGGTGCGGGTAATGGTGGGGACGTCGGTTTCCTTGGCTTCCGCAAGCGGCAGCCAGACCAGTTCTTCAAGCTCGTTGGTCGGGCCGCCGTCAGGCAGTTCCACGGCCACGTCGCTGCGCCAGGCCGCGAGAAAGCGCGTATCGAAGCGCCTGACGCGCCCCGGCGGTGTTATCGCGCGGGCAACGAAACGCACGCTCGCAAGCGATGGCCGAACGCCGTGCGTGACGAAACCTTGCCAATCATGCTTGCTGCTGGCGAAAGCACCCTTGGTGCCGATCAGCAGACCAGCTTCCTCGTAAGTCTCGCGGATGGCCGAAAGCGCGATGGCCCGTGCCCGTACCGCACTCGTGCGGCCGGCTCTGGCGGTCAGTTTCGCTTCCTCTGCCGGGTGGAGATTTGAGGCGACATCGACGCGGCTATCGGCCGGATCGGTGCGGCCGCCGGGAAACACGAACTTGCCGGGCATGAAGGCGTGGTTGGCGTGACGGCGGCCCATCAGCACCAGCACATCATTTCTCTTGCGGTCGAGCAGAAGCAGTGTCGCTGCGTCGCGCGGGCGCAGCGGGGCAGCCTTGACTTCCATTTCGGCGCTTTCGACCTTGTCGACTTCCGCCCGTGTCAATCCATGCATGTATTCGACCTAGCGGAAACTTGACCGGCATGAAAGAGGCGATCGCCGGTGCACCATTGCGCCAAGCCGGCAATTTTTGCCGGCCGACGGTGCCCTAAAGCTCCGGATGTGTTTCCAGCTGATCGTCCTCACCGCCGAAGCCGTGCATATAGTTCGCCCATTGCAGGCCGATGACAGCGCCCTTGATGGGCTGCAGCAGGCCGAGCGCCATGATCAACGTCAGCGGCACCCACACCGCAAGATGCTGCCACATCGACCAGGTCGAGGTCATCTCGATGGCCATGAAGCCACCCAGCACGACGTGGCCGACGACGACGATAACCAGATAGGCTGGAAGATCGTCCGAGCGGTGATGGTGAAGATCTTCGCCGCACACGTCGCATTTTTCGACCGGCTTCACGAAAGCGCGGAACAGCTTGCCTTCCCCGCAATGCGGGCAGCGGCCGAGAAAACCGCGCCTCATCGCCGCCCACAAAGGCCGTGCCGGCCTGCCGGACTGGTACTCGCCGCCGAAAACCTGTTGTTCCATCATCGTCTCCTGCCGCGCGGGCCCGGTCGATTCTGCGAGGCGCGGGCGCGGCCCTTCGCCTTGTGGAACGAACGCCTGGAGCCCGGCAGCGGTTTCGGTTCGCTAAGCATCTCGAAGCGCATCGCCCCTGCCAGGGGAGCCACTTCCACGAGACGGACCTCGACCCGGTCCGCAAGCTGATAGCCTTTTCCGCTGCGCTCTCCGAAAAGCGAACGCGCCGTTTCGTCGTATATATAGTAGTCGCCACCCAAGGATGACACCGGGATAAAGCCATCTGCGCCGTACTGCGGCAATTGGACAAATAGTCCCGATTTGGTGACGCCGGAAATGCGCGCGTCGAAGCGGTCGTCGACGCGTTCGGCGAGATAGGCTGCGATCAGCCGGTCGACCGTATCGCGCTCGGCTGCCATTGCGCGGCGCTCGCTGGCCGAGATCAGCACCGAGATTTCCTCCAGCCGCGCCTCTTCGTCGCGGGTCAGCCCGCCTTCGCCAAGGTGGAGGGAGGCAATCAGCGCGCGGTGCACGATCAGGTCGGAATAGCGGCGGATCGGCGAGGTGAAATGCGCGTAGCGTCTTAGATTGAGGCCGAAATGGCCGATATTGGCCGGCGAATATTCGGCCTGGCTCTGCGAGCGCAGCACCACCTCGTTGACCAGCGCCTCATTGTCGGCACCGCGCACGCGCTCGAGAATGCCGTTGAACTGCGAAGGCCGCATCTGAGCGCCGCGCGCCAGCGACAGGCCAAGCGTGTGCAGGAATTCGCGCAGCGATTCCTGCTTGGCAAGCGATGGCGCATCGTGGATGCGGTAGACCAGCGCCTGCTTCTTGCCTTCCAGCGTCTCGGCGGCTGCGACATTGGCCTGGATCATGAATTCTTCGATCAGCTTGTGCGCATCGAGCCTTTCAGGCACCACGACCTTGTCGACCGTGCCGTCTTCCTTGAGCAGGATCTTGCGTTCTGGCAGGTCGAGTTCCAGCGGCTGGCGGGCATCGCGGCCACGTTTCAGCACCGCATAGGCGTCCCACAACGGCTTCAGCACCGTCTCGAGGATCGGACCGGTCTTGTCGTCCGGCGCGCCGTCGATCGCCGCCTGCGCCTGCGGGTAGGCGAGCTTGGCCGTCGATTTCATCAGGATGCGGTGGAAGGAGTGCCTGATCTTGCGGCCTTCCCCCGAAAAGGTCATGCGCACCGCAATCGCCGGCTTGTCCTCGCCCTCGCGCAGCGAGCACAGATTGTTGGAGATGCGTTCGGGCAGCATCGGCACGACGCGGTCGGGGAAATAGACCGAGTTGCCGCGCTTCAGCGCTTCGCGGTCGAGCGCGGAGTTGGGCCGCACATAGGCCGACACATCGGCAATGGCGACGGTGACGAGGACGCCGCCGACGTTCCTCTCGTCGCCGTCCGGTTCGGCGAACACGGCGTCGTCATGGTCCTTGGCATCGGCAGGGTCGATGGTGATCAGCGGCAGGCTGCGCCAGTCCTCGCGGCTGCCGAGCGTCACCGGCTTCAATGCCTCGGCTTCGGCAATCACGTCTTGCGGGAAGATGTGGGGAATGCCATGCGCATGGATGGCGATCATCGAGACCGCCTTTTCGCTGGTCAGTGAACCCAGCACGGAAATCACCTTGGCACGCGGCAGGCCATAGCGGTTGGCCCGCGCCGGCTCGACCTCGACCAGGTCGCCGTTCTTGGCGCCGTTCTGGAATTCCTTGTCGACGATCAGTTCCGGCTGGCGCCGTTCGACCGGCTCAATGCGGAAGCTGCCATCCGAGAGCACGCGAAAGACGCCGAGGACGGCGTCGTTGCGCTTCTCGAAAATCTTCATCACGCGAGCGGTATAGGCAGGGCCCGAAGGATCGTCGGTTGCAAAGGTCTTTGCCAGCACGCGGTCGCCTATGCCCGGCGCCACGCCGCCGCGCGAGATGCGGATCGCCACCACGGGAGGCTTGCCGTTACCGGAAAACTCCGTCGGGTGTGCGAGGAGGACGCCGTCGCCATCGCGGCCAAAAATATCGAGCACCGCTACATGCGGCACCGCGCCGGCGCGGGTGAGCCTCTTGCGTTCCTTGGTCAGCAGACCTTCGTCGGCCAGATCACGCAACAAATCCTTCAGCCAGATGCGGTCATCGCCGCGCAGCGAAAACGCCTTGGCAATGTCGCGCTTGCCGGTCCGATCCGGGTTCTCCGCGATATAGCGTAGGATTTCGTCGCGCGAGGGCCGGTAGGCGTCCTTGTCACCCGTCTTGGGGCGGGTGTCGGCTGTGCGCGGATCGCCATGGCTTCGTCCCGAGATCCTGCGCGCCACGCTGGCTATTCCTTCTTTTTCGCCGCCGTTTTCTTTGCAGCCGTTTTCTTAGCCGCCGGCTTGCCGTTCCCCGCCGCCTTGCGGAACGGCTTCTTGCCGCCGCCGCCCTTGGCTTCCTTTTCGGCGATCAGCGCAAGCGCTTCGTCCATGGTGACGGTCTGCGGGTCCTTGCCCTTCGGCAGCGTCGCGTTGACCTTGCCGAAATTGACATAAGGCCCGTATTTGCCATCGCGCACGACAATCTTGCCGCCGCCGTCCGGGTGGTCTCCGAGTTCCTTGAGCGCTGCCGGCGTGCCGCCATTGCGGCCGCCTTTGCCCTTGGACTGCTTTTCCGCGATCACCGTGACGGCACGGTTGAGGCCGATCGAGAACACGTCTTCGATCGAGTCGAGATTGGCATAGGTGCCGTTATGCAGAACAAACGGCCCATAGCGGCCAAGGCCGGCGGAAATCATCTTGCCGGTTTCCGGATGCTTGCCGACATCGCGCGGCAGTCCAAGCAGCGCCAGCGCCTTTTCATGGTCGATGGTCGCCACGCTCCAGCCTTTCGGCAGGCTTGAACGCTTGGCTTCCTTGCCGTCGCCACGCTGCACATAGGGGCCGAAACGGCCCGAGCGCAGGGTAATTTCCTCGGCGGTGTACGGGTCCTTGCCGAGAACCTTGGTGCCGTCATCGGCAGCGCCGTTCTCGCCATTGCCGTTGCCGTTTTCACCAAGCTGGCGCGTATAGCCGCATTCGGGATAGTTCGAGCAGCCGACGAACGCGCCATATTTGCCGAGCTTCAGTGACAGGTTGCCGCTGCCGCATTTCGGGCAGATGCGCGGGTTGGAACCGTCTTCCCGCACCGGAAACACCAGCGGGGCAAGGGCTTCGTTGAGCGCATCCAGCACATCGGTGACGCGCAGTTCCTTGATGTCGTCGACGGATGTCGAAAAGTCTTTCCAGAAGTCGCGCAGCACGTCCTTCCAGGCGAGCTTGCCGTCGGAAATCTCGTCGAGCTTTTCTTCCAGCGATGCCGTGAAATCATACTCGACATACTTCTCGAAGAAGCTTTCCAGGAACGCCGTCACCAGGCGGCCCTTGGCTTCCGGTACCAGCCGGCGCTTGTCGATGACGACGTATTCGCGGTCTTCCAGCGTCTTCAGCGTTGCCGCATAGGTCGAAGGGCGGCCGATGCCGAGCTCTTCAAGCTTCTTGATGAGCGACGCTTCCGAGTAGCGCGGCGGCGGCTCGGTCGTGTGCTGCGTCGCGTTGATCGCCTCGCGGGCCATCTGCTCGCCGGAGCGGATTTCGGGCAGGCGACGGTTTTCCTCGTCTTCCGAATCTTCGTCGCGATGGTCGGTATAGGCCGCGATGAAACCGTCGAAGCGGATCACCGAGCCGACAGCGCGCAGGCCGGCGGTGCGCTGGCCGTTCACCGCCTCGATCTCGACCGTCGTGCGTTCGATTTCGGCCGGGTTCATCTGGCTGGCGATGGCGCGCCTCCAGACAAGATCGTAAAGCCGGAACTGATCGGCATCGAGATATTGCCTGACCGACGCCGGCGTGCGGAAAAAGTCGGTCGGGCGGATAGCTTCGTGCGCTTCCTGCGCGTTCTTGGCCTTTGCGGAATAGTAGCGCGGCTTTTCCGGCAGGTACTTGTCGCCGAACTCCTTGCCGATGGCGGCGCGGGCTGCCGAAATCGCCTCGGGTGCCATCTGCACGCCGTCGGTTCGCATATAGGTAATGAGACCGGCAGTCTCTCCGCCGATGTCCATGCCTTCATAGAGCTTCTGCGCCACCTGCATGGTGCGGTTCGCCGAAAAGCCAAGGCGCGAAGAGGCGGCCTGCTGCAAGGTAGACGTGGTGAAGGGCGGGGCAGGGTTGCGCTTGGTGGGCTTTGCTTCGACCGACTGGGCGCGGAACGTCGCGCCATCCAGCATCGCCTTGATGCCGTCGGCCTGCTCCTTGTTCTTGATGTCGAGCTTTTGCAGCTTCTTGCCTTCGTAGGCGGTCAGCCGTGCCTCGAAACTTTCCTTGCGAGGTGTGCCGAGGATTGCGGCGATCTGCCAGTATTCCTCGCGAACAAAGCGTTCGATCTCCGACTCGCGCTCGCAGACGAGGCGCAGCGCAACGGACTGCACGCGTCCGGCCGAGCGTGCGCCTGGCAGCTTGCGCCACAGAACCGGCGACAGCGTGAAGCCGACGAGATAGTCGAGCGCACGCCGTGCCAGGTAGGCATCGACCAGCGGCACGTCGATCTGGCGCGGATTTGCCATCGCGTCGAGCACGGAATTCTTGGTGATAGCGTTGAAGACGACGCGGCTGACCGGCTTGTCCTTCAACACGCGCTTCTGCTTCAAAACCTCAAGCACGTGCCACGAAATCGCCTCGCCCTCGCGATCAGGGTCGGTGGCGAGGATCAGGCCGTCGGCGTCCTTGACCGCCTTGGCGATATCGGCGAGCCGCTTGCCTGACGCGGTATCGACCGACCAGGACATGGAGAAGTCTTCATCCGGGCGGACCGAGCCGTCCTTGGCAGGCAGGTCGCGGACATGGCCGAACGAGGCCAGAACCTTGTAGTTCCGCCCCAGATACTTGTTGATTGTTTTCGCTTTGGCCGGCGATTCGACGACGACGACGTCCATTTCTGCCTGTTCTTTTCGGATGAGGCGGCGGGGAAATGCAGCCACGACAACATGTTTCGAAATCGTCCGTCAAATGGCCGTGCTTTGCCGTTCGGTCAAGGGTCATCCCTCAATTTGACCTATATACAACCAAAAGTTGTATAAAAAGAAACATTTGCAATTTAAGATAAGCGATCTAGACTAAACCTGCACTCGGAAGCGGCAAATCACTCTCGGGTTGGTTGATATGAATTCGGTCGTGCGGTGATGCTGCGCAGCCGGAATAGGGACTGTTTTCTTGATGCGGCACACCTTTGCAAGACGGCGCACGGAAACCCTCGATTACATGCAGTCGATGCTCGGTCAGTTGCGCACCATGGCGGAAGCCGAACGCTGCGACATGCTCACATACTTGATCGAGATGGCCTATGTAGAAGCAAGCGACATCATCCGCGGCGAGCGCCCTGCGCGGGTACAGCAGGATGGTCGCAAGGGCGCAGCATGAAAACGGCTCCGGCCGCCTTTGCGCCCGGAGCCTCAGGTCGAATAGTGAGACCGAATATCAATCCGGCTTGGCGATGTGCCAGACGCCGCCGACGCCGTCGCCGGTCACGTCGCCGGCCTTCTGGTCCTTGATGAAGGTGTAGACGGGCTTGCCTTCATAGGCCCACATCTTGGTGCCGTCGGTGCGGTCAACGAGCGACCATTCGCCTTCGGCCTTGGCGTCTGCCTCTGCCTTCAGGGGCGGCCAGTTGGTGGCGCATTTGTCGTAGCAGTTGGTCTTGCCGGCTTCGTCCTTGTCGTAGGTGTAGAGCGTCATGCCCTTGGCGTCGGTGAAGATCTTGCTGCCGCCGGCATCGGCTTCCATCCATGCCTGTGCCGCAAAACCTGATGCCGTGCTGAGCAAGAGCGCGGCCAGTCCGACTGTGATCGCCTTCATGTTTCATCTCCCTGGGGTCGCTTGAAAGGGTCAATGAGACGCCAAAACTCGTGCGCCTCGTTCAAGAAACGCCGACGCGCCTTGTTTTCTTCCCGGGCAGCGGCGACTTGCCACGCAACTGTGACTGGAAGACCGTTCCGCCTGCCGCTATGTGAGGGCCGGCAAGCTGGAACGGCGACATGGCTTTGGACATTGGTTACGTCAGTGCGGTCGGGGCAGGGGCGCTCTCGTTCCTGTCGCCTTGCGTGCTGCCGCTGGTGCCGCCCTATCTCTGCTACATGGCCGGCGTTTCGGTCGACGATTTCCGCGGCAATGCAGGTGCTGCCGCCAAGGCTGGTGCGCGCGGCGCGCTGATTGCGGCATCCGTCGCTTTCGTCCTCGGCTTCTCGACCGTCTTCGTGGCGCTCGGCGCCGGCGCATCGAGCATCGGTCGCCTGTTGCGCGTTTGGCAGGAGCCGCTGGCGATGGCGGCCGGCGTGCTTATCATCATCATGGGCCTGAACTTCCTCGGCGTCCTGCGCATTCCGCTGCTTTCGCGCGAAGCCCGCTTTCAGAGCGAAGGCAAGCCTGCAAGCCTCCTCGCCGCCTATGTCATGGGCCTTGCCTTCGCCTTCGGCTGGACGCCCTGTATCGGCCCGGTGCTGGGACCTATCCTGACCCTTGCAGGCGGACGCGAAACGGTTGGCGAAGGCGCGCTGCTGTTGGCGGCCTATTCCCTCGGCCTCGGCATTCCGTTCCTGATAGCTGCCCTGTTTTCGGGCGCATTCATGCGCTTCCTCGGCAAGTTCCGTGTTCATCTCGGTCGCGTCGAAAAAGCCATCGGCGCGCTGCTCGTTGTCGCCGGTGTGTTCTTCCTCACTGGCGGCGTACAGGCGGTATCCTATTGGCTGCTCGAGAACTTCCCGGTGCTGGGGCGGCTTGGCTAAAGCACTTGGACCCGCTGACTAACAGTCGGCTGCTTCACGATCCTCACCCGAATTTAACCGCATTGGTGCAGCAATGCGGCGGTGCTACATAGCGCTCATCCGAGCAATTCATTTCCCGGTTATCATCCATGAGCCAACGTACCTGCCTGTCGATCATCCTCGCCGCCGGCGAGGGCACGCGCATGAAAAGTGCTATCCCGAAGGTGCTGCACAAGATTGCCGGCCTGCCCATGGTCGCACATGTGGTCAGGGCGGCTGAGACGGCGGGTGCGGGCAATCTCGCGCTGGTGATCGGCCATGGTGCGGACCAGATGCGCGAGGCGGCGGCAAAGTTCGCACCGAAAGCCGAGACCTTCGTGCAGGAAAAACGCCTTGGCACGGCCCATGCGGTATTGGCTGCCCGCGCCGCCATCGAGCGCGGCCACGACGATATCCTCGTCATGTTTGGCGATACGCCCCTGATTGATCCCGGCGCGTTGACGGTCGCCCGGTTGAAGCTTGCGGAGGGCGCTGCGGTGGTCGTTATCGGCTTCCGCACCGACAGTCCGACCGGCTATGGCAGGCTGATCGAGAAGGGTGGCAAGCTCATAGCCATTCGCGAGGAAAAGGATGCGAGTGCCGAAGAGCGCGCTATTACCTTCTGCAATGGCGGGCTGATGGCGATTGCCGGCAAGCACGCACTGGGGTTGCTGGATACTGTCGGCAATGCCAACACCAAGGGTGAATACTACCTCACCGACATCGTTGAAATCGCCAGCCAGCGCGGCCTCGATGTCGTGGCCACCGAGGCAACTTTCGAAAATGCACTGGGCATCAACAACCGCGCTGAACTGGCCGCCGCAGAAGCCATCTGGCAAAAGCGCCGTCGCCATGAGGCGATGCTTTCAGGCGTCGCGCTGATTGCGCCGGAGACCGTGTATTTCTCGCACGATACCGAAATCGGCGCGGACACCGTCGTCGAACCCAATGTCTGGTTCGGTCCCGGCGTCAGCGTCGAGGGCGGTGCGACCATCCACGCGTTCAGCCATATCGAGGGGGCGACTATCGCGTCCGGCTGCGAGGTCGGCCCGTTCGCCCGCCTGCGCCCCGGTGCCGATCTCAAGACCAAGGCCAAGGTCGGCAATTTCTGCGAGGTCAAGAAGGCGGTGGTCGAGAAGGGCGCCAAGGTCAACCATCTCACCTATATCGGCGATGCGGTGATTGGCGCGGGAGCGAACATCGGTGCCGGCACCATCACCTGCAACTATGATGGCTATTCGAAATTTCTCACCGAAATTGGCGAAAACGCCTTCATCGGTTCGAATTCCTCGCTGGTTGCCCCGGTTTCGATCGGCAACGGCGCTTACGTGGCATCGGGCAGCGTCATCACCGAAAACGTCCCCGACGATGCGCTGGCGTTTGGCCGCGCCCGCCAGAAGACGATGCCCGGTAAGGCAAAGGAATTGCGCGCGCGCCGTGCAGAAGCTGCGAAAAAGTAAGCAATTCTGCTAACTGGATTGCAACGCCAATCTGGAAACATGATGTGCTGCGGCAATCCAGGTCATTGCTACGTCGCGAAACGCAATGTGATTTTCTCGGATGAACTGCGCTTCCTAAACAGCGCACATCGAATATCGGGTCAGGGGCAAGGCAAATGTGCGGGATTGTAGCGATAGTTGGCCATTCGCCGGTTGCGCCGCTGATTGTCGACGCGCTGAAGCGTCTTGAGTACCGCGGCTATGATTCGGCAGGCGTTGCCACCATCGAGCGCGGCGAGTTGTCCCGCCGTCGGGCCGAAGGTAAGCTGGTCAATCTTGAAACGCGGCTGAAGAACGAGCCGCTGTCCGGCACCATCGGCATCGGTCATACCCGTTGGGCCACCCACGGCGTGCCGAACGAGACCAATGCGCATCCGCATTTCTCCAACGGCGTGGCCATCGTCCACAACGGCATCATCGAGAATTTTGCCGAACTGCGCACTGAGTTGATTGCAGACGGCTACCAGTTTTCCTCGCAGACCGACACCGAGGTGGTCGCCCATCTGGTCTCGCGTGAAATGGCGCGCGGCGCCAAGCCGGTGGAAGCGGCCCACAACGCCTTGAAGCGCCTGCAGGGCGCTTTCGCGCTCGCCATCATGTTCAAGGACGACGAAGACCTGATCGTCGGGGCCCGCAACGGCCCGCCGCTCGCCGTTGGCCACGGCCAGGGTGAGATGTTCCTGGGCTCCGATGCCATTGCGCTCGCCCCTTTCACCAATTCCATCACCTATCTGGAGGATGGCGACTGGGCAGTCGTGCGGCGCAACGACGTGTCGATCTTCGACATGGAAGGCAAGGCGGTTGAGCGCAAGCGCCAGCAGTCGCTTGGCACCTCCTATCTGGTCGACAAGGGCAACCACCGCCATTTCATGGAAAAGGAAATCCATGAACAGCCGGAGGTTATTTCGCACACGTTGGCGAACTATCTCGACTTTACCAACGGTGCGACAAAGCCGCTGGACCTGCCGTTCGACTTTGCCAAGATCAATCGCCTCGCCATCTCGGCCTGCGGCACGGCCTATCTCGCTGGCCTGATCGGGAAGTACTGGTTTGAGCGTTACGCCCGTCTGCCGGTCGATATCGATATAGCCTCGGAGTTTCGTTATCGCGAAATGCCCCTGTCGGCGAACGATGCCGCACTCTTCATCTCGCAGTCGGGCGAGACCGCCGACACGCTGGCATCGCTGCGCTACTGCCGCCAGGCGGGCATGAAGATCGGCGCGGTCGTCAACGTGCGCGAATCGACCATTGCCCGCGAGGCCGATGTAACATTGCCGACGCTGGCCGGACCGGAAATCGGTGTGGCCTCGACCAAGGCGTTCACCTGCCAGCTGTCGGTCATGGCGTCGCTTGCGGTGCATGCTGCCGCTACTCGCGGCACCATTTCCACTGATGAGGAAAAGGCGCTCGTGCGCGCGCTCTCCGAAGCGCCTCGCTACACCAACCAGGTGTTGAATAGCCTCGACGGCCAGATCGAAAGACTAGCCCGCGAACTGACCCGTTACGAGCATGTGCTTTATCTTGGCCGCGACACCAATTTTCCGCTCGCCATGGAAGGGGCGCTCAAGCTCAAGGAAATCTCCTACATCCATGCAGAGGGCTACGCTGCCGGTGAATTGAAGCACGGCCCGATTGCGCTCATCGATGAAAAGATGCCGGTCATCGTCATCGCGCCGCACGACCGCATCTTCGAAAAGACCGTGTCGAACATGCAGGAAGTGGCTGCGCGCGGCGGCAAGATCATCCTCATCACCGATGCCAAGGGCGCGGCCCAGGCGAGTGTGAATACGCTCGAAACCATCATCTTGCCGGATGTGCCAGAGATCATCTCGCCCATCGTCTATGCGCTGCCGATCCAGTTGCTGGCCTATTTCACCGCCGTGTTCATGGGCACCGACGTCGACCAGCCCCGCAACCTCGCCAAGTCCGTGACGGTGGAATAGGACAAGACCAACTTCGCTGTTCCAAACAGGGCCCCGCTCGCCTAATGTTGCGCCGCAACGAAGCGGGGAGCGATGTCGGACGTAGTCAAGACTTCAGCCATGACGCGGCTCAGGAACTATTTCCTGACCGGCTTCATCGTCTGCGCCCCGCTGGCGATCACCGCCTATCTCACCTGGTCGTTCGTCGGCTGGGTCGATTCGTGGGTCAAGCCCTATATTCCCTCCCGCTACAGCCCGGACACCTATCTGCCATTCGCGGTTCCCGGCTTCGGCCTCATCGTCGCGCTGGTTCTGATCACGTTGATCGGCTTCCTCACCGCCAACATCGTCGGCCGCGCCATCGTCAATTTCGGGGAGCGCCTGCTTGGCCGCATGCCTCTGGTGCGCGGTATATACCGTTCGCTCAAACAGATTTTCGAAACCATCTTGTCCAACAAGGGCGACATGTTCAAAGCGGTCGGGCTAGTTGAATATCCGCGCAAGGACGTGTGGTCGCTGGTCTTCGTCCCCGGCGAGAAGCAGACCGAGATCAACGAGAAGCTGGATGCCGGCGACGATCCGCTGCTCGCCGTCTTCATGCCGTGCACGCCCAATCCAACCACGGGCTTTTTGATGTATGTGCGCAAGTCCGAGGTGGTCATGCTGGACATGACCATCGAAGAGGGTGCACGTCTCATCGTTTCGGCTGGCTTGGTGGCTCCGGACCTCAAGACCAAGCAGGCCGGCCCAAAAGGCGGGCCGATCAAGATTTCCAATCCGACATTGGATGAAGCTCAGCCGGCGCGCAGCAAGCGCACGGCTTCGTCCCTGCCGAACAAATAGAGCAGCAGCCGCAAGGCTTCGCCACGTTCCTTCTGTAGTTCCGGATCTTGCGACAGGATCAGCCGCGCATCGTCGCGTGCTGCTTCGAGCAGGTCGCCATGCGCTTCGATGCGGGCGATCTGGAAGCCCGGCGTACCTGACTGCCGCGTGCCCAGCACTTCTCCTTCGCCGCGCAGCTTCAAATCTTCCTCCGCGATGACGAAGCCGTCTTCCGTCTCGCGCATGACAGACAGCCTGCGCTTTGCGGTTTCACCGAGCGGGTCCTTGTACAGCAGCACGCAGGAGGAGGGCTTGTCGCCGCGCCCGACCCGCCCGCGCAACTGGTGCAGTTGCGCCAGCCCGAAGCGCTCGGCGTGCTCGATCACCATGATGGTGGCATCCGGCACATCGACGCCCACTTCGATGACCGTCGTGGCGATCAATACGCGCGTCTCGCCTTCCTTGAAGGCCCGCATTGCTTCGTCTTTTTCTGCGCCTTTCATGCGTCCGTGAACAAGACCGAGCCTGTTTCCGAACACCGGCTTCAGCGAGGCGAAACGATCCTCGGCCGACATCAGCTTTACTTCCTCGGATTCCTCGACCAGCGGGCAGATCCAGTAGATTTTCTGACCCTCCGCCACGGCATCGCTGATGCGCCCGACGAGTTCGTCCAGCCGTTCGAGCGGCAAGGTGACGGTGCGGATCGGTCGCCGCCCGGCCGGCTTTTCTGTCAGCTTGGAAACATCCATGTCGCCGAAAGCGGTCAGCACCAGCGTGCGTGGAATGGGCGTTGCCGTCATCACCAGCATGTCAGGCGCATCGCCCTTGGCGGTGATCGCCAGTCTTTGATGCACGCCAAAGCGATGCTGCTCGTCCACCACCGCAAAGACGAGATTGTTGAACGTCACGCTTGCCTGGAACAGCGCATGTGTGCCAACGACGATGTCGATAGAGCCGTCGGCCAGCCCGGCCAAGGTGTCCGCGCGCTCGCGGCCTTTTTCACGGCCGGTCAGGATGGCGGTTTTCAAGCCGGCCTGCGCCGCCAGTGGCGCAATTGTCGAAAGATGCTGGCGGGCGAGGATTTCGGTCGGCGCCATCAGCGCGGCCTGTCCGCCGGCCTCCACCGCACGCGCCATGGCAAGCAGCGCCACCACCGTCTTGCCGGAGCCGACATCGCCCTGCAGCAGCCGCAGCATGCGCTCCGGTTCGGCAAGGTCGGCAAGGATTTCGGCAAGTGCGGCTTCCTGCGATCTGGTCAGCGAATAGGGCAGCGCCGCGCGCAGTTTTTCCACGGTGCGCCCATCGCCGGTTAGCGGTCGGCCGGAAAGCCGCCGCACCTTCGCCCGCACCAGCGCCAGCGACACTTGGCCCGCCAAAAGTTCGTCATAGGCGAGCCTGCGCCACGCAGCGCCTTCTACAGCGACGTCGAGCGGATCGGCGGGATTGTGGACGCGCTCGAGCGATGTCTGGAAATCGGGAAAACTCTGCTTGCGCATGAAGGCGCCGTCCTGCCATTCCGGCAGCGTCGGTACGCGCTCCAGCGCTTGTGCAACAGCTCGGCGCAGCACTTTGCCCGAGAGCCCCGCCGTCAGCGGATAGACCGGCTCGACCAGCGGCAGATTGTGCGCTTCGCTGGCCAGCGCGATGTGGTCCGGGTGCACCATCGAGGGGCGGCCGTTGAACCACTCCATGCGGCCCGACACCAGCACCTGCTCGCCCTCCGGCATCGCCTTTTCCAGATAGGCGGCGTGGGCATGGAAGAAGGTCAGCGCGATCTCGCCGGTGTCGTCATGCCCATAGACCCGGTAGGGCACCGACTTGTTGCCGCGCGGCGGCGGCTGGTGCCGGTCGATGCGTACCTCCAGCGTCACGATCGCACCTTCGGCGGCGAAGGCGATGCCCGGTCGGCTGCGGCGGTCGATCACCGAATTGGGCAGCACGAACAGAAGGTCGCCCGCGCGCGCCGACCGCTCGCCAAGGTCCACTGGCAGCACGCGCTCGATCAGCGTCGCCACCTTCGGGCCAACGCCGGCCAGCGAAGTGATGGGCGCAAACAGCGGATCGAGCAGGGAAGGGCGCATGGCTACACTTTCGCCCGCCAATTACCCCCACCCCTAACCCCTCCCCGCAAGGGGGAGGGGGACGCCAGCGCCTCAGAATTCCCCTCCCCCTTGCGGGGAGGGGTTAGGGGTGGGGGTTCGGTCTGGGATGCAACAAGAGACATCGGCAGAGATTAGGAACTCCGTGCCACGTTGCAAGGCTGACACCGCCCTCTATCCACGCTATATGCGCAACCAGCCGACGAGGAACACGCCCATGACCGGAACGACAAGAACAAGCGAAGGGCTGGAGCCCCGGCGCGCCAAGCTTCTGTTCCGCTCATGGCATCGCGGCATGCGCGAGATGGATCTCATCCTCGGGCGCTTCGCCGATGCCGAAATCGGCGTCTTGACCGGCGACGAGATCGACCAATATGAAAGGCTCCTCGACATCTCCGACACCGATCTTCTGCCGTGGATCACCGGCCAGCAGCCGATTCCCGATGATCTCGGCCTGCCGATCCTGAACAAGGTCATCGCCGCACGGGATGTATCCGTCTGACTGCCAGCATTCGAAAAGCACTTTCATGAGCCTCATTCCAAAAATCGGCCTGCCGAACTCCGGCCTTGGCTCGTTCATCGTCGACGGCGTTGCCGACGGCTACGAGGCGTTTGCGATTGCGCAGGTCATCAAGGAAGCCAGCCCGGATGGCCCGCTTCTGTTCGTGGCCCGCGACGGCCAGCGCCTGCCGGCCATCGTCGAGGCGCTGTCTTTCGTCTCGCCCGGCCTGCCGGTGCTGGAACTGCCGGCCTGGGACTGCCTGCCCTATGATCGTGTGTCGCCCGGTTCCGAGGTCGCCGCCCGCCGTCTCGATGCGTTGACCGCCATGATCGCGCTCGCCGCCAAGCCGCACCGCGCCGTCATCCTCACCACCGCCAATGCGCTTTTGCAGCGCATTCCGCCCGCCGATCTGGTCGAGGCGCAGACTTTCCATGCCAAGCCCGGCAACCAGATCGACATGAACAGGCTGGTGGCGCGGCTCGAAACCTCCGGCTTCGAGCGGGTTCCGACCGTGCGCGGCGTCGGCGAATTCGCCGTCCGTGGTGGCATCCTCGATCTTTACGCGCCGGGCTGGAGCGAAGCGCTGCGGCTCGATTTCTTCGGCGATACGCTGGAATCGATCCGCGCCTTCGATGTCGCCAGCCAGCGCACCACGGGCCAGCGCCACGCCATGTCCTTGCAGGCGATGAGCGAGGTGGCGCTGACGCCAGAAACCATCAGCCGTTTTCGCCGCGCCTATATCGAGGCCTTCGGCGCGCCGTCGCGCGATGACGGGCTTTACGCGGCCGTCAGCGAAGGCCGCCGCTTTGCCGGCATGGAACACTGGCTGCCGCTGTTTTACGAGCGGCTTGAGACGGTGTTCGACTATCTGCCGGACGTGCCTGTGGTGTTCGACCACCTTACGCATGAATCGCTTGCCGAGCGCCACAAGCTGATCCTCGACCACTACGAGGCGCGCAAGGCACAGGCCGGCGGCGCGCTGAAGGAAGCGGTGCCCTACAAGCCGGTCGAGCCGTCACGCATGTATCTGTCGACGGACGATGTCTCGGCCTCGCTGCAGGATCGCCTCGCCATTGAGTTCACGCCCTTCGACGCCCCCGATGCCGGCGGGCGCAAGATGTTCCATGGCGGTTCGCGCGCCGGTCGCAGCTTTGCCGAGGAGCGCGCCGATCCCAACGCCAATGTCTTCGACGTGGTGGTCAGGCACATTGCCGAGGAACGCGCCAAAAAGCGCCGCGTCGTCGTTGCGGGCTGGACCGAAGGCTCGCTCGACCGGCTGACCCAGATCCTCGACGAACATCATCTTGGCGGATTGAAGCCGGTCGCAACGCTGGCCGATGTGGAAAAGCTCGAGGCAGGGCAGGCGGGTCTTGCCGTGCTGCCGCTCGAAACCGGCTTCGAGACAGACGAACTGGTGGTCGTCGCCGAACAGGACATTCTGGGCGACCGCCTTATCCGCCGCTCCAAGCGCAAGAAGAAGGCGTCCGATTTCATTGCCGAGGCGGCGTCGCTGTCGTCCGGCGACATTGTCGTGCACGCCGATCACGGCATCGGCCGCTTCATCGGCCTGAAGACCATACAGGCCGTGGGTGCGCCGCACGATTGCCTCGAAATCCACTATGCGGGCGACGACCGCCTGTTCCTTCCGGTCGAAAACATCGAGCTTCTGTCGCGTTACGGCTCCGACTCCGCCGAAGCAACGTTGGACAAGCTTGGCGGCGGCGCATGGCAGGCTCGCAAGGCACGGCTTAAGAAGCGCCTGCTCGACATGGCCGGCCAGTTGATCCGAATAGCTGCCGAGCGCCAGATGCGCGCCGCCCCCGCGATGATCCCCGCCGATGGCCTCTATGGCGAGTTTGCCGCTAGATTCCCCTACGAGGAGACCGACGACCAGCAGACGGCCATCGATTCCGTCATGGAAGACCTCTCCGCCGGCAGGCCGATGGATCGGCTGGTCTGCGGCGACGTCGGCTTCGGCAAGACCGAGGTCGCGCTGCGCGCCGCCTTCATAGCCGCCATGGAAGGCTTCCAGGTTGCCGTCGTCGTGCCAACCACGCTTTTGTCGCGCCAGCATTTCAAGACCTTCTCGCAGCGCTTTTCCGGACTGCCGGTGCGCGTTGCCCAGGCTTCGCGGCTGGTCGGTGCCAAGGAACTGGCCGAGACCAAGAAGGCCGTCGCCGAAGGCACAATTGACATCGTCGTCGGCACCCATGCGCTGCTTGGCTCGTCGATTTCGTTCAAGCGGCTGGGCCTGCTCATCATCGACGAGGAGCAGCACTTCGGCGTCAAGCACAAGGAGCGGCTGAAGGAACTGAAGAGCGACGTGCATGTGCTGACGCTCTCGGCCACGCCGATTCCTCGGACCTTGCAACTGGCTCTGACCGGCGTGCGCGAACTTTCGCTGATCGCGACGCCTCCAGTGGATCGCATGGCGGTGCGCACCTTCATCTCGCCCTTCGATCCGCTCGTCATCCGCGAAACGCTGCTGCGCGAACGCTATCGCGGCGGGCATTCCTTCTACGTGGTGCCGCGCATCAGCGATCTTTCCGAAATTCAGGATTTCCTGCGCGACAATGTGCCGGAACTGAAAGTTGCCGTCGCCCACGGCCAGATGCCGCCCGGCGAACTCGACGACATCATGAACGCCTTCTATGACGGCCAGTACGATGTGCTTTTGTCCACCACAATCGTCGAATCCGGCCTCGATATTCCGACCGCCAACACGCTGATCATCCACCGCGCCGATATGTTCGGCCTGGCCCAGCTCTACCAGTTGCGCGGCCGCGTCGGGCGCTCGAAGGTGCGCGCCTATGCGCTGTTCACGCTGCCGGCGCGCAAGAAGCTGACCGACACCGCCGATCGCCGCCTGAAAGTGCTGCAATCGCTGGACACGCTGGGCGCAGGCTTCCAGCTTGCCAGCCACGACCTCGACATTCGCGGTGCCGGCAATTTGCTTGGCGAGGAACAGTCCGGTCATATCAAGGAAGTCGGCTTCGAGCTTTACCAGCAGATGCTGGAGGAGGCTGTCGCCGAGGTGAAGGACAGCGGCGAGGTGCAGGATGGCGGCTGGTCGCCGCAGATCGCGGTCGGCACGGCAGTGATGATCCCGGAAGGCTACGTGCCGGACCTGCAACTCAGGCTCGCGCTCTACCGCCGTCTGGGCGATCTCGAAACGCCGGAAGAGATCGATGCCTTCGGCGCGGAACTGATCGACCGCTTTGGTCCGCTGCCCGACGAGGTCAAGCACCTGTTGAAGATCGTCTTCATCAAGGCGCTCTGCCGCAAGGCCAATGTCGAAAAACTCGATGCCGGTCCGAAGGGTGTCGTCATTCATTTCCGCAAGCGCGAGTTTTCGAACCCGGCGGGTCTGGTCAGGTTCATCTCGGAACAGGGCTCGATGGCCAAGATCAGGCCGGATCAGTCGGTCGTATTCATCCGCGACTGGCCGAATTCGGACAAGCGGCTGGCCGGTTCCGCCGTTATCATGACGCAACTGGCCAAGCTGGCGGCTTGAGCCGCCGCTTTTGTCCTCCCCCTTGCGGGGAGGGTCGGCGAGCAATTGGCAGCGTAGCGGAAATTGCGAGACGGGGTGGGGGTAAAACCCAGGGTTACTCCGCCTTCTCCAGGTCGCCCTTCGCCTTCGCGCCGGCTATCTCGCGGATTGCATCGGTGAGCGTTGCTGCATCCTGCGCGCCCATCACCGCATATTTCCCTTCCAGCAGGAAACACGGCACGCCGGTTATGCCCATGCGCGATGCGGTGGCGATTTCGTTCTGCACCTCTTCCACATCGGCGTCTGAAGGCAGCAATGCCTCCACCACGGAAACGTCCATTCCGGCCTCGCGCGCTGCTTCGATCAGCACGGCGTGATCGCCAAGATTGCCGCCTTGTTCGAAATTGATCTGGAAGAGCCGCCGAACCAGCCGGTTCTGCACCTCTTCGCTTACGCCGCCTGCCCAGCGGATCAGCCGGTGCGCGTCGAGCGTATTGGGCGCGACCTTGATCGCATCGAAGGCGAAATTGATGCCCTCTGCTTCTCCCAACGGCTCGATGCGGGCATGGATTTCACGGATGCGTTCTTCGCTGCCGAACTTGCCCAGCATGTAGTCGCGCCGGTCCTTGCCTTCACGCGGAATGGTCGGATCGAGCTGGAACGGCCGCCAGCGAACGTGGACCTCGACATCGCCTGCGGCCGCTATTGCCTTGTCCAGTCGCTTTTGGCCGATGAAGCACCACGGGCAGACGACATCGGACACCACGTCCACGGTAATGGCGGTCGGCTTGGTCATGGTCGTCCTTTCAGGGAAATCCGGCAGAAATGGCGGGTTCAGAGACCTTAACGGCCCAAACCTAGTTCGTCTTGCGCCACCATGTAGGTAACTGATACCCGAAAAGCGAGGTCTTGTCCGGGTGCGCAAGGTAGGCCCAATACGCGATCCATTGTTCGCTATTGTGCTGCATCGGAACCATATAGGCCCCCGAAATCAGCAACCGGTCGAGCACCCTCACTGCAGCGATGAAATCATCCTTGTCGCGTGCGTTCACCATCGCGTCCATCGCCGCGTCCACGGCAGGGTCCGCAACGCCGGCAAGATTGAAAGAGCCCTCCGTTTTCGCCGCTTCCGATCCCCAGCGCCCGATCTGCTCGATGCCGGGCGAAAGCGAGTTATTAAACCCGGTTGCGCCGATCAGCATGTCGAAGTCGAAGCGCTGCTTGCGTGCTTGTATCTGGTCGCCATCCAGCGCCCGGATCGTCACGTCGATGCCGATCTTCGCCAATGTCCGCTGGTAGACGGCGGCCAGCCGCTGCTCGTCCTGTGATGAGGTTAGGATCTCGAATGCCAAGGGCCGGCCTTTCGGGTCATGCAGCGCGCCATCGCTCATCTTGTAGCCGGCGCCCTTCAGCATATCGAACGCCGCGCGCAGCACCTTGCGGTCCTGTCCCGACCCGTCCGTCACCGGCGGGCGCCAGGTTCCATCCATCACATCGTCGGGAACCCTGCCGGGGAAGGGGGCCAGCAGCGCCTTTTCTTTCTCGCTTGCCGGATGGCCGAGTGCCGAAAGTTCCGAACCTTGCCAGAAACTCATCGTGCGCTTGAACTTGCCGCCGAACAGGTTCTTGTTGGCCCATTCGAAGTCGTAGAGCATGCCCAGCGCCCGCCGCACGGACGGGTCGGCGAATTTTTCCAGCCGGGTGTTGAACAGGAAGCCGGTCACCACCGGCGGAATGCCGCTGGTGAAATTCTCCGCGATCACTCGCCCTTCCTTGAAGGCCGGGAAATCCATGTCGCGGTCGCGCTTGACCGGATCGACCTCCATGCTGATGGCGCACAGGCCCTTCTTGAATGCCTCCAGTTGAGCGTTGGAGTTCATGAAGTATTCGATGGTCACCTTGTCGTAATTGTCGAAGCCGCGCTTGGCGGGAACGTCCTTGCCCCAATAGGCCGGGTTGCGCTTGAACACGATGCGCTGTCCCGGCACCACCTGGTCGATGACATAGGGGCCGCTGCCGATCACCGGCTTCAGCGTGGTCTGGTCGAAGGTGTCCAGCTTGAAGGCGTGTGCGGGCAGGATCGGCGTCATAGCGATGATCAGCGGAAACTCGCGGTCGGCCCTGTCGTTGAAGGTAAAGCGCACGCTGCGCTCGCCGGTCTTTTCCAGCTTGGCCACCTTCTTCATCCGGTCGGAATAGGGCGGCCGGCCTTTTGTCGTGTAGGCTTCGTAGGTGAACAGCACGTCTTCGGGCGTCACCGGTTGGCCGTCCGACCATTTGGCATTCGGGTCGAGATGGAATTCGATCGATTTGCGCTCGTCGTCCATGTCGGCAGTGTCGGCGAGTAGGCCGTACAGACCGAAAGGCTCGTCGGCATTGCGCTGCATCAATGGCTCGAAGACGAAATTGCCGTAGATTGTATCGATCACGCCGCGCGCGGTGGTGCGCAGGCTCTTGATGATGAACGGATTGAGATTGTCGAACGTGCCGACCACGCAATAAGTGATCTCGCCGCCCTTGGGCGCGTCGGGGTTGGCATAGGGAAAATGCGTGAAATCCGCCGGCAGCGCCGGCTCACCCTGCATGGCGATGCCGTGTTTGGGTGCCGCCAGCACGGTTTGCGGCGCAAGGGCGATAAACGCGGCGGCAGCCAGCCAGGCAGTGGTTCGGCGCATCGCAGACTCCGATTTTGGACCTGGGGATGATTCGAACGCCAGACTATCATCCTGAAGGCTGTGCGCCCTCTCAAGAAATGCGCTGAACAGGCTGGATTTGCCAACGCTGTCAGTGTAACACGCGCGCCAAAGCCATTCTGTTGCCTCATTTGCGCAACAGGTAGCGTGGCCATCCGGCGCCCGGAATGCGCCGCAGGCAGAGTCGAGAGGAAGCACGTCATATGAAGAGCTTGAACTCCAACGCTTACCGCCTGTCGGTCATCGCCGCCGGCGTGGCAGGTTTCCTGGGCGTGGGCCTCATGGAAGTGTCCGCTCAGCAGCAGGTTCCCCAGGGCTGGTTCAAGGCCTGCTCCAAGCAGGAAGACGTCGATATCTGCAACGTCCAGAATATCGTCACCGCCGGCAACGGCCAGCTTGTCACCGGCGTCAGCCTCATCGACCTGCGCGGCAAGGTCAACCGCAAGGTTTTCCAGGTCACGGTGCCTACCGGTCGCCTCGTTCCTCCCGGCATCGGCCTGCAGGTTGACGGCGGCAAGGCCCAGAAGCTCGACTACGTGATCTGCTTCCCGGATCGCTGCGTGGCCGAAGTGCCGATGACCGACCAGCTCGTCGCGTCGCTCAAGAAGGGCTCCGAGCTGACGCTGACCTCGGTGAATTTCCAGAACCAGCCGAACCCGATCAAGGTTTCGCTGCAGGGCTTCAGCGGTGCATTCGACGGTCCTGCCATGCAGCAGTCCGATCTCGAGGATCGCCAGAAGAAGCTGCAGGATTTCGTCACCAAGAACAACGAGGACTTTGCCAAGAAGCTCAAGGAAGAGCAGGACAAGGCCAAGACCGGCAATTGATCCGGCGCGCCGACCAGGCGCGCTGCTTCCAGACAAGATTTCGAAAAGGCCGCGGTTTTCCGGGGCCTTTTTCGTTTTGGTGCCGGTAGCCTCACCGCCTCTTTGAAGCCGGCTTCGTTCACAGCGCCGTCATGGCGTTCGCTTATTTCACGGTCCCGACACGTTCGGAGAAGTGAAGCTGATGCGAATGGCATGGCTGGCATGGGCGCTTGCCGCCCTTTCCCTGATCCCGGTCGGCGCGGCCCATGCGACGGATACCCGCGCCGACCTGATCCTCGAACGCTTCGAACATGCCAACCAGTGGCGCGACCATGTCATGGTTGTGGCCCACCGTGCCGGCGGATTGCAGGCCGGCAAGACGCGCTTTCCTGAAAATTCGCTCGCCGCGCTTGAAGCCGCCATCGAAGTCGGTGCCGAAATGGTCGAGGTCGATGTTCGCCGATCCGCCGACGGCGCGTTGATCGTCATGCACGATAGCTGGCTCGACCGCACCACCACTTGCAAGGGCGAGGTCGTGCGGCGCACGCTGGCCGAACTGAAACAGTGCCGGCTGGTGATCGAAGGAACCGGCGCGGCGGCCTCGGAAGCCGTCTCGACCCTTGCCGAATTCCTCGCGGCGGCGAAGGACCGCATCCTCGTCAACATCGACAACAAGCTCGCCTTGACCGACCTGCCGGAAATGGTCGCCGTTGCGCGCGACCTCGGCATGGCCGACCAGATCGTCATCAAGGAAAACCTGTGGAACGAGCGCCGCATCGCCGAGGCCCGCGAGATGCTGCGCGCCGCTGGTGGCGGCTTCCATTTCATGCCGATCATCGCCGATGACGCGGTGAGCGATGCGCGTTTCGCCGAGACCGTCAGGGCTGCCTTGCCGGCCGATGCGATTGAGATGATCAACTGGCGCGCAAGCGCCGAGACCCTTACGCCAACCGGCGGGCCGCTGTTTTCCACCCGCATGCGCGCTGCTGCCGTGCGCGGCGACTGGGACATCTGGGCGAACACCTACGCCATCGTCAACAAGCCGGGCGGCTATCTCGCCGGCGGGCGCGGCGATGAACTGGCAACCGCTGCCAGCCTGCCGGCGGAGAGCTGGGGCTTCTGGGCCGAGCGTGGCGTCACCATCATCCAGACCGACGAACCCGCCGCCGCCATCGAATGGCTCGCGGCGAACGGCTACCGCGTGCCTTATGGCGACCCGCAGCCCGGTTCGTCAGGCCAGACCGCCAGCATCAACTGAAGGCCAAATCCAACGCCAGAAACAAAAAGGCCGCCCGAAGGCGGCCTTTCCGATTTCGATGCCAGTAGCGTAGCGCTTAGCGCTTCGAGAACTGGAAGCTGCGGCGGGCCTTGGCCTTGCCGTACTTCTTACGCTCTACGGTACGGCTGTCGCGGGTCAGGAAGCCGCCCTTCTTGAGCACGCCGCGCAGCGCCGGCTCGTAATAGGTCAGCGCCTTGGAGATGCCGTGGCGCACTGCACCGGCCTGGCCGGACAGGCCGCCGCCGACGACGGTGGCGATGATGTCGTACTGGCCGACGCGGTTGGCCGCGACGATCGGCTGGTTGAGGATCATCTGCAGGACAGGACGCGCGAAATAAGCGCCGAATTCCTTGTCGTTGACGACGATCTTGCCGGAACCGGGCTTCACCCAGACGCGGGCGATGGCGTCCTTGCGCTTGCCGGTGGCATAGGCGCGGCCCGACTTGTCGAGCTTCTGGACATGGACCGGTGCAGCCGGCTGTGCCGTCTGCGCAACCGAACCGAGTTCTGCGAGCGAGGAAAGCTGCTCAGCCATTATCAAGCCCTCTTGTTCTTGGCGTTCAGCTTGCCGACGTCAAGCGTCTCGGGCTGCTGGGCGGTGTGGGGATGCTCGGCGCCTGCATAGACGCGGAGGTTCTTCATCTGGCGACGGCCAAGCGGGCCGCGCGGGATCATGCGCTCGACGGCCTTCTCGACGACACGCTCCGGGAAACGACCCTCGAGCAACTGGCGCGCGGTGCGCTCCTTGATGCCGCCGGGGTGGCCGGTGTGCCAGTAGTAGACCTTGTCGGTGTATTTCTTGCCGGTGAACACCACCTTGTCGGCGTTGATGACAATGACGTTGTCGCCATCATCGACGTGGGGGGTGAAGGTAGGCTTGTGCTTGCCGCGCAGGTGGTTGGCGATGACGGTGGCGAGACGGCCGACGACGAGACCCTCGGCGTCGATCAGCACCCACTTCTTCACCACGTCCGCAGGCTTCTGCGAAAAGGTTGCCATGGTTCTTCTTTCAGGTTCGGACCTTGCCGCCCACAATGGGCAGGAAAGGCGTTTCTTGTTGCTTGGATCGGCGGCTTTCGTCGCCAATAACAAAACGGCGGCCTTTGCGGGCCGCTGTTTCGAGGCTGCTTATAGGGGAGGGCAGTTGCCGCGTCAAGCAGATGAAAACGGGTTGCATTTCAAATATTGAAGCAAAAATAATAGCTTGTATATAAGGTATTATTTTACCACATTGCATTTCAGCGTTTCGGCGGGATCGAATAGGTTCCGGTCGCGTGCGCCACGGTGTGTTTGTGGGGGCCGGCGACGATGTCTATGTCGAACACCATCAGGCTTTTCCCGAGCTTCAGGATGCGGCAATGGCCGTCGATCGGCCCCGCTTCCGCCTTGCGCACGAAGTTGATGTTGAGGTTGGTCGTCACCGAGAGCGCATCCGGCCCGGCATGAGAAAGCACGCACACATAGCCGCCGATGTCGGCCAGCGTGAACAGGGCAGGGCCGGAAACCGTGCCGCCGGGACGCAGGTGCTGCTCGCCGGCGTTGAGGCGCACCGTGCAGCCGCCCGGAAAAATCTCCGTCGCCTCGTAGTTGCGGCTGCCTTCGTTCAGTTGCGGAAACACCGACGCGATCAGCGCGTTGACTTCGGCAACGGTCAGCACCGGGGTCAATGGGGTATGTGCAGGCATCGCGCAGGTTCCATTCGCTTCCCCCTCGAAAAAGCATATTCGGCCCATGCTGTTCAACGGACGTCGAACTGGTTTTCGCCCCGTTCGTATTGGATAAAGGTATGATTGCTAAGTGCAGGGAGAAGAACATGGCCGAAGTCGTTGCGATGAAACGCGAGCAGCCCGAGGGGCCCGTGTGGGTGCAGCGAAGCGGCCCGATCCTGCGGCTCACCCTTGCCAGTCCGCCCGCCAATGCGCTGTCGCTGGCCGTCATGGCCGCCTTGCAGGCCGAGCTTGAGGCTGCCCGCGACGACAAGGCCGTGCGCGTCATCGTCATTGCCTCGGCCGCCAAGGTGTTCAGCGCCGGCCATGACCTGAAGGAACTGTCCGCTCATCGCGGCGATCCAGATCGCGGCCGCGCCTTTTTCGAAAAGACCTTCGCCGCCTGCGCCGAACTGATGCAGACCGTCGTGCATCACCCTATGCCTGTCATTGCCGAGGTCGATGGGCTTGCCACCGCCGCCGGCCTGCAACTGGTCGCCAGCTGCGATCTTGCGGTATGCACGCACGAATCGACCTTTTGCACACCGGGCGTCCACATCGGCCTGTTCTGCTCCACGCCGATGGTTGCCGTCTCGCGCAACGCTTCGCGCAAGCAGGCGATGGAAATGCTGCTCACCGGCGAAACCATCGACGCCGCCACCGCCAAGGACTTCGGCCTCGTCAACCGGGTGGTGCCGCGCGAGTACTTGAATCAGGTTGTCACCAAATACGCCGAAACCATTGCTTCCAAATCGCCTTTGACCCTGAAGATCGGCAAGGAAGCGTTCTACCGGCAGGTGGAAATGAAGCTGGAAGACGCCTATGCCTACACCGCCGGCGTCATGGTCGAGAACATGATGGCGCGCGATGCGGAGGAGGGAATCTCGGCCTTCATCGGCAAGCGTCCGCCCGAATGGAAAGGCGAATAGTGGAACCGCGCATCTCCATCGTCACGCTTGGCGTCGAGGACCTTGACCGGGCCGCGCGCTTCTACGAGGCGATGGGCCTGAAGCGGCACCGCATCGATGACGGTGTCGCATTCTTCCAGATGGGCGGCATGATCCTGGCGCTGTGGCCGCGCGGAAATCTTGCCGCCGACAGCGGCCTCGAAAAGCTTGCGGCCTTTGAGCCGGGCGTCAGACAGCCGGCGTCGGCGCTTGCCTACAACACCCGCTCCGACGCCGAGGTTGGCGAGGTGCTGGCGGCGGCGCAAAAGGCCGGCGGCACCATCATCAAGCCGGCGCAACGCGCCTTTTGGGGCGGCTGGTACGGCTACTTCGCCGATAGCGAAGGCAACTTGTGGGAAGTCGCCCACAACCCGGCCTTCCCGATCGACGCCAACGGCAATATTTCCTTGCCGCAATAGAGATCGTCGCGCGGCGACCACATCGGCAGCGTTGGCGCACTGCCGCTTGGTCACGGAATGGATCCCGGACATTCCTTCCTCGCTTCGCTCGAGAGTGAATTCCGGGATGACGAAGCGGAGAAGGTGCGCCTCAACCTGCTTCGGGATCACGCCCGACTAGCCGACCTTGCATCCGTCGAGGCGAAACCCGAACACGCGTCATCCCGGAAGCGAGCCGAACGTAGTGAAGGCGACGCTGTCCGGGATCCATTCCGTGACCATGCCGCAGCGTATCGCCGTCCAGGGGAAACGCCGTGCGTGGCAACGGAAAGGCGCGCCACCCATTCTTGCAATCATCCGCTTGCGTCTTCTGTCTCATTGACCGCAGGAGAAATCGGCTTCACAGACCGACCATCATGAACCATGACGCCTACGACAACGCCTATATTTCCGGCATTCTCAACTCGGTCAAAACCGTCGCCATGGTGGGCGCTTCGGCCAATGATGTGCGGCCAAGTTTTTTCGTGCTGAAGTACCTGCTCGCCAAGGGGTTTTCGGTGTTCCCGGTCAATCCGGGCCATGCCGGCAAGGAAATCCTCGGCCGCATGACTTATGCGAAGCTTTCCGACATCCCCGAGCCGATCGATATGGTCGACATCTTCCGTGCCTCCAACGCAGTACCGCCGATCGTCAATGAGGCGCTGGCGCTGAAGCCGCTACCGAAAGTCATCTGGATGCAGTTGACCGTGCGCCACGACGAAGCTGCGGCGAAGGCGGAAGCTGCCGGCGTCAGCGTGGTGATGAATCGCTGTCCCAAGATTGAATATGGCCGCCTCTCCGGCGAGATCGGCTGGAATGGCGTAAATTCAGGCGTGCTGTCGGCGAAAAAGCCGCTGATGCGGCCGGGTTTCCAGAGCTTCGGCGTCCGGCGCGTCGAAAATGGAGAATAGCATTTCCGATTTTGCCGTTCGGACACCTGTTTTGTTCTAAAGCGGTTGCATGGTGAGCATTTTCCCCTTTGCAATTGCGTATCCGCTGCCGGATGATAGCAACTGATTTCCAATCACGCTCTTTTGGAGGAATGAAATGTCGCAGGGGGCTCCCGGTTTTAACACGCTTGCCGTTCATGCGGGAGCAAAGCCCGATCCGGCAACCGGCGCGCGCGCCGTGCCGATCTACCAGACCACCTCGTTCGTGTTCGAAAACGCCGATCACGCCGCCTCGCTGTTCGGCCTGAAGGCGTTCGGCAATATCTACACCCGCATCATGAACCCGACGCAGGCGGTGCTGGAAGAGCGTGTCGCGGCCCTTGAAGGCGGCACCGCGGCGCTTGCCACCGCGTCCGGCCAGTCGGCGCACTTGCTGACCTTCCACACGCTCTTGCAGTCGGGCGACAATTTCGTCGCTGCCCGCAAGCTCTATGGCGGTACCATCAACCAGTTCGCCACCTCGTTCCAGAGCTTCGGCTGGGATGTGCGCTGGGCCGACGTGAATGACCCGTCGAGCTTCGAGAAACTGATCGACAACCGCACCAAGGCGCTTCACATCGAAAGCCTTGCCAATCCGGGCGGTGAGTTCGTCGACATCAAGGCGATTGCCGACATTGCCCACAAGCACGGCCTGCCGCTGATCGTCGACAACACATTGGCCTCGCCCTATCTGGTGCGCCCGTTCGAGCATGGCGCTGACATCGTCGTCCATGCGCTGACCAAGTTCATCGGCGGCCACGGCAATTCCATCGGCGGCATCATCGTCGATGGCGGCACCTTCGACTGGTCGAAGTCGGGCAAATACCCGCTTCTGTCGCAGCCGCGTCCAGAATATGGCGGCATGGTGCTGCATGAGACCTTCGGCAATTTCGCCTTCGCCATCGCCGCGCGCGTGCTTGGCCTGCGCGACCTTGGCCCGGCGATTTCGCCCTTCAACGCCTTCCTGATCCTCACTGGCCTCGAAACCCTGCCGCTGCGCATGCAGCGCCATTGCGACAACGCGCAGGCCGTTGCGGAGTGGCTGTCGAAGCATCCGAAGATCTCGTGGGTGTCCTATCCGGGTCTCAAGAGCGACAAGAACCACGCGCTCCAGCAGCAGTATTCGCCGAAGGGAGCTGGTGCGGTGTTCACTTTCGGCCTCAAGGGCGGCTACGATTCCGGCATCAAGTTCGTCGAGGGGCTGGAGCTGTTCTCGCACCTTGCCAACATCGGGGACACCAAGTCGCTGGTCATCCACCCGGCTTCGACCACGCACCGCCAACTGAGCGAGGAGCAGCGCAAGGCTGCCGGCGCCGGCGATGAAGTGGTGCGCATCTCGGTGGGCATCGAGGACGTCAAGGACATCATTGCCGACATCGAGCAGGCCCTGGCCAAGGCCTGACATGGCCGAGCTCCGCTTCGTTTCTGTCGATCTGGAAGCCGTCGCGCCCGAACAGGGCGCGCCGGCCGAAGGCCGCCTGATTTCGGGTGATCCGAAATTCCGCACATGGAACGTCGAGGAACGCGATGGCGGCCTCTACGCCGGCATTTGGGAAGCGACGCCCGGCAAATGGCGCATCGAATATGACGAGTGGGAATTCTGCCATATCCTGTCCGGCGTCTCGCTGATTGCCGAGGACGGCGGCGAGACCCGCACCGTCAAGACGGGCGACAGCTTCATCCTGAGGCCCGGCTTCAAGGGAAGCTGGGAAGTGCTTGAAACGACTCGCAAGGAGTATGTGATCAGGCTTTGATCTTGAGCGCTTCTAGCCCGTGGAAATGATAGGTGTCGCGAAAGTGCGGCTCGTCGGCAAGCTGCAAATGGGGCAGGCGGTCGAACAGGGTTTTCAGCGAAACCTGTAGCTCCAGACGCGCCAGCGGCGCGCCGACGCAGAAGTGGATGCCGGCCCCGAAGGTCACGTTCTTCTGGTCCGCCCGCTCCGGTGAAAAGACCTCCGGTTCCGCAAATGCCAATGGGTCATGATTGGCCATGCCGAGCAATAGCCCGACCAGTTCGCCCGGCTTCAGCGTTACGCCCGGCGCAATCTCCAGTTCCTCATAGGCATAGCGCATGAACATGTGCAGCGGCGCATCGATGCGCACGCACTCCTCCACGGCCTTTGCCGTGGCCTCGGGTGAGGTGAAGAAGCGCCGCGGATCGCCGCCCTGGGCAAGGATCGTACGCACACCGTTGCCGGTCTGGTGTACCGTGGCTTCATGGCCGGCGTTGAGCAGGAGAATGGTCGAGGAAATGAGTTCGTCTTCCGAAAGCTTCTGGTCGCCCTCCTGCGCTGATATCAACAGCGACAACAGGTCGTCGCCGGGGTTCCGGCGTCGTTCCTTCACATATTGCCTGAGGAAATCCGCGAAATCGTTCGCAGCCTTGTTGGCCGTTTCCTCCACCTCGCGCGTGCGGCCATGCATGTACATCGCCACCATCTGGTGCGACCAGTCGAGCAGTTGCGGCCCCATTGCGACCGGAACGCCGAGCATTTCAGCGATGATGGTGATCGGCAAAGGCGCGGCGTAGCTGGTCAGGAGATCAACGGGATCACGCGGATCGAAGCGGTCGATCAGTTCGTTGGCAAGTACCTCGATGCGAGGCCTCAGCCGCTCCACTTGGCGCGAGACGAAGGCGCGGTTGACCAGTGTTCTGAGCCGCGTATGCACCGGCGGCTCCAGTTCGAGCAGCGAATTGGCCTCGATGGCGTCGAATGCCGTGAGATGTCGGCGGTCCGCTGCCGTTCCGCGCGTATCCGGCACCCCGCCGGGGTTCTGGCGGCCGAAGCGCCGGTCGCGCAGCAGCCGGTTGACGCTGCCGTAGCCGCCAAGACACCAGAAGCCGAAATCCTCCCAGAAGAAGGCGGCGCTTGCGCCATGCAGCCAGCGATAGGCTTCGTAAGGGTTCTGCACGAAGGCGGGCTCGTGCGGGTCGAGCCGCACGTGGCGCGTGGCCGGGTCGAAGGCGATGTAGGGGGGCGGGGCTGCCAACATGACCAAGCAATAGAACGGTGGGCAAAAAAGAGGAATGGGGCCAGATGCACGGCAATCTGTTGGGCCAAATCTTGCCTGCCATGCGCCAGCCCTTATGGTGAGCGCCAGCAAAGACAGATCGAAGGTGGATGCGCATGCAGGTGATCGTGGTGGGGGCCGGGATAGCTGGCCTGTCGACGGCGTGGTCGCTGGCCAAGCTCGGGCACAGCGTTTCCATTGTCGAGCAGGGGTCGATCCCCAATCCGCTCGCCGCTTCCGGCGATCACCACCGCATCATCCGCCGCGCCTATCGTCCCGGTGCCGGCTATGGCCAGCTCATCACCGAAGCCTATGAGGCGTGGGACGAAGTTTGGGCCGACATCGGCGAGAGCCATTTCGACCAGCGTGGTTTCCTGTGCGTGTCGCGCACGCCGGGCGACAAGGCCGAAGAATACCGCGAGGGTATGGAAGAGGGCGGCTTTCCGATAGATTTGCTGGATCCGGATGCGGCGGTGAAGCGCTGGCCGTTCCTTGAGGCAGGTTCCTTCCGCTACGCATTTTATTCGCCCGATGGTGGCGCGCTTCATTGCCGCCGTATCGCTACCGGCCTCGTCGGCTGGCTGCGCCGGCACGGCGTCAACGTCTATGAGCACAGCAAGGTGACCGGGGTCGATCCTGACGCCGGTCGCGTCACTTTGGCCAGCGGCGAGACGATGCAGGCGGATCGTATCGTGGTAACGGCCGGAGCGTGGGTGCTGAAGCTCTTTCCCGAACTTGGTGCGGAACTGACCGGCTATCGCACCGCCGTCGTCTACCTGGAACCGCCAGCCGATCTCAAGGCGGCATGGGAGGCAGCTCCGGTCATTCTCGCCGTCGACGGCATCGACGGCTACATCATCCCGCCGACGCGCGGCACCAACCTGAAGTTCGGGGCCAATATCCACAAGGTGGAGAGCAGCGATGCCGACTGGAACCGCCAGCCCGTCGAAGGCGAGGCCGAGGCGCTGCGCGATATCTTCCAGCCGCCGATCGAGCGGGCGAAGGACTACAAGGTGATCGAACTGGTGACCTGCGCCTACATCTTCACGGCAGACGAGAAGTTCATGGCGCGCGAATTCGGCAAGTGCCTCGTCGTGTCGCCTTGTTCGGGGCATGGCTACAAGTTCGGCGCGGCTGTCGGACGGCGCGTTGCGGCGGGCGTCGACAGCGGTGATATAGACGGCCTGAAGCGCTGGCTGCGGGCCGAAATCGACTGAGCCGGCCTGCCGGCTTCGTTAACTGGCAACCTTAACAACGCCCGCAGAAGGGTCGGCCTTGCGCAAGGGTGAGGCGGCATCCTATTTACGGTGCGACGATAGACACCGATTCTGCCCGGCCTCTCGATTCCAACGCCGGACCACCTCGCCAAAGGGACAGTACATGAAGAACCCGATCGAAACCTACATGAACCTCGTTCCGATGGTGGTCGAGCAAACCAACCGCGGCGAACGCGCCTACGACATCTTCTCGCGGCTGTTGAAGGAACGCATCATCTTCATCACCGGTCCGGTCGAAGACGGCATGGCGACGCTGGTATGCGCCCAGTTGCTGTTCCTGGAAGCCGAGAATCCGAAGAAGGAAATCAACCTCTACATCAACTCGCCGGGCGGCGTGGTGACTTCGGGCATGGCCATCTACGATACCATGCAGTTCATCAAGCCGGCTGTGTCGACGCTGTGCATCGGCCAGGCGGCCTCGATGGGCTCGCTGCTCTTGACGGCCGGCCACAAGGACATGCGCTTTGCTACGCCCAATGCCCGCATCATGGTTCACCAGCCTTCCGGCGGGTTCCAGGGCCAGGCATCGGATATCGAACGCCATGCGCAGGACATCATCAAGCTGAAGCGCCGCCTCAACGAGGTCTATGTCAAGCACACCGGCAAGGACTACGAGACGATCGAAAAGACGCTGGATCGCGACCATTTCATGACTGCGGACGAGGCCATGGAATTCGGCCTGATCGACAAGGTCATTTCGTCGCGCGAAGCAGCTGAGGCGGCTACTCAGGATTGATCGCAGGGCGCTACCTCACAAAGGCGTGCTTTTACGGCCATTTGCGGCATTTCGGCCACAATTTGCTGTTCCCTCGGCCCCTGCGATTGCCTACGTTAAGGCAATGTTGATTTTCGACGGCTTAGTTTCAAGCTGGGCTTAGGGAGTCATTGCCACGTTTTCTGATTTGTGTTTCGTACGGAATACGTTGCGGGCGCCAGAAGGGTGGCGGCGGCGGATCCCCGCGCTAGACTAGGTACGCGTCCTGTCAGCCAAACCATCGGCGGGCGGTCATGAAAGGACTGGAAGATGAGCAAGGTCAGCAACGGCGGCGGCGGCGACTCCAAGAACACGCTTTATTGCTCGTTCTGCGGCAAGAGCCAGCATGAAGTGCGCAAACTGATCGCCGGTCCCACGGTCTTCATCTGCGACGAATGCGTCGAACTGTGCATGGACATCATCCGCGAGGAGAACAAGACCTCGATGGTGAAGTCGCGCGAAGGCGTGCCGACACCGCAGGAGATCCTGAAAGTCCTCGACGACTATGTCATCGGCCAGCCCTATGCCAAGCGCGTCCTGTCGGTTGCCGTTCACAACCACTACAAGCGTCTGGCTCACGCCGGAAAGAGCAACGACGTCGAACTGGCGAAGTCGAACATCCTTTTGATCGGGCCGACGGGCTGCGGCAAGACGCTGCTTGCCCAGACGCTTGCCCGCATCATCGACGTGCCCTTCACCATGGCCGACGCCACGACGCTGACCGAAGCCGGCTATGTCGGTGAAGACGTCGAAAACATCATCCTCAAGCTGTTGCAGTCCGCCGACTACAATGTCGAGCGTGCCCAGCGCGGCATCGTCTACATCGACGAGATCGACAAGATTTCCCGCAAGTCAGACAATCCGTCGATCACGCGCGACGTGTCGGGCGAAGGCGTGCAGCAGGCGCTGTTGAAGATCATGGAAGGCACGGTTGCCTCGGTGCCGCCGCAGGGCGGCAGGAAGCATCCGCAGCAGGAATTCCTCCAGGTCGATACCGCCAACATCCTCTTTATCTGCGGTGGCGCTTTTGCCGGCTTGGACAAGATCATCTCCGACCGCGGCCGCAAGACGTCGATCGGCTTTGGCGCAACGGTTGCCTCGCCTGAAGATCGGCGCAGCGGCGAAGTCTTCCGCCTTGTCGAGCCCGAGGATCTGCTGAAGTTCGGCCTAATCCCCGAATTCGTCGGCCGTCTGCCCGTTCTGGCGACGCTGGAAGACCTCGATGAGCCGGCCCTGATCCAGATCCTGACCGAGCCGAAGAACGCGCTCGTCAAGCAGTATCAGCGCCTGTTCGAGATGGAGAATGTCGACCTGACATTCCATGAGAATGCGCTTTCGGCCATCGCCAAGCGCGCCATCGAGCGCAAGACCGGCGCGCGCGGCCTGCGTTCGATCATGGAAGCGATCCTGCTCGACACCATGTTCGAATTGCCAGCCCTCGAAGGGGTGCGTGAGGTCGTCATTTCGGAGGAAGTCGTATCCGGAAATGCCCGTCCGCTCTACATCTACTCCGAGACCAAGGAGAAGAAGGGCAACGTCAGCGCCTGATTTTGCCCGAATGGCTTTCAGAAACGGCGCCGCGAGGCGCCGTTTTGCTATGATGGACCGGAACAGGGCAGATCAGCCGGCTATACGAATGAACTGGACCTTGATCTTTCGTGCATATGTATCCAACTAACTGTGGAAGGCCTCGGGCTGCATTCTGTGCTGTAAATCTCCGGCGACAATCGGTGGTAGGCGGAACGACCCGCGGTCGTTAATATAGGATTCGCGATTGGCTAATGAGCGGTCGTGAAGGAAAGGTTTGACAATGGCCAAAACAGCCCGGTCCCCCGGCAACGGCGTTTACGCAGTTCTCCCGCTGCGCGACATCGTGGTCTTTCCGCATATGATCGTGCCACTCTTTGTGGGCCGCGAGAAATCCATCAAGGCGCTCGAAGACGTGATGGGCCAGGAAAAGCAGATCCTGCTTGCCACCCAGATGAACGCTGCCGACGATGATCCCGAGCCCAACGCCATTTATGACGTCGGCACGCTCGCCAACGTGCTGCAATTGCTGAAGCTGCCCGACGGCACCGTAAAGGTGCTGGTCGAAGGCACTTCGCGCGCCAAGATCGCGTCGTTCACCGACCGCGCCGATTTCCATGAAGCGCATGCATCGGTTCTGGCCGAGCCGGCGGAAGAAGAGGTCGAGATCGAGGCGCTCGCGCGCTCCGTGGTCTCGGACTTCGAAAACTACGTCAAGTTGAACAAGAAGATATCGCCCGAGGTGGTTGGCGCCGCCAGCCAGATCGACGACTATTCGAAGCTGGCCGACACGGTTGCTTCGCATCTCGCGATCAAGATTCCCGAGAAGCAGGAGATGCTGGGCACGCTCTCCGTCAAGGAGCGCCTTGAGCGCGCCATGGGCTTCATGGAGGCTGAAATCTCCGTGCTGCAGGTGGAAAAGCGCATCCGCTCGCGCGTCAAGCGCCAGATGGAGAAGACGCAGCGCGAGTACTACCTCAACGAACAGATGAAGGCGATCCAGAAGGAACTCGGCGAGGGCGAAGACGGCCGCGACGAGGCTGCCGAAATCGAAGCGCGCATCAAGAAAACCAAGCTTTCCAAGGAAGCCCGCGAAAAGGCGGATGCCGAACTGAAGAAGCTGCGCACGATGTCGCCGATGTCGGCCGAAGCCACTGTGGTGCGCAACTACCTTGACTGGCTGCTGTCGATCCCGTGGGGCCGTAACTCCAAGGTCAAGCAGGACCTCAACTTCGCGCAGGACGTGCTCGATGCCGATCACTATGGCCTGGAAAAGGTCAAGGAGCGCATTGTCGAGTACCTGGCAGTGCAGAGCCGCCAGAAGAAGCTGAAGGGCCCAATCCTGTGCCTCGTCGGTCCTCCCGGCGTCGGCAAGACCTCGCTCGGCAAGTCGATCGCGAAAGCAACCGGGCGTGAGTTCATCCGCATGGCTCTCGGCGGCGTGCGCGACGAGGCTGAGATCAGAGGCCACCGCCGCACATACATCGGCTCGATGCCCGGCAAGGTCATCCAGTCGATGAAGAAGGCCAAGAAGTCCAATCCGCTCTTCCTGCTCGATGAAATCGACAAGATGGGCCAGGATTTCCGTGGCGATCCGTCGTCGGCCCTGCTGGAGGTTCTCGACCCGGAACAGAACTCGACGTTCATGGATCACTACCTCGAGGTCGAGTACGACCTGTCGAGCGTGATGTTCGTGACGACGGCGAATACGCTGAACATTCCGGGTCCGCTGATGGATCGCATGGAGATCATCCGCATTGCCGGTTACACCGAGGATGAAAAGGTCGAGATCGCCAAGCGGCACCTGATGTCGAAGGTGGTTCGCGACCACGCATTGCAGCCGAAGGAGTTTTCGGTCACCGAGGATGCCATTCGCGGCATCATCCAGACCTACACTCGCGAGGCAGGCGTGCGCAGCCTTGAGCGCGAGCTGATGAAGCTTGGGCGCAAGGCCGTGACCGAGATCCTGAAGACCAAGAAGAAGTCGGTGAAGATCACCGCCGACAACTTGGCTGATTATCTCGGCGTGCAGCGCTATCGCTTCGGCATGGCGGAAACCGACGATCAGGTTGGCGTGGTCACCGGCCTTGCCTGGACTGAGGTTGGCGGCGAGTTGCTGACGATCGAAGGCGTCATGATGCCCGGCAAGGGTCGCATGACGGTCACCGGCAATCTGAAGGACGTGATGAAGGAATCGATTTCGGCGGCGGCATCTTATGTCCGCTCGCGCGCAATCGATTTCGGCATCGAGCCGCCCTTGTTCGACAAGCGCGACATCCACGTCCACGTTCCGGAAGGGGCGACCCCGAAGGACGGCCCGTCTGCAGGCGTTGCCATGGCCACCGCCATCGTCTCGGTGCTGACCGGCATTCCGGTCAAGGCCGACGTTGCGATGACCGGCGAGATCACGCTCAGGGGCAGGGTGCTGCCCATCGGCGGCTTGAAGGAAAAGCTGCTTGCAGCTCTTCGCGGCGGCATCAAGAAGGTGCTCATTCCGGAGGACAATGCCAAGGACCTGGCGGAAATCCCGGACAACGTGAAGAACGGCATGGAGATCATTCCGGTCAGCCGTGTCGGTGAAGTTCTTCGCCACGCTCTGGTCAGGATGCCTGACCCGATCGAATGGGTGGAACCGGCAGAGACGCCTTCGTCGGTCGACGCGACGGACGACAGCGGTAAGGGTCTTGCGCATTAGCAATAGCTAACGTTGCATTGCGATAATCTGAAAACCGGGCCTCGCGCCCGGTTTTTGGCATCAAAAGCCCGGAAAACAGGGGATTTCTCGGTGTTTGCGGCGCAATTTTGCTTGGTTGCTGCAACTCTTCTTCTTAAAGTCCGTTTCCTGCCGGATGAGTCTTTCGTCCCGGTTTTCTCATGGAAGGGAAACTATATGAACAAGAACGAACTGGTGTCCGCTGTCGCCGATGCCGCGAAAATTTCGAAGGGTGACGCGCAGTCGGCGGTTGATGCGGTATTTTCCGTCATCACCGGCGAATTGAAGAAGGGCGGCGATGTCCGGCTTGTCGGCTTTGGAAATTTCACCGTGTCCAAGCGTGCTGCATCTACCGGCCGCAACCCTCAGACCGGCGCAGAGGTCAAGATTCCGGCCCGTACCGTGCCGAAGTTCTCTGCCGGCAAGGGCTTGAAGGACGCGGTCAACTAATCCGCTTTCATCGCAATTCTTGAAAAGCCGGGCTTGCCCGGCTTTTCTTTTTTCTGGCCAAGCCTTTCTGGCTTGAATGCCGTGAGGCAGGCCACGAGGGTTTGCCTCGCATCGCGTGGTGCCTGGGCCGGGACGACCCTTACGAAACCCAGTGGTCGCGGCCTCCAAGGGCGATGTGGATCGACTTGACTTCCATGTACTCCTCGACGCCGTACATGCCGGTGTCGCGGCCTATGCCTGACTGCTTGAAGCCGCCGATCGGCATTTCGGGACCACCGGTAATCGTCGTGTTGATCCACGTGCGCCCGGCCTGGATGCGCCGGATGGTGCCAAGCGCCTTGTCCAGGTTGGAACTCCAGACGCTGGCGGCGAGGCCATAGGCGTTGTCGTTGGCAAGCTCGATAGCCTGTTCCTGTGTCTCGAACGTAATCATCGCCAGCACCGGCCCGAAAATCTCCTCACGCGCCACCGCCATGTCGTTGGTGACATCGGCAAGCAGCGTCGGATGGATGAAGCGGCCGGCCTTACTGGCCACCGACTCGCCGCCGCAGGCAAGACGCGCGCCTTCCTCGCCCCCTTTGCGGATATAGCCGAGGATCTTGTCGTTGTGGGCAGCAGACACAATGGCGCCAAGTTGCGTACGAGGGTCGAGCGGATCGCCGATGCGCACCCGCGAGAATTTCTCGACCAGCAGCTTTTCGAACTCGGCGGCAACCGACTTCTCGACGATAAGCCTGCTGCCGCTGACGCAGCACTGGCCGGCATTGTGGCAGATGCCGAAGACGACGCCGTCGGCTGCGTCGTCCAGATTGGCGTCGGCGAAGACGACCTGCGGGCTCTTGCCGCCAAGTTCAAGCCCTACCTTCTTGAAGTTGCTGGCCGAAGCCAGCAACGCATGCCGGCCGACAGCGGTCGAGCCGGTGAAAGACACCTGGTCGATGTCCATGTGCTCGGTTATCGCTTGGCCGATCTCCTGCCCGGTGCCCGTGACGACGTTGAAGACACCATCGGGAAGCCCCGCCTCGGTGAGGATTTCTGCCATGATGAGCGTGGTCGATGAGGTCATTTCCGATGGCTTGGCGACGATGGTGCAGCCTGCCGCCAGCATGAAGGGGATGCGCTCGGCCAGGATGAAGAAGGGGAAGTTCCAGGGCGTGATCAGGCCTACGACACCGACGGGCTCGCGGGTGACTATGCCGAACAGCTTGTCGCCGAGATTGTTGAAGCTGTCGCCGTGCAGGCATCGAGCCGCGCCGGCGCCGTATTCGTAAATGCCGGCCGCACCTTCGACCTCGGCGCGCGACTGCGAGATCGGTTTGCCGGTCTCAAGCGTCTCCCAATAGGCGAGTTCCTCGGCGCGGGCGCGAATGCCAGCCGCCGCCTTGAGCAGCACGGTTGCCCGGTCCGCGCCCGAGATGCCTGACCAGACGCGACTGTTGAAGGTCTTGCGCGCCACCGCAACCGCCTCATCGAGGTCCTTGCGGGTGCACAGCGTGATGCGTGTTACCGGTACGTCGTGGCCGGGGCTGAGCCGCTCCATGGTCTGGCGGCTGCCGGTCGCGATCCAGCGGCCGCCGACATGAAAGCCGAATTCACGCGGCTCGGCCGGCAATGAAAGAGTTGGGCTTTTCGCGTCCATTGTATGTGCTCCTGGGCTTTGTGGCCGCTCAACCAGAGCGGCTGGTTGGTGCAATTATAGGCCGACTTTGACCAGGTCTGCGCCTTTTTCGGCCAGCGCCATGGTCGGACCGTTGGTGTTGCCGCTGGGGAGTTTCGGCATGACCGACGCATCGATAACGCGAAGCCGTTCGATGCCGCGCACCTTCAAGCCGGGATCGACGACAGCGGCTTCGTCCACGCCCATCTTGCAGGTGCCGACCGGGTGGTAATCGCAGCAGGCGTACTGGCGCGCATAGGCCATGATCTCCTCATCCGACTGGGCTCCGGGTCCCGGCAGCCGCTCCGTATCGATGAGGTGGGAAATGGCGCTTTGCGACAGCACCTCGCGGATGATCCGAACCGACTTGACCGCCATGTCGCGGTCCTTCGCCTCGCCTAGGTAGTTCGGGTCGATCAGCGGCTCGTCGGCGGGATCGCCCGAGCGCAGGCGCACGGTTCCTCGGGCTTCAGGTCTAAGGAAGGTCGAATTGACGGTGAAGCCATGGCCGGGGATCGTGGTCTGGCCGCCGCGCACCACCGTGCCCGGCGCGACATGGATCTGCAGGTCAGGCCGGGTCGCGCCGTCGCTCTTGAAGAAGCCGCCGCCCTCGACAATGACCGAGGCGGCCGGCCCATTGCGATAGAGCAGCCACTGGAGGCCATGCGGGATCGAGCGAGGAAACTTGTCGTGGCCGTCGTAGCTGATGCGCTCCCTGGTCCCGACATGCACGTTGGTGCACAGATGATCCTGAAGGTTCCTGCCGACGCCCGCAAGATCATGTACCGGTTTGATGCCAAGCGCCTTCAACTCGTCGGCAGGCCCAATGCCGGACAGCATCAGCAGGCGCGGCGAATTGATCGCGCCACTTGCCAGCAGCACCTCGCGGTCGGCCCGTTCAACGCGAAGCGTGCGGCCCTCGGCAAGCTCGACGCCGACGGCACGCCCACGTTCGACAACAATGCGCACCACGCGCGCGCCCGTCCTCACCGTCAGGTTGCGGCGCGACTTCACCGGATGCAGATACGAGACAGCAGCGGAGCGGCGGCGGCCATGGCGGCAGGTCACCTGATAAAGCCCCGCGCCATAGGGCGTTTCGCCGTTGAAATCAGAATTGTAGGGCAAGCCGTATTGCTGCACGGCGCGCACAAAGGCGCGACTGATCGGGTGCGGCGAAATCTGGTCCGAAACCCACAGCGGCCCGCCCTCGCCATGGTAGCGGTCGGCCAGCCGGTCATTGTCCTCGGACTTGCGGAAATAAGGCAGGATGTCCTCGTAGCCCCAACCGGTGTTGCCGAGTTCGGCCCAGTGGTCGTAATCCTCTTTCTGGCAGCGAATGTAGATCATGGCGTTGATCGAACTCGAGCCGCCAAGCGTCTTGCCCTGCGGGTACCAGATTTCGCGATTGTCGAGGTTCTTCTGCGGCACGGTGTGGAAGCGCCAGTTGACGCCTGGACCGAACAGCTTACCGAGCCCGCCGGGGATGTGGATCATCGGATTCCAGTCGCGGCTGCCTGCTTCAAGCAAAAGGACGCGCACCGACGGATCCTCGCTCAGACGATTGGCCAGCACGCAACCTGCCGAACCGGCCCCGACGATGATGTAGTCCCAGGCACTTGTCTGCCGGCTTGCCATGTCAGCGTCCCTTGAAGTCGGGTTTACGTTTCTCTGCAAAGGCGCGCAGCCCCTCGACACGATCCTCGGTACCGAAGGCTTCCACGGTCAGGCGGTGCTCGAACTCCAGCCCCTCTTTGAGCGGGAGGTCGGCGGCGGCACGCACCGCGCGCTTGGCAAAAGGCGTGACGGCGACCGACATGGCGGCGATTTCGCCCGCGATTTCGAGCGCCCGGTCCATCAGGGCTTCGGGGGAAACCACCTCGCTGATCAACCCTTTGCGCTCGGCAAGGGCCGCATCGACCATCATCCCCGTCAGCACCATCTGCATGGCGAAGGATTGCCCGACGAGGCGCGGCAGGCGCTGCGTGCCGCCGTCGCCCGGAAACGAGCCGATGCGAATTTCCGGCGTGGCGAACTTGGCCGTTTCGCTGGCAATGATGATGTCGCACAGCAGCGCCAGTTCCAGCCCGCCGCCCATCGCATAGCCGTTGACGGCGGCAATGAGCGGCTTCCTGAACGCTTCGATGCCCTTCCAGACCCATAGCCGTTCCGGGTCGGCGTAGGAAGCGACGCCACGCGCCAGCATGTCGGCGATGTCCGCGCCTGCTGCGAAGGCTCGTCCCGCGCCGGTCAGCACCACGCAGCCGACGGATTGATCAGCCTCCGCCTCGATCAGCCGGTCGAGAAGCTGGCCAAGCAACTCCTTCGACAGGGCGTTGAGTTTTTCCGGGCGGTTGAGCGTCAGTAGGACGACGCCGGGGCGAGGGCGCTCGGCGATGACCAGTTGCGACACCGGTGCGGGAGCCTTGGCAACCGTCATGCGGCCTGTCCTTTGCTTGTCTCGATCCGGTTGCCGCGCAGAAAATCAGAGGCCCGCTCGCCGATCATGATCGACGGCGCATTGGTATTGCCCGAGACAAGGCGCGGCATGATCGAGGAGTCGGCCACCATCAGGCCGTCGATACCATGGACCCTCAGTTGCGGGTCGACAACAGCCATCTCGTCCAGCCCCATCTTGCAGGTGCCGACCGGATGATAGCCTGAGCGCGCTTCGCGCCTCACATAAGCCTCGTAGCCGGCGCGCGTCGATATTTCTGGGCCGGGCATGAACCGGTTGGCGATGTACTTTGCCATTGTCGGTTGGGCCATGATTTCCTCGCCGATTTCCAGCGATTCCACCGTGCGGTCGAGATCGTAGCGTTCGGCGAGAAAGTTCGGATCGATGCTCGGTGCGACGCTGGGATCAGCGCTTTTCAAGGTCACCGACCCGCGTGAGCGCGGGTGCAGGAAATAGGCGTTCAGCGTGCAGCCATTGCCGGAGGAATGACCATCGGTCACCGCCTCGATACCTGTGCCGGCAAGGAAATGGAATTGCAGGTCTGGCTGGGCAAGCCGCTTGCTTGTAGCCCAGAATGCACCGCCTTCGACCACCGTGGCGCTGACCGGCCCATTGCGGAAGGCGGCGTACTGGATGCCTGCCCAAAGCTGGCGGTGCGGCTTGCGATAGGTGTCGTAGCTGGTAATGCCTTTCAAGTTATACATCAGGAATACATCGAGATGGTCGTGCAGGTTCTGGCCGACGCCGGGCAGATCGGCCTTCACGTCGATGCCATGGCTGGCTAGGTGCGCCGCCGGCCCGATGCCGGAGAGCATGAGAAGCTTGGGCGAATTGATCGCGCCGGCTGTCACGATGACCTGGGCGTCGGCGTTCGCTTCGGTCAGGCGGCCGTTTTCGGCATATTCGACGCCGACAGCGCGGCCATTCCTCAATACAATGCGGTGGACAAGCACGCCGGTGCGCACCGTCAGGTTGTTGCGGCCTCGTGCCTTGCCGAGATAGCCGACGGCGGCGCTGCAACGGCGGCCGTTACGGTTCGTCACCTGATAGAGGCCGCAGCCGCTTTGGGCAGCGCCGTTGAAATCGGCGTTATAGGGCATGCCGAATTCCTGGCATGCCTGCACGAACACCTTGGAGAGAGGGTGCGTGTGGCGCTGGTCGGAAACGCCCAGCGGTCCGTCGGTTCCGTGATATGCGCCGGCCAGCCGCTCGTTGGCCTCCGAGCGTTTGAAATAGGGCAGCACCTCACGGTAGGACCAGCCGGGGCATCCCATGTCGACCCAGCCGTCATAGTCCTCGGCGCTGCCACGGATATAGACCTGCGCGTTAATGGAACTGCCGCCGCCCAGCACGCGCGCCTGTGCATAGGCCGGCGTGATGCCTTCCTGGCGCTGTTGTGCGGCAAGCTCGAAGCCCCAGGTCAGCGGCCCCTTGGTGGTCTTGTAGTAGCAGACAGGCAAATGGATGTAGGGGCTGCGGTCGGCGGGGCCGGCTTCGAGCAGAAGCACGCGGCGCTCCGCATCTTCGCTCAGCCGACTGGCCAGCGCGCAACCGGCCGAGCCACCGCCGACAATGACATAGTCATAGGTGTTTGCCGCGGCTGGCGTCATGACACCCATTTCAGGATATGTTCGCCGACACAGACCAGATCGCCGTCCTGGTTGGTGATGGTGATGCCCGAGCGTGTCCGCCGCCGTTCGGCATCCACTTCCTTGACGGCGTAGCGGAGCCTCAGCCGGTCGCCAATATAGACGGGCTTGATATAGCGTATGCCGTCATAGCCCAGCGAAACCGGCGTCTCGGTTGCACGCACGTTCGGCACCCGCTCGACGATCTCGGTCGAGCAGGCCGACATGTAGGCCACCAACATCGCGCCGTGAGCGATACGCCCCTTGTAGGTCGAACCAGCCATCTCGCCTTCATCGACATGATTGGGCGAGTGGTCGCCACTGAGATCGGCAAAGGTATTGACAGCCTGTTCGGTGACCTCGCGGTCGAGGCTGACTTCGTCGCCGACCTCGAGATAGAAATCAGCCATTCGATCCTCCTGATCAGGCTGCGTATCTGTAGACTGACGCCGGCGTCAGGCCCGCCTGCGCGGCAAGCCGCCCGATCTTCTCGATCTCGGCTGCGGTAGGCTTCACCAGTGGCGGTCGCACATGGGCAGACTTCATCTTGCCAAGAATGACCAGCAGTTCCTTCATGCGGTTGTGCATGTCGACCAGTGGATGGTCATAGAAGGCGCGCACCGTCGGGAAGATGCGGTCGTTGATCGCCTTGGCGGCGTTGAGGTCGCCCGCCTGTACTGCACGGAAGAGCGCAACCTGCAGGTCGGCAATGACGCTGCCGGCGCCCGACAAAAGGCCGTCGCAGCCGAGCGCCAGCGAGCCAAGCAGCCAGGAACTGTGCGTGGTGAGGGTCTTGACCGGGCGGTCCAGCGCTTTCAGTTCGCGGATCTGGCGTTCGTGCAGATTGCCGTCGCCGCACATGTCCTTGATCGCTTTGATCGTCGGGAAGCGTTGGCAAAGCTCAAGCAATGTCGGCAGCGGATAGGCGAGATTGGAGCCGAGCGGGAACTGGAACAGGATGATCGGCAGGCTTGAGGCGTCGGTGATGCGGCGCAGGTGCTCATAGATCATCTCGGGCCGCAGATGGCCGCCAAGCACCAGTACGTCCGGCGGAAAAACCAGAAGTGCGTTGGCGCCTTCGCGTTCGGCGTCCGCAGCCATGCGGGCGGCCTCGAGGCTTGAATTGGTAAAGATACCGACGACGGTCGGCACGCGCTCCTGCAGCACATCCTTGGTGGTGACGATCGCCTGGTGCTGTTCATCCAGCGTCAGCGCATGCACCTCGGCGGCGTGGCCGTTGATGGTGATTGCGGTAATCCCCTCGACCGAGGCCACGTCGGCAAGATGATCGCGGTAGGCGCGTTCGTCCACGGCAAGATCGGCGTCGAACGGCATCAATACTGCCGGGATCACGCCTTTCGGATCAAAATGCTTGGCCTGGGCCACGAGAGTTCTCCTTGTAAAATGATTGAATGAAAACCGCGCGGCCAATGGGGCCGCGCGGGATGGTCGAGGTTGCTCAGAAGCCCGTGCCGAGCATTTCCTTGATGTTGGTCGCGTCGATCTGCTTGCCGGGAAGAATGACTTCGGCGTCGACCTTCTCACCCTTTGCGAGCTTGTAGGCGATCTCGATGCCTTCAGGCGCGACATAGGGGTAGGTGAAGGTGGCGGCGAGCTTGCCGGCGGCAATCGCTTCGAAAGCGTTGTTCTGGCCATCGACGCCGACGACCTTCACTTCGCCGAGGCGGTTGGCGGCCTCGAGCGCCTGGATAGCGCCCAGCGCCATCTCGTCATTGTGTGCATAGACGGCCTGGATTTCGCCGGGGCCAAAGCGCTGCAACTGGTCTTCCATGAACTTCACCGCGTTCTCGCGCAGATAATCGCAGTTCTGGGAAGCGACGACTTCCAGCCCGGACCCTTCGATGCCCTTCATGAAGCCGTCATGACGATCCACGGTCGCCGAAGCGCCGCCGGTGCCCTGCAGTTCGATCACCTTGCCCTTGTTGTCGAGTGCCTTGACCAGGAACTTGCCGGCAGATTCACCGATCGGCAGGTTGAGCGCGCCGACATGCACCGTTACCGGAACGTTGACCTTGCGGTCCATGGTGACCACTTTGATGCCCGCGTCGAGGGCCTGCTGCACGACAGGCGTCAGGGCGTCCGATGTCAGCGGGCTGATCATCAGCACCTTGACGCCGCGCGCGATCAGGCTTTCGACATCGGCAACCTGCTTGGCCGAGTCATTCTGGCCGTCGGTCACGACCAACTCGACGTCCTTGTAGTGCTCTTCGGCGTACTTCTTGTTGCCTTCGACCATCGCCACGCGCCACGGATGGTTGAGCGTGCCCTGGCTGAAGCCGATCAGGATCTTGTCGGCGGCGAACGACGCGCCCGACATGGCCACCATCGCAGCGGCTCCGGCAAGAGCGATACCGGCCTTCTTCAGGTTTTGTTTTAATGACATGGATAGTCCTCCCTTGGGTGTTGGCTCTGTTTCCAGCGTCTTCCGCACTGTCCTGCGGCGGTCTTCGCGAAGGCGAAGTTGGTGGGTCAAGGTGATCATTTGCGCTTGCGCTGCATCTCGTAGAGCACGGCTCCCACGATGATGGCTCCCTTGACGATCTGTTGCGTGAACGGCGAAATGCCGACCAGATTCATGATGTTGGCGAGCACGGCGAGGATCGCGGCGCCAATGATGGTGCCGAAAATGCCGCCCTCGCCACCGAACAGGCTGGTACCGCCGATGACGGTGATTGCGATGGCTTCAAGCTCGATGCCGGTGCCTGCAGTAGGCTCGCCGACGGTGAGACGGGACACGAAAATCAGCGCCGTCAGCGCGGCGAGAAAGCCGCTGATCACATAAACATAGAAGTTGATGAGATTGACGCTGATGCCGGATAGATGGGCGGCTTCCTCGTTGGAACCGACGGCGTAGATCTGGCGTCCGAACGGCGTATAGCGCAGCACGAAGATGGCGATGGCCGCAACCACCGCGAAAATCCAGACCGGCACCGGAATGCCCAGCATGGCGCCACGGCCGAGCCAGGCGAAATTGGCAGCGGCATCTTTCAGCCCGATGGGTTGGCCGTTGGCAAGCGTCAGCGCAAGGCCGCGCGCCATCACCATCATGCCAAGCGTCATGATGAAAGGCGGCACGCGACCGATGGCAACGCCGATGCCGTTGATCGCGCCAAGGCCAGTGCCGATCAGCAGCGCAATGACGACCGCGAGCCAGGGCGACCAGCCGCCGCTGAGCAGGAGAGCCGTCGAAACCGCGCAGACGCCGAGGATCGACCCGACCGACAGGTCGATCCCCTTGGTCAAGATGACGAAGGTCATGCCGACGCTGACGATGCCGTAGAGTGCTACCTGACGGAAAACATTCATCAGGTTGGCGGGGTTGAGGAAGGCCGGCGACAATAGCGCGGCGACCACGCAAAGGCCGAGGAATACCCACAGGAGCCCGGAGGCCTTGAAGATCGACGCCGAAAGTTTCTGCATGTTCGACCGCGATTCCATTGTGCTGATGTCGCTCATTGTCAGACCTCTGGGGTGCGGGCGGCCGCCCGGTTGGCGGCGATGATTGTGTCTATGGCGAAGGCAGCGCCGGCATGGGCGTTCGACCAGGTGACCCAGTCTGCGGCGCGTTTCACGGCTTCCGAGCCGTTGCCCATGGCAATACCGAAACCGGCCCATCGGATCAGGTCGAGGTCGTTTTCCGAATCACCGATTGCCGCGACGTTTTCCCGGTCGACGCCGAGGCGCTTGGTAAGAGCCGCGACCGCACCCTGCTTGGAAACGCCGCTGGACGTGATCTCGACCAGATGCCTGTCGGAGCGCACGAAATTGAAATCGCCGGCAAAATTGTCGGCCAGCTTCTCAAGTGCATCACCAGTGCCTGCGGTCTCGAGGCAAAGCACCTTGAATATTGGCTGAGCCAGTTCATCGAGCGATGACGCCAGGACCGGATTGGTTTGAGTGGCATGTGCCTCTCGCTCGACAAGATGGCCGTGCGACAGCGCGTGCCAATCCGTCTCCGTGAACCAGCAGGGATTGAGGCCGACAGCCTCGGCCTGCGAGATCAGTGCCTTGGTCCTGGCGAAGTTCATCGGCGCGCCGTGTTCCATCATCGCTTCGTCGGACAGGATGGTGCCGGTCCAGGCGCCGTTGAGGCACACGCTCGGACCTTTGAGGCCGAGCGAGGCGGCAATGCCTCGCAGCGCGTTTGGCGCACGCGCTGTCGCCGCAACTACCTGGACATCGGCTTCCACCGCGCGCGCAACGGCCTCGACCACTGCCGGCAGTAACCGATAGTCGTCGGTCAGCGTCGTGCGGTCGACGTCAAGGGCAATGAGGGAAATGGGCTGGCGCATCACTCCTCCTCAATGAACCGTGGCGTGTTTCATGATTTCTTCCTCGGTCGCATCGGCTTTGGCGAGTTCGGCCGTGATGCGGCCCTCGCACATGACGAGGATGCGGTCGCACATGCCGATGACCTCCGGCAGGTCGGACGAGACCATGAGGATGGCGAGACCGCTGCGCTCGGTGAGATCGACCAGCAACTCATAGATTTCGCGCTTTGCGCCGACATCGACGCCGCGCGTCGGTTCATCGACCAGAAGCACGTCGCACTTGGCGTTGAGTTGCTTGGCGATGACGCATTTCTGCTGGTTGCCGCCTGACAGGTTGCCGACGCGCGCATCGACGTCCGGCGTCTTGACCCGCAGCTTGGCGGCAAAATCCTGCGCCGTCTTGCGCTCATGGGAGAGGTTCAGCCAGAAGCCGCTCAGCACGTCGCGCAGGCGCGAGATGGTGATGTTGAAGCTCACCGACTGCGATAGGAACAGGCCGTCCGTCTTGCGGTCTTCCGGGGCAAAGCCGATGCCGAGCGCAATCGCCTTGCGCGGGGTCTCGATGGTCAGCGCCTTGCCGCGCAATTCGATGCGGCCGCTGTCGATTGCGTCGGCGCCGATAATGGCGCGCAGCAGTTCGGAGCGCCCGGCTCCGGCGAGGCCGCAGATGCCGACGATCTCGCCGCCGCGCAGGTTGAGTGAAATATCCTTCAACACCTTGCCGCGATTGATGCCGCTGATCTTCAGCACATCGTTGCCGAACTTGGGGTTACGTGGCGGGAAGTAGTCGCCGATCGAGCGTCCGACCATCGATCGGATCAGGTCGTCGGTCGTCATTTCGCGCGTCGCGGTGGAATTCACCACCTTGCCGTCGCGGAGGACGGTGACGGTCTGGCTGATGTCGAACACCTCTTTCAGCCGGTGGGAAATGTAGATGAACGACACGCCTTCCTTCTGCAGGCTGCGGATGGTGGAAAAAAGCTTCTGCAATTCGTTGTCGCCGAGCACGGCCGAAGGTTCGTCGAGCACGATCAGCCGGGCGTTGCGCGAAAGAGCGCGCGCAATCTCGACCATCTGCCGCTGGGCTACGCTGAGCCGATCGATGCGCGCCAGCGGGTCGACTGAAAAGCCGAGGCGATCCATGTAGCGCTTGGCCTCTGCCGCCGCCTTCTTCCAGTCGACGAGCCCCAAGCGGGTTCGGGGCAAGCGGTGCAGGAAGATGTTTTCCGCCACTGTCAGATGCGGCGCCTGTGCGAATTCCTGGTAGATGACCGCAATGCCAAGACCGATCATTTGCGAAGGGGTAGGGAAGGCGACTGCCTTGCCGTCGAAAGTGATCACGCCCTGGTCGGCCTGATAGGCGCCGGACAGGATCTTCATCAGCGTGGACTTGCCGGCCCCGTTCTCGCCCACCAGCGCATGCACTTCGCCGCGCCGCACCGAGAAGCTGACGCCATCCAGCGCCCGCACGCCCGGGAATGACTTGGCGATGCCGGCCATCTGCAGGATCATCGTCGGATCGAAGGTGTGTGACCCCTTCGAGATTGCTTCCAGAAGCATGAATTCCGATCCTCTTTCATTAAGTTGAGAAATCGTTTTCTCAACCAGTGCGCGAAATGCCCTTCAAGCGGTCAAAGCTGATGGATCTGCATCCCTCCGCCAATGTTGTAGATATCGCCGGTGCTGAACGGCATCGCGCCCGTCGCAAGCGTGGCTATGCCCCGGGCGATGTCTTCCGGCTCGCCCCAACGGCGCATGGGGCAGATGTCGCCCGCCGCCACCAGCGGCGAATAGCGCTCGTAAACATCTGCCGTCATGCTGGTGCGGATCAGGCCGGGACGAATTTCGTGGACCCGAATACCTTCGGCGGCGAGCCGTAGTGCAAACTGCTGCGAAGCCATCGAAAGTCCGGCCTTGGACACGCAGTAGGGCCCTTTTTCCGGCGAGACGAGGCCGGCATTGGCGGAGGTAATGGTGATGATGGAACGTTCGGCGACCGGCGCTGTCTGCGCCACCATGCGGCGCGCCACGGCCTGTGTCAGGAAGAAGGTTCCACGCAGATTGATGTTGATCAGGTGGTCGAACATTTCTTCCGAAACGTCGAGCAGATCGCCGCGCACCGGAACCTGGATGCCAGCATTGTTGACCAGGCAACTGATCGCACCCAACTCCCCTTCGACCTGATCGAGCAGGGTGGCGTAGGAGCCGGTATCGGAAATATCGCACTGCCGAAAAAACGTCTTGCGCCCGACCCGCTTCACCATTTCGACGGTTTCGCGGCCACTGTCGTCATCGACAATGTCGACCACGGCCACGTCGAAGCCATTGGCGGCCAGTTCGCGACAGATCGCCCGGCCAATGCCACGGCGTCCGCCCGTAACAAGGGCGACGCCGCGTTCGCCCAGACCTGCGTCAGAAGGCAGCGCCTTTTCGCTCGCGCGTGGAGGAGGTTCTCTCAATGTCATGACGGCTCCGTCACTTTGGTCTGTTCGGCGCGCGAGGCAGTTACGGCACCCGCTTCGATGAGGCCTTCGGTTTCGGCGCTCGAGTAGCCGAGTTCGCCCATGATTTCGCGGGTATGCTCGCCGATCTCGAGTGCAAGAACCCGAACATCCGGCACCTGGCCGTCATAGCGGTTGGGGTGGTTGACGAGATGGATGGTGCGGCCTCTGACGTCGATGCGCCGGAACACGTTCATATGAGCAAGCTGCGGGTCTGATAGAAGATCGTCGTAATAGGCGATTGGCGCCCACCATATGCCGCGTTCGTCGAGCCGATGGGCGAGTTCGTCGGTTGTGAAGACCGCGGTTGCCCTGTCGAGCATGCGGGCGTAGTCGTCCCGGTTCTTGTAACGGTCGACCGTCGCGGCAGCGCGCAGTTCGTCGCTGTCCACGGCTTCGGCCAGCACGCTTGCTTCGCAGAGCGAGATGACGACGTGGCCATCGCGCGTTGGATAGACACCGTAGGGGGCAGCGTGAAACCACGTCGCCAGATTGTGTTCGCGCTTCAAAACCTCGCGCGTCATGCCGCCAGCGAAATAGTTGACCAGCGCTTCGCCCTGCAGGTCTATCGCTGAGTTGATGAGGCTGGATTCGACGCGCGTTCCACGCCCTTCGCGCAACCGGCGTATCAAAGCGCCCAGGATACCCATCGCCATCAGCGCGCCGCCATGCTGGTCCACCACGGCGACGCCGACCGGCGTCGGCCCGTTTTCCGGCGTCCCGGTTGCACTGATCAGGCCCGAGCGCGCCTGGCATAGAATGTCCTGGCCGGGCTTTTGCGCCATCGGCCCGCTCGAGCCGTAGCCGCTGGCTGATGCAAAGATCAGATTCGGGTTGATTTCACGCAGCGCCGCTTCATCGAAACCCAGCCGCGAAAACACGCCGGGGCGGAAGTTCTCGGAAACGACGTCGGCCGAAGCTATCAGCCTGCGGGCAACGGCCTTGCCTTCGGGGCTTTTGAGATCAATCGCGATGGAACGCTTGTTTCGGTTGGCGCAAAGATAAAAGCCGCTGACCCCTTCGACGTAGACGTCCGCACCCGACCAATGGCGTTCGTAGGCGCCGGTGAGCGGCTCGACCTTGATGACGTCCGCGCCCATGTCAGCCAGATACTGATCTGCGGCCGGACCCTGCAGAAAATGGCAAAAACTGACAACCTTGATGCCATTGAGCAGCATCCGTAGTTCTCCTCCCGAGCACTCTATGAGAAAACGTTTTCACATCAAAACTTGCAAGTCAAGCGAGTTTTCGCTTCGATTGCCTATGTGCTTGTGCTAGATCAAGAAAAAATGATAAAACGTTTTCACGGATAGGAGAGCATTGCTTGGCGGATCGGGCTCAGGGGTCGGAGGGCGGCGGCGCCAAGCTGGTTGACGTCGCCCGTCTTGCCAATTGTTCGCTGGCAACTGCCTCGCGCGTGCTCAACGGAAATCCGCGTGTAGGCCAAGACGAGCGCGAGCGGGTCATGCGCGCGGCGGCGGAACTTGGTTATGTGCCGAACGGTTCAGCGCGGGCGCTGCGCTCGACGCGTTCGCGACTGGTCGGCGCTATCATTCCGACACTCGACCACGCCATCTACGCCACCATGGTCGAGGGTCTGCAGGCGAGGTTGGCGGAGAACGGTGTCTCCGTCATCATCAGTACGTCGCACTATGACCTCGACCTTGAACTCGAGCAGGCACGCTTGCTTGTCGAGCGCGGTGCGGAATCGATCGTGCTCGTTGGTTCGACGCACAGTGCCCAGACAATGGCGTTGCTCAACCAGAAGCGCGTCGACCACGTGTTTACCTATACCTCGGCTGCGGTCGAATCCGGCGCGGCTATCGGTTTTGACAACGAAAAGGCCGGGGCGGCAGCGGCGCGTTTCCTGCTGGATCTGGGCCACACCCGGCTCGGCATGATCGCAGGCATCACCACGAACAACGACCGCGCGAAGGGGCGCCTCGACGGTTTTCTGGCCGAAGTTGCAGCGCGGGGGCACGATCCCGAAGCCGTACCGGTAGTCGAAGGCGCATATAAGGTCGAGAGCGGCAGGCAGGCGATGCGGTCGCTGATGGACGTGCAGCACCGACCGACCGCTGTGTTTTGCGGCAGCGACATCCTTGCCACCGGGGCCATCAAGTATTGCCACCAGCAAGGCATCGTTGTGCCGAAGGACATGTCCATCGTCGGCTTCGACAATCTGGAGATTGCCGAGCTCACCGCACCAGAACTGACCACGCTGGAAGTGCCGGCCCGGGAGATGGGCAGCCTTGCCGCAAACTATATCCTGGCCCCCGCCACCCAGAAGCGACATCTACGCCAGACGGAACTTCCGATCCGCATCATCGTGCGCGGTAGCACCGGGGCCGCGCCGCGTCCTTGAGAGGCGAGGCAAGGCAGGCACAGCGGCCCGAAAGGTCGCCGGATTTCAGGAAACACTTTTGGCTGTTCAGGAGATGAGGCTTGCGCGCCTGACATGGCGAATTGCCAATTCACGCAAGGCCTGCGCAACCAGACACCGCGCGGAAAACATCACGCAAAGCTTTGAAAGAAATGGCGCGAGTGACGGGGCTCGAACCCGCGACCTCCGGCGTGACAGGCCGGCACTCTAACCGACTGAGCTACACCCGCGCACAGACGAACACCGGTCTGTGTGTGCGTCGATGGCGGGTGGATAAGGGCTTCACCGCAAGGTGTCAAGCGGGGCAATCACGCTTGTGGGAAAACAATTCGGTGTTTTCAGCAAAAGCATTGCGTGGCAGCCATTGTGTGGCACTTGCTTTGCGCCGAGCGCTTGGTTAGGCCTTGCGAAGCTGGGCGGAACTGCTTAAAGGTCCGCGCCACGAAGGGCGATTAGCTCAGTTGGTAGAGCGCCTCGTTTACACCGAGGATGTCGGGAGTTCGAGTCTCTCATCGCCCACCAGTCCTTCCGACAAACCGATGGATTTCTCTCCCATGCAGGGTAGGGGGACGTCACATGTATTTGGCGATCTTCTTGCCCACGGTCAGGAAGGTGAGGGGGTTTATCGCTTCGCCGTTGTGCCTCACCTCATAGTGGAGGTGCGGCCCCGTAGAGCGACCGCTGCTGCCGGTTCTGCCGACAACATCCCCGGCTGAGAGCTTTTCCCCGACGCTGACCAGGATCTCGCTGAGATGCGCGTACCGGGTGCTAAAGCCTTGGCCGTGATCGACTTCGACCATGCGCCCGTAGCCGCCGTTCCAGCCGGCTTTGACGACCACGCCCGGCGCGGTGACTTTTGCATCCATGCCGACGGAAGCGCGGAAATCCATCCCTGAATGGAGAGCGGCCGAGCCGAGCAGTGGGTCGGTGCGAACGCCGAACGGGCTGGTTACCGCGTGGCCCGGCGCCGGGTTTGCGAGAGGCAGGCGGCGGGCGCCCGCCTTGGCCTGATCGAGCATGTCGAGCGCCTCGTCCAGTTGCTGCACCTTGGCGTCGAAGATGGTCGTGCCGTCCACCGGGATCAGCGGGCCGCCGACATCGCTTTTGCCGACATTGCCTTCGCTGAAATCGCTGTCGACAGGCAGGCCGGCAGCTTCCAGCGCGTTGGAAATGGCATCAGCGCTCTCCGAGGCAGAATTGGCCAAGGTCGATATCTGGGCGATCTGGTCTGTTTCGATGGCCTTCAACGACTGGTTGATCGAGACGAATAGCTTGTCGGCGCGGTCGGCCGATGAGACGGGCGTCTCGCCCTGCGTGCCTGACGACCAGAACGCGAACGGCCTCGCTGTGCTTTCGGCAATGCTGGCCAAGGCAACTTTTTCCGGCGCGACAATGGTATCGGCCGCCGACGCGCTTGTGTCTTCACGCGTAGCAGGAACGGGAACCGTCGCCGGCAGGGCGTTGTGGATTCCGCCTTCCGCTCGTTCGAGGAGCGGACCGAGCCGGCCGTGCCGTTCGCTGAGTTGCGTCTGGCGTTCGATCAGTTCGGTGACCTTGGTCTCCATCAATTGCTGGTCGAGCAATTGCCGGCTGGTGATCCGGTCGACTTGGGCGCGAAGGGCAGAGATACGGTCTTCATAGGCTTGCTGGATGCGCGCCTGGCGCGCTGTTGCAGCGCCGATGAGGTTGTCGCGCAAGACGAGATAGGACGTTGCCCCGAGATAGCCGATGACGACTGCGGCCAGCGCCGACCCTACAACGGCGGCAAGCCAGGGACGAACGGTGAAATGCCTGATTTCATCGCCACGGGCGATGATGACTGTGTGTGGTTCCTTACGCTTGCCGAAAACCGCTGACTGACCGGATACTGCCACGGGACGCGCCTTCGTTAACCATGCCGACAGCGCGATTTAAACATTGTTAGGGTTAACAAAGCTTTGTTGAGCGGATGCTAAACCGCATGCGACAGCAGCAAAAACGCGGCTATGTGCGATCAGAGTTCGCGAACCGCCTGCAACACCGCCTCGGCATGACCCTTGACGCGCACCTTGCGCCATACTGCTGCGATCCGGCCATCACGACCGATCAGGAATGTCGCGCGTTCGACACCCATGTAGCTGCGTCCATACATCTGCTTTTCGACCCACAGATTGTAGGCGTCGATGACATTGCGCTCCTCGTCAGCGGCAAGCTCGATAGTCAGGCCATGCTTGGTCTTGAACTTGTCGTGCTTCGTCGCGCTATCGGGCGACACACCAACAACAACGGCGCCCGCTTTCCCGAATTCAGGCTTCAACTGTGAAAAGTCGATCGCCTCCTTGGTGCAGCCGGTTGTGTCGTCCTGTGGGTAAAAGTAGAGAACAACCGGCTTTCCGGCGAAATCCGTCAGCTTGATCGTGCCGCCGCCGTCACGAGGAAGTTCGAATTCTGGTGCCTTGTCGCCGACGCTCAGTTCGGTTGCCGCAGTGTCGGTCATATCGATGCCCTTGTTTAAGCTTACACGTGAGGGTTCACCGATATAATGTCGAGGCTGGATTCGTCCACGTGGATGTTCTTGCAACGGAATAATGTGTGGACCAGGAACTGCCACAGCACGAAAAGGTCAGGTTCAGGCGCGACGAGATCACGGATCTGAGCGCTTTGCCGTCCGCTTGCGACGTGCCTCCTTTGGGCCGGGCCTCAATCGGGCGTAGGTTCCGCAGGATCAAACGGGTCGTCGCGGCTCTGGTCTGCGTCATCGCCCTGCTTGTCATCGCGGTTTACACGGTCGGCGCAATCGGCATCGGCACCGAGCGCCTGCAGCAGGAAGCTGAAAAGGCTATCGAGCGGGTGGCCGGAATAAATGTCGACGTCGACATCGGCTCCACCAGCATCACGCTCGATGGATCGAGCTTCCTGGCTTTGCGGGTCAAGGATCTGAGCCTCACGACGCACGATGGCCGCCCGGTGGTGAATGCCGGCGTCGTACGTTTTGGCGTGAGGCTCTGGCCGCTGATCTCGGGCGATGTCCGGCTGACCAGTGCCCGCCTTTCCAACGCCCGGATCGATGTTGGCGCTATGCCTTCCACCGGCAGCGATTGGGCGGTATCGCTGCGTAACAACGAAGGGCTGGTCGATCCCGACAAGGTCATCGCCGCGACGTTCGATGCCGCGCGCAAGGCACTCGACGCCGTCAAGATGGATTCGATGCGCGAGATCAGGCTCGACAATGTCGAGTTCCTGCTGCCCCAAAAAGGCGAGGTCAATTCGGTAAAGGTCACGAACGCCGTCGTCTCCCAGACCGGTGTCGAACAGATGCAGCTCACATCGACCATGGAAGTGGACGGCCGTGCCCTGACGCTTGAGGCGGCGGCGAGCGGCAACCCGTCGACGAAGCTGATCAGGACTTTGACCGCAAAAATCGAACTGGCGGAACGAGATGGAGCGGTTGGCTCCATTCCTGCAGGCAGCAGGTTGGGAGCCATCCAGCTTGGCGTTTCAGGCGGCGAAAGTAGCGGTGACACGCCATCGCGGCTGGAACTTTCGTTGTCGTCGACAGGATCGGTGCTTGATCTTGGGCCAAGGGGCGCGTTGCCCGCCGACGTGGACATGCAGGCCAAGCTGGAGTCCGGAGCCAACAAGCTCGCCATTGACCGGCTTCTGATCAAGACCGGCAGATCGACGTTCGAGTTCGAGGGGTCGGTCGGCCCGCGACCTGCTTCTGGGGCGCCAAACGAGGAAGCCGCCTATCGCTACGACCTTGTCAGCAATGGATCGACGCTTGCGCCGCTGGAATCTCCCGAACCCGGCTTGAAGTTCATATCTCGTGTGGCCGGTATTTTCCTGCCGGACAGCAACAAGCTGGTGGCCGATACCATCGCCTTGAGGTCAGGCCCGACGGGGGAGGCGGTGGGAACGGCAGCCATCGAGTTCGTCACTGGAAAAGCACCGGGCGTGCTTGTCGCCTTCACCGTCCACGACATGCCGGTTTCGCACGTCAAGCAGTTGTGGCCTTGGTTTTCCGCGGCCAATGCCCGCTCATGGGTGCTGAAGAACCTGTTCGGCGGCAAGGTGGTGGATGCGTCCCTCCAGTACCGCGTCGAGCCCGGCCGTGTCGGCAATGGCGTGCCGCTTACAGGCAAGGAAGTGTTTGGCCGTTTCCAGGTGGAGGGCTCGCGATTTGACGTGGCAGGCCGCATCCCGCCGGTTCGCGATGCCGTCGGCGTGGTCGAGTTTGCCGGCAACGACGTCGATATCTCGCTCTCTTCCGGCACGGTTTACATGCCGAGCGGTCGCGTCGTGAATGCCAGCAATGGCAACATGAAAATCTACCGGGCCAATCGCCCGCCTGTCATCGGCAAGCTCGACATGGATGTCGCAGGCGATGCGCAGGCCATCATCGAGCTCGTTTCCTACGAGCCGATCAACGCCATGCGCCACATCGGCCTGAAGCCTGAGGAAATATCGGGGACGGTAACCGGCAATGTAAAGGCCGACATTCCGCTGCAGAAGGGCCAGGATACGAGCAAGCTCGGCTGGGTCGTGTCGCTCGACTACAAGGACCTTGCTCTGGCCAAGCCCTTTGACGGCCAGATGGTTGCGGAAGCGGATGGCTCCATCGTCGTCGATCCGCAAAAGGCAGTGATTGCCGCCACCGCCACCCTGAATGGCATCCCGGCCGAAGTCGATCTCATCGAACCGTTGGAAGCCGCCGGCCCGCCGCGCAGCCGCAAGGTGGCGCTCATCATCGACGACAAGACGCGCGAGACCTTCATGCCGGGGCTTTCGACGCTGCTTTCCGGCACCGTCAAGGTTGCGCTGGACAAGAATGAGGATGGCAGCCGCAACGTCACCGCCGACCTGACCAAGGCCACGCTCAGCATCCCTTGGGCAGGTTGGAGCAAGGGTACCGGCATTCCTGCCGATGTCAGCTTCGTCATGAGCAATGACGGCACGGTCACAAGGCTCAGCAAGTTCGATCTCGACGGCAAGTCATTTTCCATCGATGGCGATGTGGAGCTTGCCGGTGGAAGCCTGACTTCGGCGAAATTCGCCAAGGTCCAATTGAACCGGGGCGACAACGTCGCCGTATCGGTCAAACGTTCTGGCAAGGGCTATTCCGTGAATGTATCGGGTCAGTCGCTCGATGCGCGCTCCCTGATCAAGCAGTTCACGTCGGACGTGGATACGGCCACCAAGGGCACTGGCACGGACGCCATTTCGGTCAGCGCCGATATCAAGTCGCTGTCCGGGTTCCACGACGAAGTGCTGTCGGGCCTGAAGCTGGACTACAGCGCGTCCGGTTCGAAGGTGAACGGCTTGCAGGTCAGCGCCACCGCGGCGTCGGGCGCGGCAATCACCATCGACAACGCGGCCGGTGGCGGGCAGCGCACCATGACCATGCGCTCAGCCGACGCCGGCGCCATCCTGCGCTTCCTCAACATCTATGAACACATGCAAGGCGGAGGCATCCTGCTTTCCCTGCAAGGCAGCGGTGACGGGCCCTTGCGCGGCAAGATCGACGCGCGTGACTTCCTTGTCGTGAACGAACCGAAGCTTGCCTCGATCGTTTCCACGACACCGGCAGGCGACAACCGCAGCCTCAACCAGGCGGTCAAGGCTGATATCGACGCATCAAGGGTGCAGTTCGAGCGCGGCTTCACCGAGATCGAGAAAGGCCGGGGCTATGTGAAGCTGGCCAACGGGGTGCTGCGTGGGCCGCTCATCGGTACGACGTTCCAGGGCACGCTCTATGACCCGAACAACAACATGGACATGACCGGAACGTTCATGCCGGCCTATGGCCTCAACCGCATCTTCGGTGAAATTCCGCTGGTCGGAGCGCTTCTCGGCAATGGTCGCGACCGCGGCCTTATCGGCGTCACCTATCGATTGAGAGGCAACGCCAACAAGCCTGATCTGGAGATCAACCCGCTGTCGGTGATCGCGCCGGGCATCTTCCGCTCGATCTTTGAATTCCGCTAGGCGCGATCCAGCATCGCCCGTCTCAGGTCGGGCGCACCAGAATGTGTTTTTTCTTGCCCAGCGAGACCTTTATCACGTTTTCCGGACTCAGGTCCTGAAGCGTCACAGTGCGCCGTTCATCCGATACCGGCTGGTCGTTGAGACGCACCGCGCCACCCTGGACGTGACGCCGGGCCTCGCCGTTGGAAGAGGCCAGTCCTGCGGTGACCAGCAGCGACAGGATGCCGACGCCGGCTTCCAGCGTCGATGCGGCAACGTCAACAGATGGCAGCGTTTCAGCGAGCGCTCCTTCCTCGAACGTCTTGCGTGCCGTTTCCGCTGCTTGCTCGGCGGCGGTCCTGCCATGCAGCAGAGCCGTGATTTCGGTGGCAAGCACCTTCTTGGCTTCGTTGATCTCGGAACCGCCGAGAGAAGCCAGCCGCGCAACTTCATCCAAGGGCAGCGTGGTGTAGAGCTTGAGGAAGCGGCCAACGTCCGCATCCTCGGTGTTGCGCCAGTATTGCCAGAAATCGTATGGGCTCAGCATATCCGGATTGAGCCATATGGCTCCGCCCAGCGACTTGCCCATCTTGGCGCCGGAGGAAGTGGTCAGCAGCGGCGTCGTCAGCGCATAGAGTTGCGGCGTGCCCAGCCGGTGGCCGAGATCGATGCCGTTGATGATGTTGCCCCATTGGTCGGAGCCGCCCATCTGCAAGCGCACGCCATAGCGCTTGTTCAGCTCTACGAAGTCGTAGGCCTGCAGGATCATGTAGTTGAACTCGAGGAAGGACAGCGATTGTTCGCGGTCGAGCCTCTGCTTGACAGAATCGAAGGCGAGCATGCGGTTGACGGAAAAATGCTGCCCGACATCGCGCAGGAAGTCGAGATAGTTCAGCGGCAGCAGCCACTCTGCATTGTTGACCATCAGCGCGTCGCGCGGGCCGTCGCCAAAGTTCAGGTAGCTGGAAAACACTTGCTTGATGCCGTCGATGTTGGATTGGATGGTCTCGACCGTCAAAAGCTTGCGCGCCTCCTCCTTGAAGGAAGGGTCGCCGACCATGCCGGTGCCGCCGCCCATCAGCGCAACGGGCCGGTGGCCGGTCTGCTGCATCCAGTAAAGCATCATGATCTGGATCAGGCCGCCCGCATGCAGGCTGGGTGCGGTGGGATCGAAGCCGATATAGGCCGTGACCGTTTCCTTGGCGAAGAGCTGGTCGAGGCCGCTTTCATCCGAAATCTGGTGGATGAAGCCGCGCTCGCTCATGATGCGCAGGAAGTCGGACTTGAAGGCGGACATTTTTCTTTTCCCGAAAGCACCGGCCCGAAATGGTCGCGGCGTGGCAAGTGTGAACGCGCGCGTTTAACATCAGGAACCAAGGAATCACAAGAACGGTAGGCCAAATGGCAACCCAAACGGGGACGATGTGCGCGATCGGGTTGATGAGCGGCACATCCATGGATGGCATCGACCTAGCAGCAATGCGGACAGATGGGGGCAATATCGTCGAGCGCGGCCCAAATTTCTTCGTGCCGTATGAGGCCGCATTTCGCGACCGCATCACGCGGGCGTTGGAAACGGCCAAACAGATTTCGGCGCGCGACGACAGGCCCGGAGACCTTGCCGCACTGGAAAGGGAAATCACCCGGCGTCATGCCGACGCGGTTTCTGCTTTCATCAGTCAGAAGCTGGCCGGGTGGGAGAGGCCGGACATTGTCGGCTTTCATGGCCAGACCGTCCTGCACCGGCCGCATGTCGCGCTGACAGTGCAACTGGGTGACGGCAAGCTTCTGGCGGCGCTGACCGGCCTGCCGGTAGCCTATGACATGCGTGCAAATGACATGATGCATGGCGGGCAGGGCGCGCCGCTGGTGCCCGTCTACCATGCCGCCTTGGCGCGAGCGCTACCGGCACCTCACGCCGGGCAATTTCCCGTCGTGTTCGTCAACATCGGCGGCATTTCAAATATCACCTACGTACCGGCCACCGGCGATCCCGTTGCCTTCGACACCGGCCCCGGCAATGCCTTGATCGACCAGTGGGTGTCGCGCGAGGGCGGCATTCCCTTCGATGCGGATGGAGCGATTGCCAGCGAGGGCGACGTGGTGCTTAGGGTTTTGGACCGCTATCTGGAGAAGCCGTTCTTCGGCAAGCCGGGACCGAAGTCGCTCGATCGCAACGATTTCACGCTTGCCGAAGCCGAAGGTATGGAACTCGCCGATGGTGCCCGCACGCTTGCCGCGGTTTCAGCGCAGGCGATCCTCAAATCGGTCGCACACCTGCCCGGTAAACCGAAGCTCTGGATCGTTTGCGGAGGAGGCCGCAAGAACCCGCACATCGTGCGCGATCTTCACGAAGGCGCAGAAGCGGCCGGCGCAACAGCGATCCTGGCAGAAGACGTCGGTCTGGATGGCGATGCCACCGAGGCGGAAGCCTGGGCTTATCTCGCGGTCCGTGTTTTGAAAGGGTTGCCGCTGACATTTCCGACGACGACCGGCTGCAGGCAGCCGGTCACCGGCGGAGTGCTTGTGCGCCCGTTATCTTAGCCGCTTCGGGCGCGGATCGGCGAGTTCGCCGGCCAGGCGGCGGTCGAGATAGTCGGCGCATTCCTGCAGCAGAAGTTCCGAATCGTTGGCGAAGAAGTGGTTGGCGCCCGGCATCGTCTTTTGCGTGATGGTGATGCCCTTTTGGGTATGCAGCTTGTCGACCAGTCCCTGCACGTCCTTCGGTGGCGCAACCTTGTCGGCGTCGCCGTGGATGATGAGGCCGGACGAGGGGCAGGGCGCAAGGAACGAAAAGTCATAGATGTTTGGCTGCGGCGAGATCGAAATGAAGCCTTCGATTTCCGGCCGGCGCATCAAGAGCTGCATGCCGATCCACGATCCGAACGAATAGCCGGCAACCCAGCAGCTCTTGGAATCGGGATGCAGCGACTGCACCCAGTCGAGCGCCGCGGCTGCATCGGACAATTCGCCGGTGCCGTGGTCGAATTCGCCCTGGCTGCGGCCAATGCCCCGGAAATTGAAACGCAGGGTGGTGAAGTTGCGCTTCTGGAACATGTAGAAAAGGTCGTACACGATCTTGTTGTTCATCGTGCCGCCGAATTGCGGATGCGGATGCAGTACAATGGCGATCGGCGCGCTCTTTTCCTTGGAGGGCTGATAACGACCTTCCAGGCGACCGGCCGGACCTGTAAAAATGACCTCAGGCATTTATAACTCCGCACTTTAAACTCTGGAGCGGTGTCGAAACAATTCCTGACCTGGTTGCACAAGATTCGACCTTGACGCGCGCCGAAGCTGTTTCTAGAACCAGATTAGAATTATTCAAAACTGAGTGGTTGGCCACCCGTGCCGCGAAGGCGCTAGATAGGACGGCTGGCCTTGTAATTTCAAGGAAATAACGCTTCTGCCTCTGAAGCGGCCTCAAGCTGGGAGATATTGACAGGGAAATGGCTGCTGAACGCGCCTATCTCGACTATAACGCAAGCGCGCCGCTGCTCGATGCGGCGCGTGCTGCTATGGTCGCGGCGTTTGATGTGACGGCCAATCCCTCGTCCGTGCATGCAGAGGGTCGGGTGGCCCGGCGTTTGATCGAAAATGCGCGCCGCGACGTCGCCGCGCTGGTCAACGCAAAGCCCGAACATGTCGTCTTCACCTCCGGCGCGACCGAGGCCGCATCGACCTTGCTCACGCCCGACTGGCAGATGGGTCGCGGCGCTGTGCGCATGAGCCATCTCTACGTTTGCGCTGCCGATCACCCGTGTCTCTTGAATGGCGGCCGGTTCGCCGCTGGAAACATCAGCCGCATTGACGTCAAGACCGATGGCATCGTCGATCTCGATCAATTGGCGGCGGCACTCGCAGCGCATGACAAGGCCTCGGGGCTTCCTCTGGTTGCCATGCATGCCGCGAATAACGAGACGGGCGTCATCCAGCCGATCGAAAAGGTCGCGGAGATCGTGAAGGCCGCAGGCGGTATCCTGGTATTCGACGCGGTCCAGGCGGTAGGCCGCATTCCTCTAGATATGTCAAAGCCTTGCGCAGATTACCTGATTCTGTCGTCGCACAAGATCGGCGGTCCCAAGGGTGTCGGCGCGATTGTCGCTGCCGCAGATTTGATGATGCCACGTCCGCTGGTCAGCGGCGGCGGTCAGGAAAAGGGCCATCGCGGCGGCACCGAGAACCTGCCCGGCATTGCCGGCTTTGGCGCGGCCGCGCGGCAGGCGCTTGACGGCCTCGCGGCCATTGGCGATGTCGCGGCAAAGCGTGCCGAGGTCGAGGCGATTTTGGCGGCTCTGGTGCCTGATGCCGAGATCGTCGGCAGAACGGCACCCCGGCTCGCCAATACGACGTTTTTCGCCATTCCAGGCGTCAAGGCTGAAACGGCGCAGATCGCCTTCGATCTTGCCGGCGTGGCGCTGTCGGCCGGCTCAGCCTGTTCATCGGGCAAGGTCGGTCCGAGCGGTGTGCTGAAGGCGATGGGCTACGAGGAAAGCCACGGTGCGCTGCGCGTTTCCGTCGGCCACGCGACGAGTGCGCGTGATCTGGAATTGTTTCGCGAAGCATTGGCGGGCATAGCTGCGCGTCGTGCAGATCGCGTCAACGCCGCCTGACCGCGGCGCGAGAATTGGGCCTTCGGGTCTGGTAGAGCCGTGCGGACCTCCGTGGCCGGTGATTTTCCGGCCGGGACGCACTATATGGAACTTACGCCGCCCCCACCCGGGCGGTGCCATAGTTTGAAAACTGTCGGGCCTTGACCCCGGCGTGGATGGAGAACGCTTATGCCTGCCGTGCAGGAAACGATCGATCGAGTCCGAAAGATCGACGTTGACCAATACAAATATGGATTCGAGACGGAAATCGCGACCGATAAGGCTCCCAAGGGCCTTAACGAAGACATCATCCGTCTGATTTCGGCCAAGAAGGACGAGCCGGAATGGATGCTCGAATGGCGTCTGGAAGCGTTTCGCCGCTGGCTGACGCTGGAAGAGCCCACATGGGCGCGCGTCGAATATCCGAAGATCGACTTCCAGGACATTCACTACTACGCAGCGCCGAAGGGCATGACCGGGCCGACGTCGCTGGACGAGGTCGATCCTGAACTGCTCAGGACGTACGAAAAGCTGGGCATTCCGCTCAAGGAGCAGGAAATCCTCGCTGGCGTGCGCAAGCAGACCGAGCCGAGCGAACTGGACGGCGAGCTTTCCGACAATGTCTACCAGTCGGGCCGCGTTGCGGTTGATGCGGTATTCGATTCCGTGTCGGTCGTCACCACCTTCCGCAAGGAACTGGCGGCTGCGGGCGTCATCTTCTGCTCGATCTCCGAGGCGATCCGCGAACACCCTGAACTGGTGAAGAAATATCTCGGCTCCGTCGTCCCGGTCAGCGATAATTTCTACGCGACCATGAACTCCGCCGTTTTCACCGACGGCTCGTTCGTGTTCGTGCCGAAGGGCGTGCGCTGCCCGATGGAGCTTTCCACCTATTTCCGCATCAACGAAAAGGGCACCGGGCAGTTCGAGCGCACCCTGATCATCGCGGAAGAGGGCGCTTACGTCTCCTATCTGGAAGGCTGCACGGCACCCCAGCGCGACGAGAACCAGCTTCACGCCGCCGTGGTCGAACTGATCGCGCTCGATGACGCCGAGATTAAGTACTCAACGGTCCAGAACTGGTATCCGGGCGACGCTGAAGGCAAGGGCGGCATCTACAACTTCGTCACCAAGCGTGGCGATTGCCGTGGCGACCGCTCCAAGATTTCGTGGACGCAGGTGGAAACCGGCTCGGCGATCACCTGGAAATATCCATCGTGCATCCTGCGCGGCGACGACAGCCAGGGCAATTTCTATTCCATCGCGGTGTCCAACGGCTATCAGCAGATCGATAGCGGCACCAAGATGATCCACCTCGGCAAGAACACCAAGAGCCGCATCATCTCCAAGGGCATCGCTGCCGGTTTCTCGCAGAACACCTATCGCGGACAGGTTTCCGCGCACCGCAAGGCGACCAATGCGCGCAACTTCACCAACTGCGATTCGCTTCTGATCGGCGACCAGTGCGGCGCGCATACCGTGCCCTACATGGAAGCCAAGAACTCGACGGCGAAGTTCGAGCACGAGGCGACCACCTCGAAGATTTCCGAGGACCAGAAGTTCTACGTCATGCAGCGCGGCATTCCCGAAGAGGAAGCGATTGCGCTCATCGTCAACGGCTTCGTCAAGGACGTTATCCAGGAGCTGCCGATGGAGTTCGCTGTCGAAGCGCAGAAGCTCATCGGAATTTCGCTGGAAGGCTCGGTCGGCTGACCGGCACAAAAGATTCAGGAAGAACAAATGCTTGAGATCAAGAACCTGCACGCCCGCATCGCCGAAGACGGCACCGAGATCATTCGTGGGCTGAACCTGACCGTCAACAAGGGCGAAGTCGCCGCCATCATGGGGCCGAACGGCTCCGGCAAGTCGACGCTGTCCTACATCCTCGCCGGCCGCGAGGATTATGAAGTGACCGAGGGTGAGATCCTCTACAACGGCGAGTCGATCCTTGAGATGGACCCGGCCGAGCGCGCCGCTTCCGGCATCTTCCTCGCCTTCCAGTATCCGATGGAGATACCGGGCGTCGCCACGATGGAGTTCCTCAAGGTTGCGCTCAACGAGCAGCGCAAGGCACGCGGCGAGGAGCCGCTGAAGATCCCTGAATTCATCAAGAAGGTGAAAGAGGCATCCGGCTCGCTCAACATGGACATGGGCATGCTGAAGCGGCCGCTCAATGTCGGCTTCTCGGGCGGCGAAAAGAAGCGCGCCGAAATCCTGCAGATGAAGCTGCTCGAGCCAAAGCTCTGCGTTTTGGACGAAACCGATTCCGGTCTCGACATCGATGCGCTGAAGATCGTTGCCGATGGCGTGAATTCGCTGCGGTCGCCCGACCGCGCGTTCCTCGTCATCACCCACTATCAGCGTCTTCTCGAGCACATCGTGCCCGACACCGTTCACGTCCTTTACAAGGGCCAGGTCATCAAGTCGGGCGACAAGTCGCTGGCACTCGAACTCGAAGCCAATGGCTATGCCGGCGTCATCGACGAGGCGGCTTGAGGCGGAGTGAGGTGAACGCAATGAACATTCATTCAACCCCGCAGCTCACGCCCGCCGAGACCGCCTTGATCGAGGCGTTCGGCGAAAGGCTTACGCTGCTGCCGGGCGATGGTGACGTCATGCTGAAGCGCGACAACGCCATCGAGACATTGAAAGCCGGTTTGCCGACGCGTCGTGTCGAATCCTGGCACTACACCGACCTGCGCCGCCTGCTGACGACGGTGCCGGAATTCGACGCTGCCCTTGAGGCAAAGACGGTCGCGCCGCTGATCGAAGGTTCGCCGGTACTGCCGGTTCTCAATGGCGTTGCCGGAAAGCCGGCTGCGATCGAAGGCGTCACGGCAACCCCGGTCTCGGCAAAGCTTGCCGATGGCAGCTATGCGCCGGCGCTTGGTACGCAGGACGATGATGACGCCATTGGTGCGCTGAACACCGCGTTCGTGGCCGATGGCTGGCTTCTCGACATTGCCGACGGCACCCTTCTGGACAAGCCGGTGGAACTGCAGAACATGCAAGCAGGCGGCCAGGTTCATACCCGTTTTGCGGCCAAGGTGGGTGCTGGCGTCACCGCCACAATCGTGGAACGGCAGACCGGCACCGGTGGCGCACTGGTTTCGTCGGTCGATAACCTGACGGTTGGCGACGGCTCGAATGTGACCTGGCTGATCGTGCAGGAGCAGCCGGACACGGCATCTTATTTCGGCCAGTTCAACGCCTGGATCGGAAAGAACGCCAAGCTCACGCTGTTTGTCATGAACGCCGGCGGCAAGCTTGTGCGCCAGGAAATCCGCGTCGTTACCAAGGGCGAGGGCTCGGACTTCCAGTTGCGCGCCATCGACCTTCTGGCCGGCGACACGCACACCGATGTCACCATGGTTCTGGACCATGCCGTGCCGCATACCGGGTCGCGCGAAATAATCCGCAATGTCGTCACCGGCAAGGCGCGGGGCGTTTTCCAGGGCCGCATCAACGTGCATCAGGTGGCGCAGAAGACCGACGCCAAGATGGCCTGCAACACGCTTTTGTTGTCGGATGACGGCGAGTTCTCGACCAAGCCGGAACTGGAAATCTTTGCCGACGACGTTGCCTGCGGCCACGGCGCCACGGTCACCGAGATCAACCACAACCATCTGTTCTACCTGATGGCGCGTGGCATCGATGAAAAGTCGGCGCGCGGCCTGCTGGTCAAGGCGTTCGTGGCGGAAGTCATCGAAGAGCTCGAAGACGAACGGATCGTCGAGGCTCTGGAGCAGAAGCTCGACGGCTGGTTCGCCACACATGGGTAACGGACGCCAACGCTGACGCCCCCTCTCTCCGCGAGCGGGGAGAGGGTAAGGGTGAGGGGCAGCAGGACTTTGAAAATGGACCAGTCAACCGCAACACTTCCCTATGATGTCGAGGCGATCCGCCGCGATTTCCCGATCCTGTCGCGTGAAGTCTACGGCAAACCTCTCGTCTATCTGGACAATGGGGCTTCGGCACAGAAGCCGCAGGTGGTGCTGGACGTGATCCAGAATGCCTATTCGATGGAATACGCCAATGTGCACCGCGGCTTGCACTTCTTGTCCAACGCTGCGACCGACGCCTATGAGAAGTCGCGCGAAAGCGTTCGGCGGTTCCTGAACGCGCCCAGCACGGACAATATCGTCTTTACCTCGAATTCGACGGCGGCCATCAACACCGTGGCCTATGGTTTCGGCATGCCGCATATCGGGGCAGGCGACGAGATCGTGCTGTCGATCCTCGAACATCACTCGAACATCGTCCCGTGGCATTTCATCCGCGAGCGGCAAGGCGCGAAGCTGGTGTGGGTGCCGGTCGATGACCTTGGCGCATTCCATATAGAGGATTTTGAAAAGAGCCTGACCGATCGCACAAAGCTGGTCGCCATCACCCACATGTCGAACGCCTTCGGCACGGTCACCCCGATCAAGGAAATCTGCCGCATCGCCCATCAGCGCGGCATTCCGGTGCTGGTCGACGGCAGCCAAAGCGCCGTGCACATGCCCATCGACGTGCAGGATCTGGACTGTGATTTCTTCGTCTTCACCGGGCACAAGGTTTACGGTCCTTCCGGCATCGGTGTTCTCTATGGCAAGCGTGAGCGGCTCGAAGCCATGCGGCCGTTCATGGGCGGCGGCGAGATGATCGAAGAGGTGACGGAGGATATCGTCACCTATAACGACCCGCCGCACCGCTTCGAGGCGGGCACGCCTCCCATCGTGCAGGCCATTGGGCTTGGCGCGGCGCTCGACTACATGGACAGCGTCGGTCGCGACCGTATCGCAGCGCACGAGGCCGACCTGAAGGCTTATGCACATGAACGGCTTCGCGCCATCAATTCGCTCCGCATTTTGGGCGACGCCCCGAACAAGGGCGCGATCGTGTCGTTCGAGTTGCAAGGCATCCATGCGCACGACGTGTCGATGGTGATCGACAGGCAGGGCGTTGCGGTGCGGGCGGGCACGCACTGTGCTCAGCCACTGTTGAAACGCTTCGGCGTAACATCCACATGCAGGGCGTCGTTCGGCATGTATAATACGCGGGCGGAAGTTGATGCTCTCGCCGAGGCGCTGGAAAAAGCGCGGAAGTTTTTCGGGTGACGAAAATGGAAGAATCGACAATGGCTGAGGCCACACCTCAGGAAGCGGCGACAAGCGGCGTCGTCACGGCCTCCTCCATTCCGGCGGACGAACTGGCGCGGCTAACCGACGATATCATCTCGGCGCTGAAGACGGTTTATGACCCTGAAATCCCAGCCGACATTTATGAGCTTGGCCTCGTCTACAAGATCGATATCGAGGACGACCGCACGGTCAAGATCGAGATGACGCTGACGGCTCCAGGCTGCCCCGTGGCTGGCGAAATGCCTGGCTGGGTTCAAAATGCGGTAAGTGCTGTCGAAGGCATTTCTGATGTCGATGTTACCATGACTTTCGATCCGCCTTGGACGCCTGACCGCATGTCGGAAGAAGCGCAGATCGCCTGCGGATGGTACTAACGCTTCTATGTGGCGTCTTTCGGCGGTCTTGCGCTATGGCGGAAACTTCACCATTTTAGGGTGAAACTCGCTCCGCCGGCCTTGAACCGGCGCGACAGTGGAGAAGGTAATGGGACGCTTTGTCGTCATCAGCATGACCGAAAAGGCCGCCGAGCGTGTGCGCGAGATTGTTGCGACGCGTGAAAACGCCCATGGCATTCGCCTTGGCGTCAAGAAGGGCGGTTGCGCCGGCATGGAGTACACGGTCGATCTTGTTACCGAGCCGGTGGCCAAGGACGACCATGTCGAGCGCGATGGCGCCCATGTTTACGTAGCGCCGGAAGCAGCTCTTTTCCTTCTCGGCACCGAATTGGATTTCGAGCAGACCAAGCTGCGCACCGGTTTCACCTTCCGCAATCCCAACCAGAGTTCGGCATGCGGCTGCGGTGAATCCGTGGAGTTGAAGCCGGCCGATCTCAAGGCGCTGGCCGAAGCGCGCGGCGCTGCAAGCGCGGCCTGATCTGACCGATCGCTGTGGACGACGAGCGCATCCGGGAACTCTTTGATGGGCTCGGAGCCGTTTCCATCCGCCGCATGTTCAGCGGCAAGGGCATCTATCATCAAGGCGTCATCTTCGCGCTGATCCTGCGCGGCGAACTGATGCTGAAGGGCGATGACGTGGTTGCAGGCGACTATGAAGCGGCTGGCGCCAAGCGCTGGACGTATCGCCACAAGCGCCACGGCAAGGAAGTGGCGATGCCCTATTGGACGGTGCCGGAAAGCGCGCTGGACGATCCCGACGAGATGACCGTCTGGGCACGCAAGGCCTATGAAGCCGGTTTGCGCGCCGGCAAGTGACGCCTAAAGCGATTTGGCAATCTGCGCCGCCAGCCGCGCATTGTTCTCGACCAGCGCGATGTTGGTCTTCAGGCTGCGGCCGCCGGTCAGTTCCAGGATCTTCGACAAAAGGAATGGCGTCACCGCCTTGCCGGTGACGTTTTGCACCTGTGCCGCCTTCTGCGCCGCTTCGATGTAGCCGGCCATTTCACCGGCCGGTATCTCGTCATTTTGCGGCACGGGGTTCGCCACCAGCATGCCGCCATCGAGACCGAGTTCCCGCCGTGTCTGGAACAGTTTGGCGATCTTGTCGGCACTGTCCAGCGTGAGAGGGGCCCGGAACGGCGATTGGCGCGACCAGAAAGCCGGCATGATTTCGGCGCGATGGGCGATCACCGGAACGCCGCGCGTTTCCAGCACTTCCAGCGTCTTTTCGATATCGAGAATGGCCTTTGCGCCAGCAGACACAACGATGACCGGCGTGCGCGCCAGCTCGTCGAGGTCTGCGGAAATGTCGAAGCTGGTTTCTGCGCCCTTATGCACGCCGCCGATGCCGCCCGTAGCGAAAACCCGGATGCCTGCCATGTGCGCAGCGATCATTGTTGCGGCAACCGTGGTGCCTCCGGTGCGCCCTTCGGCAACGGCGAAGGCGAGGTCGGCGCGTGACAGCTTCATCGCATCGCCGGTCATGGCCAGCGATTCGCGCTCGCCATCGGAAAGGCCGATCTTGATCCGGCCGCCGACGACCGCGATCGTGGCGGGAACGGCCCCTTCGTCCGCGACGATCTTTTCGACATTGGCAGCCATCGCTCCATTGTCGGGATAAGGCATGCCGTGGGTGATGATCGTGCTTTCAAGCGCCACGACCGGGCGGCCAGCGGCCAATGCTTTAGCCACCGGCGCATGGACGTCGATGAAGGGGCGGGCGCTTTCTGGCGTCATGATCGTCTCCGGCTATGCCGCATGCTGGTTTTTTCGGGGCGCTTTGCTTATCGCGCATCTCATGCCACTTCCTCCGCCTGAGGCACAAGAGCAAGCGCCCGGGCAAAGGATGAAGCGTCGAATTTCGGCACGGCGTCCGGGCTTTCTATGGCCAGCAGTGCAGCGGCCACCCCTTCGCGCAATGCCTGGCGCAAATCGAGGCCCTTCAGCAACGCAGCCACCGTCGCGCCAGCCAGCGCGTCGCCAGCGCCGGTCACATCCGCGACATGCCGCGCGGCGGGAGGGCTGATCGCGAATGAACCCTTCTTGTCAAACCCAAGGATCGTTTCACTTCCGGAGGTAATGACGCCGCTTCCAAGGCCAGCCTTTTGCAGCCCGGAAACCAGTTTCTGTATTGGAGCCTCGCGCTCCATCCCGGCAAGCGTCGCCGCCTCGCGCCGGTTCATGAATAAAATCGCAAGCTTGCCCATGATCGGAACGAGACGCACGACCTTGGCGGGCGAAATGGCGACGGCGAAGATCGGCTTTCCTTCCGCCAGCTTAGCCAGTCGCTCCAGCGCTGCTGTCGGCAGATTGGCATCGCACAAAACGGCATCGACCGTCTCCAGCGCCTCGCGCACCTTTGCCCGGCGCATCTGCTTGACAAAGGCGGCCTCGTAAAGCGCCATGTCAGCAAAGCCGATGAGCAACTCGCCTTCGCGATCCAGAAGCGCCGTATAGCTCGGCGTGGTCCGGTCTAGGAAGGTCACCGACAGGTCGCCAACCCCAGCCTCGGCGATGGCACGCGCAACCGTGTCGCCAGCCGCATCGCCGCCCCGCACCGAGAGCAGTGAAGCCGAGACGCCTCTGCGCACGGCGATGCGCAGCGCGTTGAACACGCCGCCGCCAACATCCTCGCGCATCGTGCCGGGGTTTGAAGCGGCCGGCACGTAGACGCCGGAGACCTGGCCTCGTCGGTCGACATGCGCACCGCCCACGGCAAGGATATTGGGTTTCAGCGTCATGCGGACCTACCGGGCTGGATCAAAACGGAGTTTAGTTTGGTGAACCGGCATCGGCAATCGAACGCAGCGATTCGCCCGCGCCTCTTGCTCCATATGCGTTCACAGGATCGTGCGTCGCGCATCAAGTGCAAGTACAAAAAAAGAACAAATATGGATTTATATTTAAAATCAATGTTTTAACACCTATTGCCAAAAAAGAACAAAAAAGGTACAAAATAGCAGGGATCAACGGATTGTCCGGCTTTCATTGACGAACAAAGGGTGCTGTATCATGGCTCAGAATTCATTGCGGCTTGTAGAGGACAGTTCGGTGGATAAATCAAAGGCTCTGGATGCGGCCCTGTCGCAAATCGAGCGGGCTTTCGGCAAGGGCTCGATCATGCGTCTGGGCGCCAACGAGCAGGTTGTCGAGATCGAAACGGTGCCGACCGGTTCGCTTGGCCTCGATATCGCACTTGGCGTCGGCGGCTTGCCGCGCGGCCGCATCATCGAGGTGTACGGCCCGGAAAGCTCCGGCAAGACCACGCTTGCGCTCCACACGGTGGCAGAGGCGCAGAAGAAGGGCGGCATCTGCGCCTTCGTTGATGCCGAGCATGCGCTCGACCCGGTCTACGCCCGCAAGCTTGGCGTCGATCTTGAAAATCTCCTGATCTCGCAGCCGGACACCGGCGAACAGGCGCTGGAGATTTGCGACACGCTGGTGCGGTCCGGCGCAATTGACGTGCTGGTGGTCGACTCGGTGGCGGCATTGACGCCGCGCGCCGAAATCGAAGGCGAGATGGGCGACTCCCTGCCGGGCTTACAGGCCCGCTTGATGAGCCAGGCGCTGCGCAAGCTGACCGCATCGATTTCGCGCTCCAACACCATGGTCATCTTCATCAACCAGATCCGCATGAAGATCGGTGTGATGTTCGGGTCGCCCGAAACCACCACCGGCGGCAACGCGCTCAAGTTCTACGCATCCGTGCGTCTCGACATTCGCCGCATCGGTTCGGTTAAGGACCGCGACGAGGTCGTCGGCAACCAGACCCGCGTCAAGGTGGTCAAGAACAAGCTGGCGCCTCCGTTCAAGGTGGTCGAATTCGACATCATGTATGGCGAAGGCGTGTCGAAAACCGGTGAGCTGGTCGACCTTGGCGTCAAGGCCGGCGTGGTCGAAAAATCGGGTGCCTGGTTCTCCTACAATTCCCAGCGTCTCGGGCAGGGGCGCGAGAATGCCAAGCTCTTCCTGCGTGATAATCCGGAAACGGCGCGCGAAATCGAACTGGCGCTCCGCCAGAACGCGGGGCTGATCGCCGAGAAATTCCTCGAGAACGGCGGCGAGGGCGGTTTGGAAGACGAAGCGGGTGAGATGTAAAATCCCGCCCATGTGAGGCGCGCCGTCTTGCATTTCATCGGGTAACATAAGCCGCCGGTCTTTTTGGCCGGCGGTTTGCTTTTTGATGCCGGCTTGTCTCGTTCCAAGGCGATTTGGCTGGCTGGCTTGCCGGATTTGTGCGGGCTTTTTTGTCTTTCTGGACAGTGCGAGGGCTGGTCGCTAAAAGGCCATGTTCTGTGCGCTGGCATCGCCGGCGTTTCCCGCGAAAAAGGCATCATTCATGAGTGGCGTGAACGAGATCCGGTCGACTTTCCTCGACTATTTCCGCAAGGAAGGCCACGAGGTCGTCTCGTCGAGCCCGCTTGTTCCGCGCAACGACCCGACCTTGATGTTCACCAATGCCGGCATGGTGCAGTTCAAGAACGTATTCACCGGGCTGGAAAAGCGCGCCTATTCGCGCGCCACGACCGCGCAGAAATGCGTGCGCGCCGGCGGCAAGCACAACGATCTCGACAATGTCGGCTACACCGCCCGCCATCTCACTTATTTCGAGATGCTCGGCAATTTCTCGTTCGGCGACTATTTCAAGGAGCGCGCCATCGAGCTTGCCTGGAACCTGATCACGCGCGAGTTCGGTCTCGCCAAGGACAAGCTTCTGGTAACGGTCTATCACACCGACGACGAGGCCGTGCGACTGTGGAAGAAGATCGCCGGCTTTTCCGAAGACCGCATCATCCGCATACCGACGTCCGACAATTTCTGGGCGATGGGTGACACCGGCCCTTGCGGCCCCTGCTCGGAAATCTTCATCGATCGCGGCGAGCATATCTGGGGCGGCCCGCCCGGCAGCCCGGAAGAAGATGGTGATCGCTTCCTCGAGTTCTGGAACCTCGTCTTCATGCAGTACGAGCAGGTCACCAAGGAAGAGCGTGTCGACCTGCCGCGCCCCTCCATTGACACCGGCATGGGGCTCGAACGCATGGCGTCGATCCTGCAGGGTGTCGATTCTGTTTTCGAGACGGACCTGTTCCGTCATCTCGTCGATGCTGCGGCCTCAGCGCTCGGTCGCGGGCCGGACAAGGAAACCACGGCCTCGTTCCGTGTCATCGCCGACCATCTGCGCTCGTCCGCGTTCCTGATTGCCGATGGCGTGCTGCCCTCCAACGAAGGCCGCGGCTATGTGTTGCGCCGCATCATGCGCCGCGCCATGCGCCACGGCCAGTTGCTCGGCGCCGGCGAGCCGCTGATGTGGAAGCTGGTGCCTGCGCTGTTGCGCGAAATGGGCCAGGCCTATCCTGAGTTGGTGCGCGGCGAAGCGCTGATCACGGAGACGCTGAAACTTGAAGAGACACGCTTCCGCAAAACGCTGGCGCGCGGCCTGCATCTGTTGGAGGAAGCCACGGCGGATCTTTCGGAAGGCGCGATGCTGGACGGCGAGACCGCGTTCAAGCTCTACGACACTTACGGCTTCCCGCTCGACCTGACGCAGGATGCGCTTCGCCAACGCAGCATTTCCGTCAATCTCGACGGCTTCAACGATGCCATGCAGCGCCAGCGCGCCGAAGCGCGCGCCAACTGGGCAGGCTCCGGCGAGGCCGCGACCGAGACAATCTGGTTTGGCCTGCGGGAAAAGCTCGGTGCCACCGAATTCCTAGGCTACGATACGGAAAAGGCTGAAGGCGTCGTGTTGGCGCTGGTTAGCGACGGTAAGGAAATCGAGACCGCTGCCGGTGGCAGCACGGTTGCGGTCATCGTCAATCAGACGCCGTTTTATGGTGAATCCGGCGGCCAGATGGGCGATACCGGCCGCGTTTCCGGTGACGGTTTCACCATTGAAATCACTGATACGCAGAAGAAGGCCGACGGCCTCTTCATCCATCTCGGCAAGGTGGTGAAGGGAACGGTCAAGCAGGGCGCGGCAGTAGAGCTCGAAGTCGACCATGCCCGCCGCTCGCGCCTGCGGTCCAACCATTCCGCAACGCACCTCGTTCACGAGGCCCTTCGTGAAGTGCTGGGCAGCCATGTGGCACAAAAGGGTTCGCTCGTTGCGCCGGAAAGGCTGCGTTTCGATATTTCGCACAACAAGTCGATCTCGCCTGAAGAGCTCGAGCAGGTCGAGCGGATGGCCAACGAAATCGTCGTCCAGAACGGCCCCGTCACCACCCGGCTGATGTCGGTGGACGATGCGCGCGCCGAGGGTGCGATGGCGCTGTTCGGCGAGAAATATGGCGATGAAGTGCGTGTGGTCTCGATGGGCACTGCCTTGCATGGCGAAAAAGCCAACCGCCCTTATTCGATCGAACTCTGCGGCGGCACGCATGTCAGGGCAACCGGCGATATCGGCATGGTCCGGATTGTTTCGGATAGCCCTGTCGCGGCTGGTGTCCGCCGCATTGAAGCGCTGACGGGCGAGGCCGCCCGCCGCCATCTGGATGAGCAGGACCGCCGCCTGAAGGCAGTGGCGGCCACGCTGAAGATTTCGCCGGCGGATGTCCAAGCGCGCGTCGAAGCTTTGCTTGATGAGCGCAAGAAGTTGGAACGCGATCTTACCGAGGCACGCAAGCAGCTTGCTCTCGGTGGAAGCTCAGCGGCCGGCGGGGCGTCGGAGAACGAAACTGTGGCCGGCGTAGGCTTCCTGGGCAAGGCGGTTTCGGGCGTTTCGCCGAAGGATTTGAAACCACTGGCCGATGCCGGCAAGAAGTCGCTCGGTTCTGGCGTGGTCGTGTTCGTCGGCGCTGGCGAGGATAACAAGGCAAGCGTCGTGGTTGGCGTCACTGACGATCTGACGAGCCGGTTCAATGCGGTCGAACTCGTTCGCGTTGCCTCGGCTGCGTTGGGCGGGCAGGGCGGCGGCGGCCGGCCGGACATGGCCCAGGCCGGCGGCCCGGATGCCACAAAGGCGACTGATGCGATCGCAGCGGTAAAGGCAGCGCTGGCGGCTGCTTAATCAAGCCAGCCTCGACGCTCAACCTCTGCGCTCGTCGCCCGGCCAAGGCAGGGCATCCCTACGCTTCGTCATCTGAAGCGGAGCGCAAACGCTGACGTCTTCCTCTCCCCGTTTACAGGGTTGAGCAGCCGGTTCGCAAAGCGAATTCATCATGCCGGTGGCATGATGAAAGGCCAGCGAACGCCGGGTCGCTGCGCAAGCAGCGGGCACCCGGCCGGTAGGATGCCGGCAGGTGGGTGAGAGGCAGCGCTAAGCTTGCCGGTGGGTCAAAAGCGGGCCGATATCCGTCCAACCCCTTGATCCCACTCACTTCCTGAAAATTCTTCCACCCCGCTTATCCACCCCCTCTCCACCTCCCTCATAATCAGTCCCATCGCTCTTGCGGGAGACCTGGTGCGCACCGGGTATCAGGGAGGGGCGACGGTGCCGGGCTGGTCGTCTGCGGTAGGCGGCTGGGTGATGAACCCCTAAGTTCGGCCCTCGAACCGGGCGCAGTGTTGCCCGCGGTTGTCGGCCTTCAAGGCTGGAGCTGCGGCATGGCCGGTGCACTGGTTGAGGGAAGCCACCGGACGGGCGGTCGCAAGGCCGCACTATCTAACTAAACGAGCGACCGAACGGCCGCCCGTCCTCCCGACCTCTCAATCGGGGTCAGTTCTTTGACAATGGCCAGACGGCAAAAGCCGGGCGTGGCAACGGTAAAGCACGACCTAGCTTGGCCCTCAGCCCATCGCCTTCTGCAGGTTCTCATCCACCTTGTCGAGGAAGCCGGTTGTGGAGAGCCAAGGCTGGTCCGGACCGATCAGCAGTGACAGGTCCTTGGTCATGAAGCCGCTCTCGACGGTGTTGATGCAGACCCGTTCAAGCGTTTCGGAAAAGCGCTTCAAGTCGGCGTTGTCGTCCAGCTTTGCGCGATGTGCCAATCCACGCGTCCAGGCGAAGATCGAGGCGATGGAATTGGTCGAAGTCTCCTGGCCCTTCTGGTGCTGGCGGTAGTGGCGGGTAACGGTGCCGTGCGCTGCCTCTGCTTCCACCGTCTTGCCGTCCGGCGACATCAGCACCGAGGTCATCAGGCCGAGCGATCCGAAGCCCTGAGCCACCGTATCGGACTGCACGTCGCCGTCATAGTTCTTGCAGGCCCAGACATAGCCGCCCGACCACTTCAGCGCGGAAGCCACCATGTCGTCGATCAGCCGGTGTTCGTAGGTGATCTTCTTGTCCTTGAACGCGTCCGCGAATTCCTGCTCGTAGACTTCCTGGAAAATATCCTTGAAGCGGCCGTCATAGGCTTTCAGGATCGTGTTTTTAGTCGACAGATAGACCGGATAGCCGCGCAGCAGGCCGTAGTTCAGCGAAGCGCGGGCGAATTCGCGGATCGACTCGTCCAGATTGTACATGGCCATGGCAACGCCTTCGCCGGGCGCGTCGAACACGTCATGCTCGATCACCTTGCCGTCTTCGCCAACGAACTTGATCGACAGCTTGCCCTTGCCGGGGAAGCGGAAATCGGTGGCCTTGTACTGGTCGCCGAAGGCATGTCGTCCGACGATGATCGGCTTGGTCCAGCCCGGCACCAGGCGCGGCACGTTCTTCATGATGATCGGCTCGCGGAAGATCGTTCCGCCGAGAATGTTGCGGATGGTGCCGTTGGGCGACTTCCACATCTTCTTGAGCTTGAATTCTTCGACGCGGCCCTCATCGGGCGTGATGGTGGCGCATTTCACGCCGGCGCCGTACTTCTGGATTGCGTGGGCGGCGTCGATCGTCACCTGGTCGTTGGTGGCGTCGCGATGTTCGACACCGAGATCGTAGTAATCGAGGGTCAGGTCGAGATAAGGGTGGATCAGCTTGTCTTTGATGAACTGCCAGATGATGCGCGTCATCTCGTCGCCGTCGAGTTCGACGACCGGGTTCGCCACCTTGATCTTCGCCATGAAAAGTGCCTCGTTTCTGGAAATCTGGACGGCCGTGCCGAAGGGGTTGGCCGAGGATGAAGCCCGTATATCAAAGCCATTGTAAGCGCGCAAACGACACAACGGGCCCTGTTCTCGGTATTTGGGAGCATGAATGTCCAGATTGGGCGCGTTTGACGGGTCTGACGCAAGGGCAGTTTTCACGGGGTCTTGGAAAAGCCTTCATTTTACCGGCCGGATATGGCAGGGACGGCACCGAAGCCACCCATACCATTCGCTGAACAACATGCCTTCCAGCCAAGACCAGCAGAAATCGCAAACAGCAGGGCCTGTAATCATTCTTGTCGAGCCTCAGCTTGGCGAGAATATCGGCATGGTAGCGCGCGCCATGGCCAATTTCGGCCTTTCGGAACTGAGGCTGGTCAATCCGCGCGACGGCTGGCCGAGTGAGAAGGCCCGTGCTGCGGCAAGCCGGGCCGACCATGTCATCGATGGCACGCGCGTGTTCGACGATCTCGCCTCGGCGATTACCGATCTCAATTTCGTGTTTGCCACCACGGCCCGTCAGCGTGATGGCTTCAAGAGGGTCGCCGGACCTGTTGAGGCGGGTAGGGCGCTTCGAGCCCGCTCGGTTGCAGGACAGCGTACGGGCATCCTGTTCGGTCGCGAGCGCTTCGGCCTCTACAACGAAGAAGTCGGCCTGGCAGATGAGATCGTTACATTCCCGGTCGATCCGAACTTTGCTTCACTCAATATTGCTCAGGCCGTGTTGTTGATGTCCTACGAGTGGATGAAATCCGGCCTTGAAGACGAGACGCAGACGAATTTCTCCGGGCCGGAAATGCCGCCTGCGACCAAGGACCAATTGCACGGCCTGTTTGCCCATCTGGAAGCGGCGTTGGAAGCGCGCGGGTATTTCCGCCCCGCGCCGAAGAAGCCCAAGATGGTGGACAATCTGCGTGCCGTGCTGACGCGCGCCGGCTTTGCCGAGCCCGAACTCAAGGTACTGCGTGGGGTCGTCGCGTCTCTGGATTATTTCTCGCCGAAGGAGCCACGCGGCGCGGGCTATCCGAAGCGCAAGGCTGAGGTCGATCGCGCTTTGCATGCCGAGGATGAGCAGCCCGCCTCACCGGGCGAAGGGTCGGAACGTGACTGAGCAGCCGATCCTGATGTTCGATTCCGGCGTTGGCGGCCTCACCGTGTTACGGGAGGCCCGAGTTCTGATGCCGGATCGTCGCTTCATCTATGTCGCGGACGATGCCGCCTTTCCGTATGGTGCGTGGGAAGAGCCGGCCTTGCGGTCACATGTGCTCGATCTGTTCGGTGTTCTTCTGGACCGGTTTCGCCCGGAAATCTCGGTCATTGCCTGCAATACGGCCTCGACGCTCGTTATCGATGCGTTGCGCGAAAAATTTCCCGGACATCCTTTCGTCGGTACTGTGCCGGCGATCAAGCCGGCAGCGGAACGTACTCGCTCAGGGCTGGTTTCGGTACTGGCGACGCCCGGCACGGTGAAGCGGCAATATACGCGCGACCTCATCCATCAATGGGCGTCGAAATGCCATGTCAGGCTGGTCGGTAGCGACCGCCTTGCGGCACTGGCTGAGCTATACATGCGCGACGGTTTCGTCGACGAAGACGTGGTGCGCGACGAGATTGCGCCCTGCTTCGTGGAACAGGACGGCGCTCGTACCGATATCGTCGTGCTTGCCTGCACGCATTATCCGTTCCTGGTCAACCGCATGCGCAAGACCGCCCCTTGGCCGGTTGATTGGCTGGATCCCGCCGAGGCAATCGCGCGGCGGGCGCTGTCGCTGGTGGGTAAAAGCAGTGCCGAGGATTTTCGCGAGGCCAACGGCGCAGAGCCTGACCTCGCGATGTTCACATCCGGCAGGGCCGAATTTGCGACCCGCAGGCTGATGCAAGGGTTCGGCCTCACAATCTGATTGCCCGGCCGGCTTGGCTTTAGTAGCCCAGCGTAAAGCGCTTTCCCGTATGACGCGCGGTTTCCGCCTCGTCGAGCGTCGCTACTGCGAGGTCTTCCACAGAGATGTGGCTGTCGCCGTTTGCGTCCAGCACTGGTTCATCGCCGCCAAGCCTGAACTTGCCGGTGCGTTCGCCGGGTGCCAGCATCGCCGCGGGCGAAACGAACGACCAGTCTTGCCAGTCGCCCTTGCGCAAGCCGGCCAACGCGTCGCGTGCGGCGCGAGCTCCTTCGCGATAAGCCTCCGGAAAATGCGGCGAATCGACGAACTGGCTGCCGTCTGGGGCGTGCAGGCTGCCGGCCCCACCGATGACGATCAGGCGGACCTTGGCGGCCTTGGCTGCATCGGCAATGGCGTTGGAGCCGCCAAGATGCTTGTTGTAAATATCGGGATCACCCCAGCCACCGTTGAATGCCGAGATAACGACCTCGTGTCCCGCAAGTTGCGCCGTGAGCGCCGGGACATTGTTGACGTCCACCTGCACGGCTTTGACGTTGGCAGCGGTTTCGACCTTTGCCGGGTTACGGACCAGGGCGGTGACCAAGTGGCCGCGCGAAACGGCTTCTTTCAAAAGGGCGGAGCCGACGAAACCGGTGGCGCCGATCAGGGCAATCTTCATTTCATTCTCCTGTGACTTCCGCTTTTCCTCGGCGGGCAAAATGGATATGTTTCGTAATCTGGTTACGATAGGTAACTACATAGTGCGGGAAATTCGTTGGCGGAAGAACGCATGATTTTGTGCCCAGGTTACGTGGAGGGAACTGCATGAACGCCCGGATGAAGGACAGCCAATCGGCGCCGCTGCTGCATTCCTCGGCGGGGTTCGAATACGATGGCAACGGCAGTTGTCCGGTACGCGACGTGCTGGACAGGGTCGGCGACACATGGAGCCTATTGGTCATTATCAACCTTCAGGAAAAGCCGGTCCGCTTCAACGCGCTGAAGCGCGGGATTGAGGGCATTTCCCAGCGCATGCTGACGGTTACGCTGCGTTCGTTGGAGCGCGATGGCTTGATCCGCCGCACCGTGAGGCCGACAACGCCGCCCGAGGTGGAATACGCACTGACCGAGCTCGGCCAGTCGATTGCGGTGCCGATCGGCGCGCTAGGGATGTGGGCGTCGCAAAATCGCGGTCAGATCCGGGCTGCGCGCTCGGCCTTCGATTCTGCCGGCTGACTTGGCAGGAAACGGAATGCGGCGGGCGACGGCCTGTCCGATAGTTGCGGCGACGAAGACAAGGACGCCGCAATGAGCCTCGACCAGACCGTTTCCTCGCTTGACTGGACACGCATCGCAAACGCTCTCGACGAGTTCGGCGTCGCCACCACGGGTCCGCTGCTGAGCCGGGTCGAATGCGAAGCCTTGCGCGATCTCTATGACGGTGACGGGCATTTCCGCAGCCGCATCGTCATGCAGCGGCACGGCTTTGGGTCGGGCGAATACAAGTACTTCGCCAATCCACTGCCCGAGCCCATCGCAAGATTACGGGAAAGCTTTTACGCCCGCCTCGCGCCGCTGGCCAATGAGTGGAACCGGCGCATGGGGGTCGAGCGCCGCTATCCGGCAGAGCTCGACGCCTTCCTTGCCGAATGCCATGCCAGTGGCCAGGAAAAACCAACGCCCCTTCTGTTGCGGTACCGGGCTGGCGACTACAACTGCCTGCACCAGGACGTCTATGGCGCGAACCTCTTTCCCATCCAGCTTGTCATCTTGCTGAGCCAGCCCAGCGTGGAATTCGAGGGCGGTGAGTTGCTGCTGACGGAACAGCGTCCGCGCATGCAATCGCGGGCGGAGGTGGTGCCGCTCGGTATGGGCCACGGTGCGCTGTTCGCCGTCAATGATCGGCCCAAGGCCGGTACCTGCGGCGACTATCGCGTCAAGATGCGCCATGGCGTCAGCCGCATCCGCTCGGGCGAACGTTTCACGACCGGCGTGATCTTTCACGATGCAACGTGAACTGGTAGGAGAACCAAGGCTTTGCGGCGGGATTGCTTGACAACGAGCGGCCCCTCCTTTAGAGCCACGCCAACACCGGGCCGCAACGCCCGGTGGTTTTTATTGTGAATGCCGCGAAGCCGGTCGGAAAGTTGTTCTACACTTTCCAGGTTTCGTTCTACGACGTGTCCCGTGGATCGTCCGTCGCTTAGCGCGGAAGATCCTGTCAGGTCTCGAAAAAGGAGGCCAGAGGAGGGCGCGTTTCCTTCACTCGAAACATGAGGTTTCGGGTGTATTGTTTTGAAAGGGAATGCGATGAGCAAGCGCGAATCCGCGAAATACAAAATCGATCGCCGTCTTGGCGAAAATATCTGGGGCCGTCCGAAGTCCCCGGTCAACAAGCGTGAATATGGCCCCGGCCAGCACGGTCAGCGCCGCAAGGGCAAGCTTTCCGACTTCGGCCTGCAGCTGCGCGCCAAGCAGAAGCTGAAGGGTCACTACGGCGACATTTCGGAAAAGCAGTTCCGCAAGACCTACGAAGAGGCCAACCGCCGCAAGGGCGATACGCCGGAAAACCTGATCGGTCTTCTCGAGTCGCGCCTCGACGCAATCGTCTATCGCGCCAAGTTCGTGCCGACCATTTTCGCGGCCCGCCAGTTCATCAACCACGGCCATGTCAACGTCAACGGTGTTCGCACGAACATCGGTTCGTACCGCTGCAAGCCGGGCGACGTCATCGAGGTGCGCGAGAAGTCGAAGCAGCTCGTGATCGTGCTGGAATCGGTAGCCTTGGCCGAGCGCGATGTGCCGGACTACCTCGAAGTCGACCACAACAAGATGGTCGCCACCTATGCCCGCATTCCGGGCCTGTCGGACGTGCCGTTCGCCGTCCAGATGGAACCGAACCTGGTCGTCGAATTCTATTCGCGCTGATCGGTGTTTCCAAAATATTCGACGAGGCCGCCTTCGGGCGGCCTTTTCGTTTTTAGCAGACTTATTCATTGCCTGACTGCCTGTTTCCCCTCGTCATCCTCGGGCAAGCCTGAGCGTAGCGAAAGGCGCGAGCCGGGGATCCATGCCGTGAGGATTGAGGATGTGGGGTGGCACGGGATCGGGACCTTCTGGACCCTTTGCGCGCTGCCGTTTGGGCACGGCATGGATCCTAGGGTCTCCGCAACGGCCATCGGCCTGCTTCGCCCTAGGATGACGAAGAGATGGGTATGTTTATTCATCGCCACGCCCGGCTAAAGCCGTCTGGCCATTGTCAAAGAACTGACCTCACCTGAGAGGTCGGGAGGACGGGCGGCCGTTCGGTCGCTCGTTTAGTATAGTAGTGCGGCCTTGCGGCCACCCGTCCGGTGGCTTCCCTCAACCAGTGCACCGGCCATGCCGCAGCCCCAGCCTTGAAGGCCGGCAACTGCGGGCAACACTGCGCCCGGTTCGAGGGCCGAACTTAGGGGTTCATCACCCAGCCGCCTACCGCAGACGACCAGCCCGGCACCGACGCCCTCTCCTGATACCCGGTGCGCACCAGGTCTCCCGCAAGGGCGATGGGCTGAGTATGGGGGGAGATGCAGAGGGCGTGGATAAGTGGGGTGCGAGATTTTTGTGGGAAGTGAGCGGGATCAGGGGGTTGGATCGGCTGTGGCTGGCATTTGATCCACATTCGGCCAGCTCGGCGATGCCCCTCTCCCCCTCCCTCTCCCCCTCAGGAGGGGGAGAGGGAGGCGTCAGCGGTGGTGCCAGACACCCCTCATCCGACCTCGCTTCGCTCGGCCACCTTCTCCCACAAGGGGCGAAGGTAGGCCCGCATCGACGCCTCAGCTAATCTCCAACGTTTGCGATTGGCGGAAATGATTGCGCACGCGCCCCCTTCTCCCCTTGTGGGAGAAGGTGGCCGAGCGAAGCGAGGTCGGATGAGGGGTATGGCAAATGATTTGCACTGGCGGTGCGTTGTCGAGCGGCCATGAAAAATCCTTCGCAGCGGCAAGGGTGATGTTGTAAGCCGGTCACAACGCAAAGACAGGCCGAACGACAATGAACATGCAACCCGAACCGATCGCCGACACGGAAGGCGGATATCATCCGCTGTTCAGGGATGCGCCGTCTTCGGTGGAGTTCAACAAGCTGCGCAAGCGCGTGTTGCGGCTGACCCGGCAGGCCATCGAGGATTTCGCCATGGTCAAGCCCGGCGAGCGCTGGCTGGTGGCGCTGTCGGGCGGCAAGGATTCCTACGGGCTGCTCGCCATCCTGCTCGATCTCAAATGGCGCGGGCTTTTGCCGGTCGAGCTGTTGGCCTGCAATCTCGACCAGGGCCAGCCGAACTTTCCCAAGCACATATTGCCGGATTATCTCAACGCCAACGGCATCGCCCACCGTATCGAGTACCAGGATACCTATTCGATCGTGACCGACAAGCTGGCCGAAAACAGCACCTATTGCTCGCTGTGTTCACGGCTGAGGCGCGGTCATCTCTATCGCATTGCCCGCGAGGAAGGGTGCTCGGCGCTGGTGCTGGGACATCACCGCGAGGACATACTCGAAACCTTCTTCATGAACCTGTTCCACGGCGGCCGCCTTGCCGCCATGCCGCCGAAACTGTTGAACGACGACGGCGACGTGATGGTGCTGCGGCCATTGTCCTATTGTGCGGAGAATGATCTGGAACGGTTTGCCTCGAGCATGCAGTTCCCGATCATTCCGTGCGACCTGTGCGGCAGCCAGGACGGGCTTCAGCGCAACATCATGAAGGCAATGCTGGAAGACATCGAAAAGAAGATGCCGGGGCGCAAGGACACGATGATCCGGGCGCTGACCAATGTGCGCCCGTCACACCTGCTCGACCGCAAGCTGTTCGACTTTGCCGGACTGACGCTAAGCTCGGGTTCTGCCGGTTCGGAGTGAACCGGCAGGCCGCTGTCGATCAGACGGGCTTGTTGTGCGGCTGGAACAGCTTGCCGCGTTCCGCGATCAGAACGAACACCAGGCCGGCCAGGGCAACGCCGAAGAAGCCGGCTCCGAGCGGTGTCGTCGTGCCATCGAAAGCCTGGCCAAGCAGCGCGCCGATCAACCCGCCGCCGGCGGTGCCCATGAAGCCAAGCACGGCGGAGGCGGTGCCGGCGACATGGCCGAGCGGTTCCATGGCCAGCGCGTTGAAGTTCGAGCCGATCAGGCCGAACTGGAACATGGCCAGCGCAAAAAGCAGCAGGAACAGCGGGAACGGAATGGTTCCGAACAGCGACAGGACGAACCAGACGGCGCTTACCAGCATGAAGCCGATCAGGGCGCCATGCGACAGCCTGCGCATGCCGAAGCGCCCCACCAGCCGCGAGTTGAGGTAGGACGCAAGCGACATGAAGGCCGCCACTGCAGCGAAGGCTACGGGGAACAATGCGCCGAGTTCATAGATGCCGACATAGATCTGCTGGGCCGAGTTGATGAAGCCGAACAGCGCGCCGAAGATGAAGGTCGAGGCCAGTGTATAGCAAAGCGCCACGCGGTTGGTGAGCACGATGGCAAAGGCCTCGCCGATGGAGCGGACGGTGAAGGGCCGCCGGTCGGCGGGGTTCAGCGTTTCCGGCAGGCGCAGCTTCATCCATAGCGACACGACGATTGCCGCCGCGGCCATGAAGACGAAGATCAGGTGCCATTCGCCGAACAGCATGATGACCTGTCCGGTGCCGGGCGCGATGATGGGCACGATCATGAACACCATCATGACCAACGACATGACTTCGGCCATCTGCCGTCCGCCGAAGACGTCGCGGATGATGGAAACGGTGATGACGCGCGTGGCGGCTGAACCTATTCCGTGGACGAAGCGGAACAGAAGCAGGGCCTCGAAGGTGGGCGCGAAGGCGCCGAGGGAGGCTGCGACTATATAGATGCCGAGGCCGGCCAGCATCGGAGCCTTGCGCCCGAAGCGGTCGGCGAGCGGGCCATAGGCGAGCTGGGCCACCGCAAAGCCCATCAGATAGGCCGAGATCACATATTGGCGATGGTTTTCGCTTTCGACACCGAGGCTGGCGCCGATTTCCTGCAGGCCGGGCAGCATGATGTCGATGGCAAGCGCATTGAGCGCCATCAGCATCGCCATCATGGCGATGAATTCCACCTTGCCCATGCCGAGCAAGCGAGGGGGTGCCGTATTCGCGGTAGCGTCCATTTCATTCACCCGTAAGAGAGCAACAAAGGCGCTGGGGTGGCCAGCGCCTTCAGAAGCAGTCCCGACAGGTGCCGGAACGGCGGAGAGAAAATGAGGTCAGGCGGCGCCTTTGACCTTTATGCCCTTCTCGTCGAAGAAGGTTTGCAGTTCACCTGCCTGGAACATTTCGCGCACGATGTCGCAGCCGCCGACGAACTCGCCCTTGACGTAAAGCTGGGGGATCGTCGGCCAGTTGGAATATTCCTTGATGCCCTGGCGCAGCTCGCTGGAATCGAGCACGTTGATGCCCTTGTAGTCCACGCCCACATAGTCGAGGATCTGCACGACCTGGCCGGAGAAACCGCACTGCGGGAAGCCGGGGGTGCCCTTCATGAACAGCACGACGTCGGTGTTCTTGACTTCGCTGTCGATGTAATCGTTGATGCCGCTCATGGCCAATCCTTTCAGGCCTGTGGGAGCCAGGCCGCAAAACTTTGCTTTCAGATAACCCCGTGTGCGCTTCGAAACAAGGCTTTTGCCGCCCGGTTGCCGAAATGGCGCATCAATTGGCCGTGGTTTGGGCCAAAGCCCCGATCAGTCAGGCGCGCTGGTTTGCAGCGCCAGGGCGTGCAGCACCCCGCCCATGTTGCCGCTGAGCGCATTGTAGACCATCTGGTGCTGCTGCACCCGGCTCTTGCCGCGAAAGCTCTCGGCCACGACTTCGGCGGCGTAATGGTCGCCGTCGCCGGCAAGGTCGCGGATCGTCACCTTGGCGTCAGGAATGCCTTCCTTGATCAGCCGTTCGATGTCGCGCGCGTCCATTGCCATGTCGTATTCCCCGTTCAGGTCCCCATGAAGTTCGGGAACCACGATTCGTGAGCGGTGGTCAGTTCTTCAATGGATATGGCACGCGCCTCGCCAAGTTTCAATTCGCGCCCGCCCGTGGTGCCGATCCACGGCGCGAAGATGCCGAGCTTCTTCTGTTGTGCGCTGAGTTGTTCCCATTCTGCGCCCTGCGGGTCGATGGAAAGGGTAAGCAGGTAGCGGCCCTGATCCTCGCCGAAGAATACGGCGGCGGGGTCGGCTTCGATGAGGCCGGGGATGGTGGCGCCGATGCCGGACGCCATCGCCATTTCGGCCAGTGCTACCGCGAGCCCGCCGTCGGAGAGGTCGTGGCAGGCGGTGACAATGCCCGACGCGATCAGAGAGCGCACATGGTCGCCGACGCGCTTTTCGTGCGCGAGATCGACCGGCGGCGCGCCGCCTTCGGCACGGCCATGGACGTTGCGCAGGAAGATCGATTGGCCAAGATGCGTGCCCCAGCTTGGCGGCGCGCCGACCAGCACGATAATCTCGTTCTCGGCGGCAAAGCCGATGCGGGCCATCTTCGACCAGTCGGCAAGCAGGCCGACGCCGCCGATGGTGGGGGTGGGCAGGATGCCCTGGCCGTTGGTCTCGTTGTAGAGCGAGACGTTGCCGGACACGATCGGGAAGTCGAGTGCGCGGCAGGCTTCGCCGATGCCTTCGATGGCCTTGACAAACTGGCCCATGATTTCGGGCCGCTCGGGATTACCGAAATTGAGGTTGTCGGTAGCGGCGAGGGGCAGCGCGCCGGTGGCGGTGAGGTTGCGCCAGCATTCGGCGACCGCCTGCTTGCCGCCCTCGTAGGGATCGGCCTCGCAGTAGCGGGGCGTGACGTCGGAGGAGAAGGCGAGCCCCTTGGTGGCGTGGCCTTCGACGCGCACGACGCCGGCGTCGCCGCCCGGCCGCTGCAGTGAGTTGCCCTGGATCATGGTGTCGTACTGTTCCCAGACCCAGCGCCGCGACGACAGGTCCGGCCCGCCGAGCAGCGTGATGAGCGCATCGGCGACATCGACCTTGGGCAGTGCGGAGGCGTCGATGGGGGCAGGCTTCTTCGGCTCGACCCATGGGCGATCATATTCGGGCGCTTCGTCGCCGAGTTCCTTGATCGGCAGGTTGGCGACTTCTTCGCCCTGGTGCAGGACGCGGAAACGCAAATCGTCGGTGGTTTTGCCTACGATGGCGAAGTCGAGACCCCACTTGGTGAAGATCGCTTCGGCTTCCGCTTCCTTTTCGGGGCGCAGCACCATGAGCATGCGCTCCTGGCTCTCCGACAGCATCATCTCGTAGGCGGACATGCGTTCTTCGCGCACCGGCACCTTGTCGAGGTCAAGTTCGATGCCGAGATCGCCCTTCGCGCCCATCTCGACGGCGGAGCAGGTGAGACCGGCGGCACCCATGTCCTGGATGGCGATGACAGCGCCTGACGCCATCAGTTCGAGGCAGGCTTCGAGCAGGCATTTTTCGGTGAAGGGGTCGCCGACCTGCACGGTCGGGCGCTTCTCGTCGATCTTGTCGTCGAATTCGGCCGACGCCATGGTCGCGCCGCCGACGCCGTCGCGGCCGGTCTTGGCCCCGAGATAGACGACTGGAAGACCGACGCCCTTGGCCTGCGACAGGAAGATGCCGTCGGTCTTGGCAAGGCCGGCGGCAAAGGCGTTGACGAGGATGTTGCCGTTGTAGCGAGGGTCGAAATTGACCTCGCCGCCGACGGTTGGCACGCCGAAGGAATTGCCGTAGCCGCCGACGCCGGAGACGACGCCTGCCACCAGATGCTTGGTCTTGGGATGATCCGGCGCGCCGAAGCGCAGCGCGTTCATCGCTGCAACGGGGCGCGCGCCCATGGTGAAGACGTCGCGCAGGATGCCGCCGACGCCTGTCGCCGCACCCTGGTAGGGTTCGATGTAGGAGGGGTGGTTGTGGCTCTCCATCTTGAAGACGACGCAGTCGCCGTCGCCGATATCGACCACGCCGGCATTCTCGCCCGGACCCTGGATGACCACGTCGCCCTTGGTAGGCAAGGTGCGCAGCCACTTCTTCGAGGACTTGTACGAGCAGTGCTCGTTCCACATCGCCGAGAAGATGCCGAGCTCGGTGAAGGTCGGCTCGCGCCCGACCAGTCCGAGGATGCGCTGGTATTCGTCCGGTTTCAGGCCGTGCGAGGCAATGAGCTCTGGAGTGATCTGGCGGGTGTTGGAAATGGTCATCGATCTTTCCGTTTGATCCTAGCCTGTCCTAAAGCGGGAAACGCCCCGGTCCGCAAGGACGGCGAGGATGCACAGCACAAGAAAAAGCGCGGTCACGGCCAATGCCGAGAGCGCAACGAACGCAACGCCGTTGGCCTCAACGTCGAGGAACGGGTAGGGCACTTCGCCGGTGATCTGCCCCCTGGCCAGCGCGTAGATCAAGTAGGCGATCGGGTACAACATCCAATAGGGAATATCCGACCAGCGCGTCTTGCCGTCTGCACCGGCAAAGAGCCACCAAAGTACGAACAGGATAGGCGTGACGTAGTGCAACAACACGTCGCAGAGCAGGAGCAGGCCTTCGGGCGCCCAAAGCTGCGCCAGCACGGTGGCGTAGACCAGAAAGACAAGGGTGATCGAGATGGCGGCGCAGGCGCGGACCCTCGGGCCGGCGAAGGCGGGCAGCCATGCGTAGCCGGTGGCCGAAAGCAGCGACAGGTGAACCAGCACCGCGCCGATATTGGTCAGGATGGTGAAGAAGCTGAAATAAAAAGTGACGGAGCCGAACAGGCTGCGCCCTGCTTCCATGGACGCGGGGATGGTGATGCAGAACTGCAGGACAAGGCTGATCACACCTGCGATCAGTCCGAGTATCTGCAGCGTGCGGCCCATCTAGGCGCTTGTGCCGCAGTCGCTGCTGCCGCCCTGCCAGCGGGCAATGTCGGAGCCGATGCGGGCACCGAGCGGCTCGCTCATCAGCGGGCCGAAGACATCGACGCGGCTGGAACTGCCGGTTGCCTGCACGACCAGAAGCGGCTTGCCGCCATAGTGCTTGGCCGGAACCAGCAGGAAGCGGGGCGTGCCGCCGAAATTGTTCAGCTCGTTGGCCATCTGGTAAGACTTGAAGGCCGGGTCCTTACTGGCGATCCAGCATTTGTGGGCGGCAATCGCGACCTGTTCCATGGCGCGCAGGGATGCGCTCTTGCCCGACGACGGCGCGCTGCTGCTTTTCGATCCCGACTGGCAGGATGCGAGCGCAAGCGCTGCAACCGCCAGAACTGCGGAACGGGTAATGAATGATACCTTGGTCATGCGCCCGTCCATCTCGTTTTGGGAGGAAGTTTTCGGACACGCGCCACGCCGTGCAGGGCGTGGCGGGTTGATCTGGTTTTACGCGGCAATCCCCAGCGCGCTTTCGAACAAGGCGCGGCCGTCACTGCCGCCGTGCGCGGCCTCGATGAGGTTTTCAGGATGCGGCATCAGGCCAAGGACATTGCCCTTGTCGCTGACGATGCCGGCAATATCGTTGATCGAGCCGTTCGGGTTGGTGCCTTCGGCGTAACGGAACACGACCTGGCCATTGCCCTCGATGCGGGCGAGCGTCTCTGCATCTGCGAAATAGTTGCCGTCATGATGCGCGACGGGGCAGCGGATGATCTGGCCGGGCTGGTAGTTGCGGGTGAAGGTCGTGTTGGCGTTGGCAACCTGAAGCTTGACCTCGCGGCAGACGAACTTCAGCGATGTGTTGCGCATCAGCGCGCCGGGCAAAAGGCCGGATTCGACCAGGATCTGGAAGCCGTTGCACACGCCGATGACCATGACGCCCTTGGCGGCCTTTTCGGCGACGGCCCTAAGTGCCGGCATGCGGGCAGCTATTGCGCCGCAACGCAGGTAGTCGCCGTAGGAAAAGCCGCCGGGGATGACGATGAGATCGACATCGGGGATTTCCGTGTCGGTTTCCCAGACGGTGACCGGCGCCTTGCCGGAAATCTTGGTCAGCGCCGCGATCATGTCGCGGTCACGGTTGAGGCCGGGGAGGAGGACGACGGCTGATTTCATTGGTCGTGATCAAATGGCTTCTGAGCTTCGGCAAGTTCGCGCAGTTCAAGACGACGCTCTATGTGTTCAAGGCGTTCATCGTGACGCGCGAGGATGCCGTAGATGTTGTGGACGTCATTCTGGCTGCTGAGTTGTGAGAGTCGAATCGACACCATCTCCTGACGAATATCACCCTGTCCGTTTTTCAACGCATGGATTTCCTGCTGAATGGACTTCAAAAGCTCATACATCAGTTCATTGGTAACTTCTGCCATGGCGCCCTCAGTACAACCTCAGGTAATCGATACACTATAGTTCTCGATTACCGTGTTGGCGAGGAGCTTGTCGCACATCGCCTTCAGATCGGCTTCGGCCTTGGCCTTGTCGGTCGCGTTGAGTTCGAGGTCAAACACCTTGCCCTGACGCACGGAGCCGACGCTGCCGAAGCCGAGACCACCGAGCGCATGTTCGATGGCCTTGCCTTGCGGGTCGAGGACGCCGTTCTTGAGGGTTACGGTGACGCGGGCCTTGATCACGCTGGGCTCTCTCCGGTTGTCTATCGATCAGTGCGGCTTCGAGCCCTTGGGCGGCTCGGCGGAAGCGACGAGAACCGGTCCGGTGGGACGCGGCGGCTCGTTCTCGTTCATGATGCCGAGGCGGCGCGCGACTTCCTGATAGGCTTCGACCAGCCCGCCCATGTCGCGGCGGAAACGGTCCTTGTCGAGCTTGTCCTGCGTGGCGACGTCCCACAGGCGGCAGCTATCGGGCGAGATCTCGTCGGCGACGACGATGCGCATCATGTCGCCTTCGTAGAGGCGGCCGCATTCCATCTTGAAATCGACGAGTTGGATGCCCACACCGAGGAAGAGGCCGGACAGGAAGTCGTTGACGCGGATGGCGAGCGCCATGATGTCGTCGATTTCCTGCGGGCTCGCCCAACCGAAGGCGGTGATGTGCTCTTCCGAGACCATCGGATCGTCGAGTGCATCGGCCTTGTAGTAGAATTCGATGATCGAGCGCGGCAGCACCGTGCCTTCTTCAAGCCCGAGGCGCTTTGCCAGCGAACCCGCGGCGACATTGCGCACAACGACCTCGAGCGGGATGATCTCGACTTCCTTGATCAACTGCTCGCGCATGTTCAGGCGGCGGATGAAATGGGTCGGGATGCCCATGCGGTTGAGGTGGTTGAAGATGTGCTCGGAAATGCGGTTGTTGAGCACGCCCTTGCCGTCGACGATTTCGTGCTTTTTCTTGTTGAAGGCAGTCGCGTCGTCCTTGAAGAACTGGATCAAGGTGCCCGGCTCGGGTCCTTCATAGAGGATCTTGGCCTTGCCTTCGTAAATGCGGCGACGTGGCTTCATTTTCTTGTGTTTCTCTGGCTCGAGGGGCGGGCGACTGCTACCAGTCCCTTTTTCGCCGCAAAAGCGGCAACCGTGGGGGGCTTTATCGCGGTCTCTAGCGCAAACAGGGCATTTCCTCAATCAGCAAATCGGGGCATTCACCAGTTTCGGCCCCTGTCCGGCGACCGAAATGCCGCACTGCAGCAAACAAACTGACGTATTGACCGGGCGGCGACCTTTTGGTTTGTGCTTCGGCACCACATATTCACCTTCACCGAATCGAAGATCGACCTTGGAGGCACTGGCATGACGAGCATGAAGGACCGGGAGGAAGGGTTCGAACGCAAGTTCGCTCTTGATGAAGAACAGAAGTTCCGTGCTGTTGCCCGCCGCAACAAGCTGCTCGGACTTTGGGCAGCCGAAAAGCTCGGCAAGAGCGGTGCCGATGCCGACGCTTATGCCAAGGAAGTCATCGTTTCCGACATTGAGGAAGCGGGAGACCACGACGTGTTCCGCAAGATACGCAAGGATTTCGATGCCGCCGGCGTTGACCAGTCCGACCACCAGATCCGCCGCACCATGGATGAACTGATGGCGACGGCAGCCGAGCAGGTGAAGAACAGCTAAGGGCCGCACAGGCTTTTGCGCTGGACCAATAGACCGCCCGCTGAACACGGGCGGTTTTTCTTTGCCTTTCCATGCGTTTCCGGCTGAAACTGGATTCTGTCAATGAGGAAATAGCCATGACCCTGAAGGAACGCCTTGCGGCCGACGAACCGCTGATTACCGCATGGTCGGGCGTACCCGATGCGTTGACGGTGGAGATCTTGGCGCGGCAGGGGTTCGACGCTGTCACGCTCGACATGCAGCATGGTGGCCACCACGAAGACAGCGTGCTGCGCTGCATCGCGCCGATACAGGCGGCAGGCAAGCCGGTGATCGTGCGGGTGCCGGTCGGCCGTTTCGACATGGCGAGCCGTGCGCTGGATTTCGGCGCCGAAGCGGTGATCGCGCCAATGGTCAATTCGGTGGCCGATGCCAAGGCGTTTGCCGCGGCGATGAAGTATCCGCCGGTCGGACAGCGCTCCTGGGGGCCGACCTTCGGCTTTCCGCGCTACGGCAAGGGTGACAATCAGGACTGGCTGCGCGAGAGCAACGGGCGCACGCTTTCCTTCGCCATGATCGAGACGCGCGCGGCGCTGGAAGCACTGGACGGCATTCTCGAGACGCCCGGCATCGATGCCATTTTCCTCGGACCCGGTGACTTTTCCATTGCGTGGACGAACGGCGCGACTGTCAATTCCACGCTTGAGGATATGATGGAAACGGTGGCTTCGGTGGCCAAGCGCGCGCTGGAAGCCGGCAAATATGCGGCGATCTATGTCACCGATGCGACGGTTGCCGGGCGATTTGCCAAGATGGGCTATCGCCTGCTGGCAACCGGGCAGGAGCAGCAACTGATCTCGATGGGCGCGGCCAGCCTGCTCGCCAGCCTCAAGAAGTCCATCGGATAAAAATCAAAGCCGCGTCAAGAAATGGGCGAAGGTCATCGACCCTTCCGGCCAGGGACCGTGGCCGGATTCGGCGTTGATATGGCCGGATTCACCTGCATCGATGAACAGCGAACCCCACGCGCCGGCAATGTCTTCCGCGACATCGAAGGCGCAGTAAGGGTCGTTGCGGCTGGCAACCGTGATCGACGGAAACGGCAGCGGATCGCGCGGGTAGGGGCCGAAGGTCATCAGGTGCTTCGGCTTGATCTTCGGATTGGCGACATCTGGTGCGGCAACGAAGAAGGCGCCAGCCACCGGCTTGGCGAATTTGGGGATGGCCTGAATGACGGTGGGCACGCCGAGCGAATGGGCCACGAGGATGACCGGGCGCTCTGCCTCGTTCACCGCCTTGGCAACGGCGTCGGTCCAGTTTTCGCGCACGGGCTTGGACCATTCCGCCTGCTCGACACGCCGCGCCGTTGACAGCTTGGTTTCCCAGCGGCTTTGCCAGTGATCCGGCCCGGAATTGGTGTATCCTGGAACGATCAGAATATCTGCATCTTTAGCTTTCATGGCCCGCATGTAGCGATAGCATGAGTTGGCTGCAATGGTCTCAGTTTGGGCCTGGAAGCCGAAATAGTGAACACGATGTTCGATTTTTGCCGTCTTGTGTGAACGATTGACCTGTTCGATATAGAACCCGAGACAGAAACAGCCGTGCCGGGAGTTTGGTTTTGACGCTGACACGACGCACATTGATCGGCGCCGCAGGGGCTTTGCCTTTGGCAAGCTGGGCGAATGCCGGTCGAACGGAGACACCGATGAGTGAATTGCCATTTTCCGCGACGACGCCGGTCAGTATCGGCCGCGTCGGCTTGCGCGCCCGCGATGCTGAGGGCCTTGCTTCTTATTATCGCGACGTTGTCGGGCTTCAGGAATTGTCCCGCGACGGCGAGACGATCACGCTGGGCGCAGCCGGCCGGCCGCTTTTGGTGCTGGAATCGGACACGGCTGCGAAGCCTGACGATCCGCGCAGTGCCGGACTGTTCCACACCGCATTTCTCTTGCCGGAACGGGCCGACCTCGGCCGCTGGATCAACCATGCGATTGCGCAGAAGATCAGGGTCGAGGGTGCTTCCGACCACATCGTCAGCGAAGCGCTTTACCTGACCGATCCGGAAGGCAACGGCATCGAAATCTATGCCGACCGGCCCAAGGACAAATGGAAGTGGAACGGCTCGCAGGTTGCGATGGCGACCGACCGCATGGACGTGCAGGGCGTGGTCGGTTCGGTGCCGGAAGGTGATGCGGGCTGGCAGGGCGCGCCGGAAAACACGGTGGTCGGCCACGTGCACCTGCGCGTTGGCGACCCGAGCGAGGCAGAAGCCTGGTGGAACAGCGAATTCGGCTTCGACACGGTTGCGAAGTACGGCGCACAGGCTGTGTTCCTGTCGTCGGGTGGTTACCATCACCACATCGGCGCCAACACGTGGCAGAGCGCGGGTGCCGGCAAGCGCGAAAAGGAGCGGACCGGCCTGGCATGGGTCGAGATGCGGTCCTCGGAAGCAGCCGCATCGAGCAAGCAGGACCCCTGGGGCACGGAAATCCGCACCGTTGTGGGCAAGCCGGCCTGATCCCAAAGGCAATCTGATGCAAAAAAGGGCCCGCACGGGCCCTTTTTTATGGCTAGCGATGTGATGGATCAGGCTTCGCCAAACACGCGCCGGAAGATCGTATCGACGTGCTTGGTGTGGTAGCCGAGGTCGAATTTCTCGCGGATCTCGGCTTCGGAAAGCGCTGCCGTCACTTCCTTGTCGGCGAGAAGTTCCTCGAGGAAATCCGCCCCCTGTTCCCAGACCTTCATGGCGTTGCGCTGGACCAGCCGGTAGGAATCCTCGCGGCTGAGCCCGGCCTGGGTGAGAGCGAGCAAGACCCGCTGCGAGTGCACGAGGCCGCGGAACTTGTTCATGTTCTTCAGCATGTTGTCTGGATAAACAAGCAGCTTGTCGATGACGCCGGTGAGGCGGGCGAGCGCGAAGTCGAGCGTGATCGTCGCGTCGGGGCCGATCATGCGCTCGACCGAGGAGTGCGAGATGTCGCGCTCGTGCCAGAGCGCCACGTTCTCCATGGCCGGCATGGCATAGGAACGCACCATGCGGGCAAGACCTGTGAGGTTCTCGGTCAAAACCGGGTTGCGCTTGTGCGGCATCGCCGACGAGCCTTTCTGGCCGGGCGAGAAGTATTCTTCCGCCTCCAGCACCTCGGTGCGCTGGAGATGGCGGATTTCGATGGAAAGCCGCTCGATGGAAGAGGCGATGACGCCGAGCGTGGCGAAGAACATGGCGTGGCGGTCGCGCGGGATGACCTGCGTCGAGACCGGCTCCGGCTTCAGGCCGAGCTTGGCCGCGACGTGTTCTTCGACATAGGGCTCGATGTTGGCGAAGGTGCCGACCGCACCGGAAATGGCGCAGGTGGCGATGTCCTCGCGGGCATGGACGAGGCGCTCGCGGGCACGGGTGAACTCGGCATAGGCTTCGGCCAGCTTGACGCCGAAAGTCGTTGGCTCGGCGTGGATGCCGTGGCTGCGGCCGATGGTGACGGTGTCCTTGTGCTCGAAGGCGCGGCGCTTGAGCGCTGCCAAAAGCGCATCGATGTCGGCAAGCAGGATGTCGGCGGCGCGCGTGAGCTGGACGGCGAAGCAGGTGTCGAGCACGTCGGAAGATGTCATGCCCTGGTGGATGAAACGGGCATCCGGGCCGACGAATTCGGCCAGATGGGTGAGGAAGGCGATGACGTCGTGCTTGGTGACGCGCTCGATCTCGTCGATGCGGGCGACGTCGAATTCAGCCGCACCGCCTTTTTCCCAGATGGTCTTTGCCGCTTCCTTCGGAATGACGCCGAGTTCGGCCAGCGCGTCGCAAGCGTGCGCCTCAATCTCGAACCAGATGCGGAAACGCGTCTCGGGCGACCAGATGGCGACCATTTCCGGCCGGGAATAGCGAGGGATCATGCGCTTTTGTTCCAACGATTGGGAAGGTTGGCCGCGTCCTAACAGAGCGCGGCCAAATGCTCAACGCGTTACCCGCGCAAACCAGAGGCTGGTCAACAGGAGTGCGGCAAAACCGATGGGAAAATAAAGCCGGATGCCGATGACGGCGAACTGGTAAAGCGCGGAAGCGACCGTAAAGAAAAGTTCGATGAACCAGAAATAGGTGAATGCCGCGGCGTGGCGCTCGCCGAGCAGCCAGTAGAACAGGGCGTGCAGGCCGCTGGTGAAGGCGATGGTCGCGGTGAGCAGGCAGACGAACAGGGACGCGAAGGCGACCTCGCGGCCGCGCCCGATCGAAAAAAGCCGGGCCAGATAGAGCGCGACCGGGAATGAAAGCGCGCCGCCGGCGAGGAAGAGCAGCGAGATTTCGCGCACCTGAACCGGCGTTGCCCATTCAGCCAGCAACAGGTTGGTGAGCGCCGACGCCCCGGTGACAAGCCCCCACAGCAAGGCGCCGCCAAACGCTACACTGAGCGACGGCAAAGCCCGCCGCGCGCGATGCGGGGTTGCGTGTTGGGCAATGCCGGATTGGCGCGAGGGCGAAGCGGCCGGCGATGTCGGCTGGCGGTTCACGGTTTTCCGGTCACGGCGATCCAGCGGTAGTCCGGTCCTTCGAAGCCGACGCGGCGCACCGCGATCAGCACGGCATAGCGGGAGAGGCTATCCTTCGAGAAGGTTTGCACCGCACCGATGCTGTAGCCGTTCGGGCAGCCTCGGCTCTGAGGAACCGACTTGTCTTCGTGGAGGAGCTGGGTCTTGCCGTCCGGCGCGCTATCGATGCGCAGGAGGCGAAAGCCGCTGGCCTCGCCAAGGCCATGGCAGCTTTCAGCTTCGCCCATGGACAGGACTTCAAGACGAAATTCGAGCGGCGGGTCGATGGCAGGAAAGACCGGGCGCGGATTGACGGCGATGCGCAAAGGATCGGCGGACAATTCCGTGACCGGGTTAGAGCCGGCGGTGAAGCCGCGATTGGCGGCGAGCTCCTCCTGCTTGACGATTGGCTCGCCTTTTTGACGGGCTTGGTCCCGCGCCGCCTCAAGCGAGGCGGATTCGTCGTCGATACGGACCCTCACCGGGGTACCCTTGATGAAACTGTCGGTCGCGGTGTCGATGTAATAGCGGTTGGCATAGGGAAAGCCTGAGCCATCCTGGACGCCGTATTCCTCGAAGGCAAAGATGCTGCCATCCTGGCTGAAGCCGAGGATTTCCAACTCTGCAACGTCGCCTGCTTGCGCACAGGCGAGGGTGGCGAGTTGAAGGAGCGCGGCGGTGGCCAAAATGGAAAGTGGTCGCATCATTCCTCCAATTTCGGTGCGTGACAAAGAGCGGACCGGCGTTTGCGGGCAATGCAGCCGTCAGCGTGACGACCATACCGGAAAAAGATCGCCCTCGGCAGGTGTCGCGGCATGGATGCCGCGGGCGATAGCACGCGCCATGGTCGCGCCTGCGGCAGCGCCAAGGTCGATGGTCTGCTCTGGCGAGAGCGAGATACCGCTGCGGCCCGTGGCCAGTGCGAAGACGAGATCGCCGTCGAACGGCGTGTGGCTCGGCCAGATGGCGCGGGCAAAGCCGTCATGCGCAGCGACGGCAAGGCGCTTGGCAGCGGCCTTGGTCAGCACGGCATCGGTGGCGATGACGGCAATCGTGGTGCTGGCTCCTTGCGGCTTTTCGTGGAATTTCAGGGCGATCCTGCGGGCATCCTCCGGCATGGGCTGTGGATAGCCCAAACCGCCGAACTCCTCGCCGATTTCGAACGGCGCGGCCCAGAAGTGGCGCGACCGACCGACCGTTATCGAGCCAAGCGCGTTGACTGCAACAAGTGCGCCGATAGTGATGCCGTTCTCAAGCAAGACCGATGCGGAACCGAGGCCGCCCTTTAATCCCGCAACCACAGCGCCTGCGCCCGCGCCATGCGAACCAAGGGCAAAGTCGTTGGCCGCGTTTTGAGCGGCTTCGTAGCCCAGTTCGCGATAGGGCGGGTAGCGGCCCCAATCCTTGTTGCCGCCATTGGCGAGGTCGAAAAGGATTGCGGCAGGAACGATCGGAACGACCTGACCCTGCACGGCAAAGCCGATGCCTTTTTCCCGCAATGCTGCCTGAACGCCGGACGCGGCATCGAGGCCGAAGGCCGAGCCGCCGGATAAAACCACCGCATTGACTGCCTCGACCGTGTTGTGAGGTTCGAGCAGGTCGGTTTCGCGCGTGCCGGGCGCACCGCCGAGAACCTGAACGCTTGCCACGGTGGGCTCGTCGCAGAGGATGGCCGTGACACCGGACTTCAGCCTATCGTCGGCGGAATTACCGACCTTCAGGCCTGCCACATCGGTGATGAGATTTTTAGGGCCGGTGCGAAACATCATTGACCCTCGACAGGGGCGAAACGCTGTCCGTCGAAACGCCATGCCCGATACGGATTTTCACTCATGTCGCCTTTTTCATCGAAGCGGATCGTGCCGATTGCGGTGGCGAAGTCCTGCCCGGTCAGCGCGTCAGACATCGGCTTGCCGGCAACGGAGGCTGCCTGTGCAAGCTGGACGGCGGCGTAGGCGGGAAGCGCATAACCTTCCGGGATGATACCCGCGGTGGTGAAGGCCTCCAGTACCTTTCCGTCCGCCACGTCGGACCATTCCGGCAAAGCGATCATCAAGGTGCCATTGGCGAACGGCACGGTGTCTTGCGCGGCCCGCAAGGCCTCGCCGCCCGCAAAGACAATGTCGGCATCCAGTTGGCTCGCGTCCCGCGCCATGATGGCGATGTCGGCTCCATCGCCACCGGCGAAGGCATGAGTTGCCCCGGCTTTCTTCAGCCGCCCGACAAGCGCGATCTGGTTGTCCATCTCCGGACGGTACGTGTCTACGAATACCGGCTTGAGTGCCGCCTGTTCGGCAGTGGCGCGGACCGTTTCCGCCATTTCACGTCCGTAAATGGTGCCGTCGTCAACGATGGCGAACAGCTCGTCTTTCCAGAGGCGGGTAAGGATAGTAGCCGCAGCGTTGCGCTCGTCGTCGCCGCGTGGCCCGAGCCGGAAAACCGGCCAGCCTGTCCTGGCGCGGCGGTCGGTCAGGCTCTCGGTCCGCACGCCGACGGTGATGACGGGAATGGCGGCATCCTTCAGGAGAGGCAGTGCCGCTTCGATGGCCTCGGTACAGAGAAAGCCAACGACAACCTGCACGTTCGCCTGTGCGAAAGCGCGTGCGGCGGCGGCCCCGCCTTCAGCCGTGCAGGCATCGTCGACAACGGTGATTTCTGCGCCGGCCGCGCTGGCTGCAAGCCTGGCACCCGACTCGATTTGTTGGCCAAGCAGCGCGGACGTGCCGGACAAGGGCGCGGCGACGCCGATTGACAGCGTCTGGGCATGGGCCATGCCGGCAAGGAAAAGGCTGCCGGCCATCGCCAATATGCCTGCCGTTACGCGCATTCGGACAAAGAACCTTTCAATAGTCGACCGCGCCAAGACCTAAAGGCTGGCGGTCTGGCGCGCAACACGGCAAGTTCATTCTTGTGTGTCAAGCACTTCGCTTGTGGCCCGATGTCATGGGCCATATATAGCGGTAGGTTTCAGGTGGTCGCGACTTTGGAAAATTGCCGGTGCTGAAGAAAAATGACATTGGGCCGCAGGCCTATCGCGACGCGATGGCCAAGTTCGCCGGCCACGTTCATATCGTGACGACTGACGGCCCGGCTGGCCTGCGCGGCGCAACGGTTACCGCTGCCTGTTCCGTATCGGACACGCCACCAATCGTGCTGGTGTGTCTCAACCGCGAGAACCCGAAGAACGAAGCTTTCATCGCCAACGGCAATTTTGCGCTGAACACGCTCGGCGCAAAGCACGAGGCGCTGGCAACTGCCATTTCCGGCCTGACGCGGCTTCCGCTCGAGGAGCGTTTCGCCTTCGGAAACTGGGACAAGATTTCGACCGGGGCTCCGACGCTGGTCGACGCCGTTGCGGTGTTCGATTGCGAATTGGTGGACACCAAGGACCTTGCCACGCACAGGGTGCTGTTTGGCAAGGTGACAGGCCTTCGCATCGGGGATAACCTCAAGCCGCTGATCTATCATGATCGCGGCTATACGCTTCTTTAGGCGCGCATGGCGCGCACGGAGACGAAATGAACGACCTTGCCCCGCGCGCCGCGCCGCGGACGATCGATGAAACGCTCGATCTTCTCAACAGCGCGGATTACGTCGCCGACCGCTCTTTGGCGACCGTTCTTTTCCTGAGCCTGCGCATGAAGCGTCCGCTGTTCCTCGAAGGCGAGGCCGGCGTCGGCAAAACCGAGATCGCCAAGGTGTTGGCGCAGGCGCTGGGGCGAAAGCTGATCCGGCTTCAGTGCTATGAGGGGCTGGATGTTTCGTCTGCCGTCTACGAGTGGAACTATGCCGCGCAGATGATCGAAATCCGCATGGAGGAGGCTTCCGGCAAGGTCGAGCGCTCCGACATGGAGCGCAATGTCTTTTCGGAAAAATACCTGATCCGCCGCCCGGTTCTGGAAGCCTTGACCGGCAAGGCCGGCGCTGCCCCTGTGTTCCTGATCGACGAACTGGACCGGACGGACGAGGCGTTCGAGGCCTTCCTGCTTGAAATCCTGTCCGACTTCCAGGTCACGGTGCCGGAGCTTGGCACGATCAGGGCGGAGGAGCCGCCGCTGGTTATCATCACCACCAACCGCACCCGCGAAATCCATGACGCACTGAAGCGGCGGTGCCTCTATCACTGGGTCGATTACCCGAACGCCGAGCGCGAGCTTGAAATCGTGCGGCGCAAGGTTCCGCAGGCCAACAGCCGGCTTTCCGCCGAAGTCGTGTCCTTCGTGCAGAAATTGCGCGACATCGAACTGTTCAAGGCGCCGGGCGTGGCCGAGACGATCGACTGGGCGGGCGCGCTGACGGAACTCGACAAGGTGGCGCTCGATCCGGAGACAGTTTCCGACACCATCGGCGTGCTGCTGAAATACCAGGACGACATTGCCCGTATCGGACAGGGCGAGGGCCGGCGCATCCTCAACGAGGTGAAGGCCGAGCTTTCGGCGGCGGAGTAAGCGCCGTGCCGATGCTTCCGAGCGAAATGAGAGAGGCGGCGCCCGACGGGCGCATGGCGGACAATATCGTTTATTTCGCGCGCGCATTGCGCAAGGCCGGCTTGCGGGTTGGGCCGGCTTCGGTCAAGGACGCCATCGAGGCTGTGCTAGCGGCGGGCATCGGCAGCCGCGACGACTTCTACTGGACGCTGCATGCGGTTCTGGTGACGCGGCGCGAGGATCACGAGACTTTTGATGAGGCCTTCCGTCTGTTCTGGAAATCGCGCGAGCTGATCGAGAAGATGCTGGCGATGTTTTCGCCCGTCGCACCGGACAAGCGCGAGAAGGCCAAGCCTCGGGCCGCCGAAAGCCGGGTTGCCGATGCGCTGTTCGAAGGCCACCGCAAGCACCAGCCGGTCCAGGAAATGCCCGAGATCGAGGTCGATGCGCGCTTTACCGTATCCGGCAACGAGCTGTTGCGGGGCAAGGATTTCGCCCAGATGAACGCGTCGGAAATGGCTGACGCCAAGCGCGCCATTTCAGAACTGAGGCTGCCGTTCGACCTGGTGCGCACGCGCCGCTTCAAGCCGGATTCGCGCGGTGGCCGGATCGATCCGCGCGCGATGATGCGCATGGCGGCGCGCACCGGCGGGGGATTGGTGCTGCCGAAATTCCGGTCGCCGCGCGAGGTGCATCCGCCGCTGGTGGTGCTGGCCGATATTTCAGGCTCGATGAGCCAGTACACGCGCATTTTCCTGCATTTCCTGCATGCGCTGACCGAGAAGCGCCGGCGCGTCCACGCTTTCGTGTTCGGTACGCGGCTGACCAATTTGACGCGGCAGATGCGGCATCGCGATCCCGATGTCGCGCTGGCCGACTGCTCGGCAGCGGTGAAGGACTGGTCCGGCGGCACGCGCATCGGCGATGCGCTTGGCGATTTCAACCGGCTGTGGTCGCGCCGCGTACTGGGGCAGGGCGCGGTGGTTTTGCTGATCACCGACGGGTTGGAGCGCGACGATGTCGCCGGCCTGTCAGCCGAGATGGAACGGCTGCACAAATCCTGCCGGCGGCTGATATGGTTGAACCCGTTGCTGCGCTTCGACGGTTTCGAGGCCAAGGCGCGGGGCGTGAGGGCGATGCTGCCGCATATCGATGAGTTCCGCGCCGTGCATAATCTCGACGCGCTTGCCGATTTGTGCGCGTCGCTGGACCTGCGCTCGGCCGCTTCGGTCGATCCGCGCCGGTGGATGCGGATCGAGGGCAAGCGCGCCGCGTAGCGATCTGGGAGAAGGACGATGGAAGCCAGCGCCTATATCGATGAAGCCCGCGATCCGCTGATCATCGCGGAAGGCTGGGTGAAGGACGGGCGCGAGGTCGCGCTTGCCACCGTGGTGGAAACGTGGGGTTCTGCGCCGCGCCCGGTGGGCAGTCATCTGGTGATCGACGGCGAAGGCAATTTCCAGGGTTCGGTCTCCGGCGGCTGTGTCGAAGGCGCGGTGGTGACGGAGGCCATCGACGTGATCGGTACAGGCAAGGCAAGGATGCTGGAGTTCGGGGTTGCCGACGAGACGGCATGGCGGGTCGGCCTCTCGTGCGGGGGCAGGATCAGGGTTTATGTCGAGCGGCTGGGCTAGCCAAAATGCTTGGGCACGGGCTGCAAATCGCGTGCCCTGAAGCGTTTTGAGGGGGTGCATTAGTGGACACCAAGATACTGGAGAAATTGAACGCTGAACGGCGCGCACGTCGCGCGGCCATCGTCGTGACCGATATGGGTGATGGCGGCGCGCGACTGATCCGGCAGGGAGATGCGGTGGAAGGCGAGCTGGGCGAGGCGGTTGCGAAGGCGCTGCGTACCGGCAAGTCGGGGCTGGTGGAGATCGATGGGCGCACGCTGTTTCTCAATGCGCATCTGCCCAATCCACGCCTTGTGGTGATAGGGGCCGTCCATATCAGCCAGGCTTTGGGGCCGATGGCGAAGATCGCGGGCTATCCCGTTGAGATCATCGATCCGCGCACTGCCTTTGCAACGCCGGATCGCTTCCCTGAGATCGTCCTGCATGCCGAGTGGCCTGAGGACGTGCTGAAGCGCCAGCCGCTGGATGCCTATACGGCGCTGGCGGCGGTGACGCATGATCCCAAGGTGGACGACATGCCGCTGAAGGCGGCGCTCGATGCGGGCTGCTTCTATGTCGGCGCACTCGGCAGCAGGAAGACGCATGCCAAGCGGGTGGAGCGGCTGTTGGCGATGGGCGTGACTGCCGAGCAGATCGAGAGCATCCATTCGCCGATCGGCATCGATATCGGTGCGGCAAGCCCGGCCGAGATCGCGGTTGCGGTGCTGGCCGAAGTGGTTCGAGCCTACCGCTCGCGCGGTCTCGAGGCAAAAGGGGCGGCGGCATGAAGTTCGGGCCGGTTCCGCTCGATGAGGCCGAAGGCGCAATTCTCGCGCATTCGGGCATGGTTGGGGAAAAGCGCTTCAGGAAGGCGCGCGTGCTGACGGCAGAGGACGTTGCAGACATGCGCGCGGCCGGCATGAGCGAGGTGATCGTTGCCGTGCTGGACGGCGGCGACATCGAGGAAAACGATGCCGCGACCCGGATTACCGAGGCGCTGCGTTTTACCGGTGCGGAGGCGAAGCCGGCAGCGACCGGGCGCGTCAATATTTTTGCCGAGAGGGACGGCTTGTTCGTGGTCGACAAGGCCTTGATCGACGCCGCCAATCGCATCGATCCGGATGTGACGATTGCCACTCTTGCCGAATACGCCCCGGTGATCGCCGGCCAGATGGTGGCGACGGTCAAGATCATTCCCTTCGCGGTTTCCGCTGCGATTATCGATGAGATCGTGCGGCTGGCTAAGGACCGAACAGCCTTTGCCGTTCATGCCTTCAAGCCGCAGACTGTCGGGATTGTTCAGACAACGCTGGCGACGCTCAAGGACAGCGTACTGGACAAGACGCTGAAGGTGACCGAGGCGCGGCTGGCGCGTTCCGGAAGCACCATTTCCGAGGAAAAGCGCACGCCCCACAATGCCGGCGCGGTTGCGAGAGCCATTGGCCAGTTGGCCGACATTAGCGATCTGGTGCTGGTGTTCGGAGCTTCCGCTATGAGCGATCCGGACGACGATGTCATCCCGGCCGCGATCCGCGCTTCCGGCGGCAAGGTGTTCCGTTCCGGCATGCCGGTCGATCCGGGCAATCTTTTTGTGCTGGGCGAGCGCAACGGCAAGCCTGTACTTGGTGCGCCCGGTTGTGCGCGCAGCCCAAAGCCGAACGGTTTCGACTGGGTGCTGGACCGCATATTCTCCGGCATCGGCGTGACCAACAACGATATCGCCGGCATGGGCGTGGGTGGGCTTTTGATGGAAATTCCTTCACGGCCCGAGCCGCGCGAACCGGTTCCGATGCCCCTGCATCCGCAGGTGCATGTGGTGCTTCTGGCGGCGGGCCGCTCCAGCCGCATGGGTGGTCCGAACAAGCTTATGGCGCTGTTCGACGACAAGCCGCTGGTTCGCCGAACGGCCGAGCGCGTCGTGGCGTCGAAGGCCTCCGGCGTGGTCGTGGTTACCGGCCACCAACGCGAACGCGTTCACGAAGCGCTGGCGGGGCTTGGGCTCGATACGGTGGACAATGCGGATTTTGCCGAAGGCCTGTCATCTTCGCTGAAGGCCGGAATGGCAAAGGTACCCGAGACGGCGGCTGGAGCGATGATCGTGCTCGGCGACATGCCGGGCGTTTCGTCCGCCGATATCGACCAGTTGATCGAAGCCTTCCGCAAGGCACGCGGCAAGGCCGTGGTGCGTGCCTCTTATGGCGGCAAGCGTGGCAATCCTGTGATCTTGCCGCGCGCGTTGTTTCCTGCGGTGGCCCAGCTTGAGGGCGATACCGGCGCGCGCCACTTGGTGGAAGCGGGTGACGTTGAGGTCATCGATGTCGAGATCGGACCGGCAGCGGCAGTCGATGTCGATACGCCGGAGGCACTCCAACAAGCCGGTGGCGTTCTGCAAGGATGATGATGGCGTCCATCCGACCGATTTTGCTGGCCGTCTCTTGCGCTTTGCTTTTCACAATTCCTGTTTCGGCCCAGTCACCGACGCTGAAGCCCTATAAGGACGATCTTTTCGCCTATCCGGCCTTGCTTTCATCAGAGCCGAACGATGTTTACCGCGTCGTGGATTATCGCGAACTGCGTGACATCAACGAACGCGACCAGGTGCCGGAGCGCAGGGTGCGGGCGAACTACGTTTCGACCGGCGTGCGCAAGATGCAAAAAGATCTGGCGCTGAATACGGATGCCGGCACGGTTCGCCATGTTGCCGTGGGCAGTACTGAGGGTGCGAGCGTGATCGTGCTCTACCTGCACGGGCAGGGCGGCAGCCGCAAGCAGGGCGTGGATGACTTCACCTTCGGCGGCAATTTCAACCGGCTGAAGAACCTGATGGCGGAGAATGGCGGCCTTTATCTGTCGCCCGATTTCTCAGATTTTGGCGAAAAGGGAGCTGCCGAGATCGCGGCGCTCATAGGGTACTATGGCCAGCGCTCGCCCAATGCGCCCATCATTGTTGCCTGCGGTTCGATGGGTGGAGCGCTGTGCTGGAAGCTGGCGGAACGCAAGGACACCGGCGCGGAAATCGACGGGCTCGTTCTGCTTGGTTCGCTTTGGGACGAGGGGTTTTATGCAAGTCCTGCCTTCAAGCGGCGCGTGCCGGTGTTTTTCGGGCAAGGCAGCAAGGACCCCGTTTTCCCGGTCGAACAGCAGGAGGCTTTTTTCCGCTCCATCCTTGCCAAGTCGAAAGCCTATCCCACCCGCTTCGTGCGGTTTGAAACGGGTACGCACGGAACGCCGATCCGCATGACCGATTGGAGGGACACTCTCAACTGGATACTCAGTCGGTGAAAACCGGCAGCTTGAATGAACAGCACGTCAGGGCGCTGTATTGTAGTCGACCACCGTTTCCGGGTTGATCTCGCCGTCATAGGAAGCATCGACGTCGAACTGCACGAGCGCAAACGTGCCGTTGCGGAAAAGCCAGGTCCCCGATGATGATGCGTCGCCCACGCCGCGCCACTTGGCGTGCGAGGTGATGGTGTGGCTGGCTTCGTCGTAGCCGGAATTGACCAGCCGGTCGTCTGTGCGGAAGCCGATGACGTTGACCGCTTCCAGCTTGCCGTCGCTGTTGTTGTTCTCGTAGTGGATGTCCAATTCGGGCGAAGCGAACTGCAACTGCTTCACCCCGTCGACATCGCTTGAGACATAGTAGACGGTGTCTTCATTGTAGGCAGCCATCGAACAGAAGAAGCGGAACAGCCGGATTTCGCTTTCATTGGAGTTTTCGTCGGGCTTGTAGCGAATGGCATAGCTGTCAGGTTCACCTATCGGATCGCCGCCCGGACGGGTCTGGTCGCATTGCTTGCCATAGCTGGCCGAAAACAGCTCCTTTGCCTGTTCGAGTGCCGCATCCTTCTGGGGTGGCAGCGGACCGTCGCCGCAGCTTGCAGGAACGGCATTTTCCAAGGTTTCGTTGGTGGGCTTGAGCGCGCCCCTGTCGATGCGGATCGGCGTAAATGGAGGTTCCTGCGCAGCCGCGTTGAGTTGCCTCAGCGTGTAGCAGCCGGCAAAGACCTTCTCGCTGCCATCCGTTCCGGTGGCGCGAATGGCCACGGGAACGCTGAAAAAGACGCTGCCTGCTGCACCTTCCTCGCTGACCGAACCGGTCGCGGCCTCGACGGAGGCTGTGCCTTCGAAGCCCTTGGCAAATGTTTCAAAGTCCTTGGCGGGCTTGGCATCGCCGAAATAGTCCCAGGCGCGGGCATATTCCTGGCGGTTGATGGCGTTGTAGAGCGATTGGACCAAAGCGGCGGGATCGGAGCGGTTGTCCAGGTAAGGCGCTTCCGCCGCCACAGCCGACACGGTAAGTACCCCAGACAAGGCAAAAGCAAGCGTCGGGGCGAGGACGTCTTTCATCGGCGAATCTCCTGACGGCGACTTTCCGAATCTTATTGCCGAATGCGGCGCGCTCAAGACGGCAGACACGCTTGAAAATCCTGCGCGGAAGGCGCTATCTCCGCGCGCGGCGGTCCCCGAAGCTTTTGGAGAAATATTTTGGCGATTTCTATGTATGACGTGTCCGTGCCGGTGTTTGCCGCGCGGTTGAGGGCGCTGTCGGGCGTGCTGGAAGCGGCCGAAAAGAATGCGGCCGAACGCAAGATTGATCCCAGCACCTTCCTGACCGCACGCCTTGCGCCCGATATGTTCACGCTGGCGAGGCAGGTTCAGATTACTACCGACCACGCCAAGGGCGCGCCGTCACGCCTAGCTGGCCGCGATGTGCCGAAATACGACGACAACGAGGCAAGCTTTGCCGAGTTGCAGACCCGCATCGCCAAGGTGGGCGAACACCTGTCGACCTTTTCGGCGGCCGACATCGAAGGTTCGGAAGACAGGATTATCGAACTCAAGGTTGGTGGCCGCGAGCTTTCGATGAGCGGCAGCCAGTACCTGCTCAATTTCGCCATGCCGAATTTCTATTTCCACCTGACCACCGCCTACGGCATCTTGCGCCACAATGGCGTGCCGCTGGGCAAGATCATGTTCCTGGGTGGAAGGTGAACCTCAGCGAAGCGCCATTTCGCGTGCGACGCGAGGAAAGTCGGCGGGCTTGATGCCGATATCGGCGCGGTCGGCGTTGCTCATCGAGTTGAGCAGCGCAAGCGCCGCGCGATAGCGCACTTGCTCTTGCGGGCGGGGACGGGCGAACAGTTCTGTATAGAACCCCATATCAGGCTCCTGATTTGTCCTCCCGAGGCCTGAATATAGGTGATTCATGACATTTGTGCAGTGCAGCATGCGCATGGCTGCCATGTCGTGCTTCTTTTTTGCGAAAATCCCGGCGGGAGATGAAACCGAAGACGGATCGGCTGCGTATAGTCGAAGCCGGCTGTAGCCGGTTTTCCTCGCCATCTGGCGCATTCCGGGCTGCACGAGAGTGTAGCCCGGCTTTTTGCGGGCCAATGGCATAGCCGGTAAATTCCTCACGAACGCGGGCATTCATTCTTAACCCAGCGATCCTATGCTTTTCGCCGTCGGGATACTTGCTCGAGCGGGGAGGCTGAAATCGGTACTGGCGTAAAGCGTGATTTCGCTTCGTTGCTCGACGATCTGTTCGTCGCTTCCGAAAGCGAGGAAGAGACTGCGCCCAAGCCGTCGGTTGCGTTCGATTACCTTGCTGTTGTCGATGAACTGCATTCCGGCCGGATCAAGGTTTCAGAGGAAGCGCTGGCGGCGCAGTACCGGGAAAGCGGGCACGACCTTGCTGCCGAATTTGCCGCCTTGCTGGACCAGGCCAGAATTGCGCTGGCGGGTGAAACACCGAACCAGCAGGAAAAACTGCCGCCTATAGATCCTGAATCGATTGCCGCCGAGCTTGGCCTTGGCCAACCGGGTGCCGACTACGGACAGTTGCGCCGCAGCTTCGCCTTTGCCAATCACCCCGACCGGGTTCCGCAGCATTTGCGCCAAAGGGCGATGATCCGCATGCAGGTTGCGAACATGCTGATCGACGAGGCCAAGCGCAAGGCGACGGCTGGTCGGCGCAAGTAAACTTTTCGTATTTTGATGAACGGATAGGACGGGCTTGGACCGTCCGCGCGATTTGCCTATGTTATGGGGCATCCAGAGGCGCGACCGCGCCGGATTTTCCGATGGAGTTGTTCATGAAATTAAGCCGCCTCGGCCGGACGGACCTGGCCGTGTCGAAAATCTGTCTCGGTTCGATGACCTGGGGCCAGCAGAATACGGAAGCCGAGGGCCATGCACAGATGGATCTGGCCTTTGAACGCGGCGTGAACTTCATCGATACCGCAGAGCTTTATCCGATACCGCCGAAGGCCGAGACACAGGGCAGGACCGAGCGAACGATCGGCACCTGGCTGAAGGCCAAGGGCACCCGCGACAAGATTGTGCTGGCCTCCAAGGTGGTGGGCCGGACGGCCAACGGGTGGTTTCGCGACGGACGACCCTCGAGGCTGGTTCGCGCCGACATTTTCGACGCGGTGGAAAAATCACTGGCCAGGCTGGGGACCGACTACATTGATCTCTACCAGATACATTGGCCGGACCGGGAGGTGCCGTGGGGATCGAACCCAACCCGCGTCGGCGTTCAATCTCAGGCCGGCAAGGCGGATCGCGGCACGCCGATTGCAGAAACGCTGGCGGTGTTTGACGAACTGGTAAAGCAGGGCAAGATCAGGCACTTCGGCCTGTCGAACGAGAGTTCGTGGGGCGTAATGAAGTTCCTTGCCGAGGCCGACAAAGGCATTGGTCCGCGCCCGGTGTCGCTGCAGAACGCCTACAATTTTCTCAACCGGACATTCGAGGTCAATCTGGCCGAAGTGTGCGCTTTCGAAGAGGTGTCGCTGCTTGCCTATTCACCGCTGGGGCAGGGCTATCTGACGGGCAAGTACGACCACGGCGCGCGGCCGGCAGGATCACGCTCCCAGCTTTTCAATCGTGGGCAGCGCTATGAGACGCCGAACGCGGCGGCGGTCCAGCTCGAGTACAACGAGCTGGCGCGCTCGTTCGGCCTGGAGCCGGCACTGTTTGCCAATGCCTATGTCTCGTCCCGGCCATTCGTGGCGTCCAACATCATTGGCGCAACGGCAATCTGGCAACTGGAGATGGCGCTGTCTTCGGTCGATGTGACATGGACAGATGAGATGCAGAAAGCCGTCGATGCAATTCATCAGCGTGTCGGCAATCCGTGTCCTTGACGCGGTTGCGGCGCTGAATGGTGTGAGGGGAGAGACCATGGGATTTTCAGTCGATGCAGTGCGCGGCCGGTTTCCGGCGCTGAACCTTGCCGACAAGGGCAAGAGACGGATTTACCTGGACAATCCGGCCGGCACGCAGGTGCCGCAGGTGGTTGCAGACGCCGTAGCGCGCTGCCTTTTGACCACCAATGCCAATCTCGGCGGCTATTTCGAGACGACCGTGGCGGCAGGCAAGGTCGTTGATGACGCGCATCAGGCGACGGCCGATTTCCTCGGCGCTTCGACGCCGGAGGAGATCATCATCGGCGCCAACATGACGACGCTGACCTACCATATGTCGCGCACGCTCGGCCGCGATTTCAAGGCGGGCGACGAGATCGTGCTGACCCGCATGGACCACGAAGGCAACGTGTCGCCCTGGCTGCAACTGGCGGAAGATCGCGGGCTGACGGTGCGCTGGGTGCCTTTCGACCAGCAAAGCTGGCAGGTCGAGGAGCAGGCGCTGGCAGCCGTGCTGAGCGACAGGACAAGGCTGGTGGCGCTGAACTACGCCTCGAACCTGACCGGCTCGATCAACAACGTGAAGGCGCTGACGCGGCTGGCGAAGCAGGCAGGCGCGCTGGTTTATGTCGATGCGGTGCAGTTTGCGCCGCACGGACTGGTCGATGTGCAGGACATTGGCTGCGACTTCCTCGCCTGCTCGGCCTACAAATTCTTCGGACCGCATCTCGGCGTCCTGTGGGGAAGGCACGATGTGATCGACGCGCTGACGCCCTACAAGTGCCGCTGTTCGTCTAACGGCCTGCCGGAGCGGTTCGAGACCGGGACGCCGCAGGTTGAACTGCTGGCCGGACTTTCGGCGGCGGTCGGTTATTTCGAGGAACTGGGCGCATCGGTGGGTGAGAAGGGTACGCGTCGCGCGAAGATCGCGGCGGCCTACAAGGCGTCGATTGCTTACGAGAACCCGCTGGCGCAGAAGCTGATCGACGGGCTGTCGGATATTGCCGGCCTGACCGTCCAAGGCATCACCGATCCGGCACGGCTTAAGCATCGTGTACCGACGGTGTCGTTCACGGTGGACGGCATTTCGCCGGAGAGCATTGTGCGGCAGATGAATGCCGAGAACATCTTCCTCTGGTCAGGCCACAACTACGCTTGGGAAGTTGTGCACCAGCTCGGCATACCGGCGGACGATGGCGTCGTGCGCATCGGTATAGCTCACTACAACACGGCCGGCGAGATCGACGAGACGCTGGAAAGCGTGTACCGGACCATCGCCATGCTGCGCCAGCAGCGCTAGGTTTTGGCCCTAGGCAGGGCCTTTCACCTTGCTGCCGAAGCCGGTCAGGAACGCGGTGAGGTTGTCGCCGAGCGCATCGCAAAGGTAACCGCCTTCCTGCACGATAACCGTCGGCAACCCAAGGCCGGCGATGGCTTCGCCGATGCGGGCAAAGCCCGGCGTTGAGACGGATAGCCCGCCGAAGGGGTCGCCTTCGAAGGCATCGAGGCCGAGCGCGACCACAAGCGCCTCGGGTGCAAAGGCGCGGATGCGCTGGAAGGCGGCGTCGAGCGCTTGCAGGAATACGGCGTCGCCGGATTTGCGCGGCAAGGGCAGGTTGAGATTATAGCCGAGGCCCGGGCCTTCGCCGCGCTCGTCGGCATAGCCCCAGAAGAACGGATAGAAGCGCACCGGGTCGGCGTGAAGCGAGACGGTAAGCACATCCGGGCGCGCGTAGAAAATGCCTTGGGTGCCGTTGCCGTGGTGCAGGTCGACATCGAGGATGGCGACGCGAGCGGCATTTTTGCGCAGCACCTGCGCGGCAATCGCCGAATTGTTGAAGAAGCAGAAGCCGCCGGCGACATCGGCAAAGGCGTGGTGACCGGGCGGGCGGCAAAGCGCATAGGCAGCTGGTTGGCCGGACAGCACCGCCTCGGCGGTTTCGACAGCGCTCCAGGCGCTCCACAGCGCACTTTCCCAGGTTCCGGCAGAGATTGGGCAGGCGGTGTCGGCCATGTGATAGCCGGCCTGGCCGACAGCGGAGGCGGGATACGAGCCGCCGCGCGCAATCGGGTGGATATTGGGAATGACTTCAGCGGACGCACCTTCGATGCGCTGCCAACGCTCGAAAATGTGCTCGAGGAAATCGAGATATTCCGGCGTGTGGATTGCCGCCACGGGTCCGAAGCCGTGGTTGCGCGGGCGCTCGATGGAGCAGCCGGCTGCTTTGGCACCGGCGAGCAGGCGTTCGACGCGCTCCGGCTGCTCAGGATTGGGTTGCGGCGCGCCGCTGGAGAGGAAGGCCTTCGGGTCATGGCGCTTTTGCTCTGCAGCGTAGAAGGCTTTCATGCGTTTTCCTCGTCGTCTTCGCTGCCGGCAAATGCCAGGAGGGCGTCGTCCATGAAGTTGTAGACGTGGTCGTCGTCCCGCTCCATGCCGATGCGTTGGTAGAAGCGCTGCGCGGTGACGTTGGCGAGGTCCACCTGAAGCTCGATGTAGGCACCGCCCTGACCGACAACCTCGCGCGCCAGACGGCGCAGAAGCCTTTTGCCGAGGTTCATGCCGCGGAAGCGTTCGGCTACGAACAGGTCCTGTACATAGGCTCCGGGCTTGCCTCGCCAAGTCGAATAGATAGGGAAATACAGGCACATACCGGCGAATTCTGAATCGATTTCCACGATCAGGGTCGAAAAGCGCGGCTGCGCGCCAAAGCCGTCGCGACGAATGTCGTCAACGGTACTGGTAATCTTGTGCGGCTTACCGATGGTGTGGCCTATGCCGAGCAACGCGGCGTGGATCGCCTCGGCGTCCTCGATCTGGGCAGGGCGTATCGTGAAGCGCTCAGCCATTGACGGGCAGGTCGAGTTCGCGGGCGAGGACGGCAAGCGAGTCACCGAGGATGGCGACCATCTCGCCGACCTGCACGGCGGTGATGATGAGCGGCGGTGCGAGGATGAAATTGTCAACCTCGACGCCGTCGCCCCGGATACGGCGCGAATAGATGATCAGGCCACGCTCATAGGCGAGGTCGAGCAGCCGCTGGTTGGCGTTGAGCTTCTTGGGAAGCGGCGCGAAGGTGATGGGATCGGCCACCATGTCGGCACCGATCAGCAGGCCCTTGCCGCGAATGCCGGCGATGAAGGGGAAACGCTGGGCAAGGCCGTGAAGTTCGGCAACCAGAAGATCGCCCATGGCGGCGGCGTTGGCCTCACAGCCCAGCCGTTCCATTTCGGAAAGCACGGCGACGCCGGCTGCACAGGCAAGCGGATTGCCGGCATAGGTGTAGCCATGCTGGAAGCCGCCCATGTCGAGGACGGGCGTTACAACGCGCCGCGATGCAGCCATTGCGCCAAGCGGTGCGTAGCCTGAGCCGATACCCTTGGACATGGTTATGATATCGGGCCGGCAGTCCCAGTGGTCGCCGCCGAGATAGCGGCCGGTACGCGCAGCGCCCGACATCACTTCGTCATGGATGAGCAGGATGCCGTATTTGTCGCAAATCTCGCGGATGCGGGCGAAATAGCTGTCCGGCGGGACAAGCGCCGCCGTGGCAGCGCCGCCGATTGGTTCCATGATGAAGGCGACGACGCTTTCTGGCCCTTCGGCAAGGATTTTCTCCTCCAGCATGTCGGCGTAGCGCAGCCCGCGCTGTTCCATCGAAAGGTTGTCGTGGTCGCGATAGGCGGTCGGTGCCGGGATCGCCGGCATCGGCTGGATCTGCGGGGAAAAGGTTTCGGTCAAGGCGAGGTCGCCGGTGACGCCGAGCGCGCCCATTGTGCCGCCATGATAGGATGGAAAGCGGCAGATAACCTTCCAGCGCTTAGGCTGGCCGGTCGCGACAGCCCATTGGCGCGCGAGCTTTATCGCCGATTCCACAGCTTCCGAGCCGCCGGAGACGAAGAAGATGCGGTCGAGATCGCCCGGCATTTTCTCGGCAAGACGTCGCGCCAATTCCTCGGCCGGCTCGTTTTCGAAATGCAGGCGATAGGCGAAGGTGGTCTTGTCCATCTGCCGCTGCATCGCTTCGATAACGGTTCGGTTGCCGTGGCCGATGTTGGAAACCATCGGACCGCTGGAACCATCGATGAAGCGGCGGCCATCCTGCGTCCAGAAGTAGATGCCCTCGGCACGGTCAACGAGCGGCCGGCGCAGTCGTGTCACGTAGAAGAGATGCGACGGCGCGCGCGCTGCTTCAGTCGAGGTGGAAGGTTTTGCTGCTTGCGACATGAAAAGACTCTACTTTCCGAGATAGCGATCCAGGACGTTTCTGGTGACACGTTCGACCATCGCGTCACCCCTGAGTAGGCCTGCCACCCATTCGCAACTGCCGGCATGGAAGACTTCGCCCTTGCCGCGCGGGAAATTGACGATCATGCCGTTGCCGCGCTTGACCTTGTCCAGATTGGCATCGCTGGCGCTGCCGAACAATGTTTCGGCGGAAAAGCGCCCGTCTTCATCGCCAAGGAACTGGTCTTCGGCGGCAATGTCTGCGCTTTCCTCGACCTGGCTTGCCATGCCGAGGGCAAGGATTTGCAGACCGTCGGGTGCGCCGCTGGTGGCGGTGGGGTAGGGTAGGCCGCCACGAACTTCATGCTCGAGGCCGTCCACTTCATAGCCGAAGACATGGCTTTGCGCGCCAAGCACATCGCCATAGTAGATGCCGGTTCCGGCGAAGGCCCAGTGTTCCGGACGGTAGACGGGAAAGCCGCGCGCGCCGCGCGGCGCGCAACCGCCCCAACCGGCATAGATGCCGCGTGTCGCGTTGAGACCGAAAGTCTCTGCACCCGGCCTGCCGATTTCAGGGGCTTCCCATGAATTGGTGGCGCGGGCGACATCGCCATTTCTGTAGAAGGGGTCCTCGGCGCGGGCGCGGTATTTGTAGCAGACCTGACGCCGGCCCTGGTCTTCAAGGCGCGTCTGCCACATGAAGTTGCCCGCAAAGCGCGCGGCGTGGCCGCCATGTTCGACATAGTTGTCGACGGCGTCGCGCATTTCCCATGTCCAGTATTCGTCATGGCCAACGAAGACTATGCAATCGTAGCCGTCGAGGATTTCAGGGCCGAAATGCAGGTCGTGCTGGCTGGCGAGATCAACTGCGTAGCCGGCGCGTTCGGCGAAGCGGAAAAAGTGGCTGTCGTAGCTTGCCCAGCCGGATGAGGTGTATTTCTTCGAATGGCCTGTCGCGTAGGCCCATTCCATATGCGGATATCGCGGCACGGTCCTAGGCGGCATCGCGACCTCCAGCGGCACGCGCGGCGCGTCCGGTGGCAAGGTCACGAAACCGCGGCACCACGGGCGCTGTGTCGAAACCATGCAGGCATATTGGTCGCGATTTGGACCGGTGATGCCCTGATAGTGGTTGGAGCCACCCCACGTATTGTAGGCAAGCCATGTTCCGGTCGCGGCTACCTGAAGAATGCGGCCGGGTTTTTTGCCGGGGTTTGGCGCGACGATGAAGAGGTGCTGGCACCGGATCGGTTGGCCGTCGCGGCCCTCGGCCGTCAGCGTTGCCCGATAGGCGCCGGAGGGCCAGTCGCTGTCGATCTTGACCTCGTAGCTGCTTTCCCAGCCGCAACCATCGACCGAGCATTGATCCGGCGTATCATGCCAGCGCGCAGCAATCTTTCCGGCTTTGAAAACCGCTGCTTCGTCGCCGCCGTCGCGAACGATCTCAAGACTGAATTGCGGCGCGGTCGAGCTGACGAAAAGTGCCACTGTCTCGCCGTTGCGATAGGAAAAGCGGTCGCTGTAGCACCAGATTTCGCCGCGTTCTCCATCCATGCCCGGCCATTCGTAGGTATGACCCCGCACGGCGATGCGGCGCTGTTCCGGCGTCAGTCCAAAATCCGGGAACTCGGTCGGCAGGTTGCTCATAGAGGCCTTTGCGGGAACTTGCAGCGCCATTTCAGCCACCCGTTTGCCCGCCGTCAAATGGAAACCGTCGGGCCAGGGATTTTGGCTTGCCGGTTGCTTCCAATGAGCGGGTTGGCCTTTTGGCCGAAACGCTTTATCCAACGTGGAGGCAACTGTTCGCCGCCGGAGACGCCATGCTGAGAGTGCAGAAGGTCAAGGTCGACGACATCTATGTGCCGACAGCGCGGCGCAAGACGTTGCATCCTGAAACGGTCAGGCACCTTGCCGAGGATATCCTCGAAAACGGCATGAAAACGCCGATCCAGGTCCGCAACGACGGCAAGCGCTATATCCTTGTCGAAGGCTTGCACCGGCTGGAAGCGGCGAAGTGGCTCGGCGAAACCGAAATCGATGCCTATCTGGTGCAGGCAAAGCGGCATTAGATTCGCGCTGGCGGGCTGACGCTGGCGATTTGCGTCCAAATAGCAAAAGCAGGTGCTGTTTGATCGCACGCAACGACGGCGCTCAATGGCGCGGCCAATGTCGAGCCCATCACAGACGGATTGCGGTGATGGTGCCGAAACTGGATAGCAAGATGAGCATGGATGAATTGATGCGGAGATGGCCGGCAACGGTTCATGTCGCCATCAGCCATCGCCTGCTGTGCGTGGGGTGCCCGATCGGGCCGTTCCACACCATCGCCGATGCGGCTCGTGAACACGGGCTGGACGAGGCGATGCTGCGCCGTGAATTCGAGGCGGCGATTGCTTCCGAAGACAGGCATCGCGCGAAGCTGGCGAGCTAGCTTTTGTCGACACGTCCCTCGGCGAGCAGCAGAAGGCGGTGCGGCTCGACCACGGTTACGCGCTGGCGTCCGCTTTTGACGAGGCCTCGTTCTTCCCATGCCGTGAGCAGGCGGCTGACAGTGTGCAGCGTCGTGCCGGTCATTTCCGCGATGTCCTGACGCGAGATCGGGAAATCGATCAGCAAGCCGTCCTCGGTCTTTTTGCCGGTCTGGTTGGCGAGGCGAAGCACCGTGTTGGCGACGCGCTGCTCGACCTGTTCGGTCGACATTTCAACGAAGCGCGTCTGCGCATCGTTGAGGCGGGCGCCGACGGTGTTGTAGGTGCCTGTACCGAAGCTCGGAAACCGCGCGGCGAACTCCGACCAGAGCTGGCCCGGCCAGGCGAGAACGACACAATCGACAACTGCGATGGCGTTGGCCGGATAGGTCTTGCGACCGAGCGCCTGCGCAATGCCCATCAATTCGCCGGCGCTGATATAGCGCACGATGACCTGCTGGCCGTCGGGTGTATGCTTGACGACGCGGGCATAGCCATCGAGCAGGAGAAAGAACGAATGCGCTTCCTCTTCCTGCTCGAAGATCGCATCGCCTTTGGGAATGCGCAGCGAGCGCGCCTGCTGCATGATGACGTCGAGGTCGGTCGAGGCGATGCCCTGAAAAAGGGGCAGGCCGGAAATCAACGAGCGGTCGAGACGGCTCAAGCGGCTTCTCCTCATGATCTTCGGTCAGGGGAATACACCAATACGGTCGCCGCGCCTACCGCCCCGATGTCACACCGGGCGCGCTGGGCGTGTGGTTGAGGCGTGGTTTCGATGCAAGTTGCGGGACAGCAAAGAGGTTGCGCTGACCGTCGTCTAATGGCCGACAGTCAGCATGCGGAGAAATGGATCATGGCCCGGTCAAACAATGATGCGAAGCGCCAGTTGCTGGTTGAGGAGGCGGCCCGCGCTGCCTTCAATCGCTGCCATCCGGGCGACAGTTTCGACGATATGAAGCGGCGCGCACCGTTTTCCAAGGAGGACCGCTATCTGCTTGCCGACTGGCTGGCCTTTGCCGAGGCGGAGTTGAAGAACCGTGGGGCGGATGCGCGCTGAAATCAGGCGATCTTGGCGGGCAGTAATTTGCGGAACCTTGCAAGCAATGAATCGGGCTCGCGCACGAGGCGGATGCCGAGATTGTCGGGGGCCATGCCTGCGGCGCAACCGCCGCTTTTGCCGTCGCGGATGAAGTAGGACATGTAACCGCGATGCTTGCCACCGACGATGCGCACGCCGCAATTGTCCGTGCTTTCGGCTTGCGCTGCGCCATCGGCGAGCCGTGTGCGCGTGTAGCAGGTGGTCGTCCATTCCCACACATTGCCGGCAATGTCGGCGACGCCTTTTGCGTTGGTGCCGAAATGACCGCGCGTCTTGGGTTCGGGGTCCGGCTCGCTCTTGCTGGTTTCACTGCGATAGCGGGCGAGCCAACGTTCGGCGGGATTGCTGCTATTGGTGTCGAGGAGTAGAGCGTCATCGGCGTAGCGTTCGGCCGCGGCATAGGCCCATTCGGTGTCGGTGGGCAGCCGCCAGACAGCGCCGGTCCGCTTGGACAGCCATGCGGCATAGGCGGTGGCGTCGCGATAGCTGACGCCGGTTGCCGGCATGTCGTCGCCGGCGGTTATGGCGTTGGCTTCGGGCGCCTCGCAGGCGCCATCGGCAACGCAACGTGCGTAGTCGGCGGCGCTCACCTGATACTTCATGATGGCAAAGCCGCGCTGGACCTTGGTCGTCTGCAAGGGTGCGTCGACGGGATAGTCGTTCTTCAGGAATTCGCCGGGCAGGCGCAACTCGAACGAACCGGCTGCGATTGCCACCGTTTCCGGTTCGGCGGCCATTTGCGCCGGAGCCTTGCCGGTGATTTCAGCGATTTGCGGGGCAAAGACGCCGGCGGCGGCAAGCATCGTCGCCGCAATTGCCATTGAAGCCTGAACGTTGAGTTTCATGACCAGCCCTCAGAAAAATGGCCCGCCGGAGTTCCGACGGGCCGCCCATTGGTACGAGTGTTTGGCCCGTTGGAGCGGCTTCGAGATTGAGGCCGCTCCGACTTGTCCGCTTAGATCGCCCGGATCGGGCCAGGCGCTGAGACTTGCGCCATCAGGTCATCGTTCCACTCGCCTTCCACCATGATGTGCGCGGTGGCTCCGAGTTCCGCCGCCTCGATCAGGTTGTGGTTGACGTAGGCGTACACACCGGGCTGCAGGAAGGTGTAGAACGCAGCCCCGGCAGATCCGCCGCGGATGAACCACGTTTCAAGGTCCTTGGCGGGCGCGTTGCTGAACTTGCCCTGTTCCCAGACATGGTCGCCGTGGCCGCCGATGAGATGCGGGCGGGTGTCGCGGTTGGCCTGGGAATGGACGATCAGGACCTTGTCGCCAACTTTGGCCTTGAGGGCGTTGTCGCCGGTCAGCGCGCCGACCTTGCCGTTGAACACGACGTGGGTCGGGATCAACCCGCGCATGACGTTCAGCGTCTCTTCGTAGCTTTCGCCGAGCGTCTCGTAGCTCTTGTACTTGCCGTTCTCGTCGCGCGGTACGTAGAAGTCGTTTTCGCCAATGTAGAACAGCTTGTCGTAGGTGAGCTGCTTGCCGTTGCCGTCCTTCAGGCCGTCACGCGGCAGCACCATGATGGTGCCGCTCATTCCGGATACGACGTGCCAGGGGATCATGCCATCCGGCGCGCAGTGGTAGACGAAGGTGCCTGTCCGCGTTGCCTTGAAGCGCAGCACGACCTGCTCGCCGGGATTGACGTGGGTAAGGGCACCGCCGCCCAGCGCACCGGTTGCCGCGTGGAAGTCGATATTGTGCGGCATCTCGTTGGTCTCGGGATTGACCAGCGTGAGTTCGACATAGTCGCCCTCATGCACGATCATCATCGGAGCCGGGATAGAACCGTTGTAGGTCATGGCCCGCATGGTGGTGCCTTCGCGGTCGATCACGACCGGCTGCTCCTTGACCGTGAGTTGGAACTCGACGACCTTCGGTCCGCCCGTGGCGACCTGCTCATGCTCATGCACGAAGGGCGGGGCGACCAGATTCACCTTCTGGCGGGGCAGGCTCTTTATGTCTGCGGCCGGCACTTGCGCCAGCGCGGGGGTGGCGGCCATTGCGGCCATAAGGACGGCACCGGCCGTACCAGCGGCTGTGCCCAAGAGTGCTTCACGACGCGTCAACATGGCCAAATCTCCTTCAGGGACCATTCACGTTGTCTATGACCGGGAATTTAGTTGCGCTGCACAATTCCGTCTTTGTTGCATTGCAAACGAAATGGTGAAGGAGAGTCCGGTATCACCAGTTTGGCGGGTCAAAAACGCATTCGACCCCGCATTGGCAGGGCCGACATACAGTCACGATGTGGAGGGCCGTGTCAGGCAGCCCGGCTGTGCAGACGCAGCGGCTGGGCGAGGTAGGCATCGAAGGCGGCTGCGACCGAGCGGATGACGAAGCGGTGTGCTTCATCGACCCGCACCACACCGTTGTTGATCGTCACGAGACCGTCAGCAGTCATTTCGGGTAGGGTGATCGCGCCAGCGAGAACCTTGGCTGGGTCAAAACCGTGCCTTGCGCATATGGCTGATATGTCCGCTTCGAAATAGCACATCAGCTGCTCGATGATGTCCGCCCGCAACCTGTCCTCGGCAGTCAGGCGATACCCCTTTGCAGTGGCCAGCCGTCCGGAAGATATGTGGCGAGCATAGAGGCCAATCGCGACCTCGTTTTGTACATAGCCATCGTTGAAGCGGCCAATGGATGACGCGCCGAAGCCGATCAGCGAATTGCGGTTGTCGGTGGTGTAGCCCTGGAAATTGCGGCGAAGGGTACGGTTTTGCCAGGCGCGCGCCAGTTCATCTCCGGGCAGGGCGAAATGATCGAGCCCTATCTGGATATAGCCGGCATCGACCAGCGTTGCGGCGATAGCCTCTGCCTGAACGACACGGGCAGCGCTGTCCGGAAGCACGGTCTCATCGATCATTCTCTGATGCTTCTTGAATGACGGCACATGCGCATAACCGAACACGGCAAGCCGGTCAGGACGCATGGCAGCCACGCGTTCGGCGGTTTCCACGCAGGAGGAAACCGTCTGGTGCGGCAGGCCGTAGATTAGGTCGAAATTGATGCTTTCGACACCGGCAGCGCGGAGCAGATGCACGGCTTCCGCCGTCTGTTCTTCGCTTTGGATCCGGTTGATGGCGACCTGAACCTTGCGGTCGAGGCTCTGTACGCCGAGGCTTGCACGTCGCACGCCAGATCCGCCAAGGGCTGTGGCCATATCGGGCGTAAGGGTGCGCGGATCGATCTCGACCGCGATCGAAGTGGCTTCGCTGAAAGTGAAATACCGCCGCAGCAGGTTCACCAATGTTGCGAATTCATGCGGCTCGACGATGGTCGGCGTGCCTCCGCCGAAGTGGACTTCGCCGATGTTGAGACCAGCCGGCGCGCGCTCAGCCACCAGCCTGATTTCCTCCTGCAATACGTCGAGATAAGCCAGGATCGGCTGGTCTTGCCGGGTGATAGTGGTGTGGCAACCGCAATACCAGCACATGGAACGGCAAAACGGGATGTGAAGGTAGAGAGAAGCGGGTTCGCTTGCCGGCAGTGCCGACAGCCAGTCGCTGTAAGCGCCGACGCCGACGCTGTCCGAAAAATGCGGCGCAGTCGGATAGCTCGTATACCGCGGCAACCGCGCGTCGGCATATTTGTGCAGGATCGAACCGGACAAGCTTCACCTCTTGGAACTGTGAGGCAATTGCTAGCGTCGACGCAGATCCATGTCTTTGAGCAGGATCAAGCCGTATTGCGCGTCAAAATGAAGGTGGCCGCGCCGCAAAGCGCCAAAGCCTGGATAGCAATAATTTTGATGTCGGTATCGAGTGCCACCGACAAGACCAGCGTCAGCGCCATGGCGATCAACGCGGCGATCTTGCCCTTGCGGCTGATGGCGCGCCTGTCACGCCAATCGCGGATGGCTTTGCCGAACATGCGGCTTTGCAGCAGCCAGTCGTGCATCGCAGGTGACGACTTGGCGAAGAAAAAGGCGGCAAGGATGATGAACGGCGTTGCCGGCAACAGCGGCAGAACAACGCCAAGCCCACCCAGCGCCAGGCTGATGAAGCCGAGGATCAGCCAGACGATGCGCATTGCGCCTCGGCGGCATTTGGCGGGGTTTGAGATTTCCTAGCTCGGATCATGATCGATTCCTTGATGCCACCGCGTCGCGTGTAACGCCACAGGCGGATTGCATATTTGACAAGCCGCAAAGATTTTTCCCGCATCAGGCGGCATGTGTACGGCGCAAGTTGGCAACCGGAGCATGACCCGCATGGACGTTGTACTTAGTGACAGGCATGGCCTGCATGAGGACGCGCTGGCACTTGTCCTCGGCACGCTTTTGGTCGCGCTCGGAACGGTGATCTATGCCAAGGCGGTGCTGCTGGTCGGCGGCATGGCCGGGCTTGCGCTGCTGATGCAATACACGACCGGCGTCGATTTCTGGCTCGGCTTTTCGCTCATCAACCTGCCATTTTACTACCTTGGCCTGAAGCGGATGGGCTGGCGCTTTACATTGCGGACGTTTGTGGCCGTGACGCTGGTGTCGTTGTTTTCACGCCTGACGGCCGACTGGATCGACTTCTCGCGACTTGAACCGGCCTATGCGGCGGTCATGGCCGGTACGCTGTGCGGCACCGGCCTTTTGATGCTGTTTCGCCATCGAACTGGCCTTGGCGGCGTCAACATCCTGGCGATGTTCCTGCAAGACAATTGGGGCATTCGCGCCGGCTATTTCCAGCTTGCGGTCGACCTTTGCATCCTTGGAGCAGCGGTTTTAGTGCTGAGTCCGGATCGCATTGCGCTGTCAGTGGTGAGCGCGGTGATCCTCAATCTCATCATCGCCGTCAACCACCGTCCAGGCCGCTATCTCGGCATAAGCTGACAGCGGATTCGCTCCGGTGTTTGTCCAGGAGCAAGCCGGTTTTGCGCAGATATCTATAAAATTCCTTCCAGATGCACGATCGCAGCAACCGAACCAGAATTCTTGCCGGGTCGCTGCGTGATTACGCGACAGGAAGACCCGAGCGATGCTCAACACCCTCAATTCCAAGCATCAGGCCAACGCCTCCGGCAGTCTGGATCTCGTCCAGCGGCTGGCGGTTGCGCTGGACAAGGCGCATCTCGACTGCGGCTGCCGCACACAACTGGACGAGGCGTTGGCCATTTTTGAGAAGCATGAGCGACTTCGCGATGCGCGCGCCTGCCTGGCCAACGCCACGACACAACGCGAGAAGATCGAAGTTGCGCTGGTGTTCCTGAACGATCTGGATGACCTGACCGCCACGGAAGCCGACCGCAGTGTCTACTTCGACATCGCCTTGCTGTTCGACAGCATCGCGGAGATGGCAACGGAAGGGGCGGCTTCGATGCGGGCCTTGGTCGCCGCAACCGAAGAGGGGGCAATTGCCTATGCGTCGGCAATTGCCGAAGCCGAAGCGGCCCAAGGTTCAGGCCAAGCCAAATCGAAAAAGCGCGGGGCAGTGTGAGTTTCCGCGCCTGGGGAGCAGTATGACATGTTGTACAATCTGGCCTTGATGACCTGCCACCCGGCTACCTTGCCATGTTTGCTGCAAGGCGAGCCGGATGGCATTGACGCGGTCAGTGACCGCCGCAACCGCAGTCCGATGTATGCGGCCGGCCGATTTCGACGCGCCAAAGGTCCGGCCCCTGCTGCAGATATTCCCACGAATATTCGCCCGGATGGCGCATTTCGATCTGGGCGCGCAATGGACGCGGATCGTGATCGTTGACGATGACAAGCGAGGCGCCGTGGCCAAGCGCGCCCAGCATGTCGAAAATGCGTTGGTGACGTTCGAACGGAGCGATCGTTCTTACATCGATGAGGGGCGTGGCGCCCGTTTCCACAGTCGTCATTTTTGAAATGTCCCGTTGCCGCCGGAAAAAGCTGCCCGAGCGAGGCGGCAAGTTCGGCTCCGGCCGCGCAAGGCTATGCGGCCAGCGCCTTTTGCTGATTGTCGAAACGCAAACAAACGCCGAAAGCCGGGCCTAAGCCAAAAAATTCGTGCTTTGGCCACCACTTAGCCGCGCAAGTGTCATTGGCTGGCCACGATTGCATTCCTATCTATGCACCATGGGAAAAAGCAAAAAGAGAAGAGACGACCGATGAGCGAGCAAAAGAGCAGGCTGGACGAATTGTTGAACGACCCGATGGTGCAACTCGTGATGCAGCGCGATCGCGTTAGTCCGAAGGGTGTACGTTGGATGCTGGAACGTGCCCGCGCCCGCAAGGAAGATCCTTCGCTGCCGCCCGCATACATGGTTGCCCGCGAGTGCTGGGAGCACGGCATCTGCAGCTAGACTGCATTTCTCCCCGGAGTGGAACCAATTAGCCGCCGTCCGGGCAACCGGGCGGCGGTTTCATTTTGGGGGCGGGCAAGCGGTTCCGGCCAAGGGATGAAGAGATATGGTAAAAATTCGATTCAATCTTTCTTGGTGATTCATCCTTCATAACTGACCTGAATTCCCGGGGCGCTGCCGCTGGGGCTGTTTTGTTCCGCGTACAGGTCCTTGATGCGTTCCTCAGGCATTCTTGCATCGCTGCTTCTTTGCCTCGGCCTAGCCGGATGCTCGTCGAGTGCGGGCATCGAGGACATGATGCCGAGACCCTCGGCGGAGATCACCAACTCGATCTCGCGCCCGGATGCCACCGTGCGGGCGACGTCGGCCCTGCGTCCCAAGGCAATGCTGCCAGCAATGTCCGCGCCCGGACCAGAGCCGGAAGTGGCTGTGCTGGCTGAACCTGAGCCGGTTCAGGACAGCGGCTTTGCCATGCCTGCGGTCGAGGTCGCGGCGCTCATACCAACGCAGCGGCCAAGCCGCGCCGAACGCGCCATAGATGACGGCGTTGTCCATCCGCACCGTTTCCGCGACGCCAAGCCGATCAATTTCGGCAGGGTCAAGCCGAAGCACTATGCAGTGCATGGCGTCGACGTCTCGCGCTGGCAGGGCGACATCGACTGGGCGAAGCTGCGCAGCCAGGGCGCAAATTTCGCTTTCATCAAGGCGACCGACGGCGGCGACCATCTCGACCCCATGTTCATGAAGAACTGGCGCGGGGCCGATGCCGCCGGCATCAAGCGCGGCGCCTACCATTTCTTCTACTGGTGCCGTGTCGCCAGCCAGCAGGCGGATTGGTTCATCCGCAACGTGCCGAAGGTGGAGGGCGCTCTGCCGCCGGTCATCGACGTGGAGTGGAACGGCGAATCGAGCTGCAAGCGCCGGCCTTCGCCCGCGCAGGTGCGCGAGAAGATGCAGGTCTTCATGGACCGGCTGGAGCAGCACTATGGCCAGCGCCCGATCATCTACACGGCGCCCGATTTCTACGCCGATAACCTGCGCGGGGCCTTCCCCAACCATCCGTTCTGGCTGCGCGCGGTGGCCCAGCACCCGTCCAAGGTCTATCCGGGCCGCAACTGGCTGTTCTGGCAGTATTCCGGTTCGGGCCTGTCGCAAGGCGTGAACGGCCGGATCGACCTCAACGTGTTCCAGGGCAGCGAAGCCGAATGGCGGCGCTGGGTTGGCGGCGCGCAATTGATGGCCGACGCGCGGTAGCGAGCTTCGCCCGCTTCCTAGTCGCCTAATTTTCCTTGTTCATCGGTTCGCAGCGCGGGCAGGCGGCATGCCTGTTGATCGCATTGCAGTACGCCAAAATATAGCTATTGCTATAATTTAAATACTGTGCTTCCCTTAATTGTCTTTGCTATTTGGGGAACATACTGATGCGCCGCTGGCTGCCGTTCGATCGTAGTCGCCGAGGATTTCTTGGCGCGGGCCTGTTGGCGGCTGGCGCCACAGCCATCAGCGCGAGGAGCGCCACGGGACAATCCGCCCCGACGCATGACCATGGCGCGCCCGCGCCTTCGCCCTATTCCGCCGAGGGTTCGTCGGGCCACCACACCGGCCACGGTGCGATGATGACGGTGGGCGAGGTGGACAACGAGCGCAACGGCTTCGACCCGACCGCGATGCTGACGGACTGGGAGACCGGCACGGTCTCGACCTTGCCGGATGGGCGCAGGCTCAGGACCTTTACGGTGACGGCCGAGGACAAGGAGATCGAGATTGCGCCGGGCGTGATGTTTCCCGCCTGGACCTTCAATGGCCGCGTGCCGGGGCCGTCTTTGCGGGCCGTGGAGGGCGAGCGGTTGCAGATCATCTTCCGCAACAACGGCTCGCACCCGCATTCGATGCATTTCCACGGCATCCATGCCGCGCGCATGGACGGCGTGCCGGGAGCGGGGCTGATCGGGCCGGGCGAGGAGTTCGTCTACGAGTTCGACGCCAAGCCGTTCGGCTGCCACCTCTATCACTGCCACGCGCTGCCGCTGGCGCGCCACATGCACAAGGGCATGTATGGCCTGTTCGTCATCGACCCCGATCCCGAGCGCCATCCCGAAGCCGCCGACGTTGCCCGCTCGCGCCTGCTCGGCACGCCGGAAAATGCCGAATGGCAGGAAATGGCGATGGTGATGAATGCCTTCGACACCACCTTCGACGGCGAAAACGAGTTCTATGCCTGCAACACGATTGCCCATTGCTACGCCAAGAAGCCGATCCGCGTCATCCGCGACCGGCCGGTGCGCATCTATCTGGTCAACGTCACCGAGTTCGATCCGATCAATTCCTTCCACCTGCACGCCAACTTCTTCGATTATTTCGATCAGGGCACGACGCTGACGCCGACGCTGAAGACGGTGGACCTGATCATGCAGTGCCAGGCCCAGCGCGGCATCCTCGAATTCTCGTTCAAGGACCACGAGCCGGGCTCCTATATGTTCCACGCGCATCAATCCGAATTCACCGAGCTTGGCTGGATGGGCGCGTTCGATGTCGTTGAGGCAGTGTCATGAACGAGCACATCGACATGCACGACCTCGAGCCCGGCACCTCTGACACCACTGAACCCAGGCGACTGGCGCTTGCCTGGCTGGCGGTGCCTATCGCCATCGCGGCGCTGGCAGTCTGGTGGCTGCTGTCCTCCAATCTTCTGGCCGGCTTCTCCAACGGCGCGCCGCCGGTCGAGAACCTGACCGTCGAGCGCACCATCCTCGACCAGAGCGGCATCAGGCTGCTGGTGCGCGCCGGTGGCTCGGAGCCTATGCGCATCGCCCAGGTTCAGGTCGATGCCGGCTACTGGCTGTTCGAGCAGCAGCCGCCCGGACCGATCGCGCGCGGCGACACCGCCTGGATCAGCGTGCCGTACCCGTGGGTGGTCGGCGAAACCCATCATGTGGCTTTCGTCACCAATACGGGTGCCGCCTTCGACCACGAGATCGGCGTTGCGGTTCCGACGCCGGTATCGACCTCGGGCAGCCTTGCCTCGCAAGCCTTGCTCGGCGCGTTCGTCGGCATCGTGCCGGTTGCTATCGGCCTGATGTTTTATCCGGCGCTGCGCGGCGCAGGTCCGACGACGATGAACTTCCTGCTGGCCATGACGGTCGGCCTGCTGGCCTTCCTGCTGGTGGACACGCTTGAAGATGCCTTCGAGTTCTCGGGGGCGTCGGCTGCGCTGTTCCAGGGGCAGGCGATGGTGATCCTGGCTGCGGCGGCAAGCTTCCTGCTGCTGATGGCGGTGGCCCGCAGCCACGGCCATCCTTCGGGGCTGGCGCTGGCGACCTATATTGCGCTGGGCATCGGCCTGCACAATCTCGGCGAAGGCCTTGCCATCGGCGCATCGTTTGCGGCCGGCGCTGCCGGGCTCGGAACCTTCCTGGTGATGGGCTTTGCGTTGCACAACATCACCGAGGGCATTGGCATCGCAGCCCCCATCCTCAAGGTGAAGCCGCCGCTGTGGGCCTTTCCCGCGTTGGCGCTTCTCGCCGGCGGGCCGGCGGTGATCGGTATGTGGGTGGGCAGCCTCGCTTATGCGCCGCAATGGTCGGCGCTGGCGCTGGCGATCGGGGCAGGGGCCATCCTGCAGGTCATCGTGGAAGTGGGCGCGCTGTTGATGCGCATGGGCAATCGCGGCACGGCGGCGCTGTTCTCGCCTGCGGTTCTGGCCGGGCTCGGCGTCGGCATCGCCTTCATGTACGGCACCGCAATGCTGGTGAAGCTGTGAGGAGCACATTTGTTCATCGCCACGCCCGCTTTCGCGTCTGGCCATTGTCAAAGAACTGACCTCTGAGAGGTCGGGAGGACGGGCGGCCGTTCGGTCGCTCGTTTAGATAGATAATGCGGCCTTGCGGCCGCCCGTCCGGTAGCTTCCCTCAACCGGTGCACCGGCCATGCCGCAGCCCCAGCCTTGAAGGCCGACAACTGCGGGCAACACTGCGCCCGGTTCGAGGGCCGAACTTAGGGGTTCATCACCCAGCCGCCTACCGCAGACGACCAATCCGGCACCGTCGCCCTTCCCTGATACCCGGTGCGCACCAGGTCTCCCGCAAGGGGCGATGGGGCTGAGTATCTACGATCGCAAGGCTGCGTGGATGAACAAAGCCTGAGATTTTTGACAGGTGATTGAGATAACGTACATTTTGACCCGCAATGATGTGCATCCATTCACACGCGGGTCCGTCCCCGCAGGACTTCGGGGTGCTTGCCATGCCTTCGTCGGCCAGCTTGGCAGCCGCTATTGGCATCGCGGCGTTCCTGATCGCCACGGCATTTCGCCGTTTCCCAATGTCGAAGGGTGAGAAGCCATGACGGCGTGGAAATTCAAGCGGGTCGATGAGCATTGACGAAAGAGAAAACCCGCCCAGCCAAGGCTGAGCGGGTTCGAACGTGGCAGCTTACTGGTTGCCGCCAAGTCGCTTTGTATTGCTGCAGAATTCCGGATGCGTGTTGGTTGGGTTGGCGTTCGCCACCTCGTCGGCGCAAGCCTTGGTCATCGCCATCCTGTCCTCTTCGGTCAGGGCCTTCCACGCGGCCACAAACTCGTCGTCAGCCTTCATGGTTTTCATGGATGAGTCAGTATAGAACGCACTCATCTTGGCCTGATCGTCAAGCGCGGATGTATTTTCTCCCGCGGCCAGAACCGCGCCGCCCATCATGCAAAGTGCTACGGCGCTCAACGCCATTGTTTTGATTTTCATAATCTTATTCCCTTTTCTGTGGTTCGATGAGAAGTCAACGTCGAACACAGAAACTCGTTCCTTGAGACAGGGAATTGGCTACATCACTTATTTGTGCGATGGCCGCTTGTAACATTTGCGATGAAGGCGTCGCCGCTTGAGCGGCTGGGGAGGAATCATGTTGGAACTCCCCGCCTTCGTCAGGTTGCGTAGCTGAAGCGGCTGTCGTTCAGGCCGGAGTGCAGGTCATGCCGTTGCGGCGTGCATTGTCGATGCAGTCCTGCCTGTTCGAGTAGCCTTGAGTGGCTGAACCGACGATCCTGCCGTTCGCTGCGGTCCGCCGCCAGCGCCAACCGTCCGTCGCATAGTAGATTTCCCACGTATCGCCATCGCCGTCCTTGCAACTTGCCATTGTCGTTCTCCTGTTGAGAACCAAGGCGTAGGGCGAGTCGGGCAGGGGACTCTACGAACTGGGTGCAACTGTTGGGTGGTGGATTGGGGCGGGGTGGTTGCGTGGTCTTTGCCGGCACCCCTCATCCGACCTCGCTTCGCTCGGCCACCTTCTCCCACAAGGGGCGAAGGGGACACTGCATCGCCTTTGCCGCTCATCGTCACCCTTTGAGATTGGCCGGAACGCCGATGCCGACCTGCCTTCGCCCCTTGTGGGAGAAGGTGGCCGAGCGAAGCGAGGTCGGATGAGGGGTATTGGCATCCACCTGATTGCAGGGCTACGCTTCGCACATCATGCCGCATCAATCCGTGCCTGCCGCCAAACGCAATTTCGCCCGTTCGTTGCGGCGCGATATGACGGAGGCGGAAGACAAGCTCTGGCATGAACTGCGCAGCCGTCGTCTGGATCGGATCAAGTTTCGCCGGCAGGTGCCGATCGGGCGCTACATTGCCGACTTTGCCTGCCTGGAGGCAAAACTGGTCGTCGAAATCGACGGCAGTCAGCACGCGGAATCGCCGCGCGATCATGTTCGCGATGCGGAGTTGAAATCTCGTGGTTTCCGGATTCTACGGCTCTGGAACGACGAGGTTCTGCGCGAAATTGATGCTGTCTGCGACACCATCATTGCCTATGTTCGGGATGCAAGTTTGCAGCCGTGGCGATGAAGGGCCGCTCTTCGTAGGTAGGGTGCCACTTAGGGTGAGGGATGAGGCGGTGGTGTCCAGCTGGAACACCCCTCATCCGACCTCGCTTCGCTCGGCCTCCTTCTCCCACAAGGGGAGAAGGTGAGTGAGTGTTATTCCAGCCTGTCGCCGCCAAGCCAAAAGGGCGGGAGGGATAGGAGTTTGATAGCAACCGATAATGAGAAAGAAGCGTCGCGTCTAAGATGCTCGATTGCGGACATTCGCGTATCTAGCGCCCGCCGACTTAGATTGCTGGGGTCATCTATATCTCGGTAGTGTGACAATGGATTTCGAATATCCATCAAAGTAAGTAGCTCTAACGAAAATGCTTCATCAAAAAGTTGTCTAGAAATACATCGTCTCAGAGTATCTCTGAATGATATGCGCTTTGGCATTTTTTCTGCATCAAAGCTGATACTGATGTAAGCTGCAAGAAGATGTTCAGCTAAGCTCTGACACAGAAGTACTGTCGCGATGTAGTTGCCATGAATGAAGCTGGTGCGAGCCTCGATCCAAGCGGTGTACGCAACTTCCCCACCGTGTATCAGGGTGCCGCCCGGCCCTAGTGTGCTTGAAATATCCGTCAGTTGTCGGAAACGAGCTACCTTGCCTGATAAGTCATCATGCAGATCGGCAAGCAAAATCTGAACAAAGTTCAGCGTGCCTGTGTCTGAGAACAGGTCGCGCTGAACTTCATTTGACATCGTCAATTGCTGGCCGGCTGCTGCTGCTTGCTTTGGTTAGCTCTCAGCTGCACCCGCTGGTCGCGCCGCACGTGTCGCACTTCTCGCAGGTGCCGTTGCGCACCATGGTGAAGTTCTGGCACTCCGAGCAACTGTTGCCGGTGTAGCCTTGCAACAGCGACTTGGCGCGGCGGTCTGCGGCGACCTTCTTGGCGTCGGCCGCTTCCTGGGCGGCGGCGTCGGTGAACAGCGCCTCGGTTTCGACAGCCTCGCTGGCTTCCTCGCGGGCGCGCTCCTCATAGTCGCGCTTGAAGGCGACAGCCTCGTCGCTTGACACCTCGGCCTTCAGTGCGGTTGCCGTTGCGGTGGCGAGCGACAACACGTTGCCGGCAAAGGCGGTGGGCGCGGCGCGGGCAGGGCGGTCGCCCGTGCCGGAGCCCGAACCACCGGCAAAGCCCTTCGGCTCGCTGGCTGCCGAAACCAGCTTGACCGGCGAGACGCCGCGCGTCAGGCCCTTGGAGAAGGCGAATGCCTTGCCCTCGGTGATGCCCTTGCCAAGCGAGGTGTTGGAGAAGTCGGTATCGACATGGGCGAGGTCGTTGCGGCCGAGATAGCTGATGGCGAGCTCACGGAACACGTAGTCGATGATCGAGGTGGCGCTCTTGATGGCGTCGTTGCCCTGCACCATGCCGGCCGGCTCGAATTTTACAAACGTGAACGCCTCGACATATTCCTCCAGCGGCACGCCGTATTGCAGGCCGAGCGAAATGGCGATGGCGAAGTTGTTCATCATGGCGCGGAAGGCGGCGCCTTCCTTGTGCATGTCGATGAAGATTTCGCCGAGCCGCCCGTCGTCGAATTCGCCGGTGCGCAGGTAGACCTTGTGGCCGCCGACGATGGCTTTCTGGGTGTAGCCCTTGCGGCGGTTCGGCAGCTTCTCGCGGTCGCGCACCACTTTTTCGACGATGCGCTCGACGATCTTCTCGGTGACCTGCACCGCCTTGGCGGCGGCGGGCGACGCGATCAGCGCCTCGACGGCATCGTCCTCGTCCTCCTCGTCATCGGCGATGAGCGAGGCGTTGAGCGGCTGCGACAGCTTGGAGCCGTCGCGGTAGAGCGCGTTGGCCTTGAGCGCCAGCTTCCAAGACAGCATGTAGGCGTTCTTGGCGTCCTCGACGGTCGCCTCGTTCGGCATGTTGATGGTCTTGGAAATGGCACCCGAGATGAAGGGCTGCGCCGCCGCCATCATGCGGATGTGCGACTCGACCGAGAGGTAGCGCTTGCCGATCTTGCCGCAGGGGTTGGCGCAATCGAACACCGGATAGTGCTCGACCTTGAGGAAGGGTGCGCCTTCCAACGTCATCGCACCGCAGACATGGATGTTGGCGGCCTCGATTTCCTTGCGGGTGAAGCCCAGCGCCGGCAGCATCTCGAATGAGAAGTCGGAAAGCTGCTCGTCGGTGAAGCCGAAGGTCTCCTTCACCCAGTCGGCGCCGAGCGTCCACTGGTTGAACACGAACTTGATGTCGAAGGCCGACTTCAGCGCGGCGTTAAGGGCCGCGATCTTCTCGTCGGTGAAGCCTTTTGTCTTGAGCGTTGAAGGGTTTACGCCCGGCGCTTGATTCAGGTTGCCATGGCCGACGGCATAGGCGTCGATCTCGGCGATCTGGCTCTCGGAATAGCCGAGCGAACGCAGCGCTTCCGGCACCGCGGCGTTGATGATCTTGAAGTAGCCGCCGCCGGCGAGCTTCTTGAATTTCACCAGCGCGAAGTCGGGCTCGATGCCGGTGGTGTCGCAATCCATGACCAGGCCGATGGTGCCGGTCGGCGCGATGACGGTGGCCTGCGCGTTGCGGTAGCCATGCTCCTCGCCAAGCTCGATGGCGCGGTCCCATGCGGCCTTGGCGTGGGTGACGAGATCCTTCTGCCAGATGTGGTCGGCATTGAGCGGAACCGGATTGACCGCCAGCTTCTCGTAGCCGTCCTTCTCGCCATAGGCGGCGCGGCGGTGGTTGCGCATGACGCGCAGCATGTTCACGGCGTTGCGGTCGTAGTCCGGGAACGCGCCGAGCTCGGAGGCCATTTCCGCCGAGGTGGCGTAGGAAACGCCGGTCATGATGGCGGTGAGCGCGGCGCAGATGGCGCGGCCCTCGTCCGAGTCATAGGGGATGCCGGAGGTCATCAGGAGGCCGCCGATATTGGCGTAGCCGAGGCCGAGCGTGCGGTACTCGTAGGACTGCTTGGCGATCTCCTTCGACGGGAACTGCGCCATCATCACCGAGACTTCGAGCACGATGGTCCACAGCCGCACCGAATGCTCGTAGGCGGCGATGTCGATGGTGCCGTCGGCGTTGCGGTAGGGCAGGAGATTGATCGAGGCGAGGTTGCAGGCCGTGTCGTCGAGGAACATGTACTCCGAGCACGGGTTGGAGCCGCGGATCGGGCCGGCTGCCGGCGAGGTGTGCCAGTCGTTCATGGTGGTGTTGAAGTGCAGGCCCGGATCAGCGGACGCCCATGCGGCGTAGCCGATCTTTTCCCAGAGGTCGCGCGCCTTCATGGTCTTCATGACGCGGCCGTCCTTGCGGGCGGTCAGGTTCCAGTCGCCATCCTGCTCGACGGCGCGCAGGAAGTCGTCCTTGAGCGAGACGGAATTGTTCGAGTTCTGGCCGGAAACGGTGAGGTAGGCTTCCGAATCCCAGTCGGTGTCGTAGGTCTTGAACTCGATCGAGGTGTAGCCCTGGCGCGCGAACTGGATGACGCGCTGGACGTAGTTTTCCGGCACGGCGTCCTTCTTGGCCGCCTTGATCTCGCGCTTCAGCGCGGTGTTGATCGACGGATCGAAGCAGTCGTCGTCCTGACCCTCGCAGTTGACGCAGGCCTTCATGATGGCGTCGAGGTGCTTGCGCACGACCTTGGAGCCGGTGACAAGTGCCGCCACCTTCTGCTCTTCCTTCACCTTCCAGTCGATGAAGCTCTCGATATCGGGGTGGTCGGCATCGACGATGACCATCTTGGCAGCGCGGCGCGTGGTGCCGCCCGACTTGATGGCGCCGGCAGCACGGTCGCCGATCTTGAGGAAGGACATCAGGCCGGACGAGCGGCCGCCGCCGGAAAGCTTCTCGCCTTCGCCGCGCAGCATGGAGAAGTTGGAGCCGGTGCCGGAACCGTATTTGAACAGGCGCGCCTCGCGCACCCACAGGTCCATGATGCCGCCTTCGTTGACGAGATCGTCCTGCACGCCCTGGATGAAGCAGGCATGCGGCTGCGGATGCTCATAGGCCGACTTGGATTTGGTCAGCTTACCGGTGAAGGGGTCGACGTAGAAATGGCCCTGGCCGGGGCCGTCGATGCCATAGGCCCAGTGCAGGCCGGTGTTGAACCACTGCGGCGAGTTCGGCGCGACGCGCTGGGTGGCCAGCATATAGGCAAGCTCGTCGCGGAAGGCGCGGGCATCTTCCTCGGACTTGAAATAGCCGCCCTTCCAGCCCCAGTACGCCCATGTGCCGGCGAGGCGGTCGAAGACCTGGCGCGCATCGCGCTCGGAACCGAAGCGCGCGGCCTCCGGCAGCTTGGCAAGCTCGGCCTCGTCGGGCACGGAGCGCCACAGGAAGGACGGAACGTCGTTTTCTTCGACTTTCTTCAGGCGCGCGGGAACGCCGGCCTTGCGGAAATACTTCTGCGCGAGGATGTCGGCGGCGACCTGGCTGAACTGGGTGGGCACGTCGATGTCGTCGAGGCGGAACACCACCGAGCCATCCGGATTCTTGATCTCGGAGAGCGCCTTGCGGAATTCGATCTCCGCATAGGGAGATTGGCCCGCCTTGGTGAAGTGCCGTTCAATGCGCATCGTGTCCTGTCCCTTCGACTATATATAGCGCATTTTTCGCGAGGTTACCCCAACCTGCTCAAAAGCGCACGTCCGCCTCTTCCGGTCGCGCTCTGGCGCACCCGGCTCTCCTTTTCGCGCCGCCTCCGGTTCAGGTTGCCTAATTCCTTTCAGAACTCGCTTCCTGATTGCCAGTGACGTCGCTGGTCCCTCAAAAACTGAAACTTGTTGCAAATCCCTCTGGGAGGGAAACTCACATTATCTAGCGTCGAACCTACCTGCAAACACTAAATATAGTGTTAACAGACAATTTATGCCAGTCCGACAATTCTCCTTTTTGCCACCCAAAACAGCCCCGAGCCCAATGCATCCGCCGGCCTCGTAAACGGGCGGCATGCGGGCAAAACGCACAAAATCCGGAAAAAAAGACCGGGCTCGAAACTTTCCGGTCACGCCCGCAACAGGAGCGCATGGCCCATAAAAAGCGACTCGGTTTGCGTCGTCAAGAGTTCGTTTCTGTAACTTTTATGACCCCAACATCTTGTGTGTCACTTATGTGGATAACGGGGAGAATTCGCCCCGGCGCGCTCATGCCTGTGCATTGTCGAGCGAGCGGGTTCGTTTTCCGCCGCCGGTTGAATTCCAGCCAAGTGCGCCCAATTGAACGAGCGATAAGGAAAATTCAGTTCACCCGTGTTATCATCTGACTTATAGAGCGACCTGCGAAACGGCAGCAGGCAGCCGGAGAGACTTCGATGAACAGCATTGCCCGTCAAAACGTGATTGAGCCGGTCGATCCGATCTGGCGTTCCATACGCGACGAAGCGATGGAAGCGGTCAATCGCGATCCGCTGCTGGCGGCGTTCCTCTATTCGGCCATTCTCAACCAGGAAAGCCTGGAAGACGCCGTGATTCATCGCCTGGCGGAGCGGCTTGCGCACCAGGACATCGGCGCCGACCTTATCCGCCAGACCTTCGATGCGATGCTGCAGGACGATCCCCAGTGGTCGTCCATCGTGCGCGTCGACATCCAGGCCTATTACGACCGTGATCCGGCCTGCGACCGCTTCCTGATGCCGGTGCTTTATTTCAAGGGCTTCCACGCCATCCAGACGCACCGTCTTGCGCATTGGCTTTGGAAGCGCGGTCGCAAGGATTTTGCGCTCTACCTGCAAAGCCGGTCGTCATCGGTGTTCCAGACCGACATCAACCCGGCTGCCCGCATCGGCAAGGGCGTGTTCCTTGATCATGCGACCGGCCTCGTCGTCGGCGAAACCGCCGTCATCGAGGACGATGTGTCGATCCTGCACGGCGTCACGTTGGGTGGAACTGGCAAGGCCGGCGGCGACCGTCACCCGAAGATCCGCCGCGGTGTGCTGATCGGGGCAGGGGCCAAGATCCTCGGTAATATCGAGATCGGCCATTGCTCCAAGGTGGCTGCAGGTTCCGTCGTTCTGTCGCCCGTGCCTCACAACAAGACGGTCGCCGGCGTGCCGGCCCGTATCGTCGGCGAGACCGGCTGCGACGAGCCGTCACGCCAGATGGACCAGTTGTTGCCGTCGCAGGCGATGGACCATGTCGTTACCTTCGATATCTGAGTAATCCCGCGCAATTGGAAAGGCGCATCGGCCTAACGGTCTTGCCTTACGGGCTATCGTCCCTGCCGGCTTTGTCTTTACAGTGCCGCAATCGCCGTGCCAGAAGCGCGTTCCTGAAAACAGCCGTTCCCGGAGAGATACCTTGAAACCCGACGAAATCCGCAAGCTCGACGCCTATTTCAAGCGCGTGTTCCAGAATCCGCGGCTTGAGGTGAAGGCACGCCCGCGCAAGGACGATTCGGCGGAAGTCTATGTCGGCGACGAATTCCTCGGCATCGTCTTCAAAGACGAGGACGATGGCGACTACAATTTCTCGATGGCGATCCTCGACGTCGATCTCGCCTGAGCCACAAGCGCTTACTGTTGCGCCGGCATTGCAGCCGGCGCTGCAGACGTCCTGACCATCGTGGCAGCTTCCGTCACCACGGCTGCGTCGAGAGCCTGCCAATCGCCCAGGAACTCACTGGAAAAGCGGTAGGACAGGCTGAGGCTGTCGCCCACGAGCACATCGCGCTCGCATGGGGCCAATGATTCTTCTGCTCTTGCTCCGCTGAGGCAGCGCGCGACGAAGGGGTCGCGGCCGGGGCGCTCGGCTACGGCCAGAACTTCCCCCAGATAGCCAGACTTTTCCGTGAAGTCGTAAAGGGTGATGCCGGCAGGGCCCGCTCTGCCTGGCCGAACTATGAGCGCGCTGTAGATCGGCGCGAAGCGCCCGCTCATGTCGCGCGACATCATCTGGTCCTCGAAGGCCATGAACAGGATGTTGCGGCTGCCGCGCGCGTTGTTGAAGTCGTCCCTTGCCGCCTCGCTGTAGCCGTCCATCTGCGGATAACGCATGTAGAGGTCGAGCCGCGAGGCGACACCGTCACGCCGCGCCTGTTCGAAACGGATCATGTTTGACGGCGCGGCAATGACATTGTTGCCGATGACGACCTCGCGCATCGTTGCATCGTCGGTGTGGCCGCCCATCGCGATCTCATGCCCGAACCATTTTCCGGCAAGCGTGATGGCGAGCGACAGCAGGGCCATCGCCGCGAAAGCGTAGAAGACTTTCAGCATCAGCGAGGAATCGACCACCCTGAATTGCGGCTGTGCGGCTTCTGCCTTGCTCATTGCAATCTGTCCCGTATCGGCACATGGCCCGCGCTGCGTGGCGGCACGGCTCTTGCATCATGCCTTTAAACCGCGACTGTGCGGTTTCATGGTAAATGGAGAGTAAAGATGACCGCTTTGCAGTTGGGCGCCTTTGCATTTCTTGTCGGGCTGACGCTGTGCGGCCTTGCCGGATCGGTCATGGAACTTGTGTCGGGCCGCAGGCTTGCCTTTGCGGCGCCCTATGTCACGCCTGCGCATGTCGTCCGCTCGCTGGCGATGACGGTAGCGGTTGGACCGTTCATGCTGGTCAACGACGCGCTGGACGCGCATCGCGAAGCGCGTTTGTCTACCGCCGGCCTCGGATCATGCATGTGCACCGCCGTTATCTGGTTGATGGCGCTGGGCGTGGTGACGATCACCGTTGCATCGGTGGCGGCCTCCCTTCTAAGTTTGCCGGTGAACTTGCCGCGCTGAACTTGTCTGGGAGACCAAATGCCGATTTACGCTATCGACGGAGTGGAGCCGCGCTTCGAGGACAGGGACAGCAACTGGGTGGCTCCCGATGCCACCTTGATCGGCAACATCACGCTGGGGCGCAATGTCGGCATCTGGTTCGGTACCGTCGTGCGCGGTGACAACGAAGAAATCAGCATCGGCGAAGACAGCAATGTGCAGGAACACACCATCATGCACACCGATCCGGGCTTTCCGTTGACGATTGGCAAGGGCTGCACCATCGGCCACCGGGCTATGCTGCATGGCTGCACGATTGGCGACAACAGCCTGATCGGCATGGGCGCGATCGTGCTGAACGGGGCAAAGATCGGCCGGAATTCGCTTGTCGGCGCCGGCGCGCTGGTGACCGAGGGCAAGGAATTTCCCGACAATTCGCTGATTGTCGGCTCTCCGGCCAAGGCCATACGGGCGCTGGATGATGCCGCCGTGGAGCGGTTGCGGAAATCGGCCGCCCACTATGTTGCCAACGCCAAGCGCTTCAAGGCCGGGTTGAAGCCCGCTTGAAGGCTCACTTTTCCTATAGTTGACAAAGGTGGAGCCGGCCCGGGGACTGGGCCGGCTCCGTAAACCCGGTCGTTGGGGACGGGGAGGGTGGGGACTCGACCGGGTTTTCTGGTTGCGCCCTGCTAGCGGACGCTGGCGACCGCGTCGGCGCGGCCGTCATTGATGGTTACCCACGCACCGGAGTTCCGGTCGGACTGGCGCTTGAGATAGGTGTATTCGGTCTCGTCCCAGGCCAGCACTCGCGGCTCCAGGTTGTCGAGGATGAAGTCGCCCATGCTGGTGTGGGCGGTGAGCACGGCATGGCCGTCGCCATTGGGCTGGCGCACCACCGTGACGAGCAGGTTGCCGGCTGGCACGCCCGCCCGCATCAACTGGCGGCGCTTCTCGAGCACATAGTCCTCGCAGTCGCCTTCACCATTGGTCGGGAAGGACCAGACCTCTTCGCGGCCCCACATTTCCATGTCGGTACGCGGCGCGACGGAGGTGTTGACGGAGTTGTTGACGGCGACGATCCTGTCCCAGAGCGCGCGGGTGAGTTCAAGCGGCGCCTGCTTTGGCGTCGCTTGCCTGCATTCCTGCGGAAAGCTCTGGCAGAATTCGTAATGGCCGACAGGCTGAGTGGTGCGTCCGCCAGTGGGCATGAAAGAAGCGCCGGCAAAAGCTGTTCCCCAACAGCCGAACTGCAGCGCTATTGCCGCGAACAACGGCACGCTCCACTTCTTGTTCATTGTTGTGTCTCCCCATTTGAGGAGACAATGCCAGTTCCGGATTTATTTGACGCAAAAGGCCGAAGTATATATTAAGTAAAACGTACAGAGACTTAATATAAAAATCTTAGCAAAGCAGAATAGAATATTAAGCACGTTTCGTTCGGATTTTATCGATCGAATTGACGCCTGTAATTCCCGGTGCCGGCTGCCCGGCGCCGTGAAAAGAAAGCGTAAAATGAATAGAGCGGCTCAATGAGCCGCTCTTTGCGTGTCTGCCGGATGGCTGGGTAGATCTCAGGAGCGCGGCGAGTTGAATTCCGCGTCGAGCGTCTCGGGCCGCTGGATAACGGCGAATTCGATTGCCACGCCATCCTCGAAATGGCGCACCACCTGGCCGCGCATGGTGCCAAGCGTGACCTGGATGCCGATGGCCGGCTTGACGTCGATTTCGATGGCAGCGCCCGACAGCGACAGGTCGATGATGCGGCACTGGTACTGGCGGCCGTCCATCAATTGCAGGACGCTCATTGGATTGCGCGGAGCGACGCGCTCGTGGCGGCGGTCTTCCGGCAGGTCGAGCTCGTGCTTGTTGGCAAGCCAGGTAAGCTGGGCGGCAAGCTTGTCGCGCTTGCGTTCCGAGGCGATCACCGTCATGGCGAACCCGTCCTGCAAGGTGCGCGTGACGACGCCTTCGACGCGGCCGATATGATCGATGTAAGCGATGATCTTTTCGCCGGGTTCGCCGATGCGTTCGGCGCGCAGTGCTACGTTGCCGGGCGACATCTCGACGACCTGGCACGGATGCTCGGACCGATCCTCCAGCATGAAACGCCCGTAGATCTTCACACGGACGCGTTGAAAGTTACGCCTTTCAACTCTGGACGGCGCGTAGTCGACCGCCGTTGACCTCATCACTGCCTACACCCCGTTGGCCGTTGCGCGTTTGGCGCGCGGATTTCACACGGAACTCTAGGCCGGGAAGGTTAACAAACGGGAAAGTGCGGGTCGGAATTTTTAAGGATCGGACCTATTCCTCGCGCCCGCCATCCAGCACAACGAGATGGCGGATGCGGCGCGCGCGCCCGTATTCGGTGAGCGTCTCGGCCGAGTCTAGCTCGGTCGGCGCAAGTTCGGGCACGCTGATTGCGGGGCGGTTGCCGAGGAACAGGTTTTCCTTGTCCGGGTCGATGATGCGAACGGAATCGATCTGTGCGTCGATGATCGGATCGACACCCAGCCAGAACGGCTTTTCGGCAGCCGAGATGACGCCGAGGCAACGCAGGTTTTCGGCGCCGCCGTCCAGCGGCAGCGCCAGAAGTTCGAATTCGACCGAGCGCCGGTTGCGGCTGAGGCCGGAGTAGGTGACCAGCACCACCGACTGTTGGCGGAAGACTCCGTCGATCAGGCGCGACACCAGCCGCTGGTCCTTGCTACGCCAGAGCGAGGGAAACGAGAAGCCCTTGAGCTCGCGGCCATAGGTTGCGCACAGCCTTGTGCCGGCGAGGCGGAACACGGCTTCGCCGCGCGTATCCTTTTCAAGGATGAAAGTGTCGGCCAAAAGCGTCTTGATGTCCGCCGGCTCCACTTCGGTGCGTCGCGGAGCGGGACGTCCATCGCGCAGCCGGTTCCAATACTGGAACAGTCCGATCGATCCGTTCAGGTTCATTTTCGTTCCGCTCCGCGCAATCTGTCGCCTGATGTCCCATCGGTGAACAGAAGGTCGCCTTCCCGATGGACTACATGCTGCGCGCAGCACGATGCGTGCCAGTCCGGATCTGGCTTGTTCACGCCTCGGGGCCGTTAAGGTTAAGGAACGGTTTACATTGCCGGCCAAGTTCGAATGTGAAACATTGAAATCACTTCAGAAAGTCGGCTGGCCGCGAAAATGGCGACAGGCTTTCAGTCAAAAGTTCAGGGGAGCTGTGGGGGCTCGACAAGCCGTTCAAGGGAAACCTTGGACGGCTTTTTTCTGATTCGCGGCCCTTTGATTCGGCTTCGCGATTCGGTTTGTGTAACGGCGGGCAGTGCATTACATGGCCGGTTATGGACCCGACCCGAATGAACGAGCCGGAAGGCATTGAAGCTAGCGGCGAGACGAGGCCCCAGGCCGCGCCGCCGCGCGAGCCGGTGTTCAACCTGCCGGCCGTGGTGGTGGGAGTGATGGCGCTGTGCATCGGCATCCATCTCATCAGGACATACGCTCTGACCCCGGATCAGGATTTCGAACTGCTGGTGCGCGCGGCGTTCGTTCCGATCCGCTATTCGGGCCAGTATGAAATCGACGTCTGGGCCTTCACCAGCCCGTTCACCTATGCGCTCTTGCATGGCGGTTTCGCCCACTTGATCATCAATATGGTGTGGCTGGCCGCCTTCGGCTCGCCGCTGGCGAACCGCATCGGCGTCATGCGCTTCATTGTCTTCTTCGCCGTAACGGGCCTTGCGGCGGCAGGGTTGTTCTACATCATCCATCCAGACGGCCAGTCACCGCTGGTGGGCGCTTCAGGTTCGATCTCCGGCATGATGGGGGCGGCAGCGCGCTTTGCCTTTCGCATCGACCGCTCGTCGGGCAAGGCGGCGTTTGCGGGCGCGCCGCTGCCGATGCGCGATGTGTTGCGATCACGCGGCACGATGACCTTCCTTGCCGTATGGATGGTGGTCAATCTGGCAACGGGGCTGATCGGACTGGCGCCGGGCGATGAGAGCCAGATCGCCTGGGAGGCGCATATCGGCGGCTTTGCCGCCGGCTTCTTCGGGCTGAGGCTGTTCGAAAAAGGTGCCTGGAAGCGCGCCTGATAAAGCTTTGCGCCGATGCGCACGGCAATAGTTGAAGATTGCTCCGGTCTTTGGTCAGGCCCGTTCACCCGACACTTGAAATGCGAACACGCACAGCGCACCATGCTCCTGCAATCGTGACGTCGGCTGCGGCTCAGCCGGCCTAACGCAGAGGAGGACGCGATGACTGTAAAGGCAATTCTCGACAGAAAAGGCCACGACGTTTTTACGCTCGGCCCCAATGAGAAGCTTTCGGAAGCCATTCGCCTTCTGGCCGAACATCGGGTCGGCGCGCTCGTCATCACCAATGGCGACAACAAGATCGTCGGTATCCTCTCGGAGCGCGATATCGTGCGCGTGTTCGCCAGAGAAGGCGCGGCTTCGTTCGACCTTGCGGTGCGAACGGCGATGACGCCGAAGGTCAAGATCTGCAACGAGAACCATACGGTGAACGAGTTGATGGAGATCATGACGGCTGGCCGCTTCCGCCACCTGCCGGTGGAAAAAGATGGCCTGCTTTACGGCATCATCTCGATTGGCGACGTGGTCAAGCGCCGCATCGAGGACGTCGAGCGCGAGGCGGAGGAAATCAGGGCCTACATCGCCACGGCCTAGGTTTCGGTCAAGGGATGACGCCGGGTGCCGTTCACCGGCTTTCGGCGCGCCCGACCCTTGCCAGCCAGATAACCGGCAACAGCGCGATCAGGACGATCATCAGCGCCGAGATCGAGGCTTCCTCATAGGTGCCGCGCGCGGCCTCGCCATAGAGATGGGTGGCGAGCGTCTCGACGTTGAGCGGACGCAGAAGCAGGGTCGCCGGCAGTTCCTTGATGCAATCGACGAAGACGAGCAGGCCGGATGCGGCAAGGGCAGTCTTCGAGAGCGGCAGGTGTACGCGCCTCAGCGTTCCCGAAGATGTTTCGCCAAGCATGCGCGAGACGTCATCGAGCGATTGCGGGATGCGGCTGAGGCCGGCGGCCATCGCTCCAGCGGATATGGCAAGGAACCGGGTCGAATAGGCGTAGAGCAGGGCAGCGCCTGAGCCGAGGAACAAAAGACCGGTCGAAAAGCCGAGCCACGAGGAGGCAAGCCGGTCGGCAGTGCGGTCGAAAACGCCAAGCGCGATCAAAAGGCCGAGCGCCACAACGGTTCCGGGCGCGGCGTAGCCGATGGTGGCAAGGCGGTAGAACCATGCCGACCGCGCGCCGGGATGGAGCCTTGCCGCATAGGCTGCGGCTGAGCCCAGCACGAGGGTGATGATGGTGGCCGCTGCCGAGAAGAATATCGTGTTGGAGATGTTGGCAAGGAAGCGCACCGGCAGACCTGCGTAGTCAAGGCGCGTGTAGGCTTCGATGGCCAGGTGCGTGGCGGGAGCGATGAAGCCGACGAATACGGGAAGCAGGCAAAGGGCGAGAAGCAGAAGCCCCTTCGGCAGCGAAACCTTTTGCCTTTCGATGCTGCCACCGCTGCGTTGGGCGTTGGGTGCAAAGCGCTGTTTGCGCCGGGCATATTGTTCCGCCGCGACGATTGCGACCACCACGAACATCAGCGCCAGCGCCAGTTGCGACGCGCCGGGCAGGTCCGAGCGGGTGACCCATGTGGTGTAGATGGAAACGGTAAGGGTGCGGACGCCAAGGAATTCCGATGCGCCGATGTCGTTCAGCGTTTCCATCAGCGCCAGGCTGACGCCGACGACGATTGCCGGACGGGCCAGCGGCAGGGCGACGCGGCGGAACACGCCGTTTCGCGAGACACCGAGCGTGCGCGACACTTCGATGAGGCTGGCCGGCTGGGTCAGGAACATCGCACGGGTGGCGATGTAGACGTAAGGGTACAGCACGAAGCCGAGCAGCACGATGCAGCCGGTCATGGATCGGATATCGGGCAGGCGGAATTCGCGCGGGCTGGAATAGCCGAGCAGCCAGCGCACCGCGCCCTGAACCGGGCCAATCGGGTGCAATATGTCGAGATAGGCATAGGCGACGATGTAGGTCGGCACCGCAAGCGGCAAAAGCAGCGCCCATTCCATCGTACGCCGGCCGGGAAATTCGTAAGCCGTCACCAGCCACGCCGCGCCCGTGCCCATGCTGGCGACGAGGATGCCGACGCCTAAAAGAAGGATAACGGTATCGAGAAAGGCCTTGGGCAGCACGCTGGCCGCAAGATGCGACCACAGTCCCTCAGAGCCTTGAACGGCTTCGAACAAAAGGGCGAGGAAGGGCAGGCAGACCAGCGCAGCAGTCAGGGCAGCAAGCTTCAGCCAGCGGTTTCCCGCCGCCCGCTTCCTGCCTGCCGTATGGGTTGAAAGCGCAAAGGTCATCGCAAAAAGAGAGCGCCCTGGGGCGCTCCCTTCTTCATTCTGGTCAGTTGTCGAAGCCGACCTTGTCGACCAGTTCGCTCGCCGCCTTGCGGTGGCTGACGATCTCGGCGAGCGGCTTGGAATCGATCTTCAGTTCGCCGAATTCGGCGATGATCGGATCAGCCGCAACGCCGGCGCGGACCGGATATTCGTAATTGGCTTCCGCGTAGATCTTTTGCGCGTCTTCCGAAACGAGATATTCGAGCAGTTGCACGGCTTCGGCCTTGTTCGGGGCGTTCTTGGCAAGTGCCGCGCCCGAAATGTTCACGTGGGTGCCGTCGTCCTTGAAGGTCGGCAGAACGACCTTGATGGCGTCGCCCCACTGCTTCTGCTCGTCGCCGCCTTTGCCCGAACGCATCAGGCCGACATAGTAAGAGTTGGCAATGGCGATATCGCAGACGCCGCCGAGGATGTCCTTGGCGCCTTCACGGTCGCCGCCGGCAGCCTTGCGGGCGAGGTTGTCCTTGACGCCGGTCAGCCACTTTTCGGTTTCTTCCGCGCCATAGTGGGCGAGGTGGTCGGCGAAAAGTGCCGTGTTGTAGGGATGCTGGCCAGAGCGGATGCAGATCTTGCCCTTCCACTTCGGGTCGGCAAGGTCCTCATAGTTCAGCGTGGCCACATCGACGTCCTTCGCCGCGTAAAGAACGCGGGCGCGCATGGAAAGTGCGACCCAATGCCCGTTGGCATCACGAAGCTGTTCCGGCACGGCGCTCTTCAGCGCTTCGGATTCGATCGGCTGGGTAACGCCTTTCTCGACCAGATCGACGAGATTGCCGGCATCGACAGTCATGAGGATATCTGCCGGCGAGCTTTCGCCTTCCGAGGCGACGCGCTCGGCGAGGCCATCCTTGAGGAATACGGTGTTCACGGTGATGCCGGTGGAAGCCTTGAAGGAGTCCAGCAGCGGCTGGATCAGGCCCGGTTCACGTGTGGTGTAAATGCTGACTTCGGCAGCCGATGCCATCGAGGCAACCGACACAAACGAAACGGCGGTGAACAACGTCTTGGTTAGCATGGCGTTGCGCATCATTTCTCTCCTGTTTGAGCACCAGGATGCAGCAACATTTATGAGTGTTAAGGTCAAGTTTTTTTAATGCATAACGCCTGCGCGATCACAAAAAGTTTATATCGCCAAGCGAGCGTTCAGGCGGCGAACGCCAGAACCCGGCTGGAATCTATTGCGACGCTGAGGCGATCGCCGTCCGCGAAGGCCGGCTGCGTGGTGCGCATGATGAGCGCGCTGTCGCTTCCGGCGATCTCCAGTTCGATCTGTTCGATCTCGCCGCGAAAGCTGCGGCGCAGGATCCTGCCGGCGATTGCCGTCTTTTCTTGCGAGGGCGCGATGGCTTGCGGCCGGATGAACGCAACGGCGCGGCTGCCGTCGGCAAGATCGAGCTGGCAGGGGAAGCGGCCAAGCGCTGTTTCCAGATGTCCGTTGCGATAGGTGGCGGGCACCTTGTTGAACGAACAGAAGAACTCGGCCGCATAACGGTCCACCGGGTGGTCGTGCATTTCGCGCCCGGTGCCCGCCTGCACGATCGAGCCGCTTTTCATCAGAACGACGCGGTCGCCGCATGAAAGCGCCTCTTCGGGATCGTGAGTGACGATGATGGCGGTGGTGCCGGTCTTGCGCAAAAGGTCGATCGTGTCCTGCCGGATGCGGTCGCGCAGGTCGCGGTCGAGATTGGAGAACGGTTCGTCCATCAGCAGCACGGAGGGCTTGGGCGCCAGCGCACGGGCGAGCGCCACGCGCTGCTGTTCGCCACCCGAAAGCATGTGCGGATAGCGTTTGCCAAGCGCCGCAAGACCGGTGAGGGCGAGGAGGTCGGCGACACGCTTTTGAGCCACGGGCCGGGGCAGGCGGCGCAGGCCGAACAGCATGTTTTCCTCGACGCTCAGATGCGGGAACAGGGCATAGTCCTGGAAGACGAAGCCGATCTGGCGCTCCTCCGGCTCGACGAAGGTGTTTGGCCCGGCAAGTTCGACCCCGTTCAGCTGGATGGAGCCGCGTTCGGCCCTGTCCAGCCCGGCAATCAGCCTGAGCAGGGAGGATTTGCCGCAGCCCGAATGACCGACGAGGCAGATGATTTCCTCGGGCGCGATGGCAAGGTCGAGCGGCCCGAGCGCAAATTCATCGCTGAAGCGGCGCAATGCGCCTGTGATCTGCAGCATGGGATCGGCGGGCAGGGGTCTGTCCAAGGTCGGTCTCCGCACTCGTTCGGTGAGGCCAGGCAAGCCTGTCATGGCAGTTTGCGCTTGTCTCGGCATGTGCTTTGCACTAGCCAAGACTGACAATCACATCCTGCGTGAAGCTCACATTCTTATGTGAATTCCATATCGTCTATAGGCCCTCATGACCATCATCGATACCCGCACGCCTGACGCCAAGCGCCTGATCCCCGGTGCGACCGGAGATTGGGAAGTCATCATCGGCCTGGAAGTGCACGCGCAAGTGACGTCCGAGGCGAAGCTGTTCTCCGGCGCCTCGACATCTTTCGGCGCAGCTCCCAACGCGAACGTGTCGCTGGTGGATGCGGCGATGCCGGGCATGCTGCCGGTGATCAACGAGGAATGCGTGCGCCAGGCAATCCGCACTGGCCTCGGCCTGAAGGCGCAGATCAACCACAAATCGGTTTTCGACCGTAAGAACTACTTTTATCCGGACTTGCCGCAGGGCTACCAGATTTCGCAGTTCAAGCAGCCGATCGTCGGCGAAGGCACCGTCACCATCTCGGTCGGCCCGGACAAGAAGGGCGAGTTCGAGGACATCGAAGTGGGCGTCGAGCGCCTGCATCTGGAACAGGACGCCGGCAAGTCGATGCACGACCAGCATCCGACCATGTCCTATGTCGATCTGAACCGTTCCGGCGTTGCGCTGATGGAAATCGTGTCGAAGCCCGACATGCGCTCCGCTGACGAGGCCAAGGCCTATGTCACCAAGCTGCGCACCATCGTGCGCTATCTCGGCACTTGCGACGGTAATATGGACGAGGGCTCTATGCGCGCCGACGTCAACGTCTCGGTGCGCAAGCCGGGCGGTGAATTCGGCACGCGCTGCGAGATCAAGAACGTCAACTCGATCCGCTTCATCGGCCAGGCCATCGACTACGAGGCACGCCGCCAGATCGCCATTCTGGAAGACGGCGGCACGATCGACCAGGAAACGCGCCTGTTCGACGCCGTGAAGGGCGAGACGCGCTCTATGCGCTCCAAGGAAGAGGCGCACGACTACCGCTACTTCCCCGATCCGGACCTTCTGCCGCTCGAGTTCGACCAGGCCTATGTCGATGACCTCGCCAAGTACCTGCCGGAACTGCCGGACGACAAGAAGACGCGGCTGGTCGAGAAGCTCGGCCTGTCGGCCTACGACGCCTCGATCCTCGTGTCGGAAAAGGCGATTGCCGACTATTTCGAGAAGGTGGCGGTCGGTCGCGACGGCAAATCGGCCGCGAACTGGGTCATCAACGACTTGCTGGGCGCGTTGAACAAAAACGGCAAAGACATTGAAGAGACTCCGGTTTCGCCCGACCAGCTTGGCGGCATACTGGACCTCATCAAGGAAGGCACCATTTCCGGCAAGATCGCCAAGGACCTGTTCGAGATCGTCTGGAACGAGGGCGGCGACCCGCGCGCGCTGGTCGAAAGCCGTGGCATGAAGCAGGTGACCGACACCGGTGCTATCGAAAAGGCGGTGGACGAGGTGATCGCTGCCAACCCGGACAAGGTCGAGCAGGCCAAGGCCAAGCCGACCATGGCCGGCTGGTTTGTCGGCCAGGTGATGAAGGCGACCGGCGGCAAGGCCAACCCGCAGGCGGTCAACGACCTGGTGAAGGCAAAGCTCGGCATCGAGTGATGTTTGTCCGCACGGCAAGCGAGCGTGACCTCGAAGCGGTGAGGGCGCTTCTGGTCGAGACCTGGCACGCCACCTACGATCCGATCTACGGAGCCGAAGGTGTAACAGCGATTTCCGAGCGCTTGCATTCGGTCGTCTGGCTTAAGCAGTTGATGCGGCGGCCGCGCTCGGAGTTCATCGTTGCCGACACCGGCTCCGAATTGGCCGGCATGGCCTATGCGGCGATCAAGGACAGCGACAGCGGCCTGGTCGAGGTGGAGGAATTCGACGTTCGCCCTTCCATGCAGGGCAAGGGCGTCGGCCGCATGCTGCTTGCCGAACTGGAGGAATCGTTCTGGGATTGCCGGCTGATGCGGCTGGAAGTCGAAGAAAAGAACGGCAAGGCGCTGGATTTCTACCGGTCCGGCGGCTTCGCGGAAGTGCAGCGGCGACCGGCGACGAGAGTGGCGGGGGCAATCATCGTCACGCTGGAAAAGCCGCTTGGCTGATCCTCAAGTCGGTATCTCGACATTGTCGATGAGGCGCGTCTTGCCGAGCCATCCGGCGGCGAGAAGACGACCTTCGCGGCCCAGCTGCCATTCGCCAAGGGTGAGAGCATCGCGCGCCGCGACGTAATCGACACCCTCGAATCCGGCCTGTTGTATCGCGCGCCGGGCCCGCACCGTCTCGCCGTCGGCGTCGCCATTCTTCGCGATGGCTGCCGCTGCCCCGCGCAGGATCTTGTTCAATTGCCGCGCAACGGCAAGGCCGGCCTCGTCGAGATAGGCGTTGCGCGACGACATGGCGAGGCCATGCGCGTCGCGCACGGTCGGCGCGCCGATAATTTCGACGGGTATGTCGAGATCGCGGCACAACTGGCGCACGACGCAAAGCTGCTGGTAGTCCTTTTCGCCGAAAACGGCCAAATCCGGCGCAGTTTGCAGGAACAGCTTGGTGACGACGGTGGCGACGCCGTCGAAGAAATGCGGGCGGAAATCGGTTTCGAGACCGGCGGAAGGGCCGCCGACGGAAACCTTGCTGGCAAAGCCTGCCGGGTACATCTCGGCAGCCGATGGCGTGAAGGCCAGATGCACGCCGGCATCGGCGAGGCAGGTAAGGTCCTTGGCAAGCTGGCGCGGATATTTGTCGAGGTCTTCGGTCGGTGCGAACTGGGCCGGGTTGACGAAGATGGAAACGACGCAGCGATCGGCCTTTTCGAGCGCCAGCTTCATCAGCGAAACGTGGCCCTCATGCAGCGCGCCCATGGTGGGAACCATGCCGACGCTCAGCCCCTCGCGTTTCCAGGCCCGCACCGTGGCGCGAAGATCGGTGACGGTCTCGGCGATAGCGGGCTGCGGCATCGTCAGGATTTGTCCTTCGGCTTGAAGACGTGTTCGGCGGTTGGGAATGTCCGTGCCTTGACCTCGGCGGCGTAGCTCATCGCGGCGCGCGAGACCTCGGCGCGCAACTCGGCATATTCCTTGACGAACTTCGGCACGCGGTCGACGGTGAGCCCGATGGCGTCGTCGATCACCAGCACTTGCCCGTCGCACAGCGCACTTGCGCCGATGCCGATGGTGGGGATGGTAAGCCGCCGTGTGATTTCGGCTGCGACCGGCTCCATCGTTCCCTCGATGACGACGGAAAACGCTCCGGCCTTTTCGACCGCATCGGCGTCCGCAAGCAGGCGCTTGATGCTTTCCTCGGTGCCGCCCTTGATCTTGTAGCCGCCGTCCTTGACCACGGACTGCGGTTGCAGGCCGATATGAGCCATGACCGGGATGCCGTCGGCAACGATGGCTTCGATCTGGCCGGCAACGTCGGTGCCACCTTCCAGCTTGACGGCATGGCAGCCGGTCTCCTCGAAGATGCGCCGCGCCGAGTCCAGCGCGAGAGCGGGAGAGGCCTCGTAGCTGCCCGCCGGCATATCCACGACGACGCAGGCATTGCGCGCGCCGCGCATCACCGCCTGACCGTGTAGGATCATCATGTCCATCGTCGCGCCGAGCGTGGTCTGGTGGCCGTGAAGGACCATGGCGACGCTGTCGCCGACCAGCAAAAGGTCAACGTGCGGGTCGAGCAGGCTGGCGATGGGGTAGGTGTAGGCGGTGAGGCATACGATCGGATCGCCACCCTTGCGTCGCCTTATGGCGTCGGTCGATGCTCGTGCGTCGGCGGACATGGCAGATGCCAACTATGCCTCCCTGTCGGTGGGCAGCCTCAATGCTGGCGGAGCATTAGAAACATCGAATGCGCATTGCAAGCCGCTTGCGATGATATGCGCATACGCAAAATGCTTGCCAATGGCGGGTCCTGCAGCCATAAGCAGCACAGCAGGCAGTCGCCCCGCGAGGACTTGAATGAAGACGTTCCTTCTGCAGCTTTTCACCTGGTGGAACAGCCAGACCCTCAACACGCGCTTCCACACGTGGCGGCATGGCAAGCGCGTGGGCGAGGACGAGTTCGGCAACGTCTATTACGAAGGCGGCACCACGTCTGAGGGCTTTACCCGCCGCTGGGTGATCTACAAGAATTACTCCGAGGCGTCGTCCATTCCGCCGGGCTGGCACGGCTGGATGCATCATCGCGTTGATGTTGCGCCGACCGCGGAGAGCTACAAGCCGCGCGAATGGCAAAAGCCGCACCAGCCGAATCTCACCGGCAGTGCAGCCGCCTATCGCCCGAAGGGTTCCATCCTCGGCGTCCAGCATCGTCCACAGGTAACCGGCGATTACGACGCCTGGACGCCCGGTTCCTGACAAACGGCATTTATCACGGCATTTCTTGCCACATTTGGCATTTAGCTGGTTGCCTGACTTTCAACGGCGACTAGCTTTGGCGATGGCGAATCATCGCGGGCGCAACCTTCGGTATTTCTGCATGAGGATTTTCAGCCGATATTCGACTGGCGCAGCCGCAGCCGCCGCTGCGGTTCTTGCCATGTCGGCAGGCGCCGCAATTGCGCAAGAGGCCCCAGCGGCTCCGCAGGAAAAGCCCGCCGTCGAGCGGGTGAAGAACCCCGTGGCTGAGTTTGCCGGGTTGGATAAGATCACCGGCCGCATCATCAGTTTCGACGTCTACATCAATGAGACGGTGCAGTTCGGCGCGCTTCAGGTGACGCCGCGTGTCTGTTATTCGCGCCCGGAAGCCGAAGCGCCGAAGACGGATTCCTTCGTCGAGGTCGACGAGATCACGCTCGACCGCAAGATCCGGCGCATCTTCACCGGCTGGATGTTCGCCGAAAGCCCCGGTCTCAACGCCGTCGAACATGCCGTCTATGACGTGTGGCTGAAAGGCTGCAAGCAGAAGTCTGACGTGCCCGCCCCGGATGCCGCAAAGACGAACTGAGGCCTTCCAGCATAGGTTCCGTGCCTTCGGTTGAAGGTGACTGTGTCAGCGCACGTCTAACCGAGCCCTGAGCTGAGCGGCTTGTGTTTTGCTCGCTTTAACAAGGTTTCACAATCTAAGCCGGTGCATTCACCATTCCGCCACAACCAGTTTACATCGCATTGATATAATTGGGCTTCTCACCTGCGGAGGAGCGGTTCAATGGCAATTGCGCAAATGAACTGGGGCCGGATGAAATATCCTGCCGACGATCCGCGACTGAAGGAATTCCTGGACAGCCTTCATGAGGTCTATCGGCTAGCCGAGACCCATCCCGGTTTCCTCTGGCGGATTCCTGACGAGGCAATCGCCGCGCAGCTCAATACGGCCGGTTTCGACAATCGCATTTCGGCGACTGTTTCTCTTTGGCGAAGTTTGGACGACCTCCAAGACTATACGTTCAAATCGCTTCATGGCGTTTACCTGAAGCGAACATCGGAATGGTTTGAACCCGTTGACGGGCCGCAACTGGTCGTTTGGGACGTCAAAGACAATGCCAGGCCGAGCTTCTTCGAAGCCTGGGAGCGGCTCCAGCATCTCAAGCAGAATGGACCGTCAGAACGCGGATATGGCTGGAAAAGGTAACTGCTATTGAGGGCCATTTCTGCCGCCCGCGGGCCCGTCGCTCTTTCGGGCCGAGCAACCCTTGGTGAAGCGCTTCAGATCAACAACAGCCCCTTCATCGACACATGGCCCTTCTTGCCGATGATGATGTGGTCGTGCACGGCAATGCCAAGCCGCTTGCCGCTCTCGATGATTTCCTTGGTCATGTCGATATCGGCCCGCGACGGCGTCGGATCGCCGGATGGATGGTTGTGGACCACGCCAGCTGGCTTTCCAAGTTGCTGATTTCGCGCCATTATTCTGGAAGTTGGGAGATGATGGTGCCGCGCATTGGGATCGGTTGTTCGTGCCCGATCATGATAATCACGCCTGATCACCGGAGTGTTCGGCGAGTCGTTTGGATGCACGGCACTGCACTTTATTCTTATCGTCCCATTCATCAAGCTCGTCGATGGGATAGAGCACCGCCTTACCAACTTTGACGAACGACGGACCAAGACGCATGGCGCGCCAATTTCGGAGGGTCCCAACGGAAATGCCACCGCGGTAGCGCTCAGCCACCTCTTCTGGAGTAAGGAATTTGCTTTCTGCCATTTCTGCCTCCATCCGCCGCAACGACTAGGGTCGTGTCGCCGATTCTAGGTTGACGATCGCGCGTAGGCGATGTGTCCGAAGAGCGTCCCTTCGGATCACCACTTTCATCACCCAGGCCCGGGCGCTCACGCTTCTGCACTGACATCAATGCTGCGCAATTTTCCTCCGCAAAAGCGCTTTCAGGTGAGTGTCGGGAAAATGGATACAGGCGACGCCACATCGGCGGGGTTGCGCTCTTTGCCAAGTGACCACAGCAGCGGTCAGGCGCGGCATAGGTGTTGCCACGTCGGTGAATGAGGGCGATTTTTTGAGGTCACTGCGGGCAGATGCGGGCGAGGGGAAGACGCGCCTCCCTTCAAAATCCAGTCCCGAAAGGAGTGCCGGTTCGCCCCCGGCCACCCGCACCACCAGTTATCTTAAGAACGTATGGCTCGCCCCGCCTGCAAGGGATTTTTTGACAGCTTTTCAGTCTGCGCCAACGTATCCGGTCTCGAGGTCGTACCTCGGCCAAGATGGAGCTTTCGCGCGTACCGATCCTCATAAAGCCGTCGGCGTCTAACGCCATTTTTTTAATCAGGATCACGGCACACCGTTCGACTGTCAGGCCATCTTTCCAGTCCACTCACAGACAACACTGGCCTGAAGGACGCTCCCCTTCGGCCAAACTCCGATCATCCAGCCGGCGGCATCGCTTCCACCTGGAAGGGGCGCCCGCTTCTCAATACGGCCCAGATGATCCTGGCCATCTTCGCCGCGAGCGCGACGACGGCCGTGTTCATATGCGTTCGCGCGAGCAATCCGCGCAGCCATTCGCCGAGCAATGTCCGCCCCTTCGCCAGGGACGGCAAGGCCGCTCGCGCGCCGTGGATCAGCATCCGACGAAGATAGCCGTTGCCGCGCTTGCTGATCCCGAGAAGACGAGGTTTGCCGCCGGTCGTCATCTGGCGAGGTACCAGGCCGAGCCAGGCGGCAAGATCCCGGCCCCGGCCAAACGTCTCCGCCCTTCCCACCGAGGCGACAAAGGCGGTCGCATTCAACGGGCCGACCCCCGGGATCGTCGAAAGGAGCTTCGTTGCGGCATCCTCGCGCGCAATCGCAACGAACTCGGCATCGAAGGCGCCGATCCGCTCGTCAAGGGCGCGCCACTGGGCCCGCATGTCCTCGACCAGCAGTCTGATCCGACGGCTGATCGCCACCTCGCCAGCAAGGAGTTGATCCAGTCGAAGTTCGAGCTTGCGCCGTCCCTTCGCCATCACGATTCCGCGTTCGAGAAGGATCGCTCGCAACTGATTGATCAGCGTCGTGCGCTCGCCGACCAGCCGATCCCGCGCCCGATGCAGGCTCTGCATGTCGAGCTGCTCGTCGCTCTTGAGATCGACGAAGCGCATCGTCGGGCGGGTTGCCGCTTCCGCGATCGCCTCGGCGTCCCGATCATCATTCTTCTGAGCCTTCACGTACGGGCGAACGTACTCTGGCGACATCAGCCGCACATCGTGACCCTGCTCGCGAAGCAGGCGGCCAAGATGATGGGCGCCGCAGCATGCTTCCATCGCCATGACGCAGGTCGGCATTCCTGACGCCAGCTTCAGGATACTGTCGCGCCGCATCGGGCGACGCAGCAACACCTTCCCCGCGCCGTCGAAGCCCACCACGCTGCAAACGTCCTTGCCAAGATCGATTCCCAGAACCTTGATCTCATTCATCAGCTCACCTCCGTGCCGTGTTCGGCCGACGCAATCTTGCGCCGAGGGAAAGGGGCGAGCCATTCCATAAAGCCGACGGCCAGGGAGTTCGGCGCCCGGCTCGCCGGAGTCGACGAAGCCGAGAAATACGAATTCGCCATAGCGCTCCGCCGAGACGCGCCACAGCCGCACCAAATGCGAAAACGTGACCGGGACCGCGCAGAAGCACTACGTTTGGCTGGAGAGCCAAAGCCATCGTTGAGAGACCGCGCAGTCGCTCTGGCTCGAGAGCGAGGTGAGGTGCGAACGCGTGATCTTTCGGACATTGGTGTGCCCCGCTGTTACCTGACCCGGATGTGTGACGAGGGCCTGCTTATCAAAGTTGGCTATGGCCGCTACCGTGTAGCCAAACCTGAGGCGGCTTGAGAGTGGTACGCACCGAATTTAGAGCATGTAGCCGATATCTGAGGCGCCGGTGGGATAGGCAAACATCGTCCTCTTCAGATTGTCGGCCGTCAGGTCGTGGCGGATCGCCAGGGCAAACAGGTTGATCACTTCATCGGCGTGCGGTCCGACAAGATGAGCGCCGACAATGCGCCCGGTGCCGTCCTCGACCATCACCTTGAAGCCATAGGTCTTCTCTGCGGCTTGGCGGGCTGTAAACCAGTCGGACGCTTTCTGGGACTTCGTTTGGAACTTCAGGCCCTGCTGATGTGCTTGGTGCTCACTCAATCCGACAGCGGCGATCGGCGGGACCGTGAAGGCTACGCTCGGCACGCCGCGATAGTCGGGTCTATGCCGATTGCCCTCCAGAAGATTAGCGGCGACAACCTTGGCGTCGTGGCTGGAAACAGGAGTGAGCGGCGGCCCCTTCTGCGCCGCATCGCCGGCGGCGTACACGGCCGGGTTAGAGACGCTCTGCAGGTGCTCATTCAGCTTGAGCCGGCAGGTCTCGGTGGCGATGCCGCCGGCCTCGAGATCTAGCTCGTCCAGCGCGGGCGCCCGGCCGGCCGAATGGACAACGAGGTCGGCCTCAAAGGTCGCGTCTCTACCTTCTGACGAGGCGCGGACGACAAAGCCCGCACCCTTCTTCTCGATCTCCTGTACAGTGGTCCGCAGGCGCACATCCACCCCGATTTCACGAAATTTGTCCATGAGCCAGCCGACAAGATCCGGATCAAAGTGCGTGAGCATCCGCTCGCCACGCTGGAGGATTGTTACTTGCGCGCCCGCGCGCGCGGCGATGTGGGAGAATTCCGACGCTATATAGCCGCCGCCGACTAGCACGATGCGGCGGGGCAGCCGCTCCATCGCCAGGAAGTCTTCGTTGGTGGCGAAGTACTCTTCACCCGGAATCCCCAGCTTTATCGGCTCGGCACCGGCAGCGATCAGAACGTGCCGGGCTTCAAGGCTCTCGGCGTCCACTGTCAGGCTGTTCCGGCCTGTAAAGCGCGCGTGTCCGTGATACGTATTGATGCCTTTTTCATCGTAACGGTGTTCGTGGCTTTCAGGAATCGGATCGGTGAAGGTGCGCTTGAAGGCTATCAGTTCGGGCCAGTCGATGTGGACGTCGCCAGCAACGCCGTTGCCCCTCATGCGCCGGGCATGGTCGAGGGCGGAGGCGCCGCCGACAAGCATCTTTTTCGGGTCGCAGCCGCGCAGGGCGCAGGTGCCGCCGAAGGGTCTGTGGTCAATCACTGCCACGCTCCAGCCGGCGGCGCGTACGCGCATCGCGGCGACCATGGCCGCGGTTCCGGTCCCTATGACGACAAGGTCGTATCGGTTCGCCACTCGTCTCTCCTAACTTGTTCGTCACTATCGTTTTCGTATGTCTGCTGCCGCCGATCCGAACGCGGCGCCGATTCCCGCGAGAGCGCCGCCATTGATGGCATCCACAGCATCATCGTGCCTGGATCGACAGCGCACGTGCGCTTCCAGGTGACGTGGTGATGGAGTCCTTGCGCTCGAAATCGAATGTTGCCTCGCATGAATCTGCATCAACCGGCGCAGCAGGATAGCTTTGCGACGTCCTTGTTAAAGGATAGCGCTGCGAGCTTCAGACCCTCGACGGTCGTCAGATAAGGAAAGATCATGTCCGCGAGGTCCTCGACGGTGAGGCGCTGCCGGATCGCGAGCGCTGCGGTCTGGATGCTGTCCGCCCCTTCCGGCGCGAGAACATGCGCGCCAAGCAGCCGACCGCTGCCGGCGTCGGCCACAAGCTTGATGAGTCCGCGCGTGTCGCGAGCGGCAAGCGCGCGCGGCACCTGGTCGAGACCTATCGTGGACCCGCGGACGGCGTACCCGGCCGCGCGCGCCGCAGATTCCGTTAGTCCGACGCTCGCCACCTGCGGATCGGTGAACACGACAGCAGGCATGGCACCGTTGTCGTAGCGCAGGCTGTCGCCGTTGAGGGCGTTCTTGGCCGCGAGCTTGGCGCCATAGGCGGCCATATAGACGAACTGGTCGCGACCGGTGACGTCGCCGGCAGCGTAGATGCCGGCCCGGTTCGTGCGCATTCGCTCGTCGACAACAATGCCGCCCTTCGGCGAGACGGCGATCCCGTGCTCCGCGAGACCGAGGCCCTCGATGTTGGGCGTGCGCCCGGTGGTGATCAGCACCTGATCAGCCTCGATCGTCGTATCCTGGCCGTCGCGCGCAACTATGAGCCCGATGCCGTTCGCGGTCTTCCTGATTGCGCGGTAGGTAATGCCGGAGACCGCGGTGATCCCCTCGTCTTCGAAATACCTCGTCAACGCCGCGCCGATCTCGGGCTCCGCCTCGGGGAGCAGGCGGGACCGGCACACGAGCGTCACCTTGACGCCAGCACGGGTGAACATCTGGGCGAGCTCCGCCCCGATATAGCCGCCGCCGATCACGAGCAGTGACCGTGGCAGCTCTCCGAGGTCGAGTGCCGTCGTGCTGGTCAGATACGGCACGGCGTCGAGGCCGGGGATGGCGGGAACCGCTGGCCGCGCGCCGGTCGCAATGATGATCTTGCCAGCGGAAATGCGCGCGCCGTCGACCTCGACACCATCATTCATGAGTCGCGCCGGCCCCTCGCGATAGAAGATGCCGTTATGGGCCGGCAGCAGGTCGATGTACTTGGCCTGGCGCAGTTCGGAAACGAGCGCGTCCTTTTGGCGGATGGTTCCCCGCCAGTCGGACAGTTCGGCCCCGGCCGAAATGCCGGCGAAACGGGCCGCCACGCGCGCGTTGTGGAGGGTCTCGGCGGCACGGATCAGGGTCTTTGATGGCACGCAGCCGACATTGACGCAGGTACCGCCGATGGTGCCGCTGCCAATGAGCGCCACTTGGGCCCCCTGTTCGGCGGCGGTGATCGATGCCGAGAAGCCAGCCGATCCGGCGCCGATGACGACGAGGTCATAGGCGCCGCCATTGCGCTTAGGCGGGGCAAACCGCGGACCTGGGGTCGGCCCGTTTCTCGATGCCAGGTCAGCCGATTCTGGAAGTGCGCCTTGCGCCGCGGCAGCGAGATCGACCGGCCGCTCGCTGGCGTTCACACCGGCAAGGCTCGGTCCGAATATCGCCTGGCCTGCTTCTAGCGCCTCCGTGAGCGACAGCCGGAACCCTGGTTCATCGGATTGACGCTCCTGACGCCACGCAGCGAGGTGCTCGTCCGAACAGAAGAACGACGTTGCCGTGCATAACGAGTTCGCCGCGCAGCCGCCTTCATAGCGAACGCTGAGCCACACGACGGCCGTCACCGGCGCAACATCGGCCAGGGCCTGGCCGCGGTCCCGCGTTGTGATCCGAACCGGTGCGCCGCAGTGCCGGCACGGCGATGCGACCGCGATATCGCGCTCGGTCATCGCGCCGATGCCGAGCGCGTCGACCGCGCACATGGCATTGAGCGTGCGCCCGTCCACCGTGACCCGGTGGCCGGTATCGAGGTCGGTGAAGGGATAGGCACCGACGATCTTGTCGTCGCCGAGCACGACGAGGTCGCGGCGGCGCAGTTCTTCGAGCACAGACCTGATCGCGGACTCGCTCAGCGCTGCGCGCTCACCGAGCGCGCCTATTGTCGGGGCGCGTCCGTCTTCGGAGTATAGCTGGAGCAGCGCGACGCGCACGCGATCGGCGGCGGGATCGTAGCCGCTCCAGCGGTTGAGTACATTGTTGGAGCCGACCATGGCCAGCAGCGCGTCCCTGACCGCCGGCGATGTGACCACCGACCAGTCCGGAAAGGTCACGCCAGGCCGCACGGCAAAGCTCGGCCATGTCGCGGGTGAGGACGTCGCAACCTTGTTGCGGGTCGAGGAGGATGCGCAGCAGTCGGTCATGGCCTCACGCCTTCCTTGTCAGCCTTCGTCTCGCAGCGCCCGGCTTTGACACGGTGATGGTGGACACCCCACGCCACAAGACCGACGCAGGCGACTATAAAGGGAAACACCAGCAGACCCGCCTGTGTCAGCCGCACGCCAAGACCGGCCAACGGCAGAAGCACAGCGAGAAGCGGCGCCGCACAGCAAAGCTCGGCGAGAAGCGCGCCTGCCATCCTTGCTCAGATCGCGGCGGGGTCATTCACCTCAACTGCCCTGCCGCTTCGGATGCGCCGGATAGCCTGCCTTCGTGCTGGCCGCCGCGATGGCGTCGGGGTTCGTCTTCGTGTCGTCGAAGGTCACGGTCGCGGTTTTGGCTTCGAATGAGACAGCCAGCTTCGCAACGCCGGGGACCGCCGCCATCGAGCTCTTCACGATGTAGGGGCACGAGGCGCAGGTCATGTTGTCGACAGCGAAAGTGATGGTGCGCTCGCCGGCCCATGTGGCCGGAGCAACGATGACGGAGCCGATCAGGGCGAGCGCGCTCAAATACTTGTTCATGGGTGAAACTCCTCTTTGTCTCAGGCGCCGAGCAGCAGCGGGGCAATGTAGTCGAAGGCGAAAGCAGTCACGACGAGCACCGTCGCGATCCAGAGCGCGAGCTGAACAAAACGGCTGGGTATCGGGCGGACGCAGGCTGAACCGTCGGCGCAGGCGCGTCTTGGCTTCCAGTAGACGAGGTAGAAGCCGTAGCCGAGGAGGCCTGCCGTCCCGGCGACAAAGAGCGGCTTATAGGGCGCAAGCGCCGTCAGATTGCCGATCCAGGCCCCGCCGATGCCGAGGCTGAACAGGATGAGCGGGACGATGCAGCACGAGGAGGCGGCGAGCGCGCCGACAATGCCGCCGACGGCAACCAGACGCTGCCGTCCGACTGCTTCCCGCTCAGATGCGGGTAGGTCCGCCGCGGCCGGCGTTATCCCTGCTGTTCCATGTCGCGATGCAACCATATCCGACCTCGCTTTCCTTGCCGAAATTCTACACGTACCGTACCGTGCGGTCTGTAGTCACTACAGGGTCAAGAGGTATTTTACGATGCGCGATCACGCCGTGGTGAAGGGCCTCCAGCGGGCTGAGCTTGCCCGACGGACAGGCTGCAATCTGGAGACGGTGCGCTATTATGAGAAGGTCGGCCTTCTGCCTGAGCCGCCGCGCACGGCGCGCGGCTATCGGAGCTACGACACGACCCACGAGCAGCGCCTTCGCTTCGTTCTGCGGGCCCGCGAACTCGGCTTCTCCCTGGACGAAATTCGGGAACTGTTGCATTTGGTCGATGAGCGCGACCAGCCCTGCGTCGAAGCGCGCGTCGTCGCCGCCACCCACCTAGACGACGTGCGAGCGAAGATCGCCGATCTGAAACGCATGGAGCGGGTGCTGAAGGACGTCGTCGCCCAATGCGCCGACGGTGCGTTGCCGGAATGCCCGCTGATCGAGACGCTGTTCGGCGAGACATCGGTCGATTGATCCGTCACCAACATCGCTGTGCCCCAGAAAGGCACGTCATTCTCCGCCGGAGCTTTCTGAGCGGCGAACGGCGCGAGCTTGACACTGGACCATGGTCCGGACGTTACCAGTAGGACTCTGTCCACTGGGGCTTAGCCTGGAAGGGAGCGGTAAGGCGACGCAGAAGTCGCTGACTCCTTCGCCTAACTGAATCGGCGTACGCCGAACCCTTTCCTGCCACGCACGCATGAAACGTCTGTTGCATACGAGGCGAGGATCCGGTTGAGCACAGAGTTTAACTTGCGACCAAATTCGCTCACAAAAGACCGGATCCAAAATGCGTGCTAACGATAATGGTTATTCTGCGAATACGAAGAAAGCGGAAGTTACGTGGCTAACTTGGTTGCTCGGCAGCTATACGATGCTGGGTCCATTTTCGATTTCCACTTATATGCCGTTCTTCCCAGTGCTGATGGTGAGCCTGGGAGTCACACAGCTAGAGCTGCAACAAACTCTGAGCGTCTATTTGGCCGGCTTCGGGCTTATGATGCTGCTACACGGGCCGCTGTCGGACGCCTTCGGCCGACGGCCGGTCGTTCTTATCGGCCTGACGGTTTACCTGGTCGCTTCGATTGGAGGCGCGCTCTCCACGTCGTTGGCCTTCTTGATCTTGTTCCGCCTAATACAGGGGCTGTCAGTCGGCGCTGGGAGCGTTGTGGGAAGAGCCGTCGTTCGTGACCGTCTGGAAGGGCCAGAAGCGCAGCGATTACTTTCTCACATCACCATGATTTTCGGTCTCGCACCGGCTCTCGCGCCCATCTTCGGAGGATGGCTACACAATTGGTTTCCCTGGCAGTCTGTGTTTCTTTTCATGGCGGCGTTCAGCTTTGTTCAGCTTATTGCCAGCTACTTCTATTTGCCAGAAAGCCTGCCGCCGGCGAAGCGAGCATCCATGCGGCCAGCGCAACTGGCGCGAAGCTATGGCTCTGTTCTGAAGTCTCGTCCGTTTTGGATGCTTTCGCTTGCACTGGGCAGCAACTTCGTCGGTTTCTTTGTCTACGTTTCGGCTGCCCCGATATTTGTCATTCAGTATCTAAATCTCAAGCAAGACCAGTTTGGATGGCTGTTCATCCCTGCGATGTCAGGTGTGATTTTCGGCGCGTACCTTTCCGGCAAACTCGCCGGACGATCTCAACCCGCCAGTACGGTCGCTTATGGCTTCCTCGTGATGGCGGGAGCCGTTGTGCTGAATCTGTCGTACAACGCTTTCTTCCCGCCTGTTATTCCGTGGGTAGTGCTGCCTCTCATGCTCTTCACGACTGGGATGTCTCTCGCCACGCCAAGTATCACTTTGCTGACCTTGGACCTATTCCCGAAGAACCGCGGCATGGCTGCGTCTATGCAGGGGTTTGTTCAAACCCTCATAATGACACTCGTCTCGGGCTTCGCCGCACCTGTGCTGGGCGCTTCGGGCATGAAGATGGCGCTCGGAATGCTTTTATCTCTGGCAGGAGGATATGTCGCCTGGATTGGATATCTGAGGTGTTCATCATCCTCACAAGCGGGGGTTCTGGAAGAACAACCTCGACGGTGAGTGAGCCGTTTCAACGGCTCCGATCGAGAGAACAGGCGCTGAAGGCTCTTGCAGAGGCGGAAAAAGGCTAGGTGAAACTGGCCGTCGGCCACAGATCATAGGTGCTTGACCCCGTACTATAGTCCGGAGGGTAAGCTGCGTCCTCAACGAGGAGGACCATAAACGTGCGAAAAATTGGGATCAGCAAGATGCGGCCGGTCGTGTTCGCCGCGCTGGCAGCAATTCCGCTCATGGGCTGTAGCGAATCCGAGTCGGGACAGAGGTTCACGATGGTGGGCGAGGAGCGGGAAGTTCGAGGTACTGTAACCGATGCGAAGCTTACCCTATGTGCTCCGACGCCTGACAAGCCGGGGACCTGCGAAGGCACCTTAACTGTGCAACCAGCCGCAAGCGACGCGGGCCGGATCGTCGTTGAGGTGACCCGAAACGTGAAGCTGATGAAGGATGGTCAGTCGGTCTTTCTTCCGCAGCTCAAGGGTGCCCAGGCGATCATCAAGTACCGAGCTAGCAAAGAGGGTCCGAGTGTTGCCACGTCCGTGGTCGCCAGCACGTGATTTTTCCGAGCCCACACGAAAGGCTTTGTAGAGCGATTTCCATACTGCTGGGGGGCGCTGTGCTCGGTTATGCCTCGGAGGCGGCCGCCCAGGACCAGACTGTGGCGACAGTAGAAACTCATGGTGCTACTGAAAGCGCAGCAGGGTCTCAATCCGAGGAAATTGCGGAGGAGGCGGCAAAGGGTTCTAATCGACCCGAGGAAAAGCCAGCATCCACTTCCCCGTTACTTTGGAAGGGGTTAATCCAGGGCGGACTGATCAGCCGTTCGGATCCGCGTGCAGAGCCAGCGAACGAGTTTCGCTTGCGGGAGGCGCAAGTCAGCGTCGAAGGAAGCCCGATTAATGGCACGCACTTCTTCATCGAAGTCAATTTTCCCGGCCCCGGAGAGGAGGTCGAACTCAACGATGCGGCCGTGACATTCGATGTCATGAGAGGAGTGCGGGTCGTTGCGGGTCAGCTTCGCGTTCCACTTAACCGGCCGGCCGTGAGCGCGCGGACATCACTTTTCGTCACCGAACCTCGTGCAGCCGGACCCGTGCAGCGCAAGGCAAGGGACCGTGGCATCAACGTCGTCCTGTCGCCGTTCAACGGCCGCGTGCTCTACGAACAGGCGCTTGTGAACGGCAATGGAATCCAGAACGGCGAGCTTGGCAACGACAATGATGGCTTTCTTCTCGAGGGTCGGTTGGTGTGGTTTGCAACTGGCGAATGGCCCCTGCCGCTTCCCGCGCAGACAGATTTACAGAATTCGCCTTGGAGCACATTTTTCAAAGCCGGTTGGGCATCGGGCAAGTTCGAGAAAGGTCTCAGCGAAGCGTCGAGGTCGCAGGTAAGGGAAATCACCTGGAACGTGGGCCAAGCGGTCGTAGGAAAGGGCTTTTACGCCTACTGGCAATACAGCAAAGCTTTCGCAGAGAGCGAACAGAATTTCGACTCGCAGTCTTTCTCGTTCACTTCGGGCTACGCCTTCCCGATTGGTCGGTATCTAGCCGCCAGCGAATCCGCCCCTCGCGCCATCCGGGATGGTTGGGTCGAGCCAAAGCTTCAATTCGAAATGCTTCGTTATGAGGATGCGGTGCTTTCGAGCCAATCGGCCCGCAAAATATATCGCTACGGCGTCAACTATTATCCCCTTGGCACACTCAATATCCGTCTGATGGTTGACCACGAAGTGGCAGTCCGTCCACGACGCAGTGAGACTCTGCTCGTCTCACTTCACTACATGTTTTGAATCGGCCCAAATCAACTCGCGTTCAAGGAGCGTTGGGTGGTTCAAGGCGGGGCTCTGCGTTGGCCGATCGCCAACCGTCATTCGAACCTGACTCGGTACTATGGTCCAGCCTGTAGGGTCCGCGACGCGACGCAGGCATGGGGGTATAAGCGCCGCGCCGCAGTGGTGCGCGTTGTGCGCGGACATCTGTGAAACGAGCCGCCCACGAATGTTCTTCAGCGGCCTGTTAATTGAACGCTGATCTGGGATGAACTGATTGGGCACGTCTCGCCTCTCTCCCCGGAGCCTCAGATAGGACCAAACCATCTGTCAGGCTGGCGCCCGTCTGATCGCGCCAGAGGATGGCCATTGACTCCGTAGATAGGTACGGATGTTAGAGTTTCAAAAGATAGAGTCGCCGGTGCGTTCTTTGGACGTTTGCCGGCCCGAGGAGCAGAGAATGAGCGCAGTTACGAGAGGGCTCCGAAATCCCTTCCGAACGCGAGTCCGCACCGGGGTCGTAGTTCTTCTCCTCGCCATCATCATTGGCCTGTTCGCCGTGATGGTTCAGGGCGCCTTTCAGACGCGCGCTAAGCTCGAAAGCCTTCAAGCGAACGTCCGGACTGTAGTGGAACTGCGCGAAGCCGGCGCCTTCGGCACCGGGGGATTCGGAGGCGATAAGCCGGTTGGCGCAGATCAGTTCTCGGTGGCGACCCTTGAGCAGATTCGGCGCGTTCCCAGCGCTGAGCATATCGTGAAGGTCGAGGAGTACATCCATGCGCCTCAGGTCGATCCGTCGAGGCCAAATGCCTATGCGATGATCATCGGACTGCAGCCGGGCGCACCAATGCGCGCGATCGGCGAGGTGGATTACGAGAATGCAGAGATCGTCGCGGGACGGGGCTTAGGCGCGCAGGACGTTGCTCGGGAAGTCGCCGTCGTGGGCCAGGTTTATGCCCGGGAGCGCCTTGGGATCAGTCTGGCGAGCGGCGCCGCACTTCAGGGCAAGACAATCACCCTCCAAAACCGACCGCTACAAGTGGTCGGCATCTACGCCACCGGTAACGATTTCGGCGACAACCACGTCTTCGTTCCGTTGGAGGCGTTTCGGCGCATCTACAATCCTGGCGACAAGCTTTCGAAGATACGGGTCCGGGTCGACTCCATCGCCAATGTCGCGGCCGTCGCCGACGATCTTCAGCAATTGCCCGGCGTGGATGCTGTCACCGCCGCCGAGCAGGTCTCGACGGCCAAAACCACCCTCGGCAGCATGGCCGCCGCAACGCTCTACGGGTCGCTGCTGCTTTTCGCAATCGGCGGCGTTCTGGTTGTTTTCATCATGGTTCTGGCGACTCGGGAACGGATCAATGAGATCGGGACGCTAAAGGCGATCGGCGCCTCCAATTGGGAGATTGTCAAGCAGTTCCTCGCCGAGGTTCTCGCTGTCACGGCACTTGCAGCCTTGGGCGCGGTGATGATGGCAGCCCTCTTTGGAGCGGTTCTTCGGGCGGCCTTGCACCTCGAGTTCAGCATCGACCAGAACACGCTGCTCTTGATTCTGCTGGGCGGCTTCGTTTTCGCCGCGCTCGGCAGCCTCTATCCAATCGTCAAGGGTATCCGGCTGAGCCCGATCCAAGCCATGAAGAACAACTGAGGAGGCCTCATGGGCATGATCATCCTGGGTTTGCGCAATCTCCTTCGAAACAAGGTCCGCCTGGCCCTTGTCGCAATCTTGATTGGCATCCCCTTTTTCCTGCTTCTCGCCATGTACTCGATCGGCGACGCGATGCAGCGGCAGACGACGATCATGAATGAGAACGTCAACACCGTCGTGCAACTTCGCGGCCGCGGCTCGATGGGCCATGTGAACATGGTCGGCCAGGATCGCCTTCTGCCGCAGGATACGCTGGAGAAGGTGCGCGGGATCGAGCACGTCGAACATGCTGAGCCGTATCTCCTTGCCATGGCGCCGATCACGCCGCCGAACTTTGTCATGCATGTCGGTCTCGCAACCAACGCGGTAAAGCGGCTTGAGTCGCACGGCGAGGCAGGCAATCCGCGGATCATCGCTGGACGGGAATTCATGCCTGAGGACGCCGGACAGGACGTCGCCATCATCGGCCAGGGTTATGCGAAATGGGCCGGCATCACGCCCGCGCAGATCGGCGATGCGACGATCACCATCGATCCGACCCGCACCCATCCGGCCATTTACGGCATGGATCGGCCGAAGCGGGAGCTCCGGATCATCGGCATGTATGCCAGCGGGTATATCTTCGGCGATCTGCAGCTCTTCATGCCGATCGAGACGTTCCGCTCGATCTACGGAACCGACCAGGGCATTTCTTGGCTGTTCGTCAAAGTTGATAGCGTCGAGAACGTTCCTCTGGTGGCGCAGCGCCTGCGAGAAACAGTCGGCGACGTCGCGGATATTCTCGTTCCCGAAAGCGCCGCCGTCTTCACGGCCACGACCAGCGAGACCGTCACGCAGCTCACCAGCGTGGGCGGTATCCTGGCGGTCGCGCTAATGGTCATCGTGGTGTTCTTCGTACTCCTGATGATGGTGCGCGAGCGCGCACGCGAGATCGGCACGCTGAAGGCAATTGGAGCGAGCAATGGCGGCGTTACCGCTCAATTCCTCACCGAAGCCGTCGCTCTGACCCTCCTTGGCGGGTTCCTTGGCCTTTTGCTTTTCCGCGGCGTCGGAGAGATGGTTACCGGACGTCTCTTCGCGCTGAGCATCGGCCCATTCCTGCCGAGCCACTACAAGCCGCTCTTCGAGAGTCTGGCGATCAACAACAATGTTTCGGCTTCGGCTCTCGCCCTTGTCCTTGTCATTGCCGTGCTCGCGGCGGTGATCGGCAGCGCCTACGGCGTTTGGCAAGCGGTCAAACTTTCTCCGCTAGAGGCTATGAAACATGAATAGTGCACTGATCGAATTCCGCGACGTCTCAAAATCCTATCGCAAGGGCAGCGAAGTCGTCGATGCCGTCGCAAATGTCGACCTCCAAATCCAGGAGAGGGGCATGGTCGCAATCGTCGGCCCAAGCGGAAGCGGCAAGTCCACGCTCCTGCATCTGATGGGCGCCATGGACCGGCCGACGCGCGGCGAGGTGCTCGTCGCCGGGGAAGCTGTGAAAAGGCTCTCGTCCGGCGAGTTGACTCGCTTTCGCCGGAAGACAGTCGGTTTCGTCTTCCAGACTTTCAACCTGATCCCGAATCTTACGGCGCTGGAGAATGTCGCCCTGCCGATGGAGTTCAACGGTGTCAGTGCCGCGGAAAGGAGCGCTAGGGCGAAGGCTTTGCTCGAGCGCTTCCAGCTCGGACACCGCCTAAAGCATCGTCCGCGCGAGTTGAGCGGCGGTGAGATGCAGCGGGTCGCAATAGCCCGCGCCGTGGCCAACGAGCCGCGCTTGGTGCTCGCCGACGAACCCACCGGCAATCTCGACTCGCGGTCGGGCAAGCTCATCTACGAGCTCCTGCAAGAGGTCTCGCGCGAAAGAACAGTCATTGTGGTTACACATGCAGAAGAATTGGCCAAGCTAGCTGATCGGGTCATCCACATTCGAGATGGACAGCTCGTGGAAGATCCGAATTCGGCAATCAAGTTGGCATCTAATACTCTCTAACGCCATATCTGCGAGAGCCATTATCTGCATGGAAACCACCGCCGTCGGGAGATAATGATGCAAGCGTTCACGATCAGCAAAGCCGCTCACGAGGCGGGAGTCGGCGTCGAAACTATCCGATTCTATGAGCGGCGCGGCTTGATAGATCAGCCGGAGAAGCCGGGATACACCGGATATCGACACTATTCTGCCGAGACCGTGAGGCGGATCAGATTCATCCGAAAAGCGCAGCAGATTGGCTTCTCTCTCCGCGAGATCCAAGAGCTGCTTTGGCTTCGGGCCGATCCTGTGGCCGATTGCAGCGATGTGCGCCAGAAGGCGGCGTCGAAGATCGACGAGGTCGATGAGAAAATCATGGAGCTCAAAAAGATCCGCAAAGCGCTGGAGAAAGTGATTGCGGACTGCCCTGGCCGGGGGGCGCTGAAGGGGTGCACCATTCTGGAGGCGCTTCAGGACGGGGAGCAGCTTGAAAACCAAATGCCCTCTACCCGAACACGAAGGAAGATCAAATGAAGTCCGTCACGCTAAAAATCGAAGGTATGCACTGCAACAGCTGTGCACAGAAAATCAAGGCCCTCGTGAGTTCTGAGGCGGGCGTTCGCGGCGCCGATGTTTCCTTCAAAGACGCCCAGGCCCGCATTCTCTTCGATCCGCAAACCGTCAGGGAAGACCGGCTTATCGAGATGATCAAGAAAGCAGGCTACCAGGTTCCGGCTCAAGATCAGTGACCGAGCTGGGAGCTTTTGAACTCGCAATCGGACTCTTATACATTTTCCGCTGCGCTGGATCGCTAAAGATTTCACTTGGGCCCGGCCTCGGCGGCCTGTCTGGGTCGCGTGGTTCGGTCGCCTTGGGTCTGTTCTTTGGCCTCAACATTCCAGCGTGCGCTGCGCTGCTGATATTTGCCTTGTTGGGTATGGCTGCAGCAGGCGGCGTGAGCGGTGCAAGCCATTCGGCTGGCTTTGTTTCGTTGGGTCTTTTCGGGTTTGCCTTGTCGTCGCCGAGGGCAGCGGTCCTCATCCCGTCTGCGCGGCGCGCGCTGGATTGGCTGTGCATTATCGCGACTACTACCGCTCTGGATCGGTTTGCTGCTCGTCGCCCTTGGCCTCTGGTCAATCGGCTTCGGCTTATTCGCCGAGATCAAGGCGCAGCTCGTGAGCCGGGCAGAAATAACGCGCCAATGCCCGCTTGACTCCGTAGATTGGTACGGAGCGTAGACTCGGTTTCAACTGGATAAGGTCGGCAGTCCGCCGGCAAACGTTGGACCGGAGGTCAGGGCATGAACACGGCTACAGCGATTGCGTCACTCAACCAGCCTTGGAGCGAGGAGCCTGCGAGCCGACCCGATCGGGCCAGGATACGCGCTCGCATTGGTGGTCTGCATTGCTCGCTTTGCACTGGAACGATCGAAAAGGCGCTTGGTGGCCAAGCAGGCGTCGACAAGGTCGCGGTAAGTCTCACGCATGAGCAGGCGTTGGTCGAATACGATCCGAACGTCGCCCGCCCCGAGGCGCTGCTGAAAATCCTGCGCGACATCGGTTACACAATTTCCGATCCGCGCAAGGTTCGGCCCTTCGAAGAGGAGGAGCGCGAGCTCGTCCGCGAAGGCCGCCGTTTTCTCATCGCAACTGCGTTCAGTCTCCTCGCGATCGCTCTAATAACGAACCCAATGGGAATCACGGCCCTGGCCATCCATGGCGTGGTGTTTTTCAGCCTCATCGGGTTGGTGTTCCTCGTCCTGCGAGCACGGGGCCTCGCTCCGGCGATCCTCGGATCGGGTGGATTGGGCATCGCCGCACTCGCGCTGATGCTCGTCAAAGAGCAGACCTGGTTCGTTGCGGCCGTTCCGTGGCTGGTCGCCGCGATGGCCGTCATTCTGGTATTCGGCATCGGACGCCATATTCTGGTGATGGCAGCGCAGGCACTGCGCCGGGGCATCCTCAATCAGCATGTCCTGCTCGAGACGGGCGCCTTTGCCGGCATCATCGGCGGCATGATCGGGTTCATCTTCTCCCCCGCGGCTTACCCGACGGCAGCCTTTTTCGCCGTGTCAGTGATGGTTACGACCTACCACATCTTCTCCGAATGGCTCTCGCTAATCGTCAAGACTCGCAGTTCGCAGGCGGTGAAGCAGCTCCTCGATCTTCAGCCAGAAACGGCGCGGGTCGAGCGCAATGGCCAGGAGCTGGAGCTGCCGATCGCGGAGGTGGCGATCGGCGATCTCGTGCGTATTCGTCCTGGCGAGCGCGTACCAGTCGATGGTGAGGTAGCTAGCGGACATTCGGCCGTTGATCAGTCCTTCGTCACCGGCGAACCGATCCCGGTCGAGCGAAAAAGAGGCGACGCGGTGATCGGCGGCTCGATCAATGGCAATGGCACGTTGCTCGTTCAAGTGCGAGCCGTCGGCGAGGGTAGCTTCCTGCATAAGGTCATCCGCGAGGTCGAGGACGCTCGGGCACTCAAACCCGGCCTCTTACATCTCGTCGACCGGGTTCTTCAGGTTTACACGCCGACGGTTCTCGTTATTGCCGCGCTCGCCCTTGTCGGTTGGCTGGCCGGATCATGGATCGTATTCGGCGAAGTCGATTTAGAACGGGGAATCTTCGCTGGGTTGAGCGTGCTTGTAATGGGCTATCCTTGCGCGGTGGGTATTTCCGCACCTCTGTCCATAGTGCGCGGTGCTGGCGAGGCAGCCGAACGGGGCGTTCTTATGCGCACGGGCGAAGCTTTCCAAGGTTTCCGTCTGGTGAAGACCATTGTCCTCGACAAGACCGGCACGCTCACTCAGGGCAAGCCTGCGGTTCTTGAGATTGAGGCCGTTAATGGCGAAGAGGACGAGTTGCTCGCCTTGGCGGCAGCGGCAGAAGCTTCCTCTGAACACCCGCTCGCTCAAGCAGTGGTCACTGCGGCTTTTGAGCGAGGTACCGTCCCGCCAGACGTCGAGTCCTTTGAGGCTGTGCCCGGCAAAGGCATCGTTGCGAAAATCGGCGGTGAGGAGGTTCTCGTCGGAAGCCCCAATTTCCTGGCTGAACGGGGGGTGAACCTAGCGCAGCTACAGGCCCGGATCGTGGCGCTTGAGGAGGCTGGCCGAACGGTGATCGCCGTCGGCAGGGGAGGACGGGCACTCGGACTGCTTGGCCTCGGCGATAAGCTGAAGGCGGAAGCAGTGGAGGCCGTCGCACAACTGCGGGCCGATGGACTCCAGCTTGTCCTGCTTACAGGTGACAACGAGCGTGCCGCGCACAAGGTCGCGAGGGAGGTCGGCATCGACGTTGTTCATGCTGGCGTGTTGCCCGACGGTAAAGCCGAGATCGTGCGGCAGCTTCAGGTCGGCGGCACAAGGGTTGCCATGGTTGGCGATGGTATCAATGACGCCCCCGCTCTCATGCAAGCGGATGTTGGCATCGCCATGGGTGGTGGCACGGATATCGCTATCGAGTCAGCCGACATCATTATCCTCTCCAATCGTCTCGATGCTGTTCCGGTCGCGCGCCACATCAGCCGGAGAAGCTACCGTAAGATGCTCCAGAATGTGACTCTCGCCTTCCTGTTCAATGGCGTCGGAATTCCGATCGCCGCGACGGGTCTCGTCTATCCGGTATGGGCCATGGTCGCGATGGCCGTCAGTGTCACCGCAATCTTCTTCAATTCGCTGTGGGGTCGACCGCAGCTCTTTTTCGACGCGGTACTGAGTGTCGGCCGCCCCGTTGTGGCGGACGCGATCCAGACGGCGTGAGGCACGGACATGGCAACTGCAAGTTACAAGGACATGAGTGGGATGGATGTTTCACAAAACAATGAACGCGAGCGCCTGCTTCGGATGCTCGCGGCGGCGACCTTCGTCATCTTCTTTCAAGCTTTCATGGTCGCGCCCATCATACCGATGCTCGCCAATACTTTCGGGACGTCGGTCGAGAGAGTCGGGCTCATTGTGCCAGCCTATCTGATCCCTTACGGAATCGCGACGCTGGTTTTTGGGCTTCTCGCGGATCGCCTGGGCATCCACCGCGTCATGTTCGCGTCGCTGGCGGCGTTTGCGATACTCACAGCTTTGACGGCGACGGCCGCCTCCATCGAACAGATCGCCCTTTGGCGGGTCCTGACCGGGCTCGGCGCCAGTGGCGTCGTGCCGCTCGGCCTCGCGCTCGTCGGCCGCCTCTATCCTTATGAGCAGCGTGGGCGCCCGCTAGGCTGGCTGTTTGGCGCCATGGCCGGCGGGATGGCCTTTGGCTCACCCGCGGGCGCGATGCTCGTTCCCTTCGTCGGATGGCAAGGGCTGTTTCTCGTAGTAGGAGCGGCTGGAGCGGGTATCCTGCTCCTGTTCCTGCCCTATCGCCGCATCATTGCTGCGGCGGTGCAGCCGGTCGCGGGCACGTTCGGCGATCTTTTCCGCGGCTACAAGAGCCTCCTCGGCACGCCAAGGGGTCAGCGCACATACGGCTATGTCCTTGTCAACTCGATGTTCCACTCCGGCGTCTTCACGTGGCTTGGCGTGTATTTCGAACAGCGACACGGCGTCGGACCAGTCGGCGTCGGCTTGGCCTTGCTCGGATACGGCGTGCCGGGCTTCCTGCTCGGGCCGATGATCGGCCGTGCGGCGGACCGCTGGGGCCGCGCCAGGTTGCTGCCCCTTGGTCTCGCGCTCAGCGCCGTCGCAGCCGCGCTGCTGATCCTCGGCTTTCCCTTGATCCTCGCGCCCGTGGTGGCGATGCTTCTCTCTCTTGGCTACGACATGACGCAGCCGCTCTTCGGCGGGATTGTCACCTCGCTCGGTGGTAAGCGGCCTGGGCAAGCCATGGGGCTGAACGTCTTCATGCTCTTCGTCGGCATGGGGCTGGGCAGCTTGATCTTTGGTGAGATGCTCCGCTTTGGCTTCGAAGTATCACTGGGCCTTTTCACCATGGTCGAGCTGGGGTTGGCCGCGATGTCCATCCGTCTGTTCCGGTCTGAGGTAGTTCAAGTCCGGAGCAGCTGAAGGGCGAGGCGCCGTGCCCCTGGCATGCGACATTCGAGGTCTATTGACTCCGGACTACGGTACGGATGGCAGAATCTCAAAAAATGCGGAGCAGCTGCACTTGGTGCGTTACGACGAAAGGCGAACATCACATGACGAACACGAGCCGACCGTCCGGGCTGTCTCACGTCCGTTGGAGAATCCTGTTTTCAGCTGGCGCGTTGCTCCTCTCTTTTCTGTTCTCGCTCGCGATCTCTATAAGCTCGGCTTCCGATAGGGCTACTGGAACGACAATGGTCGTGCCAGTGACCGGTATGTCGTGCGTGAGCTGTGCCGCGACGATCAAGCGAACTGTGAAGAACATCGATGGCGTATCTAATGTCGAGGTGAGCTTGGCGGCCAGGACCATGCGTGTGACCTATGCCCCCGCACGTGTTTCGCCTGACCGCATCGTCGCCGCTGTCAACGCACTCGGATATCAAGCTGGGACCCCGGTGGAGGCGAAATGACGTTGGAGTCCGCATTGCAGTCGATCCAACCTGGCCTCGCTGGAGGGGGACTACTACCCGCAATAGGCACCACGTTCCTCGCGGGTATTTTGGCGAGCGCGGTTTGTCCGTGCACATTGCCTGTTGGGCTCAGCGTTGCGGGTATGGCCGGAGCATCTGACACCGGAGGTCGTCACGACGGACTTGCAATCGCAAGTGCTTTCTTCGTCGGAATCGTCGGAAGCCTCACCGCGCTTGGTCTCTTTGCGGGTCAACTCGGCGCATTGGCGACGGAGTCGTTCGGCCGCAATTGGGCGCTTGTTATGGCTATTCTTTCATTCGCAGCCGCAGGGCTTGCCTTCTGGCGACCTCGCCTCCCATTCGACAAGCTGACGGCTTGGCGCCGCCCCGGCGTGGCGGGCGCTTTCGGCTACGGCCTAGTGTTCAGCCTTGGTACTTCCGTGGCTCCGCTTCTGCTTCTGTTTACGATCGTCGCAGCTTCGGGCGCGCCGAAACTCGGCGTATTGCTGGCCTTTTTCTTCGGCATCGGTCGGGGTTTACCGTTTCTCCTCGCGGGGGTTGTCGCAAGCACCGCGACGCGCTTCACTCGGCTTGGTTTGTTGGGCCGCCCAATTCAGTTCGCGAGCGGCATCGCCCTTGTATTTGTCGGCTGGTACTATGCTCAGGTGTATGCCGCATTACTTTAATGGAGAATGACATGCTTCGTCAGGATGGTTCGCTTGCAACTGTGACCCTGGCAATACCTGGGATGGTCTGTGAAGGCTGCGCTGAAAAAATCCGTGGTGCGCTAACGGCGATACCTGGCGTTCATAAGGTCAAGACGAAGCTGTGGCGGAAGCAAGTCGAAGTTACTCTCGAGAAGGAGACCGTTCGTGAACAGACGGTTGTGCAGGCACTCGGCGAGCAGGGGTTCAATGCGGTCGCAACCTAGCAATCTTGACGACCTGGTACTTACCGCATTCAGGCGCGCCTCCGACGAGGATCGACTTGATGTTGCCGAGCATCTGCTGTGTGCACTCGAGACGTTGGCTGACGTGGGCAGAGAAGCGCACAGGCGAATTCCGGCTCAAGCTCGATTAATCCAAGCCTATCGAGTGATCGCGCATCGGGCTGAGCGTCGGCGATGATCGACTCTGACGAGCCGCGAGCGCTCGTCAGAGCCCACGGCATATCCAAGAGCGCGGATCTATATGCGTGGGCAACGAAGTTGCTGTGAGTGAAGGGATTGCGCGAGTGGCAAGAGTAAAGAAGTATTTGGAGGGCTATCAGGTTTGGATTTACTTCGCCGCGATCCTCATCGGGGCAGTGACTGGCCTAGTAATTCCCGGAAGTCCATCGTTTGAGCCGACGATCAATCCGGCGCTCGCGTTCATGCTCTTCGTGACCTTCCTGCCACTTGCGTTTGCCATGAGGGCGGGTGTTCAGCAGCAAAAAGAAGCTATCAGCCTCGCTCCGATGACGCGGCGCGATGGGGGCGCGGGTTGCGCCACGGTCTTACTGCCTCGCCGTCCCGTGCCGGAGGCCTACGGCCGTCGGCTCGGTCGAAGTATGTCGCCGTCCCGTGCCCGATCTCGCGCTTGATCTCCGCTACTTAAAGTATGCGATGCTTGTCGCCGAACACGGTAGCTTCCGCCGTGCCGCGTCGATCCTCAATCTTTCGCAATCGACCATAAGCCGTCGGATTCAGTTACTCGAACGCAGGCTAGGCATGCCGCTATTCGAGCGTAACCACGCTGGAGCCCGCGCGACGCTGGCCGGCGAGCGCTTCATGCGCGACGCTGCGGTAGGTGCGGACCACCTTCATCAAGCCGTTCTTGACATGGCTAGCACGCAACGCGGTGAGATCGGCGATTTGCGGATCGGTTTGATGGCATCGCTGGCTAGCGGTTTCCTATCGGACCTACTCGGAACTTACCGTCGCCGATTCCCCCGTGTAGACGTCCGGGTCCAAGAGGCAGCATCGCAAGCGAACGCCGCTGGCGTACTGAATGGCCGCCTCGATGCGGCGTTCATCACGGGGAGCCCGCTACTGCCTGGCTGCGAAGCCGAGCACCTCTGGGACGAACGGATCTTCGTCGCGCTGCCAGAGGATCATCGATGTGCTGGCGGACGTGTGGTCGCCTGGGACGACGTGCGCGAGGACATTTTCTTGGTGAGCGCCGAGGCCGCGGGACCGGAGATTGAAGACTATCTCGTGCGGCAGTTATCTGGACTTGGGTTTCGCCCAAGACTCTCCGTCCAGCAGGTCGGCCGAGAGAATCTCCTGAACATGGTTGCAAAGGGCTTTGGCCTGACGCTGACCACCTACTCCACCCTGGGCGCGACCTACCCCGGCGTCGTATTCCTTCCGATCGGCGCCGCCACCGAGATGGTGGGCTCCAGTGTCGTATGGTCGGCGACCAATCGAAATCCAGCGCTAAAGCGGTTGTTGCAGATCAGCTCGGAGTTAGCGGAAAAGCATCGGCGAGGCACGTCTCGAGCAAGAAGGGCTGAATCGAGACGCGGCTAAATCTGCTAGGGATCTATCGAGTTAGGTTTGGCTTCCAACCGAAGATGCCCGCCTAGTCTTGGAAAACCCGCGGTCGGTAGCGATGAACCGCTCCAGCATGGGCACTATCAATTTCACTGGATCGGCGATCGGTTGGCCTTGCTCCCGCCCGAGCGCTTCGGCGTAGGCGGCAAGGTCTCGATGAAGGGCTGCCGGCAGCTCCACCGACACCTTTACCGGCTTATCATCGATGATTGGGCCAAGTTTCAGCTTTGCCACTATGATCCTCCATAGGGTTCGAGGACGAGGTCGCGGGTCACGATCACACGCACTGGGAACCCCGGCCGGATCGTCAGTGTCGGCGCAATGTTGAGCTGACGGCGCACGATCTGCTGGCCGGCGTCATTGATAGTGTCCTGGCCGCCATTGCGGATTGCCTGGATCAGGCGATCGTCATTGTCGACCGCGAGTTCAGCCCCGACGCTGAGTAACGTCGAAAGCCCGGCAGCTTTGGCGAGATCCCACCAGTGATAATCAACACCATCCTGCAAGCCGGCATAGCCCTCGGCGTCAGTACCTGGCTGGCGCTCGAGAACGATCGAGCGGCCGTTGGGGAGAATGAGCCGATTCCAGACCAGCAGCACGCGGCTCTGCCCGAACTGCACATTGTTGTCGTACTGGCCGATGACACGCGTCCCCTGCGGCACGAGCAGAATGCGACCTGTCGGGCTGTCGTAGATGTTCTCTGTCACCTGGGCGGTGATCTGGCCGGGAAGGTCCGACCGGATGCCGGTGATCAGTGCTGCTGAGATCACCGCGCCAGCTTGAAGGATGTTGGGTGACGCCGGCGCCGCGACGCGATCAGGCGCCACCGTCCTCCGATCGGCTGCCGCGTTCAGGAATGCGTTCTGGCGATCCTGCGCCGAGGGCGTTGCTGGCGGAGGCGCAAGGCCGAGGCTCGCCAGGTCCGGCGCTGGCGGCGGGACGATGGCCGCCGCCGCCGCCGCCGCTCCAGCGCGGGTCTCGGTTCCGGAGAAAAGGCGGCTGGTACGTGCGGTCTCGATTTCCTGAAGGCGGCGCTGCTCTTCCGGGCTGATACCGGGATTGGGGGCGGCGACGCCGGGTGAGGGCACCGGCTGCCCACGATCCTGGGTGCTAAGGATCGGACGGCCGAGATCGCCGGGAAGCGGCGGACCGAGCTGCGGCACCCCGCTGTAGTCGCGCGGCAGACCTGCAAGGCCATCAGCGGTCGACCGGTTTTCGGTCGAATAGAGTTCCTCGTTCGACCGACCGCCGTCCCGGGTCTGGAGTGCATAGATCAAGGCTCCGCCGAGCCCGACGCTGGCGACCAGGCCGATGCCGGCCAGCACCTTCCGCGACAGTCGTGTCACGCGCGGCGGCTCGGCGCGCAGGCGCATCGGCGCGGGACCGGCCGGCTCGCCGGTCAGCGGCTGCGCGTCGTCGTCCGGCACTTCCTCCTTCCGGGGATCACTCTCGCTCACGATGCCGGCCTCCCATCGGTGCGGGTGATACGCACGCGCTTCTGGCGGTCGCCGGAGCCGAAGCGCAGCTCGGCGGCGGCGAAGAGCCGATCGACGATCATGTGATGGCCGCGCACGCGGTAGTTCACCAGCTCCGAAGTGGTGCCCTCGGGACCGACGACGAACAGCGGCGGCATCTCGCCCTGGCCGATGCCGCGCGGGAATTCGATGAAGACCTGGCGGCCGTCGTCAAAGGCCCGGAGGGGTCGCCACGGCGCACGGTCACCGTCGATGGTGTAGCGGAAATTGACATTGGCGAGATCGACGCCGCTCGCTACAGGCGCGGTGGCCTGCGCCTCGGCGTTCTGGCGGCGCAGCGCGATGAGCTGGTCCTGCGGGTATTGCCAGGAGACTGACGCCATATAGGTCCGCTCGGTTGAGCGAAGCTCCATGTGATAGGTGCGCAGGTTGGTGTTGATGACGAGGTTCGTCATGAGATCGGCGCGGGTCGGTTTCACCAGAATATGGATCTGGCGCGTCGCGGCCGAACCGCTCTCGGTATCACCGATGATCCAGCGCACAGTGTCGCCGGCGGCGACGGGGCCGGACCCGACGAGCTGCTCGCCGGGCTGCAACGCGATGTCGGTGATCTGGCCGACCGCCGTATAAACCTGATAGAGCGCGCCTTGCGTGAAAGGGTAGACCTGCATCGAGTTGATGAAGCCGTCGCGCACCGGCTGGATGCGCGCGGCGGCGTTGGCCTGGTTCACTCTTGCCGTGGGATCTGTGGGTTCGGCCGCCCGCCGGGACGGCTCGACCCGCTGCAACTGACCAGGCAGCGGCAGCGGCCGAGGCAGTTCGACCACGGTGACGGGCGCGGGCGGATCGACCGCCTGCACGGCCGGAGCAGCGTTGTCGTATGAGATTTCCGGCGGCGGATTGGTGGTGGCGCAGCCGGCCAGCGCGGTCGCCGTCAGCAGGACTAGGGGCAACGCGGATTTGCGTAGAGCCGAAGATGCGAGGATGTGTGAAGCCGGGTTTCCGGCTTTACGGAAAAACGACTTCATTGCCCAAGCTCCCGTGACCAGTTGATGGCGTTGACATAGATACCGAGCGGGTTCGCCCTGAGCCGGTCGGCGTTGCGCGGGATCTGCACGACGATCGTCAGGATCGCGGTCCAGCGCGTGGTTTCGGCGATCTGGCCGTTCTCGTAGCGACGCTCGACCCAGGCGACGCGGAAGCTGTCGGGCGAAGCGCGAATGACGCTGGAGACGTCGACGGCGACCTGCTGGCGGCCGACCTTCGCGAACGGGTCGTTCGCCCGAGCATAATCGTTCAGCGCCATAGCGCCGCGATCCGTCGTGAAGTCGTAGGCGCGCAGCCAATTCTGGCGGACGATGATCGCGTCTGATGGAATCGAGCGAACCTGCTCGATGAAACGCGCGAGGTGGAAGGCGATCTGGGGATCGGTCGGCCGGTAGTCGGCGACGGCAGGCGCTACGGCCTGCGCCTGGCCGAGCCGATCGACCTGCACCACCCATGGCACGATCGTTCCCCGCGCCGATTGCACGACGAGCGCGGTGGCAAAGCCGGCCGACAGGATCAGCGAACCGAAGGCCATCAGCCGCCAGTTCTTCGCCTGAACACGCGAAGCGCCGATGCGCTCATCCCAGACCTGGGCGGCGCGCTGATAGGGTGTCTCCGGCTCGGAGGCTTTTCCGTAATGGGTGGTTGGTCGTTTGAACATCAGCGATCGCCTTCGGAAAGATTGACGGAAGAGCCACCGCCATGGGCGTCGCCTGCGCGGACGGCATGGGCCGTGGCCTGGACGGCATGGGTCATCTGCTGCGAGCGGCGCATCCGCTGCGCCCAGGCCGGCTGACCGCCGCCGTTCTGGGAACCGGCAGCGGCGGCGCCGTCACTGGCCGCGTCGGCGCCGATCGAGCCCGCAGTGGAAGTGCCGCCCGTCGCCTCGAAGGCGGCCCTGCCGCCAGCGTTAAAGCTGGAGCGCATGCTTTCGGCAGCGCGCGATGCGGCGCGGCGCAGTGGCGAGACGGCGGCGCTACCGCCCGCACGGGCGACCCCGCCGAGGCCGGACGCGACACCCGACGCACCGGACTGGCCCGCTGCGCCAAGGCTGTAGGCGGTGGATGCGCCGCCAACGATCGCAGCACCGCCACGCGCGGCGGCGGCAGCGCCACCGGCCAGCGCTGCACCGCCCGAGGCGGCGGCGCCGACGGCGCCAGCGCCGAGCGCGACCATGCCGCCCGCGGCCATGCCCGTGCCGACCGCTGCGCCGGCGCTGAGCTGCGGGCCGCCGGAGACGAGACCACTGGCGATGCCGGGACCGAAGATGCCGAGGCCGAGCAGCGACAGCGCGGCGAGCACGATAGCCATCGCTTCGTCGATGGTGGGGGTTGCCCCGCCGAAGCCGGACGTGAACTCGGAGAAAAGGGTCGAGCCGATGCCGATGATGACTGCGAGGACCAGAACCTTGATGCCGGAAGAGATGACGTTGCCGAGCACGCGTTCGGCCATGAAGGCGGACTTGCCGAACAGGCCGAAGGGGATCAGCACGAAGCCCGCGAGCGTCGTCAGCTTGAATTCGATGAGCGTGACGAAGAGCTGGATGGCGAGGATGAAGAAGGCGAGCAGCACCAGCGCCCAGGCCAGGAACATGCAGGCGATCTGGATGAAGTTCTCGAAGAACGACCAGTAGCCCATCAGGCTGGAAATCGAGTCGAGCAGCGGCCGTCCGGCGTCCAGACCGGTCTGCGCGACCTTGCCGGGGCGCAGCAGATCGGCCGTGGTGAAGCTCGTCCCGCTGGCTTTCAGGCCGAGGCCGGCGAAGCTTTCGAAGATGATACGGGCGAGGTTGTTCCAGTTGCCGATGATGTAGGCGAATACGCCGACGAACAGGGTCTTCTTCACCAGGCGGGCCATGATGTCGTCGTCGGCGCCCCAGCTCCAGAAGAGTGCGGCCAGCGTCACATCGATGACGATTAGAGTGGTGGCGATGAAGGCGACTTCGCCACTGAGCAGCCCGAATCCGCTGTCGATGTAGCGGGTGAAGACCTCCAGGAAGTGGTCGATGACGCCTGTACCGCCCATGATGCTATCGAGCCTCGTCGAAGTGTGGCGGAGCGATCGGCGCGGATGGCCCCAGAGCCGGCTGATCGGTGCGATCTATCGGGGCCGCGGGGTTGTCGCGTGGCGCCGGGGGTGGCTCCGGTAGACGTTCGGCCGGACGGGCGCCGGGAACGAGGAAGCGGTTGCGATTCTCCGCCCAGGCCCGCAGGCAGGCAGTATCGCGGGGACCGGCTTCGCCGAGTGCCTGGCAACGGATCAGCTCGTCGCGCAGAGGGTCCACTTGGGCCTCGGTCGCGCGGCCGGACGGCCAGGCATCCGGCGCTTCCTCTTTCCGGCTCATCTCGATCGCGGTCGCAGTGATCGCGACCGCGACAAACACGACGGCGCCGAGCCGGGCGAGCATCTTGCCATCCATGGCCACGCCCTCAGTTGCCGTTCGGGAACATGCGGGCGTTGCCCGGCTGGTAGCCGCTGCCCGGCGTCAGGAAGCGACGGCGCTGCTCGCGACCTTGCTCAGCCGCGGCCGCGCGCTCGGCCTCGGTCAGGCTCTGCGCGCGACCATTGGCGGCGACGACAGCCGTGAGGTCCGCGAGCTGCTGCGCTTGCAGGGCGAGAAGCTGGTTGCCGGCCTGTGTCGCCTGCAGCGCGCCTGTCGCACCCTGGCTCTGGCCGACCAGCGCCGACATCTGGGTCCGGTTCGTGTCGATGTTGCCGACGACACCGGCCTGGACGCGCATCGCGTCCTGAAGGCCGCCGACGGTATTCTGCCAGCGCTCGCGCGCGCCGGCGACGAGATGCTGGTCCGAGGCGGTCATCGAGGCGTTGCCGTAGGTGGTGCGGAACGCCTGGTCGATGTTCTGCACATTGTAGGCGATGCGCTGCGCTTCGCCCAAAAGCTGTTGCGTCCGCTGGACGGACTGCTGGAGCTGCTGGAGAGACGAGAATGGCAGGCTCGTGAGGTTACGCGCCTGGTTGATCAGTGAGCTCGCTTCGTTCTGAAGCGACGTAATCTGGTTGTTGATCTGCTGAAGCGCCCGCGTGGCGGACAGAAGATTCTGGGCGTAGTTGGTGGGGTCGTAGACGATTCCGCCAAACTGTGCGTGGGCGGGCGCCGCCAGAAACGGGATCGCGGCGACGGAAACAGTCAGCAGCGCGGCGGTCATGCGCAGCGCGCGCGAGCGGGAACGAACGGAACGGGTCATGAGTGTGCCTCCGGATCGGTTTGGGGGGTGACGTTGGTGAGGTCGGCGATGAGGTCGGCGGCCCAGGCGAGCCGGTTTTCGGCAAGCCACTCGGCAAGGAAGCCGTCCGTGCCGCTGCGGGCGTGAACGTCCGCGATGAGGGCCTGGTGCTGCTTCGATGACGCGGCGCAGAGCGCGAGCGCCACGTCCGACAGGCCCAGCTCGAACAGCCGGTTTCCGCGCCGGGACTGGCAGTAATAGTCGCGCTTGGGCATCGCCCGCGCGAGGATCTCGATCTGACGATCGTTGAGCCCGAAGCGGCGATAGATGGCGGTGATCTGCGGCTCGATCGCGCGTTCGTTCGGAAGCAGGATGCGGGTCTGGCAGCTTTCGATAATGGCCGGCGCGATCGCCGACCCGTCGATGTCCGACAGCGACTGCGTGGCGAAGATGACGCTCGCGTTCTTCTTTCGCAGCGTCTTCAGCCACTCGCGGAGCTGACCGGCGAAGCCCTCGTCGTCCAGCGCGAGCCAGCCTTCATCCACGATCAGCAGCGTCGGGCGACCGTCCAGGCGGTCCTCGATGCGGTGGAAGAGATAGGCGAGCACGGCGGCGGCAGCCCCGGTGCCGATCAGCCCTTCGGTCTCGAAAACCTGAACATTGGCTTCGCCCAGATGCTCGGCCTCGGCGTCGAGCAACCGGCCATAAGGACCCCCGACGCAATAGGGTCGGAGCGCCTGTTTCAGGTCGTTGGACTGAAGGAGGACCGAGAGGCCTGTCAGCGTCCGCTCGTTTTGCGGTGCGGACGCCAGTGAGGAGAGCGCCGACCAGAGATGCTCCTTCACGTCGGGGGTGACCGGCACGCTCTCGTGCATCAGGATCGCGACCAGCCAATCGGAGGCCCAGGCTCGCTCGGCGACATCGTCGATGCGCGCGAGCGGCTGAAGCGACACGCTGTCGTTTGAGCCCTCCGTGAGGCCGCCGCCGAGATCGTGCCAGTCGCCGCGCATGGCGAGTGCGGCGGCGCGGATGGAGCCGCCGAAGTCGAAGGCGAAGACCTGGCTTTGCGCGTAGCGCCGGAACTGCAACGCCATCAGCGCCAGCAGCACCGACTTGCCGGCGCCGGTCGGGCCGACGATCAGCGTGTGGCCGACATCGCCGACATGGATGGAAAGCCGGAACGGGGTGGAGCCCTCGGTCTTGCCGAACAGCAGTGGGGGTGCTGCAAAAAGCTCATCCCGTTCCGGTCCCGCCCACACCGCCGAAAGCGGGATCATGTGGGCGAGATTCAATGTGTTGATCGGTGGTTGGCGGACATTGGCGTAGACATGGCCGGGCAGTGAGCCGAGCCAGGCGTCCACAGCGTTGATCGTCTCGGGCATCGCGGTGAAGTCGCGGCCCTGGATGACTTTCTCGACCATCCGCAGCTTCTCGGCGGCGATGCGCGGATCGTCGTCCCAGACAGTGATCGTCGCGGTCACATAGGCCTGGCCGGCATAGTCCGCGCCCAGCTCCTGCAACGCCATGTCGGCATCGGCCGCCTTGTTAGAAGCATCGGTGTCCACGAGGGCGGAGGCCTCGTTCGTCATCACCTCCTTCAAGATGGCGGCGATCGATTTGCGCTTGGCGAACCATTGTCGCCTGATCTTGGTCAGCAGCTTGGTCGCGTCGGTCTTGTCGAGCAGAACGGCGCGCGTCGACCAGCGGTAGGGAAAGGCCAGCCGGTTCAGCTCGTCGAGGATGCCGGGCGTGGTCGCAGTCGGGAAGCCGACGATGGTGAGGACGCGGACATGCGCATCGCCGAGCCGCGGCTCCAGCCCGCCGGTCAGCGGCTGATCGGCGAGCAGCGCGTCAAGATACATCGGCGTCTCGGGCACGCGGACGCGATGGCGTTTGGTCGAGACCGTCGAATGCAGATAGGTCAGCGTCTCGCCGTCATCCAGCCATTCGCATTCCGGCATGAAGGCATCGATGAGCTGAAGGATGCGATCGGTGCGGTCGGCGAAGCCGCGCAGGATCTCGTGCGCATCGACGCCGGCGTGATCGCGGCCCTCGTAGAGCCAGGTCTCAGCGCGGGCGGCATCCTCGGCCGGCGGCAGATAGAGGAAAGTCAGGAAGTAGCTGGACTCGAAATGCGCGCCGGCTTCCTCGAAATCGGCCTTGCGTTCGGCGTCGACCAAGGCGGAGGCGCTGTCGGCGAACATGCTGGCCGGATAGGTCGCGGCGCCATGGCGCTGCGCCTCGACGAAGATCGCCCAGCCGGAGCCGAGGCGACGAAAGGCGTTGTTGAGCCGGCCGGCGACGGCAACCAACTCGGCCGGCACGGCGCTGTCGAGGTCGGGGCCGCGGAAGCGCGCGGTGCGCTGCAGGCTGCCGTCCTTGTTCAGCACGATGCCTTCGCCGACCAGAGCGACCCAGGGCAGGAAGTCGGCGAGCCGGGTGTTGCGGCTGCGATATTCGGCGAGGTTCATCATCGTCGTTCCTCCTCAGACCGACAGGTGGCCAGGGATGCGCAGATGCTTGCGCACGACGTCGACGAACTGCGGATCGCGCTTGGCGGCCCAGACGGCCGCGAAATGGCCGATGGCCCAGACGCCAAGCCCGACCAGCCAGAGACGCAGGCCAAGGCCGAGCGCGGCGGCCAGCGTGCCGTTGAGGATGGCGAGCGAGCGCGGGGCGCCACCGAGCAGGATGTGCTCGGTCAGCGCCCGATGGACCGGGACCGAGAAGCCCGGCAACTCGCCGCCATGGTCGACGCCATCGGCCATCAGACGAGCGCCCCGCCGCCGAACGAGAAGAAGGACAGGAAGAAGCTCGATGCGGCGAAGGCGATCGACAGGCCGAAGACGATCTGGATCAGCTTACGCGCGCCGCCCGACGTGTCGCCGAAGGCTAGGGTCAGGCCGGTGATGATGATGATCATCACAGCGATGATCTTGGCGACCGGTCCCTCGATCGATTCGAGGATGGATTGCAGCGGCGCCTCCCACGGCATCGAGGAGCCGGAGGCGTGGGCGGCCGGCGCGAGCGCCAGCGTGACGAAGGTGACGGATACCGCCGTGGCGAGGTGGCGGCGGATGCGCAAAGCATGCTGGATCATGACGGGTCTCCTGTGAGGGGCTGGCTTGCGGGGGTGACGCGGTAGTCGCCGTCGGGGCCGAGGCCCTCGATGCGGGCTAGTTCGGTGAGGCGGCGCGACGCGCCGCGACCGGACAGCACGGCGACCAGGTCGATCGTCTCGGCGATCAGGGCGCGCGGGACGGTGACGACGGCTTCCTGGATGAGCTGCTCCATGCGACGTAGCGCGCCGATGGCGGTGCCGGCGTGGATCGTTCCGACGCCGCCCGGGTGTCCGGTTCCCCAGGCCTTCAACAGATCGAGTGCCTCGGCCCCGCGCACCTCGCCGATCGGGATGCGGTCGGGGCGCAGGCGGAGCGAGGAACGGACTAGATCGGAGAGCGAGGCGACGCCGTCTTTCGTCCGCATCGCGACCAGATTGGGCGCGGCGCATTGCAGCTCGCGCGTGTCCTCGATCAGGACGACGCGGTCCGAGGTTTTCGAGACTTCCGCGAGCAGCGCGTTGGTGAGCGTGGTCTTGCCGGTCGAAGTGCCCCCGGCGACGAGGATGTTGCGCCGGTCGGCGACGGCCTGGCGCAGCGTTTCGGCCTGATCCGCCGCCATGATCCCGGCGGCGACATAATCGTCGAGCGTGAACACGGCGACGGCGGGCTTGCGGATCGCGAAGGCCGGCGCGGACACCACCGGCGGCAACAGCCCCTCGAACCGCTCCCCCGTCTCGGGCAGCTCGGCCGAGACACGCGGGGCGCCGGGATGAACCTCGGCGCCGACATGATGGGCGACCAGACGGATGATCCGCTCGCCATCCGAAGGCGACAGCAGCTCACCCGTGTCGGAAAGCCCTTCGGAAAGACGGTCGACCCAGAGCCGCCCATCGGGGTTGAGCATCACCTCGACGATCGCGGGGTCTTCCAGAAACCGGGCGATCGCCGGCCCGAGGGCCGTGCGCAGCATGCGGGCGCCGCGAAGGATCGCCTCCGATTTCTGGTGAGTGGCCGCCACGTCGTCCCCGTTCTCTTGCAGGTCCGCGAAGTGCGGCCCTGGATCGGGGATGAGTAGAGGAGGCAGAAATCATGGCCTGACAACAACCATAATGTGGTCGTCGTACTGTGGCGTACAAATACAGGGAAACGGCGGAATGCCGAAATACTTGCGGTGGACGCTGTCGTGATTAATCCGCGTCGTGCGCGGGCGCGATGTCCTCCGAAATCTCTTGCCGAAGTTTCGGCCCGTGAGCGAGTCGCCGTCCGAGCGCGGTGACGAACGCCTCGTAGCGCTCGCCGGCTTTGGAGCGCGCCGCGGCCTGGGCAGGCTCGGGGAGCGGCGGGTTCGTCGTCAACCAGAAGCGGATGAACACGGCCAGCGTTTCGACGGCGATCCCAAGGTCGCGCTCCATCCGCGCCATTCGTCGGTCGATCTGGTCGAGCCGCTTTGTCGTCGCAGCCTCCTGCCGTTCGGCAGCGTCAGGCGACAGGAAAGAGGCGATGCCGGCTTCCGCGATCAGCGAGAGGGATTGATCGCGCCGGGCGGCATGTGCGGCGAGCGCCTTCATGACGTCCGGTTCGAGATACACCGATAGGCGCTGCTTTTTGGGAGGCTTTGCCATGGTGCCTCCTAAAGCTCGATGCCGTCGCCGGGATCGAGCGACGCTTGGCGCGCCACCTGGCGCATGGTCTGGTTCATGCGCGAGAGACGTGCGGCATCCTCATCGGCGTCGTCGCGGGGATCGATCTCGAACTCGTTTTCGATGGGTAGCTTAGGCTCGACGGGTTTCGAGCGGCTCAGTTCTGGCTGGTGTCGGCGTTCGGAGTCGGTCGTATCCTCATCCTCCGATCCGCTGCCGCCCGTAGCCGTCGCCACCGCCGGCGTCACCGGAAGGGGCAGCGTGCTCCAGTCGTCCGGTCGGGCCGTTGTCGGCTTGACGAGGTCCGGCGGCGTTACGATGCGCTCCTGAAACCGGCGATCCTCATAGTATCGTGCCTTCTTCGCGCGGATCGGCGGGGTGCCCGCCACCATGACGATTTCGTCGGATGGCGGAAGCTGCATGATCTCGCCGGGCGTCATCAGTTGCCGGGCTGTTTCCGAACGCGAGACCATCATGTGGCCGAGCCAGGGCGACAGGCGATGACCGGCATAGTTCTTCATCGCGCGCATCTCGGTCGCGGTGCCGAGCGCGTCCGAGACACGTTTGGCGGTCCGCTCGTCATTGGTCGCGAAGCTGACGCGGACATGGCAATTATCGAGGATCGAGTTGTTCGGCCCATAGGCCTTTTCGATCTGGTTCAGCGACTGGGCGATGAGGAAGGCCTTGAGGCCGTAGCCCGCCATGAATGCGAGCGCGCTCTCGAAGAAGTCGAGACGGCCGAGGGCTGGAAACTCGTCGAGCATGAGCAGCAGCCGGTGGCGGTTGCTCTTCGCCTGCAGGTCTTCGGTCAGCCGTCGGCCAACCTGATTGAGGATCAGACGGATCAGCGGCTTGGTCCGGTTGATGTCCGAGGGCGGCACAACGAGATAGAGTGTGGTCGGATGCTTTCCGCCGACGATATCGACGATGCGCCAGTCGCAGCGGCGTGTGACTTCGGCGACGACGGGGTCACGATAGAGGCCGAGGAACGACATGGCCGTCGACAGCACGCCCGACCGCTCATTGTCGGATTTGTTCAGCAGCTCGCGCGCGGCGCTGGCGATTACCGGATGCGGCCCGGCCTCGCCGAGATGCGCCGTCTTCATCATGGCGGCGAGCGTCGACTCGATCGGCCGCTTCGGGTCGGAGAGGAAGCCGGCGACGCCCGCCAGGGTCTTGTCGGCCTCGGCATAGAGGACGTGCAGGATCGCGCCGACCAGCAGCGCGTGGCTCGTCTTCTCCCAGTGGTTTCGCTTCTCCAGCGAGCCTTCCGGGTCGACCAGGATGTCGGCGATGTTCTGGACGTCGCGGACCTCCCACTCGCCGCGGCGCACCTCGAGCAGCGGGTTGTAGGCCGCCGACTTCGTATTGGTCGGATCGAACAGCAGCACGCGGCCATGGCGGGCGCGATAGCCGGCGGTGAGCGTCCAGTTCTCCCCCTTGATGTCATGGACGATGGCGGAGCCCGGCCAGGTCAGCAGTGACGGCACGACCAGGCCGACGCCCTTGCCGGACCGGGTGGGTGCAAAGCACAGCACATGCTCGGGACCGTCATGGCGGAGATAGTCGCGATCGAACTTCCCTAGGACGACGCCGTCCACGCCCAGCAGGCCGGCGGCGTGGACTTCGCCGGCAATCGCCCATCGGGCGGAACCGAAGGTCTCGGCGTTCTTGGCTTCGCGCGCCCGCCAGACGGACATGCCGATCGCGACGGCGATGGAGATGAAGCCGCCTGACGCGGCGATATAGGCGCCCTCGATGAAGATCGGCGGGGCATATGCATCGTAGAAATACCACCACCAGAAGAAGGCGGGCGGATAGTAGATCGGCCAGCCGGCCAGTTCGAACCACGGAAGTCCAAGCTGGGGCTGAAAGCCGAGCCGATAGGCCGTCCACTGCGTCGCCGCCCAGGTTGTCATGAGCACGATCAGGAAGACGGTGAGGATCTGGCCCCAGAGGATTTTGGTCGCCGACATGGCGGGCACTCCTTTCTTGATCGGGCTACATGCCGAGCCCGCGGTTGCGGCCGAAGCTCCAGTCGACGCCACCGGCGCCGCGCGACACGCCGGAGACGTGCTGACCGATCTGACGTTCGAGGGATGGCGACCAGGGCACGAGCTGGAAGCCGAGGCCGTCGTCGATCATGGCGAAGCGGCCCGACGCGAGCGCAAAGCGCTGGTGATAGGTGCCGGCCACATATTCGCCCGTCGCGGCCTTCGAGAATTGCCGGCCGGTCTCGGCCGCAAGCTTCTCGCCAAGGGTGTCGACCTCGCGCTGCCGCAGCGTGTCGATCAGCCCGGGGGAGAAGCTGACACCGCGGGTCTGCCGCTCGGCAAGGCCCTGACCAACGAGGTGCTCGGCACGACGGTCCATCGCCTGGCGCACCTCGGCGCCGAAGCCGCCGCCGCCGAGCGGAACGGGATCGCGGGCGATCGCTTGCCGGTCGAGCCAGGTGGCCCCGGTCGCATGGACCTGCCGTTCGATGTCGAGATCGGAGCGGACGGCGAGCGCGACCCGTCTGCGTCCCTGCGCGTCGTCGAATTTGCGCAGCTCGACGATCGAGCCCGGCGCGCTATCGCCGGCCGCGTCGAGGTCGGGTAACTTGATGTGATGGGTTCGTCCGTCCGTGCCATCGACCACGGCATAGGCCGTGCCCTTCAGCTCATCGTCGAGACCACGATCGACCAGCCGGCCGACGACAGGATCGTTGAGGCTCTCGCCGGCGAGCACATAGCTGGCGGCGCCGCGCTCGATACCGCGTTCCGTCAAGCCGCGATGAATGCGTTTGATGATGTCGCCACGCTCGCCCAGTTCGCGCAGCGTCGCCTCGGCACTCTCCGATACGACCCATTGGCCGGGGCCGACCTGATCCGCAAGGCCGAGTGTCTCCAGCTTCCGCAGCCGGCCGACCTTCATCGCGTGGAATTCGTCCGGGTGGCGATCGGGATGCGGGGCGAGATCGATGACGCCGGTGCGATAGGCGTCGCGGGCAAGCTGGCGGTCGAGATTGGTCCAGCGTTCCGCCTCGATCTGGCGTTCGAGGTTGCGGCGTATCTCGTGATCGGTGCGCGGCCCCAACTCCTGGGTGACGAGATCCTGGGCGCGGGCGCGCATGCCTTCCTTGATGTAGTCGCGCGAGATGACGAGGTCCTGGCCGTCATCGGTGCGCCCGCGCAGGATGATATGGACGTGGGGATTGTCCGTGTTCCAGTGATCGACGCCGACCCAGTCGAGCTTGGTGCCGAGGTCCTTCGCCATCTGCCCCATCAGGTCGCGGGCATAGGTTTTGAGGTCGGACATCTCGGTCGCGTCCTCGGGCGAGACGATGAAGCGGAAGTGATGCCGGTCGTCCTGGGTCCGCTCCGCGAACGCCTTGGGATCGGCGTCCTCGGTCTCGGGCCCGAACAGCTGCGCCTTCTCCCCATCCCGGGTCACACCGTCGCGCCGCAGATAGCTGAGGTGGGCGGAGAGCGGCGCGGCCCGCGCTGTATGACGGACGACGCGCGTCTTGATGACCGTGTTGCGCGATCGGCTGGTGAGCAGTCGATTGGCCTGCACGGTCGCGCGCTGGCCGCGCCCGAAACGCGAGCGGTTACCCGAGCTGATCTTGCCGGAGCGCGAGACGCTGCCGCCGGCGCGCTGGGCAGCAGCGAGCGCCTGGGCGATGAAGGGCCGCGCCTGTTGCGCGCGGGTGGATCGGATGCGGCCCGGCCGGATGCGGAAATCGTCCTCGCCGCTCATCGCCTGGACCCCGCACATCGTGCAAACGCGCGGAAATCCTTGGCGAAATTGCGGATGCGCAGGCTGCGCCGATCAGGCGCACCTCGCGCCAATGCGCGATAAGTCCCTGAAAACACACGACCGAACCAAGCCGCACATCGTGCGCTTTTATCTCGCCATCGTGCGGTTGTGTTGCCTACTCTCCCTCCTCGGATCGCCATCCTTCCGCCAGAGCACGCTATTCCACGAAATGCTGCGGACACCGTCATCGCGGCCCCCCATCGCCATTTCGAGCCACGAACGGAAGTGCAGCCGGAGTCTCGTTGGAAGTGCGATCGCCGGAGGTCGAAACGGCAATGGCGGCGCGTTCGGGCTGCACGATGAACAGGGGCGAGCGTGTCCAGGCCTTGGGATCGGCCGCCGCGACCGTGACGGGAGCAAGGGCATCTGCGCCGCCGATAATAGGCGCGAGCGCGGCGACATAGGCGCGGGTTTCGGCCGGTAAAGGTCGGCCCGCGAGATACTCTTCGTAGCGGCCGGGACCAGCATTGTACGCCGCAAGGAAGCCCGGCGAACCAAAGCGGACGTGCATCTCGCGGAGATAAGCCGCGCCCGCCAGAATGTTGTCGCGTGGATCGTAGGGATTCGCGCCGACCCGGTGACGGGCGCGCAGATCGGTCCATGTGGCGGGCATGATCTGCATCAGTCCTATCGCGCCGGCCGAAGATATCGCTCGCACGTCGCCGGCGCTTTCGACGCGCATGACGGCGCGTATCCAGTGCTCGGGAACGCCGAACCGTTGCGCGGCCTCGGTGATGAATGTGGCGTAGGGATCGACGCGAGAGGGGCGCTCGGCCGACACGGTCTGCGCATCGGCAGTGGCGCAGAGCGGCGCGGAAAACAGAAGGCCGGAAAGGAGAAGGAGGGCTGTGCGCCGGGTGGTGTTTGACCACCCGGCGACAGCTTTGGGGAGCGGGACCGACATCGTTCAGTCCCGCTCGGCGCGCTTGGGCGGCCGGTTCCAGTGCAGGCCCCAGGCGGAATTGTCGTCGGCCGACTGGAAGAGGTTGGCGCGGATCGGATGACCGAAGGTCGGATCATCGATCTGCAGCGAGACGTAGTCGCCGGCCTTCTCGCCGGTGCGCTTCCAACCCGCGCCGATCTCGGCGCCGGGTTCGTTGTTCATACCGTCGAAGACATGAACGCGAAAATCCGGCGCATTCTCAGCATCGGAGGCCTCCGCCGGAAGGATGATGATGTCTTGCTGCAACAAGAGCGTTTGCAAATGGCCGATGAAGCCGGCGTCGTCGCGCGTGAATTGACCGATCAGGGACATGATTGCCTCCATGGAATTGCGGTGAGGTTGGACATGGGCGTGCCGTCACCGCGTCGGCGCGCGCCAGACGAAGCGGCCATCGCCGTCCTCGTCGGTGTAGAGCGGGGTGGCCCGGCCGATGACGGAGCTGACGGGAAGCGGGCCGAAATAGCGTCCGTCCAGACTGTCGCGGACCTGCCAGTTCATCAGGAAGAGTTCGCCGTCAGCGACGACGCGGCAGCCCTGCCAGATGGGCAATGGTCGCCCACGACGGTCGTGGTCGAGGGCATCTCCCATGGCGATGCCGTCGACGGTTATCGCGTTGCCGTTCCGGCAAATGCGCTGCCCGGGAAGCGCTGCGACGTGCTTCATGAGAGGCACGCCGCGCGGGAGATATCCGCCGTCCGAGAGGAAGGTCGCGATCGGTTCTGGCGCGCGGATCGCGACCAGATCCGTGACATCGAGCCGTCCAGGCGCATCTATCGCATACAGGCCGATCGGCGTGCTGGCGGAGGCATTCCAGATCAGCTTCGGCGCAAATGATACGATCGAGAGGATGCCCATCAGCATCACCGCCAGGTAGGTCGTCATGACATAGGCAAAGCGGCTCATGGCATGATCCTCCGGCGCAGGAGGAAGGCGCGATGCTGCTGCGCGTCGTAGGCGCGCGGTGCTTCACCAACGGTCAGGCGGTTGTGGACGTGTCGCCAGTGATCGGGCGAAACGTCCATTGCACCGATGCCCCGCGCCTCGATGGCCTCGATGAGCTGGAGCACGCGCTCGACTTTGGGCCATCCATCGGCGCGCAACAGGATGTCGCCGCCGGGGCGCACGAATGGCAGGGTCTGGCAGCGCTCGCCCGCACCGACGGCGCGCACGATGTCCAGCCGAGAAAGTGCGGTGCCGTAGTCGTTGGAGGTCCAGCGAACGAAGGCGAAGACGCTGTCCGGCGCGAAGGACACGACGCGCCGGCGGCGGTCGAGGATCTGTTCGGCAGTCTCGCGACCGAACCTGATCCAGAATTCGATCTTCTTCTCGATCCACGTCAGCTCGACATGGGTCAGGGCATCGGCCGCGAGCGCGGGCGGCAAGCCGTTGCGCAGCGACGGATCGGCGACACCGATCATCGTGGCTCTCCTTCGCTGGTGGGGAACTCGCGCTCGAACAGGGCACGCAGCATGTCGGCGACGGTCTGCCCGCGCTGGAAAGCGGCGATCTTGATCCGGCCGCGCATGTCGGCGGTGACGTCGATCGTCAGCCTGGCGGTGAAGTCGGCGGCGGCCTCCACGCGGCGCGATGGATGGTCTGGCGCCTTGATCCAGCTTTCCGGGTCGGCCGGGCGGGCCGCGAAGCTGCGTTTCGGGGACCGCTCGCTCATGCCCGGATCCTCGTGACTTCGGCTGCGAGCGCGGCGATCTCCCGCGCGGCGGGCGATGTATCGTCCTGCTCGGCCGCGAGCCGCCCGGTCTGCACGACATCGGCGAAGGCGATGCGCTGGCCGATGGTGGTCAGGAGCGGCGGCGGGTCGTGGTCGGCGAGCGTCTCGGCGGTCTCTCTCGCGAGCACGGTCCGGGCCGCGCATCGGTTCAGTACGAACCGCGCCTTGAGTTCCGGCCGATAGATCCGCGCTTCGCTGAGCAGCGTCAGCATCTCGGCCGAAGCCCAGCCGTCGAGCGGCGACGGTTGCACCGGGATCAGCACAAGATCGGCGGCGAGCAGCGCCGAGCGCATCAGGCCGGCGACACGCGGGGGTCCGTCGATGACGACATGATCGACGTCGCGCGCCAGCTCCGGCGCTTCGCGGTGGAGCGTGTCGCGCGCCAGGCCGACAACACCGAACAGCCGCTCCAATCCCTCCCGGCTGCGCTGCTGTGACCAGTCCAGCGCCGAGCCTTGCGGATCGGCGTCGATCAGCGTGACGCGCTTGCCGCCCCGTGCCCATTCGCCGGCGAGATGGAGGGCGAGCGTCGTCTTGCCGACGCCGCCCTTCTGGTTGAGGAGCGCGACGATCATGACGGTCTCCCGGCGATCGGGGACTCGTCCACAGCGGCCGAAAAACCGGCTTCCGTTAGAAAGATTCCGTAGGAATCTAGGTTAGATAAGTTACGGGGCTCGCAAGCTGCTGATTCAGCGCGAGGAATCGGCGATTCCGGTCCCCGATAGCACGAGGGTTCGGTCCCCGATGGCACGATAGTGCCGGTCCCTGATAGCACGAGGCGATTCACAGCTTATCCACAGGCCGAGTTGCCGGACGGCGACGGCGGCGTGGGATGCCGAGCGCGTCCGGATCAGTGGGTGCGAAGGAAAGGATTTCCGGGCCGCCAAGGCATTGCTCGACGGTCAGCCGGTAGCCTGGCAGCGGCTGGCGGCGCACGATGTCGCGCAGGTCGTAGGCGAAGTGCTTGAGCGGCGAGAGGCTGCCCGACTTGGCGTGAAGGTGCGGAAAGTCGAAGCTCCAGCCGAACTCCTGTTTGCCGCCATGCTTGCGGACAAGGCGGTAGAGCCAGCGCTCCAGCCCGCCGGTGAGATCGAAATATTTGCGGTCGATCGTCAGCACGAGCGCGTCTTCGAGCACAGCGCCGTAGAACCAGTCGGGGACGATCAGTTCGAGGCCGAGCGGCCGGCCACGATGATCGGCGCGCTCCTTCCATTCGTTGATCCAGGAGAAGCGATGCATTCGCCGCTCGGTCGGCTGGCGGATCGAGGTCGCGACCGTGGTCGATTGCAACCGGTCGAGTGCCGCCTTCAGGCGGTCGTAGTCGCGCAGCGATACGCCTCGGCCGATGAAGTTCAAGATTTCATAGGGGGTGGTCGCCATCAGGCGTGATGGGCGCAGGCCGACGTCGCGGGCCTCGACGATCTGCGAGGCGGCCCAGATCAGGACGTCTGCATCCCAGATCGTGGCCATGCCATGCTCGGGCACGGCCTCGACGCGGATCTTCACCGAGCCCGCCTTGAAGTCGATCGGTGCCAGGCGCTTCGACTTGGCAAGCGAGAAGAACGGATAGGCCATGAGGTCCTGCGCATCGCGGGGCGCGAGATCGCCGGGCAGCGCCCGGAACAGATCGAGCTGCGCGCGCTCATCGTGATGATCGTGGCGAGACAACACGGCCGGCCACCTCAGCGCGGGAAGCGGCCGCCAGCGGCGGGCGAAGCTGTATGGCGCTTGGCTGGCAAAACGGTGCCGCCGCGCGGATCGGAGGTGGAGGTGACGAGGCCGCGATCCGCCCAGCTCTGCAGGTCATCGACGGAATAGACGACGCGGCCGCCGAGCTTGCGGTAGATCGGACCGGTCCCGTAGGTCCGGTGCTTCTCAAGGGTGCGTTCGGAAAGGCCGAGGAAGCGCGCCGCCTCCTGCGTTCTCAGGTAGCGTGGCGGTAAATTGGCGGCTTTTTCGGCCATGATCGAACCTCCGTGGTCTCGCGGGAGGCCGCTGCGAACGAGCGGCGGGTTGCGAGTACGGTGGCGCGAAGACGGCGCCTCGGACGATGTCGAAGTAAGGCGGTTAAGATCGACACGCCTGCGGGTGTCAGCGTTCGCGCCTTGGACGGCGCAACAGCGTTCGGTAGCCGCCGCGCACGAGCTTCATGCCGTCGCGGGCGAGACGGATGGTGATTTCCCGGATCGGGTCGCCGACCCAGGATGCTGCGTCGATTTTGTGCTGGGGAAAGAGGTGCTCGGCGACGACGCGGTATATGGCGCCACTTTCGCGCGCGTCGACAGTGCGCAGCATCTGGCGGGTGCGCTCACGTCTCTGCGGTGTCAGGCGCGGATCGGGCGGCACGCGTTTGCCGAACATCGCCTGCCAGAGACGCTCGACCGCGGTAAGTCGGTCGAGCGTCAACTCGTCGAACATGACGAACGCGCCGAGGGGAAGAGCATCATCGACGTTGGTCAGGGCGACATCGTAAGGCTCGCCGCGTAGGGCGAGCCGGATCAGATCGGGGTGATGCTGGAAGACGGCACGGGCGCGTAGATCGTCAGCGTTGACGCTGATATCGCCAGCCGGGCGTGGACCGTCGGTGAACGGGAGCGTCGCCGGATCGGTTTGCGGGGTCCAGAAGATCGGCTGGATCAGCGCGGACTTGCCAGGGTCGGCGACGAAATCGCAACCCCCATTGTTCGGCGAATGCGCGCGCGATGTCCTCGGTCAGCCGCCCGTGGGCCACCAATTCCTTATAGGATCGTCTGTATTCGGGGTTACGACGCAGGAACTCCCAGGCAAGATCACCGGGCGTCAACTTGTCGATATAGTCATAGGCGGCTTCAGACCGCCAATTTTCGTCCTCGGACATCCTCCGCCGCCCTCCGCGCAGATATGTTACGCAACGCGAGTTATGCGGTCGTCACGATTCCAAGTTGAATATGTCTTGGGAAGAACGAAGTCGGATCAACGTGATGCGGTTTCTGCATCACCTCAATGAAGACGGGGACCGAGGAGCTCGCGATAGCCGCTTGTCGTCATCCATTTTGCGCGGGCGAGATGAGCAGTGTGGACGCGGGCGGCTCGCTCTGGTTCTGTTTTGGCACAGATCCCGAACAGGACTTCGACCACCTCTTTCCAGTCCGCACCTTCAGCGTCCGCGTCGAGTAGGCGCAAATATAGCCTCAGGTGCGCCTGATCGTAGGCTGTGAGCACTGCGCCGCCAGGCGGCTGGTCGAGAAAGTCTTCATTGGTCACCGCAACCCCCGGCGCCAGATGTATCCATTTTGAAGGAATTTGTTAACGCTGTTTTGAAGGCGTTGGCCATCTGCGATGTCGTCGCAGGACGCCCAGGCGGTGTGAGCCCGCGCTGAAGCGTCAGTTTTTCTTCTTCCTGTCGACAAGCATCACTCCCACGCCTTGGTCGGAGTTCAGGAAGACGATCCCGCCGCGCTCGAAGGCGCGCCGGACCTCATCGCGCGTGCTCTCAAACACCTCGAGACCGCTTGCGGATTCGAGGCGCTTGAGCGCGGTCAAGGATACCCGGGCCTTGTCAGCGAGCGTCTCCTGCGTCCAACCCAGCAACGCGCGTGCGGCCCGCGATTGTCGGGCGGTGATCATGCATGATCACCTCCCACTTGGACCTACGCGCACGCTAGAACTACGGCTATTATAGTCGTTCTTGAGTGCTGAAGCCAGCGCTAAGGCCCTTTCGGAGCTTCACTTCGTCGCTCACCACGGCGGCTGATTCGGTCGCCCGACGGAAGAAGGCCCCGGCCTGTTCGGCCGGGGCCTTGCGCGGGGCGTTAGTCGCCGCGCCGCCCGTTGGGGCGGGACCAGATGGGCGAGAAGGTCTCGCCTTCCTCGTCGTCGGAGAGGTTAG